>Ga0210039_1000005_pt1 | contig 487060 bp, 420 predicted proteins | sample CryGeyCG2114_250_3_FD_185460 | JGI IMG/M metagenome (GOLD analysis project Ga0210039, IMG submission 185460) | Groundwater microbial communities from aquifer - Crystal Geyser CG17_big_fil_post_rev_8/21/14_2.50 (SPAdes) (version 2) | ecosystem: Environmental > Aquatic > Deep subsurface >...
GCAACACGCATAGCCAGACGGCCTGAGTATAATGAGGATGCGGCATCAGTGTATCAAAAGCCGTGTACTCATACTCTCCGTTTCTTCCAGCCAGCAGCCTACGGAAGGTTTCTTTCCAGATACCAATATTCAGCCGATACACTCCCTCGCAATCCAGCCGCGACACATTATCGTAGTCATCATCGGTAGTGTACAGTTTTGTGTGTCTGGAAAGGGGTGAAGGATAGAGATATTCTACATCAACAACCCATACACCCTATGGCACCATATCACAACCTGATGGAATGAACCATCCAAGAAGCACGAAGGAGACCTGTGCGGAACTGGCCCTATCCCTCTATGCCAAGGGCCTTTCCACCCGCATGGTGGAAGAGGTGATGAAAACCTGTTTTGGCGAGAAAATGTCTTCCTCTAAGGTCTTCTCTCTCGCCATATCCAGGCCTTCACTATCCGTGTTCTCCCTCTCTACACCCAAAACTAATGAGACACAATTTTCTGAACATTACCAATCTCCGGTTCATCAGAAAAAAGCTTTAGATACCCTTTTGTTTATTTGTAGTGCCGCATGGGAGGCATCCTCAGCTAAGTGGTGTACTTTATAAACTTACGGCCACCAAATTCCAGACAAAATGCACCATCAACGCCGGCCATATACTGCGCATTTTTAATGCAATCACCGCCAATATCGGTCCCACCAAAAGCCCTGTGACCGCCACCTGTAATAACACCTCCGGAGCACCAATAAACGCCAGATTCTTAAGATGCCAAACCCCGAAGAGCAGCGAGGAAAGCACCACCGCCTGCCCGGGTGCCAGACGGCAGAGCAGATACCCAAGGATGAAGCCGCGAAAAAGGAGTTCTTCGTAGATGGGCGCGGTATAGATTGTAGGCGTTAGCGGCATACCTTTGACGTTTCCTAGTCGCAAGAAGACGAACACTGTTACTACAAAGAGGGCTGTAAGTACAAGGAGTTGCAGCCAAATTGGAAAATATCTGTAGGGTCTAAATCGCACAAAAAAATCCGCGAGCATAGTAGTTGTAAGTATTAACTAGATTGCGACATAACCAACCCATTGTCAAAAATTCCCCAATTCAAACTCCCCAATCTGCACATGATCCTGCAGCCGCGCCTTCGGCGAGTACACAAGCCGAAACCTGTCCACCACTTCCTCCATCTTACACCGTTGCTGCCCGAGAATTTCCAGGACTGCCTGCTCATCTAATGCACGACGAAAGGTGAGGATAGTCACGTGAATATCCGTTGGCGGACGTGTATTGGCGGCAGGAAGGAAGTTTTTGGAGGCGAGGGCCGCGCGCATGGCAGCAAATGTGCCATCATCAAAACCCTCCAGACATATAGTGTTCCCTCTGTACTCAAGTGTATCAAAACGGACCTTCACCGGCCCAAACCCTTCCAGAACCGCTCTGGTTATACTCTCCCAGGAATCCCGCACGTGTTGAAAAAGCTGCACTTTATCCTGCTCATACTCAATAAAAGGATCAAGCCAGTTGAGAAGCGTCGCATGCAGTTCAGCTCCACGGGGGCAGAACACGTCATCACCAAACTTTTCCATAAATGCATCCTGAACCTCGTGAATAGCGGCAATGAGCGCCTCAGAACAGCGGGTGTTCACCGTGTAGCACCGAGGATCCACCACTGAGGTCAGGGTGTTGTCGACTTGCGTGTATTTGTTCATAAAAAGTACTCAGGTATAAATGCTCTAAAGTTTTTGCTTTTGCCACAATGTCCAGAAATCGCCCTTCTTTTCTAAGAGTTCCTCAAAGCTCCCCTCCTCCACAAGATGACCATTCTGAATCACCAGAATGCGATCCATTTCCTTTAACGTGGAAAGCCTATGGGCAATAACGATTGCGGTCACATTCTGGAAAAACTCATGCAGCGCTTCCTGAATATTTTGTTCGGAAACTGCATCGAGATGAGATGTCGCCTCATCAAGAAACAGTATATCCGGTTCCCTATACACCGCTCGTGCTATGCCCAAACGTTGACGTTCTCCTCCGGAAAGTTTGACACCTTTTTCACCCACAAGTGTTTCAACACCCTTAGGAAGTCGAGGAAGAAAGTCATTGATATGGGCAATGTGTAATGCCCTTTGCAAGCGTTCTTCTGCGCTATCTGTGCGTTCATCTGCCAGCAAGATATTGTCACGAAGGGAAAAATGAAAAACCTCTGTCTCCTGAGGAACCGTTGCAACGTTTTCGATATAGGAAGCACGTCGAATATCGCGCAGCTTCAGATCATCAAACAAAATCTCCCCTTCATACCCGTCATACAATTTGAGCATCAACTTCATCAGTGTAGTTTTTCCTGCTCCCGATATACCCACAATGCCCACCTTTTCGCCACGCCGTATTCGAAACGTCATATCCTTCAGAATGCTCTTATTTCCGTAGGAAAAGCCCACTCGATCAAAGCGAAGTTCCTTCCAATCCACAGGGAAAGCCGTATGACCAGAACGCTCTGTTACAGGTTCTTCATCAAGAATGTTTTGAAGCTTTGCAATACTGATCTTCGCAAGAAGTGCGTCCTGAACAAGTGTTGCAAATTCATTCGCTGCTTCCTCAATCATTCCGAAGTACAAAAGTACCAGTGCTATAGTACCTACCTCGAAACGACCCTGAAACACCATGAAGGTTGTATAGGCGAGCAAAATCACGCGAAACATGCCTTGATAGGCATCCATTGCACCCCAGCTAAGACGCACAGTCAGAATACGTTTCTTGATAGCCAGACGCAGAATGTCCGCCCTCTCCAGAAGCTTCGCATAGAGGTTGTTGTACATGGCAAGCGACTTCACCGTATGCACACTATTCATGGACTCAAACTTGAGTCCCTCAAAGATATCTTCCTGCGTATTCACTGCTCGCACAGTGCGAGAAATTTTTCCAAGGAAAAAACGGCAAAGTGTAAAGTAGCTCACAAAAAAGAACACGATCATTGCCGCTAGCTCCCAACTCAAACGGTAAAAGATTGCACTAATAGCAATGAGATTGATGGTTCCTTCAATAAATATTCCCTCGTAAAGCCGAAAAATTCGATCAACCCCATCTCCTGCACGTGAAACCTGTTTCAGCTTATTTCCCGTGTTCTCTTTCTCATGCCAAAGCAAATCGAGGGAGAGCAAATGTCGCATACCTCGCAGCTGGAGCTCAACAGAAAGCCGCTCGCCTATAGTGTATAGAAAAACTTTTGAAAAATTTATTGAAATGGCTCGATAGATCTGCAAACCAAGAAGAGCGAGCAGTACCCACCAGAATGGCTCGAGAGATACGCCGGAAGAATAGGCTGCAGCAAAGGTAATAATCCAGCTAACCCCCATAGGAATCAGCAATGATGCAAGATCAGACGACACACGCATGAGCGTGCCAAAGATAAATCTAACCCAGTGACCACGGAGTAAACTGGCGAGAAGCTGAAGCACCTTCATGTCGGAGTGTTAGAAAGCAAACAACCGTTGGAGATTGTAACACATATAATATTCTCGTCTAGGCAGCAAAATAGTTTCATCATGCATTGTAAAAAGAACCAAGGTCATCGCAATGCCGCACCACTTTCCTCCGTCATAGCGCGAATGGCCATCTGCACATCGTCAACCTCCTCCCGCGTCAGCGTACGCTCGTGACTTCGGTAGACCATCCGAAAGGTGTAGCTGACCTTTCCCGGTCCAAATTTTTCACACCGGAACGTATCGAGCAGACTCATTTCTTCCACCAAATCCCCCGCAACCTCGCGCACCTGCACATAATAGTCGTTCAGCACAAAGGTCTCATCCACAATAAAGGAAATATCCCGCGTCATGGACGGATATTTACTGACGGGAACATACACCTGGTCAATGTTTTCCAGTTGCAACGTCACCCGTGGATCCTCTTTGCGGGAGACAAACAGACCGTCAATTTTACGTAAGGCGAAGGTTTGACTCGAACTGGTGCCCAGACTCGGCACTTACCGGTGCCTCCCTGGACGCATTTCGCTAGCATTCTCAAGAGTCTCGCTTCGCAAGTCTTGATTCGTGCTACTGAGTGGTGCCGCGAGGCGGATTTGAACCACCGACACAAGGATTTTCAGTCCTCTGCTCTACCCCTGAGCTACCGCGGCATAACGAAAACTAGTATACGATCTCGCGCGCGGTAGGCAAGAGAATAATTACTGAATCAACCGATCAATCACGAAGGCATTGCCGTTATTGCCGGAAATGGTGGGTGAGAGCAGCGAGAATGGCGTATTGCCCAACATGTATTGCGTTTGCGTCGCCCCCAGCATCAAGGTGCCACTTCCTGCCGTCGGCAGCTCGCGCACCACACCCTGCTCAGATAAATCGCCCTCATCAAGCAGCTCCGTCACGATGTGCCTTGCAAGGGCATCGTGCAGAGAGGCATTATCCACCACAGAAAGAGCCGTAAGCGCCTCATTCGATGGGGCAAAAATTGTTATTCCCGAACCCGTTTTTGTCTGCATCCGCTCCCTGAGATCAGGAAACTTTTCCACCTGAAACATAAAAGCCTTAGCGTTTTCCGTCTGGCGGAGCACCCCATAAATACTGTCATCTTTAGGAGCTACCTGCGCAGGCGCCGCGCCGCAGCTGGTGAGAACAAACAGTGCAAGGACTCCAAGTGTTGTAAGGTGTTTCATACAGAAAAGAAAAAGTGCTCACATATTCTACTGCAAAGTGTGCACTTGCCCAGTCAATTCCTTTGGACAGAAAACAAAGCCTGGCGTAGCATGTGTTCATACAATATTACACAAAATCTATGACTATAGCTCTTGGCAAACCCGCTCCCGATTTCACCCTAGAAAATCAGGAAGGCGAAAAGATTTCTCTTGCGAGCCTACGTGGGAAAAACGTCGTGATCTACTTTTACCCAAAAGACAGCACACCTGGATGCACACAGGAAGCTTGCGACTTCCGCGACAACATTGCGCGACTGCAAAGTGCCGACACGGTGGTCCTGGGCATCAGTAAAGATTCTGCGAAGTCACATACAAACTTCCGCACCAAATACGAGCTTCCCTTCGATCTCCTTGTCGACGAAGGCGCAAAGGTCTGCGATCTGTATGGATGCTGGAAGGAAAAAAGCATGTATGGCAAAACCTTCCTCGGTGTTGAACGATCCACCTTCCTCATCGACAAAGAGGGCATTCTCCGCAAGGAATGGCGCAAAGTGAGCGTCAAGGGGCATGTGGATAGTGTCCTTGAAGCCATTGCCGCCCTATAGAGAATTCAAGTCAGCACAAAAAAAAGCCCGCGACCTGCGGGCTTTTTTATCTATGTCGAAAGGGATTATTTCCCTTTGATTTGCTCTAAAATTTCGTTCGACTTTGCCTTAATAAAGTCAGCAATTGGTGTGACACGATCCGACGTCCCAATCGCCTCATCTGCCTTTTCTATCGCCTTCTTGGCGTAATCATCCGCAAGGGGGTAATTTTTCTGGACCGCCGCAATGAAGGAAGCAACCGCAAAATCGTAGGCGCGGGCGATCTTTGCCCAGGCCACCACATTTGCATCCGTACTTGCATTCTTGTATGCCTGCTGCGTAATATCCACGGCCCGTTCCGTCGCACGCTTTGCAAGCAGCAAGTTACCTCCAGCGACGTAATCACTCACGGTCAAAATATGTTTCTGTGCCTGAATTGTCAGGTACTGTGGATCGTCCTTTTTAAGGATCAGCGTCAAAATATACATCATTTCCGCCACTTCTCCGCGCGTCACCCCCTGTCCGGGCAACATATTCCCCTGATTATCGCGTTCCAAAAGACCAATATACCCAGCGTAGGTAACATAAGAAGCGAACCAGGCTGTCTTGGGCACATCGGGAAACGTCACAGGAATATTGCTGACATCCTTATTCCAACGAGACGCCTCAAGCAGCATTTTCACAAACTCCGCGCGTGTCACCGTTCGACCTGGAGCGAAGGTACCATCAGGATTACCCCCAACGATACCCATCTCCTTCGCTTTTTTCACATAGGGCGCGTGCCAGTCTCCTGGATTGATATCTGAAAAGGAGTTTCCTGTATTACTGCTATCTACCTGCGTTCCAATACCCGCCAGAATAAACTTCAACGCTTCTGCACGATTCACCACATTGTCTGGTCGAAACGTGTTGTCGTTATACCCCGTAATTACTTTTCGATCGAACAGATCATTGATCGCCACCACATGCTTGTTATCCTTGGGCACATCCGTAAATTCTGCGGCAGCCACCTGCACAAAACTCGTAGCGAGTAGGACTGCAGTGATCAAGAGATGTGATGGTTTCATATGTGTCGAAAAGATGGATTGCGAGAAGTATATCAACTCTTTTAATTATTGTAATTCATTTTTACTTGACCAACGTCTGCAAAGTTTGAACCGTTCTTGGAGGCCAGATTAATGGTCACCTCCAGAATGCTTCCGGCAGCCGTTCCCGTACAACCCGCAGCGAGCGTAGCTGCAGCAATAGTATTGGTCGTCCATGATGCATTCGCCAGACCCGTTACCGTCGCACAGGTCACCGGTGTACCAAGTACTGTAATATCACGAACCGTAATATCAACATTATTGTCTGCCGCTGTTGCAGAGCTTGTTCGATAATCGAGGAGCAGAGTTCCAAAGCTGGCAAAATCCTGCGGCACCTCGAACTTGAACTTAAGGTTAATATCCTGCAGAGCTGCCTGATTCGTAATCCAGTGGTAGTGCTGACGATTCGAAGCAGCTTCAAAGACTGTAGAAAGCGTACCCTTATTCGTCGTTGTTCCCGTATTCTGATCAATAATATTGTTCGGGAATTCAGGATTATAGGTGAGTTCACTCACACGTGATCCACCAAGTGCCTTATAGGTACCAGGTGTTCCAACCACCGTACATACATAGAGTTTATTCGACGTCGTATCAAGAACCAGGTCTCCGACTGCTGTACATGCCGTCGTCGTAATATCTGCCGTCTCACGTGTTCGCACGGAGGATGCACCCGAAAGATTCACATCTCCAGTTGCCGTCAAATCTCCCGTCGTTGTTGATACAAAGGTTGCCGCACCCGCACTCGTAATATCCCAGTTTGTCGAGTTCAAATCGATGTTACCGGTTACATTCACCGTTGTACCCGTCAAATCGATGGTCGTTGCATTCACATCGAAGGTTGCTGAATTGAAAATGGAATTTGCCGTTCCCGTATCAATGGTAAAGTTAGCATTTCCTGTCGTGAGCGTTCCGTCTGCATCCGTTGCAAACACTTCCTCAAAGTCCTGAGGACCCACTGTCTGCCAAGTCGTACCGTCACAATATTTCAGACGCTGGGAAGTGGTATTGTAAAAGAGGTCTCCCGCAGCACCCGCGTTACATGTAGGATCCGCTGCACCACTGTTCACCGTTGCCGCCGCGGAAAGCTTCGTCCACGTATCTGTTGTCTCATCCGTACACACATAGATCACGTCTTCCGTTGTGTCTAAAGCAAGTTCATCCACATACGTACAGAGAGTTGACCCGTCTACCACATCTGAGGTTTGACGCATTCTAAAACTTGCAGAACCAGTGGCATTAAATTCACCAATCAAGGTTGCCGTACCCGTAAAGTCGATGGCATCATTGATAATAAACTTCGAGTTGTCGATATCCCAATTAATGAAACCGTTTTCACTGGAGGTTCCACTATTGTTAAATTTAATGTAGAGCTGCCCCGTGGTAACGTCGTTATCGTTGTTAATCACAAGATTATCCGCATCCATCTGGAATTCCGTATCATTTTGAAAAAGAACACGGGCGGAAGCCGTGCTGAGGGTGAGACTAACGAGGGCGGCGGTGGCAAGAAGCCGAAAGGCCCAGGATTTTGTGTGTTTATTGTCCATAGGAGACGCGGGGGCAAAATAAATTACGAGAAAACTATATCAGATTTTGACAATAATTTCAACGATTTACCGACTGTTTGTCTTGCATAACTGAGCGAACCTTATTTTCTCCTACTTTCCAAACATAGTACGATCGCTCACCATGCACCTTTGTCGGGAAAAGCACAATGCCCTTTCCCAGGTCTTTCAAATAACACCCCATGGCCGTGAGTTCCCGGGTATGATAGTGAATTTCATCAATAAGCAACTGCGCATCTGCCATATTGTTAGGAGACTGCCCAGCACCCAAACGCTCAAAATGTTTATCGCGTTCCGTCCCCTCAAGAGTGAGTATGTTTTCCCATTTGGCGACGATATCTTCAGCAACCGCACGAACAAATACTAAAGCAGAGTTTGCGGAATGCTCAGTAAAGTACTTTTGAGAATCCGTTGGAGAGGAGGTCAGCATAGAGTTTTTTTGTATGTGTGAAAAATCTCATCAGTATACCATATGGCATTGACGAATACACTAGCGTCGAGGTAAAAATGATGGGAAAACACTACACAATCATGGACGACAGGATACTTTCTTTTGTAGACGTAGAAACCACGGGTGGCAGCCCACTCAGCCACCGCGTCATTGATGTTGCCATCATTCAGGTTCAGCACGGCCGCATTATTCGGGAATTTCAGTCTCTCGTGCAGCCACATCAGCCCATTCCCCAGTTTATTGAGACTCTCACAGGTATCAGTGCGGACATGCTTGCGGACGCGCCAAACTTTGAAGATATCGCAGAAGAAATCAGTAGCATGCTGGAAGGCACGATTTTTGTCGCGCACAATGTACAATTTGACTACTCCTTTCTGAAACAGGAGTGCGCACGAGCAGGTTTTTCCCTGAATATTCCACAACTCTGTACCGTTCGCCTATCGCGACATCTCTTCCCCACGGAAAAGAAACATAACCTTGATATTGTCATCAGGCGAAACGGCCTTGAGGTACCCGCCAACCGTCACCGCGCCTACGCGGACACGCGCGCTATAGCCGACTTTTACCTGCTGCTTCGGGAGCGGTTTCCCCATGAGATTTTGTTTGCGACCATGGAGAAACTCCTGAAAAAATATGTCCTCCCATCGCACATGCAGGAGGAAGATCTGGAGAAAGTTCCTGAGCGGCCAGGTATTTATGTGTTTCATGATCAGGAAGGAACACCGCTCTACATCGGCAAAAGTATTCATTTAAAGGAACGCGTCTGTCAACATTTTGCCAAAGCACATCATTCAGCGAAAGAACTGGCCCTTGTCATGCGGACCCATACCATTACCTGGGAGGAAACCGTCAGTGAACTCGGGGCGCTTTTACTTGAATCGAAACTGGTGAAAGAGCAGTCCCCGCACTACAACAGGCGTCTTCGGCGAGATGGGCAAAGCATCGCCCTCAAAACGGCCTACTCCGCGGAGGGTTATCTTGTCCCGACGGCGCATCCCGTTTCCGAGCTCAAAAGCCATGAGTTCGGGGATGTTCTCGGCATGTACCGATCCGTCGCGCATATGCGTAAACAACTTGCCACCTTACATAAAGAGCAAAAACTTTGCAGCCATATGCTTGGATTAAGCAAAGGCACCGGCCCATGTTTCTCCCACTCCCTTGGAAACTGCGCGGGACCCTGCGCCCAGGTCGAAGCACCCAGCAGCTATAATGCGCGGGCATTTGAGGCCTTTTCCACCACCCGTCTGCATCCATGGCCATCCAAAACACCTTTGCTCATTCGTCACATCGATGAAGAGGGAGGGCGCGTGGAGTGCGTGATTGCCCATGACTGGTGCATACTTGGCGTAGCAACCTATGAAGGAGGTGAATGGACTCGCATGGAGAAAATGGAGAAACACTTCGATAAGGACGTGTACCTCATTTTACGCCAGTTTTTAAAACGACCGGACGCGCGCGGGGGAATTTGCACCCCCATACGACCGAACATGGCGCGAGGAGAAATGAGCGAGCTTCTGACCATGTTGGGATTGACAGATCTCATGACCGCAGAAAGCCTGTCGTAGGGATGTTACAACAGAAGAGATTTGACAAAAGACAAACTCATGATATGTTTCTGACATTATTTGTTGTTTTGTCTAGGTATGCGGCGCCCTTCTACGACAACAAGCGCTCTCCGGGAACAGTTCCCGGAGGAATATGCATCCCTTGAACAATCCTCGGATCTGGTCGTTTCTGTCGCCCAATGTTTTTCCTGGGCAGGTGGCTACGGGCAACTCTTTGGCGGAGCAAGCCTTCTGCAAAAACTCCCCTACCGCACCTATGTTGGTATCAAAAAGACGAAAAGCCGTCGCATCGACTATATCAGTGCGCGTGTCTATTCACCCATCTCCGCCCAATTTCAGCCTATGCCTCTTGGGCATTTTATTGATACGGACGTCACCGGCACCTTTCTTTCCTATATTCTCCCCCTGTTCCCGAGCCCGGACACCTGGGAAGGCTACGAAATCCGCCTTCTCTCGGAATCAGACTGGACCGACGTCGTCCCCTGTTTCGTCGCCATTGCCTCCGCCTTCGCTCTCCTTTCCGGTCTTTTGTCACCGGATTTTTTTCGTCAAATTTCCACCACACCCTCTGCTGCCTTGCTCGAGGAGGCAGAAACGAAGGAGCAGATCGGCATCCTATGGAGAATAGCAAGCCTGATGGAAAACAACTATACCTACACACCCAGCATTGCAGAAGTGGCCTCCACCCTCATCAGTTCAAGACTCCCCGTTGTTGCGGAAACCGCGGACTTATCAAGATTTCTGACCCCCATGGGCACCTTTCAGATTTCCCCCAAAAGTCTCATTTCTATGGATCTGCCCCCTTGGCTGATTCATCGATTTGACCATGAAGGGAGTAGTCACCTGCCCATGCCAGTAGAATGGGGGCTTGTCTCCACAGGCGCCCACCGGATGCGATCACTGCATTTCCCCTACACAAAAGCCATGCCCGACTTTGGCGACCTTGATGGCCTTGCGTCACACCTCCACCAGGCAGACGGAAGCCAGCACAAAACAACCCATGATCCCGACTGGTTTCGCAGAAAAATTGATGTGCTGCATTTTTACACCATGGCAGTTATCGACACCTTTAAGCGCAGTCTGACAACACGAGATGCAAATCCCTTCCTACATGCACTACACGCCATGCATGAAATTTCCCATCTTCTTCAGCACCATACCCTCGACCACGTCACAGCGCCGGGCTCCGAACCCTTTAAAAACTTCCTCAAACAACACTTGCGAGGAAACTATGCGTACCTAGTGACGGAAAAGGGTATGCGTGGACTCTCCAAAATTTTTTTTGCGGCACCCAAACATGTTTTATCAGGACACGAACAGGAACTCGAAAAACTCTATCCCGATATGAGCGGGCGAGCTTTTGAATACCTCTCCTGGAAAGACGACTTTGGAAACGATGGACTGCGCATCGAATATGCACGTCCGTTCTTTTCGCCTGAACTCTCTCAGGAAACCTTTCGTGATCTTTCCCATCGGGAACCAGATATTTTTATCGACTGCGAACGGAAAAAGATCCACATTGGCGGAAAAAAACTGACGTCCAATGATCTCCGTTCTCAGCACTTTACCTGCCTCTTGCTTCACGAGCTATTTCAGTCAAACAAGCGTCGTATTGCTCTGCATACTCTCCCGAGGATTTCTTACACGGATTCCGCCAATGAATTGTATCAAAAAGTTCTTTCTCCATTGGAAAAAGCAGTACAAAAATACTCAGGTAGCACCTGCCCCTTGCACATCGAGCACATAGAAAACGAGCTCTGGATAAGTGCAGAAGAGAGCACGTGCACGATTGCCTTTAGTCACCAGAACCGTCCGCGGGCCAAATGTCACAAAACCGAAGAAGTCCAGCCACATCTGCTCGCCACTCCACAGCAAACCCCAACCCTGAACAAAAGCGTGTAAGGTCTTCCACATTGGCGGGATCTGCCTCCAAGAGAAGACGCATGTTCTTCAACGGGGATCTTGCCACTTGGAGAAGCCACTCGCGAAAAACAGCAGTTCCGAAAGGTCCACCATCAAGGGCAAGGTGCGGTTCCGCAAGCACCTCCCGATCGAGGTCTGCCATTTCTTCCGAGGGAATATAGGGAAGATTGGCCGTCACCACCACAGGGCCATCCGAAGCCGTTTCTCGAAACCAGTCTCCCCACGCTTCAGAAGTCACATCTCCAAGATGAAAATCCACCGTCGCATGAAGATTCTGTGCATTCTGCTTTGCAACCTCAAGGGCGGGAGCACTGATATCCCAGGCCTCAACTCTTTTCCACGACGCCTCCAAGGCACAGGAAATCGCAATCGCACCACTGCCCGTTCCACAATCTATCAAGGTGATGTCAGGTTGTGCAAAGGTACATGCATGGGCGACCAACTCCTCCGTTTCCTGCCGGGGAATCAGCACAGCGGGAGATACCGTCAATCTGCGGCCATAAAAATCCGCAAAGCCTAAGGAATAGGCGATGGGAACACCCCGCGAAAATGCTTCCACCGCACTGCGAATCTGCGTTAGAGCAGGTTCTGAACAGGTTGGATTCATGAGCCTCAGCCGCGGAATCTGATCGCCTAAAACGCGGGCAATCAGTTCCCACGATTCACCTTCACCGAGGACAGGTTTGAGTTCTCTGAAAAGTTCTTGCACTCTCATGCGGCAGATTTTTCTCGCTTTTTGCGCGCAATGTCAAAGTCGAGCAGTGCGTTTTGGAAAGCGCTCATGAAGTTTTTTGCGACCTGAGGCGTGAGGACTACGCGACTCACCACCTCTGCATCCTGACCGTTCGGCATCATCATGGCAAAGTCTAGAATGACTTCGTTCTCGGCGACTGTGATAGAAACCATATTACTGTAGACACCCCGTGCAAGTTCCTTCGGCACCTCCATACGCACCGGTGGTTTTTTTGTTGTATCAGACATAAGAAAAAATTAAGAAACAGGTTTTTGCACACGTTGAAACTTCTGCTGTTTTTCCGCCGCAACGGCATTTTTCCCTTCTTTCACGGCAAGTTGACCGCAGGCGGCATCGATATCCTGCCCAAAGGTATAGCGAATCGTACACGGCACGTCATACCCCTGCACAATACGCTGAAATTCCATAATGCGGTTCCGTGAAGAGGCTTTCATATCTGGCCATCCTGCACCAGGATTATAGGGAATCAAATTAACATGGGCGAGGTGACCGCGCAGCAATGTACCAAGCTCGTGAGCAAGAAGCGGCGAATCATTCACACCACCAAGCATAATATATTCATAAAAAATCCGTTTGTTCGTTGTATCCGTATACAGTTTCAGCATGTCCATCAGTGATGCAAGAGGATAGGCATTGTTGATGGGCATAATTTTCGTGCGCAGTGCATCGTTTGGCGCATGCAACGACACGGCGAGATTGACCTGAGGATCCCGCTCCATTAAATCCTTTATGCGCGGTACGATCCCTGAAGTGGAAATGGTTATATGTCGTGCGCCAATACCAAACTTTTTCTGATCCTTCAGAATTGCCACGGCGTCCATGACGTGATCGTAATTGATAAGAGGCTCCCCCATGCCCATGAAAACAATGTTGCGCACACGTTCGCCCGTGAGCGCCAGTTTGCGATTCACATGGAGCACCTGTCCGACAATTTCCGCCGTCGTCAGATTGCGTGAATACCCCATGGTTCCCGTCGCACAAAAGGAACATTTCACCGGACATCCCACCTGCGACGATATACATAGGGTCAGTCGATCCCCTTTGTGACGCATGAGTACAGACTCCACAAGATACTCATCCGTCGTTTCAAACAGAAATTTATTGGTTCCATCAGACGACAAGGCATCTTTTTTGAGTGTCATGGGTGACAGCACAAAATGACGAGCAAGATCCTCTCGCAGAGCGGTTGGTAAGGTCGTTATCTCGTCCACCTCGAGCACCAGATCCCGATAGACCGCTTGATCGATTTGGCTCAGTCGATAGGGTTTTTCCCCTGCAGCCGTGAGGAAGGCACGCACTGCTTCGGCCTCTAAAAGAGATGGTTTTACTGCGGTTTGCATACAAAACAAAGAAGGTTTGGAGCTCAAGTATAGCAGGAATTGTACAAAACAAAAACTATTGCAAAAAACGCCTTGCCTGCCATACTAAGGTCGGTTTCTTTTATGAAGACACACTTCATAAACCTTTATTCCATAAGAACCACGATACGATGGCAGACAAAAACCTGCAGCAGTATGAGATGATGGTCATGATCAAACCTGACCTCACTCAGAAAGCAACCAAGGAGGCTCTTCAGACCGTACGCGATCTCATCGCAGAAGCTGGAGGAAAAATTAACCATGAAGATCTTTGGGAGAAGCGCGACATTGCGTATTCCATCAAAGGGTACGATCAGGCGTATTATGCGATCCTGTATTTTCATTTGAATCCGTCTAAACTTGCGGAACTGAAGGCAGACCTCGATCTCGAGCAGCCTCTGCTTCGCCGCATGATCATTAAGTTCCCTGCGAGCCTCACCATGGAAACCTATCTTGAGGAAGCCAAGAAGGCCGCAGCCCAGGAGGAAATTTTCGATGCAGAGCGTGCAGTGAAAGCTGCAGAACGCGCAGAGAAAGAGGCGCAGCGTGCAGCTCGCCGCAAGCCAGAAGCAAAGAAAGAAGAGCCCGCTGAAGAAGAAGTTGCAGCGTAGTCATCCTTTGATTTCCTCTACCACTTACTCCCGACACCATGCGCAGTGTTAACAAGGTCATCCTTGTGGGTAATCTCACCCGCGATCCCGTGCTGAAATCAACGGAGAACGGCCAGCCCGTTTGCACCTTTGGTATCGCCACCAATCGTGAGTGGCGCACCCGCACAGGCGAAAAGAAATCTCTCCCCGAGTTTCACAATATCGTCGCCTGGTCAAAGCTCGCTGATAAATGTTTCAAATATTTAAAGAAAGGCAAACTTGTCTTTGTGGAAGGCTATCTCAAAACCCGCGTCTTTGATAACGACAACGGTTCCAAGAGCTTCCGCACGGAGATTGTCATCTACGACATGATTATGCTCGACCGCAAAGGCGGCCTCGACACCGATTATGACGACACCTTTGAGAGCGACGAACTGTCGCACATGGAAGAGGCTATGCGTTTTGATTCCGACAACAGCCCTATGGGCCGCGGACAGCTCAAAAGCATAGAAACCTCCATTGATAACTTGTAAATTTTATTCTTTCCAATTCATGCAGACGAAGAAAAAACAGTGTTACTTTACCGTCAACAAGATAGAGTACATTGACTACAAAAATGTGAAGATGCTCCGCCGTTTCATCGACCGCTTTGGTCGCATTAAGGCGCGCTACTACACAGGAACAACGCTCCGCAAGCAAAAGCAGCTGGAAAAAGCTGTGAAGCGCGCACGCATTATGGGTCTCCTTCCTTTCCTCAAGTAAACCCCAACAAAAAAGACCTACTCCGGTGGGTCTTTTTTTTAAAGGTGAACAACCCAGCGAGTACAGTGTATTACAGGAAATCTATTCCGTATTTTTTCATCTATGACGACTTTTTTTGAAAACTATTTAGGGTTACTTGACCGCGCCTTTGAGGCCCATGGCGCCAGTTCCGACCTGAAGGAACAGCTGAAGACACCGAAACATATCCATGAGGCGACGAAAAGTGTCGTCATGGACGATGGCACGGAGCGAGACTTTCATATGTACCGTGTGCAGTTTAACGATGCAAGAGGCCCCTTTAAAGGAGGGATTCGATTTCATCCACAAACGGATCTAGAAGAGGTTAAGGCACTTGCAGCACTGATGGCCATTAAATGTGCGGTATTGAATATTCCCTTTGGCGGTGCCAAGGGCGGCATTACGGTGGACCCACGGGGGTTATCCGATGGTGAACAGAAGCGCCTTGCAGAAGCCTACATCGACGCCATGACTCCACACATCGGGCCCGATAAGGATATTCCCGCTCCGGACGTGCAAACAAACGAACAGATTATGGCCTGGATGCTCACCCAGTACGAACGCAATGTGGGAATGCATGCTCCTGCGGTCATTACGGGAAAACCCCTAGCCCTTGGGGGGTCCCTCGGTCGGTCCAGTGCCACATCCCTTGGCGGTGTATTTACACTGGAAGCGTATTTGGCGGAGACCAACCAGGATATGGGCGGCATGACCGTTGCGATTCAAGGGTTTGGTAATGCAGGAAGCTACGCAGCAAAATTACTGGCAGAGCGCGGTATGTGCATCACGGCGGTGGCAGACTCCAGCGCTGCACTGATTTACGATCAAGGAGTCGATGTGGAGGCACTTATTGCCTGGAAAAAAGACCATAAGCCACTGCGAGCCTTTGCGGCAGAGCACCCAGAATACACGGTGATGCCTGCGGATTCCATTTTATATCGCGATGTCGATGTCTTTATCCCCGCAGCACTAGAAAATGCCATAACCAAGCATAACGCGGCGCAAGTTCGTGCACGTATCATTCTTGAGCTTGCCAACGGACCACTGACCCTCGAGGCCGACGATATTCTGGAAAAAATGGGAGTCGTGGTCCTACCTGATGTGCTCGCAAACGCGGGTGGTGTGACCGTGAGCTACTTTGAATGGGTTCAGGGCCGCACGGGAGATCGCTGGGACCTGCAAACAGTGGAAGAAAAACTGCACCAGAAAATGCAAGACGCGTACGACGCCTGTGCAAAAATAGCCAAAGAACGTGGAGTACGCTTTCGCACCGCCACCTTTATGCTGGCACTTTCACGCCTTGAGACGGCCATGAAGCTCCGTGGTCTCTAATTACAGACACTCCGTCGAAATATACTTCGCTTCTCGAAAAGTCAGTTGAGGAGAATGGAGCCAATGGAGAGAGTCCTCTACACCATCAAAGACGTGGGGGGCTTTTTCCAAATCCTCCACACTCATCCATAAATTCGTTCCCCCTGCAAATTCCTTCTTGAAAACTCCTGAGATGTTATCCGCGCATACTACAAAAAAGTATTTATCTTCCTGGAGTTTGTTGTCGCAATCGTAATCGAGCTTGTGTTTTATGGCGACGACATGAAACTCTGCAGTCATGCCCGTCTCTGACTCCAAAAGGCGCGCTGCCGCCTCCTCAATGGTTTCACCAAATTGCACCTTCCCCGTTAAGAGTCCGATATAGCCTGCAAAGGGTTCTTTCCCGCGCTTTTGCAAAAGATACTGCGTTGTGTTCTTTTCAAAACGCATGCTACTGAGTGCGATACTGACTTTTGTGACTTGTTCCATGGAATTCGTATGTGTTTAGGCAGGTGGATTTTCTGGTGGCGTGGCGGGTGTATTTGGAGCAGGAGGTGTTGCGGGCACATCGGTACCACTCAAAATACCCAGTCGTGCTTCGATTTCTTGATCCACAAAAATTTTCTTTCGTCCATATTTTAGGCTAGAGTACTTTTTCAAAATATCCGCAATCTTCGGATTCTTGCCGCGCTGATCATAGATCATTTCCATAGAGAAGGGACGCGACGTCGTATTATTAATGTTCAGTTTCGTATAGGTTTTATAGTTGGAAATACCGATAATATCCTGCTCAGAGAGAACCGGTGCGTATTCCTTTGCCAGATATTCCGCATCCTCTGCACCGACTTTAAAGCTCATCATCGTTCCCACGTTACCAAAGACAGCATCGCGTATTTGTGTACTCGTTTGTCCCATTTTGGACACCACGAGCTGGTTGATATACTGGTGGGCCATAATAAGCCCAAGACGATATTTACGCGCTTCTGAAAGAATGGTCGCAAAGGTGTCCGTGGCAAAGTTTTGAAACTCATCCACGTACAGGTAGAAGTTTTTACGTTCCTCCTCCGGCACATCCACACGACTCATGGCCGACATGGAAATTTTATTCACCAACACGAGACCGAGAAGCTGGGCATTCAAATCACCAATTTTACCCTTTGAAAGGTTAATGAGCAGAACCTTCTGATTGTCCATACATTCCCGGATATTGAAGGCACTCTTCGACTGACCAATAACATTACGCATGGTCGTATTCGTTATAAACGGACCAAATTTGGCGCTAAAATACGGAATCATTTCCTGCTTTTCACGTTCACCTGTACTCGCATATTCGTGATCCCAGAAACTGCGGACCACAGAATTCTTAATCTTTGAGACTTTGTACTTCATAAACTCCTCGTCCGTAAACATACGCGGCACGTCAATCAGCGTCGCCCCCTCCTCTTCGTCATCCATAAGGGTCAAACAGGCATTACGGAAATAGTGCTGAATACGCGGACCAAAAATTTCATCACCAAAGAGTTTGATAAAGATCTGCGTCGCATCAAGCGATGCACGATCCTTTTCCTCGTCCGTGGTTGCTTCCAGAATATTAAGTCCCATGGGGCGCTCTCGCCCAGAAGGGTCAAAGACAATCACATCACGTGCGCGTTCCTTCGGAATATATTCCAAAATGTCCTCAATCAAATCTCCATGGGGGTCAACGACGCCAATACCTTCTCCATTCCAGATGTCTTGGCGCGCCATGTAGTTGAGAAGCACCGACTTACCCGAACCCGACTTACCAATTATATAGTGGTGCCGCATACGATCATTTGGCGCAATTCGCACAAGCCTGCGTGTACCACGATAGACACTTGCTCCAATAACAATTCCCTCTTTGGGAAGTTCAGAGGGAGCAGGAAGTGCCTTATAGGACTTCCAGTAAATAATAGGAATACGGTTATAATTACTATTCGGAAAGTGGTAGAGACTGCCAAGTTCCTCCGGCGTCAGGATCATGGGTGTATTCCAGATACCGGGCGCACGATTTTCAAAGAAACTATAGAGAAGCGGCGTATTGATCATATCCATACCAAAAATACGGCGATTTTGCAGGGTATTTCCCTCGGGCTCACTAAAGACATTGAGTGAAACCACGAGGTTATTGAGAAGATCTTCTACCCGCGCATTCCCTTCCTTGGATGCAACAAAAATACGCATGTGTGTCGCAAAGCCCACTTGATTCGCCTTTTCGCCAATACGCTTCGCATTTTCTTCTTCGGTCTGAAGCATACGCACGTAGGAGTCTCCCCCAGAAGCACCAGGTGCATTCGTGCTGGAAAAACCCGTCGTATCTCCACTAAAGATCAAGGCAAGGATATTCCCCACAAAACCAAGCAAGGGAATTCCTTTGATAAAAGCAATAAGCCCCCCGCCTGATTTCTTCTTTCCTTTAAAGATTGAAGTCCCTTCCTCGCGCGCTCGTTTACGCCACTTTTCTCCAATGGGGCGCACAATAATCTGCATGGCTGCACGCTCATTGTTTTGCACCTTATCCAGGGCGTTGGCGATATCGTTGAGCGGATCCTCTTCCAGAACCTTATAGGTCTTAATGGGAAACCAAAAGGGGCGAAGAAGCTTCATATAATAGCCCTTCACATCGTATCCCGGCTCGTAGAGCTTTGGTGCCTTCACATATTCTACCTCCGCTTCAGGGTAAAAGGTGGTCACCTGTTTTTCCACGATGCTCTGATAGTATGGAAACGTCACCACATAGAAATAGAGCTGACGCTCTTCGAGAAAAATCTCAAAACTGACGCGATCGAGTTTATGAAATCGACTCCAGATTCGATTGAAAAGGTTCAATTCCTTAATTTCATACAGGGCACGAAACAACTGCTGCATGATACCAAGAGCCTCCCGAAAGTCTTTTTTCGTCTCCCGCTCCTTATCGAGTTTTGAATCCGTGCGCGCGAGCGTCACCTTCATATACACCAAATCCTTCTTCTTATAGGCATCAAACCACAGATAAAAGAGTGTGATACAAAGCTTTGTGCCATACACCAAAAGAAGTGCACCCAAGAAAAGCTCAAGCGGATAGCGCAGAAGGAAGCCAAAGATAGTACCAAAGAACTCCACGTGGGATAGGCGTAATAAATATTCCTCTTATTCTATAGAAAAAGTGGCAAAAAAACAACTCCTCCAGAAGAAAATGCAGCATTCAGGAGTAATAATTTTACCATGCAATATTTATAGCTTTGCGCAAGTTATCTCGAGCCACAAGATGCCGACCTCATGATAGAATTAAGGGATTACTTCACAAAAACACAAACACACCATGCAACTCCTTGACTATGCACAGCGTGTCTGGACTCGACAGAGCACCAGCAACAAAGTGGGTATTGTCGTTCTCGGCATACTCTCAGCAACACTTTTTGCCTACGGTATTGGCGGCAGCGGCCTTTCCTTTCAGGCAAATCTCGTTGGCGGCACACCGAAACCCTTCGATGGTGCTATTTACCCGCTTTCGGACACCCTTAACTGGGTTAAGCTCACCAGCACAGAATACTCTTCCTTTAAATCTGGTGCATTGACCTATGACGCTGCGAAACAGGCAGGCAAGGTCATGCCTCTGCCAAAGTACGATGCGACGATTCTTCAAAATGATCCAGCGTCACTCGGATGGCAAGGGGACGATTTGACGAAGCGGAATGTGCTCCTGACCTACGTCACGGCGTACATGGGCGCTTATACCAGTGGTACAAAACCTGCAATCGAGGAGGCAGGAAGCCACGTGGGAATTGATATTCGTGCAGCGAAAGGCACACCGGTGTATGCCATCGCTAATGGTCGTGTTGTGAAATCGAAAGAAGACGCTTCAAGCGGAAAAGTTGTGGTTATCGAACATCCTGATGTTCCATCTCTGGAAAACCCAGGAACAAAGACGACCTACTATTCCGTCTATATGCACATGGATACACTTATGGCGACGGAAGGGCAGATCGTCGATAAAGGCGCGCAAATTGGAACCGTCGGTATGACAGGAACCGCAACCACCTACCACCTGCATTTTCAGCTCGACAAGAAAGAGGCTCCCTTTCATCCGTACTGGCCATTCACCTTTTCCGAGGCCGCCAGCGCAGGAATGGACTTCTTTACGGGTGTTAATCAAGGACTCGGAAAGGAAAAGGGGCTCCAGTACACAACAAATGCTTTTGACTGGATCAACGCAAACGTCGCTGCACCTGTGGAAGCAACCACAACCACCAATGCAAACACCAATACGACTGAGACACCCCTCAATACCAATGCAAATGTCATCAACGCAAATACAAATACGGAGGTAGCGAATACCAATAGTGCAACCACGACGAACTTGCAAGTCAGCAAGTTCACACTCTTCTATCCTGTCGTGATGAAGACCGGTGAAACTGCCGAGGTAACGGTTCGTGGACTGGATGCATCGGGTGCTATTTCTGGTCTTGGCCTTTCAGAGAATATTCTCCTGACCGTTGAAGGAGGTGCGGGAACCATTACACCAAGTCAGCTCACACCGGGGCAACTCGCGACCGGTGAAGCACGCGTTTCCTTTACGGCGACGTCCGCAGGAAGTATCGCAATTGTCGCACGATCAGGTGCGCTTTCCGGCACTGGACCTGTGATGAGCGTCACAACCAGCCAAACGGTCACTTCTACGAACACAAACAGTGCACCAGTGGTCGTCTCCTCCAACAACAATACAGGAACAACCACAACGGCACCTTCCTCAATTACCTTTGCGGATGTCACGTCAACAACGAAGCATGCGCGGGCAATCGCCTATCTGCAGGCAAAAAATGTCATTGCGGGATATCCCGACGGAACCTTCAAACCTGAGCAGTCCATCAACCGCGCAGAAGTCACGAAAGTGATCTTGGGCGGCTCTTCCATCGAGCCACTTTCCTCCGTAACCCGCGTGAGTTTCACGGATATCTTCAATGACGACTGGTTTGCCGGTTGGGTAGAACGTGCAAAAGAAATGGGCATCGTCAGCGGAAATCCAGATGGCAGCTTTACACCATCGACGACCGTCAATAAAGCCTCTGCGCTCAAGATTCTCCTGCTGACCAGCCAAGTCGATCTTTCGAGTGTCATTGTTATCGACAATCCCTTTGCGGATGTCGATACGGGAGACTGGTTTGCCATCTACTTCCAGTATGCAAAAGACAAGAACCTCATCGAGGCAGATAGTGCAGGGAAAGTGTATCCTTCTGCCGGCATGAGCCGCGCGGAGGTTGCTGAAATGATGTACCGCCTCATCCGTATCAAGGAAACGGGGGCCGCGCGTTACTCCAGCGCTCTCGATATCTAAAAAAATACATGCAGAAAAAATGCCGGCCCCTTTCGGGGAACCGGCGTTTTTTTTTACTTCATGACTGCCAACTACTTCAACGTATCGTAGATATAGGCCTTTGTTCCCAGACCAGCGGCCATGGCAAAGACAATAAATCCGAAATACGCAACAAAAGAAAGGAGTCCAAGGAAGAAATTCACTCCACCCGCTGCGTTGATCAGTCCCATAACGAGGAGTACCAAAATGAGCCCCACAGCACCAATAATCAAACCGGTGAGCAGCATGCCAAAGAAGACAATCCACTTTTTGCCAGCCATTCTTTTATTGGATTCCGCGAGCGCCTCAGCAGGATTCATCTGCTTATCAACAATCAGGAGCTCGGAAAGACACCAGGAGAGCTGCAAGACAATTGCAGGAATAAAGAGGAAAATCATGCCCATGTAGAGCCCCATGCCCTTGAGCCCCCACTGCACAAACATTTCCCCCATAAATTGGCGATACTTTGGATCGAAAATTTCCAAAGGACTAATCTTTTTCCCCTCTCCCATAGCAATAGGCAACGTAGCCATAGCGATGGTTGTTCCCACGTTGATGTAGGGCACCCAAATCGTCAGTGCCCACAGAATCATGGCACCCAGCAGAGAGAAATAATTTGCCATACCAATGCGAAGGCCATGGGAAACAATGGCACCGGGTGTAAACTCGGCAGAAATGTCTTTGCTCATAGAAAGAGAAGAAAGTGGATAAACCGATACATCCACTATAAAGCGGCTTTTCATGCTGTAAAGAAGGAACGCGTATTCTCTTTATCTAAGACTTTTTATCCTCATGGTTCCATAAAGATTGGTGTATTGCACGAAACATATTTGCAATATGCTCATCTTGTATTGATATTCCCCAGATGCGCCCTTCATTTTGTGAAACAAAGTTCACCACATCACCGCAAATTTGTAGGTCCCCCCACAAAGGTATTTGCTCAACTGGCAAAATCTTTGCTTCCCGGAGAATTGATGCACTCTTTTCTAGGTACTCCCGACTTTCAGCATAGTCGTTGATCATAGCGCACATTTTTTTCCCTTTTTTCAGCCGGCGTGCCTGAAACTGTTTCCAGTATGCCTCTAAATTATGACCCTTTGTCACTTGTTTGCGGGTCATGGCGTAAATAGTGTCTCCCTCGGCATCTAAGATGCGATCATAGGCTTTCGTTATATCTTCATATCCCTCAAAAAGAGTCACACGCGTCGAGGGAGTATGTGTTGCATAAAGAGCACGGATTTCTTCTGCACGATCATCTAACTGCACCCGTGCATCTCGCACGACATGAAGTCGCTGATCTAGAAGTTGTGCAATTTTTTTTACATCTGCAGCATCAAAGACGAGAATGCCCTTCCGAACAAAGCGTTGAAGGACACCCACTTTCACCATTTTTTCTAAGAAAGAATAGCATGTCGTTCGTTTAATCCCCGTTAGCCGGGCCACAGAACTTGCAGGCATGGAACCACGTGAAGCAAGCAACAAAAAAATCGCCTCTTCCTGCGAAGAAAGGTCAAGGGGACGTAGGACTTGGCGGAGTACTTCAGACATTTCATGTTGTCAAAATGTGTCAACACTTCCCATTATATAGAATAATAGAGAGGAAATCCACACTTGACGCGTACTAGGTATAAATTTGTAATATTATTTTGATTCCGTAAACTTGATGCTGTCCACCCCATCTGCATTTGCATTTGAGGAATATCATATTTTATAACGACACAACATATGAAGGGCAATCTTTGGGAAGAAGGAAAAGTATTGGAAGAAATCATCGATGATGAACTGGGCACGATGGATACCAACGACGCCAGAAAGGTCATTGCCGATGCCTTTACAACCTACAAACACAAACTGTTGCATCTTCTGGTGCAGCATCAGGGTCAAGACATTCTGCGAAGTGCCTTTGCCTCGGGGATTCAGATCTTGGAGGGAGAAGAATTCATACCCCTCAGCTATGACAAGGAGCACTCCGACATCCATTTCCGCCTTCGGGATGGAGCGCTGGTGGTCATTCATGAGGGCATACCATCCACAATGTGTTTTGACACGCTGGTCACACAAAACCTCTGTGTTCCCTACGTGGTACGGCAAGGCGATGAGTTTCTTGTTCTCGATAAGAAAGGATGTGCCATCAGCATTGGTGGAGAGTCTACCTTTGACGCTGTGAGAGCGTGGAACCAGTATTCTCTCATTCTTGAGAAAAATGGAACCTACCTGCTTTTTTACTACGGCGACAATGAAGAACAAAATACATCACCTTGGCTCAGCACTAGCCCAATCCATAACGAAGAGCGAGGTGTTATGGAAGCTTCAGATCTGACAGGAGAACCAATTTCTCTGACTTCGCGATTTCATGTTGTCCCCAGTGACTATACTTTGCAGCATGCCTATGAATCCAACACTTCGTGCCGAGTTACCAGCAAGCAAGGCGTCAATGCACTTTCCCTAAAAACAGGACAGTTATTGTCAAAAGTGTGGTTCACGACCATGGAGGCATCCAGCTATCATAAGGGAATACACGTCGTAGGGCTTTCCACACTCATTGACACCAACGAAGGTCCCCGAGTACGGGAAGTACATGCACTCTGGGATACTTTGAAGAACATATTTGTCGTTCCTCCACTCTATGACCGCATAGACTACCCAAATGACGATTGTCCCAATATCATTGAGGGCCAGTTGGGTGCCACTATTGACGTCTACACGTTATCACCTGAAGGGAACTGGGAGATCGTTGTGCTTGAAGCACATACAAAAAAGTACTTTCGGTACGGCAAAAAAAATTCACCTCGCAAAACTGGTCTGATCTACTGCACGTCTAAAGAGGTTGTGATTCTGAGAGAGGATGGTGAGCTCTGGGCACGTGTCCGAGGTCGGGTCCTGGAGATTTCTGAAGACTACGCGCATCCTGTTACACTGATGACCTCGCGAGGTAGCGTTCTCGTGCTCCAAGGTACGTCTGACAATGCGGAATTTGAAAAAGTCACCGTATCAAAAGAGCAACGAGAATTCCTGCAAAACACCACCTTTTCTTGCAGAGAGGAAGGGACCCGACTAGACTAGGTGTATCCTTACGCCTAGTCTATGCAAACAAATTCATCAAATCAAACCGCTGAACATATTGACCAGCAGCTGAATTCCCTCTTGGCCCCTCTTGAAAAACAACTGGCCGAACTTTTTTTTACTAAAGCGCCCCGTCTGCCCAAGGAAATTACCGAGCTACTCGTGACGCTCGCGCCGATTTTTTCTCTCGTCGGCCTATTTCTTTGGGCCATCGCCATACTTGCCATGGCTGGTGTGAGCCTCCTTGCCCTTCCCCTATGGGCCTTCGCTGCACCTGCTGCAACCAACGCATTTTTCTATATGCTTCTGTCTATTGTTGGCTGGCTGCTCTTGCTTGCCTCCATTCCAGGGCTTTTTTCTCGCAGTAAAACCGGCTGGAACTTTGCCTTCTACGGCAGTCTCTGGCAGGGGGTCATCAATCTGGTCACCTTCAACCTCCTAGGCCTTATCGTGGGGCTAGCGGTTTCCCTCTATTTTCTCTTCCAAATGCGCCCTTGGTACGGGGCAAAACTCCCTGGAGCAGGTCAAACCAGCGCAAAATAGCTTCCCTTGCCTCTCAAAGCAGTTTTCGGCACAATAACCCCGTTGTATATCTAATGACACTCATGAGTAATCCCTATTCACACTTTCACATTATCCCCCAGGATAACGCTCCCGAAGAGCTCAATCTCATCGTTGAGATTTCTCGCGGTGATTTCAATAAATATGAGTATAACAAGGAGCTTGGCATTATCGAGCTCGATCGCGTCCTCTACGGACCTAACCACTTTCCTGTAAACTACTGCGATGTTCCATGTACCTGGAACGACAGTGATAACGATCCTCTTGATGCGGTTGTCTTTACTACAGGTGCACTGCATCCGGGCATTATGGTTCGCGGACGTGTCATCGGTGTAATGGAAATGGAAGATAATGGAGAGATGGACCACAAGATTATCTGTGTTGCGAAGAAAGATCCTCGCTACGAACACGTGACGCATGTCGACCAGCTGCAGCCCTATGAGCGAAAAGATATGCAGACCTTTTTTGAGACCTACAAGGTCGCACAGACAGGGTATGGCTCCGTCAAAGTAGGGCGTTTCCTCGGCCCTGAAGAAGCACATACGCTTATTCAAGAAGCCATGGAGTCGTACAACAAAAAATTTGGTTCCAAATAGTTTTCCTTCGCTACGCGCCGCAAGGTTGCGTAGCGATTTTTTTATACTCCTCTATGGATTCCCCCATTCTGCGTGATTTGCATGCATGTGCAGATAAAGATTTAGCGACGTTTCAACAAAAGTTTTTTAAAACGCAGACGGGTGGATACGGCGAAGGAGACCAGTTTCTGGGAATCACTGTGCCCAAAACGCGATCCATTGCCAAACAGTATAGTTCCATGGACTTGCAGGAGATTGCAGAGCTCCTGCAAAGCCCTTGGCATGAAGCTCGTCTCACAGCCCTCCATCTTCTCGAACATGCCTACACAAAAGGCGGACCTGAACAAAGGAAAGATGTGGTTAAAACCTATCTCCAGCACGTATCTTTTGTGAATAACTGGGATCTTGTGGATACCAGTGCACACAAAATCCTCGGCCGATACGTGTGGGAAACCGGGAAAACGGATCTGCTCTGGGCGCTTGCGGAATCAGAATATCTTTGGAGTGAGCGTATTAGTATGGTCGCGACGTTGTGGCTTATGAAGCACGGGCAAACCATCGAAGCCATTGCACTGGCCAAATATTTTCTTGCCCACCCCCATGATCTTATGCACAAGGCGGTTGGCTGGATGCTGCGTGAAGTGGGCAAAGTAGATATCCACGCCTTACGGAGTTTTCTTGATGTACATGCGCAGGCAATGCCGCGAACCATGCTCCGCTACAGCATAGAAAAACTCGATCAACAGGAACGGCAAAAGTACATGAGAACACCCAAGCAGTAACCGGGGAGTTCGTTGCAAAACGGCTCTAGATGCGGTATAATGAAATGATTGATTTCTTCCCTCTGCCTATGCAAGAGTTTCTCGGTTTCGTCCTCTTTGGAAACACCATTCTCACGTATCTGAGTGCCCTCGGCGTCTTTGCGCTCAGTATTCTCTGTTGGATCACTGTGCAGTACACCGTGCGCACCTGGTTTCGTGCTCGTGCCCTTAAAACTGCAACAATCCTCGACGATCTGGCCATCACCGTGGTTGCTTCGTTCAAGCCGCCCTTTTACATCTACTTCTCTTTTTTTCTCGGGCTGCAGGTGGTCTACAAGCCAAAAGCAGTAGAAACCATTGCCCTCGTCATTCTTCTCCTTTGGCTGACCTACGAGTGTCTTTCCATGGTGCAAGAGGTTATCACAGAAGTGAGCATGCGATTTGGAGACAAAAAGCGAAATGTCAAAGCTGCTGTCGCCCTCCTCAGCATCTTTCTGACCATCATAATTTGGCTCGTGGGTGGCTCCATCATTCTCGCCAACCTAGGCATCGACCCAACTGCACTCATAGCCGGACTCGGAATTGGAGGTATCTTCCTCGCCTTTGCTGTACAAAACATCGTCGGCGACCTCTTCCAGTATTTTGCTATTCGTATGGACAATCCCGTCACGGAGGGTGACTTTATCGCTGTGGGCGATCTCAGTGGAAAGGTGGTGAAAATTGGTATTCGCACCACACGTCTCGTTGCGCTGACTGGGGAGGAGATTGTGATTCACAATAAGGATCTCACGTCTTCCCGCGTGCAAAATTATGGAAAATCTGAACGACGTGGCGGACTACTTACGCTGTATCTCAGCCTGCAGACTCCCGCTGCTAAAATAGAAGCACTCTTGCCACTCATCGAAGACATTGTGCAAAAACAAGACAAAACCGTCTTTGAACGCTGTAACTATGTGAATATCGCTCAAACAGGATTTGTTATAGAAACCTACTTCCGCGTTCACGACCACAGCTACGAAAATTTTCTCAACGTCAAACAGCGTATTTTGCTTGATATTCTCCGCGTTGCGGAAAAGAAGGGGTACGTCTTTGCCAGTACGGGCATCAATCTTGATTCTTTCGCAAACTAGCGTATAGATGTCTATAGGGCAGTGACTCTGCGACACAGACGAGCCCGTGGAAAGAAATGCAACAATGCACGTAGAATCCACCGGGATGCGCCCGACACAGCGACAACATCGTGCAAGCGATGAAAGATGGTCATCCATAAAGTCAGGTGGCACCGCGGTTTTCCCCGCCCTGACACATACATTATCCTGTATGTGCATTTTTATGAAAAGGACACTGGTGCGAGAACTCCCCTCCTCTGTTGGGGAGACGGTCGAAATGGAAGGGCAATTGTTCGTTGTGCGAGACAAAGGGAAAATCCTCTTTTTTGTGCTGAGCGATCGCTCTGGCTCCGTACAAATAGTGGTGGATGACGTGGTTTTACAAGAGCAGATGCGCAGCATCGCTGTAGGGAGTGTTCTTCGCGTGACCGGAAGAGTACAGAAATCCCCGACAGAGCTAGGCGTCGAAGTACTAGCGACATCGATTGACGTCCTCCAGAGGGTCACCAAAACCCCTCCGATTGTGCTTTCAAAAGCGCATCTTGACGTGGACCTCGACACAAATCTCACCCATCGCGTCCTGACCTTACGCCACCCGAGATCACAGAATATTTTCCGCTTTGCATCAGCTTTAGAGCGCGAACTACGTCTCTTTTTAGAAAGCGAGGAGTGTACGCAAATCAATACGCCGAAACTCATTGCGTTCCCCACGGAAGGCGGATCTGAAGTGTTTGCTGTGCAATATTTCGAACGAACAGCCTACCTCGCTCAAAGCCCACAGTTTTACAAACAAATGATGGTGCCGGTTCTCGAACGGGTCTACGAAATTGGCCGAGCTTACCGTGCCGAACCGAGCAGTACCACGAGACACATGTCGGAAATTTTGATGCTCGACGTGGAAATCGGGTACATCCGCAACTTTGAAGACATTCTCACGTTTGCGACACGCATGGTGCAAACGGTAACAAGCGAGCTGCAGAAGAAAGAATCGGCACTACTTCAACATCTCCATGTACAACCTCCGCTTGTTCCAGAACACATTCCCAGGGTAACTCTGCAAGAACTCCACGAACGGATGTATACGCATACGGGCGAAGACCATCGATCGGAGCTTGATGCTCATCCCAGTGAAGAACGATTTATCTGCAGCTACGCGAAAGAACACTGGCAAAGCGATTTTGTGTTTATAACCGAATTTCCCTGGGCCGATGCAAAGTTCTACCACCGCCAGAGTGAACAGAATCCTGAGGTTACAGACCGAGCCGACCTGCTCTTTCGGGGTGTCGAAATTGCTACGCTCACGAGGCGCGAAGTCCGACCAGAAAAACTCCGCGAACAGATGCGCGAGCGGGGGGTTGATCCCATGCACCCGGGACTCACGGATTACCTTTCTGCCTTCGATTACGGCATGCCTGAGGAAGGGGGCTTTGGCCTGGGTATAGCACGGTTTATTCAGAAATATCTTGACCTTGCGAACGTAAAGGAGGCCGAACTCTTTCCTCGCGATATGAAGCGGCTGACCCCGTAAATCGCCAAAGATACCAAGCCAAAAGCAGGACACTTATACCTGAGAGTGACCACGCCCAGCCTTCCACCTGCGTCCACCCGAGGCTAATACGGACGCAGGTATCGGGAGATACAGAAAATCGCGAAGGAATGATAAGAAATTCACGACGTTCCTCATCCTGTGCCTTTTCCGTGCCTTCTGAAACAAGAAAAGGAAAGTCTGCAACGGCTTTATCTGTCGCTGGCAAATCCTTTCCGCAGGCTGCATAGAGAATGGGTGGAATTGCAAACCGTGCTCCAGTTGCGGGCTCTGCAAAGAGTGGAGAGAGTGTTGAAAGATCACGATTCAGAGCGATATGCGCGGGCCAGTATTCTCGTCCAACCGTCGCCTGTAGGTTTCTTGTGGCAATTTCCATGGCTGTTCTCGGTAGATCTGGTGCTCCATGCATGGGTGTATGCACATACCCGAGATACCAAATGCCGACGTGGTGCAGCAACACCAAGGCGGGAACAATCCAAAGAAAAGGGCGAAGTCTCGCTAGTTGCCACCAATACGACAAAATACCCGCAAGAAGCAAGAGGCTACCCAAGGTAAAAATTACCGCAAAGCGCCATGGGAATTGCAGATACGGCATGAGAGAAATGCTACTCCACAGCGCTTGTGACCAAGACAGCATACAAAACACACCAATGAATGTGACCAATGCGCCCATGATTACGAGCACAGATTGCTTTTGGCGGGTAACATGCGCATGAATACAGGTACAGATGGACAAGAAGAGTAACACAATAGGAACCAGTGCATACTCTGCAACAAAGGGTTGCAACAGCACGTCCTGCAGGCTTGGAAAATGGAGAACATACGCAAATTTGCCCGTCAGTACTTCCTCAATATGCACGAGGTTTTTCTGCAAAAAAGCAGGGAGCAGAAACCAGGCCGAGAGTCCGGCAGAGAGCAGAATCACCATCAATAGGCGACGAGCACGCTGACGCTCATGCGCCAAGAGCTCCCAAAACGTCTTCCAAGACCACAAGGCCCAGAAGATGCTGACCGCCAACACCGTTCCCAATACCATAAGCACGGTCAAATTGTGCGCAAGCAGCAGGGAAAGGGTCGTACAAATGGCAAATATGCTCCAAGTGCGACTTCCTACAGTCCAGACCCGCACAAAGCCGAGAAGAACAAGGGGAAGCAGAAGAAGCGCCGTTGCCTCTGAGAATGCATTCCGCTGAAAAATATCAATAAAAACATAGGGTGAAAAGATCCACGTTGCGGCCAGCAGCACACGCAGCCTCGTACCCAATAGCCCTTCAAAAAGATGAAAAACTGCATAGCCACTGCCCGTCAGGAGAAACAAAAACAAGAGCATAACCGAATGCTGCATGGAGTTGATGAGCAGGTCTAGAACCGAGGCAGAAAAGGCAAAAAAGGGTGAATAATACAAAAAAACGGGCGAGCCGAAACCACCATAAGTATGGGGTGAAAACCTGGGAACCCCCTGAGAAAGCAGTGCGTCTTTGTACTCTAGGAGACGCACCATTTCGAACATCAAATCATGCCCCGCGGGAAGTCCCCCCATAAAGAACAGAGGACCAAGCGCAACACATGCCATGAAAAAGATCACAGCAAGGGGCCAAAACCGACGAAAAGAAGCGTATACAATATCCATATTTCGATGGTAGTCATCAACGTGGCGATAGCAATATCAGATCACAAGAAAAAGAGCGGCCCGAAGGCCGCCCGAATCTATCGAAAAAGAAGGAGGTACATGCAGGTGATAAACCCAACATGGACATACAAGGAGTAATAATACTCCTTGCTTGCCGTGCGAAGCCACTCCCCTGGTGACACCTGTAAAATTCTGCTAATCGCAAAATTCGGTAGGTTCGCAGGAATGAGGGCAAAGCCGCCAAATAAAGCGCCAAGGAGCACACACGCTGCGAGAAAACTTCCTGCATGCGCATGCAAAGATGCTGCACCAATACTCACTGCCGCGGCCATATAGACCCGGCTCGCCAGCGCATTGTCCGCAAAATGGCTCGTAAACGCACTTGCGTACCAAAGCACCAGACCAATGACCAGCAAATTCCATGTCTCAGGAATCTGGGAAGCCAAGGCTGCGAGCAAAGGGTCCGCCTCATGTCCAATGATTTCAAGGGCCATGAGCAAAAAAGCAAGAATGAGGGGCTGCCAGGTTTCCACGAAACCTTTTTTTGCATAAAACGCTTCGCCCAAACACAGCAGACCGACGACCACGTTAAAGGTCATGACCAATGTACTATGAGGCGCCCAAATGTTCAGCGCAACAATAGTCACAATGGATTGTACCGCAAAAGCGGTTTTGCGAGTCATGGTATACTCTTTTTCCGACACAGAGGACGGATTGACGGGAAGGAATTTGCGCACTTTCCATGCCACGACGGCGACATGCAATACACATCCAAGGCCCACAAAGAGAAACAAGGTACCAAAGCTCCATGCGAGCTTTGCTTGCAGGGTTCCCCAGACAATGAGCACGGGTGGAGCAGCAAAAGGCAGTAATCCTCCACCGGAGCCAATGGTGGCAGCGAGCCCTGTAGCGACACGTGCGCGTTCATCTTCAGAAACCGCTTCATCAACAAAGCGGCTTAAAAAGACCGCTGCAGCAGGCTCTCCTGTGATAGAAGAGAGCAAAGAACCAAAAAAAATGACACCAACTACGCCCGTCCGCTTCGAAAGCCATTCTAAAATGGGCAACATATGCGGAGCGGAAGAGTTCGCAACAGACATAATACCAAAAAGTGTACACGCCTCGGAAATTGGTAAGTGTACGTGCAGCACACCGTGAGACACAATAAGATGCGCTAGGAGCACCGAAAGTCCAACAACAATACCCGCCATTTCCCCTTCCGAGGAAACATGGTGCAGAGTTTGCAGAAAGGGGTGCTCTTTCCACCATTGTGGTCCGCGACTTGTGAGCCAAAGTTCCGTTCTTGCAAGTCCATTCATTGCAAGCAGTACTGTGAGTAAGGCGAGGCCTCCACTGATATAGGGTGACCCATGGGTGAAAATGACCCCCATGGTCAGTCCGTACAGAAAAGTTGCCAGCCAACTCATGAATACTGCCTCGCGAAACACAAATGTCCAAGACTTCACGCTATCTTTCAAGCTTTTCTCCTTCTTTTTTTCAATGATCTCCAGCCTAAAGCTGGTAGCGCAAAATAATACTACTTACAATTAAGTCAACCGACTTTCAAACTTTTTAGTCAAGTCGCCATACAGAGAGCTGCGTACTCGGCAATGTTGTTCCCTGTCCACCCGGTACGATTTGCCCTTGAACCGTTCCAGCAGCCATTTGTATCTTTAAAACGTCACCTGCATTTACCTGCACAATAAAGTTACCTGACAACGTATCACCCGATGATCCCGCAATTGTTCCGTAGGCCTGACTCCCTGGGACCTCCGCACCATTTAACAATCCTCGAAAACTCAGGGTGGTGTTTGCGCCTCCCGCTTTCGCCACACGCCCTGTCATATTCACCATATAAATACCTGACACAGCGGCAGTAAACACAGAGGTTCCTGGTGTATGAGACCATCCATTGATAAGACCATTACTATCATATATCACGTCTTGAAAGGTATTTGCCGCCGCAACACTTTGGGTCGTTGTGTCATAGGCAAAAACATAGTTCGAGCCCGCAGCACCCGAACTACCCCACGTATCTGTCGATTTACACAAGCGAATCGTCGCTGTTGTTGTGTTGAAATACTGCTGTCCAGGAAGACAGGTTAAGGGGTCACTGGCTGCCTGCGGCATGCGAAAGGACGTTGCCCCAGTGAAGTTTATGGCGCCGGTAGACGTAATACCCGTGAGGCCTGAAAACACACCCGCACAGGAAACATCCCAGGTGTTGGAGTCGACCTGAACACAGTTAGCATTTCCACCAAGACTCACCTGCCCCGTACTGGTACCCGTATTTATATTTGTCGCAAAATTCGAACTTGCATTAATCGAGGTAATCCCTCCTGTAAAAGTTTTTACCCCTGTAGAAACAATTCCGGTCAAGCCTGTGACTGCACCCGCACAAGAGACATCCCAGGTATTTGAGTCAACCTTCACACAATTTGCATTACCTCCAACATTCACCTGCCCCGTACTGGTACCAGTATTGATATTCGTGACAAAATTTGAGCTATTGTTTATGGACGTCACTCCGCCTGAAACCGTTGCACCTGCCTGCCCAGTGATAAGGCCATGAGACGTCACCGTTGCCGCATCAAAGTTACCCGCCGCATCAACATTCCAATCATTACTATCCACCACGAAGTCGTTTGTCCCTGTCGTCACCGTAAAAATTCCGTTGCCTGTATCGAGATTTTTGAAGGCATCAGACGCATAGACAGCTTCAAAGTTCGGAATCGTCGCTGAAATTGTTGTCCAAGTGCCTGGAGACCCTGTCGCGAGGCAGTAAAACACCTTTCCATCAGAGGTTTGGAGAACAATTTCATTGACATTCGTACACGTGGCGGCAGCGGCCGATGCGACTTCCCGAATACGTGTCTGTGTCGATGTAGAAAAGTCCGCACTACCAGTAACCTTTATTCCCCCAGAGATCTGGACATTCCGGTCAATTTGAAATTTGCTGGAGGCAATATCCCAGCGAATAGACCCATTATTGGTAGGAACGGGATCTTTACCAAAAACTATCGATGTATCCTCTACACCCGCATCATTCGATCCCAAAACCAAGCCGGGCGAGAAGACATCCGCAAGATCATCGTCTTGAAAGACAATGCGAGCGCTGGCATGCACAGAAAAGACACTGCTACAACAGAGGAAGAAGAGAATTGCTAGATACCGTATCTGGCGAGCTATCATGACTTGCGTGGGGGTTTACAACACATCGGAGTATTGTACATGAATACATATGTATTTTCAACCACTTCTCTGGAATATCCCAAATTGCAAAGATTTGAAATAGGAGGGATTCGGCTACCTCACGGCGGCTTCACTTCCTCGCTGCAGCTCGTCGTTCAGACACGCCTGCGGTAGCCTCCGAAGGCTTGCTCCGGAAGGCATTAAAGCCTTCCTCCGCTGCGCTGGTTTCGAATCCCTCTCCCCAGTACATTCTAGAACAAGCTCTCGACTTAGAGAGTTGATTTTCTTCGTTAATTATATGGCTCGGGGAGAGGGATTCGAACCCCCGTAGTCAGATTCAGAGTCTGAAGTCCTACCACTAGACGATCCCCGAAGGTGCGACAATAGTAGCTAATTACGAGACAATATCAACACTTTTTTGGTGAAAGAAGTCCGCAACACGAGAAGGCGCGTCCCCAAAGGTAGGGCGCTTCGATTCCAGCCAGCCGGCAAAGGCAAGAAAAATCGGGTATTCGCCAGCAATGACCCGCATTGCTTCTGTTTCACTCATCACCAAACCATCTCGCAGCAGGCCCGCCATTTCCTGCGCTTTATGCCGAGCAAGCAAAGCTGGTTTCTTCGCCTTCAGACATGCATCACGTTCTCTTCTCCGCTGTTCAAAACGAGAAGGAGCAGGAGCAATGAGTGGAAGCGCTACATAAATCTTTGCCTGCTCCAAAAAGTGGAGGAGATGGGTTAATAACACACAAAACTCTGCTAAATCCCTCTTATGCAACCAATCGCTTTCCAAAAGAAAGGTGGTCATCTCGCGAAGTTGTTGTAAAAACTCGGGGTCTCCTACAGAAGAAGACGCAAAGAGAAACAAAAAGACATCGCGTACAGCCTCGTTTTCGCTCATAACCTGCAGCTGCTCATCTGAAAAATACGCCGCAAGCCCACCCAATTCATCATGTACATCCAAAAATGTAAATCGATCCATAGCTTACAGGTGTGATGATGCAGATCGACGTATGGCGCCCTCCACCAAGGCATAGATTTCTGCCTGTTTTCCTTCTTCCGCCAGAATAGATACATCACAAATGGAGGCCATTTCGATCTCTTTCTTTGCCGTCGCTAGTCGCCTCGTCACTTCCTCTTCTGGCAGCGCCGATCGTTTGAGAATGCGTGCACGCATAACCTCTTCAGAGGGTGGAATCAGAAAAATTGCATAGAGCTGCTCTGCCAAAGGCGTTTTGCGCAAGGTGACAATGCCCGCCAAACTCATTTCTCTCACCACCGTTTTCTCAGCCGCAAGGGCATCCTCCACAGGTTTTTTCAGCATGCCGTAGTATTCCTTTTCGTGATTCACTGCCCATTCAAGGAGCTCGCCTTGCTCTGCCGCACGAAGAAAAGCGTCTTCTGTTACGAAATGGTACGTCACTCCATCTATCTCACCCGGCCTCGGTGCTCTGGTCGTTAAGGACACGGGGTAAACAAACTCTGGGTGACGTTCTTTAAGTGAAGCAATCACGGTTCCTTTCCCCGATCCGGAGGTACCAGCAATGGCAATCAGTCGTCGTTCGTATGGCATTAGATTTGCAGTTACATGTCTACTAAAAAACTACCAGAACCTTTGCGAAAGTACAGAAACTATGATACAACTTGTGTGTACAATTCTCCCAAAATCTATGGCTGCAATCAATACAACAAACCAACACGAGGAAAAAGTTCCACTCCTTAGCGGGGTGAAAGAACGTTTTTCCAAGGGTTTTGGCGTTGTGAAGAACTTTGCATCCCGTGTGAAAACTGTTTTGGAGACGCCCGTGTCGCAGGTGGCAAAAAATGCTGTCGATCGCACAGGGGACTTTATTCATGGCGTAGAATATGCGATGGCGACAAAAATCAACAATCTTCTCAAGCCCGCACGCATCCAGCGCCCTCGTCAGGTCGAGCCTGAATCATGGGGTGGTGAGTTTGTAGATGACGCAGCGAGTTTGAAGATTATAGATTTTGCTGAAGCGAAAGAAAAACTGCCTGAGATACAATCTGCCCGCCTTGCTCGAGAAGCCTACGACAAGGAGCAAGCAGCCCTCAAGAAGGGTGCACTCATGACTTTTGCAGCGGGTAAAATTAAAGAAAAAGGAATCCCAACCTTTTCAGAATCTAAAGACTACGATGGTAAAGTGGGTCACGCAACAGTCCCTGACTTCATGAATACTGAATTTGGATTAACACAGTTTATCAACAATCCCGAGTTATCGGTTGGTGCGCTTTTTGACACCATTAGAAAACACTACGACACACAAAGGGAGCGCGGCGACATAGCCCCCATGAATGAAGAGGATTTGGCTAGACTAAACGCCTTTGAACAAGACTATCGTGCAATGGGCTTCTATGAATCCTTTGATGCAAAGAAAAAATGGCAATATCTTCTGAAGTTCTTCGATGATTGCGGTGTTATGGTTATGGAACATCACCTTCTTGGCTATATCGGCTCTAAAAATAAAGATATTCTTTGGAATCACCGTGAACAATTTGCCCGCGTGCCAGAGTTTTTTCAGTCAAAACAGTCTTTACATGCCTTCGTCTCAAACCCACAAACAACGGCAAAAATCATTTTTGACACCATAGAAAATCACTTCAATGCTGACATAGAAGCCGGGATTATGAAGCCATGGACTGAAAATCAAGAAAGCAGTATTCGTTTCTACCGCGCCCAGTTTGAAGAGGAAGGGCTTTTTGCAGACAGGACGGAAGAAGAACTCCAGTCTAAGGCATATCTATCCCTTAAATGGGGCCTAGTGACAGAATTTTTAGTAACATTCGGGTTCGACATAGACAATAACCCCCTGGCGCAATATTGTGAAAAACAATCCAGTATTCAGGATAAACTTGCGCTCGAAGCATCAAAATCGACACAAATGGGTCACAAAGCGCTCTAAAGTCTTATATTATACAAAAAGAAAAGAGGTCATCGTATAGATGACCTCTTATTTTTTATACCCCGATTCGCTCCCACTGGAGTGGGATCTTCGCGGTGAACGGACGTCCAACGCGAGGGGCAAACATGGACAGGAAGGATTCAATGTCTTCTACGCCGTCAATGCGACGTAGGGACATTTGTTCTTCCATAGGCTTTAGCCCTACAGAGTGATGCACAACCAACCGGGGGTTGTATATGCACGTAAACTCTGCGGAGCCATTTTCGTACTCACGACGACCAATCATCACCCCCGGGAGGGGGCTTGCAACCTCAGCAATTTGCGGCCGGACAGTGAGCGCCTTGGAGGCGCGCTGGAAAGTTCTTTCGGATTTACGCATAAATTCCTTATGCTCCTTGAGAACTTCCTGCTCTACTGTATTGCCTAGAGTCAGTGCAGTTGATTGCGGTGGTGTCGAGGGTACTGGTGGCTTAATCGGTGTCCGTTTAGGCTGGACAACCTCTTCTGCAGTTACTGCAGAAGAATTGTTCTTCGCCCAATTGGGCACCAGATTCTTCCAGAAGTTTCCCATATTTCATCTCCTTTCTCCCAACGCCTCGGTTGGAAGCATTGGGGAATAAAATGGGTCGCTGCTTAATGTAAGCATCATGGGAAATTCTTCAATACGAAAAGTTGCTTTACGGTTGATGAATACTCGTTTTCTGCCCTGAATACATTTTGCCCCTTTAGACTCTTCTCGCGGAAAAAGAACTTGCAATTCATACCCTTTTTGCTATACTTCTATGATTTGATCCTTTGCAATTAGCCAGAAATCGGGAAATGGGAGCGCGCTGCGTTTGCATCTCCTTGTTTCATCCGGGTACAAAACCAAAAAAACACAAAAAAACCAAACACAAAAACAACAAAAAAACACCTCAAAAAAACAAAAACACATTCACCCGGAGGCTTGAAGAGGCCGCTCTCTATGTAACACTTGTTAGCAGAGAGAGGGTTGGCAAGGAGAAATCAGGAGACTGGTCCGAACGATACGTCGTTGCGTGCTGGAATCCACAAAGAAAGTCGGGGTTCCTTCGTTCATACGATATGTCGAAGTACGCCCCGACTTTTTTCATGCCGACTAGCGTTGCAAAAGTTTCCCATTCTCTACTGCAAAAACCCTGTCTGCTAGGCGCAAATAGGCTTCTTCGTGGGTCACAAAAATCATGCTGCTGCCACGATTTCTCGCCAGATCCACGAGCGTCTCCATCACCGTATCTCCCGTGTGCTGGTCAAGATTCCCCGTTGGTTCATCTGCCAAAATAAGATCAGGCGCATTCACCATAGCGCGCGCAATCGCCACCCGCTGCCGCTGCCCTCCAGAAAGTTCACGGGCATATTTCCCTGCCATGTCCGCAAGACCCACCTGATCAAGTACCTCACGCACCTTTTGGGAAAGTTCATGTCCCTGCCAGGTGTGGCCAAAAACAGGAGACAAGGCAACGTTATCCTCCACCGAGAGAAAAGGCACAATATGAAATGCCTGAAACACGAGCCCAAGTCGCTGTGCAAGATACACCTGACGGTCTTTTCCACTCAGGAGAGAAATATCCTGATCCCGAAAATGCACACGGCCATTCGTAACGGGAAGAATGCCCGCAATGGTGTGAAGGAGAGTTGTTTTCCCCGTCCCTGAATGCCCCACAATCGCACACACTTCACCCGGCTGCAGAGAAAAGGAGACGTCCGACATCAGCGGCGTCTCCTGATAACCAAGCGTAAGGTCACTCACCGTGAGAAGCGGAGTAGTCATGCCGTTGTTTTGGTTATGCGATCCTTGCCCATATAAGGGCGAAGCACCTCCGGAACAAGAATTGTACCGTCTTCCTGCTGATAGTTTTCCATAATGGCAATGAGCGGACGCATCGATGTCGCCGTACCGTTCAAAATATGGACATACTGCATATTCCCCTCTTCATCGCGGAAACGAATATTCAAACGACGAGACTGGTAATCCGTTGTATTCGAGGTGGAAGTCATTTCCCGGTATTTTTCCTGACCAGGAAGCCACGCCTCCAAATCATATTTTTTGGCTGCAGAACCGCCAAGATCGCCACTACAGATATTCAGCACCTGGTATGGCAGACCAAGGTCACTCAAAATTTCCTCCTCAACAGTGCGAAGAAATTCGTGCTCTTCCCAACTCTGATCAGGATGGCAAAAACTCACCATCTCCACCTTTTCAAACTGATGCACGCGCAGAATACCCTTCACATCTTTTCCATAGCTCCCCGCCTCACGACGGAAACAAGGGCTGTACCCGACGAAGCGCTGCGGCTTGGAGACATCAATCACTTCATTGTCGTAATAATTCACCAGAGAAACTTCTGAGGTTCCAATGAGAAACAAATCGTCTTCTCCCGGGTTCACATGATACACGCCATTTTCCGCATCAGGGAAATACCCTGTACCGTACATGGCCCGTTCACGCACCATGTAAGGAGGGATCATAGGCGTAAAGCCCTTTGCGTAGAGCTTCTGCAAACAAAAAGAAATGAGCGCAAACTCCAGCATCACAAGGTCATTTTTCAGGTAGACAAAGCGGCTACCAGACACCTTAGCCCCCCGCTCCATATCAATGAGATCCATATCTTCACCCAGTTCCCAGTGTTCCTTAACGGGAAAGGGAAAATTTGGTTTTTCACCCACGACACGCGCAACAATGTTTTCTTCATCACTCGCCCCCTTGGGTACGCTCGGATGCAATGGATTAGGAATCTGATGCACCGCTGAAAAATAGGCCGCTTCAATCTCAGCGGACTTCGCATCCGCCTCTTTCACCTGATCACCCAGGGCTTTTGACTCAGCAACAAGTCGCCCTCGATCCTCCGCGGAAGCGCTTGGAATCTGTTTCGTGAGTAAGTTCTGCTTCGCCTTCAGTTCATCACGCGCAAAAATAAGGGCGCGGCGTTCCTCATCGAGCTGGAGAACCGTCTCAATAAGCGATGGATCTCCATTTTTTGCAGCAGTGGATTCCCGGTAATATTCAGGTCGTTCTCGTAAATCTTTAATGTCGATCATAGCATGGTCGTAAAAACAGATGAAACGGTGGCATTCTACTCACGCCCTCCCCTTCTGTACAGAAATACGGGGAAATCCCACGAAAAAACACGATTGACGTACCACGATAAAGTTGTGTAGAATTGCATCACTATAACACACCTCCATGATACCAAACCTGCCCCACACACGAAGCGATTTTCTCGATCGTAATGTAGACGCACAGAAAGAGCTTGAACATACTCTGGAAAACTCCATAACCCTTGAGCAGGAGGACAAACAAAAGGCGATCCTCGCGGAAAGTGCAACGCTGCCGACACCGGAAAATCTTCGAGATCTTGAGGAAAAGGAAGAGATTGCTGCCTTTCGCGAGAAGCTAAGCGACACCCCTACGGAAATTCTCTGTGCCTTGTTTGAAGACAAAATGGCAAATGGTACGCTCCTTGTACTGGTCACGCTGGAATTGAAAAAACGATTACAAGACCGAAAGCTCAGTGAATCTCAAGAGATGTTGGTTGCCATGTCGTTCTTGCACCTCAGTTCTGAAGGACTTTCCGAGCGTTACCCCTCAAGCTTCAAGCAGCTGCCGGATGCTATTGAAAATCTCATTTCCGATCACCATAGAATGCTTGCAGCCCTTGACCAACTCAAACATGGTGGGCGACCAAGTGTTATTGCCAAGGCGAGAGCAGATCTCGACCATATTTTTGCTAAGGAAACCGATAAAGACCTTGTCGCTATGCATATTCGGGCACTGCGCGCCTACTTTACCCATCGATTTGGTGGGCTTGTGGAAAAAAGCGAAATTCCTCGCGCCATGGAAATGCTTATGAGTCTGCGCAGTGTGATGGATGAGGAAACCCGAGAGTTCCTTTTTGCAATCGCAAAAACGCATCCGACGGAGGATGTGCGCATCGCCGCAGTGCACACGCTTGTCTATGAAGACAACCCTGAAGCGCGAAAACGCCTCGCAGGAATGTTGAAGGAAGAAGACAACAAATACGTCGGTCAGGTCATTGCAAGTGTTCTCGGGTACTGCATATCAGATTCCAGCAGAATTCTTTCAAAAGAGGAAGAAACCTTGCTGAGAGAAGCCATAGAAGACTGGCAGAAAAAGGGCTAACCGTTGCAGGAAAAGAAGTTCGTGGTATACATAGGGCAATATCTTTCCTTCTTCAGTATGGAACGTCTGGAATCACCCTATCTTCGTGAGCTGCAAGGGCAGAAGTTTGCAACAACGCACCAGATCTTGGATGCAATGCACGATCTACGACAAAGGTATCCCACAATTCTTGGCCAGCCAAAACCCAACGAGACCATCGGCGAACAAGCGATCGAACTCATTCATCTGTATATTGGGGAAATTCGCAGTGGCATCAGTGCCATTCCGAGACGAGACGGAGATATGATCGACTGGGCCTATGCCGCGCTCGATAGCTATGCGCAAACCGTCTCCCTCGCCTACCGTTGGCAAGTCGCGAATTACGACTATGCGGAAACCATGTTTACGCATGATATGGTGTTACTTAAGGACAGTATTGCACACTCCTCAGCAACGAAAGAGCAAAAGAAGCAGCTCTTTACGCAACTCGAAATTCTTCGTCCACTTTGCTGCTATTTCTACAAAATTCGCTTCATCTCAGACCCCTATGAACAAAAAAATATATCTGGATAATGCAGCAACCACGGTGACAGATCCGCGCGTCGTGGATGCAATGCTCCCCTATTTCACGGAAAAATATGGGAATCCGTCTTCAACGCATTTTTTTGGTCAGGAGGCCCATATTGCACTCAATGATGCACGTGCCAGCATCGCGGCGTTTCTACATGTCGCTCAGGAATCCGTCATTTTTACTGGTGGCGCATCAGAAGCAATTCACCTGGCCATCAAGGGCTTAGCAAAAGCCCACGTGAAAAAGGGTCGTCATATTGTTGCGAGTTCTTTTGAACACAGCACCACCCTCGCCGCACTCAACGACCTTTCGCGAGAAGGTTGGACTGTTTCCTTCGTTAAGCCTAATATTCAGGGAATCGTGGACGTTGATGCATTTCTCGCAGCATGCACCGACGAGACAAGTCTTGCTATCCTGATGGCTGTGCAAAATGAGGTAGGGACCATACAGCCCATTTCTGCGATTGCCCAAGCACTCAAAGAAAAGAAGATTCATTTCCATGTTGATGGAGCCCAGGCAGTTGGTGATATGAACCTCAACCTACAACATTTGCCCGTCACATCCTTTGTGCTCGCAGCCCACAAGTTTCATGGACCAAAGGGCATTGCTGCCCTCTACGTCGCACCAGGTGTAGAAATTGAAACTCTCATCAGTGGCAGCCAGGAGTTTGGCCTACGCGCAGGCACGCAAAATGTCCCTCTTGCTGTCGGTATGCAAAAGGCTCTCGAAATCCAGCAGGAAGAACAAGCCCTTCGCACAGAGCGGCTCGTTGAAATCAACGCCTATGCCCGCACCTGCCTTACGGAAACGATTCCAGACATCCATTTTCATATCGACGCGACCACCCCTGCGTCACCGCACATTCTGAGTATCGCCTTTCCAGGGACCTCCGGAGAGTCGCTAATGCGTCGTCTCGACCTTGATGGCATTGCGGTTTCAACCGCCTCAGCCTGCGCCTCTGGCAGCGGCCGTGTCTCTCATGTACTCACGGCCATGGGCATTTCTGAAGAGCTGGCACAAGCAACTTTGCGCCTCTCCTTTTCGCATCTCACCACACGCGAGGAAATCGACGCCCTTGTCACCTCCCTTGCCTTTCACGTTGGGCAAATTCGCCATATGAACATCACCTACTAATGGATATTCACATCATCACACTCTTTCCGAAGTTCTTTGAAAGCCCGACAGAAACCGGCATTCTTGGTCGTGCCGTCACGGATGGTCTTGTGCGTCTGCACTACTATTCTCTGGCAAACTTCAAGGAAGCGCCCAATAAACGCGTTGATGATGTGCCCTACGGCGGTGGTGCAGGCATGCTCCTTCGTCCTGAACCCGTTGCACGCGCCATTGAAGCAGCGAAAACGGCAGCGCCAGATGCACCCGTCGTGCACTTTACCCCAAGGGGGAAGCGACTGACCCAGCACGCCACAGAAATGCTCAAACAACGCCATACAAGTCTCATTTTACTCTGTGGCCGCTACGAAGGTATTGATGAGAGAGTGCTAGAAACCTTTGTCGATTATCATTTTTGCGTTGGTGACGCGGTCCTGAGTGGCGGTGAATTTCCTGCTCTTCTCCTGATTGATGCCCTCACACGCCTTCTGCCTGGCGTACTCGGCAACGACGATTCACCAGAAGAAGAATCCTTTTCCAAACGCCTCGGCCGAAAAAAAGAATACCCGCATTATACGCGCCCGGAAGTGTGGCGGGGAAAGAGCGTCCCCGAAACGCTGCTGTCTGGTCATCATAAAAATATTGATGCATGGAGAAAAAACCGCCTGAGCTAAGAGAAAAAGGATTGTATCACTTCTTCGCCTGGCTAAAAGCCATGTCCATATTCTCGATCGGTCTCTTTTTTCTGTATGTCTACAAGACTGTTCTCGATGCATATGTGCCAAGCATACATATATTTACCCTCGTGTCGTCTATTATTCTCTTCTTTCTATTGCTCATCTGGTGCACGTTTTTCCTTCCCATGAAAGATCGTATGGCATTTTTTGAGTCCATGTCGTCATTTCTTTTCTTCTGGAATAATTAAGCGAGGAGACCTTTACTTTACACCAAGGCTCACGCTAGACTGGATGCACTAATATCCAAGCTATGATAGAGAATCTTCATCAACAAACAGGAGATGTGCAGCGGCTCGTGCAGAGTGAACCATCTCGTACGGACGCTTTTGAAAACACCCTCCGGCCACAGCGTCTCGCCGATTATATTGGGCAGCAACAACTCAAACGTAATCTCTCCGTTTCTCTCGAAGCGGCTAAGGCCCGCGAGGAACCCATGGAACACCTTTTGCTCTATGGGCCACCAGGACTGGGCAAAACAACTCTTTCGCACATCATTGCATCGGAAATGGGGGCGAATATCAAAATCACCTCGGGTCCTGCCATCGATAAGCCAGGGGATCTTGCGTCCTTACTCACCAATTTACAACCGGGTGATGTGCTTTTCATCGATGAAATTCATCGCCTAAAAACAGCCGTGGAAGAGGTACTCTACAGTGCCATGGAAGATTTTGTCCTCGATATTGTCATAGGGAAAGGGCCCGGCGCCCGCAGTATGCGTATCAACCTGCCACCCTTTACGCTTGTTGGTGCAACCACGAAGGTCAATATGCTTTCATCGCCACTGCGCGACCGCTTTGGTCACGTTTACCGCCTTGAATTCTACTCTGATGACGAAATGTCTCATATTGTTCATCGTTCTTCACAGATCCTTGGCCTCGGCGTTGAAGAAACGGCCGCTCTTGAAATCGCCAGTCGTGCGCGCAAAACTCCCCGCATCGCCAATCGGCTTCTGCGACGGGTTCGGGATTATGCGCACATTGGTGGCGTCTCTTCCATTTCGTTAGAGCTGGCTCAGCATGCTCTTGGCGAACTTGGTATCGATGTTCTCGGCCTCGACCCGTCCGACCGCATGATTCTCTCCACCATGATAGAAAAATTTGGTGGACGCCCCATTGGCCTGAGCACTCTCGCTTCCGCCACCTCAGAAGAAGAAGGCACCATTGAAGATGTCTACGAGCCCTATTTGCTCCAGATAGGCTTTATCGAGCGCACACCCAGAGGGCGTATACCCACAGACCGCGCCTACACCCACCTTGGCTTCACGCCTCCCAGTGGATCCCAGGGGTCACTTCTCTCGGCATGAGACCCAAAGCGCTGTACGTCCATATTCCCTTTTGCACCAGTAAATGTCACTACTGCGCATTTTCTGTTGTGACCAACTCCGATCATCAGGAGGCCTATGTGCAGGCGCTGCGCGCGGAAGCACAGGCGCGAGGAATAACCAAAAGTCAGGCGATAGAAACCTTGTACATTGGCGGTGGCACCCCAAGTTTGCTCGCACCAAAACTTCTCGAAGAACTTATGAACAGCCTTCCTGCGGCAGGCGAAGTCACCGTGGAAGTTAACCCGGAACAAGTTGGTAAAGCGTACCTGCAATTTCTGCATACCCTTGGTGTGACCCGCGTGAGCATGGGTGTACAAACGCTTTCCGATGCCGCGCTCAGCACAATGAATCGACAGCACTCAAGCAGGCAAGTTTTTGAGGCCATGACCCTGCTCGCAGAAAGTCCCTTCTCCTGGAATACGGATCTCATTTTAGGTCTTCCTGGCACAACAAGTGCAAGCATGGAAAAGGATCTGTACCGAATTCTTGCCTTTGCACCGCATCACCTCTCTGCGTACTTTCTTAGCATCGAACCGGGTACCGTCCTTGCAACTATGCCCTTTGATGAGAATGACGAGGAAAGCGTGAGCCTTTATAGAACCTTCTCTCGAGTACTCCGAGATAGTGGCTACGAGCACGAGGAAATTTCCAACTGGGCAAAACCTGGTCATGCCTGCAAGCATAATCTTACCTACTGGCATGGAGAAGAGTATAGCGGCCTTGGTCTTGGTGCCAGCTCCTTCGAAGGGCAAAAGCTTTGGAGCAATACGCGCAACCTTCGTCTTTATCTTGAAGGAAATTATGTCATGGAAACGCCCATCCCCCTGCAGCACCAAGAGATGGCAAACCTTCTCCTGACAACACATACACGCACGAAAAACGGCCTTGCATGGTCTGCACTTCTCCCGTACATATCAGAAGAGCAGCTTCTGCAGCTACAAAGCCGCTCGCGGTCTCTGTCTCAACAAGGGCTTGTTACGACCACCGAAACTCACCTTGTGCTCAACGAAGATGCCCACCCACTGCACTCCGCCATTCTCAAAGAACTCCTCTTCTAAATTATCTTGCCGAGAGCCAGATTTTGCGTATAATACCTCTGTTTTGCGTACTTGGCGCATTTATTCTCCCCTTTCTCTATGAAAAAAGATACTCATCCAACGTTCAATACAGCCTGTGTTGTCACGTGTTCCTGCGGGGCAACCCATACTATTGGTTCCACACTTCCTGAACTCAAAGTAGAAATCTGTTCAAAGTGCCACCCGTTTTACACAGGTAAATCAAAGCTTGTGGATACGGAGGGTCGTGTTGATAAGTTCCGCCGCCGTCAGGAAGCGAATGCAGCAGCAGCTGCCGAAACAAAAGCAACGACACCAAAAGAAGAAGTTGCTGCGTAAATTCGGGAAATGCAAAAAAACAGTCCTTCACATGAGGGCTGTTTTTTTATTCCAAAACTTCTAATGCTTCCGACAGGTTTCCATAATGACCAATGAGGGTTGTCAGACCCACAAGCGAGAGAATCGACATGATATTTTGATTTGATTCCACAATGGCCATGCGTTTATCTGCCTCTGCCATGCTTGAATAAATAGAAAGCAGGTAACCGATCACGCGACTGTTAATAAACTCCAGGTCTCGAAAGTTGAAAACGAGAACCCGCACATCGTCATGGTTCACCAGTGTTTCCAGCTGTTCTTCGACCATATGGAGATTGGATTCATCCACCTGTCCAGAAAGAGTGACCAAACGAAAATTTGGCTTTTCTTCAATGGGATCAATGCGGATGAGTACTTGTGTGTTCATGAGAGGTTTTTGTTTTACTTACATTGTATAGTACAATACTTAAGAGTTTCTGTCTAGTATATGAACGTGCTGCAGTTTTTTTTCTAAGGAAGTGGAAACATGTTGCCAGCGAATGTGCGCTCCCTCTAAGGAGAGGGCGAGATAGAGCTCTATCAAACGGAAAGTCCGCCCACGGGAAATATCGCCCACCTCTGAGCAATCAAAACACAGCTCTCGATGCATGGGATCTTTCAGAAGATCGAGAACTCTTTGGAATTCCTGATTTGCTTCTGCTGAGAGCAGCGATTCCGTGACGTGCACCACTGTTTCTGTGCCACGGGCAGCCTCACGCTGATAGGTTTTGGTGGTAGGAAGAATATCCCGATCCGCTGTAGCAAAGTGCTTTGTGACCTCGACCATGAGACCACCGATGGCACTTCGGCGCACCACAAGATTGTCAGTCCACGCCGCGGCAATCAGGGCAAGCCCGCGTCCCGAAAGATGCGCTAGACCTTCACGGTCTGTATTTTTGCGAATAATTGCCCGGAGTTTTGCTGGTGTAACACCATGAAACCCCGCATCAGAAACAGATAAAATAACGCCTGATCGCGTAACACGCATTGCAATGACCAAAGTATCACCACCTTTGGGATTCGAACCGTATTTCACCGCATTCATAAACAGTTCATCGATCACGAGCATGAGGCGGTACACCCAACATGCCGGCAAGGGGGTAGCCTCCAGTGCATGTTTTACCGTCTGTCGCACGAGGTGCGAGTAGGAAAGCTTTGCAGGCAGTCGAAGCTCTATATCAGAAGCGTGGGTGTCCATAACCAGTACCTAAGAAATTCTTTTCAGTATACCATGAGGTAGAGCAATTTACAAAATAGAGAATGCGAGTAGAATCCAAACGTTTCCTTACCAGAACGCATGGTTGCTACGTGGCCAATTTGGATCAGCTCAATTTTTCCCATTTTGAGTTTGTGTGCCTATATGACTCTGAGTGCATTTTTTCGATTACCCCACGGCACCAAAGATTTTGTGCGTGACCTTGCCGCACTTTTACTTCCTCTTCTGGCCTTTGAGATACTCGCTATTATGGGTCTCAGCATCCACCTTTGGGGCACAATGATCCTTGCGCTCAGTATTCTGCATACCAGTGGGAAAAACCCGTTTCCGCTCCTGCTCGGCGTCAGCATCTTTTTTCTCGTGTTTATAGGACAATCCACACTCTATCCCTGGGCGAGTACCGAGTTCACTCTTTCCATTCTGGTAGGGCTTATGACCCCCTTTGCGCTCCTCTTTATCGACACGAAGTGGTCAGTTTTTCAGCGTCTTGTGGACGTCTTTCGTAAAGAAATGGAATATAGAAGACAGGCCATGCACCTGACAGTCGGTGTAACGATGACCATTTTCCTCTATTACGGTATTCTGCACACGTGGTTGCTCGGGGCGCTTATCCCTGTTGCACTCCTGTTCATTTATCTGTTAAAAAAACGACAACTGCCCTTACTGGAAAAAGCTTTGCTCGTTTTTGAACGTGCTCATCACTTTGAAAAGTTTCCCGGGCGAGGCAGTCTCTGCTTTCTTATTGGAGGTTTTCTCGCAACAGCATTCTTTAGCCATAATATCGCCCTGGCATCAATTCTCGTGCTCGCTTTCGGTGATAGTATCACAAACATTGCAGGAGGCTACTATGGTCGCTTTCCTCTCCCGTATAACAAACATAAAAACATTGAAGGACCACTCGTGGGCGCCCTCTTTGCTGCGGGAGCAGCAAGTATCTTTGTGCCGTTTCCAATTGCTTTCGCGGCAAGTATGGTCGCTATGTTTGTTGAAACGATACCCATGAAACTCGGCACTTGGGAAGTAGACGACAATATAACGATACCCGTCGTGGCGGGTATCGTTATGACACTCCTGCTGGCTTTCTAATTATTTTCCTGCCTCAGGGAAGGATATACGATGGAGCTTCACAGCAACAAACCCCTTCAACGCTCCTGGAACCATGGATTGAATACGCTCTAAAAGCGCAGTATTACGTGGCTCGTCCGGAATGCGAGCAAGCAGTGCAATAAACCGTGCTGTACTATTCTTCGTATCCGGATCTTGTAACAAGGCTTCCACTTCCCCTATGATGCCCGTCTGTACTTTTTTAATATAGGTTCTTGTGGTCAAGGGCTCTGAGGCAGCAGGTTCCTTTGCGAGAGCCGGTGCGGAAGAGACAGGCGAACTCATAGCAATGGGTGCGTCCTCCTGGGTGTCCATACGAAGAGCAGCTTCTGCCTTCGACAGCAACTCTATCGTTGCCATAACACGGTGATACTCTTCTGACGACTTATCCACATCACTTAATCCCGCAAGTTCGCGGTACGCAGTAGCAAGGGGACTTTGCCGTACGGCGATATCCATAGAAACAGACCCAGGCTTCGCCATAACGCGTTCAACAGGAGTATTGGCACCCAAGGTCTGAGCAACACCTCGGACCGTACTGACATAGCCCGAAATGGCTGCCAAGGCTTGTTCCTTCTGGCCTTTGGAGTAGAGCGCCACAACCTGATCCATTTTTACTTCAGCAATGTCCAGACCCGGGCGAAGCTTGGCAAGCAAATCCGCTAAGCGGCCATCAGGCACTGGTGTTGGGGGAAGATCCACAAAAGCAATAGTTGCTGCATTGTCGTTGGCGTTCAGGGTCTTCGATTGTCCTCCAATCGAAGATGCTTGTCGGGTTACTTGGGAACTATTTGCATTGGCATTCCCCGTCGTTTCCAGGGCAACAAGTGCGGGCTCTGCTTGCTCTACAGGTGCACTCACAATCACAATATCGCCCGAATCCTTTGAAGAACTCATAACAACTCGTTCGCCTTCGCGAACGACCGTGGCTCCAGCGGCATCTAAAGATGTTTCTGCATTCGCAAGAACAGTCACACCACTGGCGTGGACATCAAGTGCGACGGAATCATCCGTTTGCGCTGTCACTGTAAAGTCTGCTGAAGGGCTTGCCTTGATGGTTCCCGTCGGCGTCGCGAGCGTGATTAAGGTGGGGGATGAGGAAACATCCTCTGTTTTCTTCTGCACAAAGGTTCCCTGCGTGAGCGAAAGGTGTACTTGAGAGGTCACAACAGAATCATCCAGATGCATGGTCATGACACTGCCGACACGAATTTTCGTGTTTTGCTTTAACTCCGCATGGGATAGTCCAGCTAAAGAAATTTGCGCACTAGAATCACCAGAGACTTCAATATAGTCTCCTTCATAGAGGAGATCATTCGACTGCGCCTTAATCACCGTATTTGCACGATGAACATGCACCTCACCCGATATTTCACCAAAGCTTCCAACAGAAGCGAGTGAGAGACGTGGTGCAAATAATGGGCCAGAGAACAGCACTGAAGCCAGCACCGCCGCAGAAGTCACAACACCTAAAATACGGCGAAGATAGGAGCGCCGATCACGAACAGGATTCTGCTTAACAGACGCAATCTTTTGAAAGACCTCCGCTTTCGTTTGCCCAAGAAAAAAGGGGGAAGGCGAAAGAGTCTCTTTATAAGCAGAGAGGTGGTTAATGAGATCCTGATTCGGCTGCTCTGGAGCAGAGGAATTCTTGCGCTTCATAGTATGTGATAGGTTTCATCTTTCCAAACGTGCAAGAACACAAATTGTTACAGAGAAGAAAAGAAAGCTCTCGATTTTGGACACTTTTTGTATGCAAAAAAAAGGAGCACGCTATGTACTCCAAATCTTTGCATCAAAAAAAGCACTGTCTTGGCGACTACCTACTCTTCCGCCCGCAACGCGGGAAGTACCATCGGCCTTAGCAAGCTTAACTTCTCAGTTCGGAATGGGATGAGGTGTACCCTTGCTAGCATAATCACCAAGACAATGCCTTTTTTCTGTCTGTTATCGACATAAATTATCAGTTAAGTCCACCCCACCAATTTGCGATTGCTCGTAAACTGATGGGAAAAGTACGGTTGAATGAAGAAAGTCATTCGACCTATTAGTATTGCTCAGCTCCATACATTGCTGTACGTCCACTTGCAACCTATCAACCTGGTAGTCTCCCAGGAGGCTTATATATCCTTGCGGATTGAGGAAATTAATCTTAGGGTGAGTTTCCCGCTTAGATGCTTTCAGCGGTTATCTCATCCGAATATGGCTACTGGACGTGCCCTTGATAGAACAGCCCATACACCAGAGATTCGTTCACTCCGGTCCTCTCGTACTAGGAGCAAGTCCCTTCAATTTCCTAATCGGTCATAGCAGATAGGGACCGAACTGTCTCACGACGTTCTGAACCCAGCTCGCGTGCCGCTTTAAATGGCGAACAGCCATACCCTTGGGAGCTTCTTCACCCCCAGGATGCGACGAGCCGACATCGAGGTGCCAAACCAGGCCGTCGCTGTGGACGCTTGGGCCTGATCAGCCTGTTATCCCCGGGGTAACTTTTATCCGTTGAGCGACACCGAACCCACGTTCATGTGCCGGATCACTTTCGCCTACTTTCGTACCTGCTCGAGTTGTTGCTCTTGCAGTTAAGCATGCTTGTGCGAATACACGACCACTCCGGTTTCCATCCGAAGCTAGCATACCATATGCGCGCCTCCGTTACCTTTTAGGAGGCGACCGCCCCAGTCAAACTACCCACCAAACATTGTCCCGCTTTTACGTCACGGTTAGAATTGAAATGTATCAGGGGTGGTATCTCAAGGATGACTCCAAACGGACTAGCGTCCGCCCTTCAACGTCTCCCACCTATCCTGCACAGGATACACCTCAATTCAATGTCAAGCTGTAGTAAAGCTCCACGGGGTCTTTCCGTCTTGCTACGACTAATCGGTATTTTCACCGATAGTATAATTTCACCGAGTCCCTCTCCGAGACAGTGCCCAGAACCATTACTCCATTCGTGCGGGTCAGAACTTACCTGACAAGGAATTTCGCTACCTTAGGACCGTTATAGTTACAGCCGCCGTTCACCAGGGCTTAGATTCGACGCTTGCACGCCTCCTCGTGACCTTCTGGCACTGGGCAGGAGTCAGCCCCTATACTTCATCTTACGATTTAGCAGAGACCTGTGTTTTTGGTAAACAGTTGCCTGGGCTCTTTAGCTGCGCCCCACGTATTGCTACGAAGGGAGTGCTTCTCCCGAAGTTACGCACGCTTTTTTGCCGAGTTCCTTAGAGAGGGTTTTCTCGCACGTCTTAGTATACTCAACCAGCCCACCTGTGTTGGATTGCGGTACGGATACCTACAATTCTCGCTAGAGGATTTTCTTGATAACTGAACTCACTGGACTTTAGACTACAAGTAGTCAACGGCATCGTACCTCGGGTTAAAACGACAAAGCGGATTTTCCTACTCCATCTGCCTAAATACTTACACCGGAAATCATTAACCGGCTCCAGCTATCCTGTTATGGGCCCCCCTTGCTAACGCCGCACAGATCCATGTTCAACTTCGCTTCTTGTCCGAAGACAGTCTGCGCCGAAGGACACTTCATAGTGTTTTGTTTGGGCGAATCATAAGTAGTACGGGAATATTAACCCGTTGTCCATCGGATATGACCTTTCGGCTGCACCTTAGGACCGACTAACCCCACGTTGATGTCCATTGCGTGGGAAACCTTGGGCATTTGACGAACTGACTTCTCATCAGTTTTACGTTACTCATGCCAACATTCTCACTTCGTGACGCTCCAGCAAACCTTACGATTCACCTTCAACGCAGACACGAACGCTCCTCTACCAAACGTATACCATAGGTATACGAGTTGACGTCTTCGGTACATATCTTGAGCCCCGCTGTATTTTCGGCGCATAGACGCATAGACCAGTAAGCTATTACGCACTTTTTAAAGGGTGGCTGCTTCTAAGCCAACCTCCTGGCTGTATACGCGTCTACACTTCCTTTTCCACTTAGATATGATTTGGGGACCTTAGACGGTCATCTGGGCTTTTTCCCTTTTGACAACGGCGCTTATCCGTCGCTGTCTCACTCCCGAGATAAGTAATTGCGGAATTCGAAGTTTGAGAGGGTTTGGTAAGCGGGTTGAGCCCCCTAGCCCATTCAGAGCCCTACCTCCGCAACACATTTACTCGAGGCTGCCCCTAAAGGCATTTCGAGGAGAACCAGCTATCTCCGGGTTCGATTGGAATTTCTCCGCTATCCACAGCTCATCACTCGGTTTTGCAGCACCGAAGCGTTCGGACCTCCCCCGTCTGTTACGACGGGTTCATCCTGGCCATGGATAGATCACCCGGTTTCGGGTCTAGTGCCACTGACTAATGCGCCCTATTAAGACTCGCTTTCGCTTCGGCTCCGTGCAGATCGCACTTAACCTTGCCAGTAACAACTAACTCGTTGGCCCGTTCTACAAAAAGTACGCCGTCACCGGACAAGCCGGCTCCGACTTCTTGTGGGTATAAAGTTTCAGGTTCTATTTCACTCCGCTACCCGCGGTTCTTTTCACCTTTCCCTCACGGTACTTGTTCACTATCGATCTTGGAATCTTATTTAGCCTTGGAAGGTGGTCCTCCCAGATTCAAGCCGGATTTCACGTGTCCGACCCTACTCAGGAAACAATAACAGGGGTACAAACAGTTTTCGCATACAGGGCTATTACCTGCTATGGCCCTCCTTTCCAGAAGAGTTTTGCTAACTGAATGCATACCTGCGAAGCACGCCTGCGCTTCACAACTGCTCCTACAACACCAATGTGGCAACACCAGGCGGTTTGACACCAGATTGGTTTAGGCTCCTCCCGTTTCGCTCGTCACTACTCAGGGAATCTCATATGATTTCTTTCCCTTGGCTACTAAGATATTTCAATTCACCAAGTGTCCTTCTGTGCTATGCACAGATACACAGACATGACTCTGTGTGGGTTTCCCCATTCGGCTATCCCCGCTTCAAAGCTTATTAGCAGCTCCACGAGGCTTATCGCAGCTAAACACGGCCTTCTTCGGAATTCCAAGTCAAGGCATCCGCTTTATACCCGTAAATTACTTTAATCACTAACCTATACTAAGACTTAACTGATAATTCATATTGATAACATTTTTTTCTCCGAATTGTGAAGGATCGTAACCTTGAGAGGTGCGCAATTTCGTTGCGCCGTATCTTGTTTTCTCTCTCAAAGTGCGAGCGATAATTTACCCATCAAAAAAGGAAAGTCAAGAACTTTTTCTGGAAAATACAAAGAAAATCCCAGGAGCTCAAAAACAACAAAGAAGGCAGGTCGCCTTGAGCCCGCCTTTCCCGTGTCTGTAGTCAATTTTTCTGTCTATAGTTTCCCGTCAGATTTTTCTACTTCCTGGCCCGCCTTGGTTAACACACCGGAAAGTATAAAGAGCGCAAATTGGCGAATGCGTTCAAATTCTCCCGTCACCTTGTGGACCTGCAAAAACTTCTCCAGGAGGATGGTCGTCAGTTGCACTAAAGCAGCGTCGGGCTCTCCCCCTCGAAGCACACGGGCAAGCAGCCAGTCTGGATGAATGCGCACCGCGGCCAGCAAATTTTGAATCCAACTATTAATCCCCACCTTGACCTCCTCAGGAAGCTCATGCTCATTAAACTCTGAGGGACCATAAGAAACCTGCCCTGGATCATACGGTATACTCATGACCCGCAGCTTCTCTTCTGCATACACCTGCATCACGGCATTTTCCTCTGAAGAGAAGAGTACCTCCTTGAGAGTTGGGTACATTATGGTCAGTAAGGCGACCAGCATTTCTGTGGGCATCTGATTTTTCAAACAAAGCACCAATGTATTGAGCAGTCGCTCCTCATCTGTTCCATGCATGTGCCGAATAAAGTGCTCCAGCAATTTGGCCAGATGCTTATCGCGTCGTTTCGCTTTCTTTTCGTCTTTTTTCGAAGCAGCAAGTTTTTTCGCTGCCTCGCGCATTTGCTCCGCAAAGCGCTCTTTTGCTTCCTCAGATTGCTCCCGTCCACCGGCACCCTCATCAGGTGCAATATAGTTCTCAAATTCGCTCATGTTGGGCGGTAATTAACAAGACTAGACGCTCTATAATGGTCAAATTGTATCATTGATCCTACCCCTCGGCAACCTAGGTCAAGGTAGACCACACCTCCTCCGCACAGCGCTCCCAGGAAAACCGCGCAATATTCTCCCTTCCAGCTGCAATATAGTCTTGCCGTGCAAAGTCGGGCGTTTGCACACCTTCAAGCAGCCGAATCAACGATCCTTCTGTATTGTCCATATAGAGAGCTGCATTACCCGCCACTTCCGGCAACGCGCCTGCACGTGAACAAACAACGGGGACATCCAGTGCCTGTGCCTCCAACACGGGTATCCCAAAGCCCTCAAACCGCGAGGGAAAAACAAAGGTGCCTGCGTAGGCAAGCAAAGAGTACGCATCGTCCGCGGGCAGATAACCTGTATGAATAATCCGTCGCTTTGCCTCAGGAGAATCCAACAGTTCAGCAATGAGGGGAAAGCCCACCCCGGGTTTACCTACCAGCACCAGTTTCCATCCCGTATCTTTTGTCTGCAAAAATGCGCGCACCAAATGGGCAATGTTTTTCTTCTCTTCAATTCTTCCTATATAAAGAAAGTATTTCTCGGGCACGAGCCCCCACTTGTCTAAAAATGACCTCGGGCGCACAACAAAGGATGCAAGAAAGGCTTCTCTATCAAAACCAAGAGGAATGAGCCGAAGCTTCTCTTTTGGGCAGCCATAAAACTTTTCGAGATCCTTTCGCGTACTCTCAGAAATACAAATAATCTGCGACGCGTGGCGCACAGCGCGTTTTGCCGCAAAATGCAGAAGCAGGCGCTGCCCCCAGGAATAGGACTCCGGCAGACGCCGAAAGGCCAGGTCATGAATGGTAATCACAGACTTTTTGGGCAATACAAAAGGCAGGACATGGGAGGGAACAAAGAGCGTGTCTACACGGTGGCGCTCTCGAAAAAGGTACAGCGACAAATGCAGATACGTCCAAAGCCGCTTCCCAGGAATCACCACAGGTTTGGCATAGGCAGAGGAGATGTCTTTTGGAAGCGGAGCAAGCAACTGCAAGGGAATGTGGTCTCGTTCTGCACGGGCAACAAGCCTTGGCAATAAATAGTTTGAATAGACTTCAACGCCTGTAGGTTCCAAATGACCAAACCGTGAGGCATCAATACAAATCATAACAAATAATACGATGAACAAAGTGGACCTAGTCTACTGTCGCTGACGACTCCGGGCAAGAACAACGGCATAGACAACCTTGGCACCCGCCTCCTTCAATGCTCTCGCACACGACTCAAGCGTGGCAAGAGTTGTCGCTACATCATCAACCAGAAGCACGTGCGGCGGTGAAGGCCCCCGTGTCACGAAAGCATCCTGTACATTCGCATATCGCTCAGATCGATGCAGATGCGCCTGACTCTTCGTTTCCCGCTCACGACAGAGAAGCGTGGCGTCATGCACAAGCCCTTGCTTCCCTGCTATTTCTTCTGCTAGGCGTTCAGCCTGATTCCACCCCCGTTCCCTTAGTCGCTGAGAGTGGAGCGGTACAGGCACACAAATATCCACTATCTGCGCAACCTCCCAAAGCGCATCCTCGGAAAACAACCTGGTCACAAGAGGACCCGCAAGTTCTGGATGATGCTTGTATTTAAAGCTATGGAGAAGCCTTTGCAGGAGTGACCCGGGACAAAATTCCGCCCCAACCAACAAGCCATAGAGATCATCATGATTCCCCGCGCATCCACAGCAAACCTTCCCGAGAACACTTTCCTCACCACAAACTGGACAATATTGACATGTGAGTGGTAAGATTTCCTTGTAACAAATTTTACACAGCGACTCTCCTGGCCTTCGGCAACCAACGCAGCAGCCAGGAAACAGCAATCCAAAACACATACTCACAACTTTGCGCAACCAATGGACAAGCGAACGCATACATATGTCGTCAGGAAATTAGGAGCAACCCTCATAGGTATAAGCCTCATGGCATCTATGAGCCCAGCCCTACATGTTGGAGCAAAAGAGCTGCAAACAAAAGGTTCTTTTCTTCGTGCAGTCGTTGAAACGCTACAACTCAAAAAATCGCCAGCCCTTGCGTTTGGTCTCGCGAAACCTGCTGTCATGACGGCAGAAGAAACGACGTCTGGCCTGCGAAAACTTCCCACCCGCACGACTACCACGAGTACTGCCCGCACCACCACGTCCTACATGAGCAGTCTCACCTCTGAGGAACAAGCACGTGTTCGCATGCTAACACAGGTACGAAAAGGCGTCGTGAGTGTCGTTTCCACAGACCCGAAGAATAACCTCGACGAATACCTAAGCCGCCTTTCCTCCGTTCGCCAGGATTATGAAAGTCTTCCAAAGGGGCCACAACTGGCCTTTAGTATCTCACAGGGATCCGGATTTTTTTTGACCTCCGATGGCCTGCTCGCAACCAGTAAACACGTCGTGGCAAACACGAAAAATTTGTATCGCGTGGTGACAGGTGACAATAAGGTCTACGAAGTCGAGAAGATTCTTCGCGATCCACTTCTCGACCTTGCCTTTATTCAGATCAAAAACCCAAACAAGGATGTATTCACCCCACCCGCTCTTGTCGAGAAAAACATTCCCCCACTCATTGGACAAACCGTTTACAGTATTGGAAATACTCTCGGGAAATACCCCAACACCGTGAGTCAGGGAATTATTTCAGAAGTCAGCCGCACAGTGACGGCGTACGGCGAAGCCGATACGGTTGTGGATTTGTTCGATATGATTCAAACCGATGCAGCGATTAGCCAGGGGAACAGTGGCGGCCCCCTCATCGATTCAAAGGGTCGCATTGTTGGACTGAACACGGCCTTTGACCAAGACGGGGAAAATATTGGTTTTTCCATTCCCAGCATGTACATCCAGTCTGCTCTGGAGAGCTATAGAAAACGTGGATCCATCATCAAACCTCTTATCGGCGTACAATACATTATGCTCGATGGGTACATGACCAAAACCTACAAAATTCCTGTAGCCAATGGCGCATATGTTTTACAGGATGACGGGAACACGGCTGGAGTCCTCCGCGGATCACCCGCAGAAAAAGCAGGTATTGTTCCAGGCGATATCATCACGATGGTCAACGATGTAGCGCTCAATCAGAATATGACCCTCATGAATGCAGTAACAAAACTGCGCGGAGAGGATAAGGTGACACTTACCATCTACCGCGCAGGGAAAGAACTCAAAGTCGAGATACCGGTGGAGGAGGCCTCCTAAAAAACCTAAGCAGCAAGACTCGCCAAGGTGTAAACCGCACGACCGACACGAACGAATTTTGGATTGTTTTGCAGGTTGAGGGATATGGTTCCCACTTTGATTTTACGCTGCTTCATCACTTCACTCACAATTTCCTTCTTGGTCATAGGATCCTTATTTTTGATAAGAATCGCTTCGATCACATCAGCCACCGTACCCGATTCATAGCCCCACTCTTTGAGTGCATAGAGACCACGACCGATGAGGACAAACTTATCGTAACGAATCAGTTCATTGTGCACAGCCTGTGTCGTGACCATCTTCTTATCAAACTTCGCGTCGAGAATCGCATTGGAGATTTCCACAAAGTGCAGTGGCTTCGCAGCTCGCTTGAGAACGATATACGCCTTATCACGAATACTCTTCGGGTTAATGTGGCGCCAGCTTGACAAGCCCCAGGCATTGTCAATTTTCTTGAGACGTACATCCACTTCGAGAACGGAAGCAATCAACGCCGGGTTGATGGTTTCATACTTGAGCGACAGCTTATTCATGATTTTTGCGACAAGCGACTCCTCGGTCATGATGTCGTTCTTCGCCTTCAAATTGCGAATTGCTTCATCGAGGACATCAAGAATTTCCTGCTTGGGCACCTCGCGAAGGCTCCAGAATACATTGAAGATACTGGTCTTATCCTGTTTAAAAAGCTCCTCATCGATACGAAGAGAGAGCTTAATAATACTGCGGTCGAAATCTGTGGGGTTTTCAATGCGGTGATAAATATAGCTCACCAGCTTTGTTTCGAGAAGAACACCACCAACAGACTGCAGAATAGCACGTCCCAGCATATTAATTTCGCGCAGCTTCGTATTTGCAACCGTGCGGCGTAGTTTAGAAATGGCAATATTTTCAATCTGACGCACGCGCTCACGAGTGACGTTAAACTTTGCTCCGATACTCTCGAGCGTCTTTTTGGGCTCATTTCCAAGACTATAGCGACCAACCAAGATCTCCTTTTCCTTCGGAGTAAGGACCATAAACAGGTCCTGTAACACTTCGGGAAGATTGACCACTATCTTCTCAAAAGACTGCTCGGTTACGGACATATCGTTCTAAAATTAAGGCTAAAGATACTCAAAAGGAGCCATATAACCACACAATACGGCTATGTTTTCATAAGCCAAAGGTACTAGCGAACATAGGGAATGTCAACTGAAAACGTAGCGTTTTTTTGACCGCATTGGAGCGCCTATAGCGCCATTTCGCTTGCCCTCGGGCAAAAGGTCACTGTATAGTATCGTCACCTTTTTGCCTAACTGTGCAGTTTATGTTTATAGACACTCACGCGCATTTGACTTTCCCTGATATCGCGTCTAATAGCGACGTTTTGGGCAACTGCACAAAACATGGTGTGTCCCATGTGATTTCCATTGCCTGCTCACCGGACACCCACTCGGAGGATCTGAACAAAATTCAGGAAGTGGCACAGGCCTCTACATCACCCAAAATATATGCCGCTATTGGCGTTCATCCTGATCACTTCGATAATCCTGAAGCGGAAGATTTTCTGCATGATATCGAAAGACTGCGTGTCGAGTTGCTAGCAAACATCCATACCTACGCTGACTGTATTGTGGCCCTTGGGGAATGTGGCCTCGATTTTTATCGCACCTATCATAAAGAAGCCCAGGAAGCGCTTTTTCGCATGCAGATCGACCTCGCAACGGAAAGAAAACTACCCTTGATTATTCATACGCGCGATGCATGGGACGACACTTTTCGCATATTATCAGACTACCCAGATCTTCCGTTTGTTCTGCACTGCTTTACGGGTTCTCCAAAGGAAGCAGCAACGGTCCTGACATGGAAAAACAGCATGATTTCCTTAAGTGGCATCGTGAGTTTTAAAAACGCTCACGACGTGCATGAATCCGCAGCCTACATCCCCCTTGATCGTTTGCTCATTGAAACAGATAGTCCCTACTTAGCACCTGTTCCGCATAGAGGAGAAACCAACCAGCCCGCTTTCGTCTCCCATGTCGCAGACGCCATCGCATCACTACGGCAAACAACACCCGAGGCCATCGGTGATGCCACCAGCCAAAACGCACGCAGATTCTTTTCTCTCGCTTAAAAAAAAAGCCCCCGCCTGGGGGCTTTTTTCTATTTGATAAAGCACGCTTTACAAATCCATCGCTCTTCCCCCTCCACCATCATACGAAAGAGTGGCCCGTCGTAGGACGACACAGCATGACAGACACTACACTCTTCCACCATCATGGCATTATTCAGCTCTTCAAGAAACCCTGCAACATCACTGTCGGGGCCATAGTGCCCCCGGTATCCGTCCGCAATAGTTTCCGTGGTTGCGGCGCCACATCCAAAGCATTGAATTCCGTGGTTAAACAACACGTCCACAAGCTCTGGATGGCGCTCTATCACATCCGCTACAATTTCCGTTCCTGTAATTGTGGGTCGTTTCATGGCTATTGTTCAATAAAAATTGGCATAACGATGGGCGTCTTTTCGTATTTGTCCGTGATCCATCGTGTTAAATCCGCACGTAGAGCATACACCATATCTTTCTGTTTCTTCTGCCCGCTAAACTTTTCCAGTAGACGGTCATAGCGCGTGCGCACAACATCAGAAAGATCCTTACTACGCTGCTGCGCAACGGTTTTGAAGAGAAATCCGCGAGAAATAATCTTTGGTTGTGACACCAAGCGGCGACTACGTCTGTCCACCTTCATCAGCACCACAAGCACACCATTTTCGTGCATCGTAAGGCGTTCCTGGAAGACAGGATCATTCACCTGTCCAACCGTTCCCTTCTCCACCACACTATCCACCAGTTTCAGCGGGTTCGCAATTTTGCGCACCTTTCCGTCCAGAATTTCCAGTGCGTCTCCATTATCCACCATATGAGCGTTCTCCTTAGGAACACCCATACTCACAGCGAGCTGCGCATTTGCCTGACGCATGAAGTACTCGCCATGGAGAGGCATCACATGTTTTGGCTTCGTGAGTTCCATCATCAGCTTCAAATCTTCTGCCTGCGCGTGTCCTGATGTATGATACCTCGTTGGATTATTGAGCTTAAAACGCACTGTTGCACCCTTTCGTGCAATCATATTTACCACTGACAAAAACTTCATACCATTACTTGGAATCATACTTGCGGAGTGAATCACAAGATCCGTCTCCTTGAGTGCAAGCACGGGGTGAGAGCCATTTGCAATGCGCGTAAGACCCGCAAGGGTTTCCCCCTGACTTCCCGTAGTAACCACGACCACCTTGTTATCCGGGACACCAAGCATGTGTTTCGTGACACGTTTTACCGTACCGGGCTCAAATTTGATAAAGCCAAGGTCACGGGCGAGGGTAATGTTATTAATCATACTACGACCATTCACATACACCTTGCGGCCATGTTTTTCGGCAATATTGATAATCTTTTGCAGGCGCGTCACAAGTGTCGAGAAGGTCGTAATGATAATTCGCCCTTCCGCTTCCGCAATGGCTGCCTCCAGGTTGTCCACCACGTCTTTTTCGTTCGGTGTCCATCCTGGCAAAAGGGCATTCGTACTGTCCGCCATAAGCAAATCGACTCCACGATCACCAATAGCTGCAATTTTGTCGAGATCTGCCTTCTTTTCATCCATACACTTTTTATCTATACGGAAATCGCCCGTATGAATAACCTTTGCAGTCGGTGTTTGAATGTAGAGGCCGAAACAGTCAGGCAGAGAGTGATCGACACGGAATCCTTCAATACGGAAGGATCCCATTTTTATAGGCGTAAATTCATCGTATTCAATAATGTTTTTCTCCGCGAACTTCAGAAGACCCGCCTCCTCAAGATGCTTTTTCATGAGACCAATCGCGAGCTTCGGTGCGTAGATTGGTGGAAAATCAAAGGCAGGCAGTAAATGGGGCAGTGCTCCAATATGGTCCAAATGTCCGTGTGTAATCACAAAACCACGAAAACGATCGCGATTTTCCTGAACATAGGAAAGATCCGGCAAAATGAAATCAACGCCGGGCAAATCGTCCCCCCCAAAGAGTACACCACAGTCCACCACAAAGATATCTTGATCGTACTCAATGATCATGGAGTTTCCTCCTACTTCTTCGAGACCACCAATGGGCATAATTCGTGTAGGTTTTTTCCCCGTTCCTTCCCAAAAGTCTACCCAGGAATTCGTGCGGCGAGGCGCCGCTTGCTCTGCGTAGTTTCTTCTCCCGCGCTGGTCCTTTGACTCCAAATAGGTTTTTAAGGTATCCACGGGTCGCCCTGCCGTCCGCTTGTTCGGGTCGTAGGGAATTTTTCTCTCATTCATTTCATCCCAGCTAGGATGGGCCGCCGCCGTTGTTTCTGCTTCCGTCATCGCCTTTGCAGGCTCAAGACCTGTGTCTGCAGCAATAATATCAACGGATTCAATGCTCGGATGTGGTCCTGCATGAGGCTTTTCTGACTCATGAGGCCGTGCGTCGTCATGACGTGGCCGGCGCCGAAAAAAACCTCGTGAAGGCTTCCGCTCTGGGCGCCCTCCTTGAGATCCCCCCTCAGCACCCTCATGATGTGGGTGCGTGTTTGTACTGTCGTTCATAAAAAATGTATCGGTGCACTTCTCCTAGAAAACGGGCGTGGCAATAGCTGTCGCCGTGCGAATCTCGTTATACAGAGGTATCGCGGTGCGCGGCCACCAACGCATTAAGTTGACGTTGGTATTTCTCGCGCTCTGGGAGTATTGGTGCAGTAAAATAAATCTATTGCTCCGAAAGAAAACGTGTCGTAGATATCCAGCCTGTAGGCCAGCTCGCAGGTACGGATCATACACGATCTGTGGTTCTTGTCCTTGCTATGATACCATGTTCTTTTGAAAAAACACAAGGTTTTTCCCAAAAGCACGCTTTCCTTTTCACCGCTATTTCCATCCATATGTGGCCTGGAAAAGATTTTTCTCGCAAATAATTGCCCTTTGCGGTATGATAACAAGATTTCAATTTATTCCCCACTGTATGGCACACACAAACACCCTCGAAAAAACACACGCACTCAAGGATATTGATGCGGCACTCCTCACCAATATGGTTGAGTATTCGGACCAGTCTCGCGACGGCATTCAGCTCCTCGTCAATCAATTTCGTGCATTTATTGAGGAAAACAATCTCCGAGATGAAGTCATTGCCCTTTCATGGGATGCGTTTACCAACGGCATGGAGAAGGAGATGAGCACAGCACTAAAAAATGTTGTTTTTGGCCACAGCACGCAGGGTGAGTACGAAAAATATTTGAAATAATTTACTGCTCTTTCGCAATATGGACCGTCAAGCAACCATCAACAAAATTCTGTTTCTTGTGGAGCATTCACCTCTTGCCCACATGTTTACCGCTATGCCCTGGTGGAACAAATGGGACGCAATTAGCGATACGGGGCTTGAAAAAGTACTCGCGACACTCGAGGCACACCGCGCCCGCGTTGAGGAAATGCTCGCAGAGGCTATTGAGTCTGACCCAGAAGTCCACAACAAGGCCTATGGATTAGTTCGCCAGGCGGACTTTCAGAGCTTTGAGAAAGCCGAGCAATCGGAAAGCTCAAAGGACGAATGGTCCAGCGACCAGCTTTTACAAAAAATTTAATCGCCACAAACCATGAAACATATGATGCAGAAATACTTTGATATGAATTCTGCGGGTGAAATGCCCAGCATAAAGAAAGAAAAGAGTCCTGACGCAACATCTGAACGTGCAAAACAGCTCGCAAAAGAAACTACGTCAAAGTTAACACCGGAAGATCTTTCTGGGTTATTTGCATCCAACGAAGGCCTTCAGAAGAAACTTAAAGAGGAGATACCTACTCTCCGGGCATTCTTAGCAGCTCTTGGCAATAAACCAGAGTAGGGTTTTGGATAATACAAGTATGAACGATGTAAGACAAACTCTTTCTACAACCAAGTAGAGGTTTTTTATTGTAATTCCTTCAGACGCAATCCCGAGATCTGCTCAACAAAACGCGCATAATCGATATCACGATCCCCAGCGAGGGAGACGTTCTTCGGATGTCCAAGATTTTCTGGAGGGAGAAGGTCTTTTGCTGCCTCAAGCAGCAGCTTCGCACCTACATGGGGCTTCACGACCACGTAGTCCGCACCACTGTTGAAGAATCCAAGGCCCGCTTTTCCACTTTGCGCCGTCACGAACACTGGTGGCTTTTTTTGCAGGCGTCGAAGGTACGCCAAAACAAAATGCATATCATCGGGATGTGGAAGGGTCGAAATAACCATACGTGCCCCCTCCAGAGCAAGAAGGTTTAAGGTTTCTTCATCTTCCACACTGCCAAAAACACATGGAACGCCCTCTTTTTGCATGAGCTTAAACACAGCATTATTGTGATCAACGACCACTACCTGCACACCACGTCGCAGGAGATTTAGGGCAATCTCTCGACCACTGTCTCCATAGCCAAAAATAACAATATGCCCTGCCTTACTTTGAAAGTTGTGTGCACGCTGTTGCTGCACCTCAAACGGGGTCAGATACGGTTTTAAAAACCTGTACATCTGCTCACCAAAGGTAATCATGTAGGAGGAAATGGTCATGGTGCCCACACAGATAAAGGCAATCAGCGCGGTGATCGTCTGATCAATATGACCAAGGCTCGCTCCAAGTGCAATAACTATGAGGGAAAACTCACTGATATTCGCCATATTGAGTCCCGTCAAAAGACCCGTGCGCACATCGTACTTCAGTACCCGCATAATGAGCATGATAATGAGGGGATTCCCAATCAGAACGAAAAGACTAAAGACGAGAAAAGGAATGAAGAGACTCGAGATATCCTGAAAAATAAGACTTGCCCCGAGCGCCACAAAAAATATGGTGACAAAAAAGTCGCGGATAATGCGCGTTTTGGAACTAATTTCCGCAGCATACGGGATATTTGCCAAGCTCACACCGGCAATAAAGGCTCCGATTTCCATAGAAAAGCCGATTTTTTTCCCAACGATGGCCACGAGAAAACACCAGGCTATGGCGCAGAGAATCAGAAGTTCGTTTGAGCCCGCAATACGTCGGAAAAGAGAGGACATGACAAACTTTGAGAGGAGGGCTGCAGCAAGTGCAAGGCCAGCTCCTTTCAGAAAGAGCAGTCCAAACACGGAGGGGTCAAAGTGAAAACTCCCTGCCCCAAAGCCGCCAAGAATAAGAAGAGCAACTATAGCCAGAAGATCCTGAATAATCAGAATACCTATGGAAATCTGCCCATGTAAGGAGCCCAGTTCTTGTTTCTCCGACATGATTTTAATGGCAATCACCGTACTGGAGAAAGTCAGAGCCACGGCAATGTACATGCTTTGAATGAAGGGAAAACCGAGCGAGAGCGCAATCCCTAAGCCAATAACACCAGTAAATAGCACTTGCCCAACGCCCGCCGCAATGGAAACAAGGCCCATATCGCGGAGTTTATCAACGCCCATTTCCAAACCAATGAGAAACAAGAGCAGCATAATACCTATATGCGATACGGTATTCACGAGCTCTGGATCCTGTATGACGCCAAAAACCGTTGGCCCAAGAAAGACACCTGCAAGAATATACCCAAGAATTGCTGGCTGACGAACAAAGGACCCCAATGTCGCCAAAACAGCAGCTGCAATAATTCCTAGACCAATTTGCGAGAAGATATCCATAGATAGAGATGGAAAAAGTTAGTTTATTGTAGCATGAAAAAACAATACTATCGACTATATTTTCGCGTCTTTTTATCTCCTCAGCCTACTTTTCCTTGACGCGACGCAGGGCATCTTCTAAGATATCCGCGCTTTGTGCAAACGAAGCAATTGCGGGCCGCTTTAGCTCAGCTGGTAGAGCTACTGTCTTGTAAACAGTAGGTCATCGGTTCGAATCCGATAAGCGGCTCCATTTGGGCAGATACCAGAGTGGTCAAATGGGGCGGACTGTAAATCCGCTGGCTTACGCCTTCGGGGGTTCGAATCCCTCTCTGCCCACCATACAACTATTACGCACCGTCCACCTCGAGCTGGCGTTTTTTTGTTATGCAAAACGTACAGAGAGGTAGGCAAATCCCTCTCTACTCTTCACCAAGCTCATCAAGATCCGGTTCCTCCAGCTCCAAATAGGGAATACTCGGCAAACTGGCGCCAATAATCCCCTGCATGTCGCCATACATGCCCGTGGTATTGGAAATGACACGCTCAATTTCCTTATCCCGTTTGCTCCACATGCGCTCGAAGGCACGTTTTTCCTTTTCCAAATCTTCTTTCATACTGCGGAAGGCGCTCACAATATTTTCCACACGACTCTTAAACTGATTCCCGGATAAATACTGATAGAGCATTTCCATTTTTTCATCGCGCCCCACAAGAGATCGCTGCGCTCTCGCCATTTCCACCAGGTGATAGCGAATATTCACCGCAAAGGCCACGGCGTACGTAACATCCACAATCCAGACACCGTCCACGTGCCCAAAGCCTTTCATACCTTCAGGAAGCACAGTAGAAGCGATAATACAGATATCTGCCTTCGCCAGAAGTTGATCACCCTTCAGCTTTTTGAGCCATTCCGCATTCCAGTTTTTCGTATTTTTTGATTCCCACAAGATCACTCCCGCATCCTCACCAAAGGAGCTACGCACGGTCTGTATGAGGTCGCCCCCCTTAATGCCCGTCGGGACATCTGTCACCACATCCATGGGGAAAGCCGCTTCGAGAGAGGCCTTTAAATTAGCTTCCTGCGCGTCCCCCTGCAGTTGCATAGACCCTTGATCTGTCTTGCGTTTCAAATCATCGATCGTCTTTTTGAGTTGTTCCATTTGCTGGTCTTTCTCCATCATTTTCCGGGCAAACTGCTGTTCCACATCCGCCTGCATTTTTTGGCTAATAAGCTTTCGCTCTTCATCCAGTTTTCGCTCCATTTCCAGCTGCATATTCTTGGATTTTTCCTCCAGTTCCCTGGCCTGTTTTCTCAGCTCCAGTTCATGTTTTTGTGCTTCCATGAGTTTCTTCTCCTTCTCCAGAGCCTGTTCTTTGAGGTCGCGCAGCTCTGTTTCTGCCTTTTCGTTGGCCTTTTGTTGAGCCGTCACCCAGAGCGTCTTTTTTTCTTCCAGAAGGCGCTTTTCGTAGGCGTCGCGCTCGGCAACAAGACGCGCTTCATACTCCTTAGTGAGCTCACTTTGCATCGTGCCGCGAATTTGATCCGTTAGCGCATCCGTCAGTTCAAAACTTTGGTGACAGTGAATACAGGTTATGGAAAGTTGTTTCGACATGAGGATTATTGAGAAAGGGTTTGAAGAGATGTGCGCTGCTGCTCGAGGGCCAGTGTTTGTATTTCTCGCAGCACCTGTATTTGCCCGGCACGCGCAAGGGCGGCCTTGTCCTGTACAAGACGATCCAGTGCCTCAATATATCGGCCAGCTACCGATTTCAGAGTTACCGGAAGTGCATCGCGCCATCGCAGAAGCGATCCACGAAGAATCGTTGCTGTAGCCTGAACGTTTTCTTCATCCTCTGCGGTGACAGCTGCCTCCAGCGTGCCTAAGAGGGGGAGCATTTGTGCGAGAAATTGTTCCGGGTGCTCTTGAATAAAGGACGCATCGTCATAGGTTATGGTTGGACGCCCAGCTGTCACAATATCAGGTAGTGTGGTGACCTCCGGCACAGAGCGAAAGAGAAGAAAAGTCCAGACGATCATGGCAAGAAGACCAATGCCTCCGCAAATCCAGAGAATCTGACGATGAGTAAGTGTATACATACATTCGAGCAAAGAAATCCCCCACAGTATACGTCGCAGCTTGTATCGAAAACAACAAAAAACCCCAACGTTCTCTCGCGTCAGGGTTTCTTATTTCCATTTTCCAGTAGCTGAAGGTCTGGCTGAACCTTCCTAGTATTATACCGCCACGTGGCCCTCGGAAGGGAAAGAAGAACAGGACACTTTTTTAAATTATTGTCCTTTAGTATTTTCTAAGGAGCAGAGGAGACCAAATTGAGCCTTTGTCAGTGGTATGACGGAAAGCCTCCCCTGCCGAACGAGCGCTATGTCCTTCAGCGCTTCCATTGTCTTAATTTCTCCAAGCGAAATGGTGCGCAGGAGAGGACGCACGGGAATAAGGTCGACGACGGACCAGTCGCCCGACTCCGCGGTGGGATCCGGATACGCTTCCTTTGCGACTTCCGCAATGCCAACCAGGGCTTTGTCGGTCACAGAATGATAGAAAAGAACCTGATCCCCAACCTTCATGGCCCGTAAATTATTTCTCGCCTGATAACTCCGGACGCCGTCCCACATAGTTTTTCCCTCCTGCATCAAACGATCGAAGGAGTAAGCATCGGGTTCCGATTTTACAATCCAGTAGTGCATAGAATTTCGCTATCCGATAAATATTGGTCCATCCACATACCCTTCCAAGGTTTCGTTATTCGCAACAAAGGCCCCCGAAAATTGCGGCGTTATGAGCACGGGCTCTTTTGCTGCAATAGGCAGGAGATGCTCACCCGCCTTTGGTGTGACCAATGTGTCCGATTTGACCGTGACGCCAGGAGCGAGCACGCAGTCGTGCAGCCGCACGTAATCACCTACGTGAACTCCGTCCATCAAACAGACATTTTCCAGCTCCACCTCCGCACCAATACGGCAGCCTTTCCCCACATAGACATTTTTCCCTAAAAACACACTGTCATCGACCTCCGCCGACGGATCGACGCGATAGGCAATATCCGCCTGCGACATAAAATACCGCTGTGCCACCAAGACATCCCACGGATACGTCACAGGAAGCCAATACCCCTGCACCTCACTCAAGGCAAACTCCTGTCCTTCAGAAAAGAGATAATTTATGTATTCCACAATTTCATACTCCCCACGTGGAGAGAGGGTTAGTTCATGAGCAAAAATATCCGTATGGAATTTATAGGCACCTGCATTTGCATACTTGGAAACGGAATTCTTTGGCTTTTCCACAAGAGCAACAGGTTTGTCCTTTTCGAGGGTATAGATGCCAAACCGCTCGGGATCAGAAACGGTTTTCGCAAGACCCGCATTGGGGGAAGCACTTTCAGCAAGAGCCCGAATATCCGACGGGTGATACAAGTCATCGGCATTAAGGACGAGAAAAGATTCATCCGCTAACATCGGGGCTACCTGAAGCAAAGCACTACCCGTTCCCTGCATGACATCATCCACAAAGTGCATCGTGACATCGGGAAAGGTTTCCGTAAGATAGGCCTTCACCAGATCAGCACCGTTCCCAACCACAATAAACCATTCATCAACCACCGTACGCAGCCCACCTATCGTATACCCAATAATGGGTGTTCCGAGAATCGGAAGAAGCGGTTTGGGAATGTCTCTCGATATAGGCCATGTTCGGGTGCTTCGTCCCGCAGCAAGTAGTACAGCTTTCATAAAAGTTATCCGTCAAAAAAGTGCCCCCAGTATGAAGGAAACTGTATCTCTATGACAAGGGTAAATCTTTGCCACTGTTGAACATTACGGAAAACACCGGTATACTTTCTGTGATTTTTCCTGACCCCTGCCCTATGAAAATTTCCAATATTCTTGCTCGGGAAGTGCTTGATTCACGGGGCACACCCACCATTGAAGTGGAAGTCCACACGACAAAGGGCATTGGAACAGCCATAGTTCCCTCTGGAGCGTCCACGGGAACACACGAAGCCCTTGAGCTGCGTGATGGTGACGCCAGCCGCTTTTTTGGCAAGGGTGTACGGAAGGCAGTAGACAACGTTCATACCATTATCAAGCCCGCTCTCCTTGGACAAAATGTCCTGTATCAAAAGGAGCTTGACCGCGCCATGTTGCATCTAGACGGCACACCAAACAAATCAAAACTCGGCGCGAATGCGATTCTGGCCGTCTCCATGGCTCTTATGAAAGCAAGCAGTATTGCCTCGGGTATACCGCTGTACGAACGAATTCGCGATATAGCAGAGGACATTACCGGTGAAGTATACCCTTCATCCACACTACTTCCCCGGCCCATGATGAATATCATCAATGGCGGTCGACATGCAAGCAGCGGCCTTGCTATTCAGGAATTCATGATCGTTCCCACGGGGGCTAAAAACTTTCACGAGGCACTGCGCATTGGTGCAGAGGTCTTCCACACGTTAAAAGACATTCTCGCAGCAAAAGGACATAGCACAGCGGTGGGAGACGAAGGAGGTTTTGCACCAACCCTGCGTACATCACGCAAAGCGCTGGACCTCATTATGGAAGCAGCAGAGAAAAGTGGCCATCGCAATCACATCGCACTTGCACTCGACCCCGCCGCATCCGAATTTTATGCCGATGGTCGCTACACCATTGATAATACATCCCTAACTTCCCAGGAGCTCACAGAGTACTATATGGGCCTCCTGCGTGACTATCCCCTCATTTCTATTGAAGATTCTCACGCGGAAGACGATTGGGATGGATGGATCTCCATGACCCTCGCAAGCCACGATATCATCCAACTTGTCGGTGATGACCTGTTTGTGACCAACAAGGAGCGCCTTGCACTTGGCATAGAAAAAGGGGTTGCCAATGCAATTCTCATTAAGCCAAATCAAATTGGTTCCATAACTGAGACTATCGAGACCATCCACCTGGCACGTGAGCACGATATGCGCGCAGTCATTTCGCATCGATCGGGTGAAACAGAAGACACCACTATCGCAGATATCGCCGTCGGTCTCTCCCTTGGGCAGATCAAAACAGGCTCCCTTTCGCGCTCCGAGCGCATTGCAAAATATAACCGCCTCTTGCGTATTGAAGAGGCCTTAGGAAAAGACGCACGCCTGTTTTCGTAGGTATTGCACTTATTGCACGTTATCCGCCTGATAGAGAAAGGAGGACATGGTCATCATAGCCACCTCCTTTTGCTCGAGCACATGGGCACCGAGCAGTTTAAAGGTCACACGAAAACTGGTACCGTCTGTGTAGAGCGACAGCACCTGCACAGCATCTTCAAAGGATTTGAGCTGGCAAAGTTTTTCATATTTCTCCAGATCATAGATCTCCCAAACCACGTTTTCTGAGTTTTTATACACTTCACGAAAGGTCTCGCGATTAAACTCACGAAAGGTTTGCTCAAAGAGATACTGCTGCAGCATTGATGGTGTCAGCAAATGATTATCATCTACAAACTGCACAAAGGCATGCATAATATCCTGCAGTGAGAAACTCGCGTGATCATAACCTAGGAGATCCCGAAGAGGTGTAAATACCGCCTGCGTTTCAAAGGAGGTACGAATTTGTTTGTGATTTTTTAAACTCGAAAGCGTTAGCAAATTATTGTCGCGATCGGCGATCTTCAGTAAAAACACACGCACATCCCGAAGCCCACCATAAAAGAGCTTATCGAGGTACGAATCAAACTGTTCATAGGTGGCATGAAAATGCAGATGCGTTTTCGTCACCGCATCCACGATGAAGCCAATATCTTCACCAAACTCATCGTAAATTTCATCAATATCAAAATCATCACTGTCCTCCACCACATCGTGAAGCAGTCCCGCAATGGTGAGTGGTGGGTGATCGAAACGCTGTTGCAATGTCAACGCTATCTCCAGTGGGTGAATGATGTATGGACTATTGGACGATTTACGCACCTGACCATCATGGGCACGGTACGCAATGTCTACAGCCTTGTTCAAAAGACGTCTCTCTTTTAGAGAATAGTGATCACACGCTTGACGTAGAGCTCGGTCAACCTTGCGGTGCATAAATCAAAAGTGAGGTGGCTAGATTTCAATGTAGCACGAAGTGGAAAAAATCCAAGTATTATTGCTGTTTGTGGCAAACACCAATACTATTTTTGCATCCAATGTGCTTTTTCTGACGTTTATGTTCCAAGAGACCATACTGTTTTTTACACCCAATCTACGTACGGAAGCGCCAGATGCCGCCTCTGGATACACCTGGGGCAAACCCGCGCAGGAGTCAAATATTCTACGTCTCCTACCTCAAACCGTATCGGCAGAGCCCGGTATCCAAAAGCTCTACGAGCAAAACTGCATCGTCAGCGAACGATGGCTTTGTAGCGATGATCAAACGCAAGGCAGTCTGACCTTTTGGCAGGGCATGCCTGTGGCATTTTCAGCGGTTCTGGAAAAGCACGCGGAGGCAATTCTTGGGCCCCAACACGTCAAACAGTATGGCCCCTACCTCGGCTGCATAATGAAGCAACTGGACACCAACAGCGCTCGAGAAAAGGGAGGATTATCTGTGCAAGTACATCCAAAATCAGGTCATCCGAGCCGGCCTTCGAAACCGGAAATGTGGAAAGGTGAAGGCCATGTCTATATTGGCTGGAAGGAAACCATGAATGCGGAAAAACTGCGCGAAATCTATACACATGAAAGAATTGAAGCATACATGCACAGCATTACTATGGACAAGAACACCCTCATTCTTGTGGCGGGAGGCCTTGTCCATGCTATTCGCGGCAATTCTTTTCTTTGTGAATGGTCTAAAGCCCCTGGAGCAGAAGATATTGCCAAAGGCAATATTAAAGATGCCACCATTGCACTTTGGGATCGTACAGATGGAAAAACACCGCGTCCTGGGAAAGAGGATCTCGAAGGTGCAATAGAAGTGATGGAGCATGCGGACATGCTCCGAGAAACAACCCCAGAAAACCTCCTGTATAGATCCGAATTACAGCAGACAGACAAGAACGGAAATCACACAAGAGCGCTATTTCGGACACCAGAAGTCTATGTGGACGAATACACTGTACAAACACAAATAGACCTCTCACTCGAAGATCGGGGCCTCCCACTGTATGTGGAATCTGGAGTTTTGAACATTTTTCAGAAGCATACGCACCTTGCGCGCCTTGAGGCTGGCACCGAATGTTTTCTCCCCTATGCATTACAAAACCTACAAATAGTCGCTGAAAAAGCCCCTTGCATTTTCCAGACCTGGTACGCTCCCCTCGAGAATATTGACCAACCAACCTTGTAGTTTCTTTTCACAATTTCTCCACGAATTGTTGACAGAAATTGAAAACTGTCTATTTTACGTGCGTTCCAAAAAAAACAAGCTGGAAGGTACAAGTATGAGCAACCGTGTTGGCAAAAGAGACCTGACCAAAATTATTCAAGGAGTAGATTTAGAAAACATTGAGGACATTGAAATAAGTCAAAATTTCTATGGTAAGGAACGAGTGAAAATCTACATCACGCAGGAACTAAAGCCCCCTGTAAAGACCGAGAAACATCAACGTTGGAACTCTCGTGTCATGCCCTAGGTTCGCCTGAGGGTCACACGAGAACGTCAAGACGCAGGTCCCGCCTGCGTCTATTTTTTTGCTCGCCTTGCGTCACGAAAGCGCAGGACGTAAAGTATCAGCGCATTTTTTGAACCGCATGTATGGATTTTCTTTCACTGCTCCACGCCTTTATTCTTGGCCTCGTCCAAGGCCTCACGGAGTTTTTACCCGTCAGTAGCTCGGCCCACCTCACCGTGGTGCCATGGATTTTTTCTTGGCCCGAAACTCCCCTTGTTTTTGATACTTCGCTGCATCTCGGCACGGCCATTGCGCTGCTCGCCTTCTTTTGGCACGATTTTCTCACCATGGCTAGAAGTCTCCTGGCACCCAAAACCTTTGCTACACCAAGGGAGGCCACAAACTGGCGCCGACTCACACTCGGCATCGTGCTCGGTATGCTCCCAGCCGGTATCATAGGCCTGATTTTTGATAAACAAATTGAAGCCCTCTTCAGTGGCGACATGCTGCGCACAACGATTTACATTGTCATTGCAGCTCTGGTTCTTGTAGGAGCCTTTCTTCTCTACCTCGACAAAACACCTCGTACACTCACAAAAGAAGTCCTGACCATCACATGGAAGGACGCTCTGGTGGTTGGCCTCTTCCAAGTCTTCGCGCTCATTCCCGGAGTGTCCAGATCTGGCTCTACCATAGCGGGCGGTCTGGTTATGGGGCTTTCAAAGGCAGATGCAGCACGATTTGCCTTTCTCCTTGGCACGCCCATGACCATGGCGGCCGGCCTCTATAAACTCAAGGACCTTGGTACCATCGTCTGGAGTCAGCAGCTGATCTTTTTCTTTATCGTCGGCGTTCTGACCTCTACCATTTCTGGCTATCTCGTCATAAAGTTTTTTCTGAATTTTCTCAACAAGCACGGGCTTGCCCCCTTCATGTATTACCGCTTTGCGCTCGCCGCTTTCCTTCTTATAATGACCTTCGTACGTTAATTGCATCTTTATGACTACTCAAGACCCAACAACTCCCGTAAACCCTCTACAAGAACGAGAAGACCGCCTAGCGACTCTTGCGGAAATTCGCGCGCGAGGAGTACACCCCTATCCAGAAAAGTTTCAGCAGACCCATCATTCCATCGACTGCACCAACGTATCGGAGGACCAGCTGTTTGATTTGGAAGATCTAAAAGCAAGAAAACCCGCTACCTACGCTCTTGCTGGTCGTATTATGATGCAGAGAGCCCATGGGAAACTCAGTTTTGCCATTCTCCAAGACGAGCCAGGGCGCATACAGCTTGCTTTTATGCAGGATATGCTGGGTGAAGAAACCTATAGCTTTATAAAAGACTGCGTCCACCTCGGCGACTGGGTGGGCGTTCAGGGAGACCTTTTCCGCACAAAACATGGGGAAATCACTCTCCTCGTCACGAAGTTTACATTTCTTGGCAAGGCACTTCGCCCGATGCCGGATAAATTCCACGGCCTGGAAAACAAGGAAACAAAATATCGCCAACGCTACCTGGACCTCATTGCAAACGAAGAAACACGTGAGCGATTTCGATTTCGCAGCAACTTCCTCCGTTCTCTGCGCGAGTTTTACTGGAAGGAGAACTTCATGGAAGTGGAAACGCCAACCTTTCTGGAAACGGCAACGGGAGCTGCAGCAAATCCATACAGAACGCACAACGATGCCCTCGACATTGATCTTGTGCTGCGTATTTCCCACGAACTCCCCCTCAAAAAACTCATCGTCGGAGGGTACGAAAAAATATTCGAAATTGGTAAGGTATTTCGCAATGAAGGCATAGACCCTTCTCACCTGCCGGAGCACACGCACATTGAACACTACGCAGCTTTTTGGAACTTCGAAGACAACATCGCCTTCACGGAGCGCATGTTTGATCATATCTTCGAAGATTTACAGCTCGACCGCAAGCGACCGATTCGCGATAAAGAAGGGCAGGAGCGTATCATCGACTTCTCGACACCTTGGGCACGGGTAGACTACATCAAGCTCTTTGAAAATGACGGATTCCCGATTCTTTCCTACACAAAACCGGAGGAAGTATTGGAAGACCTCAAAAAACGAAACATAACCATTGAAGGCGCTCATCTCATGGGACTTACAACGCTTCTCGACCACGTGTACAAGAAGCTCTATCGGCCGCATATTATCAATCCGACGGTTGTCTTCAACTATCCAACGGCCATGCAGCCCCTGGCGCGCAAGTCCGACAAGGATGGTCGCACGGTGGATCAGTTCCAGCTCGTCGTCAACGGATGGGAGGTGGTCAAAGCCTATAGCGAGCTCGTCGATCCTATCGACCAGATGGAACGCTTTGTCGATCAAGCCTCCGCCAAGGAAGCGGGCGACAGCGAAGCCATGGAAATGGAGGAAGACTACATCACTGCCATGGAGTATGGTATGCCCCCCATCAGTGGTTGGGGCATGGGCGTCGATCGCATCACCACCCTCCTCACAGGTCAGGAGAACCTGCGCGACCTCGTCTTCTTCCCCATGATGCGCCCGAAGGACTAACCCCATTGAGCGCCCCGAGAGGACAGGTCCTTAGGAACACTCTTGAAAACTCTGTAACCTCATGGTATGATTTCGTGATGGTTTCTTACTAATTTTCCATGAAAAACCTGTTTCCCTCCCACATGAGCTTCCGGCTTGGCACCTTTGGCGTGCTCAGTCTCGCCGTTATTGGCACGGTATTTGCTGCTCCGCCCGCAACTCCATATAACCTTGGGGAAACCCTGAGTCCAACATGTGCTCCGGGAAGTGCCAATTGTACCGTCGTTGCTCCCGCCGCTTCTGGCGCGAACAACGACATCACAAGTCTTGCATCGCTGACAAGCATCACCACAACAGGGACAACAGAACTCACCGTTACCAATAACGGCACCGGAAAATCTTTTGTCGTCAACGACGCCCCCGGTGACACCACACCGTTCGTTATTGATGCCGATGGAAATGTCGGCATTGGAAACCCCTCTCCAACAAATGCCCTCACGGTTCGTAGTGGCAATACACCGATTCGTGGAGAACGTACGACATCGCTTGATCAAAGTGCTCGTTCTGGAGTCGACTCCATGCATATCACGGATCAAGATGCGCTGGATGGCTTTGGTGCAGGAATTGGTTTTTATATTCAGGACAACGGCATGGTTGCCCCCAATGAGATCGCCTATATATCGGGTCGCCGCGCGGGTGCCGATGATTCAGGACGTCTCGATTTCCATACCTACGAAAACGGGGCTGAGTCGGTAAAAATGCGCATTGCGCCCAATGGATACGTCAATGTGCAAGACCGTATGATGGTTGGTCGCCTGACCTCTATTCCTGATGCGGATCTTTCGGTGAAATCTGACAGCCAAAATGCAGTGGTCAATATCTATGGAAAAACTGCTTCAACAGACTATGGAGCAATTCAGGTATCCAGTGAAGGAAGCCTGCTCAATGCTTCTAATCGTCCGCTTGTGCTTCAGGAGAATGCTGGAAATGTCGGTATTGGTGTGATCAACCCGAGATCCGCTCTCCACATTCCCGATGGGAAATATCTCCAAGCCGAAGATAATAATGCGGGAACTCCTCCATTGGCAGACTGCGACAATGACAACGAACGCGGCCGTATTAGCATCGACACGCTGAACAACAGGCTCTATGTCTGTAATGGAGCCGCTCGAGGTTGGGACTATGCAGCCCTCACAGACTAATTTTCTCCTTCAATGAAACGACTTTTTGCCCTCTGCTGTCTTGCGCTCGCCTTCTCCTCCGTGGGCATTGCACAGGCAGCCACAAACATCGATAGTACCAATCAGTATGCCTGGTCAGAAAACATTGGGTGGATTTCCTTTGGCAGTGCCGCCGGCGATGTTCAGGTTCGTTCAGACCGCATCACGGGCTACGCCTGGAGTCAGCAGCTTGGCTGGATTAACATGGCGCCCACCTTATCCGGCGTTATGCGCGCAGCAAATGACACCTTTTCCGGCTATGCATGGGGTGAAAATACGGGATACATCGACTTTTCCGGTGTTTCTATGAATAGTAACGGCTATTTTCATGGAACGGCAACGGGGCCCATTACCGGCACCATCAATTTCAACTGTGCAAACTACGGCACCTGTGGAGTGCAACAGTTTGCTGTGCAGGCAATTCTTCCCAGCACGACCAGCACATCACCCTATTCAGGCGGCGGTGGTGGATTTTCCGAAGAAAACATACCGGAACTGATCGATACTGTACTCACGGAGCCTCTTAAGGGAAACCAGCCAGACAACACGGAGGCGATGGACTCCTCACGACCACCCGTTCTCCGTCCTTCCGCAGGATCAGACCTGGATGCACAATTACAGACATTCTGTGCAGAGCATCCCACAGACGAGAACGGCAATGTACTGAACATTGTCGCCTTTCGCGACATTCTGGAAACCTGTGGAAATGATCCCTTGCGATGTCCTCGTGCCTACATGACGCGTGGGGCCTTCGTGCAGCTGCTCCTGGAAAGTCAGTGTATTGACCTACCAGCCTATAATGGCACCCTGCCCTTTTCCGACCTCACACCTGAACATTATGCCTACGCAGATGTTGCCTATGCCTATAACCGTGGCTGGGTCATGGGGTATGGTGACAACACCTATAAACCTGATCAGCCCATCTCACGTATTGAAGCAGCAACCATTCTCATTCGCTATTTCCTGCTGAGCCTGGACAAAGAGCCTGCCAGTGCCGTCGATGTTACGCCAAGCGCCTGGTACTCCTCCATCGCGCCTACCACAATCTCACAAAAGATTCTTTCAACAACCATCACGAAAGCAGGTCGGTACCTCTTCCCGAACGTTGCTGTAACACGAACGGAGCTGCGCGGTATTATCCACCGAGTGGAAGATATCGCCAAGACACGCCTCATGAAAAACTCGGGCAACGTTCCCCTGCCGACGCTTCCACAGTAAATTCATGCATCGACAAAGACCTAGGCGTGCATGCGCCAGTTTTTGTCGATGCGCACATTCAGTTTCAAGAAGACCTTCTTCTTGAATAAATCTTCAAGTTCCCGTCGTGCATCCATGCCGATGTGCTTGAGCTTGATGCCGCCATTGCCTATGACCATGCCTTTCTGCGAGTCCCGCTCCACAAAAATATCAACAAAGACAGAAACAAATTTTGGATCTGAATCGTCAATTTCCACAGTTTCCACACGCACTGCATGGGGAATTTCCTCATAGGTCTGGAGCATCACCTTTTCCCGAACCGTCTCGGCAACCATGAAATCGAGAGCACTGTCCGTGTACATGTCGTCAGGAAAGTAAAACTCGCCCTCTGGGAGTTTTTCAGTGATTGCCGCAAGTAATTCGTCGATATTCTTCTGCTTCAAGGCAGAAATGTAGATGAGTGACCATGTCGGATTTTTTTCCATTTCCGCATTAATGCGCATGGAGTTCTCGACCACATGCTCGTCTTGCACATCCACTTTATTACACGCCACAATAACAGGCTTACCAAGCTCCTGCAAAGCCGCAAGGATGATTTCCTCCTCCTTCCCGAAACGGCGGGTAAGGTCAATGACATAGAGCACCAGATCCGACTCATCCATAGCAATGTGCGCCTGTTTACTCATAATCTGATTAAACTGCTTCACACTTTCATGAATACCGGGCGTATCCAGAAACACCATCTGCGTATCTTTCTTGGTGTAGATACCCTTAATCACATTGCGCGTTGTTTGCGGAATATGGGAAACAATCGCAATTTTTTTACCACAGATCGTATTCATCAGCGTGGATTTCCCCGCGTTCGGGCGACCAATAATGGAAATGAATCCAGATTTTCTCATAAAAATTCTCGTAAATAATCGATGGGAGTATACCTATTCTTCCCATTTCTCCTACAGAAATATATGACAAATGGCACATTTTTCCCTAGACTAGGGGCACTTTGACTCAAATCCAGCACAAACCACACCATGAAAGCGATCATATACACCACCCAATACTGTCCTTACTGCACACGGGCAAAAAGTAAGCTAGGCGAGCTCGGGCTGGAGTATACGGAGATTGATATCACCCACGACGAGGAAAAACGCGATGAGCTCATAGAAATAACAGGCCGGACAACCGTTCCGCAGATTTTTCTGCATATTGGCGGATGTGACGACCTGTTTTTAGCAGATGCCGCGGGGCAACTGAAGGGTTTACTGGGCTAAGGGAGCCTCAGGCGGGCGCGCCATGCTTTCGTCTTCCGCAGAAGATTCACCTTGGAAGAAGGTCATAAGATCCTGTGCAGACTCGGGGAAGATAAGAGAGAAATCTTTATCGTAATTGTAGAACTGCTCTGCAGCCAATTCTAGTGTCAACTTGGTTCGCTCTTCCGGAAGTTCAATAGTCACCGGATCGAGAATGGTTGCCACCTTGCGGAGGAGCGCATCCGTCTTGTCGTAGGTAAGGAGAAGTGACATGTTTTTTGCAAACATGTTCAGTGCGCTTTCAAAGGTGCGTTCTGTTTGACGTACCAGATAGCGATTCGCACTTGGATTGGTTCCCATGACCATAGCCTCCACTAACGCATGGAGACGATTCGCATTAGGCTTCAAAAGCAGCGTCGACTGCGTTCCCTCATCAGAGGCAATAACATCGATGTACGGTTCAGCAGAAGACTTCATGCCCTTTTCGAGAAAATCAATGGCCGCACTTCCGAGCATCTGGTAGGTCGCGAGCGAGTTTTCAAGAGGCACACCTTCAGACAAAGTAGAAAGATCCAGCGAGAACCAGATGTCTTTCATGGAATCCACCTGAGATTTTGCCTCATTTAAAGCAAGCTTCACATCGATAGGTGCCTCCACATCAACGAGTTCAAAGTTGTTGAGTTTTCCGTACAGCATCGTTGTACCACTCCCCGCAAGAGAAATATCTGCTACGGTTTTGAAAGATACATTGTCTGCTCCTGTGGTTGCCACATCGAGCACCAGCTGTGTATCCTGATTAAAGCCATCAAATTCTGTCTTTGTTCCGTCATACTTATCCGTTGAGGAAGCATCGAGACGGACCGCAAAGGTCATACCCGCACCTTCACCGGAAAACCGCACCATACCACTTCCAGTGCCCGTCATAGGCTGATAGCCATAGGCAAGTTGTGCACGAAGTACACGAATCAATGCATCCTCTGCAGGGGTCAGCGTTCGCGGCGCAGCAGTCTGCTCTTTCTCAGCAAAGTATTCCGTGGGAAAGTTCTTATATTCTGCATCCGTGAAAGTGTCCGATGCACCATGACTCACCGCCATGGCGCGGAAAAGGTAATCAAACATCTCACCGCGCGTCACAGGCTGTGCCAACTGTTCAGCAGTCAAAGGAGCCTCGATAATGCGCTGTCTTTGTGCGTTGCGCACATAAATATCATACCAAATGGATTCATCAGCAACGGGTGCCATACGCTTGTAATCGAGGTGGAACACCTCGCTCACCATTTTCAGTGCCTCCGCACGGTTTACAGACCGCCCCGCATGAAAAGCTCCGTCAGGATATCCACCCACATAGTTATGTTCATTCGCCCAGCACACATAGCGTGCAAACCATTCAGAATTGATATCAGCCAAACAGTTGCGATAGGTGAAAGTGTCGACGGTATTCGTTGCTGAATTCACGAGGATCTTCATGAGCTCCGCGCGGTTAATCTCACTATCGAGTCGAAGATCGCCTGTTGTTGCATCACCCTGAATAATGTTTGCCTGCTTCAAGAAATCCGCAGCAACATCTTTCTGCACTGCTGCCTGAGCGTTCCCTGCAAGAAAACTCAAGGCAAGAAGACAAGCTGCTGAGGTATAGGCTGCAGTTTTTGCAATGTGTGAAACGTGGTTCTTATACATGGTTTGGGGAGATAGAGGGCAAGGTCATTGACGCATTTCGTCTTTGAGAGGTAATCATACCATATTGCACTCCTGAAATCAAGCTATCCAAGTGTGCCATAAGGCAGGGGAAAAAGCAACGAGGCAACAAAAGTTCACACTTCCTCTTGCAGTAATTTCCAAGAATATGTTACACAATAGCTGCCCGTAGATATCGCGCTGAGTGGCTTTCCGTCTATCTCCCATATTGTGGACATAGCGACCCTCCCGGTTCTACGGGTATTTTTGTGTATGAAAAAACCCCGCCCGTGGGCGGGGTTTTTCGTGCCCCTTCTTACTGCACAATACTCATAATCATCTTCACGGCTTCCGCACGCGTTACGGGCTGCGCAGGGCGGAAGACATCGACACCGCGGTCGTTGTATCCCTTTACGACACCGCGCTCAGAACCAGTATACACATACTTACCAAACCAATCGGCAACCTTCACATCGGGGAACCGCACATACGTGTAGGTTGGGTTTTGATTGAGCCAAGCCCCAAAGACACTATCAAGGTTCACGCTCAGCTTCGACGCATTCGTCTTCACACCTGCTTCAAGAATGATCTTGAGTGCCTCAGCACGGTTCACCTGATTATTCGGCTTAAAGGTACCATCGTTGTACCCACCCACAATCGCTGCAGCCTTTGCCGCTCGAATGTACGACGCATACCATTCAGTATCCGATACGTCCGCAAAGCCCACAGATCCTGACGCCTGAGAAACCTTGAAGGCTTCCACAGCAATCTTCGTGAGTTCTGCTCGCGTCACCGGTTCATCAGGAGCAAAACGCCCAAGGGATTTACCGCTGATGATACACTTCTGACGTGCCTGTTCCACCACCGTCTCTGACCAGTGTCCAACGGTATCGTTGAAGCGCTCTGCCGATGAAGGTGTACATGGAGTATTACCTGTTGTCGTTGCATTCTGACTTGTCACGGTTGAACCCGCTGTAGTTGTCGTATTCGTTACAGCAGAGGTCACACCTGTTGTGACTGTTTTGATGGTTGTATCTTTGGTCGCTGTTGGCAGAACAGTTCCCGTGGATACTGCGACAACCTGCGTCGTGCCAGGAGTATTCTGCATCAAATTCTTGTTTTTGTCGTAGGCAAGCGTCGTTGATGTCGTCGCACCATTCTGTTTCACTGCCGTAATCTGTTCCGTAAAACTTCCATCATCTTTATACGTATAAACGCGCGTCTCCGTATCGCCTCCAACAATAGTTGTCACCTGTTTGAGAAGGCGACCCATCCCGTCGTAGGTGAGCTCAATGGTCTTTGTGGTTGCTCCAGATGCATTTTTATAATTCTCTGTGCGGATACGCTGCCCCGCAACAAGATTCTCTGTCACCTGAACCGTATTCCCCTGATAGACCACAGATACTTTCTCTGCGACGGTGTAATCTCCCTCATTTTCCGTTAAAAACAGTGTTGGCTTCGTTGCATCCGTGATGTTATCTCGCTTGTAGAGCTTCACCGCAATGAGCTTGGCCTCAGCAGAAGAAGGAGTCGACTGCTTCGCTGTGAAACGAACTCGGAGCAGTTCTTCAGAAGGCTCGACAAAGTTCGATGCCTTATCAAGACCAAGGTACAAAATACCCAGTTCTCCTCCCTGTGCATTCTTGAGCACCTGCGTAAAACTTGTATCCACAGATGCATTTGTTGCTACCGGTGCAATATCTGTCGACGCATTGGCAACTGACAGCTGCGATGCATCATAGGTCACAATGGCGCGCAGTGAGTCGGCATCAAGATTTGCATCCTTGATAAGTGACGAAAGATATACATTCATTTGATACGTCGAACCCGATTGCACAGGTTCAGCGCGCAAAGTAACACCCTGGTCGGCCTTGAGAACCTTACCCGTTGAAGTCTGTTCTTCTCGAGCGGTATACAATCCTGGATCTTTGGCCGCATAAAGGCCACCAAAGAGCGAAGACTGGAGAAAGGTGCCAAAAGGTGTGCTGGCAAAGAGGACCATAATAGTCAGGGCAAGCCCTGCTGTGAGTCCAACGACGCCGGTGAGTTTTTTTGTTTGTGCGTTCATACGATGGGCGATGAGTAAGGTATGGGAGAAAAATATTAATTACGAAGGAATTCAATACCATTGGTACGGGCAACTTCTGCAAGTTTCGTATCAATCGTAGCGCTCAGTTGCGTGAGAACAGAGTCGGCGACAGGATATTTTCCTGATGCCACACCCTGCACGTACAGTGCGCGATCAAACTGACCAATCTTTCCGTCACCGTTGAGATCCCCGTTTGCATCTGCAAAGTACGGTTCAACAATGAAGTTATCTATAGCCTGCGTTTGATCTTGGGAAAGTCCTACTGTCTTGATCACCATCTGATAGCGTCCGACTGGAAGGCGTGTAAAGCTCTGGTTTGAACCTGCTTCCTTACCGCGGGCAAGGATATCGTAGAACACCACCTGTTTACCGCGTGGCATACGCGCCGTATAGCTCTTTGAGCCGTAACTCAGCGTTACATCAATGTTGTCCGTAGTAATCTTACTCGTATCAATATTGACGGCTCGCTGGAGCATATCGAGGTTGTCACGAGATGTTTTCCCCTTGGTGAGGATACCCGTTGAGCGGGTTACTTCCTTGTTTCCAAGTTCGTCTTCCGTGGTGACTTCAAGCACATATTCATGTCCAGGGCGCATAGGGATGTCGGCGTACTGAATATCAAACTGGTTATTTGCAGCCGTCACGGCCTTTGCATCCGTATATTCTCCCGTGGTCAGGTTTACTAATCGGGTAAGTACCGTCTTTACTGGAGTTCCAGCTGCATCCTCAACACTGAACTTCCACTTTGGCTTATCCGTGTTCGCAATTTCAGATTGAATATTTTTCACCACAGGCGCCTTATCATCATGGATATAGGTTTTCTTGAAGATGGTTTCCTTACCATCCGCATCCTTCATAGTTACGTACACATCGTTTGTCGAGTTTGGATCCAAAGCGACGCTGGTAATATCAAATCGTGTTGCATAGTTTGCCTTTTGTCGTTCACCCGTTGTGAGTTCTTGACCGCCACGAGTTACCTTATAGGTCACCTTATCGCTTGTAGAATCAATACTTTCAATAGGAATGCTGACATATCGATCTTTTGTACGAATCACGGAGGATCCACCGAGGGCGGCTATTGCCCCCTGGGCTGAAATCGTGGTGGCAAAAGGACCGTAGTCGTTACCAATCTTTCTATTCTGCGCATCATAGAACTTCACGAGAATCCCGGTATAAGTTCCTGGTTCAAGGGCAATAGAGCCGTTGAAGGCAATCTTCGCACCCTCTGAACCGTTCTTTGTCACCGTGTAATAGACAGGGCTTGCTGAGAACTTGATGTCCACAGGCAGAATGGAGGACTGTGCCGTTGCAGGAAGACTGACAGATCCAGAAGTAATAGACACCGTTTCCGTAGAGACGGCATCGCGGAGCGTAAACTGGGTCTGTTTCGCCTCAGATTCATTGCCGGCGCGGTCAAACACCTTTTGTGTCACCGTATAGGCAATTGCCGTTCCCGAAGCATCGACCGGCAAGCCTCGAAGAGCGAGTCCATCTGTGAGGTAACTCTGTGGAATCACCCCAGCCTCATTTGCGCGAATAATAATCTTGTTTCCTTCCACCGTGATGTTTGGGAGAACCGCCGCAAAAAGATCGGCAGGAAGCGCTACATTGCCACTTGCGGTTGTAAAGGCAAGCTCAATGCGATCGAGATTTGTATCGGACGAGATAGCTGGTGTAATTTTTACCGTTCCATTTGCCGACTTATCGAAGGCAAGAATGGATGTATTAGCCGCAAACGCTGGAGCAGAAGCATCCTGCTTCACATAGAACTCGAGGGTTTTCGTTTTCCCTGCATTATTCTTAAGAGAAACACTCACTTTCTTCGTTCCGTCACCGGAAGAAAGCGTGAGCTGGACGCTTTGACCAGCAGTAGGACAAGCGGGAGATCCCGTCACATCACCACCAATAGTACAAGAGGCCTGACCTGATTTCCCCGCATCAGCACGATTGAGCTTCAAGGACACCGTGTTATTTTTCACAAAGAAACTTGCACCACTTTGTTGTGCACCTTCAATGGTTGCGTCCAAATCTGGAGTTGCCGTATCCACACGAAGAAGCTGCTTTTGTGCATACTTTTCCACTCCCGACGCATTGCGAGACTTCGCACAAATATACGTTGGGTTCGTGCCTGCCACCATGTCGAAACGAAGATCCTTACAGTAGTTGTTGTCTGCATCACACTCTACCCATGTCTGTGCAGGCGCAATAGTCTTCAAATCGGAACACTGTTGTGCTTCTGAAAGCAGATTTGTCGTCGTAATGGAAGGTTGAAGACAATTTGCATCACCTGCATCACATTTTGCCTCAATACCAAAGACCTTTTCACTCGACCACGATGCAGGAACTCCAGAAAGCGAGATGGTTGGTGTTTGCGTGTCATAGACAATGATCACCCCTCGAGACTCTGTTGACGCAATGTTATTGATTGCGCGAAGCTGCAAGGTCACATTTCCAGACGTTGTTGTCTTTAAGGTGTAAGGGACGGTTTGCAAAAGATTATTGTTTGCACAAGCAATTTGCTCCCATGCCCCATTATTCTCGCGGATTTCACAACGCTGTGTATTTGCTGAAGGCTGGATCAAAATGTCGAGGTTTCGTGTTGTTGTACGACCTGGATAGAGAGAAAGATTTTCACTACCCCCACGAACATCCTGGAGCGCAACCTGCGGAAGGTCGGCACTACTCACTTCTGGAATCTCAAACTCGAAATTGAGTGGCCATCCAATAAGTTGGTTATTGTATTCCACTTCGGTTACCTGTACACCTGAAGGATTGTAGGACGTACGGAGACTGCCTGATGGAAGACTCATGGTTTCAATCAAGATATTTCTTGAGGATGCCTTCAATTTATCAAAAGCGATCTTAATGTACTGATATGAATCACCCGCGTTACCTGTTCCATTACAGTACGGGAAGACATTCACGACACAGCTACCCAAATCTTGACCATTCGTTGTACGGTCAATAACCCAGAATGCTGCCTTTGTTCCACCTCCAGGGGAAAGTGGACCAACACCGTTCGTTGAAGACCGAATATAGACAGCTTCAGCGTTTAAAGCCTGATCAGGAGTTAACGTAATTTTTTTGTAATGTTCCTTTGCTGTTAAGGTTCCAGCACGCAGCTGGAGCGCACTAGGATTACTCGCGACTGTATACAGAGGAGTAAGCGTTGAAGAGTTTTTGGACTTCAAGTATGCACCTGCTTCCACAGTGACGTTACTCAGTTCGCGATCCGTGTAGTCACGGTTTGTTTTCGCTCGTGCATAGGCATTCGAAAGACTTGGATCTTCTGGTTGCGATTCCTGTGCGAGGGTTTTCAACGTCAAAATGTCCGTAATACGCTTGTTGAGCGTTTTTGTCGTCTTTCCATCTGTATCCAAGATAAGATACTGTGCTGCTACGTAGTATTCATAGTCTGTTGAAGGCAAAAGACCCACAACGCGATAAGTTGTTCCTTTCGCTGCATCATAATTAGCGGCGTACTGCCAATCGACAGGGTTCGCTTCCTTCTTTCGAATAAAGACACGATAGTTTGTAAAGGTCGTATCAGAGATGCCCGTCCATGAAATGGTATTTCCTGGTATAGAGACACTTTGTCCATTACTGCCTTCGATTGTTGCTGTCACAGTTTGCGAAGATGCACTTGCCGTTGTCGTCACATTCAGTGCATTAATATCTGCCGCAGAGGGGTATGGCTTCCAAACTGGCGTCGTTACATCTTTCGTTACTTGCTGAGACATCGTCACTCCGTCTGTCGCCACCGCACGGATTTTTGCCGTATAGGTTTTTCCGGCCAACGGTGAAGAAATGGAAAACTTATTCTGCGTCGAGAAGAGTTTCTGACTAAAGGTCTCAAAGTTGGCAACACCTGTAGAACTTGTTGTGGCCATATCACCAGAGATGATCACTTCGTAACCAGCAGCGCCTGTTGCCTGATCCCATGTGATGTTAATACGGGTATTCGCCGCATCGTACACCATTGCGAGATTGTTCACAGAACCGACAGTTGCAGAAGCACCTGCCGAGGTATTCGTTCCACCGGCAGCGGAGGTTGAAAACGCACTACTGGTAATTGTTACGTCTCCAGGTTCTGGGAGACGGAAGCTATCTGAAGTACGAACGTCTCCGGTGGTTGCACTGCCATTGAGCCCTACAAACTTAAACCAGACATTTGATGGACCATTTGTACGAAGAATCTGTGCAATCTGGCTTACTCCCTGAATATTGGAAAGAGGAATTTCTATGCGTCCCTCCGGTGTCGCCGTTGCCGTAAAGTTCTTCGTCATGAGATCATATCCAGATCCGTCTGTCGTCAGCAATTGGAGCTTTAATCCATTCGTGGATGCATTCATCTTCGGAAGTTTGTAGCGAATCACCACAACACCGTTAGTATTTTGTACTTCAATTCCATCTACTTGAACAATGTCTGGTGTGCCGATACTTTGCACATCCCATTTTTCTGCACCCTTTGCCGTCGCAAATTGCGTAATCGTTTTTGTACTGGAAATGGTTTTCTTTTCTCCATTAGGCTGCGCTGGATCGACGGGCACTTCTATCTGCGCCTGGAGAACAAACTGGTACTGTGTATTCCCAGTCAAACCTGCAATACGTACAGGTGACTGCAATGCAGAGCCGCGCTTAACCAATCCCCACGTACAATTTGCACCGGAAGATGTATTCGTACATTCTCCCCGATTGAGTTCATAGCTGTAGGATCCAGCATCCTTTACGGACGTCCAAGAGATCTCATTCTTTGATGCGTCAAATTGAACGTTCCCTGGCTGATTTAAGTTGTTGATGACTGGGGCAGTTGTCGTGCCCGATGTAGAGGTGGTCGAACTCGACGTTGTTGGGGGAATGAACGCTTCACCTCCAGAAGCTGCATATCCACTTGTTCCTACATTGTTGTTCGCCCAAACGGCAGCAAAATACTTTGTATTAGGCGCAATACCCGTTCCGTCGGTGGTCAGGAATTTCACTTCTTTTGATGCAAGGCCAGAATACTTTTTCACTTCCTTTGATCCAGTCACTTCATAGAGTACCACGTCGTAGGAACTTGCATTAGATACAGGTGACCACGATACACGCATACCGTCTTGTTCTGAGGCAATCGTTACCGAAGAAGGAGGAGTTGGTTTAGTGGTTGCAGCTGTAGTATTTGTGGTAGTTGTTGCAGCAGTGCCCGTAGAAAAATTTATCGTCGATCGCTTATCGTATTTTGCGGCATCGAAGTCACTCTTATTAAAGACACGTACCTCGTAGGAAGCATTTGTATCAACATCAATATCTATCGTTCTCGTGTACCAGCTATTTTCTGTTCGGACTTTTGAAGAACCTTTCCAGACTTCAATAATGAATGGTTCAACACCTCCCTCCCACTGAAGACGGTAGGTTTTATCGTTGTTATATTTCCAAATAACAGCGCCATTTTTTGGCGTGAGATCGGTCGACGCCACATACGTTGTACGGAACTGAATATCACCCTTTGCAATGAATTGGCCTGTTGAAGAAACTGCCAATACACTTACTGCGTAGAAAGTGTCCGGAGAAAGTTCGGAGAATCGATACCCATCACTATCACCCGCAGCTTCTGCTTTCTTGAGCATCGCTGTCTCTCCAGACCGGTAGAGCTCAAGAGAATATCGCGCTGCACCTGGCACCTTGGTCCAGGAAATTGTGCCGGCCGCAGACTCTGCACTTGCGTTGAGCGACATAACATAGTTTGCAAAGTTTGCATCCTTATTCACTTTATCCACAATAAATTCACGTTGTTTCCCATCCGTAAAGGTCGTTACCACACTGTAGCGAGCCTCCTGAAGTGGATTAGTAATCGTGTATGAGCCAATAGGCCCCTGGTCGAGAATGGTATCTCCCTGTTTAAAAATCCAGCCATTGATGCCATTTCCATTGTTATTTTTTGCCTCTCGTGATGTGTCATAGGTAAACCCTAGGCGAAGTCCACTGCCTTCTTTAGCAAAGGTCGGTGTAGAAAAGTTGCTCTTTTCAAGGGCATTGTACTCCAGAATTGCTTCAGTACCTGCCACAGCACGCTGTAATGAACCATCAGACATGTTGTATACAGGTGAGATACGTATGCCCAATTTCATATCGTTTATATGGTCGATACTACTAAACACTGGCGTATTGACTGGAAGGATAAATTCATCCTTGCCTGTCGTCATACGTGTCAGCGTATTTGATTTCAGCGTTACTTCGGCAACAGCAGGGTTCCCCACCTGAAAAAGATTGAGTTCATAATACTGGAAAGCAGTGTTCCAACTTGCTTGAGAAGTATCGCGTGTAATACGTACAGCAAGACGTTCTGCTGCCGTTGGCGATTCCTTGTAGCGAACAAATTCAGCCTTTGTCACTCGCGGCGCATTGTTGTTGACGGTCAGTGTCGACTGAGCAGAGGCAACAAACGTAGGAGTTAAAGGACTCACAATGCTCGTGAGAGCAAAGGAAAGGAGGACGCCGACATGCAGGACCTTCTTCCAAATTGTGTGTGTCAATCTGGCCATGTGTGTGTGTTGAAAAGAAATATTTCTACACATTGTATCATAGGGGAGGCAAAATAGACAAATGCTCTCTTTTCAAACAAAAAATGGCGCTTACACTGGAGACATTCAAATTTCTCCAACGATTGTGCAAAAAAGAGACCGCTATATTGTTGTTTTTTCTCTGCTGCTCCAGGGGGCGTTTCTTTGGTATACCTTCTCTCCGTTGCTGGCAGGGCCTGTGGCAGGACAGCCTCAAACGCGCATTCTGTCTGCAAGCGGAGAACTCATGTATGCCGTGGGGAGCGGTCTGCCGGGCGTTCCCCTCACAGCGCAGGAGATGGACGAGTTGCCGGATTACGTCTCCAAAGCCTTTATTGCAGCGGAAGACCAGCATTTTTATGCGCATCATGGTGTGGATTTTGGCGCGCTTATTGCCTCCATGGGTACGCGTGGCGGGAGTACCATCACGAGTCAAATGGTCAAAGTGACGTATTTCCCGAGGGAGCCTAGAACGGTACTCCAAAAAGCACGGGAATTTCTGCTGGCCATGAGCATAGATAGCGTCACCTCGAAGCAGGAGATTCTGAGGACCTACCTAAACTCGGTCTCCTTTGGTCGTGGTCATATCGGTCTACGTGCTGCATCGAGGGGATATTTTGGCAAAGCGCCATCCATGCTCACTTTGGGGGAAGCTGCACTTCTGGCAGGATTATTACCTGCGCCAGAGCGTTATTCGCCCGCCGTTCGTATGGACCTCGCGCGATCACGCCAGAGCCTCGTGCTGGGCAGAATGATGGAAGAAGGTATGATTACCACTGAAGAGGCGAAGGAAGCAGCAGAAGTTCCCTTGGTTCTTGCGCCAGAGGAAACAACCTTTCGCGCACCGCACGCTGCACTCTATGCTCTGGAAGAGGCGAAGAAAATCGTCCCTGATATTGCAGAAGGAGGCTATGACATTTACACAACTATCAATCTCACCTGGCACGACGAGCTGACCGGCGTTCTTGCGCGAAGCCTTGAAACACTGAAGGATAAACATGTGACCAACGGAGCCGCTGTGGTGATCGAGCCCTCAACAGGAGCCATTCGTGCCATGGTGGGCAGTCGAGGATACTTTACGGAGAATGGTGCCTTTAATGTTGCACTTGCAAAGCGGCAACCGGGATCAAGCCTCAAACCCTTTACCTACCTTGCGGCCTTTCTGCAGGGAAAAAGCCCGGGGTCCATTGTCTACGACACGGAATCCACTTTTACAACTGCCTCCGGTGACCCCTATATTCCGCGAAACTATGACCTGAAATTCCATGGCCCTGTGACCATGCGCGCCGCACTGGGAAGCTCTCTCAATATCCCCGCGGTGAAAGTGCTCGACATGGTGGGTTTTGATGCCTTCTATTCCCTTCTCAAGGACTTTGGAATCACCTTTGATAAGGACGCATCCTTTTACGGACTGGGCATTACTCTGGGGGGCGGAGAAGTGACCCTTACTGATCTCACCCATGCCTATAGCATGCTCGCGAATGGTGGACAGAAAACCACGGGGCATATCGTGGACCATATGGAGAAAAATGGAACACGCGTCTACACGACTTCTCACGACCAGGGTCCGGTGAATACAGATCCGCACTTAAGAGCGAGCATTCGCATGGTGACAGATGTTCTGCGTGATAATGCAGCGAGAGAAATTTCCTTTGGTCTCACCAGCCGCCTGCGCATTACTGACGCCGTGGCCGTAAAAACCGGTACAACAAAAGATTACCGCGACAACTGGGCCTTCGGTTATACCCCCGCAATTACCGTGGGCGTTTGGGTAGGCAACAACGATAACACGCCGATGGAGGGCGTGACCGGCATTTCTGGCGCCATACCCGTGTTGCACGATTTTTTACGCTTTCGCACCACGGAAACCGCCGCAAAAACCATGAGAAACGAAACCTGGGAGGGGCTCACAAAAGTTCGGATCTGCACGCCTTCCGGTATGCTCGCCACAGACCTATGCCCAAATACCTACGACGAATGGTTTTTACCGGGAACCGAACCGAAGGAACACGATACATGGCACCGAACCGTTAGCATTGATGCGAACACGGGAAAGCAGGCAGATGAGACATGCCCGCTCAACGTGGTGCACAAAACCTTTATCTTTTTACCGCCGGAACTGTCGCGATGGGGAGAAAGTATTTTACTGGAAAAAGCACCAAAGGAGACCTGTAGTGGACGCAGTACCCTGCCGCTCACGACAAGTTTTCGTATTACCCATCCAAAGAATGGCGACGTTTTTCTCTACAACAAAGATTTGCCTACCAAGAGCCAGCGTATTCCCGTGCATCTGGATGGAAATGGATATATAAAGACACAAATCGAACTTGATGGCGAGACAATTCCACTGGAAGGCGCCCTTCCCCTGTCGACTTTCATTGACCTAACTCCCGGAGAGCATACTCTGAAAAGTAGTGAAGAAACCCTTCAATTTTACGTTCGGACACCGTAGCTCATACTTTCTGATTTTCTATCCTATGATGATCTCCCGCCGACTGACCACAGGCCTGATCCTTGGTCTTTATGCTGTCTCAACAATTTTTGGCCCCATCGCGCCACTCACCAGCGCACAAAACACCTGTTTGTTCAACGATGTGTGTGACACGAGCGACAGCGCCTACAGTGCAATAAAAGCACTGAAGGAACAGGGCATCATCAAAGGAAACCCCGATGGTTCTTTTCGTCCTGAGGCCATCGTGAATCGTGCGGAAATACTCACCATGCTCTTTCGCGCAGCTCCCAATACACCTGCCTATGATAAGGCCTACGGTTTCCCGGATGTTCCTGCCACCGCGTGGTATGCGCCCTACGTTTCCACGGCCAAAAAACTGCAATTTGTTCAGGGGTATCCAGACGGTACTTTTCGCGGCGGTGATGGCGTGAAGTCGGAGGAGGCAGCAAAACTTGCCATCGCCTTCTTGAAAACTCCCTTACCGGAGGTACGAAAGGGGTACAACGGCCAGGGGAATAATGAAAACGCCTTGCAATACGGTATAAAAGAGAATGAGTGGTATACACCATACCTGAAAACGGTCCACGACTTTAAATTGCTCGATTACGTCAGTCTTGCGGAGGGGATGAATCGACGAGACGTGGCAATACTGTTGTATCGTGCGCAAAATGCGACAAAGGCGATGCAGGATCCTGTGCAATATCTTTCCGCATGGAATGAACCTGGCAGCGCTCTCCTACAGCAAGGAAGTGTGTATAATGCCTTTTTGTATTTTTCCAAACCCCTCGATCTTTCGTCGCTCAAAAACAACCTGCGGATCACGGGTGACGGTGGGCGGGTAATTTCTGGTGTGACCGTATATGCTCATGCATGGGGCTTTGATAACGATCGCATTTCCGGCCTTGCAAACTACGCCTTTCGGCCCCATGAGATAAAACTCAGCATGACCGGTATAAATGATCGCGAAAATATCACCATTACTATTAAGGCAGGCACGAAGGATATTTATGGAGGTAACCTCGCTGCGGATGTGAAACTGCTCTACAAAACAGCGACAAACCCCATGAGCATAGCGCTCGGTGGTTCTTCATACCTTCGCTATGGTGACACACTGGAAGCGTCCGTGCTTCTGGAAGGCAGCCAGGACCCTGTCTACGCGCGCACCACAGGGTACCTCTGTCACATTAGTGCCGACGTTGCTGTGAAGGAAGCAAAACGAACCACCGTTTCAACAGAAACAGGGCAAATGCAAATTGAATACCTGCCTCTCAAAGTACAGATGTCGCCTGCAGAAGCCCTCAAGCCCTATTGTGCATCGCCAAAGACAGCAAATCTCACGGGGCTCTCCACAAACAATGTAGCAAAAGATTTCGACATAGAAAAAACCTTCGGTGAAAAGTTAACGCCCGGTGTCTATTTCCTTGGCATACATTCGCAGGGGACCTCTGATATCATGGGAGCTTCCGCCTCTCTGGCACATCGCCTTGTGTATGTAGCGGACACCGCACTGACGCTCAAATCCACCAAAACCAGCCCTATGGAAGGGGCCGTGTGGGCAACCAGCATGAATGGCAATGGGGCTCAGGCAGGTCTCAATATAACCGTGTATGCGGTGGAAAACACGGAAGAGAAAAACGTCTGGCGCAAAGTGAGTAGTGGAACTACGGATGCACAGGGTATTTACCGGTTCCGCATGCAAGGAGAACTGACATGGAGCGAGGAACTCATTGCCGTAGCTGAAGGTGCAAATCACTTTGGCCTTGTCGGAAGCAGCTGGGATAGTGGTCTTGAACCCTACAATTACGGGCTTTCTATGGCCTGGGGAAATGCATGGGGAGAAGTGAAGGGCAATCGCGTTTTTATGCATACAGATAGAAAAATCTATCGCCCCGGTCATGAAGTGGGACTGCGCGGTATTGTACGCACCAAGGAAGCAAATGGTTACTCCGTACCAGCAAAACTGCAACTGACAGCGGCAATCTATGACTCGCAATACAAACTGGTGAGCAGTTTCCCCGTGGAGTCAAGCGATCAAGGAACCTTCTCGGGCAGCATGGTACTCCCTGCCATGGCAGCACTGGGAGAATACAATGTCATTCTCACAGACAGCACACCCTCGCAGGAGTTTACGTACGATCAACCTATACAGACAACCTTTGAAGTGGAAGAGTATGTGCGGCCAGACTTCCGTGTCACCATGGATAATGCAAAAACCGATTATATCACAGGAGAAAACCTCTCCCTGCAAGGCAAAGCGGACTATTACTTCGGTCTACCCGTCGCAAATGGAACCTATTCCTGGGAACTCACCCGCGAGTCGCTGTATTTTAATCCGAGCAGCTCAGGTGAATGGTTTAGCTTCTCCGACAGTGCCTATTGCTACTATTACTGTGATGGAGGAAATGGATTCATGGCCAGCGGCGAAGGGAAGCTTTCCTCCGATGGCACGTTTAGCATAAACAGCCCGCTTGCCCTCGATGACACGGGAACGGGTGGACTCTACACGCTCCGCGTCGAGGCTTCCGATCAAAATAACCGCGTCGTGACTGCGGAAAAAGTTGTGCGCGTTCATAAGGCCGATGCCTACGTGGGTCTTCGCAATACGGCCTACATGGCCAAGGAAGGATCAACCATGAACTTTGATGTAGTGACCATGACACCGTCAGGAGCAGTTTTACCGGGAAAAACCGTGACGGTGGAACTGGTGCAGGAAGACTGGTCCAATTTTGCCAAGCAGGATGTCTCCGGCGATATGATGTCCTACAACGATAAAATTGATCGCGTTATTGCGACAAAGACCCTCACGACAGGCAGTGATGGGCGCGGAGTCGTGCAATTCCCAGCAGGAAGCCCTGGTCAATACTTTGCACGCGCCACAGTGACCGATGCAAAGGGAAACACCAACCGCGCTCGGGAATACGGATATGTGTATCCCAAAGATGACAACGGATATATTTCCTGGGCTTCAGACGATGTCTATAAAGCACAAATGCTCCTCGATAAACCAGAGTATAAGCCGGGAGATGAAGCGCAAATTGTCCTGACTTCTCCATATCCAAAGGCTACTGCCCTGGTATCCGTAGAACGTGGATCGGTTTTGGACACCTACTCATTTGACCTGACATCCAATGCCATGCCGGTAAAAATTCCGGTCAAATCCTCTTATATACCGAGTGTCTACGTGTCAGCAGTCATCATGCCAAAGGAAGGCGCACAAGGGCTTAAGGTAGCCTATGGAACCATGATGGTCGATAAAGCGGAGAAGGAATTGACTATTTCTTTGTCTACAGACAAACAAAAGTACCTGCCGGGTGATGAGGTGAATGTTTCCATTAGCACAACCAATAATCGAGGACTGGGAGTGCCTGCAGAGGTGTCACTTGCTGTGGTGGATGAAAGTATCATTGCTCTTGCTGGTGGAGTCGACCGCGACATTATGCGCGCCTTCTATGCCATGGAATCTCTCGCCGTTTGGACAGCGAGCTCTCTCACACATTATGTGGAACGTGGGCTCGTGCGTTCCGTCGGAGGAAGTGGAAAAGGCGGTCCCTCCGGTATGCCCTTTTTGCGCGGACTTCTCAAGGATACAGCCTACTGGAATCCATCCATCCAGACCGATAGTAATGGAAAAGGAACTATTCGTTTCGTTCTGCCCGATAATCTCACCAGATGGGAGCTTCTCAGCATTGGCGTCACGAAAGATACTCTCGTGGGTAGTGGCAGTTTGTCGATCGACACGAAGCAGGATCTGATTATTCAGCCTATTCTGCCACGCTTCGTTCGTGAAGGAGATCAGGTCACACTGACCTACACGCTCTTTAATCTGACAGACAAAGCAGATACGGTTCGCATGACGCTTTCCTCACCCAATATTGCTCTCACAAAAAATATTGCTGTGGAAAACGTGCCCGCTAAAGGAAGTGCAACGGTCAGTTGGCAGACAACGATTCCAGCAGGAACTGAGAACATTGAACTCCTGGCGGAAGCAAAGGGGACTACCATGCAGGATAAGCTTATCAGCAAGCTCCCTGTGGAGCTCTCTGCGAGTTTTGATGCAACGGGAGTCAGCGGTTACTCCACGACTGGGAGCGTTTCCGTAACCCCTTCCCTTGCGCAGAATGCACAAATTCGCCGGGATATTAGCACCTTGAGCGTGCAGGTGAGTACGGGGCTTCTTGGAAGTATTCTGCCGAGTCTCTCGTATCTGGTGCAGTACCCCTATGGATGTGCAGAACAAACCACCAGTGTCATGGTGGGCAATGTGCTTCTTGCGGGATTTATGCAAAAGACAAAGATAACACTCCCGGGCGTTGATGCAAAAACCATTGAAAACAATGTGGTTGCTTCACTGACACGGCTCTACCAGTATCAATCCGATGGCGGAGGTTTTGCACTTTGGGGCGGCAACGAAAACGTTGATCCGTACCTTTCGAGTTACGTACTGGATGGCATGAAGCTGGCCATGGACAGCGGCTTTACCGTTGATACGAACCGTATGCGCAAATTGCGCACGTACCTTGAGGGACAACTGAGTAGTGGAAAAGTCAGTAATGCAAATACGCGGGCAAGCATGCTTCTGATTTTGCAAGACACGGGAAGTACAGGGCTCGAGAGTTATGCGGAGACGCTATACCAAAAGCGCACAAGTCTTTCTGTGCAGGCTGCAAGTGCACTTCTGCAATTTTATGCCAAGGCGGGGACACAAAGTGCAAAGGATCGCGGTGCAACGATGCTCAAGGAGCTGAAAGCAAATCTTGTCTCTGAAGGAGGAAAAGTTCAGCTCAAAAATGCAGGAGAACAAGATGGCTACTTCTATTTTGATACAACCATTATGCATGCAGCGGCACTGGACGCTCTGGTTGCTATGGACCCTAAAGATTCCCTGATTCCAGGACTGGTTGCGACGCTGCTCTCCAGCCGATCAGAGGGAATGTGGGCCAGCACACATAGTAATGCCTTAACGCTTCGCAGCATCAATCGACTTATCGCCAAAGAGTCTTTAAGCAGTGGCGCACAAACGGTGAAAGCGACCATTGCTGGGAAAGAGTATTCTCTGAATTTCCCCGAGGGATCACTTTCTCCTATGCAGGAGATACGTATTCCTGTGCGTGAGCTGACCGGCAATGCCTTCCCTGTCTCTTTGAGCAATACAGCTGGCGGTACCCTCTACTATGATGCATCTATTTCCTATGCACTCCTGGATAGTGGACAGCAACAAAGCACCACAGACTATCAGGTGATTCGCGAGCTATTTGTGAAAAATGGCGAAAACCTATCCCCGCTTCGCGGAACCTTGCGTGTAGGAGACACGGTGGTCATTCGCCTGAGTCTGCGGACGAATACTGGTGGTGTGGTATCCGGAAAACACGTGGCTAAAGAAGATCTCATTCCTGCCGGTCTACAGTTGCTCAACCCCAATATTCGGACGGAAGGAGGACAAGTGAACACTGACGAAGGCTGGGTAAATTTCTATGAGCTACGCGATGATCGCAGTTTCGTCTACTTAGATAGCGCTCGTCCAACGGTGGTGAGCGTAGAGGCGCGGGCAATTGCACCGGGAACCTTCGCCTACCCGGCTGCGAAGGCCTTTGAAATGTACCAGCCGCTCCATTACGCACGCACAACTCCGTCGAGTATAACGATTACTCGATAAGGAACGGTTTCGAGAGAAAACAAAAGAAAAGCCGCATGATGCGGCTTTTCAATAATCTCTAGAGGCGAATTAGCGAATTTGCGCTTTTGCACAGAGGTCTGCAAAGGTGGTGATATTTCCTGCTTCCAGCATCTTTTCAAACACCAGGGCCAGCAGTTCCACATCCGCCATAGCGCGATGACGATCCGTTGGCAGAGAAATATTGTAGCGATAGGACAAGGTATCCAGGTTGTGAAATTTCTCCTTGGGTGCGAGGGCGCGGGAGAGTTTTTTCGTACACAAAACCGTCGGAAGGCGTGCAAAGGGATTTTGCATAAACATTTCCTCCTCAAGAAACCCCACATCAAACTCTGCATTGTGGGCAACAAGCGGGAAATCGCCCACAAAGGCCAAAAACTCCGGAAGCACCTCCTGGATCTTCGGAGCATCTTTCACCATATCCAACGTGATGTTATTCACCTGCTGCGCCTCAAAAGGGATATCGCGCTCCGGATTGACAAACATTTCAAAGCGACCCCCCTCCACTTCTTTGCCGTCATGGACTTTCAGAGCTGCAATTTCAATAATCTTATCTCCCGATCGTACATCGAGACCCGTTGTCTCTGTATCAAAAATGATGAAAGTTTGGTTCATAGTCTGTAGTAACAATACCCGATGTATGTACCACAGTGGGCGCTACTTGGGCAAGGCTAAAGGAAACAGATGCGATGACAGTTTTCTTCTATTGGGAAAAGCGGGATTCCTTTGTTATTTTGTAAATACATCTATAGTTTTTTCAAACTTTGTAACATCCATTCCATGGAACACTTTATACGTGTCGTTCGCTTGGGAGCACTCACGCTCTTGACTCTTGCCCTTACTGCTATGGGCACGACCTTAGCCGCGGAAACCTACGATCCTCCTCAAATGCGTATTTCAGGAGACACGGATTCGTATGAGCTTTCAATTACTCCAGAAAACATCTATTACCGCGATATGGGTGACACCTCAGGGTATTACTCTACCAACCTGCATGTGCTGTTTTCTCAAACAAATACTACACAGGTCATTTCGCCATGGACAAACCCAACAGTGATGAATTGTACGATACCTATCGCACAGATTCCCAGTGCAGCAGATATAACAGGTGGGAAAACCACTTCGTCTGTAAATTCAGACTTATGTGATTTCACTGTTTGGTCTACCTATGACACGACAAACCGACTCCCTACCTTTCATATTCTTTTACGCAAACTCGGACTACGGAACTACTACGTTTCTTCGAGATTGAGCGACACTGCTGGCCGCGTCTCTGAAGCCTCCATGTTTCTCCGATTGGGAGTAGACACCGCTACCCTAGCGCTACCTAGATTATCCCTTACCGAAGGGAAAAAGTTTGTCCTTCAAAACGTCGACGAATCAACCTCTGGTCTTCGTATTGCAACCACCAAAACTGCGAAGGCGCATTCACGGGATAGTTTTTTAAAGAGACTTGTCAGTCAACCAGATGAATTCAATGTGTGTGATGTGAACTTCAAAACGAGTACCGATCCAGTTTTGCCGTGTGATTTTATTCTGCATGGATACAGTTTCGGAACAGACCCTAAAATGGGTTCAATAGAGTTTAGTTTCCGTACCTTAACGCCAGGAAAGAATATAGCAGTGGCACCAATATCATCTTCAGGACAAGTGGGGACCTATTCAAGCCCCTTCATCATTCCTGCCGCACAGGGTTTTGCGACGGATGCATATGTAGCAACCCACTTTAGCTATCTTGGCAACAATACCCTTCGCCTTCAGCACTCACCGGAAATACAAACCTATGAGATGTATATTGATGCACCGGGAACTACAACAATATTGCCGAGAGATATAAATATTGGTCTGGATCGAGGTCTTACGACACCAGTGAAAATCTGTCGAATAGAAAGTTCTGAATTGACCATTGGCGGGAAAATTACATCGTCAAATTGTACGAAGGAAATTACAAAGGTTCCAAATACGACAGATGTCTACACCATCAAAATTACGTACAGCGACTACAACCTAGATAATTACTTGTTTGGCCTGTTTCCTATACCGAAAAATGGTTTTGCAAACGTCTTCGTTGGACCATTTGTTAAGGGTTCTGTTTATAAAGATATTGCCCTCACTTCCGTTCCAACACCAGAGACGGTGACACCCGTGCCGACAGTCGTCCCAACATCCCCTGCAAATTTTACCCTTCCAGAAATTGCTTGGACCAAAGATGAGTCCCAGTTGCTGATAAAGCCTGGAAAGGGATTAGCAGAACAAAAGTTGTTATTCAGTGCCCCCGTAAAAAACTACAGCACGAATTCCTTTGATGGATTAACGGAAAAACAGCGGGGAGATATCACCTGCTATCTTTCAGAAACGCTCACGACGGGAGCCGCCGTAGAACTGATTTCCTATCTGCCAAATGAAGCGCCCCGAGGAACATGCTTAGTCAATATTACCTCCCAAGAAAATGGCCAATATGCGATAGAACTCAGTGAGAAGTTCATGCCATATCGTTACATCACCATTGCATATACACTTCCCAATGGAACAAAGGGGATTCTATCTCCAGTAATGGCAGCACGCAGCAGTGAATTACTCCCCACATTGAATTATGCAGATAGCAGTACGGCACTTTCTCTTCTCGACTTTAGTGATAAATTTCAGGTATCGACGGAGTTCTACAATGCACTGCTCACTCTCAAAGAGCTGCGCATGATGAATGGGTATCCCGATGGAAGTTTTCGCCCAAAGAATCTGATCAATCGTGCTGAATTCACAAAAATTCTCCTGCTGTCTCGTTACACCGATGAAGAAATTCGGCGAGAGACCGCTTCGCAGATGGCATCGCCCTGCTTTAAAGACATCTCCCCATATGAGTGGTATATCCCCTATGTATGTTTTGCTCAAAAACATGGCATTATCGAAGGATATACAGATGGAACTTTCCGTCCTGCAAATAGTATCACCTATAGCGAAGCAGTAAAAATCGCTGTAGTGACCAATGGATTTGAAGGAGCCAACACAGAAGGAATGAATAATTTGTGGTTTACTCCGTACGAAACCACTGGCCGAGCTCTTGGCATTTTTACTCAGCTTAGCTTTCGCCCGTACGACGCAATAACTCGCGAGCAAGCATCAGAAATAATCTACCGTGTTTGGGCGGCAAAGGACTACTTCGATAACTTTCAATAGGTGAAAAAAGCCCTCCAATATGCTTTGGGGGGCTTTTTCATTTCTTTCTTACAGGGCACTACTATACATGTTTGCGAGATACAGTACCCCAGCGCCCAAGACAAATAGTGAAAATGTCCCAATATAGATAGTCGCCGCCAAATTCAAAAAGTATTTTCTGGCCCCCGAAATCATCAGAACGATTGCCGCGACGTAGAGCAGGGACGTTGCAATGACCGAGAAAAACACTACTGACTGAGCAGAGAGTTGAAGAATGTTTTGTACACCTGGCGCAAGCACTTCCGTTCTCGCCGACTCCGTTGCGGGGAATAGCCCCTGAACAAGAGAGGCCATGAGGCTTGCAAAACCAGGCGACAAAAAAAAGAGAATAAAACCCGCAATATATGCAAGGAGGGGGGATTTTAGACTAGTCCATGAAAAGCAGCCTGAAGTTTGATCCGTTGGTTTCTCCAGAAGCTTTGAAAGCCCATAATGAAGCACTGCAAGGATCGTTGCAACAAACAATACAGGGAAAAACGTCATATAGTTGCAAAAAAAGTATATGCAAACTATAGAAGCCCTGCCTGCGAAAAGCAAAAAAATTGTTGCAAACCCAGCATTTCTTGCTATAGTCGGAAGGCCTTTTTGGCCGAATGGGTGTGTAGCTCAGCTGGTTAGAGCGCGACACTGATAATGTCGAGGTCGGAGGTTCAAGTCCTCCCATACCCACCACGAATATGCAGCAATTAACCGAACCGCACTGCGGCTTTTTATTGCGCTTCAACGAAGGCAATTATGGGAGGACTTGAATAGAGCGACCCGCAGCGAAGCGGAGGGGCAAAAGGCACCATAATGTGCCTTTTGAGCGGCGGGGGTCGCCGCAGCTAGGAGCCTGTGAGCAACGCGAACCGAGGCGACGAGCGTGAGGTGACCAAGTCCTCCCATACCCACCATTCTACGCTGAAGCTTCGAATGGCTTCGCCGGAAGCCATGAAGAAGATTTACCCGTAGAATGAGTGTCCTTCGAAGCTTTGCGAAGAAGGACAATGGCAGACGTTGCCATAGATCAAACAGTGAATTAGCGTTATTTGTGCTGCACTTTGAGAAGTAATACCTTGTCATCTTTTAAGAACGTGTAATAATATCCTTACAATTCCTGACGAACTCGCATGAAACGCATCCTCATTGCCTTGGTTTTTTCCGCCCAATTGTTCACAACGTACGCGGCCAATATCAATGAAATTCCTCTCAAACAACAGATACGGGCAGAACTCCGTGGTTCAGAAAGCTTGCAATGGATGATATCAACCACACAGATACAGCTCAACATGGATTTAACCCTTGATCAGGATTATGCTATTGCCCTGAGCGCAACCCCAACCATTCAGACGCTTGATGCAAAGAAAGCACCCACTTTTGAAGTGCACATGCCACTGTCGCTCACCTATTATGCAAAAAACTCATCGGATCACGGTGATCTTTCTGTAGTTCTTGGACTACGAGCAGACAGAGATCAGACGGACGGAATTTTCTATAATTTGAACTATACCGGTTCAGGAAGTATGTATGACCTCTACAAGAACGACTACGCCTTTGGACTTGGACTGCTCGAGGGAAATTGGATCGCCTTAGAACAAGCATTACCCGAGACTATTATTGCACGATCAACCCTTGCGGAGACGCTCAAAATGCGCCTCTATAACTCCATTGGAGAAGAAGCACTGTTTAAAAATCCGTCATTCTTGCAGTCGGAGGGTAATTTTAGTCTGTATAGTACAACACTCAATCCAAATATTTTTTCTGAAGCAAAAAAGCTTTGGCAACAAGGCACACGAAAAAATACCATTACTGGCACACTCGCTGTATTAAGCGATCTCATCGCCCAGCAACCCCTCTTTCTTCTCGTTGACGAAGCAACCGGAAACATTGAAGAAGTCCGTATCGAAATCGTAGAAGACATAAATAGAGCAAGATTTTCCTACTTTCCTGCACAACAGAAATTTACCACAAATATCTCAGCACCAGAGCCAGGAAACTCACTCTCGGTTATGGGAGAATGCACCAATGCAGGTGGATCTTTGACCTTTGATGTCGTTTCATCAGAGAAAATACATCTGCAATTGAACACGACAAATACATGGTCACCCAACAAAACCTCTCTTGGACTTCCAGATGGAACCGCACTGGAAATGATGAGCGTGCAAGATGTGTGCCAAACTGAGATCTCAGGTTCTGACGTCTGTAGACATTGGGGACGTGATTACTTTTACGCAGGGCGCTATCTTGGTATTGTAGAGGAAAATTACGGTGGCAGATATCGCCCTGACGAGTACATAAGCCGAGCAGAAATGGTCACTCTTCTCATCAGAGCCTATGGATATAATACCGCAGGTCGCAGTATTGCGGGTGGCGACATGGATCCGACTGCTTGGTACAACCCCTACATGGCAACAGCCGTTCAAGAGGGGATTCTCCAAGGCTATGGAAACGGAATGTATGAGCCAAACAAACCGGTCACCCGTGCTGAAGCAGTCAAATTGCTGGCCGTGGCTCGTATTCGTCAATTTCCTAGTTTCATCGAGAAAAATTTTGACCGGATGGCTCTCTCACGTCGCTTTGCGGATGTCGATGGTTTTGCTTGGTTTGCCCCATATATCTCCTTTGCGACGGAAAACAATCTCGCCAGTGGTTATAGCGATGGGACCTTTCGGCCTTTTGCGCCAATGACACGCGCAGAAGCAGTCAAAATCATTGTCAATGACATGATGGGCAGCGAAGGCTTTCAAAATAATCTTCCCTACTAAAAAAGGCCCCGAAGGGCCTTTTTTCCCCAACTTACCGAATACTCAGAGAGCGCATGCCCTCAACAATGAAGGTCGCGATATCTTCGCGAGTCGCCATATCGCCTGGGCGGAACGGCATACCATCTGCAACGATGCCCTTTTCTCGTGCAAAGTCGACATATCGGTAGTACCAGTCCGCAATAGACACGTCAGGAATCCGTGACGCGCCTGCCCCCTGGACTTTGAAGCCCGATCGCGAGAAGAGGACCTCAAGCACGATCTTCAATGCTTCCGCGCGAGAAATATTGTTATCAGGTTTGTAGGTACCATCGTGGAGGTAACCACTCACAATGTCCTGCGCTTTCGCCGTTGCTACATAGATTGCATCCTTGTGCAAAATAGAAACATCCGGGAAGGGCTGCGCCTTCATCTTTGGAAGAACAAAGGATCCACACTTGGTTTGCAGCACGAGCCGAAGAATTTCCGAGCGCGTAACGGAAGCGCGAGGATCAAAATCCTTTGCTTCATCTCCAAGAATTACTCCAAAGTCGCGGACCAAAATGCGGAAGTTACTGTCGGCAAAATCCGCAATATTTTGCAGCGTCGCTGGGTCAAAGGTGCTGGATAGGTTGTTAAGACGCTGGAACTCACAGAGGGACACTTGCTGTGCGTCTGGTGCAGAGAACCGAAGAGGAGTTGGCACAGTAATTGCTCCGTTTCCCCCCTTGTTTCCACTCGTTCCTCCAGAGTTTTGCGTCGTATTGCCGCCGGAGTTCGTAGTACTCGACTGCCCATTATTCACAGAAGAAATATACTGCTGGTAGTCCGTTGCTGAAAATCCACCACCACTACCCATGAATGGGGAACTTGGCGCCGCTGGTGCCGCAGAAGCGGGGTCAGCCACCACAACCGTTACACTGCCAAGGGTTTGACCCGCATAATAAGGATCCGACGTCACAATAGTATGCGTAATGACCAAATTACGGGTTCCATCCGTTGTGTTATTATTGGCTGCCGTGACGGTGACCGTCTGCGGTACATTCCAGTTATCCCGTGTAAAGGTCAGTGTCGTCACATCTGTCGTCAGCCCGCCTGGCACCGTGAGGTTCACCACCACATCTGCTCCTGGCTGAGAGTTTAAGACAACAGAGTAGGTATCACCTGCTGCTCCTTCAACGATAGAGGTGGAACCACCACTCTGCACTAAACTTGTTCCCACATTGACCGTCATGGCCATACTAAAGTTGCGGGTCGTGTAGGTTGGTGTTGTCGACGCAAGAGAAGACGGGAAGGCACCAAAGGTTGAAGGAATATAGAATCCCGTATTCGCAGAACCGAGAGTGTATCCTGGCTGGAGCGACATATCATCTGTCTGGAAAGCAAGCCAGTAGGTACCCGCTGCAAGAGAGAGAGCTGTTGGCGTTCCATCAGACACATTCACGTTGTACCACATGTCATTACCCGTCATAGCAATGCTGGTACTTTCCCAAACAAGATTCATCGACGCGTCATACAACGCAAGACGAGCATTCCCTGATGCGTTATGCGCATAGAATCGGAAAGTATCCACCACATTCGTTGTTTCCGTCAGTGTCACCTTCGTTCCCCAAGTAGCCCCCTTGAAACTGGGCAAAATTTTCGCAACGGGTCCAATGTATGCGTAGTAGTACACGTTGTAGAGCGCTCCTCGTGCTATATCGAGGAAAGATGCCTCCGGTTCATTTTCCCAGTAGCGCCCTTGCAAGGATCCAAGAACCGCTAAAGGTGAACGCTGAATTTTTATGGTATAGGACTTTCGGTCCGGCCAGGTCGTTGTATCGTCTGCCACCAGCACATAGAGAAGGTCTCGTGCCGCATCCAGCGTGATACCGGATGGCATACCCATATCTGCTGGCAAGGTAAGCCCTGCCCCCGTGGTAAAGGTTCCAAGGTCCACAGGCACAATTGCCGCAGGAAATGCATAGGTAAGCAAATACATCGTATTGTGTGCCTCATCGAGAACCATGTTAAAGCTCTCATCTGTGAGCGTAATGTCACCAACCTGGGTCATAGTCGCCGTGTTGAACTTGATGAGATGAGGCCCTGAAGGTGCCGTGGTTTTTTGCACCCCAAAGTACATCATGCCATCCGAAGCAAGCACAGGTCGACGCGCCTGGTTGTAGCCACCCGCGAGATCAAAGGTGGAATCCACCATAAAGGTTGCAAGATTGACCTTGATCACCCGCGTATTTGAGGTCGCACCGGTACCCGCCTCATCTTTCTTCGTCAAAAAGTAGCCAAAGGTTCCCGTAGCGTCAATCACGCCGCCGGTCACTTCATTATAGGCATTTAAGTTTATGGAACCCACCTGGGTCATGGTGGCAGGGTCTATTTTCAGGAGAGTATCCGCCGTAGCTCCCGACTTATCCGCACCCCAGTAAATCATGTCGCGCGTCGTATCGTACACGGGCTCAAGTTTTTCATTTGTCCCTCCGTCCGTAATCTTGAAGGATGCCACACGCTGCATGGTGTCCTTGTTAAATTTACTCAAAACCGGGCGATTATACTGTCCAGCCACAAAGTACTCTGCACCATTCGGATTGTTCAGAACACTGTAGGCCTGCACCGACTGGATAGACGGAAAGGACAAGGTACTGACCAAAGCCATGGTCGACAAATTGAATTTCTTGAGATCCACCGTGGTTGCTCCGTCGTTGGCATATTCCTCTGTGAAATATCCAAACTGATTCGTTGCATCAATACTCATACCGCGAAGAGCACCAACCGTCGTAGGAATGTTTCCCTCCGAAGCACCCGTCAGCAAATTAATCTTGGTCACACCGGTAACGGCTTGCCCGATATATCCCTTCGCATTGGCAACATCGACATCAACAGCACGAATACTGGTGGCTGCGGTCGCCAGTGGAATAGTGGCATCGAAGGTGAAGGTTGCAAGATTGAGAGGAAGAAGCCCCGCCGTTGGGTATGCGAGAAAATACACTTTCCCACCGACCGGTTTCTGGAATCCTTCATACACACCATTATTAGGAGCAGGAAGCGTGAGACGCGCTGCCACCACCATCGTGCTTGTATTGATCTTATACACTGTGTTGGATGTTGTTCCTGCGAGATACGCAAACCCGTCGCCTCCAAGAACAAGCGTATAATTTTCATCTTCCATAGCGTCAAGAACTGTCTGACCCACTTTTTCGAGCGTCGACATACGGACCTTTACTACCTTTGAAGGGCTAGTCTTTAAGTAGATATACATCATGTCATTGGCTGTATCGAGTACAACGCGGCGAGGCGAAACATCACCGAGTGGCAGCGCCGCTGTCTGGATATGTTCCATGTCCGTGGTACGGAACTTGATAATACGCGTAGGTGTTGCGCCATCTGCTACGTAGTAGCCAATATGGTTGACTTCATCGATAGCTCCCGCCTCCATCTGCACTTCGCCCAGGTCTTCACTCGTTGGTAACGCAGTAGACCAAGTAAAGGAACCGAGATCGACTTTGTTCAGTCCTCCGAAGGTGTTACCGCCCATAACCAAACTACCGTTGACCGTATCCACAGTCATAGTGCGGTTTGACGCACCACCCCATGGCAAGAAGGAACCTGAAATGCGTGTAAAGCCGCCATCAGGATAGTTCGTTGAACCAATACTGGTGACACCAACGACAGAACCTGCTGTTGGTAAGGCGGTAGGATCGACCACCGTGACAGAAATAGGAGCAATGGCATCTTGGCCGTAATCAAAGGCTGCTGCCGTAATAACATGGGAAATCGTTTCAACGCGGTTCGATTCTGGTGTCGCATTGTCGGGAATAGAAACGGTCACGGTTTGCGGCGTATTCCAGTTTCCTGAGGTAAAGGTCAGGTTGTTTGGACTAAGCTGCACGCCACCTGTTGCGGAAAGGGCAATATCAACATTACCGCTTGGCTGTCCTGTGAGCACAATGGAATAGGTATCATTGGGTCCTCCTTCGGTAATGACGGTAGTTCCGCCTGTTTGTGTCACAAGGAAACCTGTGTCATACACCACGTTGACCGTGTAGTTTTGCGCCGTCAGAGTTCCTGCTGCAATGCTTCCAGGGAAGGTGGCAAAATCCTGCGAAAGGAACAAGCCTGAACCTGCAGCACCCGCTGTATAACTCGCAACAGGTTTGTTGGAGTCCGTTTGAAAAGCAAGCCAGTAATCTCCTGCTGCAAGACTGGCAAGTGATGAAGGAGTTCCACCACTAATAGATGCCCGCACCCACGTACCTGCTGCTGTATTGGCTATGGAGCCACTTTGCCAAACGAGGTTTTTACTGCTGTCATAGAGAGCAAGACGAAGATTACCTGCCGCTTCGTGTGAGTAAAAACGCATTTGGGCAATGTTTGTCGCTGGAGATGCAAGCGTTACTTTTGTCGCCCATACACTGCCTTTATGAGATGCTTTGGTAATGCGAAGGCGGACTCCACTTAATTCAAACAAGGTATACACATTTCCACGGGTAGCATCGTAGGAAATTGCTACGGGATTATGGTCCGCTTCATCATGCACGATGGCACCGAGATTCGCCATAGTCTGCATATTCACCTTCACAATCTGGGCGGGTGCCGTTTTCGTCAACAGATACGCAATTTGTGACGCCGTATCGACGGTCATGGACTTGATATCGTTTTGACCCGCATTGAGGGTGAGCGAGGACACAGACGTCATCGAATCAATATTGAAGGTCAGAAGCTTTGCCGGAGATTGTCGTGTCGCTACCGACATGACCCTCTGCGTCGTATCAAGATACGCCGTACCGACGGTATCTCCAGGTGCAAGGTTGACGGAATTTATGACACTTCCCGTTGTTGTCATCTGCACAAGACTCCAAACAGCAAAGCCGTTATCATAGAGAAGTCCATACAGATAACCCGAAGTTGGATCATAGGACAAATAGGCCGCATCAACATAGTTTGCAGCAAGATTCGAAGACATCACAAAGGTAAGGGACGCTCTATCCATACGAACCACCTTCCATGCAGTGCCTTCCTTTGCCAAGGCATACAAATAGTTATTATTCGGGTCAATGGTCATAAATTTCACATCGCGGGCTGGACCAATATTGGTCGCGCCAACTTCCGTAAAATTGGACAGTGCAATGGTATAAATGTAGTCATTATTCGCTGCATTTGGATCATAAACGCCCACATAGAGACGACCGGAGGAAGCATCAAGATACATTTTTGACTCAAAGGCATTCAATGTGAGTGCAGCAGACAGTTGCAGTGTTGCAACACGAGTTCTTGTTGCTAGGTCGAACTTACCGATGGAAATGGGGGACGTGTTTTGCAACGTATATCCAAAGCCCGCTGCTTCATCTATGGCGTAGTCAAAACTGTACGTATCGATATTCTGCGCAGGCATATTGGACGTTTCCGCAAGCGTGGACGGATTAAAACGCCGAAGATTGAGATACCAGTTTGCTGTAGTTGGATCTTGCGCAGCAAACAACACCTTCGATTCCGTCGTAGAGTAATGGAGGTTGCGATAATCTCCATAGTCTGTTGTTACCGTCGTACCATTACGTGTGAACGTCGTTAAATCAATGCTCGATATATAGTTGTTATTTGATGCGTCTATATACCCTGAGAAATATAAGGTAGTTCCCCCGTCATAGGCATAACCTGTCGGGTATTTTTCATTTAACCCCAAGGTCATAAGACTCGTGAGGGCCAAGGTCGTCGCGTCAATTTTTGCAATATAATGGGGGCCCGCTCCTCGATACACTGATAAATAGTAGAAGCCTGCAATAGGTGTCTGGTTACCGGCATACCAGAAACCCTGCGAGAGTTCTGGGTTTGGGTACGTCACCGCGGATGTTCGCGTCATGGTCGCCGTATCCACAGAAACAATGGAAGGATTGCTCACCAGGCCGACATACAAGGTGCCCGCATTGTACATAAGAGCTGTCGGGTACTCTTCCGTGGCATTGAGGGTTAAGGTCGTTACAAGGGTGAAATTTGCAACGTCAATTTTCGTAATATATGCACCACCTGCATGATCAGATGCGAGATACAAAAAACCTCCCACCGTATCAAGATAAGATTCTTCCACATATCCAAGGTCTCCTGCTAAGGCCAGAGAGCCGACAATAGTCATAGTCGCCGTATCTACTTTGTAGGCGACTTTATCGCTATTATAGGGCAGTACGTAGTAGTAGGCGCCATCAGGGCTAAGACGTGATCCCTGATACCATCCACCTTCTACAGGAAAAGTGAGAAACTGCGTGTCTGTGGGGTCGGTCAGTGAAAACTTGATCAGCGATTCGGAAGATCCACCATAGCTCATGACATAGCCATATCCATTTGCTTCGTCCACTTGAAAATTCATTGGGTTTGGAATTTCCGTTCGCCCATCGATTTTTCCATCATGGCGTATTTGTCCATTGCTGTAGGCCGTCGTGCCAGGTGTTGTATTTCCAAAAACAGGATCGGAAAAGGATGGTCCCGCTGTAGTTACCTGACCCCGATCGTCATTGTAGGTCAGACGTAGCGTTGTTGTGTATATGTCCGTCGTCAAACCAGAAGCAGACCAGGAGCCGCGCCAGAACGTACGGTCACTATTGGCGGTCAGGGGCACATCGACGCCGAGAGCATCAATATGGAGTGTTGCATCAAGAAGATCTGTCTTCTCTGAAGGGAGCATAATCTCGAGAGTCTCACCGTTGTGAATACTATCATCGAGATAGAACGCGGCAGGAGTGGACTTGGCGTAGGCTGGATTGGCCGCAAAAATCTGCATCGCGAGCAAAAGTGCGCAAGCGATGCCTAGCCAGATTTTTTTGTGTGTCATGGGTGCGTATTGGAATAGGTACTCCCCCATATTACCAGAAACACACGCAAAATGCACCTACTTTCTCTGCATATTGAGGGTATTGGGACGATCCTGCAGCTTTTTTGGAGGGAGTTGTCGAGGCAGAGGTTTTCTTGCAGGAACAATCACCCGAGCATGAATTTCACCCGGTTCCGGTACATCACCCAGGATTCCTACACGGCGCCCCTCCTCAAGAGGGATTTGCATACGCGTATCTCGACTCACCAAAACGTTCCACTGCATACCCATGGGGTCTTCGAGAACAATGGAGGGCTCCATCTGCATGATCATTCCGTGCACTCGGCCTCGGCCTGGCATATCCCAGAGTCCATCAGAGACACCCGCACGACTCATGGGGGGAATGCCGGCTTCAATCAGAGGGTCCATCTGCTCGGGTATGCCAACGGCCAAAAAGACGAGGGCGAGTGCACCTGTCACCGCAAGATTCGAAAGAATCCAGAGAAGCAGGGGAACCCGATAGCCTCGCTCGGTATTTTCTATGCTCCACAGGGCAGAACCCACAAAGATAAGGAATACAAAACCCCACAGGGAGAAAAGAGAGAAAAAGATTGCTGAAGGATCTTCCGGGAGAATAGTCAGCATTTGCGCTTCCTGCGCGCCCCAAACACTATACGCAAGGGAGAGTGCACCCAAGAGCACAGAGAGCACCAGGAGTACATACACGGCCCATTTTTTCACCAAAAACAGCCAGGGCGGAAGGGGCGAAAGGCGCATCTCTTCGATTTTATGCAGGATTTTTTGGGGAAAGTTCGTGTTCATGGACAAGAGAAGGATAGTGTCGCCGAAGGGTTTCAGCGAGTTGTTTTTTTCCTCGATGGAGAAGGGTGGCAATGGTGCCTGGCGGCTTGCGAAGGACATCCGCAATGTCATCATACGACATGTCATCCATGAAACGAAGAACAAGGACAGCTCGGAGATCTTCTGGGAGGGTTCCCAGCGCTTCATGGATGGCATCTAGCATGAGTTTGGAAGCGACTTCGGAGGGCACATCTATGTCGCTCGCAATGCTATGCAAAAGCTCTTCATCGCCCTCAAGATGGTAGGCGCCCGTGGGGCGGTTTTTCGTGCGACGAAAGGCACTGACGGTTTGTTGCCGGGCAATGCGATAGAGCCAGGCTTTCACAGAATAGGAAGGATCGAAGCTATAAATATACTTCCAGGCTGTCACAAAGGTGTCTTGTACGATATCTTCAGCAGCAGGCAGATCGAGATTTGCGAGTCTCTGGACAAAGCGAAGAAGAGCGGGAGTATACTCATGAACGAGCGACTCAAAACCTTCCTGCGAGCTATAGATGTGTGTTTGGGAGCGCATAGAGGGAAAGGTCCTAGGGTGCTGAGAGGGCACCCTAGAACGCTTGAGAGAACAAAGAAATTATTGAGCTGCCTGCTGGTTCGCCTGGCGCTTTGCAAACATTTCCTGGAGAGCCTTGACCTTCTCGGGATCCGTAGAGGTATGGCGAACGACAACGCCATTGTCTACGTTTTCCACAGAGATATCAACACCTTCCATATCCATCATTTTACCGCCGGGATGACCGTGTCCACGACCCATTCCCCGTTCCATCTGCTTTGGTGGATTCTGGAGCTTGGCGACCGTGTCCGCGTCCGTACTCGTGAGCGTGATACGAATACCGTTATCAAGCTTTTCTTTATTGACCGTGACATCCTTCATATCAGCATGCTCACCGATACGTCCTGCCTCCTTATCGAGATTTTCCTGGAGTTTCGTGACAACGGCTGCGTCCGAAGAGGTTTTCGTAATGACGACCCCCTGGTCGATTTTGGTGACGTTGACATCGAAGGGCGCCTTTTGCATGGCACGTCCACCAAAGGGACGTTCTGCGCGAATCTGGTTCCCGGCAGCAGCACCGTCGCTACTTTGCGCAAAGGCGACACCCGCACCCGTAATACATGTTGCACCAATCAGTGCGAGGGAAAGAATTTTTTTCATAAGAGAAGTTGATGTGTAAAGAGAAGGCTCGAGTGCTTCACCCCTGTATACGCATGCCAGGAAGATTTTCTTTCAGAAAATGTGCATACGTTGACTTTTTTTCTGGAAACCGTTAGTACATGCGGCGAAATAACCATGAATTTATGAAGCAAACACCTACCTCTCCTGGGCACCTGCCCGAGGATATCCACCATATTCCCCTGATGCGGGGAAATGTGCATTTTGACCAGCAAGTCTACCCGTTTTTTCACCCTATAGTTGCTAATCGCAGTGTTCGCGGGCCTTCCGTAACGGATGCTGAAATACAGAGACAGCGCAATAATGAGGCTCTTCCCCTGAAGACGACGGAAACCATTCTCACTGCTCTTGAAGCAGGTTTTCCCATTGTATTTTCAGGCAACGATCGTGCAAAGGCAAGAATCAAAAAGGACTTAAGTTTCATTGCTGCTGCAACGGGCATGCGATATCGACAACACATTGATGGAGCGGTGCGCAACAAAGAGCTCCTTGCCCTTCTTCGACGAGCCTATGCGGGCCTTGCGGAGGACGCCTATGCCACCACAGAGAATCAAAAACTTCTTGCGGCAATTGACGAAGAATACCTGCGTGTCAGCGAGTCGAGCGCAATGGTGACACAAACCGAGTATAAAGATGAAATGGACTATCTGAAGGCACAGGCGAAAAAGGCCCATGTGCTGGGCAAAGGCGTAGAAGAGATCCGCGACATGCGACAAAAAACGCTCTATGTCATTGAAAACTTTTCTGCACTCAGTGAGGATGAACAGCAAATGCTGCTGCATATGGCCGAGCCCGAAGTATCAGGAAGCTTAGAACACCTGTATCTGGAATCACCCACGCCTGCGTTATGTATTTTGCGCGACCCGGAAGAGGCGCTGCCCCATAGCCTTATGGGTAATCGTCCCCTACTCTTCACCGGCTACAAAAAGGAGCACGTCAAAACCTTTGCCAATCTTGAGGATCCCACTTTTGACCCGCAGCACCTTGCGGTGAACAACCCCACCATGCATATCCACAAAAGCATGGCGCAAATCCACGATGCACTCTTTACCCTCGATCAAAACGCAGAATCACCCCTGGAAGTGTCCCTCATCGCCAAAGTACGCCAGATGCTGATTTCCTACACAGCGGCAAATCCTGAAGCGGACCCGGCAGAACTTTTGGGTATCTGGGCCGAGCGACTTGAGTACATTGCCCAGCATGCAATGTCGAAACGCACGACACTGCAGACGAAAATTCTAGAAAACCTCCTGCGCAAAGCACAAAGTCATGTCGGGAAACTGCCAAAAGTAATTGGGCGCATTCGCAAATCTCTGGAACGCAAGAACTTGCTTCTTGAGCACACGGAAGACCACAAGGCCATTGCACAGCATTTTCATCAGCAAATACGCAGTGCATTGCATACCCAGGGGGTCAAAAAACAGCTGGATAAAATAAACCCACTCGCTTCAAGCGTTGAAGAAGTCAAAAAAAATGTGCAAACGCTGATTTTTGATGGGCACATTGATATAGTAGCAGATGCCTTCATGGGTATTGATCTCTCAACTAATGCACAGACAGACGGTCAGGAAAAGGTTGCCGTAAAGCGATCCTTTTCTGCACTGCGGCACCAGTTGGCGCACTTTGATCCAACAGCATTTATTCGAAGTGGCGTAGGAACCGTAGAAAATACGGAGCGCCTTGAAATTCTGCGGCGAAAGCTGCGTGCATCTCTGCGCAACCACCATCAGCGTCTTCGGCCCAATTATCGCATGGCTGAATCTGAGCAGATGCTGGAAGAGCAACGTAAAGAACAGCTGGCCACGCTACCGGACATTGTGGAATATCTTGCCCTGCATTTTTCTGTGCTTCGCGGCAGTTCAGAAATGAATAATGCTGAAGCCAGAGACACACTGCGCAATATTTTTGCCGAACTGCGCGACGACATTGCGCCCCTAGAAACGCTTTGTGATCTCGGCCTGGAGAGTCGCCCCCTGCATCCACGGTCTGGTGAATCCGAAGCACCCGTCTACACAAAAAATAATCTGCATGCCGGTTTTGCCAATCGTGCAGCACCTGAACTCAGAGCCTACGTGCAGGTTCTCCCACAGGCAGCCTCGTCAGAACACAACTGGGATGTCTGGACAAAATGGATCGCTCCAGAATTTGAGAAGGACGATATTTTCCCACTGGATATGACCGCGCTCGAGCGCGAAATTTTCAAAAATAATTTAAGTGCGCACATCGATATTGCAACGCTTTACTTTGCCAGTATGGTGGGAGATACCAGTATCCCAACAGAAGTACAGCGAAGAGCGTATCTGCACACGCATGAGGAAATTCAGCAATTTGTAGAAAGCAGCTGGAACCCTGTTCTCCGTATGGTGAATGAACGACGGGTGCGAAGCGATATGGGACCATTACCAGACTTTTCCATCAGTGCACTCATGATTGCACAGATTACGCATGCCTTTGAAGCGCTCCTGATGCTCTCATACTCCGGCGCGACTCCCCAGCAGAATATCGCTACGCGCGATGCGGTGGATACCTTTAAGCAAAAGCATTACAATAACGACATGATGCTTGGGTATATCCGCGGGTTCCTCAAAAAGTAGGGGCTGACAAACAATCCAAAGGGGGTCACCTCCCTTTGGATACGGTTCTATCAAAAAAACCCATCTGCTCGAGATGAACGGTACTTTTCAAGAATGAATGGTGGATCCAAAGGGAGTCGAACCCTTGACCTCCTCGGTGCAAACGAGGCGCTCTAGCCAACTGAGCTATGGACCCAATTTAACGCACTATAGGCGCTGCTGCTTTGAAGGGAGCCAGGAGAAGATCACGGAATTGATTCACCGTATCAGTCATGAAGACGATCGAGAGAATGATGGCGACAATGGCAACAAGCTTGATGCCAGAGCGCGTTCCGCCAGACGTAAACATTTTTTCTGCCCAGTTCCACCGACCGAAGATTCGATACGCTTGTTCGTTGTACCGAAGCAAGAGAACCGCAACTGCGATGGCAAGGATGCCGAAAAAATAACGCATAATCTATCCTAGATTTCAAAAGCAGAGGGAATATACTACGCAGAGTTGTGCTCCGCAAGGTATTTTCTATTTTTTTCTCCCCGGAAGCCAGTCTTGGCGCCACCTCCAAAGGTACTTCATCATTTCCCACAAGTGCAGCCAGGCAGTCCATTTGAACAGTGCTTTCACAAAGCCGTTTCCCGAAAGGCGCAGAGAACCATGGTAGGCGTATACATGGGGATAGTACATAATTTTCCACCCCTTCTCCTTGAAGGTCCGCGCGAGGTCGGTATCGCCCATAAAAAGAAAGAACGTCTCATTCATACCACCCACCGCATCGAGCATGGACCGGCGAATAAGGGGGCAAGAGGTCTGCATCCAATCCACTTCCTGAATGCGGGTCTGATCAATATCCCACATGAGAAAATGTCGCATCCGCTCTTTGAAGTAGGGATGTTTGTGCAAAAATTTGAGACGTTTGATCAAAAAATCCGTCGGACGATAAAAGGAGCGGTAGGAATCCTGCAGTGAACCGTCTTCATTGAGGAGTTTTGGCCCCACCATTGCGACATCTTTATGGGTATCCATGTAGGCAACCAGTGTGTCCACCATGCCTTCAGACACGGCAATATCTGGATTATGGAGCAAAATGTACTCACCTGACGCATAGGAGGCGCCAATATTCACCGCCTTTTGGAACCCCATATTTTTAGGTAAGGCCACAACGCGCACACGGTCACCAAAGACCTCTTCAAAATGCTTTGCCTCGTTATTTATAGAGCCATTGTCCACAATAATGACTTCGTAGTCCACCTTGGGAGCCATACGAAAAAAATGTGCCAAGGATGCGTGATACTTGGGCGCATTGTTGTAGGTTTTGCTATGGAGCGCAATACAGATGACGGAAACTTTCATAGAGGAGAGTTAAGCCCTTCTATTATGCACGAAGGACGCGGGCAGACAAGCTTAGCGCATAAAGTGTTCAACCCGTTCTGCGGCAATTTTGCGATGGGGTCGATAGGTGGGCTGCTCTATCGTACGTCGTAAGCGCCACGCCTCGAGAACACCGCGGCGGGAAGCAGGTTCAAAGAGCAGCACAAAAGCAAGGCGACCGATAAGTTCCAGACAGGTGCGCAGGTGCACGCCAAAAGAAAAATCCGGATTCCAGTTGCGCAGTAACAGCAGAATTTTATTGCGGTTTGCGTAGAACTTATAAAAATCTGATTTCCCGAAACGACCAAGTAAAACGCGTACGATTTTTCCACCCCGCACGTGTTTTTCTACCAGCGTGCGCACATGGAATCCCCGGGCAGAATGCACCACATATGCCTTCCATCCCTGCCACTGCAGGCGGAAAGAAACATCTACATCCTCGTAATACATAAAATAGGTTTCATCCCAGATATCGCCGTTCGCGAGAGCAATATCTTGCAGTGCTTTCCTGCGAAAGAGCACCGTAGCGCCAGAAAGTCCAAACACGTCTTCAACAGGTGCATAATTTGAGGCAACATACTCTTTGCCTTGATCCCGATCCCACACACTTTGCCAGCGATTGATGGATGTACCGAGAGAATCTACCACTGCCCGCTCCTTTCCGGCACGCAGTGACAGGAGCGCCCCACCAAAACTTCCCCCGTCCGGGTGACGCTCCGCTTCCGCAACCAGTTTTTCCAGAAAGTCCGGCTCGTAGCGCGTATCCATGGTGGCGATCCAAAAATACTCTCCCGTTGCAAGGGGGAAGATTGCATTGTAGGCACAGGTTCCCCGGTTTGCGGGCAAAAACATGGTTGTAACGCCTGGAATCTTGCTGAGCATGGCCTTGGCCGCTTCATCCGTTGAAGCGTTGTCTAAACAAAAAATTTCAACATGCTCATAGGTTTGCGCCTTCAGACTCGCGAAAAACGGCTCTATGTGCGGTTTTAAATCATAGCCGCCCGCTGCACTGAAATGGACCGTACAGATGGTCACTTTGGGTTTTTTCATGCATTGGTTGAAGGAAGAGGCATTGTCAGCGCTGTTCCACCCAGTACATGCATATGGACATGCATGATTTCCTGGCCACCTTGCGCCTCGACGTTGACCACGGTTTTATAACCGAGAAGACCTTTTTCTGCGGCAGCCTTTCGCGCCCCAAGAAAGAGATGCCCTAAAATCGCCCCCTGGTGGTCCGCTGCCTGCGCCACAGACGCAATGTGTATCTTGGGAACCACAAGCAGGTGCACGGGCGCTATAGGGGCAATATCAGGAAAAACAATGACATGGTCATCTTCATAGAGAATATCCACCGGTAGTTCCTTGGAGGCAAATCGACAAAAGAGGCAGGAGTTATCCATAGAAATGCGCTATGAAGAGGTGAGAGTTTCTGGGAGGACTTCTCCCTTGGACCGTATTTCAAAGGAAATTTCACTGAGTTTGACGGTCACGGCTGGGCTACTGTGATCTTTGACCACACGCACTTGTTGATCGAGAATACTCCGGCTAATCACCGTATGCCGTTCACCGGTTGCTATGATCGTCACGTCGCTATGCAGTGCTGGAAAATCTTTTGCCAGTTCCTCGTAGACCTCCAGTTCATAGTTTAAACAACATTTCAACTTACCACATAACCCTGTGAGTTTTTCACGATCGCGAAACAACATATTTTGCGTGCGAACAGCCTGCATCACCACAGGAGGACGTTCTTTCAGAAACGTGGAACAGCACAGCGTTCGGCCGCAGGAACCACATCCCCCCGCGAGATTCGCACGCTCCCTGCTGCTCACTTGCTCAAGGAATATACGACGTTTGAAGGTACTCGTGAGATCCCGCACCAGTTCGCGAAAGTCTACCCGTTCCTCCGCCGTAAAGACAAAGTCGCCAAAGTGGCCGTCGAAGGACAAAAAGACCGCAACAGGCTTCATGGGAAGTTCAAGCTCTTTGGCGCGCCGTACAAAATACTCAAAAGCCGCCCGTTCCTCCTGACGAAGCTGCTCTATGGCACGGATATCTTCCATGGTAGCCGCTCGAAGAAGCTCTGGGCCACCGCGGTCTCCTTCATCGTAATCATGCTTGAAAACCACTTGCCCCACATCCACCCGTCGGTCTTCCGAAAACAGGAGAAGCACAAAATCCCCGGACTTCACCGAGGAAGCCATTTCCGGGGACACAGGAATGTCGTGAAAACTATTTCGCCGTAAATGGTTGATGCGCAGGACCATTAGGCAGATTTTTTGAGGTAGCTAAGACGATCCGTATTGGGTTCAATAATTTTATCCACAAGTCCGTGAGGACCGTATTCTCGTGCCTGAAGTGCTGAAAGAAACGTATCACGCTCTAAATCCGCTTCAATTTTGGCACGCTTTTCCCCCGTATGAATCACGTACATATTGGTGAGAATATCCTTTGTTTGGAGAATATGATTTGCATAAATACCAATATCCGTCGCCTGTCCGCTGATCCCCTGTGTGAGCGGCTGGTGAATCATGACCTCAGCATGAGGGAGAATAAAACGCTTTCCTCGCGCACCGGCCGTGAGCAGGAGAGACCCCATACTTGCCGCCATACCCGTACACACCGTAGAGACATCACAACTGAGATATTGCATGGTGTCGTAAATTGCCAGGCCCGCAGAAACGGAACCGCCGGGAGAATTGATGTACATCACGATATCTTTTTTAGCGTCTTCGCTTTGCAGGAAAAGGAGCTGCGCCACCACAAGGTTTGCAGATTCGTCGGAGATCGCTCCGTTCACAAACACAATACGATCACGCAGCAAACGAGAGTAAATATCGTAGGCACGCTCGCCCATGGGCGTTTTTTCGATGACCGTTGGCACCAGATAATTCTGTATCGTCATAAAATTGTTGTGTAAGGAAAAACGTGCCCAGTATACGCGGGACGTGTTTGCCTGTGAAGCACAAAAGGTTTACGAAACGTTACTTGTCTTCGTCACGACCATCCATGCCGTGCGCAATATGATGACGAGATCCAGCCAGAGCGACCATTGGTCGATGTAGGTTAAATCTAGGCGCATTTCATCTTCAAAATCGAGATTCGATCGCCCGTTAATCTGGGCAAGACTCGTAAGACCAGGTTTTACACAAAGCACACGGTGATAATCTCTCGTCAGTTGATCAATCTCCGCAGGCATATGGGGTCTTGGCCCAACAAGGCTCATGTCGCCACGCAGTACGTTCCAAAGCTGTGGTAACTCATCAATACTGGTTTTTCTCAGAATACGCCCCAGCTTCGTGACGCGTGGGTCATTTTTAATTTTGAGCAGCCCCTTTCGCTCACCCTGATTTTGTTCAATCAGTTTTGCATGCTCTGCCTCTGCGCCCTTGCGCATACTCTGAAACTTATAAAAGCGGAAGAGGCGGCCCTGGTAGCCATACCGGTTTTGGGAAAACAAAATTTCTCGCGGGTCACGTCGCTCTATCCATAACGCAAGGGCCGCAATCCCCCAAATGGGCGACAAGACGACAATGCCAAACACGGCACCAAGAATATCCATGATGCGTTTTAAAACGCGTCCCCACCCATCAAGCGCCGTTGGGCGAAGCTCAATAAAGGGCAGGTCCTGTTCCCATTCCACGTCGATATGGGAGAGCTGTAGTTCCATGACATCTGGAACAAAGCGAAAACGGACATGGCGCTGACGACAGATCGTTAGAATGGCACTCATGAGTTTTGGATCCGTTGGTTGCTTCGTTACCACCACTTCTTCGATGCGACGAAAAGAAAGAATCTGTTCAAAGGTCCGTTTTTCATCATCGATGGTCATATGTTCCAGCGACGTAAAATTCGTGGGCACCACCCCTGCAAGCCGGTAGGTTCGCCCTTGTGTAAAACGTTCCTGAAGCGTCTTGGTGAGATCATTTTCTCCCAGAATGAGCACACGAACTCGCCCTACGCCACGATCGAGGAGTGCACGCTCTGCAAAACGAATAAGCATTCTGCCGAAGAGGGCAAAAATAGTCATCCAGACTGCAGCAAAGAGCAGGACAAGACGCGAAAAAAAGTATTCACGCACCACAAAAAAGTAGGCGATCACCGTCATGAGCCAGATAAACACTGTAAACAACACCCGGAGAGCTTCCGTGCGCAGGGCGATGGTACGTTTTAACTGGTACATCCCAGAGAAAAGGGACAATACAACGTAGACCGCCGAAGCAAGGAGGGCAACGGTAACATAGGTTCCAAAGGGCGGTATAAAGATGACATCAATTTGTACACCAGGTATGAAATCCGAAGTTTGGCGCATCCAGTAGGCGACCAGCATACCAAAAAACGCTGCAGAAAAATCTACAGGGATTTTCATAAGCCGCAAAAACAGATGTGCTCGATGCATAACTAGTGGTTACTCGGTGAAGAATCACTGGGCAGTATACGAGGTTTTACCCGTGCTGCAAGGCGGGCAAAAAAGAAGGATAGGCGCCCAAACTCCTCAATGCGCAGGACGTATGCAAAAAGAGCATACACAGCAGACCCCGCAGGTACCGCAAGGAGGAGCTTAGCGATGCTATCGAAGGGAACGAGGGTACACGCCCAGGCGACAAAACCCATACAGATCGAGGCAAGAGCAATTTTCCCTGTATTTTTCCAGAGTTTCCCCCACGCAAAAGGCGCCTGAGCACGACGATGAAACCAGAGCATCAGCACAGATATTTGCACACCCACACCAAGAATCCAAGATAAAGGAATGATTTGAGCGCCAAACATTTCCACACCAAAATACATAGCGCTGATAGCCACGATTGCATAAGCAAGACTTGCCACCATGGGACCATAGACCCGTTTAAAGGAATAGAGTCCCCGTGAATAGACGTGAATCAAGCCCTCCAGGGGTATGGAGAGGGAAAACAGCATAAGCATATTAGACGTCAGCTCCAAACTGCGGGTATCAAAGGCCCCCCCTGAAAGAAAGACATCCAGCATGGGCAGGGCGACCACAAAGAGGCCCACCGCCGCAGGAAGAGAGAAGAACAATGTTTGCGACACGACACCCATAAAACAGGCAAGAAATCCCTTCATATCTTTCTTGGCTGCAAAACGCGAAAACTCCGTTAAGGCCGCCGTTGCTATGGACGCACCAAACAGTGTGATGGAAAAACTCTGAAAATTCCGTGCATAGTTTTGTGCACTGAAAACCCCCGCCCCAAGATCTGTAGAAATACGACTAAACTGACTCACCACAAGGGTCAGAGTCAACAGGGTAATGGCTCTGGGCACCATGAGCACGAGAATCTGGCGGAATCCAGGGTGAGCAAAATTCCACGAAGGACGATAGCGAAAAGGGACTGTCCGCAGTTCCCAGAGACGCACCCCCATGTGCGCAAGATAGCCCGCCACAACCCCCACCCCAGCTCCCAGCACACCAAAATGCGGCACGAGGAGCAACGTACCCACAATAATTCCGCAATTATAGAGCACACTGGAAAGCCCATAGGACATAAAGTGGCCATAGGACTGCAAAACCGCACCAAAAGTATTCGAGAGGCCAACCAAAATAGGATACAGAAGCAAAAGCCGTGTCATGGCCACCGCCTGCCCCATAAGTTCCGGCGGAAGCGAAATAGTCAAAGGAACAAGACTATCAGCAAAAATCGCAGCACAAATACTCACAAGCACGACAAGAGAAGACATCACCGTCATAAAAATGCTTCCGAGCTCATCCGCCTTGCTCTGCCCGCCCTCAATGTGCTCGATAAACACGGGAATAAATACCCCCGACAATGCCCCTAAGATAACCGCGTTTAAGATAAAATCCGGAATGATAAAGGCTGCATTATAGATATCCGCGAGGGAACTCGTTCCAAACATATACGCAAGAATCTTATCGCGCACCAAACCAATGATATAACTCAAAAATGAGGTCGCCCCAATAATGAGGGACCCCATTCCTGTTCCTGATGAGCGGAAAAAACGTTTCACGAAAATCAATTATGCATTCATTTTCTTGTCTTTCATCTTCACCAGCTGCATTTGCAGTTTGTCGCGCACGGAGTCAATGGACTCCATGTACGTGTGCTTTGTTTCCTCAGCTTCGAGTAGGTATTCTTTACCACTGCGCACCACGATTTTGACATTCACCTGATAGGCATCGTGTTTCTCAAAATGCTCCATGGTGAAAGTCACGAGAACAGACCCCTCCGGCGCATCGATAAACTTTGAAAGATCCTCAATTTTTCCCAAAACATAGGCCTCTACGTCTGGCTTAATCACCTCATTGACGTTTTTGTAGTAGAACGTTGTGTTCATAGAGTATCTGTTACGAGGTAGGTTCAATTTAAGTATACGCTTCTTATTGGCGAAGGTTGAGAGCAAATATTTGCGACCCATCAGCGAGATACATGGTTGTGTCGCCCGGCATAACAAACATGGTCTTATACTGACGATCCAGCGTGTACTCATTGGCGATTTCAAGGCTGTTACCCTTTTTGACATAGCGGAGGACTTTTTTACTCGTAGGGTCGAGAATGTACAAATAATTACTGTTGATATCCGTGTACATTGTTGCCTCAGCGGAAAGACCTACGAGAGGGCGATCGAGGGTAATTTGAACTGGCTTTCCTGCCGTATATTTGAGGAGTTGCCCACCATAAAGCAGTGCATACACATTACCGTCGATGGCAATGGATTGGAGCGCCTTATCCTTCACCCCCTCATCATCAAGAGCAATTTCCGGCTTGCCCCACGTACCATCACCCTTGCGGGCATACTTCCAGAACGACTTACTAATGGGATCGAAGGTGTAAATATTGCTGCCATAAGACAAAAATTGCCCCGCTGGGTACCACGCTCCATTATTTTCCACCGTCTGTGCTTCAAGCGCCTCTCCACTCAGCTTCCAAACCGATGCGGGCGTTGTCGAAACATACAAAGCACCGAATTTCAGCGAGTAGGATCCGCGCGCGCCCGTAATACCTTCTGGGAAGCGAATTTCCTTAATGTTCTCGAGCTTTCCTGATTGAAGGGGGCCATAAAGACCCTTATCAGCGATGGCGAAAATATCATTCCCTCGCCGTGCAATTCCCTGAACCTTCGTTTCTGGAAACTTTCCTGCCAAATCCACCAAAATAGGTAAGGCGGGCACCGTCACAAAACTTTGCATGCGGTTTTCGCGCGCGATAACCTGCTGACTGATTTCATCAGCCTGGATAAAGAAATCATCCACCTCCGAGAGATCCTGGGTGATCGCCTTAATTTCATCGAGTTTCGCCGTAATTTCTGCCTGCTGCGAGCCAAAATCCATGGCGTCAACTTCAGCAAGCACCTGCTGTGCACGCGCAAGCTTGTTGTCGAGCTCCTTACGACCCGCTAAAGCAGATTCAAGTGAGCCGTCGAGGGACGTACCTGAACCCGTAATAATAGGAATTTCACCATTGCCGAGAGAAACGATACCTTCCTGGTCCAGCAGAGGCTGATTACCACCACAAGAGGTGAGAACAACAAGGAGAGGAACGCACAGAAGTCCTTTATTCATGCGCACACGGTAAATGTATAGAGTTCACCTTTATGGTACGTCGGGTACGCAAAAAAGCAATGCAAAGCGTAAAGGCGCAGGCCCCCCATAAGCCGAGTTCTGTCGGGAGGGCGCCAATGCCCCCACGTGACATACATCTTTCTTGCCCTTCCAAAGCATAGGCTTGAAAGGGATCCAGCAGATACCCCCGGATTCCGCCAAAAGGAAGAAACAGCTTGGCGCGGAGCGGGGCCCGTATCCTTGCACCTCGGCGGGTTTACCACCCGTTCCCGTTACCGGGACGGAAGCTGCGTAGCGCCCGAAGGCACACCGCCGCTCTTTTCACCTTTCTCCACCGAAGTGGATAGTATTGTCTCTGTGGCACTTTCCCTATGAAACGGCTCACGCCGCTCACGGTTGCCGTTAGCAACGCCGTGTCTCTTCGTGGTGCTCGGACTTTCCTCTGTATGCGAACATACAGCGTATGTCTGTGGAGCCTGCAAGTCGGCAGTGTACCGAAAAAAAAACAAAGTGCAATTTTCTTCGACGTATACGTTTTCTGTGACACCTACCTTTTATGCATACTGTTTCCCTTCTTCCTTCTTCTTGAGCACCTTATCGGCAAACAAAATACCATCGAGATGGTCAATTTCGTGCTGCACTTCTCGTGCATGCAGACCGCTAAGGGCCAGCTTCTGTGGCCTCCCTTTACGGTCGAGGAAACGGACAACAATGCTCTCAGAACGTTCTACCTCAGCATAGTAGTCAGGAAGCGACAAACACCCTTCCTCCATCACAACGGTTTCCAGGGAGAACTGTTCAATAACCGGATTGATCATCACAAGAATCTTTTCCTCTGGATCCTCTCGTCCAGGTACATCCCGATAAAGCGTGATGAGAATGACGCGTTTATGAACGCCTATTTGCGGTGCGGCAAGACCAATGCCAATGTCTGTAGACAGGAGTGTCTCCTCCATATCAGCGATTAACATGCGGATACTTTTGTCGACAGTCCGTACTTCCTCTGAACGCTGGCGAAGTTCTGTATTCTCTGTGCCGGTCAGTATTTCTTGAATCATGCGATACTTCTGGATAGCTGTTTAATTTCTGCGTCGATAAAGGGATCGAGGTAGCCGTCAAGCACCTGTTCTACCTGACTCAACTCCACCTCTGTGCGATGATCTTTTACCATCTTATAGGGATGAAGTACATAGGAACGAATCTGACGCCCCCATTCTACCTGCGCCACGTCCCCCTGAATGGACCTGCGTTCCTTTTCTTCTTCGTCCTGATGCAGTTGATAGAGTTTAGACATAAGAACCTGCAGGGCGCGTTCACGGTTCTGGTGCTGTGATCGCTCCACCTGACAGGATGCCACAAGACCCGTAGGAATATGGGTCAGTCGCACCGCACTATCCGTTTTATTGACCTTTTGCCCGCCTTTTCCTGATGCACGGTACGTATCCACACGCAAATCCTCTTCCTTAATCAAAATATCGTCTTTTGTTATGTTTTTGATTAAAGGCATTACTTCGACGTGAGCAAAGGAGGTCTGACGCGAATCAGACGACTTGAAAGGGGATAGTCGGACAAGTCGATGAACGCCACGCTCACCCTTCAGCATACCGTAGGCATACGCACCATGCACTTCAAGAGAGGCCTTTTTAATACCATCTCCCGCCCCATCAGAGTATTCATGCACGTCATACAAAAAACCTATGCGATCAAAATACATGGTGTACATGCGAAGCAGCATACCGGCAAAATCTTCCGCATCGTCTCCACCTGCACCGGAAACAATCGTCATAAAGACCGCTTCCTTATCATGTTTTCCACTAAAATAGAGCACGAAAGACGCGGCATCGTACTGTTTTTCTAGTGCCAAAAGTTCCGTATAGAGTTCCGAAAACTCCTTCTCTTCCAGGTCAGCAAACATGGCCTGGTAGGTCGTTATGTTTTCCCGCAGGGCTGCCCAGGTGTCGTGCAGTTGCTTTATGCGCTTGAGTTCTGAGACCATGGCGTTCGCTTCTGTCGGTGTATCCCAGAAGCCATTTTGCCCCATGGCCATTTCTATAGCGGCAATTTCACTTTGCAAATCATCTACCTTAATTTTGGCACAAGCATCTTGAATATTTTTTGCCAGTTCTTCCAGTTTTGCCACAACAATATGTCGTTCCATGCAGTTTATTTACGGTCTGGAGGTATATTATAGTACTCCACCAGAAATTCTCCAATTTCCTTAAACAACGGTGCTGCCGTAGAATCCGCCCATTGGGAGGAGCGCGGACGATCGATTTTGGTAATGATGACAAATTTTGGCTTGTCTGCAGGAAGGACTCCCGCAAAGGATCCAATGGTGTTTCCCGCAATACCTTCTTCATATCCTCCTGAAGATGAGGCTATTTGGGCAGTTCCCGTTTTACCGGCAATAAAATACCCGTCAATGCGCGCATTTTTTGAGCCTCCCACTTCAGCAACGGAAGTCAGCATCGCCATAATCGTGTTTGCCGTGTCTTTGGAAATCACCCGCTTCTCTTCTTGCTTTCCTGGAACCACTTCTCTTCCCGTTTGTTTGTAGACAATTTTTTGAATGATGCGCGGAGAGACGAGGACTCCACCATTGGCGAGGGCACTAAAGGCTTGCGCCATCTGGATTGGGGTCACCGTCAGTCCTTGCCCGAAGGCGGCATTATACTGACGTGCTGTGGACCATTCTTCATAGGGGTACACGGTTCCCTTTGACTCATTGGGAAGCTCTATATCCGTTCGTTCACTAAAACCAAAATCGAGAATATATTTGTGCAAAAGCGCCTTTCCAAGCCTCTGAGCGATAAAACTCATACCAATGTTACAGGAGTAGTTGAGGACATTGACCATATTTTTGGTCCCCAGACATTCTTTACTGACGTTGCGGATGGTAAACTCATCTACCTTCAGTTCTCCCGAATCGTGATAGGTTGTATTGGGCGTAATTTCTCCACTATCCAGACCAGCAGCCATAATCAGTGGTTTGAAAATGGACCCCGGCTCATAGGTCGACTGCACCGACATATTCATGAAGGCGGCAGGACCTACCTTATTTTTGTACATAAATTTCTCGACACCACGTCCAATTTTGCCTCGCTCTTTCTCCGGTACAGACACATATTCCCCTTTTTCATTTTTGATGAACATGGGTATACCGCGTCCTGGATCGGAAGAGGTGGGGACCATTTCATAGGCATCCGCATAAGCATTCGGATCAAAGGTGGGGTACTGGGCCATGGCAACCACTTCACCGGAAAAAGGATCCATGACAATTGCAACGCCGGAATTCGCCCGTGTAGACTGCACTTTTGCCGCAAGAAGTTCCTGGACTTTTTCTTGCACAACACGATCGACGGTCAGGTAGATATCCACACCATCCTGTCGTTCTTTAATCTGATCCGTTTTTAAATTACTGGCGATGAGCCGCCCACGAGGGTCGCTCTCGATCTTCATTTCCCCATCGGCACCGCGGAGAATATTATCAAACTCCTCTTCAATACCGTAGTTTCCATCTTTGTCGAAGTTGAGAAACCCAATGAGCTGCGCCGCAATATCCTCTTCCGGGTAATTGCGCCAGTTTTCCTCTCGCAGAGCAAGACCATAAAAGTTCTTCACCACCTTGCCACTTGGCGCTTTCCGAAGCTTCTGACAAATCTCCGTGTTTGGATCCACAAGCCCTTCAATTTTTTCCGGCTGCTTATACAGCTGCGGACACTTCGTTTCCGTCAGACTCAGGTCATCAATCACTTTGCGGAGCTCGGGTGTGAGCCTGCGCGTCAGGAGAGCATAGCGTGACAGTCGTCGGGTCATTTTTTGACTCAAATCCGTAAAACTGATTCCCAGTTCCTTGGCCAGCGGCTCGTAGTCTTTTGGCAGTCCACCCTCCGCGTCGTGCAGGGCTTCCAGAGGATTTCCATAGACCAGTCCGTCGCCCACGTAAATTCCCGGAAGGGCATACTTTTCCTTATACATCGCAAGCACCGTGGGGTCTTTTTCATAGAGCAGGGGAACAAACACGACTTCCTTTTGGGAAATTTTCGCCTGCGTGGCTGCTTCTATATCCAGAAGAATTTCCTCATCGGTTTTTGGAATGATTTTCGCGCTGCGATTGGTTTTTGCTGCCTCTATGAGCGCGCTTTCAGAAAGATTCTTTTCCTCAGGGACGAGGGCACCCGTTGCGGATACACTTCCCTTTTCCTTCGCAGGGGATGCCAGTTTTTCAAGTGGTTTTCCTGTATAGCCTGTAATATTTTTTTCACAGTCTTCCTGACTAATTTGCGCAGAAACCGCACCCGCTCCACAAAAATGAGAATACAGCACGGGCGCCAGTTTCGACGCGACGTATCCCGTATCAATTAAGGCGTCAAGATCGCGGTCATTATAGGGATTGGGGTCAAAATACATTTGAAACAAGGTAACGTTTTCTGCCGCAATAGCCGCATCGCCCCCCTTGTTTGCACGAAGAAAAATTCGCCCTCTCGTTGCGGGGTCAATGGACGTACTTACCTGCTGACTTGCCGCAAAGGCGCGAAACTCCTGATTTTTATAAATTTGCAAATAGCCGAGCCGCACAATAATTGCACCCGCAAAGAGACACATACCCACCATAACAGCGGTCAGTCGTGAAACCTGCTTGCCTCGTTTTGATCCGTAACCAGTCATATCCGTGCGCGATCAAAAAATGAAGTGCCTGTGACACTTTACCGAAAAAGAATTCCATGTAAATATGGGCAGGCATATTGCCCTTTCCTCTATGAAATTTTTTCCCCTCTTTTCGCTTTTCCTTGTCACAGTAATTCTGACGAGCTGTAGTATCGGCGAGAACGGTCAAAGTTCGTTGATTCCCAAAAACTCTGTTGTGGTCACGACAAGTCCATCTATTGCCATCGCGCCCTGCAGTAGTATTCGCGTCGACAAATTTCTCACCACCAATTCCTTCGCCTCAGAGGGGAAGACCTACACGCTCTTGGGGGTCAATGCCGAACCCATCGCCAACGAAAAAGAAAAGGAGGATTTTTTCGCCTTCCTGAAACAAAAAGGCTTTTGTATCAAAGAAGATCCATCGTATCGTGACCAGAATCTCGTGTACCTGTTTACCTCGGAAAACGGCCTTATAAATGGGGAAGTCCTTCGTCGTGGTCTGGGAACTGCAGTGACAAAAGGCGATTTTATCTATAAAGAATACCTCCAGAATCTCGAGGAGGAAGCACGGGCAAACAAAGCGGGGATTTGGAGCAATCCTGACCGGCTCGCAGCCGCTCCGGCAAAACCAAGCATTGCAGAAGATAGCAGTAGTTACCCCCTTGTATTCCCGGAATCTGCAGCCCAACATGCTGGAGAAACCATTACTCTGCGCCTTCGGGTGGGAAGCATCGGTGAAAGTACTTCCGCACTCTATCTCAATTCGGAGAAGGATTACACAAGCGAAGCAAATGTGCCCGTCGTGATCTCCTTTCCCGCAACAGCGGAAACAAAAGCACTTACTACACGCGCAAAAGGTCTGGAAGGCAAAACCATAGACGCGACAGGAACCGTCCAGGTTCTTGGCGGTCGTGCTCAGGTACTGGTCACGGAGGATGCAAACCTGACCGTCATGGAATAAGTTGACTAAACTTAATTTTGTGATATTCATACAGCAATAAACTTCCCCTGTATGGCACAAGAACTCCCCAAAAAAATTTCGGAGAACAATATTGTTTTGTATCCACTGACAAAAGCAAATCCCGTCCAGGGAATCGTGGTGCCTCTTGTCCATGCCGTTCGCAACGCGCAAGAGAAGGCTATGTCTGCACAAACACCCTCGGCCGCCTGTATTGCACATATTCGAGAGTTTGCGACGCTCAAAAAGGTAACCGTCGCAACCATGCGAAACATTCTGTCAGGATATGGATATAGAGAAGGGCAGGAGCAGATTGATTTCGTGATGCAAGTTATCAACGAGCACAGTATTGAAGTTCCCAACTTTTCCTGTCTGCATCGCTTTTTTCGTGCCCACCTGCATCTCATGCCTGAGGAACATATTCGCACAACCTTTCAGCGTGTACTTGCATCACCCTCAGAGACGCTATCTGAGACAGACCGTTTAAACAACTATGTACAGCAACTGTTCGACCATGAAGGTTCCGACCGACTTATACCGCTTTGGACAGATGTTCTCCACGAAAATCGTGCCCGCATATCCGAGGAGACCTACGCACACCAATTTATAAAAATCTACGAAGGTGGATATCGTGCTGGACAAAAAAGCCAACTCTTGATCCCTGAACTTGCACACATTTCACTGGAAGCAGCAGCAAAAGTCTGGTGCGTCCTGATGAGTAAACCGAACAGAAGGGCAAAAAAACATGGTTTTCTCGCCTTAGGACGAGAATTTTTAGAGCGCAACGGACGCATTACAGCGCCAACTCTATTTCAGGTTTTTCTCTTGCTTCAACGTTATGCTGAGACCGATCGAGACCTGCAACAGGTGACGTCGGCCTATCTTGCCAATGCCACACGCTACCCCTTTAAGGCCTCTACCCCATGGAAGCAAACTTTGCCGACACTGCCTTTACTGACTCAAAGCCTCGTATGGTCAGAAATCCTCAAAGAATGCCGCGATTCCCAGGAAGGACGTATTTTCATTAAGACGACCCTGAAGGAAGAAAATATTTTTCCGCTTCTCGCAAGCTATGTTCAGTATTTTAGTGATCAAACCATGATTCACGCTGCAGTAGGCACGGAGCTGGATCAGAAGTTGATTCGATTTTTACTTGGTCGCATTGTACAAAGCCCCAAAAAAGCCCAAACCATGAGCATGGTGGATCTTCTCTATGGTCTGGCCGTACTGGATACTTCCCGAAGTGACCTGAAGCCTCTGCTCACGAAAATTCTCCGGGATCAACGAGACATTCGCCCCCCGTACCTTGCACGTATTCTCATTGCACTGCGAAAAACCTCTGGTTTTGAGCAGGAGCGAATAGACATTTTCCGCCAAATAGCCTCGCGGGCCTACGACATCGATAGCAAAACCTTACTTCGTGCTGTTTATGGTGCTACCCATGGAGTGCCACGAAGTGATATCAATTTTTTTCTCCGCAGAGTTCCTTGGGACACACTGGCATTAGACAGCCATACGGCGCAAATGTTATACCGCTTTCTGCATTTAGAAGGTTGTGACATTCCCCATGCACTGCACCTAAAGTACACTGAGCATCTGCTGAACCAAACGGGCGAGCAATCACAAATGGAACGGGATGTCACAGAAACGCTCGAGAATCTCCTCGCCGATCATGACATCGCCACCCCTATCTTTCACAATGTCTTTTTTGATGGCATTGAAATGGACCATGTGATCCCCCTTGGCCATGGAAAAGGATACATGAATATTGAGTCTGATGGCGCGTATCATAACGAGAATTCCCTGGAAAAAGACATGGAACGTGACGCCTACCTAAAGGAGCACGGCTACTACGTCCACCGGGTGGACTGGAAGGAATTTGATCACAAGACAGGATACCGGCCCCAACTGGAAGCGATCATCCCCTTTCTGAAAAAACAGATCCAAGCATCTGTGGCAAATATGGAAAAAGAGGCCTCAACAAAAGAACAGTCTGAGATACCACCTTTTGGAAACTTGCGCCCCTGGTAGCTTCAGAAAGCTTAGCCAATTCTCCGTATAGGCGCGACGTTCGCCGCAAGTTTTTTCGTGCCCCAACGAGGGTTTTGAAACTTCACCGTTAAAATATCTCCTTCGCGGCTCAGCACCTTTCCTGGCCCCCAGGAGGCGTGTTCAATGACATCACCTGCATCGTAGAGGGTTGTTTCCTCATCAAGAGATGCATAGGAGACCTCCGCAAAGGCATCATCCAGCATAGATTTAATTGCCGCCTTACGAGCCGCTCCATCGTATTCCAGAAATTCCTCAGGGATCTCATCAAGAAAACGCGACGGTATGGCCCCGTGAGAACTGCCGTAGAGTGTCCTATAGTTACAGAAGGCGAGGTAGAGCCTGTCTTTGGCACGCGTCATTCCAACGTACATGAGACGCCGTTCTTCCTCCAAATTTTTGGGATCCAGTGTCGACCGTGAAGAAGGAAATAATCCTTCTTCTAACCCCACCAGGTAGACAAAAGGAAATTCCAACCCCTTCGATGCGTGAAGCGTCATGAGCGTAATGGCATCATCATCGTCCGCGAGATCGTCGAGATCACTGACCAGGGCTACCTCTTCCAAAAAGGTGGCAAGAGAAATGCCGGGCTCCAGTGCGTCATATTTTGTCGCAACGGATATGAGCTCCTGTACATTTTTGAGGCGCTCTTCCCCTTCCTCCGTACCGTCTTTGAGCATATCTTCGTACCCCGCAAGACGCAGAACATGCTTCATAACACCACTGGCTGGAAAGCTCGCATTTGCTTCGCGAAGCTGTACCATAAGTGAAGCAAAATTTATTAAGGAACGTTTTGCCCCTGAACCAATCGTTAAAGACTCGTCAATGTATTGAATAGCGGGCAAAAGTGCCTCGCCTGTTTGCGTAGCAAGTTTACCCAGTTCTTCCAGAGTTTTTGCACCAATCTTGCGCGCAGGCACATTCACAATACGAAGAAAACTCACGGAGTCCCGAGGATTCAGCGTCAGTCGCAAGTACGCGAGCATATCCTTAATTTCCTTACGCTCATAAAACTTGACGCCACCGACAATTTTGTAGGGCATACCGTGTCGCATACACGCCTCCTCAAGAATACGGGACTGCGCATTTGTGCGATAGAGGAGCACAAAATCCGCCAACCGTGTTCCTGGTTCCTGCAAGTTGTTCATAATGCTTTGCAGGACTTTTTCCGCCTCTTCCCGTTCATTCGCAGCCTCCAAGACCGTCACCTTATGTTCCCCCTCTTTTTCTGACCAGAGTTCTTTGTCGGTACGTTCGCTGTTGTTGCGCACCACCGCGTTTGCAGCCTGGACGATGGTTTGCGTCGAACGGTAGTTCTGCTCGAGTTTAATGACCTTTGCGGCCTTGTACTCCTCCTCAAAACTGAGAATATTGCGAATATTCGCCCCACGCCACGAGTAAATACTCTGCCAATCATCGCCAATCACACAAATATTCTGATGTTCCTTTGCAAGCAGTGTAACCAAGGTATATTGCGCGTGATTCGTGTCCTGATACTCATCGACATGAATATAGCGAAAGGTCTTTTGATACCGCGCTAAGACGTCCGGATGTGCTTCAAAGAGCTCAACGGTTTTCATGATGATATCATCAAAATCCACTGCACCGGACTGAGCAAGTATGCGCTGATACACCGGGTAAATAGATGCAACCATCTCCATAAAGGTACCCGTCGCCTGCCGCGCAAAAGCTTCAGGCTTCATAAGTTCATTTTTTGCCGTACTGATCGCCCCCAGGACCGCGCGGGGATTACACTGTTTTTCGTTGATTCCCCGTTCTTTAAAGAGCCGCTTCATCACGGAAAGCTGATCTGCCCCGTCGTAAATGGTAAAGGTATTCTCATACCCGAGGAGGTGAATGTGTTTGCGCAGAAGCCGCACACAGATGGAGTGAAAAGTTCCCATCATGGGGAGTGACGATCGATACCCTGAAAGAAGCTTCGCGACCCGTTCCTTCATTTCATTTGCCGCCTTATTCGTAAAAGTCACGGCAAGAATCTGCTCGGGCAGCACGCCCTTTTCTTCAATGAGATAGGCAATACGATGCGTCAGGGCCTTCGTTTTTCCTGAACCCGCGCCAGCAATAATAAGCAGAGGGCCGTCCGTGGTAAGAACGGCCTCTCGCTGTTTATCGTTAAGATCGCTGACCAGTGGATGCATGGAAATTCGGGTTACGCAACTTGCGCAGCTGCCGATTTGATCTTTTCTGCACTTGCCTTACCAATACCACCAATCATGGTGAGGTCTTCTACAGACATTTTACGAAGCACATTGACGGATTCCACACCCGCATTTTTGAGCTTCGTCTTGAGGGCTGCGGAAATATCCAGATCATCCACAACCGCATTGGTTTCAATCAGTTCTGCCGCAGCAATCGCTTCCGCCGTTGCCGTTTGTTCCTTCACGGTTTCCGCAGAAATTGCCGTTCCATCTTCTTGAATTTCCCCTTCAAACTCTGAGATATCGTGCAGGTTAATTTCATATCCCGTGAGGTCAGAGGCAAGACGCACATTCTGACCATTTCGCCCAATGGCAAGCGGACGCTGATCTGTATCGACATACACCTCTGCGGTCTTCGATTTGTGATCGAGCTCCATGACACGAATTTTTGCCGGCGCGAGGGCATGCGCAATGTACTTTTCAGGATTTTCATCGTATTGGACCACATCAATCATCTCCCCCATCAGCTCGTCCATAATGGTCGTAATACGGGAGCCTCGCTGTCCTACACATGCTCCAATGGGATCCACCTTTGGGTCACTGCTGCTGACTGCCACTTTGGTACGGACACCTGGCTCGCGTGCCATACCCTTAATTTCAATGACCTTCGTCTTAATTTCCGGAATTTCAAACTCAAAGAGCTTTTCAACAAATTTTGGAGAACGACGCGTAATAACGAGCTGGGGCCCTTTAATCGTCTTTTCAACCTTTTCAAGATAAATACGCATGCGCTGACCTGCATGATAGCGCTCAGACTGCACACGGTATTCCCGTGGAAAGAGCACCGTGTTACGATCCATTTCCAAATATACTTGGCCCTTATCCACACGCCCAACCACCACATTCAGAAGCTCATCTTCACGTTCCTTGAAGGTTTCATAAAGCACATCACGTTCTGCTTCCTGAACACGCTGCAAAATAACTTGTTTCGCAGCCTGCGCAGCAATACGACCAAAGCCCATGGGGGTTACTTCCTGACGAATAACATCACCAACCTTCGCATCTTTTTTAAACTTCTTCGCCTCCGCAACCGTAAGCTCCGTCTCCTCATTTTCCTTCTCCTCCACGACGTTCCAAAGTACGTAGATGGTAAACAACCCCGTCTCTTCATCGAGGGTTATATCCAGCTCTTGGTCTTTTGTGCCGTAATCCTTTCGGTAGGCCGTTTTAATGGCACCGCCAACGGCATCGAGAACCCGATCGCGTGGAATATTTTTTTCTACACACAATTGATTGATGGCAGAGATGAATTGTTTATTCATGAGAATAGCTATAAGAAAATCCGGTATACTCAAATCGTATACAACGGTAACACACCAAGTGTACATGTCCCCGGGAAAAATGCAATGAAAAGGCCATGTTCCTGTTCGTAGAAACGAACAACAGAAATTCTACACTGACCTTGCACCATGAAAAAAGCGGGGCTATACCTAGTAGTGTTTACCCCCCAAAGAATACCCCCATGACGTCCCCAAACGTTCAAGAACTTGAACTCAAACTGCAATCCATCTTGCCCCAAAAGGCACCGAATACAGAGCACAGTGTTATCCCGACTCTTGCCAGCTTAATCGCCGTAAAGCTCACGGAAACCTACCAAGAGGGGTTGCAAAATGCAGCCTGTGTCGATGTCTATCTCCCTACCTCCGAATGGGAACCTGCCATGACGAAAAAACATCGGCCAGAGCGCTCAGCAGATGAGTTTTTACCTACGGCAGAAGAGCTTGCTCCACCGTTGCTCATCGCCCCGGAAGATCGAGAAGTGCTTGTTCCCCTGATTGCATTAACACTCGCAGACTACTTTCATAAAGGCGTGTATCAAAAAACGAACGTGACCGTTCACCCGAAAACCGCAGAGGAATTTGGTTTATAAGCCACTACTGTGGTTTTTGCGCCGCCAAACGCACGCCGTGTGTTGAAGCATAGGCGAAGCCAATACCCAGAAAAATCAGATCACGCAGACGGATCATGGCAATAATAGGAAGCGCAAGGGAGCCTTCCAGCCCGACAATCTGCATGGAAGCTATAGAAAGAAGCTCAAAGGCCCCCACCGCACCTGGAATGGGGGTCAGATAGGCAATCATGGGAAGCATACTGACAACGAGCAGTTGGCGAAAAGTAGGCACAACACCGAGCGACGTCAGCATCACCTCGTATTCGAGGAGAAAGAAACCATAGGTCAAAAGAGACAGAAGACACACCCAGAGCAGATCGCGCGGATGATTGCGAAAAAAACTCCGAATGCGTTCTTCCGTTCGTTCGATTTTTGCTTCGAAGGGCGCAAGTTTTTTGATATTTCCCAAATGCAGCCAACGAAAAACCTGCGTAAAAAACCCCTTGCCCCATATGGTCATCCAGAGATACACCACCGCGATAATACTGAGAACCAGCAGCATGCCAATGGTGAGGTTTTCGCTTGGCAGATCAGCGCCGCTTAAGAGCACCACGGCAATAGTAATCGCCACAAAAATCAGCTGAATTCCCGCTTCAAACAGCTTATCAATAAACACACTGGAAACCGCCTCTTTACGTGGGATCCCGTTTTTCTCGAGAAAATAAATACGCACTGGTTCGCCGCCCAATTGTGCAAAGGGGGTGAGATAACTTACAGAATACCCAACAAAGCGAAACATGCTGATTTTCCAGAGAGAAACCACCTTATCGCGACCCGCATGGACGATACGCTGCCAACGCAGAGAAAAGATGGCAAAGTTCACAAGGGAGACCAGCGTAAAGAGCAGAAACGCCCAGAGAGAAAACCGCGTCAGAACGCTCCAATCGAGGGATGTGAGGCTTTTTTGAAAGACTTCCCATACGGCCCAGCCGAAGAGAACCAAAATGACTAGGATTACCGGTGTCTTTTTCATATAGTGAAAGTGCAATTCATAAGCTCACACATGGCACAAAGTGTACCAAAACCACCCCTGAAAGCAAAAAAAAGTTTCGGACAACATTTTCTGGCGGATATCGACGCTCTGTCCATGATGGCGGAAGCGGCAGAAATTGAACAAGGGAGCCACGTACTGGAAATCGGACCCGGCTACGGAACGCTAACACAGGTCCTCGCAGAGGCGGTGGGGCCAAAAGGACGCGTACTGTGCATCGAAAAAGACCGGGATGTTCTTCCCCATTTGCGTGATGCAACGAAAGATTTCCCCCAGGTAACTATTGTGGAAGGCGATGCACTCACGGCCCAGATTCCTGAGGACTTTTCTCCCTACCGCATCGTTGCCAACATTCCCTACTACATCACGACGCCGCTGATTAAGCGATTTCTATTCGATCAAACGGTACTTCCCCGCTCCCTCACGTTACTTGTGCAAAAGGAATACGCCGAGCGTGCCACAGACGATGCACCAAAGGGATCTTCCCTTGGCATGATGCTTCGCGCCTTCGGAGAACCACAGTACATCGCGAGTGTGCCGAAAGAACTCTTTATGCCGCCACCAAAAGTCGATTCCGCCATTCTCCACCTGGATGTCCAGACACCACATGAGGATTTTCGCCCACTCCTTCGCTTTATTCAGCAGGGCTTCGGCCTACCTCGCAAGAAACTTGCAAAACAACTCCTGCATCTTGGCGTAGACAAAAAGGACGCTTCCCTCTATGGGGACAAGCGTCCTGGTGAACTCTCCTTTGAGGATTGGCAGCATCTATTTACTTCTTTTTCAGCTGCTCGGAAAGATAGATAAGCGCACGTTCCATTTGTTTATCTTTTCCTGCGCGTAGTTCTGCTGCTGTCACGGGCACGATTTCATCGGGCACGATACCGGGAAGTTTTTCCTCCGTCTTCCCCACATTTGTTCCCTTCGGGGTAAACCATTTTGCTATGGTAATTCGCAGAGATGAACCATCCGGCAGATTTTCCAGTTCCTGCACAGACCCCTTGCCGTAGGTTGTCGCCCCAATGAGACGCGCTCGTCCATTATCTTGCAGGGCACCCACCACAATTTCTGCAGCTGAGGCGCTTTGTTCGTTGACCAAGACCACCATGGGCACGTCTCCCAGTTGTGCACGCCCATCCACCGTATAGGTTTTGGGGCCATTGCCACGCTTCTTATCATCAACAGAAACCACCACCCCTTCTTTCTGGAAGGCAGAGGTTACTTCCACCGCCGCATCCAGATACCCTCCGCCATTATTGCGCAGATCGAGAATGAGCCCCTTCGGGGAAGTGAGAATGATTTTATACACCGCACTGCTGAGTTCCGTCAGCGTCGATTCCGAAAATTTGTTGAGCCGGAGATAGGCAATGCCTCCAGGTTTTTCCTCATACTCCACCGAGGGAACTTTAATATCTGCTCGTGTGATATTGAATTCCAGGGGCTCTTCTGCGTCTTTACGCAAAATAGTAAGGGCAACCTTGGTATCCTTCGGACCACGAATTTTTTTCACCGCTTCGTAGACACTGGTACCTGGATTGACGATCTCCTGATCAATTTTATAAATCACATCGCCGCCCAAAAGACCCGCCTTTTCCGCTGGCGTTCCCGGCAGCACATTCACAACCTGTAGTATGCCCCCTTCACCCTCCGTCAGTTCCGCACCAATCCCCTGCAATTCGCCGTTTAAATCCACATGGATAAACTCATTTGACTCCTCAGGTGTCAAAAAATAGGTGTAGGGATCACCAACAGCGCTGGTCATGCCCTTAATGGCACCGTAAATATACTCTTTATCAGCAACATCCGCTGCATTCGGATGGTATTTTAACAACCGACTATAGACATCCCACATGAGTGCAAGGTTTGCCTCTGCCCCCTTTTGACGTTCTTCAATGGTGGCACCCGTACCAGCAAAGCTCTTGAAAGTTGACGGCGTCGTGACCGTTGCCCCTTCTTCTGCAAGGGAGGCATGCGCACGGGAAAGCGCCTCGCTGTATTGGAGCGAAGCAACACCAAAGCCCGCACCAAAGGTGAAAATTCCCACCAGCAGGGCAGGAAGAATATAGGGTATTGGGCGCTCAGACATGGTGTTGTAGTAAATGAAGGACAGAAGCTATTGTATATGGGGTACATTGACTGTGCAAAGCGTTTTTTGTGTGCTACGGTGGGCAGCGTTATCTTTTTGTCTATGAGTACCACCGGAAGGCTTGGAGAACAGTATGTCGCCCGCATCCTCGAGAAACGGGGATGGCAAATTTTGCTCCGCAACTGGCGTGATCGGTATGTAGAAGTCGACTTGGTGGCACGCACGCCAGAAGGCTCCCTGCGTATCATTGAAGTCAAAACCCGGAGAACCTCCAGTTCTTCTCGTGCCGAACTCGAAGAAATTATTTCCAAAAGACAGCATAGGCGATTACGCCTAGCAAGTCTCCGGCTTCCCTTTCCTTGCCGGGGTTCCGATATCCACATTGATGCTGCTCTTGTACGCCTTGCTCCAAGCCACGTGCACATCACCTATCTCGCCGACTGCTATGACTAAACAACTCTCCGTCATCATCACGCGCTTCCCCTACGAAAGTGTTTTGTCGGGGGAAGAGTGGCATACTATTACTTTGGCGGAAAAACTGCGTGAACGCGGTCATCACGTCGCATTTTATGGCAGTTGCCCTGTTCTCCTTGCGGAGCTTGGAAAGCGTGATTTTCCTGTGCACAAGGCTGTCTCTGGCCCGGTTCCTGTACGTGCGCGATCACTGCTCGGATTTTTGTTTGCCTCCCCGTATCTCAAAATAACCTGGGGGCTCGGTCTCTGGCGCCTCAAAAGACGGTATAGACTCTCCACCGTCTACATGCATTCGCTCTCAGAAAAACTGCTGCTCACGGCCTGGGCCCGCATGTTTGGGCTCCGTGTCGTTTGGGTCGAACACCAAAGGTGGGGAAAGTGGATGTTTGGTAACCCTCTTCGTTTTCTCTACCGCATCCTCGCAAACTATGTTGAGATCATTGGCGTCAGCCCCCAGTACAAAGAGGCCTTCGCGAAACTCGGTGTCCCCGAGAAGCGTACACACCTTATCACCAACGGTATTGATCTTTCTGTTTTCCACCCCGACGTAACACCCCTGCCCCTCGGAAATAATGCCTATCATCTTGGCTGCATCGCCAGACTGTCTGTGGACAAAGGCGTCGATGTACTATTACAGGCGTTTTCTGCACTAGACACGACAGTTCTAGACAAGCCTGTCCATTTGCATCTTATCGGCGAAGGCCCGCTGCGTGCAACGCTCGAAGCACAAATCCGCGATTTCCAGCTTGAGGGGCGGGTACACCTGTATGTACCCTACGGCACCATACCGCGCTCCGACACCCCACGGTTTATGAAGGCGCTCGATGTTTTCCTGCTTCCCTCTGCTCTTCCCGACCCCTTTGGCTTGGTGGCCGCTGAAAGCATGGCTGTTGGCACCGCCACCATAGTAACGAATGCGTGCGGAATCCGTTCCTTATTATCAAAAGACCGAGATTCCATCATAGTTCCCGCGGGTAACTCCCAAGAACTCACACGCGCCATAACGAAACTGCTGACCAATACGAAAGAAAGAGAAGCTCTCGCCCTTGCAGGGGCAAAGACTGCGAAGGAACACTTCTCTTTAGACACCATGGTGGACCTTTACCTGCAGGTCTTTACTGCACAGTAACCGTACGCCCCTTTTCTTCGGACATAAGGCGGTAAAAAATATTCCGTTCATCTTCCCAGAATAAAATAGCCACCTGCTCACCTGGTGCGAGCTTGGCAACCTGTTCGGTTTTCTTCGTTTTCGTATCAAACACCCAGAGCGCGGAGGGCTCCTTATCCAGTTCCGCGTTGCGCTCTGCATCCTGCGTGTAGGGGCGATCTGCATAGAGAAGCCGTCCCCGTTCCGGTTCCACATCAAAGGCACCGCGAATATTCAGATTGGCAATATCGACGCGCTCGATAGCCCCTGACGTATGATCAACCCGCAAAAGTGACTGGAGTACAGGGTTTTCCGCCGTACTGAAACTCAGCCAGCTCGTTTTTGGCCCCACCGCAATGGGGTAGAGATTGAACTGGGTATTGCCCCCAGTCAGCGCAAAGGACGCCTTTGTTTTGGCAATCACGACTTTCCCATCACGCATAATGAGGACTTCGTCGTCGGACGTTGCCAGAATAAATCGCGCATCCGTGCTGACGACAAACTGAATTCCCCGCCCTTCTAGAAGTTTTGTCCCAGACCCCTGGGTTTCATGACGCCACAAATAGTCTTTCCAGCCTCCCTTCGAGAGGTCCCCCGCATTGTCCCCTGAGGTATGCACGGCAAACAGCGCACCATTGGCATATTTGAAAATGCCACTACGCCCCAACTGAATTTCCGTGAGAGGAGGAAACTCCGTCCGCGTGCCCGTTGTATTATTGACGACAGAAACATCCACCATGGCGGAATCATCCTTGGACCCCTTCACTTCAATGGCGATATCCTCTTCTTTCATCATCGTTGGCTCCGCCATCATAGATACACCTGTTCCGCTCATATCTTGACTCGTCTCCGGCTGCGCCGAACAACTCACAATGGAAAGTGTTGTGAGGACCAGTAAACATGTATAGCAAGAGAGGCGTCCTTTCATAAGTTGCACGGTAAAGATGTTTCAAAAACCTTATACGCGAAGGCAGCCAGGATGACAAGAAAAGCGACGGGGAGGGTTCTGCATTGGGTTGGGCGGTGGGTTCCGGTCCCCACCCGAAAAAATTTCCAATTTTTTCGGAAGAAGGAGGAGCAACCGAAGCCCGAAGTAGCCTGCGAAGCAGGATACGAAGTGGTGCAGGTTTGCGACGACTGGTGGCCCCACCGAGAATCGAACTCAGAATAGCAGTTTAGGAAACCGCCGTTATATCCAGTTTAACTATGGGGCCGCGGGCGTAGTGTAAAAAAAAGTCGCACAGTATGCAATCGAACTTCACATCCATCGAAAATTCCTTGGGCCCCCTGCAGCTCCATGCTAGAGTCAGAGTACATTCTTACCCCCGTCTATGTGGACCTATAGCTACAATCTCGACCCTGTCCTTTTCGCCGCTGGCCCCTTCACCCTTCGCTGGTACGGGCTCGCTTATCTCTTCGGTTTCCTCTTTTCCTGGTGGTTCTACACACAGGTCCTGACAAAAAAACAGCTGCTTGGCTTCGATGCAAAACACATCGCCGATATTCTGTTCTACGCACTGATCGGCCTTCTGATTGGCGCTCGCAGTGTCTACATGCTTGTCTACAATCTCCCCGTCTTTCTTGAAAAGCCCCTCTCCTTCTTTTTTATCTGGGAAGGCGGCCTGTCTTTTCACGGTGCCCTCATTGGTATAATCCTTGCTCTGACCCTTTTTTTCCGCGCGAAAAAGATCGCCATCTTGCCTGCAGCGGATCGCCTCATTTTGCCCATTCCTCTCGCACTCTTCTTTGGGCGCCTGGCAAATTTTATCAATGGGGAACTCATCGGGCGCACCTTTGAACCTGGCACATTCCCCGTTTGTATTCTGTATCCACCGGAGAGCCTTTGCCGCTATCCGTCACAGATTCTTCAAGGTCTGACGGAGGGCCTGCTCCTCTTTGTCATTCTCCAAATTCTCTTCTGGAGAACCTCACTGCGCAACATTCCAGGAGTCATTTTCGGTATTTTTCTTTCCCTCTATGGCCTCTTCCGGCTCGGTATCGAACACTTTCGCGCCCCCGATCCACAGCTCGGCTTTTTAGCAGGAGGTCTCACTATGGGGCAGATCCTGAGCCTTCTTATGATCATAGTTGGAGCAGTTTTTGTAATGTTTGCATATCGTAACCGTTCCAAACATGTATAAAACCCTCATTCTTGGCGTTTTAGCATCGGTTCTTCTGGTCAGTTGCGGCATACCTGCCGATGAACAGGAGCAGGGCATACTTTTTGGCAGTCCCAAGGCTCCAGTAGAAATGATTGTCTACCTCGACTACCAGTGCCCTGAATGCAAACAGTTTCATGACAACATTTTGCCGGCACTTGAATCCGCAGCGCTGTCTGAGGGGCGACTCAGCTTGCGACTACGCGATTTTCCTGTCATTGCAGGCAGTAACATCAGCCATAATGCAGCGTGGTGTGCCCGTGAAATCGGCACCAAAGAATACCGTGCGTTTATCGGTGCGCTCTACGCAAACATCGATGCCCAACGAATTTTTCAACTCAAAGAAATTGGGAATAGCCTCGGATTCCCTAAAAGTTTTGCCGAATGCGTCGATACGGAAAAATATGCCAACGTTGTCAGTACCTTAAAAAACAAAGGGCGCGCCGACAATGTCGTACGCACCCCCACAATTCTCCTCGGAAAACGTCGATTTAACGGTGCCAGTGAACTCTTTCAGGTACTTGAAGCCGTCAACGAGGAGCTCGCCAAAACTCCCCAAAACTAGCGTATTTGCGAGAGCAGGGAAGCGGCCATATGCACTGCTTCTTCCTGGGTAATCCGCGCATCGCTCGCAAAGGTTGTGCCAAAATCAAGGCCATAGGAAGCAGCCGTTTCTGCCCAGGCCGTATACCAGGCATTACGTGGCAGGTCACGCATGGCGGATCCTGAGAAATCCTTCACCGGGCGCAAATACAGCGCCGTCATAATGGCCTGGAGACTCTGTCCGCGCAGCGCAGGGTTATTGGCTTCAGCCTTTGCGGAAACCAGTCGCCCGTTCATTTCACGAAGCTCAGGCATATAGAGAATGCGCTTATTCGTCACATCAAGGAAAAATCGGTAATCAGGGTCTGCATTCGCAAGATCCGTGAGAATAGGAAGGAAGACGCCCTCCGCTGGTGTCCAGTTCGTAGCCACAGGTTTCCCTGTGTCGCGCCAGGCGCGCAAACGTGATGTCAGAACGGCAATATCGCGGCGAGAGAGCAGCGTTGTGCCAACGCGACTATTCCAAGAGGCAGGTAAGATGCCGCGGGCAACAAGCAGTGCCCGATCTGAGGTATAGGACGGTTTTTCCTCAACCAAAGGCGCCCCCAGCTCGAGAGTCGTCGTCGAATTTGCCACAGCACCACCAGAAGTCACCACCGAACGCGGCGTTGCGTTCAGATTACCATACGCGCCCGTGGAGAAGGTGCGATCATAGCCAGAGGTGTATGTTGAGGAAGCAGGTGTGTAAGTCCCGTAGTTTCCAAGGGAGGTATCCAAAGTTTGCGCGCGATATGTATAACTGGGTGAACTTTGCCCCATGAGTCGATTCACAAAGCTCTCAGAGGCAGTAGAGCCATAGGCATCACCTGAGCCGTCTCCAAAGAGACTTCCAAAGGCCGCACCGTTCGATGCCTGCGGTGCAAGATAGTTGGCGCGAATCCCCGAGGAAGCACTACCCGTACCTCCGGTATAGTTCGCTTGAATGGTCGAAGACGAGGCGACGGGAGGCATGTAGGTAACCTTGATTGCAGCTGGAGAAGCCGGGGACGTATAATTTGCCCGTATTTCGCCCCGAGACGCACTTGGCGGTGTGTAGTTAACACTTATGGCCTGCCCCTGCACGGGCGCGCTGTAGGTGGCCGTAGGAAGGGAATTGGCCTGAGGTGCCGTATAGTTTGCAGAAGGCAGTGCGGAAGCCTTTGGAGCCTCATAGGATGCCACTATGGATGCGGGCTTCGACGCACTCTGCATGTAGGTAGCGGAAGGAGCGATTTGCCTCATTGATGAAGAGGTGTAGGAAACCGAAGGCACTGATGCATGAGTGACATTGTCTGTATATGTCGCCACCGGTCGCGAAACGGATGTTTTCGCCGCTATATAGGAAGCAGTTGTTTTCGGAGTTTGCGTTGCTGGCTGCGTATATCCCGCTACGGGGCTACCGTACGACGTAGGCGCAGTATAATTGGCCGCAACTGGTGCATAGAGGTACGATCCTCCATATCCTCCCCAGGTCGAACCCGTATTCCAATACCCAGAGCTCCACGACGTGCCACCAAAGTAGGAAGCACTTGCCCAAAAAGATGTGGAAATCGCCTGAGCTGGAACAATAGACATGGAAAGAAGCAGACTGAGGGCAAGAAGACGTCGTAGCATGGAGGTGGGGAAATGATACATGTATTTATTACCACAGTTTTTAATATTGTCAATTTATCAAATTCTTCACAACAAAAAACCCCCTCCTCCGAAGAGGAGAGGGTTCTTGTTACTCTTAACTAGAGGACCAGAGGTCGATTAGTTAATTGTGTTGTTACCTACAGTAACAGGGTACTCATTGATAGACGTCAAACTAGTGAACGTCACAGGAGTAGTAGCACTGTTCGTGTAAGAGTAAGTCACAGAGTTGCGCGTATCGCGAACTCCAGACTGTCCAGCGAGCTGAAGAGAGAGAGACACAGATCCCTGTGTTCCTGCAGTCTTCGCAGCACTTGCATCTGCCTTCAGAACAAACGTTGCCGTTTGACCAGGCTGAATGCTGAATGCAGACGTAGGAGTTACAGTGAGGTTCTGAGCCTTAGGATCAGCACCGTCAATATAACCAGCTACACCAGCGTCAGTAGCGAGAGTAGCAGTTCCAAGAACTTCCGTCTCGTTGTTTCCTTGTACCTGGTAGAGCTTGAAGTTACCGAGAGTTCCGTTGTAAGAACCAGCGATAGAGAACACCAAGCTGTTGAGGTTAAGGGTCTCATTTCCAGAAGCCGTAACGTTGAACTTCGCAACTTCTGCCGTAGCAGTAGGAGTAAAGTTTACCGTCTGAGCAGCGATGACAGGACGTACATTCTGAAGAATGTGTGTCTTACCTTCACCAGTTCCAGAGAAGAGCTTCGTCATACGAGCACCTGCGTAAGATGCAGTAGCACCACCAGCTACAGATGTAACATCCAACGTCGTAGCAGTAACCGCAGTTACCACACCGATTGTAGGACCATCGTAGGCAACAACATCACCAACCATGAAGTTAGCGCTGTTGTATCCAGTCGTGTACGTAGCAACCATAGGAAGAGCTGACTCTGTTCCCGCAAGAGCACCACCAGCAGAGAAGCTGAGAGCACCAGCGTCATTAACAATCAACTGTCCAGCAAGAGCTGTACCAGAGAACTGTGTAGGAAGAGCAAGGAGAACCTTACCATCTTCAACAGTTACGTTTGCTCCGTTCTTAGCATTACCAGAAGTAATACCAGCCGTGTTCTGACGAGCAAGGAGGTTATCCGTGTCGTTGTAGAACAATTGACCAGCCTTGAACTGCGTCGTAGCCGCAGCAGCAACAGTCTGAGAACCAAGCGTTACAGCACCAGCTTCGAAGGCGAGGCCATTAGAAGCGAGCTGAGAAACACGAAGACCAGAAGAAACACCAACTACTTCGAAGTAGTTAAGAGCTCCAACCATGTCATCGTTTGAGTTGAACGAAGAAGAGCTAGAAAGCATTCCCTTCACAGTGAATGTCTTCGTAGCATTCTTAGCAATAACTACATTAAGACCAGAGAAGTCAACCATACCATCAGTGATAGTAAGAGGACCACCAATCTTCGTTGCACCATCGTAGAGCTCTACAGTAGAGATGCTCGCAGAAGATACAGGGAACGCAATCTTAGCACGCTCAAGACGCATGTCTTCGCTGTTTGTTGCCTTAATCTCGAAAGAGAAGAGGTCAGCAGTTTCACCAGCAGAAAGCACACGAGAAGAAGCAGTTGCAGTAGACTGAGCTACTGTTACTGTTCCACTTCCAACTACAGGGTTTGCCTGGAGAGAAGAAGCAACAGAAGGTGCAGAAACAGTGTTCGCACTCTGAAGACCAGTTGCACTGATTCCAGCAGCTGGAATAGTTGCCTGGATAGACGTAGCAGTACTTGAAGAAGCAATGTCTGCATAGATATCAACTGTCTTGCTAGAAGACTTGTCGATAGAGAGAAGGCCGCTTACTCCAAAAGAGTTAGAAGTGAGACCTGGAGTAGATTGAGTAGATCCCAACTGTTCCATAGTTCCACCCTTCATCAAACGGAGGTTTGTAACGCCGTTGTTGTCGTTGAGGTTAACAACGATAGAGCTAATGCTCACACCTTCAGCGTTTGTTGTCGTCAAGTTTACAGATCCGATCTTTTGAGCGGTTGCACCCTTAACGATGTTGGTATCACCAACAGCCTGGTTCTTAGAAACTGTAAGGTTAGCAGCCGTGATTGTCATAGTGTTACCTGTAACAGTCGTCGTAGCAGCCGTACCAGTACGGTTAGAAGAAATCTTCTTAATGTTGAGGTCCTTCAAAGAAGCAAGAAGCGTGTTACCAGCAGTTGCACCATCGGCAATGTCGACAACAAACTTAATAACTCCCGTCGTACCTGCCTTCACTGTGTAGTAGTTGTTGAAACGTGAAATCACGTCAACACCGTTACCAGTTGTAGCGTCGAACATTGCATCGTAGGTAGCTTCAACAGCATTAATACTGTGGATAGTCGTACCAGAGCCATTCACCAACTTGAACGTACCCTTCAACTCATTGTTTCCGTTGAGAGAAGTTGTCTGAACGTTGATAGAACCACCCTGAATTTCAATGTCTTCACCAGCAGCCTCAACCTTGAACTCACCGATAACTACTTCCGTAGCTCCGCGAGAAACCTCTCCAGATGGAGAAGAAGTTGCCTTAGAAACAGTCAAGACACCTTCCTTGATCTGAAGTGTATTGCGGTTAGCAGTATCTCCGATTGGGAATGCAGTGTCAGATGTACCAGCAGTAGGCAAGAGGAACGCCTGAGACGTAGACCCCTTGATCTTCATATCGTAGTCGTTAGAGACAACGAACTGGATAGTACGCGTAGAACCGTTGATAACGTCTACCAAGATGCTGAGGTTACGGCTAGTTCCCTTAGGAATAACGTAAGGCTTAGCAGAAAGGTCGAACATTGCGTAGCGATTCTTCGTGTTCTTTACTTCAGAGAGAACTGTACCATTCTGGTCAACCAGTTTGATGTTCTCGATATCTGTATCAGAAGAGTTACCGTTGTTGAAAGCGATAAGCTCTGTAAGAGTGATATCTTCCTGAGAGTTAGCCTGCGTAATCTTGAACTTAGATACTTCCTTGTTCTTGATTCCGAGGTCAACCTCCTGAACTGCTGCAGTAATAGTTACATCATCAAACGTCACATTACCGATGTTAGAACCAGTAACGAGAGAGTGGATGTTTCCCATGAGTGGCTTATTCTCAAGGAAAGAAACGTTTACCATTCCACCAGTGGATCCACCAGTAGCCTTGATACCCGTTACTTCTACACCAACAGTTCCAGACGTGAATCCAGCAGGCGTACCAAAGTTCAATTGAACCTTAATCTGCTGCGTAGAACCAGCCTTAACGATGATTGGATCACCACCGAAAGAAACCGTTGCCTTAGAAGAAGAGAAGTTCACGATGTTTCCGTGACGCATTCCGCTTCCATCAACGATGAGAACACCGTTAATAGTAGAGTCAGAAACGAATCCACGGCTCATTACTGAGATCTCGTTTACCTTCACATCCTCGTCCTTACCAGCAGTAACGTTGATAGCAGTAACCGTGTTGAAAGCGGTTCCAGTAGCAAGCGTAGAAGCTGCAGGGAAGACGTTGTTGTTTGCATCACGAGCGATAGCCGCTTCGAAAGAAACATTAGACGTAGGAACAGAGCTGTTCGTATTCATGTTAGAATCTGTAGAACCGTTCGTGTTCGCGTTTGACTCGTTAGAGTTCATGTTTCCACCGTTGAGAGGCTCACCAGTGTAGCGATCAACAGGATCCTGTGCGAGCACAGCAATCTTAGCGATCTGTCCACGAGTTACAGCATCACCAGGTCCGAAGTAGCCCGTAAGCTTTCCGTCTGATGTCTTATAACCATCGAGGATAGACCAGTTGTATGCAGATGTAACATAAGCATAGAACCAGTCAGTACTAGCGACATCCATAAATGGAGCACCAGGAGTAAGCATCTCAGGAACACCTGCAGCCAGCAAGAGAACCTTAGAAGCTTCAGCACGATTCACCATGTTTCCAGGACCGAAGTTCCCAGTCAAGTTTCCTTGAGCATCTCGATAACCTTCGAAGATTTTGTTCTTCGCAGCGAGAGCAACATAGCTAGCAAACCACTGGTCTGCAGATACGTCGTTAAACGTAGGAGCCCCTGACATGTCGTCATCAGCGATAACGCCAGTCAACATCGCAACGTTCACAGCGATTTTCGCCATTTCCGCACGATTAAGGGAGTTGTCCGGACGGAAAGTACCGTCTGGATTTCCATCAACGATACCCATATCCACAAGGTTCATGACGTAGTCATAGTACCAAGCGTCCATAGGAACGTCGGAGAATTGAGCCGCAGCAGTAGGAAGTGCAGTAGCGTAACCAGCCAAAAGAGCCAGTGTTGATACTCCAGCAACTACTTTGCGAGTCATTCTGAGAGAAGTCCGCATAAAAAAGCTACTAAAAAATAAAAACAAAACAATCTTCACACCGTTTTGTCGTGCTGTCGCCAAGGCGACATGGACACGACGGGTAATCGTACAAATACAATTACTCATAAGAGTTTTTAATGTCGATCAGATGCGAAACGCATCCGACCCTTGTGTCTACATGTCAATGATCGAGCGATCTATATGAAACGTGTCTGAAAGCAATTGAGCCATGACAGCAAGTATTCTAGGAGACGACTGTCTACCTGTCAACAATCTCATGTCATGTTGAGGGGATTATACCCTCACGCCTCTATAAACGAAGAGAAAATGCATTTGTTTCATCACTTATGATTGACGCAGAAAGGTTTCGTAGCGTAGAATATGAAGATTTCACGCATTATCCCCACAATTATGCTCGCGGAAACCCCACGTACATTACTGACAAAGCCTTTCCTACAGCGGCTTGGCACCAAAAAAGGCCTTCTCTTTCTTGCCATAGGCATCTACCTAGCCGCCATGGTGACTATAGGGGTGTCTACGTTTGTCGATTCTGTTCAGGCCGCTCGCGTGTCTACAGACATCGAAGAAACAAAGGGAAAAATAGACCATATATATAAGAATGTCGATTCCTTTGCCCAGTACGTGGAAAACAAGGCCTTTCTCGACAGTCAGATTATCCCAACCTTCTCTGCCTACCTGGAAGATCTGGGCACACGTATCCCCGAGGGAACACGAACCCAGTCTATTCAGGTACTGCGCACCAACGACGGGTATGAAGACATCTACACACTTTCCCTCACACTGGAGAGCGTTCCTCCCCTCCGTGAACTCGGAAAGGTCATAGACACCCTCGCCTCCAGCCCCTATTTCACTGATATTCACATGGCAAGCGCCTCCGTCAATGAACAGGCGAATGGTGGAAACACCTTCAGCTATCCTATCTCCATGACATTACGACCAAACGGTAATGGAAACTCCAATGAAACCCCAACAAGCCAAAAATAAGAATCTCGGGCCACTGCTCCTTGTGGTCGGCATAATCCTTGCTTGGATTGCCACGCCGATGGTGCTCGACATGCAAACCAATGCCAGCCTGCGCCTTTTGCAGAATCAGCAGCAACTCACCGCACTGAAGACGAGCCTTACAAAAGCAGAAGCGGATATGCAGGCCTTTTCTGAAAAATCTGCCGCAGAGCGCCTAAAGGTCATCGCGAGCATTCCGGAAAAGGGTGCTTTGTCGCAATCTAACGTGCTGCGCGAAATTGAAACCATTTTGACGGGCACCGATATAACACTTCGCTCCATTTCCTTTGATGATGGCACATTTTCAGAAGGTAGTGGACCGAAGGCCGTAGGCGTCACCATGGAACTCACGGCGAAGGATGCGTCGGGGATTGCAACACTCCTCAAAAAATTCGAAGGTGCAAATCGTCTCTATAAAGAGGAGGGACTAAACCTTACCTCTCTTGATACCGGCGTGAATATGCAGCTTCGTCTGGTGGTCTTTAGCCGCGAATAACGATGAACACTCCCACACCCGATATTTTCAGTCAGGACATACGGACATTCCTCCGGCTTCCCATGCGACTTCCCCTCCGGCAAAAGGTGGTCTTTTTTCGCGTCATCGCTTCCCTTCTCCAGTCTGGCATTACTCTGCTGGCAGCCTTGAAGCTGGCACGTACAAAAATTCACAACCAGACGCTCAGCACCATCGTTGATCGAATGCTCGTGGACATAAGTGCCGGCAGTCCCCTCTCGCGCGGCCTACGCCTGTATCCGAGTGTTTTCACAGAAGAAGAGGTAGGTCTTGTAGAAGCAGGAGAACGCTCCGGAAGTCTTGATATCGCCTGTAATCGCATCCTCGAGACCCTGGAAAAAAAGCTGGAACTGCAAAGTAAAGTCATCAGCACGCTGATGTATCCCATTATCATTCTTGTGCTTCTGGCCATTGTTTTTGGCATTGTCGTGGTCTACGTTTTACCAACCATTGCGCAGATTTTTGAAAATCAGGGGGCAAGCCTTCCCTTTGCTCTGGGCTTCATGCTGGGCATCGTGGAATTTGTTCAGAAGTACTGGTATGCAGTTCTCGCCATACTTGCGGGCCTCAGCTATCTTGGCTATCTTCAGCTGAAAGATCGCACGAAACGCATAAAAATTGAACGAATACTGCTCAAAACCCCTATTTACGGCAGCATTATACGGCGATCAACCCTCACGGGTATAGCCATTACCTTCTCCACACTACTGGAAGCAGGTATCCCCATGATGCAGTCGCTCGATATTCTTGCCCGTTCCCAACGACTCCTTCCCTACCGGGAAATGCTTGAGGGTATGAAGGGCAAAATTCTCGAGGGACAAAGCATTTCACAAAGTCTCTCGAAGGATATATCCCTTGTGCCGGAAGACTTTCGCGAACTCCTCGCCATTGGGGAACAAACCGCCAGCATGCAGGAAATGCTGGGAAAAATCGCCAAACAGTACTCCTTTGAGCTGGAAATTGAACTGAAAAACTTCACAACGATATTGGAGCCCCTCACCCTTGTGTTTGTGGCGGTCATGATTGGCTTTTTTGCCTTTAGCGTCCTTGGATCGATTTTTGACCTTCTCACCAGCTTCTCATGAGAAACGGATTTACCCTGGTGGAGCTGGTCATTGTTATTGGTCTTATGGCACTGCTTGCTGCGGCCATCAGCCCGGCCTTTACGGGGAATGAGCATCAGGCTTCCCTCTCGCGCACCGCTGATATCCTCCGCCAATCGTTTTTTGAAACAGTGATGCGAGCGAAAACCGGCGCCATAGCCGGGGAAACAGAACAGAGCACAACCTGGGGGTTTTTGATTGACCCCTCCACGCAGGAAGTACGCACACTCTCTCTGAAAACCCTCAATTTTAGCGACGCATCCAAGACAACAAAATCTGCGGTGCTTGCGGATGCGACCTTAGGAAACAATCTTCTCCTAGGCTCTATCAATCAAACGGCAGCAGACGCAAATGCCCGAATTGAGAACTTACGACTGACAAAAGAAGGAAGTACTTCCCTCCCTGCCCTCCTCCTATTGTTTGAACCCGTGAGTAATCACGTGGAAATCCTGACAGATAGCGGTGCAATGCGGCCAATTCCAGAAGAAATCTACCTGCAATTACATCATACCTCTGGTGCCCCCCTTGGTCGCACACTCTTGATTCAGCCTTCTTTGGCTACTATTTCACCTGCAGAATAACATGGCAAATACACGTCACGAGCCAGGTTTTACACTCCTCGATACCCTTCTCGGCATTGGGCTGTTTTTAGTGGTCAGCACCGCCCTTATCTCTTTTACCCTCACCGTATTACATGCGGGAGAAGGACTTCGCAGTCAGACGCAGGCGCAAAACCTTGCGCGGGGCGATCTGGAAATGCTGGAGAATCTCCGCGCCACCAATGTCATAAATTTTGTGAGCTGGACCACAAAGGAACAGGATCACCCTCGGCGGGAACTTGCTTCTATGGCAAAGCTGGCAGCGCTCGCCACGCAGCGTGAACTCTGCATCACCCTTGAGCCTACAACTGCAGGCGTTGCCCCATGGACCGTATCGCCTATTCCCTGCCCGGATGAAAACGCTATGCCAGAGCGAACGAATGGGTCTCCCTTCTTTTCCTTTCTACGGCTTGAAAAAGCCAAGGATCATGCGGTGCTGAAGTCCTTCTGGGATACTTTTCAAGACACGAAGGACGAGCCGCGTGCAGAGGATGATATTGTTGTGGCCACGGCCATTGTCCGCTGGCAACAAAATGGGCGGGTGCAGGAATTTCGCCTAAGCAAGGTCTTTACTGACTGGTACCAATAATATGAAGCCAATATACAAGCACGCAGCTGGATTTACACTCGTTGAACTGACCATCAGTATGGGAATCTTTGTCGTCATATTTGCCGCTATGACACAGATATTTTTTCTCATGCAGGGAACCATAGCGCGTATAAATGCAGAGCGAGAAATGACCGCATGGGTATCCACTATAACGCAGACAATCGCCACTGATCTGGAACGGTATGCAATTTCCGTCGAAGAAAGTGAGGGAAATGCCCTTGTGTTGAAGCGCCCACAGGACGACAGCACGATTGTCTACAGAACAAAACAACAGAATTTAGGTGACCGAACGGAGATGGAACTCATGCGCGAAGTGAAAGAGGAAGGACAAACTTCCCTTTCCCGCTATACATCACCTCTGTTCATTCTCTCAGACGTACGCATGCATGTATCACCAGGCAAAACAAACCCCCTGCGATGCAGCATTCTCCCAGCCGTAGCCTTACACCTCGAAGTACGCGGAAAACCCGGCGACGCACGCCTCCAAAACATGCTCCTGCCTATAGACACGGTCTTTTCTTCCAACGAAAATCCGCAGAGCTACGCACAAGGTTGTCGTACATCCACCACTCCCCTAGCGCCGTAAACCATGCAACCAAAGAATCTTCATCAAGGATCGGTGATTGCCCTCACGGTGCTTTTTATGAGTTTTCTCCTCATAGGCCTTGTGGGTGCCGCCTACATGCTTTCCTCCCAACTTCGTATCACATCGCTTGGGGGCGATTATCTGCAGGCAACCTACAACGCGGAAAGCGCACTGGAACTCTCCCTGTACCAACTCAAACACCGGCGGGAAGGTTTTGAAGCGACCACTTCCCTATCGGATTCGACACCGGGGAAGTCCCCCAAAAACACCATTGATGCAGAGATACAGTACCGGCTAACACCAGCAACGAAGACTATAGACATTCCGCTTGATGCGGGGTCGAAAAAACTAGCACTCTACTTCGAAGATAGTCGTGGCGAACTACAAAATCTCCGTACTATGCCAGGTCTCTCCATCAGCCTTACGGCAAAGGGTACGGCAAACAAAACCGGCAAATGTGCAGAGGTCAATCTTGTGGGGGTTACCAAAGAGATTCCTCCTGGGCGAACAAACAAAGAATTCGAGAGTATCAGTAGTGAAATTGCGTGCAATGTGCCCACAAAGCTTGCGAATATCATCGACGAAAACCCTCGTACATACACAGTATCCAGCACAACTGCTACATATCCCTTTGGCCAATTCATTCAAGATCACGACAGTATCCTTCTTCTCATGAACGGGTCAAGTAACGACAATCATATAGCGTTAGAGGTACAGGGCGTGAACAGCACCAATACTATCGCAAGCCCCTCCAGGTCAGTCATTGCGACCGGAAGTTACGGTTCTGTCGTTATTCGAAAGTTCATTGAACTATCACAAGATCAACTTCCCGATCTCTTCTCACGCGTTCTTGTTCAATAGACAATTTGGTCGTTACGTGTTTTTGCTGCATGTCTGTAGACAATATTTCAAAAATTTTCTCTATGGACAGTCTTGAGTAGGGACAATTTCTGAGGAAAAATGTCCATGACGACATGTGTCTAAGGAATGGTTTCGTGCATAACCAATGCTTCGTTTTTTATAACGTATTGCAATATTATTTATAACTAAACAATTTTGGTTGCTGAACATAGTTTGTATTCTTAATACACGTCTCCAAAACACCGCCAATTTGCGCCTGAGTTTCAAGGTGTCTACATTCTTTTTCATTTTATAGAATCATATTTTTGAAAACTATAGACAGAGTTTTTCGACTGAAATTTTGAATGTCTATAGCCATCTACGCCTCTTCACTTTTAGTATTTTTGCATGCAAATTTTAGTGTTTTAAATTACTTTTGTACATTACGCAATACACCTGTCTGTTCAAAAAAGGTGAACAAATGGAAATTTTTTTCACACTGGACACTTCGGATTTCAAGGGAATACCCCTACCTGTTCGCCTCAAACACATGTAGACACATCCTGGCGATTGTCTACATGTTCCTTTTCTGCAACAGAAAAAACCTGATTCTTTAGCTTGCGAAAAGCCGCATGAACAGATATAAAGTTGGCATTAAGTAACGAGTTATCGACTAACAGTAACAAACCATGGAGCGCGTGGTCGTCGGTTTATCCGGCGGAATTGATTCAGCCGTAGCCCTGTTTCTCCTGCAAAAAGCGGGCTATTCCTGCGTTGGTGTTCAAATGCGCTATTGGGCAGAGCAACCGGAAGTCTGCGACATAGGGACAAATCGATTCACAAAAGCAATGTTCAACAAATGCTGTTCCGATGAAAGCATGCTCATTTCCAGACGAGTCTGTGCCTTTCTAGGTGTCCCCTTTTATGCTCATGATGTCCAGGAGACCTTCTACGAAAACATCGTGGACCCCTATCTCAAAGACTACAATGAGGGACTGACACCCAATCCCTGTACCCATTGCAATAAAACCATAAAGTTTGGAGCTCTGATGGATTTTGCTGACTCCATAGGAGCTTCCTATGTTGCCACAGGTCACTATGCCAGGCTTGTTGAAAGGGAAGGGATCAAGCACATCGCAGAAGCAAAGGATCCGTCAAAGGACCAGTCCTACTTTTTGTATGCCCTGAGCAACCAGCAGCGTGCCCGCATACTCCTTCCACTAGGGGAAATGCAGAAAACCCAGGTGAAGCAACTCGCAGAAGAGGTGGGACTCAGCATGTTTAAAAAGTCCTACAAGGAGAGTCAGGGGCTCTGTTTCTTTCCCGAACGTACGCCAGATGCCTTTCTCGAGCGACACGCATCACCTGCCATGCGCACATCAGGCCCCATGATTGATCAAAAGGGAAGAGTACTTGGCACCCATAAAGGGCTCGCACATTACACTGTAGGGCAACGGCGCGGCATCGACCTGGGAGGTCTTCCTGAGCCCTATTTTGTCATTGAACGCAAGATCGAGGAAAATACTGTTGTTATTGGGCCAAAACAATACTTATATACTACTGAAGCAACGCTGGACAAGGTCACACTGACGAGCAAAGAAACGACCCCCAAAAAGGTCCAGGTTCGCATCCGGTATCGCATGGAAAAAGCGCCTGCACTCCTTGATCCGCAGGAAGATGGGCATGCAACCCTGCGTTTCCTCTCACCCGTCTTTGCCATTACACCTGGTCAAATTGCCGTTCTCTATGATGAGAACACCGTTATAGGCGGCGCACGCATTCGCTCAACGCACATCACCCCGTAAGCTTTCTATGTTTCAATACTTTCTCACGGATAAATCAGGCTTCCTACGCATAGGATACCTCGGCGCTGAGTCAAAAGAAGCAGCAGAAAGCCATCTTTTGAAGGCGGGTATTCAATCAATCCATAGGATGGTCGAAGTTCCAAAGGACAAAGAACCCACGGGAGCCCGTTTCATGTACCCCTTTGAAGGGAAAAAAGCAGGGGAAACGGCGCGGGGAACGGTGGAAGGCGAAACCATTATTTCCGCACTTGAGCAGTTGGTACAATACTTTGATGGCCAGCTTACCTTTATTGCAGAGCGGCCACCAAAACACGATGAGGACAAACGCCTATTTGCCGTGCAGACCATGGCTCTTCTGTCCACCATTGCACCAAAACCACCAAAAATTGCAGAACCGGAGCCAAAACCACGAGATGGCGTTGCTACAGTTCTTGACCGACAATTTGTCCAACTTCTCGATCAAATTGTAGGACAGACCAAGGAGCTGCTCAAGGAACGGCAGTTTGCAGAGGATATTCGGGAAATGCACAGCACTATTTTTACGCTGGAAAAACAACAGGACATTACACTGAAGGAAAAATATGATGCACTCAGTTATATTTTGCGGGAGTTGTCCTATGTGGAAGACGGTCTCGACCCGTCCCCTCTCAAAAAGGACCTGCGCAATCAAATTGATGCCGTGGTAGCGACGCTAAAAAAAGTGGAAAAATCCATGGTCCGCACAGCGTTTCATATGGATAACCTGCGCATCCATCAGGAAGGAGGCGACGACTCGGAAGAAATGGTACAGGTTGTTTCCAAGCAGGAAGCATCCCTCTCTCGGTATGCCTCAAGACGACGACTGGTGCAGGAAATTCTGCAGGGAATCCGCGCCCTCAGTACGACCTCGAGTATGACCCTGGCTGGAGCTGAGGCAGGTGCCGTGCAAGGATCAGGACAGAGAAGTGGTGGCATGCACTCCATGGAAGCGGAAGATATTCACTCCACCCACGCCCATGAGAGTGAACCCCTTGGCCATCTCATGCAGCGGGAATTTCCCATGATTCTTGAGTGGTTTGTGGGGTTTAGCCTTTCTGTTATTATTGCAGGGCAAATTGTGGATACCATGTCCGTAACGCCAACTATCGCTGGCATTTCTCTTGCAGATTTTCTGCGTCCTTTCGCCTGGCAGCCCATCTTCATTAAAACGACACTTCTCGCACTCATCCTCCTTACTGCACTGCGTCTCAATGTGACCTTCGCCGATCGAGGAATTCTCCGCTGGATGGCGAATATGATTTTGTTGGTCCTTGCGGCAATTTTCAGCCTGGGACTTTAGCCCGTGGTCGCTTGCATAGCCTCTTTTGCGCTTGCATGCTTCGAGGAAGGCCGTATACTTGACGCCGTAGTGTTTTCTTTACGGTATCCATGGCTCATTATTCCGCATCAGATATTCAGGTCCTCGAAGGGTTAGAAGCCGTTCGTAAGCGACCTGGAATGTACATCGGTTCCACCGGTGTTACAGGTTTACATCACCTCATCAAAGAAATTGTCGACAACTCTGTCGATGAAGCGATGGCGGGGTATTGTTCAAAAATTGAAATTATCATTCACCACAATGGTGGGCTCACGGTTCACGATAACGGACGTGGTATTCCTGTTGATAAGCACGAGAAAACAGGGAAGTCTGCCCTTGAGACGGTGCTCACGATTTTGCATGCGGGTGGTAAATTTGGTGGCGAAGGGTACAAAATGTCCGCCGGTCTTCATGGTGTTGGTGTCTCCGTCGTCAATGCCCTTTCCACAGAGCTCACGGCAGAGGTCCATCGCGATGGAAATATTTATAGGCAGTCCTATAAGCGCGGTGCTCCCCAGGGAGATATGGAAATTGTTGGCACAACCGACCATACGGGAACAACCATTTCCTTTATTCCCGACAAAACTATTTTTGAAACCACGGAATTCCAGCTCAAAACCGTGATGAATTTCATCAGAAAATACGCGTATCTGACAAAACAGTTGGAATTTACCTTGTTTGATGAGCGTTCAGGAAAACATTTCAAATATTACTTCGAAGGGGGACTTCGTTCCTATGTGCAGCACCTCAACAAGGGGCGCGGCCGCGAAAGTGATGTGTTTTATATGCAGGAAACCAAAGACGACGTAATTGTAGAAATTGCGCTTCAATACACCGATGAATATCAGGAAAGTCTCATGACCTTTGCGAACAACGTCGAGACCATCGATGGTGGTACGCATCTCACCGGCTTTAAAACGGCCCTTACGCGTGTTCTCAATGTCTATGCACGTGATAAGCAGCTACTCAAGGAAAAGGAAGAAAACTTTACCTCGGACGACTTGAAAGAAGGACTTACCGCCATTGTTTCTGTAAAACTGCCCAATCCACAGTACGAAGGGCAGACGAAGAACAAGCTGGGTAATCCGGAAATTCGTTCTATCGTGGAGAGTACTTTTGCACGCGCCTTTGCAGATTTTCTTGAGGAGAATCCCAACAGCGGAAAGGGCATTGTGAAAAAGTGTTCTCTTGCGGCACGTGCTCGGTTCGAAGCGCGCAAGGCACGAGAAGTTGTTCGAAAGGGTGCCCTCGAAAGCACCAAACTCCCCGGAAAACTCGCAGACTGTTCTTCAAAGGATCCGGCAAAATGTGAACTCTTCATTGTCGAGGGACAATCCGCCGGTGGTAGTGCGAAAGAAGGACGAGATCGCGAGACCCAGGCGATTTTGCCTCTGCGTGGTAAGGTGCTCAACACAGAGCAGGCACGCATCGACAAGATGTTTCAGAATGCCGAAATTAAGTCACTTATTCTTGCCTTTGGAACAGGCTTCGGCGAAACCTTTGATCTCTCAAAACTTCGCTACGACAAAATTGTTATTATGACCGATGCGGACGTGGACGGAAAACATATCCGGACACTGCTCCTCACCTTCTTCTACCGTTATTTCAAGGAGCTGGTGGAGACAGGGCATATTTATATCGCCCAGCCGCCTCTTTACCGTGTTGTAAAGGGAGCGAATGCGTGGTATGCCATGGATGACCTCGAGCGTGATACGCTCATGGCTCAGCACAACATTACCGATGAAAAATCCGTTTCCCGCTTTAAGGGTCTTGGAGAAATGAATGCAGAAGAGCTTTGGGAGACGACAATGAACAAGGAGAATCGAAAACTTCTCCAGGTCACCGTTGCTGATCTCGAAGAGGCAGACCGTGTGTTCTCCATGCTCATGGGCTCCGATGTACTTCCACGCAAGAAGTTCATTCAGAGCAACGCACAGAACGCCAACGATCTCGATATTTAATTTTTTTCTTACGATACGGAGTATGCGCTTTCCAATTATTCCCAACAGACGTATTTGGTACACGATTTCCCTCGTGCTCACCCTTGCTTCTCTCGCCAGTGTCTTTGCGCTTGGTCTCAATCTGAGCCTGCAATTTACGGGAGGAACAGAAAATAGTTACGATTTTGCATCGCGTCCTGATGTGTCGGCGGTTCGCGACCTCGTCATTGCTGAAGCAAAGAAATTCAACGACGCTCAAGGTTCCGATGAAACCAAAATTGACATTGGTACACCTGTCGTCCTTCCTTCAGGAGAAAAGGGCATTACTCTTCGCTATCGCATTGCAGACAGCAAGAAAAATGAGGCTTATGCGGATTTTAATGTGAAGCTGCGTGGGGCAATGGAGACAACATATCAGGCTATGGAGATGTCTACCTCATCCATTAGTCCTTCCGTGGGAAACACTATGAAAACGCAGGCGATCTGGGCAACGATTATTGCCTCTATTGCCATTATTATCTACGTTGCATGGGGATTCCGCGACCTGCCAAAGGGTCTGAACCCACTGGTATTTGGTATGAACGCCATTATTGCATTGATGCACGATTTGCTGATTATGCTTGGTGTGTTTGTTGTTCTTGGGTATTTCTTCCATGTGGAAATTGGACCTTTCTTCATTACAGCAATGCTCACGGTCCTTGGATATTCCGTCAACGACACCATCGTGGTATATGACCGTATTCGTGAGAATCTGCAGTTAGATAAGCGCGCTCATCTCGACAAAATTGCCGAGGAAAGTGTCTGGCAGACCATGGCGCGAAGTATCAATACGTCCATGACGGTAATCATTACGCTTGCATGTTTGCTCTTCCTTGGTGCGGAAAGTATTCAAATGTTTGTTCTCGCTCTTCTCGTTGGTGTGATCGTTGGAACCTACTCTTCCATATTCATTGCAGCACCACTTTTGGTGACCTTTAAAGCACAGTTGATTAAGAAAAAATAGTGTGATAAAACGTATGCGTCCCCTGATCGATGCTGGTTAGGGGGCGCTTAAATGCCCAGGTGGTGAAATTGGTAGACACGCCGGTCTTAGGAACCGGTGCCTATGGCGTGGAGGTTCGAGTCCTCTCTTGGGCACCATATAGAATCGAAGTATCGCAGCGTCTAGTGCAGACGTTCTTTGTCGTAAGCAAACGTACAAGAGAGGGCGCGAATACATCGAAGGCAAGGTTCGCGGAAGCGAACAGAGAGTGTTATTCGAGGTCGACAACGCAAATCAAAAGACATCAAACCGGGGTCGCCGGAGGTGAGCTAAGCAAGGAGCGCTCAGCGACGAAGCGAAGCCACCGTGAGGTGACCGACGTCCTCTCTTGGGCACCATATAGAATCGAAGTATTGCAGCGTCTAGAGCAGACGTTCTTTGTCGTTGCGTAATCGGCGCCTTGTACAATTCCTTCCAACTCTGGTATACTCTCCTATACCCTAATTATGGCCTATGATAGTTCTCCGGCCCGATCAAAAATACCGTCTTTATGAACTCCTTTTTGTCTTGGATGTTCTTTGTATTGGTCTTATCTGTGGTCTACTCTTGCACGTAGCCTTTAGCGCTGGATAAGGAGAAAGATATCTGTTTACAAATAATTATTTTATTGCAAAAAACAATACGCGAATGATAGAATCATGTGATACATTCTTATTTTCTACGTATGTCAACTTTGCACACCTTTCTGAATCCAGAAAACAGCCCTCTGTACAAGGCACTGAAATCTCTTTTGCCCAAGAACCTTGATGTTTCTGATGAGGATATTCACCTCGCAGAGAGGCTGGAATCAAGCCCAGAAGCTCGAACCATTCTTCAAAATACCGTTGGAACCAATAAATCCGCTGAGGAAATACTCCAAGGTTTAGGTGACGTCGTTCATATCCTTCCGGATATTCTTGAAAAACTTGGCGCAAAGGATCTGCTGACTAAACGTTCTAGTAAGGCGTTAGTGAGTTTATCGCTGCTCCTTGGACTAACGGCATGTGGCACACAAGGACAAAGTCCAACTGCGGCAGGTGCATTGAATAGCTATGCGCCTGCAACAGCGCCGGCCATCGTCCCTGACCGTCTCTCGGAACTCGAAGCTGAGGTGGAGGCACTGAAAACTGCGCAGCGTGAATCCTCTACGGCACTCAAGAAAGAAATTGATACAGTGCACAACTCCATTCAAAGTACAACAGGACAACTCTCCAGCATTTCTTCGAATCTAACCAAGGTGGCCTCCCTCGCCCAGAGTGCAACTGCAGAAGTGCGTGCGGTAAAATCGCAGATTTCCAATACCAATGCGGCATTAAACCAAACGATGGAAGAAATCAGCAAACAAAATGCAATGCTTGCTGACGTACAATCAGGCCTTGGTAGCGTGACGGAGTCAAATGCCATGCTCTCCAGTGCGCTTGAAGAGACGCAATCTGCTGTTCGTAACACCCAAATTGCAACGGGGAACCTTTCTGAAGCCCTTTATGCAAGCCGGGTAGAAAATGCAAATGTCGCCCAGGAACTCCAAGGTTTACAAAACTCCGTGCAAAAGACCAGTGCTGTTGTCAATGGTGTACAACAGACCGTTGTCAATGAAGCTGATCGCTACCTTGCATCGCCCGATCGTACATACCTCGGTTATATGACTGTATATGCTGATAGTGGACTACATGATTTGACCATACGTTTTCAACACGAAAACATTGGATCACCCTATCTGTATGTCTCCAAAGATGGAAGCGCATGGCGTGTCGATGGCCAAAAACAAGCGGATGGAAGCTATATATTCACCTTCCCCTTTGAAGGGTATAGCGTAGGAAATAATCAATTTGCCTACGGAATCAGTGTGAACACGGGAAATATAGATCTATTTTCAGAACTGCCGGAAGAACAACGGGTGATGGATATACCGTATCAACTTATCTCTACTGGTTTTCAAAATGGAGACCAGATCTCCTACTACATTGATGGCGTCGGAAAAATTAAGCGATAAGTCGCTGCTTGACAAAAGATGCTCCTCACCGCAATGTAGGGGCATCTTTTTTTTGCATATGCCGACACGAGTTGATCCAAAAATCTGTATTGGCTGCGGCGTCTGCGTCGCGATTTGCCCGAATTCCTATAGTCTCGTACCGGGTGAAGACGGCCTCATCGTATCGAAGGAAAGTGAGACACAGCCTGATACAGAAACCCTGCTCAAGGAAACTATAGAGGACTGTCCCGTTGGCGCTATTTCCCAAATATCTGAACAGACCCATGGCACTGCTTAAAATTCACTGCGGAGCATGTGAGCACGATTTTTTTCGCCTCGTGGTCGCCTGTAACCGGGAAGGAGTTGATATGACTTGTCCTGCCTGCCAAAGTTCGGAGGGCAGTGTCCAGGTTGTTCGCACAAAAAACGGACAGACACCGTTTGCGCCTTGCACGCATACATCAGAAGGAAAAACTCCCTCTACCGAGAAAAAGGATTCATCCGATCCAGAAAGCCACGAGCACGCTCCCAAAGAGTAGGTTTTGGATCGGGCGTGCGCCTACGAGGCCGAGCAACTGGCCTTTGCTGTCCCGATATGTTGTTCTCCTGCCTATCTCGCGCTTTGAGCAGGCGCAGGTGTTCTTCCTGTTCCTTTGGATCCGTATAGTGCAAAACACCGTCGATCATCATAAATCGCGTTGGGCGCTCAGGATCTTCACCACGTACCTGGAGGGCGGACCGTGTAAAACGTTTTGATGCAGTTTCCTCGTCATCGTGCAGCGGCTCGATGCGTTTCGGCTTCGGTGTTAATACCCGTAGAACGTGCACAAAGAAAGAATGGAGTTTCTTTTGCGTAGGAAGCGCTTCCCGTACAGAGCGGAGCATTCGACACAGAGGTGCCCACAAATGCGTGAGAGCCGCTTTTTTTATCGATTTTGACACCTTTCCTGCGCGCTCGAGGCGTTCAAGAAAAATGGATTGTTCATGACGCCAGAATTCCTTCGAGAGAACCTTTGCGCGAAAGATAGATTCTGCCAGCCTGGCTCCATAGCGAAACCAATTGCGGGATGATATAGAGGTGAGTTTTGCTGCCGTACCTTCAACAGTGCTCTCTTCACCTGCTTGAATGGTGGAAAAGACGTCCTCAATTTCCGAAAACCACGCAGGGTTACTGAGGACCGTTGTTTTCTTTTCATGAACAAGGGGCACATGTTTTTCCTCCTCATGAGGTGTTTCTGCGGCAGGCTGCAGTGGTGTTTCTTCTACGAGATGCATCTGAATGATGGGTTTACCTGCATCTTCTTCCTGTGCTTTTGTGGTTATCTGCGGTTTCGTCGCGGGTGTTTCTGGCGTCTTCCTTGTTGCATCCTCACCAAACATACGTCTCGACGTCTCTCTTGAAAGCTGCAGTAACGATCCAATCCGGTCTTTCATCGACTGATACAGAGGCCCTGTGGACACCAGCGTTTCTTTTCTCTCGGCCCGCACATCTGCACGATGAAAGAGATCATTCCAATGTCGTACAAGTGGTGTAACAATCGACGCTCCCACAACCGTATTATTTGCCCTGCTGCGAAAATGTTTTCCTTCTTCTGCGCCCGCATGCGCTGCTGCCACATCTGCTGCATCCCAACGATGTTCGAGTCTATCGAGGGTGTCACGAGGAACTGAGGCAAAAAACCCTTTCTCCTGCTCTGTACCTAAAAACCACCCTGTAACTTGGCGATAAAGCGCGCGATCGCGCGGCAGGGAAAGGACAAGAGGTTGTTCATATTCCGCCGCTGCACCAGGCATATTTTCCATATACACCGATCGAACCTTTGCAACGAATTCAAGCTCAATATGATCAGGAAAAAGCCGAGCATGAAGCGTCGCATGCCCTGCAGGTTGTTCAAACATGCGCTTGAGACTCTCGCGCAATTCTTCAACACTCTCAACCTTCTGGGAGATTTCAGAAAAGGGGCTACGAACCCTTGCACGCAAAGTACCAGCAGATGTCCAGTTGTCTATGGTCATCGACACGGCATAGCGCGATTGTTCTGCTGCCTCTGACAGGTTTTGTTGCTCCGGTGCGCTAATCATAGAGGGTGGCGGAAAGTATTTACTGGATTATGACACAACCTCTTCGATTGTCAAAAAAGTCAGTTGTCCACACGCGACAACAGGACAGAGTAGACAAAAAACTGTCCTATTCTAAGCTAGGTGGCACCCCATAAAACGTTCATGATGCATCACCTCTTTCATAACCTCTGGCAACACACGCGCGCACTTTGTTTCGATTCTTGTGAATATGTCATTGTGCAATATATAGACAGCAACAACGATGGTATCGCCACCTGTATTCTTGCAAAAGGTAGCGAGGATACCTGCCACATCCACCCGCGCGACATATTTCGCCTTGCCGTGCGCCTTGGCGCACATGCTCTGGTGCTGGCCCACACGCATCCTTCCGGAAATGCTTCCCCTTCGGATGCAGACAGAGTAGCAACAAAAACCTTGGAACAGGCAGCGAGGTCTCTTCGTATTCCACTTTTGGGTCATATAATTTTGACACGCGACAGGTGGAAGATCGTGGAAAGCGGTTGAAAACAGTGCCTTTCTATGATACAATACTCTGATTTTTCACCCACACCCCGTGCATTCACCTGCATCGTTCAAAAACCTGCTGTTTAAAATTCTCAACATTGCTCCACACGAAGTTGGTCGAATTCTCGAGGCCTGGAGTATCCGGCTGTGTTTTCAGACGGGCTTTGTCATTGGCTGGACGATGCTCACAGCCATTATTGTCAAAGAATTTGGCATTACCATGCTCCCATGGATGTATATGGTCAATGCTCTGCTTATTGTTGCAGGCAGCTTCATATACTCGCAAATTATCTATGCCTTTGAGAATCGAAAGCTGATCATTGTTTCCATCATTACAGCGTTGGTTCTCCTGGTATTGGATGCCACGGTGTTTGCTGAAAACATGACCATATTTTTGGCGGTGACTTTGGTCATTTTGTCCGTCTTTGTGAGTCAGCTGCATATCATGCTTCTCGCTTTCATTGAAGAACTCTTCACACCGAATGAAAACGAACGAGCAAACCCCATCATCGAGACCTCCGAGCCCCTTGGGGGTATTATTGGTGGATCGATTCTTGCTCTGCTGGCAGGGCACATTCATGTCACAGACTTTACGTATTTTTGGGCATTTTTTATGCTTATTATTATTCCGATTTTACTGTTTTTCTATCGCAAACGACATCGATTCATGACCTTGATTCCTTCCGCAGATGCGAAGGAAACAGGAAGTAGCCGTGGAAATCGTGTTTCCCATGGAATCAAACACTTGCGCGCCATTCCCTTTGTGCGATTTTTGGCGATTGTCATCTTTTGCCAATGGATGTTCGTCAACATTCTGAATTATCAGTATACAAAGGCCGTGGATGAGAGCCTTGGGCATGGTCCTGTGGCAGAATCGAATCACGCAATAGATACGAGCCATACCAGCATCGATACCCATGCCGAAGATGATCACGTTGAAAAAACGACGGCCGTGAAGGAGCAAAAAGCAGACGGACACGGGGAGAGTAATGCCCATGAAGATCTCCTCACGCACGGACTTGGAACACTGCATATTGTCTTTTCCAGTCTCATGTTTCTGATGCAGATACTCCTTTCCAGTCGGCTCGTTGCACGGTTGGGGATTGTGCGAGCCATGCGCATTATGCCTGGTATTTCTCTCGCGGGAGTCCTGACCATGCTACTGAATTTTCAATTTTTTACAGTTATTGCAGCAAAAGGGTTGTATGAAATGTTTCTGGTCGTGCATACCAACGCGTACCACAATTCCTATTACGCAATCAGTGAGCGGATTCGTGAGCAGATTAGGGAATTTCTTGAAGGCGTCATGCGCCCTTTGGGTATTTTCTTCGGCACCGGTGTCTTGCTCCTCATACAGTGGCTTATTCCAGGCGAATATCTGAACACGAGCCTTTCTCTGCTCATGGGCGCAGTACTTGTGACAATGCTCGTGCTCCTTTCATGGATGCAGGGCAAATATACGCTTCTTGCGAAAAAGAATCTGGACCTTATTGGCGATCATCCGGAAAAACATTTGGCGATCGAAATTTTAAGCCAGCGCGGACATCAGGATGCGAGTGAGATTCTGACAAAAAATCTTATCTACAAAAACGAGTCACCACGCACGAAGATCAAAATTTTGAAGTCTCTTGCCTTACTCCGCGACACAACAGCACTGCCTGAGATTATCGCAGCCTTGGATGATCCAGACGAAGCGGTGCAGCAACAAGCCTGCCAGACCCTTGCGGCCTACAAAAAGCTGGGGAAGCACTTTTTCAGTCAAACCTTTGCAAAATATCGCGTTGTAGGAGCGCTTACAGACCTGTTTCTCAGAACACAGTCGAAACAATTACGCAGTGAAATTGTGCAGGTATTTGCAAACATTCATCACGACGACGTCGTGCCATTTTTACTCAGTCGTCTGGAAGATGGGGACGACAGTATCAAAGCAGATATCATCAATATCATCGGCATGTTTCACGATATTAATGCGGGGTACTACATTGAAAAGTATCTCGACCATGCGGATTCCATGATTCGCGCACAAACCATTATTGCACTCTGGCAGTTCAAAAAGTACCGGTTGAAACTCATGATTCACCTCACCGCACTTCTGGATGATGAAGAAGACACGGAGCAGCTGCTAGCAGGAATTTTTGTGTTGGGTGAAACGAAATCAATTCAAGAAATTCCGCGTTTACTGCATTACTTGAAGTCGGACAACTCTGACATTCGCACTGCGGCTGCTGTGGCCCTTGCAAAGCTCGGGAAGACCGAAGCCGTAGAACAGCTCCTTGAGGCGATGCTCGAAGGGCAGGAGTCCCATGGTGCAGCCGTAAAGCAAAAGGTGCGACATGTGGAAAGCTATTACGTCAAAATGCTCAATGCCCACTTGGAGCGCCATATTCTTGCAAAAATGGAAGAAGAGTTTGGCAACAAAAAAGAGTTGATTCTGGATGATCTTCCCATGGATAAACTACGAAATCTCAAGTACTACTACGAGCTTCTCGAGCACGATCATGCTATTTTAAAAATCGAGCATATGATCAAGCGGAAGGAACTTGCGGCGGAAAAAAAAGACGCCTAAGATAGGCCCAGCATATTTTTCCCCGATACTGTGATTACATCGCTTCGTGCCTTCGCCTGGAAGGATCTCTTTGCCTATAAAACACGCTTTTGTATAGGATCCCTCTCCCTTGCCCTCGGCATAGCCTTTGCACTGCTTCTTTTGGTGCTCACCAACAGTCTTGGTACCTTTGCTGCACAGAAAGCAACAGATAGCATGGGCGTCGATGAAGTATTGATTACTCCATCCTACGCTCCTGGTCTTTTTGGCGTGACCAAAAGTATTAAAAGACCCCTCGATGCAAAGGCAGTAGAAGAGATGAAGAAGCTTCCAGGCGTGGTGGATGTTCGATTGGAAAATGTTGTAGAGCACCCTACATCGCTCATGATAGATTTGTTTAATACGAAATTTGAAACAGACTCGGCTATGTATGGCATTGCCGATAGCGAGTTTGACAAACGCGCCAAGCGGACAGTCAAAAACCCTGACCATATTCCTGTCCTCATTTCCAAAGAAATGATTGATATCTATAACGTCGGTATTGCGCAAGCGGTCCACAAGCCGCTGGTGAATGAGGATTTTCTCGTGGGATATGTATTCGACCTCCATCTTGGTTATTCATCGTTTTTTCGTGATCAAACGAATCAAAAGGCCGAAGTCCAAAAGGCGGAAGTGGTCGGGGTCGTTTCCGGAATTCCCATTGTTGGTGTTACCACGCGATTTAGTACAGTCGAGGCGATCAACAAACGCCTCAAAGAAGAAAATTCTTCTCCCAGCTACATTCGTGCGTACCTAAAAACATCACCGGGAACGGTTTATGAAACCCTAAAGGCAAGCGTGACCGGCATGGGCTTCGAGGCCAGTTCCTTCGACGAACGCCTTGGACCTATTCGCTCACAATTATCCTATGTCTATATGATTCTCTCGGGCGTCATTGGCATGGTCTTTCTCATTATTGCCCTCACGGTGTTCTACCTGTTTTATTCACAGTACATCGAAAAACGCTACACCTTGGCGGTCATGAAAACCCTTGGCGCAACAGCCGGTGATATTGCACGGTTTTTTCTATACCAGGCACTGACACTCTATGGTTCTGCCTTGATCCTTGGTGCTATTCTGGCCGCGGCGGCAGTGTACTTACTTCGCCTGGCCCTCACAGCCGCACTTGGTGATAGTTTCACGGGGGTGACGGACAGTATCCGCATCCTTCCCGCTGATATAGCGATTATCGGAGCTATTGCACTGGTCCTTACCCTCTGCTGTGTTGCTCTACCAACAATGCTTGCACAGCAACTCTCTCCTCGCTCTGTCCTTGCGGATCGCTAAAAGTTACTTCACCGCAAGAGGCGCATTGGAAATGGCGTAAATATAGACATCGCCCGCGCGGAAGACGGGTGAAAAGATTTCCGGACGCTCGCGCACCCAAAGGTGTTCGAGACCCGGTGTTCCCCGATCATCCTTAAGCACAAGGAAGTTTTTTTGGAGCAATCGCAGGTTGCGGATCCATATATCCGGATTCGGGTTCGCACGAATAGAGTCTGGATTATCTTTGAAATCCTTATACCGACAGGAAAGACAATCGTTGATATTCACATAGTCGACTTTTCGTTCAAGATTCCTGCCAAAATAGGAATAATGCATATTAAAGCCCGTGTAGGCAATGTTGGCCGTTGGTGCAAAGGTATTAAACCATTCAGACCCCTGGAGAAGATCCAGCCATTCATGCTCTTTCGCATACCATGCATGATACAGCACCTGCCGAAGACTTTCCCGAATAACGCGCGTATCGTGGAAAAACACAAAGGACATGCTCGATGCACACAGCAGGAGTACGAGGCTCACGGGAAGGAGAGATTTCTGCCCAAAACTGTACCGAAAAAAATAGAAGGCGAGCAAAATCGCATACAGCGTCAGACCAAAAATGAGTGCATAAAAGCCGTACTCCGAGAGTTGGGCAAAGTCGAGCATAACCCGTTCGTTCACCAAAATACTGAGTGGGGGAAACAGAATGAGGGTGACAAAGTTGTAATACACCGCGACAAAACCTCCCAGATAAAAGGCAGGCTGCAGGAGTTTCCATCTGGACACCGCCATACCCATGGCGAGCATGGCAATGAGGATCACCATGAAGGCATACCGAATATTTGGAATCAGATCCTTAAAAGAGTAGGGAGAATACCAGTACCCGACCGTGTAAAACACGAGCAGAAGCAAGATGATGAAGGAGACGGCGAGCAACTCAAGACGCTGCCTGTCGATGCCTTTATGGCGCGTTACGCCTGTATGAATCAGTGAATAGAGAAATACCAGCGCGTAGACCAGAACACAAATACCCACCACAATACCTGGCGCTCCTACCATCACAAAGGCACGGTCGAAAAAGTAGGCAAAGGGTCGAAGCACGGGCACATTACTCACCAAGGACGTTTCAATAAGATTGGACGTCACAGTGCCGTATCCACCAAAAAGTTTGAGACCAAAAAATGATACTTCTGTAGGAAAAACCGGATTACCTGTATCGATCAGGTTGCGGAGGTAGAAAAATCCTCCTGTTGCCGTCATACTGGCGAATAGGACGCCGATATGCCGAAGGGGACGAGCCCACAACTGCTTACGGAAACGGGCAAAAATCCATGCTATACCAATGGCAATAAGGGGCAGGGAGTACACAAGACCTAGATATTTGGTTCCCATAAACAAGCCAAGCGCGAGCCCCGCAAGTGCAAGATCACTGAGCTTATGCGTTGCAATATATTCCCGAAGAAAAATGAGACCGAGCAAAAACGTATAGCAGAAAAACAAGTCTACAAGGGGTGTCCCAAGCTGCCTAAGTGTGACCGGCAACATCAGGAACAGGAGCACGACCATGAGAGCGGGTTTGTGCGAAACCTTGAGCTTTCGTGCGAGATAATAGAGCGCAAAAGGAAGCAGGAGAAAAATGGGCAGATTCAAGAGATTCACCATCAAATCATTGCCAAAAGGCAACATATTCCAGAGAACGAGCAGTTCATAGTTACTGGGATAGTATCCAAGCGGACCCGCATAGGCACTGTAATAGACCTGCCAAAGGTTCCCCGACTGCATCCATTCCACCACAAAGGGGAGGTGATACGCCAGATTATCGTACTCCACCGGCACCTGTAGTGCTGCATTAAAAAAACGTGTAAAGGCGATGATCAGAACAGGGGCAAACATAGCAGCAAGCAGCAGCCAGTCTGGCTTCACAAAAAGTTCCTGGGTGTAAATTTTCTGCCAGTTCCGGAGCACGTAGAGCCCGTAGCGGAAAAAAACGTAAAGAAATAGCCCCAGTTGCACGATGACCACACTGGGGAAGGTGAGAACACCCCCCATGCCCAGAAGCGTCTGTGAGCCTATTACAATACTAAAATAAAGGAGACTGGTGGTCAGGAGCACCTTCAGCCACGACCGAATATGGTATCCCGCAAGATGGATACTGAGGATAAAAGACGTCAGCACAGTCAGCGTATGTATCAGGAGGAACCCGGCAAAGGAGAGAAAGAAAGCGGTCATGGGTAAGCTTAGGAGAGTAAGCGATCACGGGCATGGGCAACGATGTCCGCATGACCACGACTCAGAAAAGAAAGATCTTCGTGCAAGGGAGCAAAGCGCCAAACCAGCGTCTGGGCTGCTTCGTCTCCATCAACAACGGTCCACTCGAGATCCGGGTGGGCTGCATCCGTATCTTCTGCGAGATAATATACCTGGACGTCCGTATTTCTGGAATCTTTGTAATAATTTACTGCGAGGGGACCATGGAGGTGCACGGGCCGGTTATATTCTTCCTCAAGTTCACGAAGAATTGCCGCATCAATATGCTCACCTGCATCAACACCACCCCTCACCACCTGAAAACCACGAAGAGGCCGCGAGAGTGATTCAAAATAGGCAAAATACCAGACGTCGTTCATTTTTTTCACCACCACCGCACCGACCTTCATACGAAAGATCTTATCGAGGGGGTACACCACATTAAAGCGATCCTTAGGCATAGCTGTCGTAGATAGGAAAGGAGGCGAGGTGTTCTTCTATTTCTTGCCGAATCGCAAGGAGTGCGTCCGCCCTGTCTCGGGCAGAAAGTGCACGATCCATCCAGGTTGCGATATGCTGCATATCTGCTTCCTGCATACCACGGGAGGTCATCGCAGGTGTACCGAGTCGCACACCACTGGTAACAAAGGGGCTTGCCGTATCGTAAGGAATCATGTTTTTGTTGGTCACCATCCCCGTCTTCGCTAAAGTAGATGCAGCCTCACTTCCCGTCATGCCTTTCGCCGCCACATTAACTACCATGAGATGATTGTCCGTGCCGCCTGTAGTCAGGGTATAGCCTTTCTCTGTGAGAGCCTCTGCGAGTACCTTGGCATTGGCGACAACCTGCTCGGCGTACTGACGGAATTCCGGCTGCATCGCTTCATGAAAAGCAACGGCCTTGGCAACAATCATATTCTGGTGCGGACCTGCTTGAATACGGGGAAATACGGCAGAATCCAGAGCCTTTGCAAACTCCTGACGACTTAAAATAAGGGCACCTCGAGGGCCACGGAGGGTTTTGTGCGTCGTTGTGGTCACCACATCTGCAAAAGGAAGTGGGTTGGGATGCACGCCTGCCACTATGAGACCACTGATATGGGACACATCCGCAAACAAATAGGCGCCTACTTCATCCGCAATGGCGCGAAAGGCAGAAAAGTCGATGAGACGTGGGTAGGCAGAAGCACCACACACAATCATGCGTGGTTTCTCGCGGAGAGCCACTTCCCGCACCGTATGCATATCTATGCGATGCGTGACGGGATCCACCGGATAATGCACAAACCGGTATTTCTTCCCCGAAAAATTCACCATGGCACCATGCGTCAGATGTCCTCCCTGCGCAAGATCCATGGAAAGCACCGTCTCCCCTTCTTGCAAAAACGCCTCATACACACACATATTTGCAGGGCCTCCGGAAAGGGGCTGCACATTTGCGTACTCCGCGCCAAAGAGCAGCTTTGCACGGTCAATGGCCAGCTGCTCCATCTGGTCAATATACTCATTTCCTTCGTAATAGCGGCGGCCCGGGTACCCTTCCGCATACTTATTGGAGGCAATGGACCCCGTTGCAGCCAGCACCGCTTTACTGGCAAAATTCTCTGAAGGAATCAACTGAAGCGTCGTGCCAAGACGATGCAGCTCCTTTTCCAGCAGCGCATGAATGGTGGGGTCTTGCTCTGCAATAGAGCGCGTAAAATGATGCATAGACAAGGGGGCAGGGAACTAGTACATGAAATATACCGCTTTCCCGTCAGGTGTCACGAAAAATGCATACCTTGACATCTCACTGAGAGGTGTACTGTAATAAACACAGTTTACTTTCCGAGCCCCTTATGTATCAAAGGAGTAGCACCATAGAAAATCCGCCAGCAACTGGCACCCTTGAAGAAACAAACACAACAACCACCAATATTCTCCTCGCCGTTGCCCTCACCGCTGCGTATTTTTCCGTCTGGGTCCATAATGCCATCGAAGGACCAAAACGAATAAAGCGCAGAGAAGAGCGTAAACAGGCAGCACAGGAGTATTTTGCACGGCTCCACCAGGAGAAAGAGGCAAAGGGAGAGTAGAGGGGAAAGCAACAATCAAAAAAAGACCCTTCGCAGCTCGTAAGAGCGCTGAAAGGTCCATTTTTGTATTGATAACAGTGTGTAGTAGAAAAAATTACTTCATGATAAACATGACGATCTCGTCTTCATATAGATGACTTTGAAAGGAGGTGATCCATCCGCAGGTTCTCCTACGGATACCTTGTTACGACTTAGTCCCAGTCACTAGTTTCACCTTAGCCCCCAATATTAATCTGGAGTTGTCGGGTGCCCCTAGCTTCCATGACTTGACGGGCGGTGAGTACAAGACCCAGGAACATATTCACCGTGACATAGCTGATTCACGATTACTAGCGATTCCAACTTCATGGGGTCGAGTTGCAGCCCCCAATCCGAACTGAGAGATGCTTTGGTGGGATTAGCTCCGCATTGCTGCTTGGCTGCCCATTGTACATCCCATTGTAGCACGTTAGTAGCCCCAGGCATAAGGGCCATGCTGATTTGACATCATCCTCGCCTTCCTCCCTGTTAACCAGGGCAGTCTCCTGTGACATATATAACACAGGACAAGGGTTTCGCTCGTTCACGGACTTAACCGAACACCTCAAGGCACGAGCTGACGACAACCATGCAGCACCTGTCACCGAGTTCCTTGCGGCACTCCTCCATCTCTGGGGGATTCTCGGGATGTCAAACCTGGGTAAGGTTTCTCGTTTATTGTCGAATTAAACAACATGCTCCACCGCTTGTGTGGGTCCCCGTCTATTCCTTTGAGTTTTAGTCTTGCGACCGTAGTCCTCAGGCGGAGTACTTAACGCGTTAGCTACGGCACAGGAGGGATCGACCTCCTACACCTAGTACTCATAGTTTACGGCGTGGACTACCAGGGTATCTAATCCTGTTTGCTCCCCACGCTTTCGTCTCTCAGCGTCAGAAATGGCCAGTGAACTGCCTTCGCTTTTAGCGTTCCTCCTGATATCAACGGATTTTACCCCTACACCAGGAATTCCATTCACCCCTCCATTTCTCTAGCAAAGCAGTTTAAGAGACACATTCCGGGTTGGGCCCGGAGATTTTACCCCTTACTTACCTCGCCGCCTACAGACGCTTTACGCCCAGTAATTCCGGATAACGCTTGCAACCTACGTATTACCGCGGCTGCTGGCACGTAGTTAGCCGTTGCTTATTCCTGAAGTAGCTTCAGACCTTATTCCTTCAGAAAAGAGGTTTACGAGCCTAGACCCTTCATCCCTCACGCTGTGTCGCTCCGTCAGACGTTAGTCCATTGCGGAAAATTCCTCACTGCTGCCTCCCGTAGGAGTATGGGCCGTGTCTCAGTCCCATTGTGACTGGTCATCCTCTCAGACCAGCTACCCGTCATAGCCTTGGTGGGCTTTTACCCCGCCAACAAGCTGATAGGACGCAGATTCCTCCTCTACCGCCGAAGCTTTACCATACTGCATCACAGCTATATGGGCCATCCGGTATTAGACCACATTTCTATGGCTTATCCCTGAGTAGAGGGCAGATTATCAACGTGTTACTCACCCGTTTGCCGCTTTCACATCTCTATAGCAAGCTATCTAGATGATCTCGCACGACTTGCATGTGTTAGGCGCACAGCTAGCGTTAATCCTGAGCCAGGATCAAACTCTTCGTTAAAAGTGGACTCTAACTGCATAAATACAGAAAGAGACGCACCCAATATTTGGTTGTAATTTTTTCTACTACACACTAGTTATCAATGGTCGTTGCCTCCTCGGTAGAAAAGTTGCCTTGTAGTAGTAGGGAACCTTCTCCGTCGCTGGATGCAGGGTGTATCTTAGGGATTCCCGAGCGAGTGTCAACGGAAAATTACAAAAAAAGGGTAAAATCTTCTCGCTATCGGTTCGGCGATATTGACACCAGCCCTCCCCATCGTTAGATTGTGGCCACTATATTGTGATTCTACTGACTATGGATACCATGGAAAGAAGCCTCGTGCTTTTGAAGCCCGATGCACTCGAGCGAGGAATTATGGGGGAAATCATCACGCGCTTTGAGCGTGTTGGCGCGAAAATCGTCGGACTGAAAATGCTGGTTTCTGAAAAGGACACGGCAAAGTTGCACTACACTGACGACCTGGCGCAGCGACGTGGCGAACATGTTCGTCAGATGATGGTCGACATGCTCATGTCTGGACCTATTGTCGCCATCTGTCTTGAGGGAATTGAGATAGTGGAAGTGGTCCGCAAAATGATTGGAGGAACAGAACCAAAAACGGCTGCTCCTGGAACAATCCGCGGAGACTACGCACACGTTTCCTTTAAGCATGCAGATAGCAATAACATTGGTATCTTCAATCTTATCCACGCCTCTGGCTCTGTAGAGGAAGGAATCACAGAAACGGCGGTCTGGTTCAAGCCGGAAGAGTTGGTTTCCCACACGCCAGGGTATACAAACTTCACCCTCGCAGGAACAAAATAGTCACAAGCGAAAAAGAAAAGAGCCGCAGTTGCGGCTCTTTTTTATGATCGTCGATCCCCTACGCGCAGCACAGTATAGGTCGCAGGTTTCCTTTGCACCTCGCCTGAATCCAACACACGCTCAACATTTCCCGTAAAGCGTACTGCAGGGAGAAGAAAGCTTTCCCCCTTGTCTGTCTTCTCCGTTCGCACATACACGGGTACAGCATCGACAAAACGCAGGTCACACCGCAGAACCTCTTCCTTTGCGTCACGCCAATCCATGGCCTCTACCTTCAATGGACAAGCATAGATTCCCCCCTCCATTTTGGCAGTGCTCAACACGTCCTCCCATGAACGCGCCCTATACTGCCCCCGCAAAGAAAGTTGACGCAACGGCAGCTGTGCAAATCCTTCCGTCACCCGCATTTCCGAGACAGGATCATCCGAGAGAGAATACACAGGTACACCGTCGACAATTTTGGGAAAACTGACCCATTCTTCATCATAGGACTTGGGTTTCTCGAGCCGTTTCGTATCAACGCCAATTTCCTTTAAAAAACGGTAAATTCCCACTTGGCGATCCTTCGTTTGTGCACGCATCGCTGGAATCGATATATCGAGAGTATCTGCGCGAGGGTTCATGTGGAGAGAAACCGCACGTCCCTCCACATTATGCAATTCAAGATCAAGCTGGTCAAAAACAAACCCAGATTGCATCCACGGTACAAGATCTTTTAACGTAGAAGGAACAACAAAAGGCATGGAAAGAAGCTGCCTTGGCGTCATTTCCTTATACACATTTGCCTCTTGTTCCAGATAGTGCAGGGCCTGCCCCTCAAAAGACACGGAGCGGTTCTCAGCTGGAGTTGCAGGAAACACGCCAGTCTGGACAACAATATCGCCAAAAGGTCGCATCCACAGATCACTCGATGGTCCTTCAAAGTTTAACCAGTACGCATAGAGCCAAAGTGCCGCCTCCTTCCTCGTCATAAGGGCATGGGGTGCCAATTGTGTATCGAGTCGAACAACATTCCGCAAAAACGTTCCCTTCGCCCAGGACGATGCAGAAAAATACCAATCCGTTGGGTGCACATCCACAAATTTCCCCGTCCGTAGGTCTGTGTCCGAGGTAGTCGAAACTGTATTTTTCAAACGATAGAGCATCACAAGAAATTCGGCCCTACTGACAGGACGGTCAGGCATAAATATCGCATCTTCTTTGGGCACAACAACGCCCAATTGTGTCGCAATCATAACGGATTTTGCATACCACGCACTAGCACTCACGTCCTTCCAGGGACCCGTTAGGCGAAGATCCCGGAGATATTCCGTGCGCTGGGCGCGAAGGATCATGGTGAGAGCTTCAGAACGATTGACGAGTTCCTCTGGGCGAAAGTATTCCCGTGAACCAATGATATGCTGATCCGCCAGCGTCTCGAGAACGGTATCAAAACTTCCGGAGACCGCGAAAAGATCTGATGCCTGAGCGAAAGAGATCGTCAAATTGAACACCCCAAATAAGACCAAAAGAAAATATTTCATGATTCTGTCATTAACTATGGGCCGACTATACCTCAGAGTTTGACAAAATCAACTTTTAATAGCCTTATTCTTCTTTTGCTTTGGGCACTGCTTTTTTATCAGCATTTTTTCCCTTGGCTGTATCTGTTGAATAGAATCCTGATCCTTTAAAATGGACCGCTGGAGCAGAAAGACGCTTTTGCACCTTGAGCGATGCACAGGAAGGGCAGGCAATTTCCAATGGTTCCTTTGCTGCCGGTAGCGCTAAATGTTCAAACTGGTGATTACATTCGTGGCAGGAATAGTCAAAAATAGGCATAGCATGTCAGGAAAAGAATCTACGTACAGTATACCACACTTACCCCCCGTTGTGGTTGTTCATGAAATCATGCACAAACAGGGAAATGATGGTCGACACGGGGACCGCAAGAATGAGACCGAGGAATCCAAAGAACTGGGCTCCAATCAGCATACAGACGATAATCACGAGAGAACTAAGGCCCACGGCATGACGCATAATGACCGGAACCAAGATATTATTTTCAAGCTGTTGTATGGCAATAAACATAATGAGCACTGCGAGCACCTGAATGATTCCGTAATTTGCCGCCACCAACACAGCAAAAACTGCCGCAATAATAGGTCCCACCACAGGAATAACTTCCGTCACACCCGCCAAGACAGACAGTATGCCCATTTCCTCAAAATGCATACCAAACAAGGAAAGGATCAGGAAACCTAAAAAGGTCGCAAGTCCAACGGCAAGACCAAGAAGTAACTGTCCGCGGATCCATGAGCCAATTTTCACCTGAATTTCTGAGAGTTTTCCGTCGAAATAGTGTCGATGTTTCACGGGCAGAAGGCGCAAAACAAAGGATTTAATCCCCTGTTTGTCTGCTACTGCAAAGAACGTGAGTAACAACACGACAATGACATTGCCAAGCCCGTTAGCAACGACATTGAGAAAGCCAAAAAAGTTTGTTGCCGCGGTTTCCAGACTGCCGCCAATAACGGTTTGATTTTCAATAAGCCACGCACGGAATTGCTCAAAAAGGAGGTCCAGATTGAAATTTGTGCGCAGTTGATTGATCGTTGCCACCGCCTGCGATTCCACAGAATCGGGTAGGAAGGGTATCGGCAACGTCGTAATGCCCTCGCGAGCCACCACCAGAAGGTAGGAAGAAATGGATTGCACCAGTTTATCCCCCTGCGTACGCAGCATAGGCACGAGGAGAATAATAAATACCGCAATCGCAAGGAGAATCAGAATATAACTGATAAGCACTCCTGCACCGCGGGGGATGCGATACTTTTCCAGAAAATCCACAAAAGGATTCAAAATCGCCGCCAAAAAGAAGGAGATGAGCACCAGGGCAATAATGTTCGTGAGCAAAAAAAGCATGTACAGCCCAATGGCCACCAATGCAACAGCAATGGAGGCCTTGACGACACTCGAAACACTAATATCCACCTTAGCGCGAATTTCCTTCTCAGAAGATGCCTTTGTATCTTCGAGTAAAGGCATTTCATGGGCGAGTTTTTTCTCACGCTCACGTCGCATTTCCTCAACGTACGCTCCAAATTCCTGGAGCTGTTCCTTCCGCTCTGCCAGCCAGCTGGAAACACGTCGGGCAACCGGGATTTTTTTCTTGCGAGAAGTCATGAGGATCGTTGCGAATGAATGAGATTACTCTTCCTTAGGCACTACAGAGAAACTAGCGAGCACATCTTCCTTACTCTTAAAGCGCATAATATACACGCCTTGCGTCACCCGACCACGCAGCGGTACATCGGCTAGGTCAATACGCAGCATCTGCCCATTGCGAGAGATCATGAGAATATCTCCTACCTCTCCTGGTGCAATAACGCGAGATCCAATGACCTTACCTGTTTTCGCCGTCACCATGACTGCCTTAATTCCACTTCCACCTCGGGTTTGCAAACGATATTGGTCAAGATTACTCATTTTTCCAAGTCCACGCTCGGTCAAAACGAAGATACGTGATTTCATATCGGCAACAACGTTCATGCTGATCACAGAATCCTCGCCTTTGAGCTTGATTCCTCGGACACCTGAGGACGCACGCCCCATGGGACGCACGTTATCTTCAGAGAAACGAACGCTCTGACCATTTTCTGTAATAATCATGACATCATTTCCACCAGAAGTTGCGCGCACCCACAACAGCTCATCATCCTCACGAATTTTTATGGCAATAATTCCCTTCGAGAGAATATTTTGGAATAGAGCAAGCTCCGTTTTCTTTACAACGCCCTTCTTCGTCGACATAAAGAGGTACTTCGCATCAACATTTTCCGTAATATCGAGCATGGCAACGACTTTTTCACGAGGCCGAAGATTGAGCAGGTTCACAACAGCCTGACCCTTCGCCTGACGGGAGGCCTGTTCGATTTCATAAACATGCAATTTGAAGACACGCCCCTCGGAGGTAAAGAAGAGAAGCTGATTATGGTTCCGCGTCGCCAGCATTTGCTGAATTTCGTCTTCTTCCTTGGTCGTTAAACCAATAATGCCCTTACCACCGCGCTTCTGGGATTTAAACGTCGCACTTGGCATACGCTTAATGTAATTTTCCTTAGTGATCGTAATGAGCATTTCATCGTTGGGGATTGTATCCGTAATCTGGAACTTCCCAAGTGGGTAGGGCACCACCTCCGTACGACGTGGCTCACCATATTTTTCGAGCATCTCGCCCGCTTCATCATGAATAATATCCAGAATCAACTGAGGATTCGCGAGAATTTCCTCGTATTTCGCAATAAGACGCTCCAGCTCCGCAATTTCATTTTCAATCTTTTCGCGTTCCAGAGCAGCCAAACGACGTAGCTGCATGCTCAAAATAGCTTCAGCCTGGCGTTCAGAGAGGGAAAATTTCGCAATCAAACTCACCTTTGCATCCTCTTGGGTTGCTGCTGCACGAATGGTCTTAATCACCTCATCAATGTTATCGAGGGCAATCTTCAAACCATGCAAGATATGAATACGATCCTGCGCTTTCTTCAAATCAAACTCCGTACGTTTGCGAATAACAATCTTTCGGTGCTCAATATAGTACTCAATAATAGACTTAATGTTGAGCACATGAGGCTGAAGACCGTCCACCAGAGCAATCATATTCACAGGAAAGGTCGTTTGCATCTGGGAATATTTGAACAGTTGGTTCAAAATCTTCTTCGCATGCGCATCTTTTTTCAGATCAATCACCACGCGCACACCCTTTTTATTCGATTCGTCGCGAATGTCAGTAATACCCACAATTTTTTTATCACGCACAAGATCCGCGATCTTTTCCACCATGGTGGCCTTATTCACCTGATACGGCACTTCGGAAATCACAATGCGTGTTCGCCCTGACTTGGTTTCCTCCATATCCGTCCGCGCACGCATGATGATGCTTCCACGGCCCGTGGCGTAGGTTCGCTTAATATGATCTCGATCATAAATAATACCTCCCGTTGGGAAATCAGGACCTTGGATAATATCCATAATGGCATCCATATCCGACTCGGGATGTTTCACCAGAAGCTGAATAGCGGTAAGAACTTCTGAAATATTGTTCGGTGGCAAATTCGTTGCCATACCAACGGCAATTCCCAGATTTCCGTTCACCAGCAAATTCGGGAATTTTCCAGGGAGTACAGAAGGCTCTTCTTCAGAACCGTCGTAGTTCGGACGGAAGGGCACTGTCTCTTTTTCCAAATCTTCCAACAGTTCTTCCGCAAGCTTCGTCATACGTGCTTCCGTATAACGAGAGGCCGCTGCCGGGTCTCCATCCATGGAACCGTAGTTACCTTGACCGTCTACCAAGGTCTGACGAAGTGCAAAGGGCTGGGCCAAACGCACCATTGCCGCATAAATCGAGCTATCGCCGTGAGGATGGTATTTACCCATCACCTCACCGATAATACGCGCAGATTTCTTATATTTTGATCCTGCCGTGATACCCATGTTTTTCATGGTGTACAAAATACGGCGTTGCACGGGCTTGAGTCCATCACGCACGTCTGGTAGTGCACGCGCAACAATAACACTCATGGCGTAGTCGAGGTACGACTCTTCCATTTCCGTAATAATATCTTTTCCAGAAATTCCCGATTGAATCGACGGCGAATTTTCTATAGGGAGGCCGCCATCCAGCTCCATTTCATCATGTTCGTTTGTTGCCATAATCGTTGTGGGGTCAAAATTGCACGGGCGTAGTATACAAAATGCACTCTATATGCGCAAATATTTGCAAAAAAACTTCTCTCCGTATAATGGGTATACTTCTTACGGCGCTCTAGATTATGACGAATGAGGTGATGGATAATGCGTCACAAGGTGACGAAGAGTTAGAAAGCGCTGATGTTCAGGATACAATTATCTTGCTTGTCGAAGACGCAAAAAATGGTGACGAGTATGCTTTTGAGCAGCTCTATTCGCTATTAGTAAAGGACCTCTACCGTTATACCGCCAGTCGCATTCCCGAACATCACGCAAGCGACCTTGTTTCTGACATTTTTCTTCGCGTCTGGACCAAACTCCCAAGTTTTACCGGACATGCGGAAAATCAGTTTAAAGCCTGGGTTTTTACCATTGCCCATCACCTAGTCATCGACTTTTACCGAAGTAACAAGGAAGTCCAGCCGCTCGACGACAGTTTTGATATCATCGATGAAGAAAGCTGGAGTGACCCAACCCACACGCTTTCCGTAGACCAGGATTTTGAACGCACTCGCGAAGCACTGCAAAAACTTCCTGAAAAACAACGGGAAGCATTGATTCTTCGCTACATCAATGATATCTCTCTTCCCGACATTGCAGAGATTTTGAAAGAGCGGGAAGGGAATGTACGCATTCTCATACACCGTGGACTCAAACGCCTGCGTGAATTACTTGAAACTTAACGTACGCTATGTACAACGTTCACCATAGTACAAAACACCCCACGGTTATTCTCCGCCAGCTGATCTCCGCACCTTTTATCTATGCGGTTATCATACCCACTCTATTTCTGGATATTGTCCTAGAAATCTATCATCGTATCTGCTTTCCCCTGTATGGCATCCCCTACGTCAAACGAAGCGAGTACATTCGTTTTGACCGGTGGAAGCTTCCCTACCTCAATATCATTGAGAAGGTAAACTGCATCTATTGTGAGTACGTTAATGGTTTTTATGCCTATGCCGTAGCTGTTGCCGGGTCAACAGAACTCTATTGGTGTAGCTTAAAGCACCAAAGCGGCGGAGGTTTTCATGAACCCGACCATCAAAAAAACTTCCTCCCCTATGGCGACGAAGAGGCTTTTAATCGATACATTGCCAAATCTCGTCGTAAGATCCGAAAAACCCCTCAGAAGACCACTGCCTAATCTTTTTTCTTTTTCCCCATGCGTTCCCCTCATTCCTCTGCATTACATATTGCGACTGAAGGTTTGAGCGCCTGTGGAAAAAGTACGATTCAAGCCTTCATCGCTGAAGGTCTCAACGAACTCAAAAAACCCTTTTTGCAAATAAGCAACGGGAGTCTCTTTCGCGCCCTGAGTTATGGGGAGCAGCAGGGAATGTACCAGCTCACAAAAGATGGGCCAACAAACACGCTAGAAAAAGAACTGGGAGATCTTCCCGCCAACACCATTCGTATTGCAAGCGATGGGGCTGTGCTCCTGGCGGGGAACCGTGTACAGCAAGAACTCTATACACCGGAGGTTGCAGAAGGGGTTTTTCACCTCGCAAAGTTTCCTGCAGTACAGGAATACGTTGTCACCATACTTCGGGATAGTATTGTGCATCTTTTAGAGGAGGGCATAACCGTCATAAACGACGGGCGAAGTCAGAAATATTCCTATCTACCACACACACCGGATGTGCTCATTTTTGTGGATCGTGATTTTGGTTCCCGTGTCCTTGGTAGAACGCGCCAGGAGTACCGAAAAAAAATGAGCAACCTTCTCCTTCCACCAAACTATCTTGCTGACTGTGAAGATTTTTGGTCTCTCTACAACACGCAGCAACAACATATTGCCGAGCGTGATTTGACGGACACTACCCGTGAAAAAAATCCACAGTTTTCCAAAGAGAAAGCAATTCTCGAAGGGTATAACATCATTGATAACAATCTCCCACTGAACGAAGTACGGGAAAATGTCCTAGGTCTTATCCGTCAATGTGTCGGCATCAACACTACACATCCACTTCCATCAATGGCTCGGCGATAGTCACCGTTGGAGAACCGGGTAGTTTGCGCATTTCCTCCGCAAGGGGTTTTGACTGTTCTGCTTCTCCATGGACGAGAAAAATCTGCTTTAAACCGTGAATAGACCCTGCATAGGCAAGTAATTCATCTTTATCCGCATGGGCAGAAAAAGAATTCATTTTCATGATTTTCGCCTGCACCTGACGCATTTTTCCATGGATCATCACCTCCTTATCGCCTTCAATCAGCCGTCGCCCCACGGTTCCCTCCGCCATATATCCAATGGTCATCACCACATTACGGTGATTGGGGAGAATTTTCTTTAAATGGTGGAGCACGCGTCCATTTTCACACATGCCGGAGGAGGAAATAATAATGCACGGCTCCTTTCGATCGTTGAGGGCGATGGAATCCTCGACCTCGCGAATATATGTAATATTGGAAAAGTGAAAGGGATTTTTTTCCTGCAGCAAGAACGCTTCGAAGGTTTCTTTGTCGTAACATTCCGGGTGACGAATAAATATTTCCGTCGCATTACTCGAGAGAGGTGAGTCCACAAAAATAGGCACCGCAGGAATTTTTCCTTCATTCCAAAGTTTGTGGAGCAAATAAATAATTTCCTGGGTCCGACCAATAGAAAAAGCGGGAATGAGTACCTTTCCACCTGCTGCAACGGCCTCTGTCACAACTTTTGCGACGTCGGCTTCCATATTTTCCACCGTATCATGCACACGATTTCCGTATGTACTTTCCGTGATCAAAATGTCTGCTTTGTCCACTTGCACCGGGTCCTTTAAAATAGGCAGTCCCTTACGGCCGAGATCACCGGTGAATACCAGTGTCTTTTGTTCTTTTTCATCCTCTAGAACAATCAAGGAAGACCCAAGAATATGCCCCGCATCAAGAAACGTCACGTAGACATCGTCGACAATGTGATGTCGTTCACCATAGGCAAGTCCCTGAAAAAGCGCCAAGGCGCTGTCCACATCGTCCGTATCATACAAAGGCTCAATACGCGGCTCTGTCGACCCAATTCGATCGAGCTTTTTATTCATAAATTCCGCATCACTTTCCTGAATCTTCGCACTATCTACAAGCAATATCCCCACGAGATCTTTCGTTGCATGCGTCGCAAAAATTTTTCCTGCAAAGCCGCGTTTTACGAAATAGGGAATAAGCCCTGAATGATCAATGTGTGCATGAGAAAGAAGCAGGTAATCTACCTCTTTAGGCTCGTAGGGGAAGGTTGTATTCTTTTCTTTAATATTCTCCATGCGCCCCTGAAACATGCCACAATCGAGCAAAAAACTGTGATCGCGGATGCGAACCAAGTGTTTTGAACCGGTAACCGTCTGTGCGGCCCCATAAAATTGTAGATGCATGGTGACGTGAGAAGAAAATATTCATCTCAGTATATCACATCCCCGGCGTTTTCGGGATAACTTCACCAATACCCTGTTCTGCATTTCTGTGTTGACGTGAGTAGCCAAGAATGAGGTCGGCTATCTCACTGGGGTTTTCCACAAAATCCACCACAATATCGGGCGATGATCCAGCAGTTTGCACATCGACATCTCCGATGTTAAACATGGCATCAATAGGTCCCGACTGCACAAAGTTTACATTTTGAATGTTGTGTAATTCCGCGATGGACGTTTTACGATTCAAAAACCCCTTTTGGGTAATATCAATGATACGTTTGTTCGTGAGCAAACAAATGTCACAGATATCATTCATCCACAAAATGAAGGAATAGGTCAGGACAAAAATGCCATAAAAGGGAGCAAAGACCCAAAGCAGAGGCACGGAGCTTGCTGGCAGGAGGAACGAAAACATAAACAACCCCACAAAAGGGAGCACAAAAAAGAAAAAGACAATAAGCCACTCCCGCACTTCCGACAAAATGTGTTTGAAGAAGATGTAATGTACTTCTTCGTCTTCGAGACGACCTTCAAACCGGAAATTGTGATGAATGCGTTGGAGCATGGAGAAGGGAGGGTTGATTTGTGCAGATATTATACTAAAGTAGCGAGAATTTGACCAGCCTGGTGTTCCCAGGAAAGCACACGCTTCTCCTCTGCTGAGAGCGGCGTCCCCTGGATGTTCCCCTGCAACACTGCAATGAGCAAATCAGCTGACGCCTTTTTCTGCGAAAAATCTGTGAGAAGCGCATGGTTGCCCCACAGTTCTCTATGCACAGCTATGTCTGAGGCAACCACGGTCACGCCTTCCATAAGTGCCTCCCCAATAACAATGTTAAATCCCTCCGCTCTGGTGGGGCTCACCACAAGGGCAGCATCGGCAAAAAGCCTGCGCAGGCGGGCACGAGTCACAAAACCGGTAATATGCACCCCCGGCTCCTTTGCCCACTGCTTTGGATCACCATATAGGGGTGACGCATGAAGGGCATTGCCGCATAAGACCAACTGAACAGTCGGTATAGCCTCTCGCACCAGTGGAAAAAGTTCTATGAGGGTACGCACATTTTTTCGTTCATCATACCCGCCCTGATACAGAATATAGGGTTTCTCAAGCTGTAGTTCCTTATGAAGTGAGGTCCATGCTTCTGGTTCCACCTTCTGCAAATGATCAATACCATTTCCTGCGATACATATGGGTTTTCTGATATCAAGCGCAGTTTTTATCGCATCAGCACTGGTTTTTGAGACCGTGTGCAGACGAATCCGCTGGTGCCGGATCGTTCGACGAAGTAGCACATTATATAATTTTCTTGTCCACCCACGAAGGTAGGCTTTCTCTGTAAACTGAAACGCATCGTGGAGCACCATGTGCATATCGAGCGCCTTTGTATGCCAAAGCATTGGGTGAACCGTTGGAGAAAAATAGACCGACCCCCTGTGCATGGCCAGCTGCCATGGAATCCACAGCATTTCCCAATAGAGAAGCCGCAGGCGAAGGGGGAGAAAGGAAGGAAGCCTGCACCCGAGCATATTGGTAACACCAAGCTCTGCACATGTTGCCTGAAGCTGCTCTTGCTCCTTCTTTGTACTCCACCAAAGGAGCACCGTCACATCGCGCCTAAAAAGCATAAAATGACGCAACATTTCCATGGTAAAAACTCCCTGTCCGCTTTGTGGATGGTGCAAAAAATGTCCCTGAAAGAGAAGAGGTTTAGCCACGTGGGAGAGGTCGCGCAAGTAAGGGTAAGTCTTTGGGATACTGCCATTTGGGATGCACAATAGCAAATACTTCGCCATCCTCTGAAACCAAGGCATCGAGAGAGAGCGATTCCTTGGCCGTTATTTTCTGTGCTGCGCGCCATTTTTTGAGTGACGTATGCCAAATATGCCATCCCGTTGGTGTTTTTTTATACCGTCGAAGACGCATGGAGGAAGAAAGTTTTTTTACTTGAAGAGAAGGGGGCGCGTCATGGGGAAGTGCAATAGTATCCGGCAGTGGAGCCCCTTTTGCGTCCTGCGGACAAAGGTAAAAACGGTCATACTGCCGCTCTATCCATACCTCCGAAGCAAGAAGAGCACGCCCGCCCGTTTTCATGGTTTCGAGCTGTGTGCAAAGCGCCGCTACCCTTGCCTGAGTGTAGGATTCCTCTGCATCACGAAGTAAACACACCACCGCATGTTGCTGGAGATTTTTCGACAAAGAAAGCCAGGAAGATCGTGCCCACGATAGATTATTTTTCCAGTCACCCAGAGCAGCCTCTGTCGCATGATCATTGTTCTCAATTTGTTGTCGAGATTGTGATGCGAGATGTTGACTCCACGCATAGATATCAGAAATTTCCTCCGTAAAGCTTGGAATCAGATCCTGTCGTAATCGATTCCGGGCATAGGCACGATTTGCATTTGTTGTATCCTCATGCCAAGGCAGATGATACTCCATCGCATAGGCAAGAATGTCTTCTTTGGTAGCCTTAAGAAGTGGCCTTAGAAGATGACGCTGCCTATCCATCTCCTGCATTCCAACCAGACCAAAGAGACCTGATCCCCGCTCCAGATGCAGGAGCTGCGATTCAAGGAGGTCATCGGCATGATGGGCTGTGAGAACCCACTCAGCGCCGATCTGAGCGCGCATTTGTTCCAAAAGAGTATATCGGGCTACACGAGCCGCGATTTCCGTTTGCTTTGTTCCGGGAGGAACGAAACATGTATGGAAATTAAATCCATATCCTTCAATTAGCTGCTTCACCACTGCTCTATCGTTCTGTGTATCTGCGCGCCAGCCATGGTCAATGTACACTGCATGCACCTGAAGAAACTGGTGCTTACCCAAAAGATCCAGCAACACCTGTGAATCAACACCGCCTGAAGCGGCAACAACGAGTGGCGCTTCCTTCGGTAAAGATGCGAGTACTCCATGAGAAAAAACTCGACTCCAGGGCATTTGCAAAAGAGAGGTTGATATGATATGATGCCTTGATACCGTACTTTTCTAAAAAAAACAATGGACGACACGAACCAGCAAAATCTTCAGGGGGCAAATCCAGCCCAGGGAGGTAGTGGCGACGCATCACTTCCATGGATGAGCTTTTCACCGGACCCAACGGTTGGCGATGGGGCAGCTGCAGCAGGCGGCGCGACGACAGGTGATGATTCTACGTCAACGTCACTTCCTGGCGGTTTTGACCCGTTTGGTAATCCCTTTGGAGGACAGGCCACCGACGATTCCGTGACGGCAGCCTTTGCTCCTTCCACAACGGATGGATCTTCCCTCACACCTTCAGAAGCGACACCTTTTACTCCATCGGAGCCAAGCGCCTTTACGCCTGCACCGGCAACGGAGGTTCAGCCGACGGAAATTGCTTCTGAGGCAACAGTGCCTGCAGAAGAAACTATTCCTGCATGGGATATGGCAGATGCGGAGACGCCAACGTCCACAGGAACTGTGGATATGAGTGGGCAAACAGATTCCCTCTCTATGCTCAGTAACCTCAAAGCACAGTTTGATAAAGAAGAAGAGGAATTTAACGAACAAATCAAGCAACATAACGACAATATTCAGTACGAGAAAGATGCCATTGCATCTCTTCGGTCTGAACGTTCCAACAAACTTGCGAAAATGCGCAAGGTCGTGGAAGGCCTTCAGGATATTCTCGGAGGAGAAAAGCGCGAACAGGCACCAGAACGCCGCGATCGCCCTCGCCATGAAGACAACCGTCGATCTGAAAAAGGCCCCTCCAAGCCAAGACAACACGATGCACGTAATAGCAGCGCGAATGATCTTCTCGCAGCGTAAACACGAAAAGATTCAGAATAAAGAAAAAGTCCGCCGAAGCGGACTTTTTTTGAGTGTACGAGGTTTCCCTATGTACCACCCATGACGTTAGAACTGAGCAATTACTTTGCTACAGACTCCTTAAGCTTCTTACCAGCCTTGAAGGTAGGAACCTTGCGTGCAGGAATAGAAAGCTTTTCCTTAGGGTTTCGAGGGTTAACACCCATGCGAGCTGCACGTGCATTGACCTTGAATGTTCCGAAACCAGTAAGCGTAATGCTGTCTCCCTTCTTGAGAGACTTTGTTACAGCGTCCATGAACGCCTCAAGTGCAGCAGCTGCCTGCTTCTTAGTGATACCAGCCTGCTCTGCGAGATGAGAGATGAGATCCTGCTTAGTCATAGGTAGTGGATAAGGGGATAAAACCTATGTGAATGATTGGATTATAGGAACCGTAAAAATCATGTGCAAGAGATTCATACCAAAAAAAGCCACTTTAACGGGCTTTTTTACGCATTTTTCCAAATATTTTAACTTCATCCCAGAGTTCGGCGAACATGTCAATTATCCGCACGAGATCATAGCGCGCCCTCACTTCTTTTCGCGCATTCACTTTCAAGGTCTCTGCGAGGTGGTGGTCTTCAAGCAAAAGGGAAATTTTTTGTGCGAGGTCCTTTGGATCCTTTGGTTCCACAAGAAGACCCGTTTTGCCGTATTCAACAAAAGACGCAGGGGCACCAAGTTTGGTGGCCACAACTGGAACACCATAGGCCCATGCTTCAATAATTGTACGGCCAAAGGGTTCGGGTTCCGTTGAAGCATGCACAAGGACATCGAGAGAAGGGAATATCTGTGCAATATCCTGCTGACCTAAAAAGGTGACATTCGACAGATGGCGCTCCCGCACCGTCTCACGCAGTTGTGCATAATAGCGCGATCGTGCCTCACTTGTATTCGTCACCCCTCCTATTACGAGGTACTCAACCCCAGAATGTTGTGGATACTCACTGTTCAAAATATGAGCTGCATCAAGAAAGACGTCCTGTCCTTTCCAGGTATCAATGCGCCCAATCATGCCCACATAACGATGATGAGGAAGAAAAGAAAATGGCTTTCCATCAATATCCACAAGTGGGCGGAGGGAAGGTGTTACCCCGGCCCCAACACTATCTAGATCAATGCCATTCGGAATAATGATGGTTTTGATAGCCGCCTCAACCCCACCATGTTCAAGAATAAAATCACGCACATATTCAGAAACACAGACAATTTTTGTGGGGTATTGCACCAGTTTTTTCAGGACATCAAGAGGAAAGGTGGTGTCATGCACAACCCATACAAGGGGAATGCCCGCGTAATGCGCCGCAAGAGCCCCCACCGCATGTGCCCTGTTCGTGTTCGTTTGTAGGACATCTATATGCTTTTTTCTCAGCTGTTTTGCGACAGCAAAGGCGGTTTTCAGCGTCTGGACATAGGATCCAAAGCGTCGATGATCCAGGGTGGGAATATTAATCTGCTCACGGTGAATATAAGGAATAGCCCCCGCCCGCGACATATAGTCGGGATGGGCATACTTATGATGAAGGAGTGTCATGTTCCACTGCGATTTGGAAACAGACCGAAGAATATCCAGCGAAAAGCCCTCGGCTCCGCCCATTATTTCTCCCTGGTCAAGAATACAAACGTTCATAGATGGAACACATTGAAGACTGCGGGCGCAACGATACCTGCTTTTATCACGGAGTTCAATAGACATTTCACCTGATAAAGAGTAGTATGGTAAAGAGTATTTTCTTTCACTCATACATGGAGGCGGCGGCGATTTTGCTTCTCATTTTGATAGCGCTGCTGGGGTGGACCCTAGTTTCCCTTTATATTGCGTTTCTTGTGCGTGTCGCCCGCAAGAAAGTGGACATGGCTCGCGGTTGGCAACTGCTTGAAATCAAAATTTCCAAATTTGGGAAACACCAGTATTTTGATGTGGAAGATATTTTTCAAAGTCTTGCGACACTAGGAAAAAAACAAACGTTCCGCTCATATCTTGCAGGGGAAACAAATCCCTCTGTGAGTTTTGAAATAGTCGCAACAAAAGGAAGCATTCGTTTCCTTATTCGTGCCGAAAAAGGGACCATGAGTAACAGTATCATTAACTTTTTCAAAGGACGGTTTGTGCAGGTAGATATCGATGTTGTTGCCGATTATGTCCTGCGAGATGATCTTTCTCTTGTTTCCACCCACTATCTTGGACTGAGTCGTCCGGATATTTTTCCCGTCAAAAAACAGGGGCAGAAAAGTGATGTGTCCATTAGTGCAGACCCTCTTGCATCCTTTGTTTCGACGGTTTCTACCTTGATCGATGGCGAAGAAGTTTGGATGCAAACACTGTGTTCACCCACCTCAAAGACGTGGGAAACCTATGCCAAAAGACGTGCCATGCTGGAAAGTACCCATGCCTTGTCGTGGATGGGCCCCTTCGAAAAGCTGGGTATCGACCTGATTACACGCGATCACCACCCGCTGCTTGCGCCAATGCAGTGGATCCTTCTTGCGACGTGTCTTGGAAAAAGCTCTGACTCCGCCGATGCAAAAGAAGGGGAAGAATTTTCCCAGGCGTCCCTTATGCGCGAGAAAACAAGTCGCCCAGTACTGGGATCAACCGTGCGCCTGCAGTACTTTACCAAAAAGGGAACCACACCGCGCCCTGCACTTATGGATGAAATTCGCCAGGCCTTTACGATTATGGGACTTCCTGAAACCAATATGTTTACGGTGACCCCCTCCAAGGAAGGCCTAGGGATAGAACGGTACCGTGGCATGAAGCGTATTGCTGTTCCCAAGCAACGCATGTATCTCAACAGTTCAGAGCTTGCGCTCCTTTGGCATCCACCAACAGCAACGCTGTATTCTCCCTATATTCACTACATTGAAAGTGCCCTTGAAGTATTTCAGGACGCACCAAAAATTGTGCCCAAAGACGAACAGAAGGTCACAAAGAAAGAAGAATTGCTCATGCGCGATCAAGATTTGCCTTTGGAGTCCAAAATGATGGTACTTCCGACGGGCTCCGTCATTGGCTATATTGATAATTTCGGGAAAAAACAACCCCTGGTGATCGATGACATTGATAGAAGACGACATGTCTATATTATTGGACAAACGGGCACAGGTAAATCCACGCTTCAGGAGCAGATGATTCTCAGTAATATTTATCAGGGACACGGAGTTGCCGTAGTGGATCCCCATGGAGAAATGGTAGAGCGTCTTTTGAAGTTTATCCCCTCCTTTCGTAAAAATGACGTCGCCTATTTCGACCCCTCAGACACGGAAAATCCTCCTGCCTTCAATATTTTGAATGTGGATAAAAAGGGTCGGGAACTCATTGCCAATGAACTCATTGGTATCTTTTACAAGATGTTTGCAAATTCCTGGGGACCACGTATGGAACAGATCTTGTTTAATACCATTATGGGTCTTGTGGAAGCACCTAATGCAACCCTGACGGATATTCCAGCGTTTATTACCACCAAAACCTATCGCGAGGCGTGCCTTGCACACTGTAGTGATGAGCACGTTATTTCCTTCTGGCACGATCAGTTTGATGTGCTCGATCCGAAACTGCAGAAAGAATCCGTTGTGGCCGTCCTCAATAAAGTGGAGAAGTTTTTGAATAACAAAATCGTGCGTGGAGTGTTTGCAGCAAAACGTAATCGCTTCAATTTTGATTTCATCATGAACAAGCAAAAGATTTTGCTGGTTAATCTCTCAAAAGGCCGCCTTTCCCCGCAAAATTCGGAACTCATTGGTAGCATGCTTGTCAGCCGCATTCTGGTCGATGCCATGAAGCGTATTGATATTCCTGAGGCAGAACGGAAAGACTTTTACCTGTATATCGACGAGTTTCAAAACTTTGTTTCTTCCGTCAGCACCTTTGAAAGCATTTTGTCGGAGGCGCGAAAGTATCGGCTGAATTTGACCATTGCCCACCAGTACTTGGCACAAATGCCTCCTGAGCTGCGCGCGGCTATCTTTGGCAACGTAGGAACCGTGATGTCACTGCGCGTCGGGCTTGAGGACGCTCCTTCCATGGCAAAACTCTTTGGAGAAAATGACATAACGGAAGAAATGCTCACAACACTGCCGCCCTTTACGCTCTACACGCGTTCCGTGAAAAATAATAAGATCACCAGTGCTCTGAAAATTCGCACGCTTCCTTCCATTGCAGACCGCTTTCCAACCTTGGAAACGGAGGAATACGAGAAACTGCTGGAATTTACCAAGAAGCAATACACCTGGAACGACGAAGACCGCAAAGCCTACGAATTCCGCTCTCAGCAAGTGCGTACAGCCCGAGAAAAGGAACGTGCCCAAGAAGAATGGAAGAAAAAGAAAAAACTGGAGATAAAGCAAAAGAACATTGAAGCAAACGCGCCCAAGCCAAAGGATGCACAGGAAAAGACGTCTGAGAAATAATTTGACTTTGTACAAGTATTTCCTACACTCGGCAACATACACTCTTTGTTGCCATGGCTTCTCACGAACAATCAAATTCTTTTGAACAAACGCCCATCTCTGTTCCAGACAGTGTTTCTTTGCAAACCCTCGCGCATATTCTCGCGGAAAAAAATCAGTATGAGCAGCGGATTTTAGGGAACATCCGTGACAACGTAAAGGAAGGGTATCACATTGAATGCAGACGAGAGTCCTTTAGCAATTTTTTGGAATTCAATTATCTGCACACATCACAGTTAGTGGGCAAGATCAAGGTTCAGGAACGTACATTCTGCATTGATCCCGCAAAAAAAATCCATGATGTGAAGTACCATACCATTTACAGTTTCTTCGAAGCAGGTATGGATGTTTCCGAGTGTACGCGGATTTTTGAGGAAGCAGGCTACTTTCTGAGAAAAGAAACAGGAAAAATACTGTGGAGTGATGAATACCGACTCACAGAAAAGGAAGAGCTCATCTGGGAGACGCTTGTTGCAAAAAAGATCGCTGTAAAAACAGACTATACAACAACGAACCTGCGTCCGATTTACTACTTTGTGGGGTAATGGTGGGTCGAGCGGGGTTCGAACCCGCGACCATCAGCTTAAAAGGCTGTTGCTCTACCGACTGAGCTATCGACCCAAAACGATACGTACCTTACGAAAAAAGTTTGCTCTGGTCAATACATTTGACAAACTCGCGCGCTGCCGCTGTACTGAGGGTAATTATTACCCCTATAGTATGACGGTTCTTCTTCTAGGAAAACATGGACAATTAGCCACGATGTTCCGCGAGCATTTTGATGCGGAAGGCATTTCCTATGTTGCTCTCGACCGGACAGCATGCGATGTGGGGAATCTAAATCAAGTTATTGAGCACGTAGGGGCTATTTCCCCACAGGTCATTATCAATGCAACGGGATACACAAAAGTCGACCTCATGGAAAGTGAGGGCAAAGAAGAAGGTTGGAGAGTGAATGCCGAAGCTGTCCAATACATCGCGGAAGCCGCTGCAAAGCTCGATATTCCCTTGGTTCATTTCAGCACGGATTACGTCTTTGATGGAAAGAAGAAGCGCCCATACCTTGAAACGGACACAACCAATCCGCTGAGTGAGTACGGAAAAAGCAAAAAGGCCGGGGAAGACCTTGCTCTCTCCTACGCAAAATCCATTGTGATACGAGTCAGTTGGTTGTACGGACCGGGGGAACAGAATTTTATTCGCAAATTTATCGCCTTTAATACGGGAAAAACCGAAAACAATATTACCGGTGATGAGGTCTCCATTCCTACCCACGTCTCAAGCCTGATTTTGGCAACCTTTGCGCTACTGGAAGCAAAGGCCTATGGACTCTTTCATGTGTGTGATAAAGGCCCAGCAACTGGGGTAAGCCGCGCCGAATTTGGACGAACCATTGCAAAGCTCCGTTCCATGGACATAGAACTTAAGGAGGTACCCATGGCATCATGGAATCTACCTGCAAAAAGACCTGCCTACAGCGTGCTCTCGACATCGAAAATTCAGGAGATTCTTGGCAGAGAGTTTCCGGTTTGGGAGCAAAATGTCGGAGAATATATCAAAACCCTCGATTAAAACCCATAATCGATGGCTCCAAAATCTGGCCACGTTTTATCGCGCTCGTTGACAATTGCCTCCTTCAAGGGCCAGTCGATACCCACCAACGGGTCATCATACCGCATTCCCAGATCTAAATCAGGGAAATAGTAATCAGACTGTTTATAGTGTACGAGCGACTTATCAGAAAGCACCTGGTAGCCATGGAGAAAGCCTGCGGGGACATATAACATCTCCATACCCTCCGCTGTGAGATGGGCACCAACCCACTGACCATAGGTCGGAGAGTTTTTTCGTGCGTCGACAGCAACATCAAAAATTTCACCTTCCAAACAACGAACAAGTTTTACCTGTGTATGGGGGGATTTTGTTGCATGCATTCCACGCAAAATACCTTTAGTTGATCGTACCGTATTATCTTGAACAAACTCTACCCCCAGCCCAAGTTCTTCAAATTCTTTTTTGGTATAATTTTCCATAAAAAAACCACGATCATCTGGCCATATTCGTGGAGTAAGCATCACGACGTCCGGAATAGCGAGCGGCGTTGCGGTATAGTGAAAGGTCTTTTTTTCCATGGGGACGGGTAAACAAATCGTGTATAGTATAGGGGTAGAATGTTACATGACAATTTTTTCCCTCATGACCCTCAAAGATATTCCCGCCCGCATTGTTGGCCTGCATAAACTGACGAAAGATAGTGTGGAAATTTCTATGGCCTTTGAAGAAAAGCAGGAGTTTTCCTATGCTCCAGGACAATTTATTATGCTGGAGCTCGAAAATCCTCGTTTTGAGAGCGGCTGGAAGCCCATAAGCCCCTCCGATGTTTGGCAATATATCCAGGAACATGGTGGTGCTGAACGGGGAGAACTAACAACAACATTCTCCATTCTGGCGGAAAAAACTCTTGATGGATATCTCAAAAAACTGATGAGCCTTGGAGCCATTGCGGAAGAGGGAAACACGCTCCTGTGCACTACAGATGTTGACCCTGCTCTTGGAGCACCACCTCTTAAACGTGCCTATTCGTTGGGATCCACTCCAACGCGACCTGAAACCCTTAATACCATGGTCAAAGAAATGCCAGGAGGGTATATGTCGCGATATCTTGTCCATGACCTTCGCGTTGGTGATGCAGTGCGCATTTCGGGGCCTCTCGGGCACTTTATGTTACCGCCGGATGACGTGGCGGGAGATATTTTGCTGATTGGTGCAGGAAGCGGCATCACTCCCCTCATGGGCATGCTCCGTTTTGCAAAAGACACAGGTATGAAGCGTCATGTTCACCTCATTTACTCCAACAAAACACCAGAAGATATTATTTATAAAGAGGAGTTAGATAGCCTTGAAAACGAGGAGAACATAACGATTACACACACCATTACAAGGCCCGACCCAGCACAGCCGTGGGCAGGGAGAACCGGTCGCGTCGACAAAAGTTTCCTTGTGGAACTCGCACTTGAGGCGCCCACTCACCATGTCTATATTTGTGGCAGCATGGTCTTTGCGAAATCCATGAAAGAACTCCTTCTTGAACTGGGAGCAAAACCCGAGCATATCAAGTTAGAAGCCTACGGTTAACCCCGCTTTTGCACGAAGGAAAAGAAGATCAACGAAAAGGCTGGCAAAAAGAACCATACATGGAAATAGTTCACGACCCATGCGGCGATAGTTGACTGTGCCGTAACACTGTTAATCATGGTTTGATTCACGATTTGCCCGATAACCGTGAGTGTGTTTCCTGAAAGAAAAAAGAGGATACAGGAAACCATCAGGAGGGCACATAAAAGTGCCGTATAGGATGTAGACAGGAAGTAGGGAACGCCAGAAAGCTCGTCATCGAGAAGGACATCAAAGGCATTATGCCGAGCTAGCATCACGATAAACATGATGAAGAGGAGAATAGTCGTGACAACAGCCGCACTTCCCGGGTCGAAACCAAATGCGAGAGAGGGTACGCGAAATCCCAGTGTTTCCTTAATAAAATACCCGAGTCCATCTGCTGCAAGAAACGCAATATAGACAGACATAATAATCTTAATGGTCTGCCGTCGACCAATAATAAAACTATATGCTGTGATAATCGCAGCAAAAACGATGATAAAGAGGTTCCAGGAAAGCTGAATATTCATGCCCAAAATTTAGAAGGTCCCCTGCATCATATAGGGTAACCCTAAATTGACAAGGATTAGGAGAAGAGCCCCTTTTTCTTTGATGGTGTGAGAGTAATTTTTGCTTCCGAAGCAAGTTCCATAAAGAGTTCCTGCTCTTTTCGGGAGAGCTTTTTGGGTATCAGCACACGTACCGTTACAATATGATCCCCCACTTCGCTTGACCCTATTTTTGGCACACCTGAGCGGGCAAGTCGAATTTTCTTGCCGCTCTCTATACCCGCTGGAATAACGAGTTTTTTTACCCCATGGACCGTTTCAATTTCCACTTCATCTCCTAAAACGGCCTGGGGAATCTGAATATCCAGGGATGTATGAATATCATAGCCATGACGCTCAAACTTCCTGCTCGCTCGCACATTCATACGAACATAGAGATCACCATGAGGACCACCGCGAAGACCTGCATGCCCCTTACCCTGTAGTTTCAGCGTTGTTCCTGTATCAATACCTGCTGGGATTTTTACCTTGAGCTTCGTCGATTTTTTTACACGACCATGTCCTGCACAGTCAGGGCAATACTTTTCAGGAATTTTCCCTTTCCCATGACACTCATGACAAACCGATGCAGTCGTCACATTGCCGAAAATACTTCGCTGATTTCGGCGTACCTGACCTGTTCCCGAACAAGTACTACAGGTGACAATTTTGGCCCCTGGAGCAGCTCCATCGCCCTTACAGGTTGCACATTGATCGAGAAGTACGATCTCCACCTGTTCTTCACCGCCGAACACTGCCGTCATAAAATCAACGGTGAGAACGGCTTCTTCGTCTTCCCCCCGAACAGGACCCGTCTGTGGCTGACTTTGCTGTGAAAATCCACCGCCAAAAAAACTTTCAAAAATATCGCCTAAGTCGGAAAAGCCACCCATGTTGGAAAATCCTTCAAAACCTCCTCCACCAAATCCACCGCCTGGTCCTGCGGAACCAAACTGATCGTATTGTTGGCGTTTTTGTGCATCGCCCAAAACTTGGTAGGCTTCGTTGATCTCCTTAAATTTTTCTGCATCTCCCCCTTGATCTGGGTGATGTTGCATCGCCAATTTACGATAGGCCTTCTTAATATCGTCTACACTTGCATCTTTGGATATACCTAATATTTGGTAATAGTCTTTTGCCATGGGGAATTTGAGAAATTAGCACTCGTATATGTTGTGTGATAATTGTACAAAAAGTGCGTGCATTGTAAAGGGTGAGCGCGGGGCTCTGTGACAGAATTGAGTACTATTGCACCATAGACTGTATACATTGACAAAGTACCTTCACTGGCTAAGATGGTGCCTTGATAATTCCAGGCCAACTCATGTCTCAACATTCTCCACATACGTCGGATACAAGCGCGCTTTCCCATATTGCGTTTATTATGGATGGCAACAGAAGATGGGCGAAGGGCAGGGATCTCCACGCCTCAGACGGTCATAAGGCTGGAGGAAAGGCAGCAGAACGGGTAGTTGAGTGGGTGGTTAAACATAAGATTCCCCATACGACTCTTTGGGCTCTTTCCACGGAAAACTGGAAGAAACGCCCAGCGGCGGAACTAAAAACCATCTTTGCCATTTTGTCCGGTTTACCTTCCCACCTCAAAAAATTTCAGGAGCACGGAGTGAGTGTCGATATTATTGGCAATCGAGATGTTATGCCATCACAGATGCGGGCAACGGTGGAAACCGTTGAGCGAGCACTGCGAATCGAAAACGCGAAGTATCATGTGCATATTGCTCTCAATTACGGTGGGCGAGATGAGCTTCTTTGTGCAATGCAGGCATTACATGCGGATGGTATCCATGCTCCAACGCCTCTGGACGTCTCTTCCCGATTGTTTACCAAGGGGATTCCGGATGTGGATTACATTATTCGCACCGGTGGAGAAAAACGCCTCTCCGGCTTTATGCTCTGGCAAAGTGAGTACGCGGAGCTGGAATTTATTGATGCCTACTGGCCAGAAATGTCGGAGGAGATATTAGACAAACTCCTTGCGAATTATGAACAAAGAAAGAGAAACTTTGGTGCATAACTGTTTTTCCATTCTGCACATAATCCTGTGAGATTGTGTGTATTTTTTTGACGGTTGTAGACAGAAAAAAAACTTGCAGAGTCTGTGAAGCCTGATGATTAGATACGCAATCAGAGTTTTCCTGAAAAAAGCGCGTTTCTGTTCTGTTGTACACAACAAACAACAGTTATTCACACCCCTGTGCACAGGTTCTACACACACGGTCAACGTAAAGGCACTTTGATTACTACAGAAGCGCCCTTTATATGATTCACATTTGTATTCAGAGAAGACATCTTGCACAAGAAGAATCTCTTTCAGATCAGTTTTCATGGGCGTTTCTCAAGTTTCGTGTGTATTCTCTATGGGGTATCTTTGTTCACCGCATAAACACTTCGATTCTGTTGTTTGATTCCTTCAACAGAAAGTAGTAAAGAACATTTGAATTTAAAAAAATCAAGGTACTATGACTATGACGGGTTTTAAGGAGGGTAAAAAAATAAAAAAAAGCAGCCAATAAAAGTAAAAGTTATTCACACTGTTTTCTGTATTCCTATGCACATACGAGGTCTCCAAGAAGTGCTCAGTAAAGCACTCGGTACGGTTGCAAAAGCAATTGCCACTCACAACACACTTCCCATTCTGGAAAATATATCGATGAAGGCAGCAGGAAGCGTCCTGACTCTCGTGGCGACGGATCTGGAAATTTCCGTCCATACCACCGTGGAGGTAGAGGTCATTGAAGAGGGGGCCGTAACGGTTCCTGCCAAACTCCTGGTGCAATATCTTTCTCTCATTCCACAGGGAACAACTGTGGATATGCAGCTGTTGGAAAACTTAACACTCCTTGTGAAAACACCGTTCTCAGAAACAAAGATGCGCTGTCTTCCTGCTGAAGACTACCCTCTTATTCCCTCTTTCGAGGCAGAGACAACGGTTACTTTTGATAATCAGGAGCTTTTGGAGGCCTTGAGTAAAGTTGTGTTCTCCACAAGTACGAATATGACGCGCCCTATTTTAGCAGGAGTGCTCATGCGTAAACGCGGAGATAAAACCTCTTTTGCCTCCACGGATTCTGTACGGCTTTCTGAACATATTGTCTTCGATGGTCAGGAGCTTCCAGATTTTTCAGCCATCGTGCCCGCAAAGACTATCTATGAAGTCCTTCGCATATTCCCTCGAGATCATCAGGAACAGATGACGGTTTCCTTTACAAAGAATCAGGTGCGTTTTGCCTTAAAGGACGTTCATATTATTTCACGTCTCATCGAAGGGGAGTTTCCGGACTATGCACAAATCATTCCAAAGGAGACAAAGACACGGGTAGTGTTGAGTGTAGAAGAACTGACCCTTGCACTTCGGCGAGTGAATTTGTTCGCAAAGGAGAATAACAATAATGTGAAATTTGCTCTCGAGCCGGATGAAGGACGAGTCAGATTGTTTACTGACACACTGGAAATTGGAGAAGATTCTGCTGTTTTAGCAACAGAAGAAGCTTCTGGAGAGGCTGTTACTGTAGCCTTGAATGCACAGTTTGTTCTTGATGTTCTTGGAAATATCCGTACAACACATGTAGCTTTGCTCGCGTCTGCGGCCTTTAGCCCCTTTTTGGTTCGCTGTGTAACCAAAGGTCGTGAGCACGATGATTACATGCACCTGATCATGCCTCTTCGCGTGTCCAGTTAACGTTTTTTGATAGTCTATGGCGCATAGCCCAGCCCCCATTTCCAAAAAAAAATCTCCGATACTCGCCCCACTGCTCAATTTTTTACGTCATGAGCCTCTTTGGGCTGCACTTAAATCCAAAGGGTATGCAGAAGTTGCTGGAGCAGGGAATGTTTTTTCTAAAAGTTTTGTTGTAACGCAGCTCATAGCAAAGGCACCTAAAAAACCACTCCTCTGGATTTGCCCATCTAAACAGGACATGGTCGAGGCTGAACAAAGTATCGCACTGTGGAGCACTCTTCCCGTTGCTACGTTTTTTCTTGCCGACAGTATGGCAGAAACCCAGCAAAGAATGGTGCATTTTCTGCAACGGATCTCTGGCGGAGAACCGGGCATTATTTTGGTTTCTCCCGAATTTTTGTGGCTTCGCGTGCCAAGACCTGGAGACCTAGAAAAGGATATTTTGTTTATTAAGCAGGGGCATGATATTTCCCTGTATCAACTTTTTGACCAGCTCATACAGCGCGGATTTTCTGCAAGTGAAGATCGAACTCTCGCCCCTGGACAATATCGCAGTAATGGAGACACGGTCACGGTCTTTCCTGTCGGTATGGATCAACCGGTAAGAATCAACTTTCTCGGAGATACGGTGGAAGATATGTTTATTGTCGATCAGGAATCGGGAAAAATGCTGAAAGACATGAAAGAGCTTCGTTTGTTTCCTCTGGTGTTTAGTAACGGGCATACCATTTTAGCATCGCATATTCCCCAGCAGGTAACGGTGGTGAATGACGAAGTGGAATTTACCCTGTTTTCCGGTGAGGAAGGTGGCATTTCTATAGAGAAGGAGATGCACACCCTGATGAAAACCAACACCTATGTGCATTTCACTGCATTTCCCGAGTCGGATGATTTTCTCCATCTTCGGTTTTTGTCGGTACTGAAATATTACAATATTGCGGACTTCACCAACGATGTAAAAGAACGATTTCTGGCTGGATGGCGTGTCGTTCTTTTTTCAAAACAGGCAGAAGCCGTAAAGAATGCTCTTGAAACCTATGATGTCGCCCTTGTGTCTACTTTGGAAGAAATGGAGAATATCGAAGGTGATCTTGGGGCCGTTTGTGTCCTTTCTGCGCCTGAGAGCGAGGTGCTCCTACCTCGATCTTTTCAGCATGCAGAACAAAAACTGTTGGTTTTGACCGATAGAGAGATATTTTTAGGGAAACAGAAAAAACGGGTAACCAAGGAAGCAAACTCCATGTTGGCTTTTTTGGCTTCGCTGAAAAAAGGCGATTTTGTGGTACATGCGGATCATGGAGTGGGTGTCTTTGCCGGTATAGAGCAGAAAAGTATCGATGGCATTACCAAAGAATATCTAGAAATTCGTTATGCCGATAATGATAAATTGTTTATTCCGACGGACCAGTCGGATAAGGTCACAAAGTTCATTTCCAACGAAGAAAAACCACCAAAATTGACGCGACTCGATTCTGCGGAATGGTCTACCTTGAACAAAAAGGTCAAAACAGAGGCAAACAAGATAGCGAAGGAACTCTTAGATTTATATGCAAAACGTGCGCTTGCGACGGGTTTCAAATACGGCATTGATACGGAGATTCAGGAAAAGTTTGAGGCAACCTTCCCTTATGAAGAAACGCCAGGTCAGCTGAAGGCAATTCACGATGTGAAGGCGGATATGGAACGGGAGCAACCCATGGATCGTCTGGTTTGTGGTGATGTAGGCTTTGGAAAAACGGAAGTTGCTATGCGAGCGGCGTTTAAGGCAGTGCAGAATAAAAAACAAGTGGCGGTGATTTCTCCCATAACGATTTTGGCTGATCAGCACTTTAAGAGTTTTGAGAAACGCATGAAGCCCTTTGGTGTCCGTGTGGAAATGATGAGTCGATTTAAATCACCAAAGGAACAGAAGGAAATTCTCCTGCGCCTCGCCCATGGAGAGGTGGATATTGTGGTGGGAACACATCGTCTTTTGCAGACGGATGTGCAGTTTAAAGATCTTGGTATTGTCATTATCGATGAAGAACAGCGGTTTGGGGTGAAACAGAAGGAAAAACTGAAGGAACTTCGTGCGAATGTAGACGTTCTGACCTTGTCTGCAACGCCTATACCCCGCACGCTCCACATGAGTCTTAGCAATATTCGTGATATTACGACGATAACCACACCGCCACCCGGGCGACTTCCCATTATAACGGAAGTGCGAAAATACTCAGATGGTTTAGTTCGTGAAGCAATTCTGCGTGAAATTGAGCGCGGGGGGCAGGTGTATTTTTTGCATAACAAAGTACGTACCATCGAAGGTGTGGCGCATAAACTCCGCAATCTTATTCCGGAAGCAAAGTTTGTTGTCTCTCACGGACAACTGGATCCAAAGGAGCTGGAGAAACGCATTCTCGCCTTTAAAAACAAGGAATTTAATGTGTTAGTGAGTTCGACCATTATTGAAAATGGTATAGATCTTCCCAATGCGAATACGCTCATTGTGAATAGTGCGGACAGTTTTGGGTTGTCACAGCTCTATCAGCTACGTGGTCGCGTCGGACGAAGCAGAATTCAGGCCTACACCTATCTGCTCTACAGCAGCCGTACACTCCCCATTGATGCGAAAAAACGACTCCGCGCAATTGTGGAAGCTTCCGAGCTGGGTAGTGGTTTCCAGATTGCTATGAAGGATCTCGAAATTCGTGGAGCAGGTGATATTTTGGGATCTTCACAGCATGGTGTCATGAATGCTGTGGGAGTGAGTCATTTCATACGTTTGCTCAATCAAACGGTGGAGGAAATGAAAACCTTTGGACCGGAGGGGAAGAATTCGGATCAGCCACAGGAACAGGATGTTTCCGTAGAACTGCCGCTTACGGCATATATTCCAGACTGGTACGTTGCGGAGTATGAGGATAAAATTGGATACTATCAGCGTTTTGCAGGTATGCATTCAATGGCGGATATTGAAGAGGAGGTGGAGAATATGTTGAACGAATATGGTCCGCTTCCACCAGAGGTGCTGAATTTAGTGAAAGTTATGAAGCTCAAAGTTATGGCAAGGCGCGCGCATATTGATGCTATTCGTGTCTTTAATCAGCCTTTTGGGCTGAAGGAAGCCAATCTTCGTATGGGGAAAAGTATGAAGCCCGAGCATATTTTTAGTCTTCTGGAAAACAACCAACGGTGGTTTATTGCCGGGGATAAGCTGAAGATCAAACTTGAAGATCTTGGCGTCGACTGGTATGCTGGATTGATGCAAGGTATTGAAGCCCTGTGTCATGTGCCGAAAAAACTTCAATCGAAAAAGAAATAGTTGCCCTTCCCATGTCCCATCCACTTCTTATTCTCGCGGCAATCCTCAGCATAGCACTTCTTGTGCTGCTCGTACGCTTTTTTTTGACCGTCGGGAAAAAACGTCAGCTTATGGACCATGCAAAACATATTTATGTCGCCTCCCTTGCCTTTCTCGGGAAAAGTGAGGAAGAGGATGTTGCAATTCTTGTGGCAAGAAATGGATTTTTTTCCGGTGTTGTGCAGGAAAAAAAGGTCCATCATCATTTTTTGAAGAGTCTTCGGCTGCATATGGACATGCTCTCCGACGACCTTATGGCAAGTTTTCAGTTTTTTGAACAACTGAAATAAATGCAGCAATATTTCCCCCTTCTGCTTGTTGTTCTTACGAATTTGCTGCCCGCAGCCATCTGGGCATGGTTTTATACGAGCAGGGATCCATCAAAAGAACCAAGAGTTTTGCTTCTTTTTGCCTTTGTCGTTGGAGGACTCATGACCCTACCGGTCATGTTGATTAATTCGCTTGCAGGCACCTTTGGCGCTGGAATTTTTCCGTGGAAGCTGGCCGCCATGGTGATACCTGTTCTTGGAGCTGCGTTAGTAGAGGAGTTAGTGAAACATACGGGTGTCTTGTTTGTTATGCGTCAGGATCGACTCGCACACGATGAGGTGCTTGATGGCATCATCTATGCGGTCATAGTCGCTCTCGGTTTTGCTTTTGTGGAGAATATTGTCTATATTTGGCTTTCTTTGTGGAATGCGGGTACCCTAACCTTCGATGTTGTGTCCGTGTTTATTCTACGGAGCCTCTTGTCTATGTTTGCCCATACCGTGTTTTCTGGATTTTTCGGATACTACTATGCGCTTGGGTATATCGAGCCACAACTCAGGCGAGAAGCCCATGATAGACAGGCGCTGACTTTACGGAGTGCCATGAAGGGAACAAGAATTTCTGCTTTGTCTTTTGCCGCAACAGCCAAAGTTCTTCGTGGGGGACATGACCATTTTGTCGAGATGAAAAAAAGCACATCTTTTCAATTGGTGCTCGAAGGTATGTGGCTTGCCGCGATACTTCACATGCTCTATAACCTCTTTCTCACCTGGCCTCCCTTTGGACTGAGTCCTTTTGTGGTTGTCACTCCTTACCTCGGTGTTTTAGGGGGTCTTCTTGTCTGGGTTATTATTAGAGTACGAAAACCGAGGGTATAGCAAGTCGCCATTGTCTTGCTTTTCATAAAAATGTCGCTATGGTTTGAACGCTATAGCTCTTTTTGTGTGTGTCCATATGATCAAAGAACAACAGCTTGTCTATACCGTTGAACGTAAAGATGCCGCCGCTTTTCTCGGCGTTTCTCTTCGCACGATAGACCGCTATATTCGCTCCAATAAGCTTTCTCATCGTAAGAGTGGCTACAATGTCTACTTGAACCAGGAGGAGCTCACCAGAATGAATTCTGGCCGTGTTGAGACGGTTTCTTCTGTCGACATTGTCCATATGGACAATGATGTGACTGCGGAAAGTCAGCAACCGATGCCTGATTTTCGGGAATCTGCTGAGGGGCAAGAATCTTTTGAGACGTTGGTCTACAAAGGGTTATATGAAAGCACAAAAAAAGAGCTCCTCAAGAAGCAGCATGAAATTGATGGTCTCAACTATCGACTTGGTCAGGTTGAGGTAGAACTTAAAAACACCATCCCACTTCTTGCGTATAATGAGAAAAATGAGCAGCAAGAAAAGCATATCCTAGATTTGAAGGATAAGCTGGTTGATACTCGCGAAACAGTGTTTGCTGAACGAATGCTTCGAGACAAGGCTATTCGGGAAAAACGTTTTTTTCTTGGACTGACATTGTTCTTTACAAGCGTTTCGGTGATATTGTACGCGCTGCTCACCGCCAACCTTTAATATAACGCCCCGTGCCAAAAACACTTGTGATTGTAGAGTCCCCGACGAAGGCAAAGACCATCGGGAAATTTTTGGGTTCTTCCTATATTGTGAAAGCCTCTATGGGGCATATTCGTGATTTGCCAGAGAAAAATCTTGGTGTGGATGTGGAAAACAATTATGAACCAGAGTATGTCGTCAGTCGTGATAAAAACAAGACGGTGAAGGATCTGAAGGATGATCTCAAGAAAGTTGATAACATCTTACTGGCAACAGATGAGGACCGCGAGGGAGAAGCCATTGCGTGGCATTTAGTGCACGCCTTGAAAATTAAAGATAAGCCCTTTCGTCGTATCGTCTTTCACGAGATTACGAAGGATGCCATCATGCATGCGGTGAAAAACCCACGTGACATAAATACAAGTCTTGTCGATGCCCAGCAGGCACGACGAATTCTCGATCGATTGGTGGGATATAAGCTGTCCCCTTTTCTTTGGAAAAAAGTGCGAAAGGGGCTCTCTGCAGGTCGTGTACAAAGTGTCGCTGTGCGACTCATTGTGGACAAAGAACGGGAAATTCAGGCCTTTGTGCAGGAAGAATATTGGCACATGCAGGCTGTCCTAATCACGCCGCGTAAGGAAATTTTTACAGCGCAGTTAGAAAAGGTAGGGAAAGAAAAAATGCCCGTGAAAACGGAGGAAGAAATTTTGAAACTGCGCGAACTGGTGGAGAAGGCGAAAAAATTCGTGGTTATTGATGTAACCAAAAAAGATAAGAAACGTACACCTCCAGCCCCCTTCACAACCTCTACTCTGCAGCAGGAAGCATCCCGCAAATTTGGATACGGGGTGAAAAATACTATGCGTATTGCACAGCAACTGTATGAAGGTTTAGATATCGGTTCCGGTAGTCAGGGACTCATTACCTATATGCGTACAGACAGTGTGTTTTTATCCAATACGGCCCTCGATCAAGCGAAGGACGTCATTGATTCTGTCTTTGGTAAGGAATTTTCCCTTGCGAAGCCGCGAACTTACAAGACGAAATCAAAGGGGGCGCAAGAGGCCCACGAAGCCATTCGTCCTGCAAATTTGTCCATACTTCCATCGTCGATTAAGCAGTTTCTTTCAAAGGAACAGTTTAATCTCTATAGCCTTATCTGGAATCGAACTGTTGCGACGCAGATGCAAGATGCACAATTGCAGCAAACAAGTGTTCGTATGAATCCAGAGGGGTCTCCTGACTTTGTTTTTGCAGCGCACGGAACGGTTGTGACCTTTCCAGGGTTTATGAAACTCTATATAGAAGGTCAGGATACAGAAGAGGAGGAGGAAGGATTGCTTCCTAAACTTGAGGTTGGAGAAATTTGTGATCGCAAAGATCTCACCCAATCTCAGCATTTTACGAAACCACCTGCGCGCTATACGGAGGCGAGTTTAGTGAAGAAACTGGAAAGTGAGGGTATTGGGCGACCAAGTACCTATGCGCCGACGATTTCGACCATTATTGATAAGGGGTACATCGAAAAAGATAAAAAACATTTATTGCCCACGGATATTGCGTTTGTGGTGACGGATTTGCTTGTGGCACACTTCGCAAAAGAGGTAGACTACGGATTTACCGCTGCCATTGAAGAGCAGTTTGATGATATCGCGGAAGGAAAAGAAAAATGGCAACGCGTTATCGATGCATTTTACAAAGAGTTTGCCGCAAACCTCACGAAGAAGCTCACGGAAGTGGAAAAAATTCAGGAAAAAACGGGTATTATGTGTACAGAGTGTGGAAGCGAGATGGTCATTAAATTTGGTCGATTTGGGAAATTTATGGCCTGCTCGAGTTATCCGGAATGTAAGCATATCCAGCCCTTAGAGGAAGAAAGTCAGCGGCAGAAGATGCTTGAGGAAAAGTACAAAGATAAGAAGTGCGAGACATGCGGCTCTGACCTGACGATCAAACGTGGGCGTTTTGGCGAGTTTCTTGCCTGCAGCAAATATCCAGAGTGTAAATATACGGCCCCCATTGCAGAAGGGACCGGCGTTACCTGTAACGAATGTGGGAAGGGAGAGTTTATTGAACGGAAATCCAAACGAGGTCGCATATTTTATTCTTGTAATCGATACCCTGATTGTAAGAATGCACTTTGGAACAAGCCAGTGGTAGAAAAATGTCCCGAAGATGGCGGCCTTATGACCTGGGTGAAAAAAGGAATTGTGGGTTGTACAACCTGTTCTCATAAGGAAGAACGTGGTGAAGAGGAGTAAATCCTGCCGTCGTTGACAAAAAAAATTGCTCGTGTACATTCCACGAGCATCACACGCCGCCGTAGCTCAGCTGGTAGAGCACGTCCATGGTAAGGACGGGGTCACGGGTTCGATTCCCGTCGGTGGCTCCAGAAGAAAATAGTGGTGACTAATAGGATTATTGGTCTTTATTTGACAAGGCCAAGGCTCTTGCTATGGTTCAATTATGAAAACACCTATTGTTCAGGTAACATCATTGTCGAAGAACTTTTCCTATCCTGTTCCCAAGCAGGGGAAAGGCTGGCTATCGAATCTTTTTTTTCCTGAAAGACGAACGGTGCAGGCCGTAGAGTCCATCTCTTTCGCTATTCATGCAGGGGAGAGAGTTGCTTTTATTGGCCCTAATGGAGCGGGAAAATCAACGACCATCAAAATGATGACGGGTATTTTATTTCCATCTGAGGGGGAGGTGCGCGTTTTAGATATGAATCCTGCCACAGACAGAAAGAAGCTCGCTTACCATATTGGAACCGTATTTGGACAACGTTCTCAGTTGTTACCCAATCTTCCTCTGACGGATTCCTTTGAATTTTTTGGTGTTATGTACGATCTCTCTTCGGAAGATATTCGCAGACGCACGAAGGAACTTGTGCAGACCTTTGAATTAGGGGATTTTGCCCAGCAACCCGTACGAAAACTCTCTCTTGGTCAGCGTATGCGGGCTGAAGTTGCGGCTTCACTTATCCATGAGCCGCAAATTATTTTCCTCGACGAACCAACCATTGGTCTTGATGTTGTGGCGAAAAAGTCCTTGCGGGATCTCTTACTCCGTATAAATCAGGAAAAAAAGACGACCATTTTCCTCACGTCTCATGATGTGGGAGATATTGAAACGCTCTGTGATCGCACCATGGTAATCAACCACGGAAAGCTTATAGCGGACATGCCGACATCGGAACTCTCGAAGCAATTTATCTCGGAAAAGTTTATTTCCCTTGTGCCGAAGGAACATGCAGAAACCTTTCCACCATTGCCAGAGGGGCTCACCTATGAAGAAACACAGCCGACACAAATTATTGTTCGCGTTGATCTTGCGCGGTGGGATGTACCTTCTGCGTTGACGTCGCTTCTTGGGTATTTTGAAGCGGAGGATATTGATATTTACAATGCGGATATGGAGTCCGTCATTCGCCATGTCTATGAACGCACTTAAATTTCCTCTAACGGTCTTGAAGCTTTTGGTGAAAGAAAGCACACGGTATCCTGAGCGTTTGACTTTGGAGGGGCTCATTATTTCTGCGCGATATGGACTGCTTATGCTTCTATACGCCAATGTGTTTGCACTCTCAGGTGGAACTATTGGGGGGCTGACGTTTCCTGATGCTGCCTGGAGCATGTTTTTTTACTTTTCTCTCATGACACTGGGGCTGCGTAATATTGCGAGTGGGATTATGGATGATGTGCTCTCAGGGCAGGTGGAGACCTTGCTCACGAAGCCCGTACACTATTTGCAATATCGTATTTGGTGGCAAATTGGGTCCTCCTTGTATCAGTTTTTCGTGATAACAATTTTCGGAGCACTTCTGCTATTTTTTCTTGTGGGTGCGCCCACTGTCCTATGGACGCCCTATTTTCTCCCAACGCTTTTTCTCGCGTATGTCGGTGGCATGCTTTTGACCATTCCTCTGTATATAATGGTCGGTTTGACGAGTTTTTGGATTGAAGATGCAAAACCGGTCTTTTGGATCATCGACAAGTCTATCATGATGCTCGGTGGCTCCTATATACCTGTTGCTCTGTTCCCGCCTGTCCTGTATGCGATTGCGAAATATAGTCCCTTTGGAGCGTCGCAACTACTGACCCATACGGTGTATGGAACCTGGGAGACAGAATGGCCACTCCTACTGGGCATGCAAGGTGCATGGATTGTCCTTTTATTTGTGCTCTGTATGACGCAATTTCATTGTGCAAAATCCAGAGTTTTTGTGAATGGAGGCTAATGTATAAAGAACTGCGCTTTGCGCTCTATGCAATTCGAAAATTTCTTCAAAGCAGTGCAGAGCTTCGAACGAGCTTTTTGATGAATATTTTTGGTATGTTCATCAATAACACAGCCTTTATCGTGATGTGGATGGCCTTTTCCCATGCGGTAGGTACCATAGGGGGCTGGACGGCCATAGATATCATTGCTCTGGAATCCTATGCGGCGCTGAGCCTTGGAACAGTATTTTTCTTCTTTGGTGGCATTCAAAAGTTGCCTCAATATGTGCTTTCGGGGAGTTTTGATCGTTTTTTGCTTTCACCCAAAAATCCACTGCTTCGTATGATGACTTCGCATATGATGGTTTCAGCCTTTGGTGATATCATTTTTGGTATTGCAGGGCTCGTTCTTTATGCGGTTTTGGGTGGGCTGAATCTGACGTCTATCGTCATGCTTGTTCTTGGCGGGATATTGGGAGTTTTTGCCTTTCTTGCGACGAGTATAGGAATTTTTTCTGTGAGTTTTTTTATCATGGATACGAACATCGTTTCGCGGGGTTTGTTTGAGCTCTATTTTACACCATCCATGTATCATGGAGGCGCTTTTTCCAGCGGTCTTCGCGCATTTTTTACCTACGTTATTCCTTCCCTGCTTGTGGCTATTTTGCCTGTTGAGGCAACGCGAAACCAGTCCTGGGAGACACTCGGGTTCATTGCCCTTCTTGGATGTCTTTGGTTTGCCTTGAGTGTCTACATTTTTCACCTTGGTATCCGCAAGTATGAAAGTGCAAATTTTATGACCTTTGGTACCTAGTCGAGCGCCTTCCTGCTTGCTCAAATAGGCGCTCGGCCTTATGATTCATTCCGTACATTTGTTCGTTTACCCACGACCATCCATGAAAGCCCCCAAAGAGGCGCTGGATAAGGCTATTCCCAAAGCATATACCCCAGCGGACGTTGAAAAACGCATCTACGATATGTGGATGAAAGAGAATTGTTTTTCACCACGAAAGACGAGTACCGGCAAGACATTTTCCATAGTAATGCCGCCTCCGAACGTGACGGGGAACTTGCACCTTGGTCATGCCATGGTGATGAGTGTTCAGGATTCACTTATTCGTCATCACCGCATGCTGGGTGATGAGACAGTCTGGGTACCCGGAACAGACCATGCAGGTATTGCAACCCAGCTTGTTGTGGAAAACCATCTTCGTCAGCAGGGGAAATCACGAAAAGATTTCACCCGTGAGGGCTTTTTAGTGAAAACGTGGGAATGGGTAGAAACCTATAAAAAAAATATTACAGATCAGCTGAAGTCTCTTGGAGCCAGTGCGGATTGGTCGCGTGAGCGCTTTACCTTCGATCCGGAGTTTAATGCCGTGGTAAATAAGGTGTTTGTGGATCTCTACAATAAAGGTCTTATCTACAAAGATGACTATATTGTGAACTGGTGTAGTGAAACGCAGACGGTTCTCTCTGATCTCGAAGTCGTCGCAACACCTGAAGAGTCAAAACTCTACTATATTCGCTATTTTGTGAAGGCAGCAGATAAGTCGGTGATTGTTGCAACGACGCGCCCGGAAACGCTTCTTGGAGACGTTGCGGTGGCCGTACATCCGAGCGATAAGCGATATAAGGAGTTCATCGATAAAACCTTGATTCTCCCCATCATGAATCGAGAGATTCGTGTTATTGCGGACGAACGTGTAGATATGGAGTTTGGAACGGGAGCGGTAAAAATTACCCCTGGTCATGATCCTCTCGACTATGAAATTGGCCGTGATCACAATCTGCAGGTAATTTCCGTCATTGGGAAGGATGGAAAAATGAATAAGAATGCAGGAAAATATGCAGGTCTTGAGGTGGAACAGGCAAGAAAAAACATCATCGAGTATCTCGATAATATTGGAAATCTTGAAGATATTGAGGATACGGTCAGTAACGTCAAACGATGTGATCGCACGAAGGCCATCGTGGAACCCCTGGTTTCCAAGCAGTGGTTTGTGAAAGCTACCGCTCTGGCACCTGAGGTGATGAAAGCCGTGGAGGCTGGGAAAACCGACTTCATTCCCGATCGATTCCGCAAGGAGTTTTCCAACTGGATGGAAGGCATGCGTGACTGGTGTATTTCCCGTCAGCTTTGGTGGGGACATAGAATACCTGCATACTACAAAGGAAATGAAATGATTGTTTCCGAAAATCATCCAACGGAAGAAGGGTGGCTTCAGGATGAGGATGTTCTAGATACCTGGTTTTCTTCGGCGCTTTGGCCTTTTGTGGTCTTTGGATGGCCGGACAAGACGGAGGACATGAAGAAGTTTTTCCCCACAACGGTGCTGGAAACGGGGCGTGATATTCTGTTCTTCTGGGTTTCCCGCATGATGATGATGAGCATGGCTCTCACGGGCGAAGTCCCTTTTTATCATGTCTATCTCGATGGTTTGGTGCGCGATGAAAAAAATCAGAAAATGAGTAAGAGTAAGGGGAATGGTATGGATCCAGCCGAGTTGCAGAATGCTTATGGAACGGACGCAACGAGACTCATGTTGCTTCTCGGGACAACGCCCGGCAATGACCTGGTAGTCTCGCGACAGAAGGCGGAGAGCTATCGAAATTTCGTGAATAAACTATGGAACGCCTCACGATTTATTCGCATGCAAGGAGAGGAAACGATGCCCTATCGTGAGCTGGAAGCGTACCTGGAAAAAAATTACGCAAAACTCAATATCGCGCAAAAGTGGATTCTTTCTCGCTTTGCACATGTGAGCCAGGCTGTGACGGAAGGGTACGCCACCTACCGAATGGGTGAATCGGGAACCGTTCTCTATGAGGCGACGTGGAATGAGTTTTGTGACTGGTACATCGAAATTTCGAAGATTGAGGTCAATGAACATACGCAGGCAGTCTTGCAGTATGGCATGATGACGTTACTCAAATTGTGGCATCCTATGGCGCCCTTTGTTACAGAGGAAATCTGGGCAACCTACGATCAGGAGGAATTGATTATCAACAGTAGCTGGCCAACAATTCCTGCGAAGTTTATCAATGACGAAATAGAGGAAGATTTCCGCATTCTCATTGAAGTTGTACGTGGTATTCGCAATGTGCGTCATGAGCGCTCGGTTGCACCAGGAAAACTGATTCCTGTGCACTTTGTTGCAGATGTGAAGAAGGACCTCCTTGTACAATTTGAAGAAGTGTTAAAGAAACTTGCGAAGCTCAGTACAATGGAAATTCATAAGGGGCGACCGATTATTGGAAGAAAAGTTGCACTCATTGTGTATCCCTTTGAAATTTATCTGCCACTCGACGACATGATTGATGTCGAGGCGGAGAAGGCACGGCTCACGAAATGGATCGCGGAGAAAGAAAAAGAACGAAGAATTATTCAGTCGAAACTGGATAATAAAGGCTTTATTGCCAATGCTCCGGATGATGTGAAGGCAGCCCAGGAAAAGAAGAAACAGGAGGTTGAAGCCGTGCTGACTACCATGAAGCAGCAACTGGCGGATATCGAATAATTTTTTAACGTATTTTGTCCCATGGACGACAAATTGTTTCGTAAGCGACACTCGCTTGCACACATAATGGCACAGGCAATTATGCAGATGTTTCCTGATGCAAAGCTCGGTACAGGCCCTGCCATTGATACGGGTTTTTACTATGATGTGGAGTTGCCGCGCACCTTGATTCCGGAAGATTTGAAACTGTTGGAAAGTACCATGCGGGAAATTATTAAGGCAAAACAGGATTTTGAGTATTACGAGGAACCGGCGGCAAAAGCGGTGGAATTTTTGCGAGCGGCCAAGCAGCCGTACAAAGTGGAAATTGTGGAGGATCTCATGAAAAACGAGGGTGTAGAAACGGTGAGTTTTTACAAAAATGGAGAGCATTTTGTGGATTTGTGTGAAGGGCCTCATGTGGAAAACACAGGGAATATTGATCCTCGCACCTTCTGTCTGGACAAAATTGCCGGTGCGTACTGGCGTGCAGACGAGTCGCGTCCAATGCTTCAGCGTATTTACGGTCTTGCCTTTAACTCAAAGGAAGAACTCAATGCCTTTAAAGCCGCCCGCGAAGAAGCCAAAAAACGTGATCACCGAAAGCTTGGAAAGGAGATGGGGCTCTTTGCCTTCTCTGAACTGGTGGGGTCTGGTCTTCCTTTGTGGACGCCGCGCGGTACCTTGATCCGTGAACTTCTCAATGACTATGTTTGGGAAATGCGGAAGGAATACGGTTTCCAAAAAGTGACCATTCCGCACATAACGAAGAAAGATTTGTATGAAACCAGTGGCCACTGGGCTCTATATGCGGAGGATTTGTTTAAAATTACCACGCGTGAAGAGCACTTGTTTGCCATGAAGCCCATGAACTGTCCGCATCATACGCAGATTTTTGATGCAGAACCGCATTCGTATCGTGATATGCCTCAGCGTTTTTGTGAAACAACCATGGTGTATCGCGATGAACAAAGTGGTGAGCTCAATGGTCTTTCCCGTGTGCTTTGTATCACCCAGGATGATGCCCATGTCTTCTGTCGTAAAAACCAGGTCGTCGAAGAATCACTCAAAATCTGGGACATTATCGACCGGTTTTACAAGACCTTTGGTTTTGAACTCACGGTTCGCTTCTCACGTCATGATCCTGATAACTTTGCGAAGTATAAGGGATCGAAGGAAATGTGGGCCATGTCTGAGGCGATGGTCAAAGATATTATTGTCGGCAAAGTGGGGGAAAATTATATAGATGGTCCTGGGGAGAGTGCATTTTATGGCCCAAAGATCGACTTTATGTCGAAGGACGCCCTAGGTCGCGAGTGGCAGGTTGCTACGATTCAGCTCGATTTCAGTATGCCGGAGAGCTTTAATCTGAGTTGTATCAATGAACAGGGAGAAAAAGAGCGCGTGGTCATGATTCACTGTGCCATTATGGGATCTATCGAGCGTTTTGCGAGTATCCTGATTGAGCATCTTGCAGGGGCTTTTCCAACGTGGCTTGCACCCGTGCAGGTTGCACTGCTTCCCGTCGCCGGAGTGCACGAAGAAGGTGCACAAAAAATAGCCGCAGAATTGTCTATGCATGGCGTTCGTGTCGAAATTATGCATAGTGACAGTGATACGCTAGGAAAGCGTATACGGGGTTCTGAGCTACGAAAAATACCCTATATGCTGGTTATAGGAGACAAGGAGTTGGAAGGTGATGCCTTGGCCGTTCGTTCTTATAGAACGAAAGAGCAGAAAAACATGCCCACGAAGGCTTGGATTGCCGAACTTCTTACAGAAATCTCTGAACGACGATTGTAAAAAGAAAAAAGCCCTCAACTCTGAGGGCTTTTTTTATTTCTCTGTTTGAGGCTCTGGCAGATCGTTGGCAACCAAATGTATTTCAAAGAGAGGGCGAAGAATTTGCGGAAACTTCTTCTGAAGATCTGGGTCTAAAAATTCTGTAATGGTTTCAATGTGCGGCCGCATATAGGAAAACAATTTCGCAAAGCTCACTTCTTCTTCCTGTGCCTCGTGTAGATGCTCGCCTTCGTAGATGATAAAGGGCAAAGGTTCACGCGTAAGGAGTTCCCGACAAACGGTGATGAGCGGTGAGAAGGACGGAACCTTCTGAAATAAGAGCGTCTTCTCCTCCGTCGAAAGTGCTGACCAGGCGATTTTAAATTCTTCTACCATAGCTATTCCATGATGAAATCGCTCTCGGGTAAAAAAGTGATGGAGGTTTTTCAGTAAAACGGGTGTCCCCCGCAAATGACTTTGAATACCCTGACGAATAAATGCATGACGCATAATCTCACTTTGAGAGTCTAAACGTCGGAGTTCTTCAAGTTCTATTTGCTGTTCAGTTGTTCTCTCTTCATGGCGAACCTCTTGTTCCAGTGTTTGGTAATATTGGAGGTGAAGGTGATGCATAATCTGTTCGATATCATCAAATCGACGGAGGGACAGTTCTAGGAGAGATGCATTAATTCCAGCCATGCTATAGAATGCTTGGTGCTGATCCTGTACTTCCTGAAAAGGAATATTATTGCGCAGGTCGAGGTAATCTCGTTCGCGCTGTTGATCATCTATTACTTTGTGGATGGATTTATGCACAACATTGTTGAGTCGCACAAGCATCTCAGGAATGGATGTTCCGCCAAAGGAGCGCCGATCAATATGGTGGACTTCATTCCGGAGTTTCCCCTCTTTGGGAAGTTCTCCCCATGTATACCCAGAAAAATTCTCTGCCTTTTTTTTCGATAAGCCAAAACTTGTGTCTTCAAACCCCTTACTCGTGGCAAGAAGAGCGTGTTTGATCCGAATATGCATTTTCCCTAATTGATCATAGGTTGTTCGCAGATAGTGCCATAAGGCAGGATGATCAACTGTTATTAGTGCATCCAGGTTCTCTTCGATGGACAAGCTGTATGTCTGCAAATCCTTCCACAAGTTCTCTGATCCTTCTTTGTGAATACTGCTCGACATCAGTTCGAATAGTGCGTTGAACGTTTCCTCAAACTTATGCAGGTCTGCATTTAATCTTGCCAGCAACCGTGGTTCCCGCACTTGAAAGACTGCTTTGATTTTAGGAGAAATTTCCAGAATGGTTTTTTGCACAACAATAGGTGCAGGAGTGTGCGGTGATTGGCGACGTTCACGAAAGTTCCTCCCCTGTTTATTCTGATGGAATGAAGGGAGTGCAGAAGTGTGTTTCGACGGTCTCTTTTGGCTATATTTCGGTACTCCGACAAACATGCGTTTCATGGAAGGGGCGTAAGGAATTTTTTACACAAAAAAAGCCCTCAGAGGGACTGAGGGCTTTGAGGAATGTGGAGATCTGTATGAATTTCTGGAGTTGGCATGATGGAGGGGGAGAGATCAATTATTTTGTATAGAATGTTGGATTGTAAGTCAACGTCTATGGTCCATTTACACGTGCGCTAAATCTTCTCCGGTTTGTACTTTTCTGCAGAATATGGTATCATACACGGAATATAATTTGCATATAGCTACCTCATGGAGATTGAAAAGCAACGATCTACGGCAGAGCGTTCACCTCAAGTGATTCAAAATGGGCACGAGAATCTTCGTGATGATTTAGAAGATCTATTGCGTGCAAAGAACCTCGATGATCTCAAAGGTGAGACACTAGAGAGAATTATGGGGGCTATATACACAAAAATAGATGAATTTTCTTTAACGAAAAAACCTGAGAAACACACGGAAGATGAGAAAAAAACCTTATCGAGTATTTTTACTGCAACAGGAGGAATTATGTATGAAGCGGTGAAGAAAAATATTGTTCTTCCCGAGACAGAGCAAGTGCGGTTATCTGACCCAAGTACTTTTCTCGAACACCTTACAGCAGACAATGCGGAACCTGGTGCGCAAAAAGTTCTTGGATTCCTGAAAAAAGTGCAGGCCGTTCAAACAACCAATCCAGAGCTGTATGCGCTGGTTTTTCAAGACTGGCCTAAAGCAATAATGTATGTTGAAGAGCGAGCAAAAAAGACGGTTTCAGAGGAGAAAAAATCTCAGAATTCCCCACAGGTGGCAAAGGATACACCTGCTGAAAATCAGTCGGGAACAAAGACAACACCAAAGGAATGGTGGGAATATCTCAAAGATCCTAAAGTATTGGGCTTAGGTATTGGTGGAGTAGGAGCTGCCATGCTCATGTTTAACATTTTTTCGAAAAAAGAAGGATGGACAGGAAAACTCCTTCCTGCGGTCATGGGGATCCTCGGGGTTGGTCTTCTTACGGGAGGAAAGTTTAACATTCTTGATTTCTTTAAAAATATTTCACTTTTTGGTAAGAATGACACGCCTACAAGTCAATCTGACAGCGCATCGAATACACAGGAGGCCGCCTCAGAGTCTGATGAAAAAAGGAAGGGGTGGAAGTCCTTAAAGGAAATTTATAAGGATGGATATGCCTCCATGGAAGGCGTTGTGGAGCAGGCCTCGAGGACGTTTGAACGCAACAAGGGAGCTGGTATTCTTGGTGGAATTGCCTTTGCCAAGATTCCGTTGGTACAAAGTATATTTTTCTCAGGCAGTGCCATGGGGCTCACTTCAGTCCTATCACTTGCTAAACTCCCCTTAGGTTTGGCGGCTCATCATCCGATTGGTTCTCTGTTTGCGGTGAGTAGTTTTTTGATGATGAAAGATAATGTTCAAAATATTGGGGATATCAAAGTACCTGCAAATCCAGAAGCACTGACGACGTATCTCACAGACAATTACGATGATCTGAAGAAATTTTGTCAGGAACGCGGTTTGGTTATTCCTCAAAAAGAGAGAATTGGGGAATCCGTTGATATTTTAAGTGGAAAAGTCCCATTAGAGAGTTTACTGCCAAAAGGAAAAGAATTTGCGGTACATGTGCTTGAAAAGGCGCAGGAATATATGGGAGGAACACCGGAAAAAATGGTCATGAACTCCAATCGTGACGCATTGAAAATCTTTCAGAATGCTCTACGGGAGGAAAAGAAGAAAGATATGGAACATGCCCGCTATTATGACTCACTTATAGAAAAGATCGGAGGATTCCTGGAAATCTTACAGACCGAAAAATCCTTAAAAAAAGAACAGTTTGATGCCTTGGCACAATCACCTGAGTTTCTCGCGCTAGGTCTTGAATTAACCTATGAAGACGGCTATGTCCGCGTAACGAAGTTTTCCAGCCAGAATGGATTAAAAGTAGTAACTGACTTTATCCAAGTACTCGCTGTAGACCCAACTCTTTCGAAGAGTGAACAGTCCAAAAATGCTGTGCGCCTAGCGACGCAGAATGAATGGATGCAAGTACTGAATGTGCCTCTCAAACAACTGGAAGCTGCAGGTAATTTTACCCTCGAAAGAGTGTTGCAGCTCACGGGTAGTCCTTCCATTGTAAATCTCTTAGATACAGGATGGCAAATTGGGTTTGCGGGCCTGAAGGTTTTTCTTATGGGGGCTGCAGAGCGGTATTGTCTTGGTTCCATTGATATATTGCGTGGTTCGCTGGGAGCTGCACTTGATGGAGATCGTATGGGTTTTCAACAGGTACTGATGCAGTATGGAAGCTCTATTTTACCCGTCACTGTTTTTGCCACTCTGTCCAGTTTGGGGCGTGGTCTGCACAATCCTCTCAAACAAGGGATGATGAAGACAGTCTTTAAGAGCGCACTATATCCGGCAAAACAGGCGGTACAAATTCTGGGTTTCCCTCTCATTCAAGGATATAAAATGGGGTCTGCTGCGATGAATAAAAGTACCTATAAGGGCATTGTTCAGGATCCTTTTCACGCAGCTGCGATGCAACTGACAGCGAGGTTAGATTCTGTGCAAAAACTACGATATGCCTACTCGCCAGACCTCAGCACGCGATATAAGAATATGGCAGAATTGAAGACGGCTCGAGCAATACTCATAGAGTCTGGGCGAACAATTCTTCCCTTTGAAGTTAAAGGAATTGTGAAGGGACAGGCAGGACATCTTGCAGATGCTAAGGCAGCATTAAAGGATAATATTTTTGGAAATGAGATTATTCGTCAATTTGGTGACATTGAGCAAGGGAACAGGCAAAAAATCAGTGAGATGATTGATCTTTCCATGAAAGCAAATGCCGAAATTATTGAACTCGAGAAGAAAAAAATGAAACTCTCGCCAAAGAGTGCGGAGGCGAAAAGACTCAGTGATCTGATAATAAATGTAGAAATAAATGCTTTGGAGGAAATTAAATTACAGGGGAATCGTTATCGCCCTAACGATAAACAGAGAGCTCAGGACACAAAAAAACTTGCTGTGGAGAAAGGTCGCACGTCTGTAGAGAATATCTCATTGCAGCTGGAGACCCTAGGACAAAAGGCCCCAAAGGGCTATAGCGAGGCCATGCGTGAGTTAGAGCATGTGCGGTCAAGGCTCAATGCTTCGAATATTGATGAGCAAGTAAAACTTTTTGATCTCTATGAGCGTTCGGCAAATGCATATTTAGAGCAAGCAGTTGCGAAAATGGGTGTGTCGAAACTAGATGATGAAGCCACGAAGCGTGTGACAGAGGCTATTGCAGCGAGGTCAGGGAAGCTTGCAGATTTAAAAATGCAGTTTTCAGAAGAGCTGGTTGCTGCCTATAAGAAACTGCCGAAACTGAAGCAAACGAAAGCACGTGCCGAATCCATTAATAAACTTATCACAGATAATGAGGGACGACTTGCGACCAAGGTGCTGTCCGTGAAGGGGCGTGTTTTAATGTTTGGCGCGCAATTCGCAACGGTTATGGCTGCGCAGGTTGCTGTTGAGACACTTATGGATAAGGATCATGATTTAGTGACTGCGCTTGGTGGATTGGCTTCTATGGACACGTTGCAGATGCTTGTTGATCTCATTCCAGGTGTAGGTACCTTGTCGAATGCTATGTCGGTCATAACTGGCGTCAAATCACTGTCTACTTTTGGTGTGGAGTTCCAGGATAACAAAGTGAATAGATTAGAGAGTGCTGGTTGGGGCCTTGTTTCCCTTGGAAGCGATGTGCTGATGTTTGTTCCTGTGGCGGGTGTCGCGGTAAAAGGCGGTGTTATTGCGGGGAGACTCGCAGCACTTGCTCCAAAATTTCCTGCAGCTGCGAAGCTTTTGGCTGTTTGGCCTAAGGTTGAGGCTTTTGCTGCAAAAGTGGGCTGGGATAAAGCGCTTCCAGCGGTGATATCTCTTCTTCAAAAAAATATAAAAGGGATAAATATTGCAACAACTGCTGCGACCGTTGGAATGACCACGTATACTGCAGGTAAAATTGCCGTTGCCTACGGACAACAGCGGGAACTCGAACTGGCAAAACCTGCAGCATAAACGTTGTTTGTCTTCAACAACAGAAGAGGTAGAAACGTGTTGGCGGTTACAGGGAGAATTGTATAGTAGAGGGCTATCTCCCTTCAATTTTTATGGCTCTCACTATCCACTCTGCTGTCCTTCGCGGTATTGATGTTGTTCCGGTTTCTATTGAAATTGATATTATGCGTGGCCTACCGGGTTTTTACCTTGTGGGACTACCAGGCAGTTCGGTCAAAGAAGCACGTGAGCGAGTGCGGAGTAGTATTGTTTCCATGGGGAAAACTTACCCTATGCAGCGGCTTGTGATCAATCTTGCACCCGCATCTGTTCCCAAGCAAACGACGGCCTTTGATCTTCCTATTGCCGTGGGTATTTTGGCAGCGACAAAGCAAATTGCCTCCCATGCGATAGGCTCTACCCTTTTTGTGGGTGAACTCTCCTTATCGGGTGAAGTTCGCGCAGTTCCAGGGCTTTATACCATGGCCGAGTATGCATATCGAGCAGGCTTTCGCTCCATATGTTTTTCGCATACGCAGTACGCTGAGGCATCTTTGGTGTCCGGTATAGACCTTGTTCCCGCAGCAACCATGGTGGATGTACAGAATTTTGTTCAGCATGGCAGGAAGGTTTTGCCGCAAAGGGTTCCCGTTGATTCGAGTGTCTCTCAGGTACTCGAGACCTTTGACGATGTATTTGGTCAGGAGGAAGCGAAGCATGCTCTCACGATTGCAGCGGCAGGTGGGCATAATATTCTCATGGAGGGGGCGCCTGGTTGTGGAAAAACCATGCTGGCAAAAGCACTTCCGGGTTTATTGCCACCTCTTTCCGATGCTGAGCATGCCCAGGTCGTTGCTATATATTCTGCTGCAGGAGAAAAGCGCTCTCTTGCCAGTAAAATTCGTCCTTTTCGACAGGTTCATCATCGCATTTCTGCCGCGGCGCTCATTGGAGGCGGGCAAAACCCCAGACCCGGGGAAATTTCCCTGGCACATCATGGTGTGCTCATGCTTGATGAGTTTCCAGAATTTCGTAGGGAGAGTATTGAATCTCTTCGCGAACCTCTGGAAGAAAAGGCGATTACGCTTCAGCGTCATGAGTACACGGTGCATTTTCCCGCAGGGTGTATGGTTGTGGCAGCGATGAATCCGTGTCCATGTGGTTTTTCATCCATGAACAATGGTTCCTGTACCTGTACGGTCTATAGGAAAAGGCAGTATCAGGAAAAAATTTCCGGTCCAATTGTTGATCGTTTTGATATGCGTGTTTTTTTGGAAGACCAAGTGAGTAGTATGGAGAGACCACGAGATTATTGGCGAAAAAAAGAACTGGTTGCGGGAGCACGCGATCGTCAAAAAGTTCGAGGAAAAAAATATGGTATCGAGACAAACAGCGATATACCTGCTCGGCTCCTATCTTCTATTTGTTCCATAAGTCACCTTCCAAAGTCTGTTTCAGAGTCTTTATTCAGTCACTATGGCCTTTCTATGCGAGGTAGAGCACGAGTTCTCCGTGTTGCACGGACTCTTGCTGACATGGACGACCGCGAACACCTTCGTGAAGAAGATGTGCTCCAGGCAGTGCATTTTCGCCTGTCTACCCGATAAGTTCTAATGCTTTTATACGATCTTCCGTGGAGGGATGGGTAGAAAAGAGGTTGCTCATAAAACTATGTCCACGCTCTAGAGGATTCTCAATACAAAGTTGTGCGACATTTCTGTTCTCGATGGCTTCGATGCGTGCATCGCCTGAGATTTTTCGCAGTGCGGAAATGAGATGTTTGGAGGTTTTTGTTAGCTCCACTGCTCCAGCGTCTGCAAGGTATTCTCGTTTTCTCGAGATCGCCAACTGCACAATGAGGGTGATAAAAAATCCAATGATGTAGACGAGAATTTTGATGAGAAAAAGAATAAGGGCTGCATTCCCACTATCCTTCCCATTGCCATTTGTATCTATTCGCGTGCGCAGAAATATTTCGGCCAAGGTTTGAATAATGCCCACAAAAATAATAGCAATAATCATAAATCTGCTATCCCGATTGAGGATGTGGGTCAGTTCATGGGCCGCGACAGCTTCAATTTCTTCCTTCGTGAGTGATTCCAGAAGTCCCCTGGAAAAGGCTATGAGTGCTCTATTGGGTGATAGTCCGGATGCAAAGGCATTCATGGAACTATCTTCAATAATATAGAGCGATGGTGTGGGTACCCCTCGAGAAATACAGAGATTTTCCACAATGTTGTAGATTTCAGGAGATTCTTTTCGACTGAGAGGTTTTGCGCCCGTCATGCCAAGAATCATGGAGGTATGGAACATCCAGGCGACCATAAACCACAAGAGGACGGCGCCTATAATGGAAAAACCGAGTTCTTGCATGAGAGAAACGCTTCCCGTGAGTGCGCCAGAAACACTACTGGTTTCTGTGATACTGATGCCAAAGAGGATGGCGAAGATGAGCCCTCCCAGAATGAGAGGAAACAGAATCATGAGCGCAAGGGAGCGAAAATTGTTCTGCCAAATGAAGGTTTGTAAGCCAACCACTTTCATGTGCTAAAGTTTTATGGAAACAGGTTGCTCAGCTTGAGAACGGTCGTCGCCGAGGTCAAAAAACTCTTCATGGTGAAACCCGAAAATACCCGCAAAGAGCAAATTGGGAAAACTCTGAATACTCGTGTTGTATTCTTTTGTTGTATTGTTGAAAAAGCGTCTTGCCGCAGCAATTTTGTTTTCAATGTCCGACAGCTCTTGCTGCAGTGAGAGAAAATTTTGATTGGCTTTCAAGTCTGGATAATTTTCTGCAAGGGCAAAAATGCCAGAGAGCGCGCCCGATAGGGCAATTTCTGCAGTTGCACGTTCTGCGAGTGTTCCCGCCCGCATTGCAGCACTTCTGAGCTCAGCAATTTTTTCAAAGGTGCCTTTTTCGTGGGTTGCATACCCTTTGACCACTTCCACAAGATTGGGAATGAGATCGTAGCGTAGCTTCATCTGGACATCCACATCAGAAAAGGATTGAGAACGGTTGTTCCGTAATTGCACAAACTGATTGTAGGCAAATGCGATCCAGACAAGTAGTAGGACGAGAAGGCCAAGAATCCAATACATAGGAAGGAAGGTGATGTGGTATGAAAGAGGAAACAAAGGGCTTATAGGGGGAAGAGAAGGTGAAAGATAGGGTCCCCTGCGAGGAGAGCAATAATCCAGCCAAATACCAGAAAGGGAGCAAAGGGGAGAGGATTAGGTCTCCTCTGCGCACGATGTGCTTTGTATAGAATACCAATCCCCAGAATTGCCCCGCTGAGAAAAGCTCCATAAAAGGCCACTATCGATCCAGTGACCCCCAGGGAACTCCCTAGAAGCAGCGCAAGCCAGACATCGCCACTTCCCATAACCTCCTGTTTTGCAACCCATCGACCGACGAAGCGAACCATCGCAAGGGATCCAGCAAACATCAGACTCGCAAGCAGTGCATCAAGAAATGTATGGGGGAGTCCAAAGACGGCAATGCCAAGATTGAGCAGTGTACAAGCGAGAAGAGGATGGACGGGAAAGGCGCGGAGTTTGATGTCCACAAAGGCTGTATAGAGAAGAAGACTTCCCGTCAGTAAAATGCTGGTTATGGAAATCCAATGGAGACCAACGTTTGTTCCCCATCGCTGGAAAAGAACAAAACTAAGCAAAAGAAAGAGCAGCATGGTTGTGAGCTCAATCCAGGAGTACATGGAACTATAGGGAGTATGGCAATGTCGACATTTGCCCCGCGAAATTGTATACGATACCAGGGGGATCATATCCAGTGGTCCAAGGACGCTGTTGCAGGTAAAACAGTGTGAGCGGCCCCACAGGTTTTGTGGGCGTGCAGCAACGGTTCGTGCAACCCGTGCAGCGAGAAAACTCCCGATTGCCAGGCCGAGGATTCCAGAGGCAAGAACATAGCTAACAAAAAATGCATCCACAGTTTACTGGGATAACCGATTAAAGCTTTCAGCAGCCAGGCGAGCGATTTGACTATCCTTGCCAAGTGTATAGGCGGTTTGGTATGAGGCCTTTGCTTCCTCAAGTCGTCCCATAGCTTCAAGCACTCGTCCGAGGTTGTACCACGGTGCATCATAGGCTGCATTCTTTGCAACGCTTGCGCGGAGATAGGTTTCTGCTTCGCTATATCGACCTTGTGCTAACGCAACCCAACCAAGCAGGTTGTCACTTACGGCACTGTCCGCAAATTTTTCTTTGCATTTTAAGGCGAGAGACCATGCTGTTTCCGTGTCCTTCACCATATCGAGGGCGAGCCAGATGGGGGTGACATACATTTCAGGAGTCGAGAATGCATTTTGTTCGGCAAGCGCAAGATATTGTTTCAGTGCAAGGGCAAACTGCTGGGTATCTGTCAGTAACAGTGCTATACGCCCGCGAAGTGCCGCTGTGTTGGGATACTGATTATCCAGTGCCAGGGTATAGAAGGTGATGGCTTTTTCTTTTTGATTGGTGCGATCATAGGCAATTCCAAGAAGGTACTGAATATGCGCCTGAGTTGTGTCGAGTTGGTAGGCAGTATCGAGGGCGACACCAGCGAGAGAATATTTTTCGAGAACAAGATAATTGTATCCAAGGACTACCCAGGCATCTCGGTATTCTCTGTTTTGTTCGACAATACGTTTTGCCATGATGCTGCTCAGTTCATAATACCCAGCATCTGCAATGGATTTAGCAAACAAGAGGTCGATGTATGATCGGTTTCCGTCTCGAAAGGTAGAAAAGAGATCGCGCTGCGCAAGAATGTCTCCTGCAATTCGCGCGTCTGTTGATGTCCCCTCTTTTGCTTGCATGCAGGATTCTTTTTGCTGCTCTGAGTCGTTTTTGTAGGTAGAAATAATACACGTGAGAAAGGCTGTTTCCTCACGTCCGGGAATATCTTTGATCAGAGTTGCAGCTTCATCCAGCAGTTCCGGTTTCTCGAGTTCGCCGGCCTGGTGGATGCGTACTTCTGCTAGAGCAATTTTTGCCTCTATCTGGGAGGGGTTTTTGCCTAAAAGTATGACGAGTTCTTCTGCAGCTTTTGCATAATCTCGTAGCAGCGTGCGTGCTTTCGCCGTTGCAATGCGTACGGACTCCGACTGATCACCTTTCTCCTGTGCACGGAGAAGAAGGTCGAGGGCACCACGCCCATTTTTTCTGCCCAACTCCTGCATACCTTTTTGCACAAGGTCTGCCGTACTGTCGTCTGTATTTGCCCCTGGGGCATCCATTTGTAGCGGTGTTGTTACTCTGCCAGGTACAACATCAGGGGTTTTTGCAGGAGCAATAGCATCAATATGCTTTGCATCAATGAGAGAGCTTTGTAGGACGGAAGAGGTTTTTCCACTGTTGGGTGTGACGAGAATACCTATGGCAACGGCAATACACAGCCCTGAAGCAATGTAGAGGATAGTTTCTGTATCGAAGGAAAAACGATGTCTGTTCATAGAGTATTTAGGCCGTTGCGCCAAAGATAAAATCGAGCGCAGAGAGTTTTGTATTCATCGACTGCTGCATATCTTTCTTGAATTGCAGAAGACGTGTGGCGAGGCGACTTATGTGTGTAGGGTATACCTCTATAGTAGTGGAAATTAGTGCTTTCTCAAGGGTTCCTTCCATGATGAGACAAAAGAGTTCCATGGGCTTCCATAGGTACTCGTCGGTGTGTGTGCTTTTTTTTCGCGCAGTCTCAAGCTCCTTGAGTTCTAAAATGCCTTTATAGGCGCGTAGTAGTCCTTCTGGTTTACCGAGAACGAGATCTGTGGCAATTTGTGAACAGTGGTGCAAAATATCTGTAAGGGGCGTTTTTTTGTTCCCTTGTTCTTCTAAAAGTATTTCCAGGAGACCCGGCCTATGGAGACTGACGTGTGCAAAACCCTCTTGTTCTTCTGGGCGAAGGTTTCTGAGCATTTCCCGTGCGACAGCCTTTTGAAGATGCTCTTCGAGTGTCACAGAAAGGACCCGTGACACAACCGTGGGCAAGAGAGACTCGGGGTTAGCAGTGGTCAGCAGAAAGAGAGTCGCACTCTCCGGTTCCTCCAGGGTTTTGAGAAATATGTTGAGCCCTTGGGTGTTCATACGATCTATGTCTTCCCATACGACGATTCGCCTCCCTTCAGCGCTTCCAATACCAAAGCGGTCGAGGGTTTGTCTCGCAGTCTCAACAGAAATGGGACGCCCGTTTGAGGGGAGGAGCGTAAAGTCTTGATGGCGATGCAGTGTGGTTTCCGGAATACCAAAAATCTCCGCTGCAGCGAATTCAGCCAGTACTCGCCCAAAACCATAGGCAGGCTCTTCAAGGAGAATTGCATGATGTACTGTAGCCAAGCGGCACAGCGTACGGTATACTTCGTTTACCGGGTGGCCACTTTCCGAGAGGAGGGTGCGAAGGGCCGCACGAATACGGGGTGAGTTCTCGAGCATACAAGTCCATTCATGATGTCATGACCAAACATACGGAAAGAATCCATATTTACAATAAGAAAGCCCTTTTTGATTTCGAAACGGTAGAGACCTTTGAGGCGGGCATTGTGCTTCAGGGCTATGAAGTGAAATCCGTTCGCCTAGGTAACGTGAATTTGAAGGGAAATTTTGTGCATATCTGGCATGATGCGCCCTGGGTTGAAGGCATGCATATTGGTCATTATCCGTACGCCTCCACGGTGGAAATGGATGCCAAGCGGAAAAGAAAACTTCTGTTAAAAACAAAGGAAATCAAGAAACTTGCCCAGTATATACATGAACAGGGTGTTACGGCAGTGGTGCTTGAAATGTACTTTAAAGGACCGCACGCAAAGGTAAAGCTCGGTATCATGCGGGGAAAGAAACAACATGACAAACGAGAATCCATCAAGCGTCGTGATGAGGAGCGCAAACTCCAATCCGTGCTGAAGGCCTTCCGTTCTTAAAGGAGAAGAAGCGTTACGCCGCCAGAAAGTAGAATGAGGCTAAAGCTTACAATAATCACTCGGCCGAATCGTTTCCCGCCAAATATTTTTGCAATGCCTACTTTTACTGCGGTGTTGACCATCATGGCAATGATGATTCCCGTTGAGGCAACTTCAGGGGAAATCTGATTGTTTAGTGCCTGTGAGGAGAGCGTTACGGTAATGGCATCAACATCGGCTAGACCTGAAATAAAACTGATGAGATACACACCTTGGGCACCCATATAGTGTGAAGCAACTTCGGAGAGAACAGAAATCAGGAGAAAAAAGAGTGCAAATTTCAACGCAGGGCCAATTTGAAACGGGCTGCTGAGCTCTACCTCCTCAGCGGGTTCGTTCATATCACGTCCTTTTTGCTTACTGCGCATAACCAGAAAACCAACAATAAGGGCGCTGGTGACGCTCATGGCAACAACCGGTGGTAGTAAACTCCACGTGAGCTCCTGATTAAAGCTCATGACCCAAAAGACAACGCGAAAAAACATCATACAGGAGGCAATAATGGTTGCCATGACAAAAGGGCTGACATGTTTTTTCTCAAGGGTACTTTGCTGTGCCATGGAGGAGGTCACCGCCGTTGATGATGCGAGTCCTCCAAGGATTCCTGCAAAAAGAATGCCCTTTTTCGCGCCAAAAATTTTACTGAAAATATATCCGAGGTAGCTGATTCCAGAAATAAGCACCACAACCTGCCAGATTTTTTGCGGCACAATCATGCCCCAGGGGTCAATTGCCGTTTGAGGCAGAAGTGGGAGTATAACAAACAGAATTGCTGCAAATTTCAGCGTGTCCATAAGCTCCTTGTGGTCGATGTGATCGAGAAGCGCGTGGGTATACCGCTTGGAGAGAAGAATAACCGTCGTGGCAATAGTCACAATAACTGCTAATTGCCCATGCTCCGCAAGACAGAGGCTGCCGATGAGAAAGGTCGTCATACCCGTGAGAGTCGTCGTGAGGCCTATATTATTGGTCACAAATGCTTTGTGGACATAATGCACAAGCAGCAGCAAGAAGACGGCAATGCCAATGGCGAGCAGCATGTACTGATTCTCGTAGATTTGTGATAGGTAAACACCAAGACCGCCGAGGAGTCCAAGAATCATATGGGTACGGATACCGCCAAATTGTTTTTCTTTTTGATCCTTCGGTTTATCTTTGAAACCATTGAGTTCGCGTTCAGCACCAATAAGGGCTGAGAGAGCAAGAGCAGACAAAAACTGTAAAACGGTGGTCAGTAGCATGGAGGCAAAAAGAAAATCTTTCGACAAAGTATACCATAACCTCTGTTTCGCTGGTAGATAACAAATGCCGAGGTTGCAATTTATTTCGAGAAGGGTATAGTATTTTTTGTGTAATACTTTCGTTTCTACAGTCGAACTTCTATGGATACTAAATTTCCCCACGTCTCAGGGATGAGGGACATACTGAGCAGCGATCACGAGTACTTTACTTTTATTAAAAAAGTTGTGAGGTACCACGCAAGAAGATCAGGTTTTCGGCGTATTTCTTTGCCGGCCTTGTCTGATTTTGAGCTTCTTAAAACTGCTTTGGGTGAAGCCTCCGATTTAGTTTCCCATGCGTTGTACAAAATGGTGAATGAGGAGGGCGTGTTTGCTCTCAGGCCCGAATATGCAGCATCTATGGCCCGAGCCTACGTTGAGCATAATCTTCATGAAAAGCCTCAGCCTGTCGAGTTTTACTATATCGATCAAAACTGGCAGCGAGCACTTCCAGAAAGGGAGGCAGAGGGAGTATTGTCGGAAAAACATACCTTTGGATTTGAAATTCTCGGTGAAGAAGACCCCGCACTGGATGCACAGCTTATCGAGATGTCTGCAAAGATTTTCTCTGATTTGGGGCTGAACGTAAAACTCCGCCTGAATAATATTGGAACGCGCAATGCGCAGGATAAATACCGTGAAGATCTGCGTAACTTTTTTGCTGGGAAAGAACGCAATCTTGGAGAAGATGATGTCTCAAAGCTTGCAGTGAATCCGCTGCATGTACTCACGTCCAAAAACGAAGACACGCAGATTTTGGTGCAGATTGCTCCGTCTATTGCATCAAGTCTTGATAAGGAATCAAAGGAGCATTTTGCAAAAGTTCAGGAATATTTGGACGTCCTCGGCATTGAGGCGGTAATCGATGACAAACTGTTTGGTGGTCTTGATTACTATCGCCGGTTGTATTTTGAATTTTATATAGAGCATGAGGGTCAGGAAACTATCCTTGGATGCGGCGGTCGCTATGACGATCTCGTAGAGGAATTTGGCGGTGTGAAAACACCTGCTCTCACCTTTAGTGCCGACATGGATGCCGTTGCAACAGCAATGCGCCGTGTACAGCTTGCGGTACCCTCAAAAGACAAGGTCAGTATTTTTGTGGTGCAGCTTGGAGATAGCGCGAAAAAAATGGCACTTCGTCTTGTATCCGATCTTCGAGCACGAGGCATTCGTACAATGGGAGCTCTTGGAAAGGCGAGTATACGTTCACAGCTCGAGAGTGCGAGTAAGTTTGAAGTAGAGTACGCGCTGGTGCTTGGACAAATGGAAGTCGTGGAAAAGAAAATCATTATGCGCGACATGAAGAAGGGAACACAGGAAACGCTGCCCTTTGAAGGTGTTGTGGATCGTATGGTGGAGTTACTCGATCCATCCCTTCTTGACACGAAAGATTTTCGGGCAATGATTGAGGACGCATCAGATTCAGACGAAGGGTAACATTTGTCTTTTTATACCAGAATATGGACACCGCTCTTGTGGTGAAGTTGTTGGTCGGTACTCAGGTTCTCGCGATGGGTGGTCTTGTGACCTCCCTCGCGTTTATGCAAAAAGAGAAGGGGAAAATACGGTCTTTGCAAAAAAATGCCATGGATATTATTGGCTATGTGCATGGCCGTGTTCAGGATGTTCTGCGTATGACGGAAACGGCGGAGGTGGAGGAGGAAAAGATTTCTACCCGTGAAGAAGTGATAGTCACGCCTGATGACCACGTAAAAGTGCAGCAGTTGCTGCGCAAGGCCGAAAAAGCCTTAGACGAAGAAGATTTTGAGGAAGTGGAGCGTATCTGTATTGAAGCTCTTGCCTTGAACCCTGATGACGAAGATGTCAATACGACTCTTGCGTATGTCTATAGAAAGCAAGACAAGCTCAGTAAAGCAGAAAGTATATATGTCCACCTCATTGAAGAGGGTAATCAAGATCCGGCAATATTTAGCGGTCTTGGACGGGTACTGGAAGACCAAAATCGTACAGAAATGGCTCTTCGTGCCTATAGTGAAGCGTTAAAGCGGGATCCTCACAATGCGGCACGTCATGCAACTTTGGCACAAATGTATGGAAAGACCGGTGCAACCCGAGAAGCAATTGAGGCCTATGAACAGGCACTTCGATATGATTCAAAAAATACGGAGTATATGTTTGCTCTGGTGGAAGCATATATGCAGGTAGATGCTCTCATGATGGCGACAAAGTATTTAGATGCAATTCTGTACAACGAACCCTACAACGAAAAAGCAAAGGCAATGTTGCTTGGGATCAAAGAGCAGGGCAAGATATAGATAATTTCTTGTCTCTCCTTGTATGGCCTATATTTGTACCGCGTGTGGATATGAGACGCCCAAGTGGGCGGGGCAATGCGTGTCTTGTCGTGAATGGAGCACCCTATCTGAGCAACGAGCCGCGAGTAGTAAGGTCATGATGCCAGGTGGAAAAAAGGCAGTAGGCGGCACGGTGCGGGATATGCATACTCTTGAGGGTGTGCAGGCATCGCGTGATCACACCATGGAAAAAATTCGCACGAGTATTGCAGAACTCGATCGTGTCTTTGGTGATGGCATTACAGAACACAGCGTTACCCTTTTGGCTGGTGAACCTGGCATTGGGAAATCGACGCTCACACTCATGTTATGTAAAGCCCTCACAACTCTTGGGAAACAGGTTTTGTATGTCACAGGTGAAGAATCCTTAGCGCAGATTGGTGGGCGGGCGTCTCGTTTGGGCATTGAAGGAAATATTCTCTTAATGCACGAATCTGTGATTGAGGATGTGGTGGCAACAATTCGCGAACATAAACCAGATATTGTCTTCATTGATTCGATTCAGGTCATGTTTAGTTCGGTTCTGGGTAATACACCCGGGAGTATTCAGCAAATTCGCCTTGTGACAGAACTTTTGGTGGATGTAGCAAAAAACGAGGGCGTGACGGTGTTTATTATTGGTCATGTTACAAAAGATGGTGGTATTGCCGGTCCAAAGGCGTTGGAACATCTTGTCGATACCGTCGCGGTGCTCGAGGGAGAGCGAGGAGGAGAACTACGTCTCTTGCGTACGGAAAAAAACCGATTCGGACCAACGGACGAAGTTGGCGTGTTTGCCATGTCAGGAGAGGGACTTATTCCCGTTGAAAACCCCTCCGCTATCTTTCTCACAGGGAGACGTTCTGGCGCGCCCGGTTCTGTGCTGACAGCCACCATGGAAGGTTCCCGGTCTTTTCTACTCGAAGTACAGTCCCTGGCCGCGGCGACAAAATTTGGATACCCCAAGCGTACGGCAGTGGGGTGTGATCCGCGGCGACTCGAGATGTTGCTTGCGGTGCTCAGTCGTTTTATGAAAACCACCATGGATAGTCATGATGTTTACGTCAATGTGGTGGGGGGATTGAAAATACGTGAAACTGCTCTCGACCTAGCCCTCATCGCCAGCATAGTCTCGAGTCGACTCGGCAAACCCATCCCAGAAGGGACGGTGCTTGTAGGGGAAGTGGGTTTAACGGGCGAAGTACGGAGTGTGGCACATATGGAGAAACGATTGAAGGAAGCACAGCGCATGGGTATGAAGCGTATGATTATCACTGCCAGCAGTACGAAGTCTCTGAAAAATGTGCCTGGAGTCAAAATTATTCCCGTTGGATTTGTCGGCGATTTGTCCAAAGTGCTTTTTGAAACGCTGGAAAATCATTGATACTCTTGAGTTTCCAAACGACAGTTCGTACAATACCTGCGTACATTTCCTTTTCTCATGCGCACTCTCTCTCTTTTCTGTACAATTTTGCTCCTTCTGACTTCTTGCTCCTCTGTTTCCCCAGAAGAACAATTTGAGGCATATCTAGCAAAGGTGATTTGTACTGCAGAAGGTGCCTACAAGGCGATTGATGCTGCACGGATTGATCCTTCAAGCGGTACGGTCATGCATCTCCTTACGGAAACTGATCGTGTTTCCAAAGAACTTGCGGACCTAAAAATTACCTCTTTTGGTTCAAAGGAACAGGAAGGCGTGGCGAAAAAAGCTGTGCCGGACGCCGCGCGTATGGTGCAAAACGCCGTTGCTCTTGCAAAGACAATGTGCGATCCTAGCCAGGCAACAATCGATCAAGTAACCCGTGATTATCAATAATTGTATGGTCTCTCAAATTCTTTCCCTTGCTGCAAAAGCAAAGGCTGACATTGAATCAGCAACAACATCTGAAGCAATAGACGATATTATCAAAGGCTTTTTGGGGAAAAACGGCGGTCTTGGAGAGATTCTCAAAGGAATTAAGGATTTACCGGATGATCAAAAGAAACTCGTCGGACCAGAAGCAAACAAGCAGAAAGATGCACTGCTCTCTTTTGCTGAACAGAAGAAGTCAGCACTTGCGGAGGCCGCACTGACAGCTGCCTTAGAAACCTCCACCTTTGACCCAACAATGCCCGGGAAAAAAAACCTCAACCTGGAACAATTAGGAGGACTTTCTCCTTTCACACGCATGGCTGATAAGGCTGTTCGTGTCTTTGAAAAACTGGGATTTGCGGTTTGGGATGGAGGAGATATCGTGAATGATTTTGAAAATTTTGGCGCCTTGAATTTTCCTGATGACCATCCGGCGCGGGAAATGCACGATACCTTTTACGTCGAACAGGGGTATCTACTACGGACGCATACCTCAACCCTGCAGTATCATATTTTAAAAACAAAGGATTTTCCAATTCGTGCCATAGTACCTGGGAAATGTTTTCGAAATGAAGCAACGGACGCACGCCATGAGGCGATTTTTACGCAGCTTGAGGGAATCGTTGTGGATACGAACATTACGGTGACCCATCTGATTGCAACTCTCGAGTTGTTTTTGAAGGAGATTTTTGAAGAAGACGTCAAAACGCGCATTCGACCAGGCTACTTCCCTTTTGTTGAACCGGGTTTAGAACTGGAAATTCATTGTCTTGTTTGTCATGGTTCGGGTTGCCGTCTATGTAAGGGGCTGGGATGGATTGAAGTGATGCCTTGTGGAATGATTCATCCAAATGTGCTGAAAAATGCCGGTGTGGATCCAGAAAAGTATAGCGGCTTTGCCTTTGGTTTTGGCCTATCGAGATTGACGCAACTCAAGTATGCAATTGCGGATTGTCGCTTGATGTATGCAGACGATCCAAAGTTTCTCGGGCAATTTCAGTAGTTGTCCCAACGGGTGAAATCTGCTATACTGCACTGATGTATAGTTTTTCTTCCGCTTATGACGACAGGAACAGCACAAAAAACGGATGTGGCCACGGATATGACGCCCGCCCAGGTGGCCGAGCTTCGTTCGATGCTCGACAGGGAAATGGTCGAAAAATATCCCGATATTATTCAGATGCTTTTTCAAACGCCATCCCTTATTTTTGATGAAAAAAAGTACTGGATTCAACTGATGCCTTTGATGGCTCCTGATCATATTGAACGTCTCCGTGGGATACTTCTTGCTGAACGACAAAAACTTGCGGAAATTAACGCACGCTATACGGAAGGTGTACAGTCGCTTGAAGCATTAAATCGACCATCGCAGGAGGAGATTGCACGAAAACGTCAGGCAATTGCAGCAGAGGAGGCTGCCGCCGCGCATCGTGAAAATGAAGAAGAAGCATCCCTTATGAGTTCACTGAAGGACGTGTAAATTGTGCCATCTCTTCGAGCAGAGCTGGTGAGAGCTGGACGGAATAGGGTGTTTCGATCACCCGCCCAAGAACATTGAGAGTAATGCGGGTAATACCCTTTGGGGCACTCTCCAAGGACTTTTTGAGCTGCCCAAGTAACAGGGCATCTGTATGTTCCACACAGAGCGTATAGGCCTTTTCTTCTTGTGTACTGGGTTCCTCTAGAGTTGGCTCCATGTCTTTTTGTACCGTTGCGACTGTGGGAACCTCCAGGTCGCTTTCAGGCTCTTCCATAAGGAGAATGCTTTTCTTGAAGAGGCGTACTTCATCAGGATCGAAAAGATTCGCGGCTTTGGCACTTTCTATCATCTTATCGATGTGGAGTTCTTTCAGTTCTTCCACGATACATTGAATTTCACCGCCACGCATTTCTACCTTCCCGCGGATTTTGAGAAGGACATCTTCACGCAGCATGGATCCAACCTTCTCGTAGGTTTTTGGAAAGACCACAAGCGTCATATCGCCACATATATCTTCAACTACTGCAGTGGCCATGAGCGCACCGTTTTTCGTCATTATTCGGCGCAATTTTGTGACCACGGCGACAAAAATGCGGGGCTTGCCCAGGTCCCGATCCGTCAAATCGGCAATGAGCGTCGCTCCTTTCTTAATAAACGCCGTAATACCCTGCAGTGGGTGTCCTGACACGTAAAACTCGAGAACATCTTTCTCCATTTTGAGTAAGACCGGTCTTGGAATGATGGGCGATTCTCTCAGGACAATGGCGCGTGCGGATTGATCATCTGGCGCCATCATGGCAAAAATATCCGTTTGACCACTTGCCTTTTGAGCTCCGTGGGCTTTGGTGTAAGCAATGAGATTATCGATGTTTCCATACAGTTGATCTCTTGGAATACCAAAGGAATCAAACCCACCAGAAAGGACTAAGGCCTCTAGTGTCTTCTTATTGATGACATGACTTGGCACATTCGTGAGAAAGTCTTCTAGACTAGTAAAATTTCCATGCTCTTCGCGGCCTCGCACGATGGCTTTGGCGACCTCAATACCCAGTCCCTTGACGGCATTGAGACCGAAACGAATTTCTCCATCGCGCACCGCCGTAAAGTGCACAAGCGATTCGTTGACGTCTGGTGCGAACACTTTAATACCCATACTGATGGTATCCGCGAGCTGAACGGACAGTTTGTCTGGACTGTCTTCTACCGTCGAGAGCAGCGCTGTCATAAATTCCGTGGGGAAGTGTGCCTTCAGATACGCAGTTCTGTAGGCAATGATGGCATAACAGGCGGCGTGGGATTTATTGAAACCGTAATCCGCAAAGGGTTCAATTCCGCGCTCAAAGAGAAACTGCGCGTCCTTACGATCATTCCCCATGGCGACGGCTCCCTCAATAAACTTTTCTTTCTGTGCGAGGAGCTCAGACATAATTTTTTTACCAATCGCGCGACGCAAAAGGTCAGCAGCCCCGAGACTAAACCCTGAGAATCGCTGCGCCATTTGCAAAATCTGCTCCTGATAGATGGGGATCATGTTTGACGGTTCCAGAATCTCTTTGACAGCAGGATATTTCTCAAGAATGTTTGTGAGGGATTCAAAATTCTGCTGCGCCTCTTCACTCGGAAATTGAATTTTAAGATTATGTTTTTTTGCCACATAGACGGGAATCCACGCGAGTGGGCCAGGGCGGTACATGGATGCCATGGCAATAATGTCCTCAATGGTGTCTGGCTTCAGTTCTTTCAGCCATTTTCGCATACCCTCCGATTCAAACTGAAAGACACCTTTGGTTTCACCTCGTGAAAAGAGCGCGTAGGTTTCCTTATCGTCGAGGGGCAGAGCAGACATATCGATTTGCACGCCCTTTAGTCGTTCTATAATTTTTAGAGCAATCTGCATCACGGTCAGATTGCGTAATCCCAGGAAGTCCATTTTCAGAAGACCAAGCATCTCTAAAGGTTTTGCGTTGTACTGGGTTACGTACATGTTTTTATCCTTTGGTGGATACTGCAGAGCAGTGTATTCCGTCAGTGGACGCTCGGAAATTATGGTGGCACAGGCGTGTACACCCATTTGCCGAACGACGCCTTCGATGCGTAGAGCAAGGTCGAATACGCGCTGAAACTTCTCCTCCTTCATCAACTCTTTGATATCTGGATTCCCTGCAATAATGGCGGAAAGCTTTGTTCCCAGTTTTTCCGTAATTTTCTTAGCGGCCATGTCCATTTCTTGGTAGGGAATGCCAAGGGATCTCCCTACATCTTTGACGGCCTGTTTGGCTTTCATCGTTCCATAGGTTGCGACCTGCGCAACATTGAGAGCACCATATTTATTTTTCACATACTCCAATACTTCTCCTCGGCGATCATCTTGAAAGTCGATATCGATATCGGGCATGGACACGCGAGCGGGGTTCAAAAATCGCTCGAAGAGCAGGCCATACAGGAGTGGGTCTAGGTCCGTGATCCGCAGCACATAGGCAACAATAGCACCCGCGGCGGATCCACGGCCTGGCCCTACGGCGATTCCCTGCGCAAGCGCCCACTGACAGAAATCTCCAACGATGAGGAAATAGGTACAAAACCCCATTTCGTTGATCACATACATTTCATACTCCAGCCGATCGACGGGTTCCCGTTCTTTTGCGGACAGGGTGTCGAGAAGTGCGCGTTTTTCGTCAGTAAAGGCTGCTTCAGCTAATTCTTTGAGCTCCTCCGGTGAAGTTTCACCAAGCGATTTCTTAAGCCCCACATCGCTTTTTTTCGCCATGAGCACAGGAATCTGCTCCTCGGTAAAAGGAAGCTTATAACGCTCCAAAAGACCCTGCCAGCACAGTTTTCTGAAGTACATTTCCTCCGTCATAGCACCCTCCTCTTTGGGAATTTGAAAACTTGGAATCAGGTTTTTCCCAAAATCAAAATCGTAATGACAGCGTTCTGCGATGGAGACGGTGTTCGCGAAGGCCGCATCAAGTTCGGGAGCAAAATGGCTGCGGAGTTCCTTTTCGTCTCTGAGCGAGTAATCCCCAGCGCGCATGCTGTAGCGAGACGGATCGCCATAGTCTTTACCCGTCTGCATACACAGAATAATTTCGTGGGCTTCCTTATCTTCCGGGCGTGCATAATGCGTGTTGTTCGCCACAATAAGGGGGATGTTCTCGCGGGTCCCGATTTCAATGAGTGCGTCGTTGACCCGCATTTGGCCATCGACATCAGGGTGATGTTCCAGCTCGAGGAAAACATTCTCCCGGCCAAAAATTTCCTGGTACTCTTGTATGATTTTGAGGACATCTTCGTGGGATCGCCCTTGCAAAATCGCCTGAGGAATTTCACCACCTATATTGCTGGTCAAACACATGAGACCGTTTGCGTACTCACGGAGGAGTTCTTTATCAATACGGGGTTTGTAATAAAAACCCTCTGTAAAGGATTTTGTTGTGAGCTCGAGGAGGTTTTTGTATCCCTCGTGATTGTAGGCAAGGAGAACAATGTTGTATCGTTTTGTTCCAGTGGCCTGGGTCATGTCAAAGCGGTTTGTTCCCGCAAGATACATCTCATTTCCCAGGATGGGCGTGATTTCCTGCTCTTTACATGCTTTGTAGAATTCAATTGCACCGTACATGCCACCATGGTCCGTCAAGGCACAACCGGGCTGTCCTAGTTCGCGGGCACGCGTCGCAAGCTGGGCAGGGCTGGATAAACCCTCCAACATGGAGTAGTGGCTATGGTTGTGCAAATGGACGTACATTGGGGTGTGCGTTCGTAATAGTAGAGCAAAATATGGGCCATTCTACTCTACGCAACCGGGGCATTCTCTCCAAGGTAAAATCAGTAAAGTTCACTTGCCTTGCATCTGATATGGTGACGCAAGTAAGCTGACATCGACCCCTTAACCGCTTCCCCATGTATACCTTTGACCTGCTACTCCAAAACTGGAATCCTTCTCCGGAAGAATCCTCCTTTCGTGATCAAATACTCACCTTCTTACGCAACTCTCCTGCCCCCTTTGACCGTGAAACCCTAGAGGGGCACATAACCGGTTCTGCCTTCATTCTTCATCCAGATCGAAGGCACATTCTCATGACCTATCATCGAAAACTCGAAGAATGGCTCACCTTAGGAGGTCATGCGGATGGAGACAGTGACGTCCTTCGGGTTGCCCACCGTGAAGCCTTTGAGGAATCTGGGTTGGCAAGTGAAGATATTGTCCTGGAAATTCCTGAAATATTCAGTATTGATATCCATACAATCCCAGAATATCAGGGGGTACCGGAGCACCTTCACTACGACGTTTCCTTTGTTTTTCGCGCAAAACAAACGAATATACAGATCTCAGAGGAATCACTGGATTTAGCGTGGGTACCCCTATCTCAGGTGGCAGAGAAAACGAAAACACCGCGTATCTTGCGTGGTGTGGAGAGGCTCCAGTTGCATTTGCAGCGTGTTGCCGTAGAGTAAGCGTACTATTTTTTCCTTGGGCCATGTCTCTCTTAGGTAAACGGTGGAAAATCTTGCAGGACGATGCAGGGAAGCCCGTGCTCAAAAAACTCCTTGAAGCACGGGGATTTTCGGAATTACCTTCCAATAGTGCACCTCTTGAGCAGCTGCATGATCCGTATTTAATGCATGATTTAGAGCGCGCATGTGAGCGTCTTGAGCTGGCGAAGGAACGAGGAGAGAAGGTGGTGGTATTTGGAGATTACGATGTGGATGGGGTGACGGCCACGGCTGTACTGGTGAGAACGCTGCATAAACTTGGCATAACTGTTTCCTACCGTATTCCGCATCGTGTTCGCGATGGTTATAGTCTGAAAAACTACTTTCTCGATGAATTGGCCGCCTTGGGGGTGACGCTGGTTATTACTGTCGATAACGGTATCGCGGCAGCCCGTGAAATTGCCCATGCTATAGATCTGGGTATGGATATTATTGTGACGGATCATCATACACCGCCGCCGAAGGATGAGCTTCCGACGGCACACAGTATTTTGAATCCCAAAATGGAGGGATGCACCTACCCCTGTAAAGAACTGTCTGGTTCCGCAGTAGCTATGAAGCTCTGCCTTGCCTTAGTCCAAAGAAATATGCCGGAAGGCGAAGCCCGTGATGCATTTTGTGATCGTTTATATCAGGTTGCGGGAATTGGTATAGTTGCGGATTGTATGCAGCTGGTGGGTGAAAATCGTTCTATTGTTCAGCTGTGCCTCAATTCTATTCGCAGGAATCCTCTCAAAGGCGTAGAAGCGCTGCTGACGAAGGCGGGCATCGACCATACCACGGTCCGTGCTGCAGATATTTCTTTTGCCATGGCGCCACGTCTCAATGCTGCAGGTCGTCTGGATAGTGCCTATGACGCACTGCATTTGTTTTTGAATCAAAGTGACGCAGTGACGACTATTGCACACCGGCTTGATGTGCTGAATGTGGAAAGGCGGACAATGACGCAGGATGCTTTTCATGAGGCACAGCTTGCCATGATGGGGGCGGACGAGAAAATAGCCATTGTTTTGGGAGAACACTGGCCACCTGGGGTCATTGGGTTGGTTGCAAGTCGCCTCGTGGATGCCTTAAGTATCCCTGCGATTGTTTTTGCTAAAAAGGGCGACGAATATGTTGCCTCTTGTCGGAGTATTGCAGGTTTTGATATGGTTGCCGAACTAAGGATCTTTGCCGATATGTTTGAACACTTTGGGGGGCATGCAATGGCTGCAGGTTTGAGCATTCGAGCAGACCGCTTCCCGTTGTTTAAGGAGGCAATGCAAGTACATGCCCGGCACGTTCTCCAGGATAGAGATTTGACGCCCGTACTTCTGGTGGATACGGATATTTTGCCGCATGAGTTAACCCTCGAAACAATCGAGAGTATGTCTGCGCTCGAACCCTTTGGTCTCGGCAATCCCGAGCCACTTTTTCTCCTGCGTCAGGTGCGCCCCATGTATGTCCGTGCGGTGGGTGCAGACAAATCGCATCTGTCTTTTTCTGCAGAAGGTATAAAGGGCATTGCCTTTCGTATGGGGCAACATGCACCCACCATTGAAGGGAAACTCGTGGATATTGTCCTGAGTTTAGATGTCAATACATGGCAGGGAAAGAGCTCAGCGCAAATGATTGTACGAGATATGCTCGTGCATAATTAGGGTTTTGGCAGAGATGTTACCTCCGTTGGAGCGCGCATGAGTTTTTCGACCCGCTCCTTCGATTTACTGAGTGACTTTTGTGTATCTTCTAAACTGGATGTGGCGTTTTTCAAATGTTTCGTGCTGCGCTCTAACCCCTCCGTCGTTTGTGCTAACAGTCCATGAACACTTTCCATCTGCCCAAGAATATGCTGGGCATGTTCTTCAATACGCATACCCTTAAACCCCATGAGCAAAATTTGTATGTAGGAAAACAGCGTAGAGGGAGAAACAGGCAGTACTTTCTTGTTTGCCGCGTAGGTAAAAAAATCGTCGCGATCCTCGTGGGTAAGCAGTTCGTAGTACACGTGTTCGGACGGGATATACATTAAGGCAAAATCCAGGGTCTTTTCGTTCGGGACCATGTATTTGTCAGCAATGGCGAGGACATGTTTTTTGACATCGCGAAGAAATTCTTTCCGAAGTGCTGTTTCTTCGGGTTTTTCGCGGTACCGACGAAAACTTTCTAAGGGAAACTTGGCATCGATACAGAGTTTATAGTCATCTTCCAAAAATAAACAGGCATCGACAGTGGCTCCATTGCGAAAACTATGCTGCAGAGAAAACCGTTCTTCGGGAAAGTAGGTTCGCAGTAAATCGCCTAAAAGCAGTTCACCAATATTACCGCGCAGTTTGGGAATAGTGAGCAGATTACTCAGGGATGTCATCTCTTTTTTGAGATTAGTAATCTCCTGCTGAGAAACTTGAATATCTGCAATATGGCGAGAAAGTTGCATGAGATTTTGCGCCGTTGTACCCAGCCTTGCATCAAGACTCTGGGTTTGGTTCACGACACCATCGCGCACCCCTCGCATGTCATTTTGCAGACTCTGCATGGCCTGTCCTTGACGGAGAATCATGAGAGCAAGCGCGCCAATAAGAACGAGAAGGAGAATTTCCATATGTAGTATGTGGGAAAGGAACGATATGCAGTATACCGTGCCTTCTGTTTTTTCAGGCAACAAAAAATCGCCCAAAGGCGATGACTGAAATGGTGGGTTGGGAGGGGGTCGAACCCTCGACCAGCGGATTAAGAGTCCGATGCTCTACCGACTGAGCTACCAACCCGAGAATTTCAGCTTCCCGAATATACCGATTGAGTGCAAAATTGCAAGGCTTTTTCACTATCCCTCCATGTCACTCGTTCTTCTCTTCGGTTCATTTGATATTCTCCACGATGGACATCGTGATCTTTTTCGTCAGGCAAAAGAGCTTGGAAAGTCACTGCATATCATATTGGCACGAGATGAAACCATACAGGTTGTAAAAAAGCGGGCGCCCTATTATGGGGCAGAGGTGCGAAAACACCATCTCGAAATGGAGCCGCTTGTCGATATGGTGCATATGGGATCCCTCGGTGATAAATATGCATTAGCACAACGTTTGGAACCGGATGTCATTTTGCTCGGCTATGACCAGGAGGCCTTCATTCCAGGATTGTTTGAGGAAATAACCACATGGTCGAAAGTACCTCGCATAGAACGTGCTCTTCCCTATAAGGAGGGTTTCTGCAAAAGCTCTCTTTTGCGCGCGGCTATGGAAACGGAAGAGTAGCTTTCCTTGGTTGATTCTTCGGCCCGTACATGGTATACTTTCCAGAAGTTATAACTACAATGTATGGAGAAGGAGATGCTAACGCTCGCGGAGGCTATTCACATTGCGGAAGGGTATGATGTCATGAATACGCGTATTCTTGATGCAGAGAAAACCTTGCTCGAAGGTCTACCGAACATCGCTGAGGTGGATACGGAAAAAAAAGCAGAATTTTACTACTATCTTCTGACGCTCACACTACGCCGGCATATTACCTTTGAAAACCCTCTTGCGAGGAGCTATTTTGATCGGATGACGGAGCATCTGAAATCGACGGAAGAACGCTATATCGCAGAATACAAAGTTGAAAAGGATCAACATAGACGGAAAATTCTCTTCACCCAGATGAAGGCCTTCTACAAAATTGTGGAACGGTACTACGTGACGCTTGAAACGGGGTATGCCCAGAAGGGCTTTCTCGACGCTCAGGAGCGTGCGTATGAACAGAAGCTTTTGTTTCGCATGGGAAGCCTTTTGCTGAGGAAGCGATACGGGAAGTGGGCGTTTATTGCGTTTTTTCGGGCGACCACAAATTTTGGTATGTCCATTGGGCGACTCCCCATCTTCTTGCTCATCATGATCGTCGTGTTTGGCATTTTCTACGCCTTATCTGACCTCATGGCGCCAGCCCATGTCATGGTGCCCGACACTGGTCACTGGTTTGATTATGTCTATTTTTCAACGATTACGCTCACGTCGCTTGGTTATGGTGATATTGTTCCCATTACACTGTTGCAAAAACTCATTGTCAGTGTGGAAATCTTAGTTGGGTATGTGATATTAGGCTTGTTCATCCACTTTGTCTCCAAGCGGCTCTAGGAGTTTACGCGATTCTATATCGAGGAGTGCCGTGAGGGGCATGAGCAACATGAGAAAGAAGGGGAGGAGCAGACTGTTCACAAAAAAGGAGTGGAGGAGAAGGCTCATGAGAAGTGCGAACATACCAAGACCAAAGAAGGATGTGCTCGCACGGGTATTATTGCTAAAGAACAGTCTTAGGCTCGCATAGCACCAGGATGCATAGAGATAGCAATAGAGGAGAAGACCAAGAATGCCGGTGGTCAGCAGAATATTTAGGAGACTTGAATCGGAGCCACTTGCGGAGTGAGATTTCGGATCGAGAATGAGTCCTCGATCTTGTTTGCGAAACTCAATGGTATTGTATCCAATGCCCAAGACCAGGTTGCCTTCGAGTAGACTTAGGGATTGATCCCAGGATTCCACGCGTTTTTGAGACGTAACGTCGAGGTCGTAGTCGAGGGAACCAGTTACGGTGGCAAGACCGCCCTCCACAAGGCCCATAAATCGTTCCTGAAGACGATCGCTGACCATAAGGCCAAGACTAAAGATGAGCAGCGCTACGATGAACAGGCTGCGAAAACGGAGGAGTCCTAAAACTGCAACGACAACACCAAATGCCACCATACCGCTTCTCGAGTAGGTCAGCAGGAAACAAACTGCTAAAAACAAAACGACTGCTGGAATAAAGAAACCACGCTCCTTGAGAGGTTTTGCATACCAATGACAAACAAAGAGGCCTATGACGACGGAAAAGAAGCCCGCAATGTAATTTGGGTCATACCAGGTACCCAAAAGTCTCCCTATGTGTGGATCCCAGCCTAAAGGCGCCATAAAACGAAAGTCTGGAACGAACAAAAATTGTAGTATTCCTGTGATTCCCAGAAGGAGTGCGGTCCAGAGAAGGAGATGAAGGTGCTTGGGAGTAGCTTTCTCCCCTTCTTGTTCAAAAATATGAACACAAACAAAAAAGAGCAAAAAATAACTAAGGAGACGCACCAGGTAAAACCCTGCCTGGACAATTTGCCCGAGAGGGAGAAAGGGTACCTGCACCAGAAGCGAGAAGCAGGCTATACCAAGAAACAGGAAGATGGGTAAACCAAAACGTGTTTTGGGAAGGCATTTATAGAATAGGAGTTGTTTGCCAAACCAAAGAAAGACAATCCAAGGGATCAGTAAATCGCTGATAAGGATACCAATGTCGGAGATAGGGAGCGGCAGGCGTGCAAGCTGACCGAGAACCAGACAGATGCTCAGTAGGAGGAGTAGATATTTTTCCCGACCGAAGGTCCACCATGTACCGAGACCAAACAGGAGAGCGGCAAGTCCGTACTGTGCAGCGAGAAACATAACAAGCAGTTAAATGACTTCTTTAATATTCTGAGCAAGTTTCTCTCCCACCACAGAGGAGAGTTCCTCAAAACTTGCATTTTCTATGCTCCTCAGATCACCAAACGTCGAGAGGAGCAGTTTTTTATTTTTTGGACCAATGCCGGGCACTTCGTCTAACAGTGACTTTGTCAGCTTTTTACTGCGTACATTTCTGTTATAGGAAATGGCAAAGCGGTGTGCCTCATCACGAATATTTTGTATGAGATACAGTGCATTGGAATCATTGGGCAGTATAATGGGTGTTTTATTCTCGGGAAGGAATATTTCCTCCTCCCGTTTCGCAAGACTAATGAGAGGGAGCGACAACTGTACTTGCTGCATAATACTATAGACAGAGGAGAGTTGTCCTTTTCCTCCATCGATGATGATGAGATCCGGAATTTCACCAAAGGAATCTTCGCTCCCCTTTGCTTGCTCCTTGGCAAGTCTTGTCAGGCGACGCAGCAAAATTTCGGAAAGACTTTGAAAATCGTTGATTTCACCTTCTCCGAGTGACTTAATGGTAAAGCGGCGGTAGTCTTTTTTGGACGGTTTTCCGTCTTTAAAAACGACCATGGACGCAACGGTAGAGGTGCCGCCAAGATGAGAAATATCGTAACATTCGATACGGTCTAATTTCCCCGTGATATTCAGTGCCGCGGCAAGTTCTTTCGCCGCTCCGGTACTGCGCTGCTCCTCTGTCATCCAACGCGTCTTTTGCTGCTCAGCATAGGAAAGGGCGTTTTTGACGGAGAGTTCCACGAGCTCTTTCTTGGCTCCCCGTTCTGGAACAGAGATGTCTACAGCGTGTCCACATTGTTCCTTTAGCCATGTACAGAGGAGTGCTTGCTCGGGAATCTTTTCCTGCAGGAGAATAACGCGAGGCACCTGGGGCGTTCTTTGATAGTAATCAATAAGAAAACTGCGGAGAATGGAATCGTCTTGTTCGCTACTTGCGCTTTCGTCGAGAACAAAATGCTCTTGGCCAATAATCGCTCCCTCACGAACTTGAAAGATATGGACAAAGTACTTGCCAAATCTATGGACATAGCCCAAAACGTCGTGCTCCTGCGTGATGTCTGCTAGGTTTACATTTTGTCTCTCCATGAGGCTTAATACTCCCCGAAGGAGGTCCCTTGTCTTTGCTGCCTTTTCAAACAGATGCTGGGATGCCTGCTCACGCATCTGTGCTTCAAGCATTTTTGCGATGTCTTTATATTCGCCTTTGAGAAAGCGAATGATATTGCCAATCATGTCATGGTAGTCCGGATTGCATACCTGCACACACGGACCCATACACCGCTTTATGTGCAGATATATACAGGGATATTGAATGGTTCTCTTCGTCACTTCAACGGTTTCTCCTTTGTCTATAATGTCGAGATTACAACTACGATAAGGAAACAGTTTTCGCAGCAGTTTGAGTGTCGAAAAGACACTCTTACTACTGGTTTTTGGTCCAAAATACAAGGCGCCGTCGTCCATGACTTTTCGTGTAGTCATAACCCGTGGATAATCCTCTTGGACAGTAATTTTGATATAGAGATGATTTTTGTCGTCTCGCATCAGGATGTTGTACTTTGGCCTCAGTTGTTTAATGAGGCTCGTTTCTACAATCAGTGCTTCGAGCTCGGTTTTGAGCTCGATATACAGAATATCGCGGATTTCCTTCACCATGCGTCGGGTTTTCTGACTGTGCGTTTTACTCAGGCGGAAGTAACTCGTGACGCGCTTAGACAAGTTTTTTGCTTTTCCCACATAGATGATATCTCCCTCTTCATTTTTCATCTGGTAGACGCCAGGGGTAGAGGGGAGACGACTTATAATATTCTCCAGGTGTTCTTGATGCGGGGAGGGAAGAGGCATTTTTTTCTCAGGCATAGATGGAAGCGGAAATCGCTGAGTATGAGTACATTCTTTGTATCATGACACAAAAAAAAAGCCACCCCGTAGGGCGGCTTTTCCTTCTCTTCTTGAAAGAGGAACACCTTACTTCATATCTGTTGAAGGCATTGTCGTGCCGGTAGAAGCACCCATACCTCCCATGAGAGAGGTGAAGTCTACTGCATCAGCAGGTACTTCAATTTTTGTCTCTCCAGCCTTATAACCTGAAGTTCCCTTGAGCATAAACTTCGTCGTCATAAATGGCGCGTCAAAGCTGAAGTCGAAGGTTCCGTTCAAATCTTTAGAATCAGACTTGAAGCTAATCGTCATATTTTGCTTCGCATCCGCAGGGTTTGTAACGACTACATCGATGACAAGCGTATTGTTCAGATCCTTATCGAGTGTCAAGGTGGACGTAATGTCTGCCTTTGCTTCTGGGCTGTCGATCATACCAGTGGAGACAAACTTGCGGTAGTGCATGTCACCATCAATGTACAACTTGTGTGTAACATTTTCAGCAGAAAGCGCATCAAGAACCTGTTCAAATTGTGCCTTTGACTCAGGAGTCATTGTTGACGCACCAGAAAGCTCTTTTTCGCTTGCTTCCATGAGAGCGAGAATTCCCTCTTTGTTTGGAACAACCTTGAAAACATACATGCCATCTTCATCGGCGAGTTTTTCCTTCATGGTGAAAATCTCATGATCCTTGAGGAGAGCGAACATTTTTTTGGTCGACTCTACATCGTTTTCTGCAAAGATTGCATCGATTGCAGCCATATCTTCTGCAGAAGCTCCAGCAGAAAGTGCTACAGGGTCAAGAGACATCCACTTTCCTGTGAACAGTGCTGCCATACCAATATAGCTATCAATGGCGCTTTGCAATTCCGCCTGATCTGCCTTCGCAGAAAGCTTCATGAGGTTTGCATACACCATCTTGCCAACTGTACGAGCTTCAAGAGCGACTTCACCCGTAATTTTACCTGTTGTTGGCGTTGTAACTTCAGCATTCAAGTTGAGCATCCCTCCTCGTTCGTTTGCCTTGTTGCTGGAAAGCTCCGCAATTCCTGTTGCCTTTGCATTCACTTCTGGGTTTTCCAGCGTTCCGTCAAAGGAAAGCTTTGCAGTGCCCGCAGCTGTTTTATCGAGCACATTGCTGAGAGAAGTGGCCAAGTTTGTTCGCGCGTCCTTGAGGACTTGAGCGGGATCGGCATTCTGGTTGAGCGCCGGCTGACCACAGCTGGTGAGGAGCATAACGCTGAGTGCGGAAACCGCCAAAGCCTTATGAGAGTTGGAGAAAATCATACTCGTCAAAAAAAATGAAATAGTGACGCATTTAAACGTGCAATGGTTGTACTATTAAAGCCAATAGAAGTCAAAGAAGGAACACTTGAGACCTTCTTGAAATATTGTGCAAGATCTAATTATGGAGATTGCGGGTATTTCCAGCAACAACCAGGGCTATGATGGCTTCTTCACTGTCATCTTCTGCAACTTTGTTTTTGTGCCCCTGGCCGCACGTCATACAGTTGTACTGAATCACATATCCTTTTTTCGGATGAGACGTTATATATACTGGACGATACAACCCATGACAGGTGGCCTCCCGATCACCCGGTAGGTTGTCTATATGTAAAGAAAAGAGACACATATGACAGTGGTCTCTACAGGTTTTCATCGCTGGTGGTACATCGACCTGACAATGCTGACAGCGAAATCCCTCATTTTTATACCGCAGTTTCATTATCGAAGCAGAGCAACTGCTGTGTCACCTTTCACATATACGACGTCTCCCGCAGGGCGCATATTTCGCTGCATAGGGGAGGCGCTAATTGCTTTTAAAGAGCGTGATTTGCTTATTTTCAGGGACCAATAGTTGGCGATTTGCAGTAACTGCTTTTCCTCTTCCTGAAGCTCTTTTAAAATATATCCTCTCGCTGCACTGCGATTCGAGCTAATCAAATAGCTAACGCTCACTAAACAAATCATGGAAATAATGACGATAACAAGCGTATTTGCGCCAATCGTCACTTGCTGAGCAAGAGTTTTTTTCTTAATTCCATTTCGGTTGCTTGAACCTTTTGTCAGGAGAAGGGTCGCCATGAAGCGGGAAATGTAGAAGTTAAATTTTTTGGAGAAGGCGTAGTTTAGCACTACGTGACCTTGGGTTGAGCTCTCTCTCTTTTTCACTGGGAAGTAGCGGCTTTTTCGTCAGAATTTTTGCCTTTGCCATGCCCCCACAAACGCACATAGGTAATTCCTTGGGGCAAACACAGTCGACGGCCAGCTCTTTGAAGGCATGTTTGACAATGCGATCTTCCAGGGAGTGGTATGTAATGACGGCAACGCGACCTCCTGAGCCGAGGATGTGCGGAAGGTCCTGGAGCACGCGCTCTATTTGTCCCAGTTCGTCGTTGACGACGATACGGAGTGCTTGAAACACGCGGGTTGCAGGGTGAATACCCTGCTGTTTGTGTGCAGGAGTCGCCTGCTTTATAACATCGGCAAGGTCGGTTGTTGTTGTGAAGGGCGATTTCTTTCGTCGTTCCACAATGACCTGGGCGAGTTTCCGTGCATATCGCTCTTCGCCGTATCTCCAGAACATTGTTGCAAGTTCTTCCTCGGAAGAATTGTGCACAATGTCTGCTGCAGATCGTTTTGCTGTCGTATCAAATCGCATATCGAGGGGGCCATCTTTTAAGAAGGAAAACCCTCGCTCCGCCATATCGACGTGCGCCGAGCAGAGGCCGAGATCTAGCAGAATGCTGGAGACGGATCCTGCAACGTTTTGTTCCTGACAGAAGGCCAACATATGTTCAAAATGACCATGGTGCCAACGAATTCGATCTGCAAAGGGTGTGTTTGCAAGACGTTTTTGTGCAAGAGAGAGATGTAAAGGATCCATGTCTATAGCGAGAGCGGTGCGTATTTCAGGATACGTGCTCAAGACAGCTTCCAGGTGACCGCCCAATCCTGTTGTGCCGTCGATATGTACCTGATGAGGTACGCCAGAAAAGGCATCAAGGACCTCTTGTTTGAGGACGGGGATGTGGGTTGGACTAACTGGAGGAGTGTCTGCTAGAGGCATAAGTACATGTTGAATCTATATTTTGTGCACAGATTGTCAATAAAATGACGAGACTTTTCCCATGAATGTGCACAAATGTTTTATAAACATCTTTCTGTGGATACGATTTGTGCACAAACTGTCTATAGTATTATACAACATTGAATAGATTTTGAGTAACATTCTATATTATATATATAAAAAAATTTTCCTTCCCCATGGTTTCGTGGAGGGTCTCAAGAGAAGCGAGCTAATTGATTCATTAGGGAGTTAAAAAAAGCCTTGTCAAAGCAATTCTTCTTTGTTAATGTTTCGCTCGCTATTTTGTAGCGACCTTTAAGCTCACGCTTATCCCTTCTATCTTTACTCATTTCAACTTCCGTTATGGCTGAAGGAAAATTTCTCCGCAACAAGCCGCACATGAATGTCGGTACCATTGGTCACGTTGACCACGGTAAGACTACATTGACGGCAGCTCTCACGATGGTTTGTGCTGCAAACCAGGCGCAGGGCTACAACGCTAAAGTCGAAGCGTATGATCAAATCGACAACGCTCCAGAAGAGCGCGAGCGCGGTATCACCATCGCGTCTCACCACTCAGAGTACGAGACACCTTCTCGTCACTATGCGCACGTAGACTGTCCAGGTCACGCCGACTATGTTAAGAACATGATTACTGGTGCCGCTCAGATGGACGGTGCTATCCTCGTATGTTCTGCAGCAGACGGACCTATGCCTCAGACTCGTGAGCACATTCTTCTTGCTAAGCAGGTAAACGTTCCGAAGATTGTTGTCTTCATGAACAAGTGTGACATGGTAGATGATCCAGAACTTCTTGATCTCGTTGAGATGGAGATTCGTGATCTTCTTTCTTCCTACGACTTCCCAGGTGATGATACTCCAATCATCCGTGGATCTGCGCTTAAGGCAACTGAGAACCCAAGTGGTCCAGATGCACAGCCTATTCTTGATCTTCTTAAGGCAGTGGATGAGTACATCCCTATGCCTGAGCGTGATCTCGACAAGCCTTTCCTTATGCCAGTTGAGGACGTCTTCTCCATCAAGGGTCGTGGTACTGTTGCTACGGGTCGTGTTGAGCAAGGAACAATCAACGTTGGTGACGAAGTGGAAATGGTTGGAATCCGCGATACTCGTACCGTTGTGGTTACGGGTGTGGAAATGTTTAAGAAAGAGCTCGATCGTGGAGAGGCTGGAGACAATGTTGGTCTTCTTCTCCGTGGTGTTGAGCGTGAGGATATCGAGCGTGGTATGGTACTTGCTGCAAAGAAGTCCATTACTCCTCATACAAAGTTTGAGGCAGAAGTATACGTTTTGACGAAAGAGGAAGGTGGTCGCCACACTCCATTCTTCAAGGGGTACAAGCCTCAGTTCTTTATTCGTACAACAGACGTAACTGGTGAGATCAGCCCTCAAGAAGGTGTTGAAATGGTTATGCCTGGAGACAACACGAAGATGATCGTTACACTCATGGTTCCTGTAGCCGTTAACGAAGGAACACGTTTCGCTATCCGCGAAGGTGGTCGTACCGTTGGTGCAGGAGTTGTAGGTAAGATCCTTGAGTAATTCCTATACATTAACTCGACAGACTGTGGCAGCAAAGGGACAAAAAATTCGTATTAAGGTGAAATCTTTTGATAAGAACATCATTCAGGAAGCAGTAACCCTTATTGTGGATACTGCTGCCCGAACTGGTGCCATTGTCATTGGTCCTATTCCTCTTCCTACTAAGCGAAAGATGGTAACGGTCAACCGTTCCACCTTCGTGAACAAGGATGCTCGTGATCAGTTTGAGATGCGAACCCATATTCGTCTTCTCGACATCACTGAGGTCAACCCAAAGACAGTGGACGCTCTTACGAACTTGTCCCTCCAGTCTGGTGTTGATGTTACTATTAAAATGTTAGCTGCGTAATTTAACCTCATTCCAAATGTCCGGACTTATTGCAAGAAAACTAGGAATGACAAGAGTTGTTACTGAAACCGGTGATTTCGTACCTGCAACTGTGCTTGAAGTTGCAGACATGACGGTTGCGCAGGTCAAGATGCCTCCTCACGACAATGTACGAGCAATCGTACTCTCTGGTTCTTTCGCTTCCCGCAAGAAACCGATTCTAAAGCAGTTTCGTGTTTCTGAGGATGATGCGTTTGAGAAGGGCCAGACGATTAGTCTTGATGGGGTCTCCTCTGACTCGGTTGTAGAACTTACGTCTATTTCAAAAGGTAAAGGATTTCAGGGTGTGATGTTCCGCCACAATTTTGGCGGAGGTCGCGCGACGCATGGTGGTAAGTACCGCCGTGCTCCAGGTTCTATTGGAACCCGTAAGCCTACAAAAGTGTACAAAGGTCGCAAGATGCCAGGTCACATGGGAGTTGACCAGATAACGTTGAAAAAGGTTCCAGTGCTTGACGTTGTTCAAGCAAAGCGACTCCTTGTTGTGAAGGGACCAGTTCCCGGAGCAATCGACTCTATCGTTTATATTACTCTTTCGTAAAGACTATCATGAATTTGCCAATTTTTGGTGTAGCCGACAAAAAGAGTACAGCGGTTCTCCCTGAGATCTTTGGTGTCGAAGCAATGCCTCGTACTGTAGCCAAGTCCATTCGTGTTGTGGAAAACAACCGACGTGCGGCAGTTGCTCGCACGAAGACGAAAGCTGAAGTGCGTGGTGGTGGACGCAAGCCATTCCGTCAGAAGGGGACTGGTAATGGACGTCAAGGTTCCACAAGAAACCCTCATTATAAGGGTGGTGGTGTCGCATTCGGACGAACTGGTATTGAAAACTGGTCGCTCTCTATGCCTATTAAGGAGCGTCGACTTGCTCTGTTCTCAGCTCTCTCTATGTTAGCTGTCGCAAAAAAGCTCGGTGTTGTTGTGTTTCCTGAAGCAACAAAGCTTAAGGAACTCAAGGAGACAATTGCCTCTTTGCCAGCTGTATCTGATGTGATCATCTTCGATACGGACGCACACGTTCTTGGAAAATTGATCGGAAACTTGCCCGGTGTTTCGGTCGTTGATGTACGCAACATTCAAACGCATCTTCTTATGAAGGCACGTTTTGTGTACTTTACGCAGAAGGCTCTAGAAGCTTTCACTGCACAGTATACTGTATCTTCAAAACTGAACTAAAGCATGAAAACGATCAACCTCAGACCATATCTGACCGAGAAATCGACTCAGCAAGAAGCAAAGGGTTTCTATACGTTCCGTGTTCCCTTCGACACAACGAAAATCGATGTGAAGAATGCCATTGAACAACAGTTTGGAAAAGAGTTCGCTGTGGATACGGTTCGTATGGCCCGTGTAAACAGCAAAGTTCGCATCGTTGGACGCGGACGAACCCTCACTAAGCGCCCTCGCTTCAAAAAAGCTATCGTTTCCTTAAAAGATAAGGAGAAGATCCTCGATCTTTCTTCCAAAGCATAAGCATCCTACTTCTACAGTTTTGTTCTCAACCTTTCTATGGCTCTTAAGAAATACCGCCCAACCTCAGCAGGAAGAAGAGATATGTCTGTCGTGGACTACTCTCAACTCACGAGAAAGCGCCCGGAGCGTCGTTTGACCTCCTTTATCAAAAATGCAGCTGGTCGATCCAGTGCTGGTAAGATTGCTGTTCGCCACCGTGGAGGTGGTGCGAAGCGTCTCTTCCGTTTTGTTGACTTCAACCAGGCAGACAAGCTTGGAATTCCAGCAACAATTAAGGCACTTGAGTACGATCCAAACCGCACAGCCTTTATCGCACTCGCTGTCTATGCAGACGGTGAGAAACGATATATCCTTGCTGAGCAAGATATGAAGGTTGGGGACGTTGTCGTTTGTGATGTGAAAGCCAAAGTGAAAAAGGGTAATCGCATGCACATTCAAAATATTCCTGAAGGATATACGATCTTCAATGTCGAGATGTCATCAGGAAAGGGAGGTCAGATAGCACGTGGTGCTGGAATGAGCTCTCGTGTTGTTTCCCTCGAAGGAAAGTATGCACAAATCATGATGCCATCTGGTGAGATTCGTTTTATCGCCAAGAACTGCTTTGCAACCATCGGTCAGTCAGGAAACAGCGATCACGTGAACGTGAACGTTGGTAAGGCTGGACGTTCCCGCTGGATGCGTAAGCGTCCACAGGTACGTGGTAAGGTGATGAACCCAGTTGATCACCCGCATGGAGGTGGTGAAGGTTCAAACTCCATTGGTTTGAAATACCCGAAGACTCCTTGGGGTAAGCCAGCTCTTGGTGTTAAAACAAGACGACGTAAGATTACGAACGGTATGATCGTTCGTTCTCGAAAGAAGAAATAATTGTATTTAGCTATTAATATCCACTCGCCGTGTCACGAAGTTTAAAGAAAGGATTCTACATAGATCCTCGCGTCATGAAGAAGGTCAACGATGCAAAAGCTACGGATTCGAAAAAAATCATTCGTACTTGGTCTCGTGCCTGTGTTATCTCTCCTGACTTTGTAGGACTTACCTTTGGTGTCCACAATGGTAAGGACTTCATTCCAGTTTTCTGTACAGAAAATATGGTAGGTCATCGCCTGGGAGAGTTTGCCATCACGCGCAAATTCCGTGGTCACGGAGGTCAGTTGGCTCGATCAACAGGTAATGCAAAATAACTATTATAAGTTCTTATCACTATGAAAGCAGTACGTAAATACATCAGAATTTCACCGAAGAAAGTGAATGTCGTCGCAGGACTCGTTCGTCGCCGCTCCGTGGTTGAAGCACTCAACATGCTTCGTCTCATGAACAAGAAGGCAGGAAACGAGCTCTATAAGGCAATTAAGTCTGCTTCTGCAAATGCAGTTGCGAACTTTGCTCAAGATGAGAACGCTCTTAAGGTTCAGAAACTTCTTGTTGTACCAGGTCCAACCCTCAAGCGTATTCGTCCCGTTTCCAAAGGACGAGCACACCGTGAACTCAAGCGCACCTCCCACATTTTTGTGGAAGTCGGCGTTTAAATCTATTTATTCTCTCTTAAGCGAGCACAATGGGACAGAAAGTAAATCCAATCATCTTCCGTATAGGAATCAACCGCACCTGGAACTCCAGCTGGTATGCTGGTAAGAAACAGTTCGGTTCTTACTTGTACAAGGATGTAAAAATTAAGGACATTCTCCGAAAAGTTTTGAAAAATGCAGGTGTAGCTGGTGTACACATTGAGCGTTCCCTTGGGAATGTGACAGTGAACATCATGTCTTCAAAGCCAGGTGTCATCATCGGAAAGAAGGGAGATAACATCGATAAGATTAAGTCTCTTCTTGAGTCTACCTTTGGTGAGACCTTCATGATTAACATTAAAGAAGTTGCTCAGCCAGATCTCAGCGCAGTGCTCGCCGGTGAGAATGTAGCTGGTCAAATTGAACGACGAATCCCTTATCGTCGTGCAGTGAAGTCTGTTATCGAAAAAGTGATGCAGGCTGGAGCGCAGGGAGTGAAGGTAAAAATTGGAGGACGTCTCAATGGAGCGGAAATCGCTCGTCGTGAGTTCTTCAAGAATGGAAATATTCCTCTCCACACACTTCGTGCTGATGTTGATTACGCAAAGGTTGAAGCAAATACAACCTACGGAATCATCGGAATTCAAGTTTGGGTCTACAAAGGTTTAAAATTTGGCTCCTAGACAAACGGACATTCTATTGACTTCCAGATTGTTCGCACTACTATTTCTCAAGTAATTTTTGCACTACCATGCTCGTTCCGAAGAAAACCAAGTACAGAAAAACCCAACGCGGTCGCCTCAAGGGTGTCGCGGTAAAAGGTTCCACCATTGCATATGGTGAAATTGCACTCAAGGCAACGACCAGTGCATTCATTACTTCTCGCCAAATCGAGGCTGCACGTCGTGCAATGACGCGTTACTTCAAGCGAGGAGGAAAGATCTGGATTCGTATCTTCCCAAGCAAGCCTTGGACGAAGACAGCGGCGGAAACACCGATGGGATCCGGAAAGGGTAGTGTGGAATACTACATGGCTCCTGTGAAGCCTGGCCGAATTCTCTTCGAAATCGGTGGTGTAGACGAAGAAACTGCACGTGAGGCGCTTCGCCTTGCTGCACACAAGCTTCCCGTGAATACGAAGATCGTTACCGAGTAATTTTTATACTATCCGCATTATGACTCAGGCAATTAACAATCGATCGCGCGTTATCAAAGGAGTGGTTCACTCCAATAAGATGGACAAGACCATTGTGGTCCGCGTTGATTCCTACAAAACTCACCCTATCTACAAAAAGCGTTATCGCACGTCGAAGAAGTTCTACGCGCATGATGAGGGCAACAAGGCTCAGATTGGTGACCAGGTCATCATCGCAGAAATGCGGCCTATGAGTAAGCTCAAAAGATGGGCTCTCAAAGAAATTCTTGCATAAATCCGTTCTCTTTCTTTTTTTCTCAAGCGTCTTATGATACAGGCAATGTCCCGACTCCAGGTAGCAGATAACAGTGGCGCCAAGGAAGTCATGTGTATAAAGGTTCTCGGTGGTTCCAAGCGTAGATATGCTGAAGTAGGCGACGTTATCGTTGTTTCTATCAAGAGCGCATCTCCAAAGGGAGCAGTGAAGCGAAAATCCGTTCAGCGCGCTGTTGTGGTTCGAACCATCAACCGTGTACGTCGTAAAGATGGCACCTACCTACGTTTCGACGAAAATGCAGTTGTTATCGTGAACGCGGATGGAAATCCAAAGGGAACTCGTATCTTCGGTCCTGTCCCTCGTGAATTACGAGGTCGCGGTTACCAGAAGATCATCTCTCTCGCACCTGAAGTTTTGTAGTCCTATATCTCTCCATACGAGCATCATGAAATTTAAATTGAACGATCTAGTACAGGTCATGCGCGGAAAAGAATCCGGCAAGCAGGGTAAGATCGTTGCCATCAACAAAGCACACACCCACGTGAAGATCGAAGGTATCAATATCGCCGTTCGACACGTGAAGCCATCTCGCGGTCAACCTGGCGAGATCACGAAGAAAGAGATGCTTCTCGACGCATCCAATGTCATGTTGGTTTGCCCTGAAACGAAGAAGCCTACTCGTATCGGCTATACCGTCGACAAAAACGGTCGAAAGGTACGTATCAGCAAAAAGTCAGGTAAAAACCTTGATAAGTAATTCACTTCCAGTTCACTTCTCCCCCTATGGCTCACCAGTATATCACAGAGTATCGCGACGCAATTGCGGACAATCTCATGAAATCAGGCGCGTACAAGAACAAGCATGCGGTTCCTAAGCTCGATAAGATTATCGTTTCCGTTGGTATCGGTTCCTACATGCAGAAGAGTAAAGACTACTCTGCAATTGAAAAGAACCTTGCGCAGCTCACTGGCCAGAAGCCAGTTATGCGTAAATCTAAGAAGGCGATCTCTAACTTCAAGCTTCGAGAGGGTATGCCTGTAGGTCTCCAGGTAACACTGCGTGGTCCTCGCATGTATGCATTCCTTTCAAAGCTCATCAACGTGGTCCTTCCTCGTGTTCGCGACTTCCGCGGCGTATCTCTTCGTTCCTTTGATGGACATGGAAACTACTCTCTCGGTCTTCCAGAGCAGACCGTGTTCCCAGAAGTACGACAGGATGATGGTATGTTACTGCACGGTGTGCAGGTGACATTCTCCACCAGCGCAACAAACAACGATGACGGTTTGGCTCTGCTCAAAGCAATGGCATTCCCCTTCCAGAAATAATCCTTATATTTTTCCCTCTTCAAATCGTGGCACGAAAAGCAATTGTCATCAAGGCACAACGTCGACTCGCTCAGCAGGAGCAAGCGCGTGCACTTGGTAAGAAAATGAAACATCCAACTCGTGTGTATAACCGCTGCCGTCTTTGTGGGCGCATTGGTGGATACATGCGTTTCTTTCAGATGTGTCGTATTTGCGTTCGTGAGCGCGTTGCCAATGGCGATGTGGTCGGTTTTAAGAAGGCAAGCTGGTAGTATATTTTTGTTTCCACATATTTAACGTAAACACGATGATGGTGAATGACCCGATTGCAGATCTTCTCACACGTGTGCGTAACGGTTATATGGCCGGTCTCGCACAGGTACGAGTTCCGCACTCTCAGATGAAGTTCTCAGTCTCTAAAATTATGGAGAAGGCAGGTTTTGCGGCAGCAATTACTGTTGAGACAAACGAAGATGGTTTCAAGGATATTGTCATTACCCTTGCAGATCAGCCAAAGAACGTACCACTTCCAGTTCTTAAGCGTATGAGCCGTCCTGGACGACGATATTACGTGAAGGCACAAGATATTCGCCCTGTGCATAACGGCCATGGTGTAGGAATCATTTCTACCTCTAAGGGTCTTATGTCTTCATACGAGGCAAAGCACGCAGGTCTTGGAGGAGAGTATCTCTGCCAAATCTACTAGTCAGCACATATTCTTAAAACGATACATACCATGTCACGCGTAGGAAAACAACCAATTCATTTGCCAGAAGGAGTCACCGCACTCATTGGTAGCAATACTGTTACAGTGAAGGGAAAGAAAGGAGAACTCTCCTTCACCTATCTCCCTGAGTTTGTAACGGTTTCATTAGAGGGATCCGTGATGCACGTTCTTCCTCGCGAAGGTGCACTTGGTGCAGCAATGTATCAAGGTCTCACGCGTAATTCCATCGCGAATCTCGTCGTGGGTGTATCAGAAGGGTATGTTCGCGAGCTCGTACTCCTCGGTGTAGGATACAAGGCACAGGTAAAGGGAACGAAGCTGGCTCTCAGCCTTGGTTTCTCTCACCCTGTTGAAGTTGATGCTCCCCAGGGAATTAAGTTCACCATTAATCCAGCGGATGCTCAAGGTATCTTCATTGAAGGAATCGACAAACAGCTTGTTGGTCAGGTTGCGGCTAATATTCGCAAGCTTCGTCCACCAGAGCCGTATAAGGGTAAGGGTCTACGCTACCGTGATGAACACGTTGTGCGTAAGGCAGGTAAATCTGCAGGTAAGTAAGCATTTCAGCATTTCCTATATTTCATCGACATGAACGCATCAGCGACACGCCTCAAACAGAGAAAAAACCGAATCCGCGCAAAGGTTAGCGGAACAAGTGAGCGACCACGTCTCTCCGTGAACATCGGAGGGACGACAATCTTCCTGCAGCTTATTGATGACACGGCTGGAAAAACCCTCGCGTCATTGCACAGCAAAAAAGCAGGCATCTCTTCTGTGAATATGGAGAGCGCAGCGAAGATGGCAACTACCTTTGCTGATCAGATTAAGAAAGCAGGAGTATCGACTCTGGTTTTCGATCGCCGAGGTCGCAAGTATCATGGTAAAGTGAAGGCAATCGCTGAAGCTCTCCGTGCAGCTGACATCACACTCTAATATTTCTCCCACCTCATAACTTCAACTCTCGTGGCTAAAGGACATAAATCGAACAACGTTCGCAAGAAGGACACCGAATTTTTTGAAGAAGTACTCGCGATCGACCGCGTAACGCGTGTTGTATCTGGAGGTCGTCGTCTTCGTTTTCGAGCAACAGTTATCGTTGGTAACCGCAACGGTAAAATCGGCATTGGTGTCGGGAAAGCCAATGAAGTTATGGTTGCTGTGACGAAAGCAGTCACGCAAGCAAAGAAGAATATGCAGACCATCGCCATTGTGAAGGATACGATTCCTTTCCCTATTGAGTTCAAGTACAAGAGTGCAGTAGTTCGTATGATGCCTGCAGCGGAAGGTACAGGACTGATCGCTGGAGGAGCGATCCGTAAGGTCGTTGAGCTTGCGGGGTTTAAGAACATTATGAGTAAGTCTCTCGGTTCAAGTAATAAAATCTCCTCTTCCCGTGCAGCACTCTTTGCTCTTGAAGCACTTACTGCCAAGTATATGCACGTTGAGAAGGTAGAATCCGTTGAGCGTCCTAAGCTCGAGCAAGAGGCTCCAAAGGCTGAAGAGCGACGCCCAGCTCGCCGCCCTGCTCCTCGAAAGGCAGCAGCGAAAAAAACTGAAGAAGCACCAAAAGCATAAATAATTCGTACACATTTCTTTCATTATTGCATCATGAGTCTCCAAGATATCCAGAACGGAAATAAGATCGTGAAAAAGGCGAAACGCCTTGGACGAGGTTATGGATCCGGCAAAGGTGGAAAAGCTGGTCGTGGAAATAAGGGACAACAGGCACGAACCGGTTGGACAATTAAAGCGCAGCTCGAGGGTGGTCAAACATCATTTTTGATGAAGATTCCTAAGCTCAAGGGCTTTAAGGCTATCAACAAAGTTGTTCGCACGCCAATTAACCTGGGCGATTTGAATGAGCGTTTTGAGGACGGTGCGACGGTTGGTATGAAAGAACTCATTCTTTCAGGACTTGTTTCCAATGCGAAGTCTGAAGTAAAACTTCTTGCTCGAGGTACGCTCGATAAGAAGCTCACGCTTTCTGTTCACGCGGCTTCCAAAGCGGCTGTTGCTGCTGTTGAGGCGAAGGGTGGTTCTGTCACGCTTCTCTAAGAAAAGCTCTCTCCCATATTCTTAATTTTAGGGCACGATGAATTACCTTGTCTCTTTGTTCAAATCACGCGACCTGCGGAATAAAATTCTGTTTACGCTTTTTATTCTCCTCGTTTACAAGGTACTTACACACGTGCCAGTCCCAGGATCGAACTACGCGGCGCTCAGCCAGTTGTTTAATCAGCAGGCGGCAGCGGGTGGTCTTGCGGATACCTTTAGTGCTTTCAGCGCGCTGATGGGTGGAGGAAACTCCGAAGGTCTCTCCTTCATTTTGATGGGACTTTCTCCCTACATTAATGCGTCGATCATTCTTCAGCTTCTCGCGGTCATTATCCCAAAGCTTGAAGCTATTTCTAAGGATGGTCAGCGTGGTCAGGAAATCATCAACAAATATACTCGCTGGCTGACGGTGCCTCTCGCACTGCTCCAGTCCTATGGGATGATCCTGCTCCTCAATACAAGTTTTGGTGGAGGAGAGCTCGTCGCTCCCGCTATGATTCCTATCGCCATGATTTCTGTGACAGCAGGTTCTCTCTTGCTGCTCTGGCTTGGAGAAATGATTACGGAGAAGGGAATTGGAAATGGTGTTTCCATTCTCATCTTTGCTTCTATCGTGACGGCGATCCCACAATATTTCATCAACAATCTCTCGATCTCTCTGGAAGATAATGCGGCTTTTGCTTCTATCGTCTTCCTCCTTGTGATTACGGTCGCACTGTTGCTTTTTGTAACGTGGTTTACGGAGGCTCAGAGAAACATTCCTATTACCTATGCTGAGCATGGAAAACGGGGAATGGAAAAGTCAAATCTGCCTATTCGTTTGAACCAGGCGGGAATGGTACCAATTATCTTTGGTGTCAGTATGGTGACGTTTCCAAGTATAGCGGCGAACCTAATTGCTGCCTTCTCGACGAACTCAACTCTGCGTTCAATTTCCGACTGGATTCTTGCTAACTTCAATCCTTCAGCTCCCAACATGTGGTACCAGGTGATTTTTTTCCTGCTCACCATGTTCTTCTCCTATTTCTATGTGAGTATCGTTTTCCATCCTGATCAGGTGGCGGAAAACATTCAGAAACGAGGAGGATTCATTCCGGGCGTTCGTCCAGGAAAGGAAACTGCACAGTTTATTGGTGCCGTTTCTGCTCGACTGACCCTGTGGGGAGGTCTATTCATTGCTCTCGTTGCGATTTTCCCCTACGTCTTCCAGGCCTTTACTTCATCCAGTAGCTTTGGAAGTGTGCAACTCCTCATTTCCGGTGCAGGTTTGATCATCATTGTTGGTGTGGTTCTGGAAGTCCTTCGTAAGATTCAAGTAGAATTGGTGACGAAGGATTACGATAAATTTTACTAGACTTTACAGTACCATTCGGTGGATATCATCTTGCTTGGAATTCAGGGGGCGGGAAAAGGTACCCAGGCGGAGAAACTGCTCAGTACAGGAAACTATACCAACATCAGCATTGGAGAAATGCTGAGAGAAAAAGCGAAGTCCGACGAGGACATCGCTTTTTTCCTTCGTGGCGGCAAACTCGTTCCAGATGAGGTGGTTTTTTCCCTGATTAAAGAAAAGATTGAGAAGGAGGGTAAAGAGAAATCCTTCATATTTGATGGGATGCCTCGAACAGTTTCCCAGTACCTTCGTCTAACCCAGTTGCTTGCAACTCTCGAACGCGAGTATGTTCCGGTCTTCTTTGAGATAACGCTGGAAACAGCACTTGAGCGCCTGAAGGGGCGACGCGTGTGTATTACCTGCCATAAGGCTTCCTATGATGCTGAGGCGAAGTTTTGTGGCTACTGCCGGAATGAATTGAAGGTTCGTGAAGATGATCGAAATATTGATAGCGTTCTGCAAAGATTTGCAGTGTTTTATCGTGATACTTTTCCTGTTGTCCTTGAGGTAATTCGTCAGGGGAACATCATATTCTTGAATGCGGACCGTGATCGTGATGCGATATTCTTCGAATTAAAAAGTCGACTTGATACACATACGTTTTCACGTTTTAATGTTTTTTAAAAAACTGTTGCCAAGGCAGGACCTTTCATGTAGATTTTTCGCACATTAAAATCTGACCGCCCCATGTCTAAAAAAGAAGATATAGTCGTTGTGGAAGGTGAGGTTCTGGAAGTCCTACCAGGAATGAAATGCAAGGTGCGAATCCTTGGCATTACTGAAGGACCAGAACGCATCATCCTCGCCTACCTTTCCGGAAAAATGAAGAAACACTTCATTAAAATTATTCCTGGAGACAAGGTACGCGTAGAAATCAGCGTGTACGATCTTCAGAAGGGCCGCATCACTTTTAGAGAAACCAACTTAGCTAATACTTACATTAAATAACGTTCCCCACACGATGAAAGTACGACCATCCGTAAAGCCAATGTGTAATAAATGCCGCGTGATCCGACGAAAGGGTCGTGTTATGGTCATTTGCGATACGGCAAAGCACAAACAGCGACAAGGATAAGCTTTTACCTTTCAAGTTACTTTACTAATTTCCGTTGAACATGGCTCGAGTAGCAGGCGTTACGCTCCCCAAGAATAAGAGAATTGAAGTTGCATTGACCTACGTGTTTGGTATTGGTCGTCCAACGAGCAATAAAATTTTGGAAAAATTGCAATTGAACCGCGACAAGCGTGTCCATGAAATGACAGAGGACGAGTTCGACCTCATTCGTAACGAACTTCGTACGATGGTGGTGGAGGGAGATCGTCGCCGTGAAGTAGCAATGAATATTAAACGCCTACAAGATATTAGCTGCTACCGTGGTTATCGTCACTCTCGTGGACTTCCCGTTCGCGGTCAGCGAACGAAGACCAACTCACGTACTCGTAAGGGTAAACGTCGAACGGTTGCAAACAAGAAGAAGGAAGGATAGTCCTTACCTTTCTCCCTCGCGGGAATTACCTTACTCACTACTTATTTCTGACTCATGGCAACGGCCTCAAAGACTACAGCATCAAAGAAAACCAAGAAATCACGACGAAGCATTCCACACGCAGTGGTGCATGTGCTTTGTACACTCAATAATACCATCATTACGGTTGCTGACCTGGAAGGGAACTCTGTTATGCAGGGTTCTGCTGGCGCCTCTGGTTTCAAAGGAACACGTAAGTCTACTCCTTATGCAGCGCAGCTTGCTACAGAAAGCGCTATGAAGAGTGTTCCACTCTATGGTATTGAGAAGGTAACTGTGTTTGTGAAAGGTTACGGAGTAGGGCGCGATCAAACGCTTCGCTCCATTGCTTCTTCTGGAGTAGAAATCCTCACGATCACGGATATCACCCCTGTTGCCCATGGTGGATGCCGTAAGCGTAAGGTACGACGACCATAATTTTCTCTTAATTCTCAATTTCTCTCAATAGACGTATGCGATACACTGGACCAAAATGCCGATTGTGCCGACGAGAAGGCGTGAAGCTCTTCCTCAAAGGTGACCGATGTGAAACCCCAAAATGTGCGGTTGTGCGCCGAGCAACTCCTCCTGGAATGCACGGAGCATCTCGTAGTAAGCCAACAGAATATGCAAAGCAGCTGCGCGAAAAGCAGAAGGCAAAGCGTATCTTTGGTCTCAATGAGACACAGTTTGCAAACCTCTATGCAGAGGCTGCAGCATCAAATTCTCCAACGGCAGATTACATGATGTCTGTTCTTGAACTTCGTGCAGACAACGTGTTGTACCGCTCTCGTCTTGTCGATTCTCGCCAGCAGGCTCGCCAGATGATCAACCACGGTCTCTTTATGGTGAATGGAAAGAAGATTAAAACTCCTTCAATTCGTCTCCGAGTTGGTGATGTGCTTTCTCTTGATCCAGATTGCAAGAGCAACAACTTTTTCGTTTCTCGTGAAATTACGCAGCCTGCCACAGCAAAATGGCTTCAAGTAAGCCCGAAGTCCTTCAGTGTTACTGTTGCCCAGTCTCCTGAGAAGGATGATTTTGAGCAGGTTATTGAAAGCCGTATGCTCGTTGAGTACTACTCACGTTCGTAAGGTTTCCCGTTTGGTTTTTCTCCTACTTCGTTTTTCCATACGACATGCATCAAATACACGTTGAGATCGGCGCTCCAAAGGTCATCGTGAATCAGCAGGGAAACGAGTTTCACGTGATTTACACAGTGAAGCCTTTGCCATCGGGATACGGTCCTACTGTAGGAAACGCGCTTCGACGCGCGCTTCTCTCCTCTCTTCCAGGAGTCGCAGTAACGGGTGTAAAGATTAAGGGTGCTGCTCATGAATATACGGCTCTTGCAGGCGTGAAGGATACGGTTCTCGATATTCTTCTCAACTTGAAGCAGCTTCGTATGCGTAAGCACACAGCGGAGCCTATGTTCCTGACACTGAAGGTGAAGAAGGAAGGCGTTGTTACTGCAGCGGACATCAAGGCTGACAGCGATGTGGAGATTCTCAACAAGGATCTGTACATCACGACGCTTGATGCTTCCAATGTGGAGCTGGAGATGCAAATCCGTGTGGAAAAGGGTGTTGGATACAAGTCTATTGCTGAACTCAAGAAGGAAAATACAGATCCTGAATTGATTTTGGTTGACGCATCTTTCTCTCCTATTCTCAAGGTTGCCTATACGGTTTCTGCAGATCGTGTTGGTCAGCGTACGGACCTCGACTCTGTGGATATTGAGATTTTGACAGACGGGTCTATTACAGCGGACGATGCACTTCGTTTTGCTGCAAACCTCCTCAACTCTTACTTCACACTGTTTAATGTGGATGGAGTCATGGTTGAGTCAGACTTCGTTGCCAACATCGACGAAATTCTTGTGAAGGAACGTGAGGAAAAGGAGAAGGAGCTGGAGAAATCTCGCGAAACCTACACTCCTATTGAAATTTTGAACCTGTCTCCTCGGTCACTCAATGCCCTCATCAACGGTGGTATTGGTTCTATCGAACAGCTGACCAAGTGTACGGAGAGCAAGCTTGCCAACCTTCGCGGGTTTGGTAAGAAGGCTATGAATGAAGTTCGTGAAGCCTTGAAGCAGAAGGGAATGACTCTCTTCGGCGACGAGTAACATATATTTATTTGATTCTTTCGTGTTTCGACCATGCGTCATCGATCTACCACTAAAAAATTTGGACGAGATAAGGCACATATGAGTGCCTTGGAGCGTAATCTCCTTACATCTCTTGTACTTCATGAGAAAATGAAAACCACGCAGTCTAAGGCTCGCCTGGTGACAAAATCTTTTGATAAGCTTGTGACTCGACTCAAAGGCCGATCCGCAATGGTGCAAATCCGTCTTCTCAAGGAAGTATTCTATTCGGATATTCCTGGAAAGAAGATGCTTGAGGTGATTTTGAAGCGTCTGGATGATCGCACTTCTGGCTACACGAGAACAACTCGTCTGATGCCACGAAAGGGCGACAATGCGTCTATGACGCTCATCGAGATACTCTAATTTATATAACGACGACGCGCAGCACATGAAAACGATGCACTCAAAGCCTTTAGCCACAACAGAACGTACTTGGTACGTGGTTGACGCACAGGGACAAACTCTCGGACGCCTGGCAACAAAGATTGCTTCTGTATTGCAGGGAAAGCACAAACCTAACTTCAGCAATCACGTTGATGTGGGTGACTATGTTATTGTCCTCAATGCAGATAAAATTGCGGTAACGGGAAAGAAACTCGAAGATAAAATTTACTACACCCACTCAGGGTATATTGGTGGAATTTCTGAAATGAACTTGGCGACGAAGTTGGAGAAGCAGCCAACGCATGCACTGCAACTCGCTGTCGACGGTATGATCCCTCGCAACAAGCTTCGCAAGGAACGTATGCTTCGTCTCAAACTCTTTGTCGGTACAGAGCACACGCACGCAGGACAGAACCCACAGCCTTTATTCGCATAATAACGCACGACGAATCTTATGGATTTCACAGGACGCAAGTACATTTACTCATACAGCCGACGTAAAACAACAACGGCGCAGGTTCGCCTCTACGAAGGTGGCAACGGAACCATTATCATCAATGGTCGCGCGATGAAGGACTACGTAACGGATCCCTATCTCATTGATGTGGTCACGTTTCCTCTCAAGCTCATTGAGAAGCTCAAGACCTTTGATATCTCTATCCTCGTGAAGGGTGGTGGAAAGTCTGGTCAGGCAGATGCATGCCGCACAGGTATTGCGCGCGCTCTCCTCAAACTCAACGAAGAATTTAAGCCAATCCTTCGTCAGGAAGGTCTGCTCTCCATCGACTCACGTATTGTTGAGCGTAAGAAGCCAGGTAAGCGTAAGGCACGCCGATCTCCACAGTGGGCAAAGCGTTAAGGATACAAAAAAGAGTCTGCTCCGGCAGGCTCTTTTTTTTGAATGAAACTCCGGACGACCTTTTACTTTTGTTCTTTCTCCTTCTTCTCCCTCAAAGCAAGTTCCCGCGTCAGACGTGTGACCACATGTTCTAGATTTTCTACACTGATAAAGAGAGAAAAACTAAGGTAGGCAAGAAAGGCAATGGAGGTGAAAAGAATAGCATTCACGTTGCTTTTAATGCCCAAAAATCCGGCAATAACAGAGGTTGCCGAGGGGAAAAGAGCTGCGAGACCAATGGCTCCCCAAATGAGTATGAGGGTGAGAAGTTCACGCAGTGTGCGCTCATGCCGCAGGAAATGACTAAAGGCTTTTGCGATCATAAGGAGACAAAAGCCGGGAATCAGAATCTGATAGAGTGGGAGTTCCATAAAATCTAGCGCATTATACTGCGTAAAATAAGTTTTGTGACCGTGTTCAGGCCTGTGGCAAAGCTCTGGCCCTTGCGCATGCTCGCTTGCGTGTAATAGACACGGATTGGTACCTCTGCAATGCGCAGTTTCGCATATCCCGCCTGACGAATAATATCACTGCAGAACTCATAGCCGTTGGCCTCAATTTCTATTGTATGCACAGCCTTCATGGAGTACGCACGCATGCCTGATTGCGTATCGAGGAGGAACTTGCCCGAGAGTAGCCATGTAATGACACTGCCCATAAAATTGTAGACACGCCTACGAAAGGGAACGTGATTTTGATGGCGAAACCGGTTGCCGACAACCATATCTGCGCGCTCATCAAGAATTGGCTGCGCAAGGGCAGAAATATCTCCCGCATCACATTGCTCATCACCATCCATAGTAACAACCGCGTCCCATTTACCCGTTTTGGCATAATCGAAACCGGTTTGTATCGCAGCACCTTGCCCACGATTGATCATATGGTGCAAAGCGGGAATTTCGTGCTCCTCTAGGAGCGCCCGGGTTCCATCTGTTGATCCGTCGTTAATAAAAAGCATATCTCGAAATCCTGCCTCCTTAAGCGCTTTGGCCACAGCAAGAATATGCGCTGCTTCATTGTAAACAGGAACCAGTACAAGAATAGAAGGATGTGTTGTCATATTTCTCCAACAAGAGGGGGCGAGCTTCGCTTTACGTATGCGTGGCTGCATTCTATACTGGCTCCCGCACTCTGTCTATTTATGTTGTTATGAAACGACCTCTTCTTTTTTCCCTCGGACTTTGGATCCCCACGTTACTCTGTATTGGCCTTTTCTGGGTGCGCCATTTGAGTGTGCAGATTTTACCGACGGCTTTGCCAGTCTGGGACCGATTTTTGGCCATTTCTCCTGGTGCAGCGGCCATAATGGTTATGACTTTGGTATTTGCTGCGATTTGGATGACGGTCCTCATCTTTCGAGGCGATGATCTTCCATTGAAGATTCGTCCCCTAACCGTTGGTTTCTTTTGGGTCGTGCTTGTTCTGCTTATGGGGCTCGTAGCCTTTGGTGATGTGTGGGACTTTGGTCATTTACCCATTACTGCAGAGCAAAAAATTGACGTGATGATGCGTGAATTTTCCCTGACAGATCCTGTGTTGGTTTCAGGGTTTTCCATGTTTGGCCATTTGCTTGGTAAAGTCGTCTTTGGACTTGGTGCGCTCCTTCTTGTCGTGCTCGCTATGATTGGGTTTGGTTCCTATCCTGCGAAACTATTTATGGGGGAGAGTGATCTCGCAAGTACAAAATTGTTTGTGCAGCTTGCTCTGGGGGCAGCTGTGTTGATTTTGGTTCTTCTTCTTGCTGCTCTTTTTGGTCAGTTTATCCCAGGTCTGTTGTGGCCGATTCTACTCATAGGTTGTGCTATCGGTCTGTTTCGCGAAGGAAAGGCTATTTTTCACCTCCTGACAACACCTCTAACGCTTACTTGGGCTCGCCGCGACGTATACCTTGGCCCCATCTTTGCGACGGTGTTTATGGTGGTTACGGCGGCTTCTTTTCTCCATGTACTTCGCCCTATTCCCATTGGGTGGGATGATATTGGCGTTTACATGAATGTTCCGTCGCTTTTAGCACAGCACGGTTCCCTTATTGGTGGGTTTGGCTCTTATAACTGGGGGCTGGTGATGTCCCTTGGTTTTGTCCTCTGGAATACACCCTATGTTGCGATGTTGCTCTCCTTTCTGGGCGGGATCTGCGCTTTTTGGATGCTTTACATACTTGTGCGGGAAGTTCTGCCAAAGCATGAAGGAGGTATTCCACTGCTGCTGACAACGACTTTTGCCGTCTCACCCTTTGTCATTTTCCAACTTTCAGAAGATATGAAAGTGGATTTAGGGCTCCTGTTTCTTGTTGGAGGTGCACTGCTTCTCTGTATACAGCTGTGGAAGCATGAAAATCTTCGCACACCAGCACGGTTTCTCACGATAGGGCTTATGCTTGGCGTTGCCTTTGGTGTAAAAATGACCGCAATTTTGGCGCTGGTGATGCTTGTTGTCTTTTTGCTGTTACGTTTTGCAGGAGGCTGGGGGGCAAGTGCGGGTATTTTGGGCGGAGTATTTGTTCTGCTCTTGGGGAATGTTTTTGCCATGGGTGGTCTGGAGGTTCCAGTTATAGTGCGAACGATCCTTCTGATAGTGACCGCTCTGGGATCCGTCGCTTCTGTGTTTTTTGCGAGAAAAAGTGTCGAGCATTTTTCACGTCTTCTGGGATGGTTTCTGACCATGGCTTTTGGCTTTCTCCTCGCCTTTAGTCCATGGATGGTCTTCAATCTCAGGTCCTGGTGTACGCCACAATGTGCTCCGCTTTCTGTGCAGATGTTGCTCTTTAGTCAGATGCAAAGTCCCCGACTTCCGGTAGATTCGGCTGTTTCTACCGCAACGGGTGCATCTCTCGCAGAATCAACGGCTCTCAAATCGACGCTCGAAGAGCAGGGAGGTACGGTAACGGAGGAGCTTGGTCGGTATGCAGGGTTTGACACGGGTCTCATGCATTATATGTCTTTGCCACTGGATGCGACCTTCAGTGTGAATGTCGGTGGTGATTATGTTGCCATGGGGTGGGTGTTCCTGGCCTTGTGTTTTGCCTTGCTGGCCTACGTGGTTGCACGTGCAAAATTCATCACGGATGCGTGGGTTGTCACTATATATGGAGCGATCTTCTTGTGGTTTCTGACCTCTATCTTGGTGAATGTACAGACACCCGCGCCTATAACGCATACGCTGACTCTTCTCTCTGGTATAGGCATACTCTATGCCATAGCACGCGGGCATCTTCTGGAAGAGCAAAAGGACCTTCGTCATGCTCCCATGATTCTGCACCTGACGTTGGTGACAATGCTCTATGGATTCCTCTGGATGTACGCAGCCAGTGGCGTTCTCTGGTATGGTATTGTTGGATTTATCGGTGTACTGATGGGCGGAGGGTACGTGCTTTCACGGCTGCGTGAAGAAGAGCGCCCACGACAATATCAGTTTTTTATCGTAGCGATTGTGCTGCTTTGGATCCTGCCTATGCTTTCCTACAAACTCACGACGTCAGAGACGACCATAAAGACCTTCGAACGGTCCGGAGCTTCCGTGGTATCCATGTTGAAACCTGCTCAGGCCTTTGATTCCCGTCACTTCTTACTCTTTAAAGCAGGTGTACTCAGCCAGGATGCAGGTCTGAAATTTTTCAATGCAGAGTACTATGCGGCTTCTAAGCTCCTGAATACAGAGACAGAAAGCAAAATTGTTCGTATTGGAACGCTTCTACCGTACTTTATCGCCTCAAACGATACACGTGTGGCCTCAGATAACCAGCTGGATCAGTTTCTTGCGACCTATCTTCCGCGAGGCGACGCTGCATACTATGCGGGAATGCTGTATGATGCGGGATTTCGCTATATTGTCTTTGACTTAGGGACGGATTCTATCGATAAAACAACGAAAAAAACCCTCACGAAAAAAGTCGATATATTTCAGAATATGGTCAATGGGGAAGCGCCAGAAGCTACGGCGCCCATGGATGAACGAGGTGAACGAGTATTTCGAGAAGGTGGAAACCCACGACTCGAGGAGGTGATGCGTGCCTCTGGATTTATTATTTGGAAGATTTTGCCCTAATTGGATACTATGATGAATCGAGAAATACATGAGGATGTCCTCCAGAAGTTTGAAGAAAATCCAACCCTGCTCCATGCTTTTCTTTGCCCTTCCTATGTGGAAAAGAAAATTGGGAAGTTTGCTCGTCCCACAAGAGAGCAAATTCAACATCTTTTATCAGGACAGGAGAAACCTTTTTGTGTCGATCGCACTGCAGGGTGGCTGCTGCGCAATTATCCTGGGGCAGTAGAGGGAAGGCTTGTCGACCCCATTACGCTTTGGGAGGCACTTTGTCGGTTTGGAATTGAAATCGTGCTGCGTGCAGCTGCGGAAGATATGGCCGTTTTGTAGGGGAATATACCTATAGGGGGATTCGCCCACCTCACGGTGGATTCGCTGGCTCACTGAGCGTTCGCCGCTCATCTCACCTGCGGCGGAGCCCCGAAGGCTTGGGGAAAGCACATTATGGTGCTTTCCCCTGCGCTGGTTTCGAATCCCCGTAGGTACGGAGCATTGATGAAAGAGCGCGGGCTGTTGATGCTGCGTGCTTTGATGAATCTTTGGTGACCCTACGGGGATTCGAACCCCGATTGCCGCCGTGAGAGGGCGAAGTCCTAACCATTAGACGATAGGGCCATTTTGCTTCACCACTCTACAAATTTTTGGTGCCGTGGCAAGGGTTTTTACTCTGCAAGCAAGGGGAGCTGCTGGCTTTGCCTATCGGGAGTATCCGTCATGCTCGGTGATACCTCCTCAGTACTTTCCTCGACCGGCAGTGTTCCTGTGTACTTCATGAACATCAGAGTCCATGCCGCCGTCAAAAACACAGAAAAAATTGCGTTAATGTACGAAAGCATCGTGAGAGATGCTATTCCGATAAGAATCGCCACAGGCCACGCGAGAGAAACCAGGAGCGACGAGGTAAACCAGCTAAACACATACATAACCAGGAGTGGCACGCCGATGGCAATGGCCGTATTGAGCAAAACGCGCAGTGCAATCAAAATCAGGATCATCAGCATGCTGAGTACTTCCTCAATATTGAGAAACACAGTCTGCATACTGGTCATGAAGCTCGGAAAAATATGTTCTTCCTTCAAAACAATAAAATAATCCGTAAACAGCAGCATCACATTCATCAGAATGCTCACAAGAAACCAGCATCCAAGAGGGAAGAGAACCAAAACAAGCAGCTCCGGTGCAAAGGTGCGCACCGCCCAGTAAATCATAAACACCAGGGAAAGGCGAAAAGGGTAGGTTATCGCATCCGCCTCAAAAAGTCGCAGAAAGTGTTGGGAGCTATACAAAAGCCCCATGCGAATGCGAATAGGCTCCCCTAAAATGGCTTGTTCCGTCAGCTTTATCATACCTCCGTGCAAAAATATGGGGAGCAGCATGTAGCAGGCAGCAAACAGTGCGATGAAAACGATCATCAGCAGCATTAGTAGGGGTTGCCCAGCAAGCGAACTAAAAAACGTAGAACCAAAGGTGCCCGCAACATTGAGAATATTTTCTCCCATAAAGAGCTCGACCCAATACTGATATCCGCGGAGCGAATAGACGAGGGAGCTCACCACCGTTGTCAAAAATGCAGGAACAAAGCCAAACCACAGAAGTTTCTTGTACTTCTGCAGCCGGGCTATACTCCATGCCTTGCGAAAAATCTCTTGATGCGTCATGGTTCGAAAAATTGCGCGCCTATCCTACAACTGTTTTTCGCGAGATGCAAGTTCGAAGAGGGTACGGAAAAAAGACATAAAAACACAGTTTTCCTTGCAAAGGAAGCCATTGCCTCCTACAATAACGCCGTATTGGGCTTGTCCCTCCGTTTTACTCACTTTTTCCGTCAGAAAATGAAGCGGTCAGAAAAGAAAGATCTCATGAAGAACTACCAGAAACACGCGAAAGATACGGGTTCGTCCCTTGTTCAAATCGCAATCCTCTCCGAGCGCATTGCGCACCTTACGGAGCATCTCAAAACCCACAAGAAAGACGATCACAGCCGTCGTGGACTCTTTAAGATGGTAGGAAAGCGTCGCAAACTCCTCAACTATATTAAGCCAAAGGATCCAGAAGGATATAAGTCTGTTGTAGAATCGCTTCAACTTCGCGTAGGGTAATCTACTCCCTCATAGCCTCCCCTTCGGCGCATTGCACAGAACGGGGAGGCTTTTTTCAAGCCTATGGACCGACAACATATTCGAAATTTCTGTATCATTGCCCACATCGATCACGGGAAATCCACCCTTGCAGATCGCTTTTTGGAAGTGACGAATACCCTGGAAAAACGGGAAATGAAGCGTGGCCAAATGCTGGATACGATGGATATCGAGCAAGAGCGCGGTATTACTATCAAACTTCAGCCCGTGCGTATGAGCTGGAAAGGTCATCAGCTCAATTTGATTGATACACCTGGCCATGTGGACTTCTCCTATGAGGTCTCGCGCTCGCTTGCTGCGGTGGACGGCGCTCTCTTGGTGGTGGATGCGTCACAGGGGATCGAGGCTCAGACACTCACGACGCTCTATATGGCCCTTGAGCATGATCTGACGATTATTCCAGTACTCAATAAAATCGACCTGCCTGCGGCGGATCCGGAACGTGTTGCGAAGGAAATTGAGAATATTATCGGGATTCCTGCGGATCAGATTATTCATGTCTCTGCAAAAAACGGTACCAATGTCGATGCCGTGTTGGATGCGGTTATTGAGCGTCTTCCTTGTCCTTCAGAAGGGAAGGAACCTGACCAGATGAAGGCGCTGATTTTTGATTCCGTCTTCGATCAGTACCGGGGTGTGGTGTCCTATGTTCGTGTGATGGAAGGTTCCATTAAGCGTGGAGACAAGGTACACCTGCTCAATAGTGGCAGTTCCTTTGATGTGCTGGAAGTTGGGTGTTTTTCTCCAAAATATCTTCCCACACCGACTCTGTCTGAAGGGGAAACGGGGTACATTGTGACGGGGCTGAAAACAACATCAGATGCGCGTGTGGGCGATACGGTGTGGCGTCACAACAAAGGCACACCTCCAGAGGAAGTACATCCAGAGTCGCTTCCGGGTTACGCAAAGGCAAAACCCTTTGTCTTTGCAACGATTTTCCCTCTCGACGCTGCGGATTACCCGCTCCTCCGGGACGCTCTGGAAAAATACATTCTCAGCGACAGCGCCTTAGAATATGAAGTGGCTCATTCCCACGCCCTCGGCCACGGGTATCGCTGCGGCTTCCTCGGACTCCTGCACATGGAAATTGTGCAGGAACGTCTTGAGCGTGAATACAATCTTGATCTGATTGTTACATCGCCCAGTGTGCCCTACAAGCTTGAGCTCATGACGCGTAAGGGCGCTGACCCGCATTTGTTTGATGAAGAAGGGTTTTACTGGGTGACTAACCCTGCGCAGATGCCCGATCGCGGTATTATTGCCGAAATCTACGAACCCTATGTTACGGTTGAAATCGTGACACCAAACAGTTATGTGGGGAGTGTTATGGAGCTTGCACAGCGCAATCGCGGCCTGCAAACCGGTATGGAGTATATCACACCGGAACGGGTCCTTCTTCGCTATCACATGCCCCTCATGGAAATTGTGGTCGATTTCTACGATCATCTGAAAAGCACAACCTCAGGGTATGCCTCTATGAATTACGATTTTCTGGATTACCGGCCCGGTGATCTGGTGAAGCTGGATGTTATGGTTGCGGGTGAAGTGGTAGATTCCCTCGCGCTCATTGTGCATCGCCAAAATGCGGAGTCGCAGGGCCGCGTTGTGTGCGCAAAACTCAAAGAACTTATCCCAAAGCAACTTTTTACGATTGCCATTCAAGCAGCAATCGGCGCAAAAGTCATAGCCCGCGAAACCATCAGTGCCATGCGTAAAGATGTGACGGCTAAACTCTATGGTGGAGATATTTCCCGAAAAATGAAGCTGCTGAAAAAGCAGAAGGAAGGGAAAAAGCGTATGAAACAGATGGGAAAGGTGAGCATCCCACAAGAGGCCTTCCTCAGTATATTGAAGAAGGAATAATCTCTACGGAATCAGGCGAAACGGTGCATTTGAAAGCGTAAATTTCGACGCCGCTCTGCTTTGCTTCTTCGAGTAAAGAGGCATAGACAGGATCGATATCACTCGCCGCTTCAAAACCGCGTACGTCATCTCGTTGCGTCATGTAGAGCATAATTGCCCGGTGACCCTCACCTGCGAGTCTTTGCAGCGCACGCAGGTGTTTTTGGCCACGCTCCGTGGGGGAATCGGGAAAACGCGCAATACCATGTTCCGCAAGAGACACGTGCTTTACTTCAATATAGGTGGTTTTCCCCGGTTCTTCAGCGACAAAATCAATGCGCCCTTCGAGAATAGGTACTTCTGTTCGTAAAACCGCCTTCTCGAGGCCGGGTACGAGTCCACGTTCCAACGCCTCCCTCGCGATGGTATTGGTCAGATGCGTGTTGACGCCAACCCAAACACCATCCACTTCAAGCGCTTCCAGGGTATAGGCAAGTTTTCGCTTGGGATTCGTTGCACGGCTCAGCAAGCAGCGCTGCGGAGGGTAGAGTACGCCCTTCATGCTCCCCGTATTCACACAATGTGCCAAGGTCGGTTCGCCCTCCAGAAGACAATGCGCAAAAAATCGTTTCGACCGCCCAGTCAGAATTCCCTCTAACCTTGGTGTCGCAAAACGCATAGTTCCTGAAAAAGATTCGAAAAAATCGCTCCTATCGTGTACAATGTAACGATATCTTTACTCAACGCAATGGCGGTCAAACAATCGACGTATCTCCTTGGGGCACTTATTGCCTTCTTGCTGCTTGCCTCCGGCCTATCTGCCTATATGTATTTTACGGGCATTAATCCGTTTATTTCCGCGCAGCAAGTTTCGAAAAGTTCTCTCCATATCGCCTTTGATAGCGTGCCTGCGGCGGTGAACCCCTACAGTTCACAAGCAGGGCAGCGCGCCATCGCTGTGAATGTATTTGAGGGGCTCACCTTCACCGACACATTGATGCGCCCAGAGCGCCAACTTGCTTTGTCCTATGGAAATATTTCTCCAACGGAGTGGGAAATGAAACTCAAACCTGATGTGCGTTTTCACGATGGCTCCATACTGACGGCGGAAGATGTGGTGCAATCCTTTGAGCGCTCGAAAAAGGAGGGGGATCCTGAACTTGTGCTCACCCTCGAAAATATTTCGAAGGTTTCCTCACCGGAGCCCATGGTTCTCCGCATACAAACGGACATTGCGGACCCACTGCTCCCCCTCAAAGTAGCGGCAGTCCCCATTACGAAAGTCAATCCCAATCCTGAGGCCCCAAGCCCCTATATTGGAACGGGTCCCTACATGCTGACCGCACGCACAAAAGACCGCCTTACCTTTACACGTTTCGAAGGATACCACGGTGTGAAGCCGCAGTATAAAGAAGTAGAGGTACTGGGTGTAGCAGATAAGTTTGATCGCATCGACCTTTTGACTAAAGGGCAGATAGACTTGCTCGCCAATGTACCCACGGCGACAGAACAAATGGCATCACTCTCCGATGCGGGGTTTTTGGAAGTCCGTCCTGTTCCAAGCTTAGAAACCATGTTTCTTATCATGAATGTAGGCACGAAAGGCATACCTGATCGCCCTATGCGTGAAGCTATTTCCAAGGCTATTAATAATAGAGAAATTGCCTCCTTTGCGGAGGGTTATGCAACGCCAACGAATCAGTTTATTTCCTCTGGTGTAACGGGCTTTGACGCGGATCTTCCAGAGAAAATCTACAACCCAGAAGAATCCATCAAATACGTGGATAAGCGAAAAATGAGTATAACCGTCAGCGTTCTTCGCCCAATGAAGATTCTTGCGGAGTATATTAAAGTCCATCTCAAGGGTGTGGGTATTGACGTGGAAATTGATGAAGTATCTTCGGAAGAAGAGTTTCTGAGCCGTATCAAAAACAACTCCATGCAGGCCTACATTCTTGGCTGGAAGTTTGATATGGGCGACTCTATGACCTTTTTTAAGTCCGTCATTCACTCTAAAAAAGGGCAATATGGTGAATACAATGCAGCCAGTTATTCCAATGCGACCGTCGATGCACTCATCGAACAGGCAGAACGTGAACTCGACGAAACAAAGCGTGTGAGTCTTCTGAAACAGGTGCAGAAAAATGTCCTGGAGGGCGCCTTAGGTGTTCCTCTCTTTGAAAGTAAACGTCTCTATGCCTTCAAAAAAGGGCTGCAGTTTGAACCCCGCCTGGATGGCGTAATCTATTTTCCTGCCTTAACGACCAAGTAACATGTCTCTTCGCACCAAATTTACCCTGCTGGTCAGTTTCCTGATTATTGCCGTTATTGGTACCAATACACTGCTTGTGCTTATGCAGAGTAGCACAGAGCTTCGTGGGGACATCCTCAGGGGGTCCCTTCGGTTTGCGCAGTTGATCTCCACGGATATTTTGGATACCTACCAGGAAACGGAAAAAACAAAATCCTTTGTAAAACTTCCTGGCCAGCTCCGATCTTTTCTAGATCTCAATGCAGACATAACCAATGTGCAAGTCGTGGGCTATGAGGGAGACGTTCGCTATAATTTGGAAGAAGACAAGAGTGAAAATACGCCGAAGGAGGGTAGAAAGATTGCCGATGCTCCTCAATTGGCGCGCATTCAGGCGAATGATCCTTCTGTGGAAAACATGCACGGTGAAATTGCTTTTGTGAAACAAACGGAGGGGGGTCGATTAAATTTCGTGGATCAGGCAGGGAAGACCCTCGAAAACTTTGGTGAGGACGCGGAAATGAAAACCGTTGTCTACCCCATGAAAGTTGACGGTGCCTCCTACGCTCTCATTTATGCCATCTCCTACGCAACTCTAGCGCAGCGCACGATGGACGTCACCATGAATGCACTCATGGTGTCGATTGTCTACATTGTCCTGGGTATTTTAGTCACCTTTATCTTTACGACGGGTATTGTCCGACCGCTGAAAAAGCTCACTGCAAGTGCCGTGAATATTTCCCGAGGTCGCTTTGGCCAAGTGGTCAATATCTCGACACGTGATGAGGTGGGGCAGCTTTCAAAGTCTTTTAACAAAATGTCACTGGAGCTTAAAGCAGCCACAGATCAGCTGGTACAAAAGGAGCGACTTGCAAAGGAAATCGAGCTTGCGAGTAAGATCCAAGATGAATTTCTGCCGAAGAAAATGCCGACCTTGGGGAACCTGGACATTCAGGCTGGCGTTATTGCCGCAGATGCAGTCGGAGGTGACTGTTACGACTTTATTCCCCTGGATGATGAACGACTTTTGTTTTACATCGGAGACGTGACGGGGCATGGAGTATCAGCAGGTCTCGTGACAGCCATCGCAAACTCACTCATATACTCTATGGCGACAGAGGAACGGGATATTAATATTGAAGAACTCACCTTAACGCTCAATCGTGTTATGCGTGCAAAAACCCGTCCTGACATGTTTATTACGCTGTTTATCGGAATTCTGGATACAAAGAAGAAGACACTAACCTATGCACCATGTGGACACGAACCGACCTTTGTCTACAATACGCGCACCAAACAAAGTCGTATGCTCAAAAAAGAAGGTATCGCGCTTGGTATGGTGGATAAGGTGCAGAAAATATTGAAGGAAGAAACCATCACGCTCGATGACAACGACGTGTTAGTGCTCTACACCGACGGTATTCCAGAAGCATGGAACAGTGAGAGAAAAATGTATACCATTGATCGACTGGTGGAAAGTATCGAAAAACATGCGGGGAAAATGAAATCCAAGGAAATTTACGATGGTATCCTTGAAGACGTCTATCGATTTATGGAAGGTGTACCTCAGGCAGACGATGTGAGTTTGATGGTCATTAAAAAACGCGAGGACCAGTAGGTGCCTCGCGCCTTTCTGCCTGCTGCGTACTTAAGCAAGTCGCACTGTTGCTCCGATGGTCGCGGCTTTTTCGATGAGGGCGTCCATGACCGGAGAAATTTCATTATCCGTGAGGGTTCGCTCTGGATGAGCAAGTTCCAGCATAAGGGTAACGCTTTTTTGATTGGGAAGATTTTCTCCTTCAAAGATGTCGCGCATGGACACCTGGGTAATCAAGGGGTCAAACTCACGGCACAGCGTTATGACTGCATCTACATGGGCGGTTTTTTCAATCACAAAAGAAATATCACGCGTTACAACAGGGAAATCGGAGATGGGCTCGAGCACCTGCTCCTTCTCGGCTTCCATGAGGCCGGAGACAGACCATTCCGCTGCGGCGGCAGTACGTCCCGCAAGATCGAGCTTAGCAAGAATCGCGGGATGGAGACCGCCCACAAGTCCAATGGTTTTCTTCTTTAAACGAATCGCAAGCGCTTCCTTTGGATGTGCCCAGGGATACCGCGCACAATCGTCGGTGGAAGGTATTTCCAGCGTGAGCCCTTCGAGTGTCCCTGCATGGATAACATCCTCCACAATGGCTTTTGCATGATAAAACGCGTGCTGCTCCCACTGTTCTTTATACGTTCCCGCTGCTTCTTTGCTCCCCAGCAGAAAAAGTCCTGCATAGAGATCTTCGAAATCATGCATTGCCGCATCGTCATAAACACGGCCATTTTCTTTCCAGTAGATTTTTTCGATTTCAAACACGCCTAACGTCGCATACTCGCGGCCAAATTTTGCTACACCACGTCCAAGGAGAGGAATAGTTGATGTACGCATGATCCCTGCCTCTGCCGAAAGGGGATTGAGAACACGGATGGGATCGCTGTGGATACCTTCCTTCAAAAGAAAATCCGCATGGGCCTGCTCTGCATAGAAGGCATAGTTGTTCACTTCCATAAGATGGTGACGACCGGAAAGCGCCTCTTTCAAATCACGTGCAAAGCGACGCAGTTTGAGCTCCGGTGCAGAGCGCAGAGGCATATTTGGAACAGTGCTCACCAGTTTGTTATAGCCATAGATGCGGCAGAGTTCCTCTACAAGATCTTCAGGAATGGAGCAATCGCCCGTTGCTCTCCAGAAGGGCACCGTTACGTGCAGGGTTTCCCCCTCTTCTGTACAAACAAAGCCAAGGCGATCCAGAAGATCCGCCGCTATAGCTTTTGTCAGGTTTGCATCACCAACGCGACGTAGTAAAAACTCCCAGGAGGTGTGGATGATAACTTCGCGCTGGTCCTGACTTTGTACATCCATAAGACGGGAAGCCAAAGTTGCTTCCGGATGAATCTCCATAAGCAGCTCCAGCGCCTTGTACATACCTAACAGAGCGTGCTCTGGCGCTAGATTTTTCTCGAAACGAATAGACGCGTCCGTTCGCAGGTTCACGAGACCTTCGCCTTTGCGAATAACACTTTTATTGAAGGTTGCGGATTCCAGAAGAATGCTCGTGGTTTTGTCGGAAATTGCGCTATGGGCAAGCCCCATAATACCCGCAAGAGCAAGGGGCTTTTCCTTGTTCTTAATCAGCAATACCTGCTTAGGCACATGACGTTCAATGTCGTCGAGCGTTGTCATAGGCATCTCCTCGTGCTCCATGTAGCCTACAGAAATGCTATTTCCGTCAATGCGGTCGTAATCGAAGGCGTGCATGGGTTGCCCGAGATCCATCATCACGTAATTTGTGACATCCACAATGCTGTTATGACTCTTGATGCCAGCACGGGCGAGGCTCTGCACAAGCCACGCAGGGGACGCTTTGGGTGCAATGTTTTCCAGCACAATCGCAACATAACGGCTACATGCGTCGGGGTTCTCGATGGTGATATCCAGCGCAGGTAGGTGATCCGTTTCCAGGCGCGCTTCTTTTTGCAGGTAGGGTGCAAGATCCTGTTTGGTCAGTACGGCAATTTCCCGCGCAATACCATAGTGCCCAAAGAGATCCGGGCGGTTCGTAATAGACTTGTTTTCAATTTCCAGCACCAGATCGCTCCCTCCAAGAAACTCTTCAAGGGGCATACCTGTTTTGGTGTCCTGGGGAAGTTCCCAAATGCCGGGTTGTCTTCCGTCCGTGAGCCCAAGCTCATCTTTGCTGCAAATCATGCCACTCGACATGACACCACGCAGCTCCGCCTCCGTAATGGTAAAACCTGCCGGCATGACCGCTCCTGGAAGGGCGACCGGTACCTTTTGACCTTCTGCAATATTTGCGGCTCCACAGACAATGGTCCGGATTCCATTTCCTGTATCAACCTCAGCAACCCGCAGTTTATCAGCATTGGGGTGCGCGGAAAGCTTGACGACATGCCCGACAACCATGTGTGGGAAAGAACCGACGGTCTTTGCCTCCTCCACTTCTGCCGTGTGCAGCGAGAGGGTTGTAAAGAGGTCGAAGTCCGCAGGAATAGTGACGTATCGGGAGAGCCAGTTTTTAGAAAGGTACATGGAGGAAAATTAGAGCGAAATCGGGTGTATAGTAGCTGGAATTGTGGTTTTTCCAAAGGAATTTTCCCTGTTTTCGCATGATTCGTGTATAATGAAATGATAGTTTTACTTTGTTTGATGACAAAAATGGCAGAAAAAAACAACAACATTCCTAAACCAGCTCCAGCTCCGATGCCCAAAAAAGCACCGGAAGCGAAACAGGCGGTAAAGGCAGAAACGCAAACAAAGCTTAAGGAGTTGAAAAATGCTGCTCCTGCTGCTGTAAAAAAGCAAGCAGACCTCAATGCAGTGAAGACCTATGTCCAGAAAGAAACCAAGAACCTATCCAAGCAGGTGCAAGACGTAAAGAAATATCAAAAGTCTACCCAGTCGAGTGTAAACTTCTGGACTCAAAAGGAACGAGAGGCAAAGAGTCCAGAAGACAAGGCGGCAGCAATGCGTAATCTGGAGAAAGCGAGAATGAACAAAGCAGAATACGATCGACTAGCGAGGAATTTAAATAAGCGGGATGAAGCAACGCGTGTTCGCCTTGGAAACGTCAAAGATGCTCTTTCAAAGGGGCGTACAGATGTAGCACTGGATCGTGCAAAAGCGGCAGCGGACTTTGCGACGGTAGATGCAAACGCCGTTCAAGAAGCAAGGGCTCGTGCGATAACGAAAGCGCGACTGCATAACGAGGGGAAGCTCACCGAATCGGAAGTGCAGCAGCTGGCGAGCAAAGAACTGGCAAGTTTATCTGGTGAGCGCAAGACGGAGTTAGGGATTACTGGAGGTACAAAACTTGCTGCGCTATCACCAAAACTGGATGCTGCGTCTCATGAGTTTCGCCAGGGAACGACTCCAACATTTATAGTGAATAATCAGGAGTTTAAGGTGAAACCGAGTGGTGATATTACGCGCGCAGATGGGTCAATTTTGCAACCAGGCACAGAAGAGTACCGAAATGTCGTCTCGAACTATGAAGTGCAGGCAGAAGCTGCGGAAGCTCGTAGTAAGGAGCTCCTTCGTTCATGGTCTGCACGTCAGAAGGATCTCCGTATTCAACCAAAGGAGGCCAAAGAGTTGACACGTTTAATTAAGGATATGGCCTCACCCTTTTTAACACCTAAAGAAATCAATGATAAGCTCTATGCATTCAAACAAAAAGGTGCGAAGGCCGTCATCAATGCAGCCAAAGTTAGGGCGCCTGAATTACGTGCAGATGCACAAAAAGACTTTGAGGAGTCCTGGTATGTTATGGACAAGCTTCTAAAGGATATCCGTAGTGTTGCGCTTGCCTATGGGATTTCCCTTGGGGTTGGAGCTATCGGTGCAGGCATGGCGCCTGCAGCCGCTCCTGCTGCAGAGGCGCTGGCCTTAGAGGGAAGGGCTGCAGTTCCTTTGCTCAATGCAGCTTCAAAACCAGCAGCAGTTGCGATTGAGGAAGTCAGTATGGGTGCTGCCCCAAAGCTCCTTACGAAAATTGCAGGTAAGTCGGCCGAGGGTGCATCAAAAGTAACAGCCAAAACGGCTGAAGTAGGGGCGAGAGGAGTTGACCTTACCAGTAAAAAGATTTTTCAAAACGAGTTAGCTGCCCGCATGGCGAAAATGCAAGAACTCCTGGTAAAGGGTAATAATGCTAAAGCAGATGTTATTAAACGGAACATTGAAGCAATGATTAAACAAGAAGGTGCACTAGAGAAGGCAGGTCCTCTTTTGAAACAGCTCAAGGACTTGAAAATCGCTGCATAACTTCTTTGCTAGGAAACAAAACCTCGTGTATATCCAAAGCACGAGGTTTTTTCTTTCTCTATGTACCTTCTCGGCATTGATCCAGGTTTAGCGACGACCGGTTTTGCTATTGTGCGAACAGAGGCATCGCGCAAACCCCACATAGAGCAGTATGGCATTATCAAAACGCCTGCAGGGCTTAGCCTTGGTGAGCGTCTAGTTATGATTCGCGCCGATTTGGTAGAGCTCCTGGAAAAATACACTCCAGAGCACGTTGGTATAGAAGAAGTGTTTTTCGGCAAAAACGTCACAACGGCCATGCACGTTTCTCATGCGCGGGGTGTGATCGTGGAAGAGTGCGCACGGCGGGGGATGCCTATTGCAGAGTTTAATCCGATGCAGGTAAAACTCCGCATTACTGGTGATGGCCGCGCAGATAAAAAACAGGTGCAGAGTATCCTTGGCATTGAATTTGGGCTACAGTTTGCCTCGAAGCATGATGATGCGGCGGATGCCATTGCCATCGCTTTGTGTTTAATGCATTCTTTACGAACTTCGAACTTATAGACCATGCCCCTCTCTTTTACCATCCACCACAGCGATCCCGACTCCTCCGCGCGCACCGGTACCGTAACGACTGCCCACGGCACCTTTGATACGCCGGTCTTTATGCCCGTTGGCACGAAGGGTGCCCTCAAGGGCATCGATCGGGAAGCGGCCCTCGCCATGGGGTCGGAAATTATTCTCGGGAACACCTATCATCTGTACCTGCGCCCCGGCACGGAGATGTTCGAGCACACGCACGGGATCCATCGTTTTGAAGGCTGGAATAAACCCATTCTCACGGATAGTGGTGGCTTTCAGGTGTTCTCCCTCGGGAAGGGCATGCGTGGCGACGGTGCCCCTCTGGTGAAAATGACGGAGGATGGTGTGGAGTTTCGATCGTATATGGATGGTTCCAAGCACTTTTTTTCGCCGGAGGGTGTCATGGATATTGAAGGGAGTATTGGCGGCGATATTATGATGGCCTTCGACGAATGCGCCCCTGCGGATGCAGATCCGGCGTATATTCGCGAGGCTCTGGAACGGACGCATCGCTGGGTCGATCGTTGTGTGGCGCATTTTCCCAAAATGCAGGAACAGCGTCGTGAGCGATGGGGTGATTTTTACTATGAACAATCGCTTTTTCCCATTGTGCAGGGAGGTGTGGACGCCGCTATGCGCAGGGAGTCGGCGGCTTACATTGCGGCGCTGGACATGCCGGGCAATGCCATCGGTGGTCTGAGTGTCGGTGAGTCCAAAGAAGACATGTATGCCATGATGGAGGTGGTGGATGCGGTGCTTCCCAAGAACAAGCCGCGATATCTCATGGGCGTTGGAACGCCCGAAGATTTGCTGGAAGGGGTGGCACGCGGTGTGGACATGTTTGACTGTGTTCTTCCAACGCGCATTGGCCGTCACGGCACGTTTTTTACCCATGACGGCAAGCGCACCATTACGAATGAACAGTTCCGTTTCGACGAGCGACCACTGGATACTGAGGCGGAAGGGCGGGCAAGTACCACCTATTCCCGGGCTTATCTCCGCCATCTTTTTATGGAAAAGGAAATGGTTGCCCTCTCAATTTTGAGTGAGCACAATGTTCGTTTTCTGCTGGATTTAATGAAAAAAGCCCGCCTGCATATTGCAGAGGGGACCTTTGTTTCCTGGAAAGAGGCATTCTTGCGGCGGTATCTTGGGCGCTAGGCGTCTTGTGACTCGATGAGATTCTTTAAGGATTCGAGCTCGCTTCGCGTATCTTCACGCACGTGTTCTTCTGGCGTTTTTTCACGAAAAAGTGTGTCAACATAGGCATAGAGATCTCCCTGAATGTTTGCGAACTTTCGTTCAAGCTGATCACCTTGGTTCATGGCTCCCAAAACGCCTGCGTCCAGATTCTTTTCCGGTGATGACTTTGTGCTGTCCGAAAGGTTCTCAGGAGAATTGTTGATAGGCATGGTTAGAGTGAGGTTAATTGATCTTCGATGGCATCGAGGGTGCTGATTTCACCGCTGGTTTGCATGAAGTTTTTTGCGTCGCCTTGCTCATGGCCCGATAAAGATTGCTCCAGGCGCACCAGGTGCTTGCGATACTCCATGAGCGAGACGTGTTTTGCATCCGTGAGGCGTTTTTGTTCCTCCGGCGGCAGCGTCAGAAGGTGAAATTTAAAGGCTTGATAGTTCCAGCCAACGAGATCCAAATCGATGCGCGCCATCACCGCGTCGTAGAGACGGTGTTCGCTGATGTAGTCGGCGGGTGCGGAAGGCGAGGGAACGTAGGTCATAGAAAGAAAAAGTGACTTCTTTCTATCTTACCCTGTGATAGACCATTTGCGCAAACCATTTCCTTATTGAGTTTTCGTGTGTCTTTGCTACAATACGCGCGCTATTGCCCCAATTTTCCCCATGAGATACCCAGTTATTGCCATTGTTGGCCGCCCAAATGTGGGCAAATCTTCGCTCTTTAATCGTTATGCTGGCGCGAGCCGTGCCATTATTTCTGATGTCGCAGGAACGACACGGGGAAGTGTGGATGGTCTTGTGCGCAAAAAAGGCATGCCAGTGTTTCTTATGGTGGATACAGCAGGAATTATGGCGATCGATGATGACTCGACGCCGGAAAAGGTGCTTGAACAGCGGGTTCAAGAGCAAGTCCGATATGCCATTGAACACGCGGATGTCCTTCTCTATCTCGTTGATGGTCAGCATCCGGATTCTGCATCTGTAGATATGGAGGCGGCGCAGCTGGTGCGTCGTAGTAAGCGGCCCTACCTCTTTGTGGCAAATAAATGTGATAATGAGGCGATGGTGCGGGATTCTGTAGAACTGACCCGTTTAGGCCTCGGGATGCCGTTGCCCATTTCGGTTTCGCACAAGCGGGGTCTGGATGATCTGGATGATGCGCTAAAGGAAATTTTCTCGCAGCACGATCTTGTCTCAGACGAAGAGGAGGAGCGTGAGGAGTTGTTTGCCCGGATTGCCTTGGTGGGAACACCCAATGTGGGGAAGTCGGCCTTGTTTAATGCGCTGGTGGGCGAAGAAAAGGTTATTGTCTCCGATGTTCCTGGGACAACGCGCGATAGTCACGACACTTTTCTGACGCGGGAAGAAAAAATCTATAAACTTGTGGATACGGCGGGTATCAAGCGCCGTGGACGCATTGACCAGGGTATTGAGACCTTTAGTTTACTGCGTACACAGCGAGCTATTGCGCGGGCGGATGTCTGTCTTCTCGTCATAGACGCGGCGCGGGGCATCACGAAGCAGGACATGCATGTTGTGGAGTACGTGCTTGAAGAGAAAAAGGGGCTGATTATTGTGGTGAATAAATGGGATTTGATCAAAACCTACGATGATCTTCCGGAGGATTTGCGGGCTGCACGTATTCGGGTACCTGATCTCATGGAACAATATATTGCCTTTTTGCGCTTTAAATTCCCGTTTTTGCCTTGGGCATCGGTGGTCTTCACTTCGGCGAAAATGGGGCGGAATGTGCAGCAGGTTTTCCCGCAGGTGGAAAAAGTGATGGCATCGCGTGAAATGCGTCTTGCGACGGGGCCGCTCAATACGTTTCTCAGTTTTGTGATCGAAAAGCACAAGCCCACGGGTACAAAGGCCTATATTCCTCGGATTCAGTATGCAACCCAGGTGGGTGTGCATCCACCGCATTTTGTGTTTTTTGTGAACGATAAGGAATTCTTTCACTTTTCCTACGCACGTTATCTCGAAAACTCCATTCGGGAAAAGTATGGTTTTGAGGGAACTCCCATCATTATTGAGTTAAAAAATAAGAAAAAGAAAACCTATGTCGACAAAGACTAGTGTGATGCGTCAGATTCTCCGGTGGTGGCTCTTTGCGATTCCTCTGCTGTTACCAACGGCCCTGGTGCGCTTTTCTGTTGGAAGTATTCCGTTTTCGTTATTAGAACTCCTCGTCGATGGGCTTTTTGTCGTCTGGGCGCTCTGGATGCTCCTCTCCTCTGGCGCGGGCGGGTTGCTTCGCGCCCTCACCGCTCCCCTCTCGCGAATGGGAAGTCTCCCGCAGCTTCTGCTCCTGTTCTTTCTTGCGGCGGTGGCCACGTGGTTTGTGGTTCCCAGTGAAGTTATTTTCAACACGGGCATAAAAGAACATCTCTTCGAAACCTACGAAACGCGCCGCATTTGGCTCGGAATCCTCAAGGGGTGGCTCGTGCCGATGGTATTGTATGGCCATTTACTCACCACCTTTCTGCAAAGCAAAGAAGATCGCGACGAAGCCCTCGCTTGGTCCGTGATTGGCGCCTGCATCCTTGCCATCGTCTCGCTCTTTTCGCGGTATGTTTTGGGTATTCCTGATACTCTCGACGGACGCCTCGGCGGGCTCTATGTGTCTGCGAACTACCTCGTGTTTCTGGTGGCGCCCGCCTTTGTATGGTCCATGCAACGATGTATGGAAACCCTTGCGCACCAATCGCATAGCGCCTTCTGGCATCGCATCCTTGCCTTTGTTGCACTGCCGCTTTTAGGGATCACCATTGTTCTGGCCAGGTCCTATGCAAGCTGGATTGTGCTCGCTCTTCTTGGTGTGTTTCTCGTGTTTCGGTGGCTTCGGGGAAAACCGTTGATTGTTGCTGTGGTGCTTATGCTTGCCGCCACCGTGACGATCTCGTTCACGGAAGTGGGCTCCGAAAAACTTCGTGGTTTTTTCACCGTTGATAGTCAGTCGTCGACCTCAACCCGCCTTGAGGTGTATACAATTTCCGTGGCACTCCTGCAAAAACACTGGCTCCTCGGCATTGGTCCTGGCCAGTACGAATCGCAGTATATTACCAATGCACACGATATTCTCGGCAAAACGCCCTACGAATGGGTCATGTTGCATCCGCACAATCTCTATCTATCCATATGGCTGAGCCTTGGCCTTGTGGGGCTCATCGCCTTTCTTGGCATGCTTGTCATGGCGGCTGTCTGCGCATGGAAAGAGCGATCACTCATCGCGCTCCTTCCGCTTAGCTATCTCCTTATGCATGGCTTGGTCGATACGCCCTTCTGGAAGCTCGACAGTATGCTTCTCTTTGTCTTTCTTGTGGCCTCTGCTTATGCAGGAACCTCACGTCCTAGTTCGTGAATTTTGTCGAAGACCAGATCACGAAGCATCGCGTTGTAGGGTAGGGACATCGGAATCGCCTGATGGATTTTTTTGATGTTTTGCTGAATATCCTCATACATTTCGTCGGAAAGTTGCGATCCTGCTGCTTGCTTCCATTGTGCAAGAAGGGTGCCCTGACCCTCAGTTGCATTCTGGCTTTTATCCGCATCAATAAAGGCGGCTTCCTGGTAGCCATGGAGGGCAAAAATGGCAAAGGGTACGGAATATTTTTTCTCAAAATCCGCAATAGGGCTTACATCTAGACCATCTTTGGTCTCGCTCATATTCAGAAGACGCACAAATTCGTAGAGTTCACTCACAATTGTATCCGCCTGTTTTCGCTTCTGTTCATATTCCTCCGCGCGGTTTTGCAGTTGCTTCCGCGTTTGTTCAAGTGTTTCGCGTTTTTTTCCTTTTGTAAAACGAGCAAGAAAACCATCCTTCGTTTTGATGTACGCAGCATATTCTGCATTGTACGCTGCGTAATCTCTCTCGAGTTGGGACAGTTCTTCCCTAAGCGGGTCTACCATATTTTTTATGGTGCTCTCCATAGTCGTATATTTTTCGATGACCGCATCCGTAGCTCTTTGAAGTGCTTGTTTAGGTCCCTTTTCCCACAATCGTGCCGCCAGCTTTTTCTTTTCAGCGTATGCTGTATCCAGCACATGATTTCTCATAGTGTTGGCCGCAAGTTCCGGCCGTCCTTCTGCTTCGTAGAGGGCTTCTTCGCTCTCAAGAACATGTGTGCTTATGTCCACAGGTTTTTTCATCTCTTCGTAGGAAGTATACATGTTTTTCTTCATGGAATTCATCTCTGTGGTCATGGCATCCATTTCCTTTTCCGTGCCGTGCACAAGCTTTCTCACGGTAAACTCTTTGAGGAGAATCTGCAGATAGTTTTTTGCCGCCTCCGACGTGGTTTCTGCATCGATTTGCGCTTGAATCCGTTCTTCACCGTCGGTGCGTTCGATTGTTCTGAGGTGCGCCTGGTCGTTTTGATTCATGCTTTGCTCAATATCAAAAACATAGTCAAGCGCCTCTTCTCGGGGTAGGTTCGCACGCAATTTTGCTCGTTCTTCACGAAGGTTTTCCGCAAGCTTGAGCATCTGCTCATTGGTCTTTTCCATCTCTGCAATCTGATCATGATAGGTGTCATGTTTTTCTCTCGCGACGTTTTGGACAGCGGTAAATCCATCCTCGTGAAACTTCTCGTCACCGTATCGTTCTGCATTTTGTCGTTGCAGTTCAAGAGTCCCCACAATATTTGCATGAAGACGTTCTTTAACGTCTTCGGGAAGGGAATCCATTGGCGCTTTTGCAACTTGCTCCTGCTCATAGGCCTCAAGCAGCTCCTTACTTTGGGATAGATTGGATGACATGGAGAGAGAAAAACAATGTAGATTAGATTATACCATGTCTCGTGGAAGGTGGGTAGGGCGCACGCACTCTTTTTATCCGGAAAGGATCTATTGCCAAAACCCGCTCTTCACCGTAGGATCCAAGGGATTTTTTCAGTTTTCTTTCTTTATGTATCAGATTTCCGATCTCAAAAAAGGTGTGTGTATTGAAATTGATGGTGAGCCCTTTCAGGTGGTGGATTATCATCATGTAAAAGTAGCGCGACAGGCAGGTATGATGGTGACCAAAATCAAGAATCTCAACACGGGTTCCATCAGTGAAAAGACCTTCAAGTCCGGTGATAAGGTGAAGCCAGCCGATGTGGGCTATCAAAAGTGTCAGTATCTGTATCCGGAAGGGGACGGCTACGTTTTTATGCGGAACGATGACTACGAGCAATTCACCATTGGTTCTGATTTGCTCGAGGACGCTAAACCCTACATGACCGAGGGAATGGATGTAGATATTCAATTTTTTGGTGAAATTCCTTTAGGAGTGAATCTTGCTCCGAATATGGTCTTTGAGGTGATCGAAACGGTCCCAGGTGTGAAGGGAGATAACGCAACTGGTGGATCAAAGCCAGCAACCATTACGACGGGAGCAGTTGTACAGGTGCCGCTCTTTATTAAGGAGGGTGATAAAATTAAGGTCGATACGCGAACGGGTGCGTATATGGAACGTGCAAACTAGTACACAGGTTCACGGTTTGAAGAGGGGGATGCATCATGCATCTCCTTTTTTCTTGTGGAAAACCCTCCAGGGAGCCTATAGGACCAAGGATGCATTTGTGTTGTTTTCCATACAACATTTTAAACAATATGTCTATTGCCTCCGAAGGATTTTTGGGTATAGTGGCGTGTGTTCAACTCATTTTACAAGGCGCTGTCTGCCGCTGTACGGTGCTGTGGAATTTCCTTCTCGGAAATAGGAAAGCATGCTTTCCCCCGGTATTAGTCCAGTTATATTACAAGGAGAACAACCATCGGTAATCGACCTAATCGGTTAGCTAGACAACAAAGACACGAAAAAATTTTTCAGGCAGATAAAACTGCACACGAGCGATTAACGCAGTCGACCCAATCGACAGCGAAACCATCGAACACTCTTGCGCGACGCGTATGGGGTGCTGTACGTGCAGTCTCTCGACAAACGCAAATGAAGAACCAGCTCGCTATTTTTACGGGCTTCTGTTTTCTTATGTCCTCAACGCTACTGCCTTCATTTGCCGCACTGAATACAACAAGTGCACTCGATGCAAACGATGGTCAGCTCTTCATCCCGTATGAAGATGAGGAAATCACAGATTTGCTCGCAAATTCAGATATGGTGGTTTCTAGTGAGGATGGCGTTCTTGCGAACCCCATAATGAGTGATATTCAGGCTGCTCCAGAAGGAAAGAAAGTGACGAAATATACGGTCACCAAGGGAGATACACTCAGTAGTTTGGCAACGGCCTACAATATTGATGCGGATACCATCGTCTTCAATAACAACGTAAAGGGCGGAACCATTACACCAGGGCAAACCTTGTATATTCCACCAGTAGATGGTCTTCTCTATGAAGTAAAGGCCGATAAAAGTTTGGCCAGCATTGCGGAGGAGTACAAAACCGACGTGGACTATATGGCAGAAATTAACGATGTGACCGCAAAGGCAAACCTCAAAGCTGGGGAGCGCATTGTGATTCCTGGTATGACGCACATTGTGGCGCTTAAGGAAAAGATGGCACAAGAAGAGCTTGCGGAGAAAAACCGCGTCGCTGAACAGGTGCGCCTAGAACAGGCAAAACGTCAGTCACAAATTGCTGCTAGTGAAAAGCAAAAGCAGACCGCTGCAAAAAAGCAGGGGACTGCCAAAACTACAGCGAAATCAACACCGAAAACAGGTGGTGCTACACCTGCCATGGGGAAGAAATTCCGTATGCCGGTGAGTGGAGCTGTCGTCACCCAGGGGTATAAGTACGGACACCCAGGTATCGACTACGCGTATACCAAGGGAGACCATACAACAAGTATTCATTCCATCGCGGGTGGTAAAGTCATTATGGCCCAGGGTGGATGGAATGGTGGATACGGAAATGTTGTGGTGGTAGATCATGGAAATGGTGTGCAGTCACGCTATGCCCATCTCCGTGAAATATATGTGAGCGTTGGTCAGTCCGTGAGTTCAGGACAAATGGTCGGGTGGATGGGAAATACGGGTCGTGTGTACGGGCGAACTGGCCTTCACCTCCACTTCGAAATCATTATCAACAAACAGCGCGTGAATCCTAACGCCTACTTGTAGGAATGAATATCCTTGCTGTTGAATCTTCGTGTGATGATATCTCCTGGGCGCTCGTCAAAGACGCTCGGGAGATTTTGTCGATGGGGATAGTTTCTCAGGTGGATATTCATACGAAAACCGGGGGTGTTGTGCCTGAAGTGGCAGCAAGAGAACACGCGGTTACGATTATTCCTACACTCATGCAGGTTATGGAAGGGCGCGATTGGAAGGATGTGGACGCCATTGCAGTGACTGCGGGTCCGGGGTTACTCGGTTCGCTCCTTGTCGGTATGACGGGCGCGCAAACCCTTGCTATTCTACGTGAAAAACCCCTAATACCCGTGCATCATATTGAGGGGCATGTGTATGCAAACTGGCTCGATCGATCACCTGAGGAAATAGTCTTTCCTGCGGTGGTGTTAACGGTCTCTGGAGGCCACAATGATTTGTACTTTATGGAGGGGCCAGGTCAATTTACGGCTCTGGGGCAAACCCAGGATGACGCAGCAGGGGAAGCCTTTGATAAGGTCGCTCGCCTCTGTGGACTGGGCTATCCGGGTGGTCCAGCCATTGAACGACATCTCACGGAGCATCCTCTCCCTCGGGACGTCGAAAACCCACTCAGGTTTCCTCGCGCAAAAACAGCAGGACAGTACGACTGGAGTTTTAGTGGTCTCAAAAGCGATGTACGTCGGACGGTTGAACAGCTTGCGCATGCGGGTACATGGAATGAAGAACACCGAACCTTCGTGTTAGATGCCTTTGAAGAGGCCGTCGTGGATGCTCTTGTGACCAAAACGACGGAGGCTTTTAAAAAAATGGGCGCAAAGACCCTGCTTGTGACGGGCGGTGTCTCAGCCAATAGTCGTCTTCGGGATCGGTTTAATGCTTTTGCACACGCAACGGGGAGTCGGGTGTTGGTGCCCGTGAAAAAACTGTATTGTACAGATAACGCTGCCATGATTGGAGCAGCTGCCTATATGGTCGCCACGTACCAACCTGAAAAAGTACTCCACACGACGGAGGAGAAATTACGCCTCAGTCCTGCTCTCCGGTACAGTTTGGTATGACGCGAGGATCCACGTAATGCCACCCAGCAGAAGCGCTCCAAGAAAGAGCCACATGTACTCCGTATCGAGGTGGGTTATGGGGAAAAAGAGCCCAAGGTACCCCCAAACGCTACAGATACCATAAATTCCCGCGTAGACCAACGTGTGGCGAAGGCTTCGTGTATCTTCCGCTATTTTTGCCAGCATGGCCGCACAGATGGCAAGAAGACCGAAAAACACCATCTCGAGAGACAGGGCTCCAAGACTTTTGGACAGAAGCAGGTATCCTCCGACGGATAGGAAGAGAGCAAACACAAACCGTGTGGTTAAAATGGCCTGGTGAATGTTTGTAAGGCTTAGGGTATGGATCTTCTTATGATGGATATTTGTATCCGTAAAATGTCCGAATAAGGCAGTGACACCAAGAATCGTCGAAAAGAAAAAACTGAGATACATGGCCACGTCCATAGGAGTTTCTTTGAGCAGAAAGAGGGCAAGGAGGCCAAGGCTTATGGTCAGCTGCATGGCTGCATACTGAGCGCTTTTTGTCATGCCATCCCGCGCTTGTTTTGTGTGATGGCGCAGCCAATGGAAAAAGGACGGGTGACTTTTACTAAAACGAATGTAGGTCGGCCAGAAGAACAAATTACTAATGAAGTGATCTTCGTGAGTATCCACCAACACACCGCCGTGTAAGCGATCGTGCAAATCACGCAGCGACAAAGCATTCACCCGCCCAACGAAAAAGAGATCATTTCTGCGGAGGCCCGTGAAGGAGAGCTCTTCCGCGGAGGCATAAATGTGATTGGAAGGCACATGGATGCGGTCGCGAAGAAATTCAGGCGAAAGGTTGCCTTCCGAATAGAGAACCACGGCGTGTCCGTTTTTTGCATAGGCCACAAGCTCATTGAGTGTTTCCTCGTGAATAGTACGGGGTATGATCAGTGCTCCGATAAAGAGAAGAGGCGCGTCTTCATGACCATGTTCCCGGAGCGCAAGTCCATAACAGAGAGCTGCATCCTTTTCATAGGTAGCAATCATGGCTGCAAGACGCTGTTTTTCTCCATTGAAAAAACGTCGCCGCATGGTGTGCTCACGCTCATCCCACATGTAGGTACTCTGCTCTAAAATCGTTGCAGCATCCATACTCAGGAGGTGGAGAGTATGTTCTTCGTCGTTTCCACGTTGCACAAAGGAGCTGCGGAACACATAGGTTCCTGTATCTTCATGAAACGTTGTGCGGCTGAGTTCTGTATCGTGCGTCCATTCTTCCATGGTATTCATCAGCAGTCCGTAGCGTTTGCTGCCCATAACAATTTTGTGAATCAAGGCTCCATGGCGTGTAGCTTCCGTGTCACGGACACAAAGATCAAGCAGCTCAAGAAATTGTGCTGTTCTTGCTTGCATCGCCTCCGGTGCCTTTTTCATGGAGCGTATAGATGCCAACTCCTCGCCAAGGAGAGTGAGTGACTCCTTTGCCTCCGGCATAAGTAGCTCTTCCGCAGGGTAGAGCAGATGATCTGGAACATCGTGGGTTTGCTGCATGCGCAGGCCACGTCCCTTTTTCATGAGAAAATAGGGGAGTAAAACGGGTGTTCCAGCGGCAAGGGCGTAGGCAACAGTGGTGGTGCTTCCAAAATATGTACTGATGGCAAGGAGAAGAAGTGTCCCTGCGAGATACCACCAGCCCATGCTCCAGACTGCTTGGACGAGGGGACCTGCGGGATGCGCCTTATACATAGTAAAGAGTTTTCTTTGATGACCCGTTGCAATAACCACCATCGATGCTGAAGCAAAGGATACTTCTGTTCCGGCAGGAAGAAAATCATGCTCCGGTGGGACATGGGTTCCACTGCGATGACTCTCATACCAGCTGTGGGAAAGAACCATGGTGTGGCCAGGGAGAAGGCGAACATCTGCTGGAAGGACAAAATCACTCTTGCGATCGTAGACAAGAATATCTCCTGGAACCAGATGTTTTGCAAAAACGTCTTTTGTCATGCCATCGCGCACGACGGTGACCTCTGCTCTGTTCATGGCATGTCGCAGTTGTGCACGTTTTGCCTCGACACGGACGACACGGTGTATGAGACCATAAATCCCAACAGAAAGTAACAGCGCTGCCGTAAGGACCACAATGGATGCGGCAAGATCTCCATGACGATACAACATGGATGCCAAAATACAGAGTGGTGCCAGGTAGACAACAACAGCAAGAGGAGCAAACAAGGTGAAGGGCGTTCCAGATATATTAGATCCTTCTGCTTTGCGCAGCTCCTCCACGGTTCTTGAACTCAGACCCGCTTCCTGGGAAGTGGAGAGCATAGTCATTACCTCGGTGATGGGGAGCGTCTGATACTTGGGAGTGGTCATACAAGGAGGGTCATACGAAGTAGTTCTTGGGCTCCCCATAAAAGGAACAGGAGGGCCATAGGAGAGAAGTCCACACCGGCCACACTGGGAATGACTCGTGCAAGTGGAGCTAAAAGCGGGTCAGTGACATCACAGAGAAGGCGCACAAGGGGGTGCCGTGAGAGGCTTGGCAACCATGAAAGCAGGACACGGATCACAATAAGTGTGGAATAGATATCCAAGGTATAGAGCAATATGGAAACTACCGTACCCATGAAAAAGCGTCAAAATATATGTGGCTAGTGTACGTGTCTATAAAGACCGTTGACAAGTGTAAATATTATCACTACTCTTAGGGTGAAGCCTCTTTTTGCCTTCTAAAGTTCACCTCTATGAAACATCCTCTGACCGAACGACAACAGGATATTTATGATTTTATTCAGGAATATCAATGTGGACATGGCTTTTCGCCAAAAATTCGGGAAATTCAGGATGCGTTTTCTATTCGGAGTGTGAATGGCGTTATTAAACATCTGCACGCCCTTGAGAAAAAGGGGTGGATTCAGCGTGACAATACACCTCGTGGCATTAGCTTGCTGGATAAGGTAAAATGCAAACTCACCTCAACCATGTCGACTATCCCGATTTTTGGAGCAATTCCGGCGGGTAATGCACAACAACTCGAAGAACATGTGGAGGGGTATCATGTCATGGAAGATACGCGGTTGGGTGCTTTCAAAGACGCCTTCGCTCTTCGCGTCCGTGGTGAAAGTATGATCGATGCGGGTATCTACGATGGAGATCTTGTGGTTGCTGTGCAAAAGCCTCCACGTGTGGGCGATATTGTCGTTGCGCTTCTTGATGGGGAAAATACCCTCAAGCGCTTTATGAAAGACTCTAATGGTAATCCTTACCTAAAAGCAGAAAACGAGGCATACCCAGAAATGTACCCCATTGGATCTCTGGAAATACAGGGTGTCGTGGTTTCCTTAACACGGGAATATAACTAAGACTTTCGTCTTGAGATAATCTCGCGCTGTCGTACAATCGGTCCATGACTACAGCACGAAAGATTCTCTCTAATACCTTTGTTCAAGTTGCCGGCAAGATCATCATTGCGGGTATTGGTCTTGTTATTTCCAAACTTCTTGCAAACTATCTCACCATCGGTGAGCGAGGTATGTATGAATCCGTATACGCCTTGCTTGCCCTCGTGGGTATTGTGGCGGATATGGGTATGTACACAGTAGCCATTCGTGAAATGGCTGGAAATCCTTCTAAGATGGAAGTGATTATTGGCAATATCCTGAGCATCCGCAATGTCCTTGCGGCCATTTCCATTGTTGTCACCTTTCTGTTAATCTTTTTTGTCCCATCCTTGCAGATGGGTTGGATTTTCTATGGTGCGCTGTTTTGGGCGTCACTCGGCATGATTCTGGCTCTCCTCAATGGTACTGTCACAAGTGTGCTCCAGGTCGCCTACGATATGAAACATGCAACCATTGCGCAGGTGATAGGAAAAATCTTAACCATGCTCTGTATGGTGTTTGGTATGTTTTTCCTGTTTCCAAAACAAATGCCGGGTTTTGAGAGCACAACACCGTTCTGGGCATTTCAAATGCTGTTTATTGTTGGCTTGGTAGGGAACACCTGCATGTATTTGTACACGAGACATTTTGTGAAAAAGCATGTGAATCTGCGCTATCGCTTTGACCGTGTTTTTTGGAAAGATCTCATTAAAAAAGCTCTCCCCTACGGTTTGGCACTGATTTTGGGGACGGTGTATTTCAAGATTGATTTACTCATTATTCTGTTCATGTATCCGGCAGAGATGGCCCATGAACAAATTGGTTATTATAGTGCGGCAATAAAAGTCGTGGAGATTTTCAATGTATTGCCCCAATTCTTTCTCAATGCAGCTCTTCCCATGATGACAGCATTTATCGTGGCGAAGAATCCTAAAATTAAGGAGCTCATTCAGTATTCCTTTGATTTTCTGTATATTATGGCGTTACCCATTGTGGTTGGAGGGGTCGTCATGGCCTACGCCATCATCAACGCAACGAGCGCGTCGATTTATCTGACCAGCAATGTGGGGCAGGGTTTCTACAGTTCCGATCTCCTACTGCAGGTGATTATCTTCACCATTGGGTTTTCCTTTCTCAACTCGCTGTTTAACTTTTTGTTGGTGGCATTGAGTCGTCAGAAAATTCTGATTTATATCAATTGCCTTTGCTTGCTTTTTAACATTGTTTTCAATGTTATAGGCATACATTTCTTTGGAGTAATGGCCTGTGCGGTTACCACGGTTTTAACGGAAGTGCTTGTTCTTGTCTGTTCATCCTATGCCGTACGCCAACACGTCGATTTTGGTTTGAATCTTTGGCGCTTCACCCGAACGACTTTAGCAGGGCTGGTCATGGGGGCAACGCTGTGGTTTCTCAAAGATCCCCTTATCGGCGCTGTAGGCAATACGGTGGGATTGTTAATTATTCTGTTCATGGCAGGCATTGTGTATGGTGGTGGTCTGTACCTCTTCCGTGTCGTCGATAAGCCAATGCTGGCGATTTTGCGGAAGAAAGAGGCGTAATGCACAAAAAAAGACCCGCTGTGGGCGAGTCTTTTTCGTTGATGTTTTCGCTGAGAACGATTAGCGGCTTGGAACGTACTCTCCGCTGAGAGGCGTGGTTGTAGGATCCTGAGATCCTGCTCCCATAATAATGGAGACAACAAGAGACACGACTCCACCAGAGATGGCGATCAAGACGAAACCGATAACTGCATTGATGAGGATCTTTTTTGCTTCCTCCTGCTTCTTTTCATCACCTCGGCTAGTAATCAACTGAATACCCGCATAGATCATGAAACACACCGCGATAAGCGCGAGCAAAATCGTGATGATGTTAATGATGTTCGTCACCTGGTTCACCAAAGAATTCTGGTTCACCGCACGAAGACCACCTGTTCCAGAAAGACCAAAGGGGTCGTTCTGCACATTGCCTGCACGAGTGTTGTACCCGGCAGTCTGAGCGAAGGCAGTTGCTGTACCGTAATACAGAGCTGCTGTAATTGTTGCTCCGGCAGTAGATGCCTTCGTAAGGAGCGATGTCGTTGTGTGTTTGATGTTCATAGCGAAAAATAGTAAGGTAATGAAAACATCAGAGTATTCTACCTGAACTTCGCCAAAATTGCAAACACCTATTTTTTGCTGCCTAAGATAATCACCGCACGAAGGGGGATCTTGGGGTTTTCCTTTCGCGTGTGACTGAGAATTCCCATCCGTTGCAGCTGAAGACTTGCCGCGAGGCCACTGTTTCTCGTTCGAACATAGAGCGTTTCCCGTGCATAGGTTATATGGAGTTCTTCCTCCTTCGGTGTGTTCGTGGGAAACAACCCAAGGATATACTTTTTTGCTGCCGTGGTGACAAGGGCGGCCCGTGCCTCCTCAGATAGGTGAAACCGCTTTGCGCTCGCCATGATGAGTTTTTCGAGGGGGCGTGTCATGCGCGAAGAATATCAAGGTATACGCCAAGCGTCTCCTCCGCCATCTTTCTCCAGGAAAAATCCAGGAGACGTTTTTTCCCGCGTTCTATGAGCTGCGTGCGAAGTTCCTGATCCTGTACACCGCGCATCATGACTTCTGCCATGTTTTTTGGATTGTGGGGATCAAAGAAGAGTGCATTCCCTTCGCCACAGATTTCGGGCAGACAGGATGTGTTGGAGGCCGCGAGGGGGACGCCCGCTGCAAATGCTTCAAGGGCAGGCAGACCAAATCCCTCATAAAAGGAAGGGAAGACGTAGAGTTCAGCAGCATTGAAGAGCACTCCCAGGTCTTCTTCCGGCACCAAACCGACGCAGTGCACTCGCTGTTCAAGACCATGCTGTGCAATGGTTTCAGGCACCTCCGTATACAGCGGGTCAGGCCTTCCCGTTATCACAAGATCTCCTTCGTATCCGTATTCTTTCACCATAAGGGCAAAGGCAGAAATGAGCCCCGCGACGTTTTTGTGACTTCGCCAGACACCCGCATAGAGCAGAAAGGGCCGAGGCAGGTTATAGGTACTTCGAACGCGCGCTATAGGTTCTGGCCGTTTATCGTCTGTAAAGGTTTCTGCTGCACCTTCATAAACGACGCGAATCTTTTCGGCAGGAACATGGAGGAGAGAGATGACGTCGTTTTTCGTATTTTCAGAAATGGCGATCACCGCCGCTGCTTTTTTCGTGACGCTCCAAATACTGAGATTGTAGGCAGCACGATAATGGGCGGCAGTCATTTTTTTTCCAGGGTAGTAGGACAGGGTGAGGTCATGAATTGTGACTACTTGCTTGCCCGGGAAGAGCAGGGGGCTGTTAAAGTGCGTAAAATGCATAAGATCAAGTTTAGCCGCCAGGAGCTTTTGCAAAAAAACGGTTTGTTCCTGCAGGGAGTAGTGTTTGGCGTTCACCAAGACTTTCTCAATATTCGGCGCGAAGATTTCAAATTCACTGAATTCGGGTTCGTTGAGAAAAATCACATAGGTATTTTCTGCATCGATGGCGGCAAGATGATGAATGAGCTCATAGTTGTACCGACCGATTCCTGTAAATCGCGCACTGTACATGCGCGCGTCTATTCCTATGCGGTATGCCATTTGAGAAGTGGTACGAGACAAAGCGTGTGCATCATACCCTCACGCGCCTTTTTGCCAAATTGAAATTGTTGCACAATTATTCCCCCTTCTTTATAAGCGGAGATGCTTGCAGAATTCCCGACGTATCTGTACACTAGATAAGATATGGACACCTTTATGATCTACATCCTTCTCATTCTCGTTGGTGCGGCCCTTGCCTTTGTGTTCTATAGAACCATGCAAAGTGCAGCACAAAAAAAGAAGGCGCTATCGCTGGTCTTTTTGCGTATTCTGATTCCGAAGAAAGATTCGGATCTGGATGAAAAAAAGGAAGCGACGTCTCAGCAAGGTGGTTTTAAAGAAGTGGTTTCCATCATGGAGCAGTTTTTGGCATCACTCCATGAGCTGGGAAAGAAAAATGCGATTTCTTTAGAGTACGTTTCTCAAAATGGAAAGGTACATTTTCATATGGCCGTGCCCTATGAACTGCAGGATGTTATAGAAAAGCAGCTGACGAGTTATTACCCAGACGCGGTCATAGAAATTGAAGAAGAGCGAAATATTTTTGCGGAGAAGAGTTATCAGGAAACGGCGATTTTGAAGCTGAAAAAAAAGCCCTCCTGGCCTCTTCGAACGTACCAGCAGTTGGAATCAGACCCCATTAACAATCTTGTCAACTCACTCACAAAACTGAGTGGAGAGGATTCCGCCATGATTCAGGTCATGATTCGTCCGGTTGCGGATAAATGGCAGGAGTCGTCGAAAAAAATGGCAGAGCTTCTGTATAGTGGGAAGAAACCAGAGTCTCTGTCGTGGAAAAGTATGCTGAAGGATGTGCTGAAAATTTTTTCTCTGGAAAAAGACGAAAAGAAAGATGAGCCTGTACGAATTACCCCGCAAACGGAGGAGCAGGTAAAACATATTGATGCGAAGGCGCAAAAAGTCGGGTTTGATACGATCATTCGTGTCGTGGCCTCCGGAGCGGATAAGTTTTCGGCAAAATCGACGCTTGATGCGGTGGTAAACTCCTTTGTGCAGTTTAATCACCCCAATATGAATGCCCTCGTGAAGGACAAAAAGGGAGGGCTACCCATAGTGCTTTTTGACGTCATTTTACGCAAATTTGGTCGTCTGTGGCCTGACAAACCCATGATTCTTGCAACGGAGGAAATTGCATCGATTTTTCACTTTCCGCATAGTAAGTACAACAAAATCAGTAACATTGCCTGGCAGAACTTTAAGCTTGCACCACCACCGGATAATCTTCCCTCAGAGGGAATTCTCCTTGGCCACGTGACGCATCGAGGCGAAGTTAAGGAGGTGCGTATGCCCCTCAAAGATCGGTTCCGTCACTTCTATATTATTGGACAAACGGGTACGGGTAAGTCGACGATTCTGCAGACCATGATGAAGCAGGATCTGCGCAATGGAAATGGTATGTGTGTGGTGGATCCCCATGGTGACCTGGTGGATGATATTCTGCCTTTTATACCGAGAGAGCGTGCAAATGATGTGATTATATTTAATCCGGCGGATACGGACCGCCCCATGGGTCTCAATATGCTCGAAGCAAAAACAGACGAGGAGCGTGAGCTGGTGGCACTCGATGCCATGAATATGATGATTAAGCTCTTCGGTAATGAAATCTTTGGTCCCCGTATTCAAGACTATTTCCGCAATGGTGTCCTGACGCTTATGGCAGACCCAGAAGGTGGTGCTTTGACGGATATCGTTCAACTGTTTGTGAATGATGACTTTCAGCAAAAGAAACGCAAGCATGTGACCAATCCCATCGTGAAAACGTGGTGGGATCATACCTTCGATAACATGGCGGAGCGTGAAAAGAAGGAAATGATTCCGTATTTTGCCGCAAAATTTGGCCAGTTTATTACGAATGCAACGATGCGTAATATTATTGGACAGCCGAACTCTTCTTTTGATCTTGGGGAAGCCATGCAAAGTAAGAAAATTATTCTGATGAAGCTTTCTAAGGGACTGATTGGTGACGTGAATGCACAGCTTTTGGGTATGATCGTGGTCTCGAAAATTCAGGTGGCGGCCATGCGGCGCCAGCTTATGCCGAAAGATCAGCGGCAGGATTTCTTCCTCTACATCGACGAATTTCAGAACTTTGTGACGGATTCTATTGAAAGTATTCTTTCCGAGGCGCGAAAGTACCGCCTTGGACTGATTTTGGCACACCAGTATATGGATCAGCTGGAAAAGCGCGATCTCGGCGGGGAAGTGAAGCTCAAGGGAGCCATTTTTGGTAACGTGGGTAGTGTGCTTTCCTACAAAATTGGTGAAATTGATGCGGAGTTTATGGCCAAGGTGTTTGCGCCTGTCTTTTCCGAACAGGACATTTCCAATTTTGATAAATTTAAGGCGGGCATGAAGCTTTCTATTGATGAGCAGCCATCGCGCCCTTTTACCCTCACAGTGCAGAAAGCATGGGAAATGGAAGGGTATACGCCTGACTATGAAGCGGCAGAGGCGATCACGCAATTGTCACGTTTGGTCTATGGTCGACAAAAAGAGTTTATCGATCGGGAAATTCGCTATAGAATAGGGGCCGTCTAGGTTTATCCTTTTTCGGTCGGCCCTATGCAGTACGTACCTGACCTCGTGTTTATCTTCGGATACGGGGCGCTGAGCTTTATTCTCTCCATGTTTTTAGCACCGTACTGGATAGCGTTTTTGCGCCGTTTTAAACTGGGGAAGAATCTCCGGGAAAATGCTACGACGGGGGAAAAGGCCTCCGTGTTTAATTTGCTCCATAAAAATAAGGTAGGAACTCCGACCATGGGTGGTGTCCTCATTTGGGGAACAACACTTCTGGTGGTGCTGATCTCCCGTTTGCTCTCGCTCACAGGTGTCCTTGAACGATCGATTTTACAGCGAGATGAAATGTACCTGCCGCTTTTTGCCTTAGTCGTGACGGGCTTATTAGGCATTGTGGACGACTGGTTTAATATTAAGGGGCTGGGTAAGACGAAGGGGCTTGCGGTAAAGCCTAAAATGCTCCTCCTGCTGCTCTTTTCTGGTGCGGCGGCGTACTGGTTTCATGTGCGTCTCGGTTGGGACGTCATTCATATTCCTCGGGTGGGAGATTTTACCATTGGGTTTTGGTATATTCCGCTCTTTATGTTTATTATCATTGCTTCAGCCAATGCAGTAAATATTACAGATGGGCTGGATGGTCTTGCAGCGGGACTTCTTTGCATGGCGTATACTGCCTTTGGTGTCATTGCCTATGCACAGGGTAAGGAGGTGCTTGCGGCCTTCTGTGCCGTTGTCGTTGGTGCAATCGTGAGTTTTCTTTGGCATAATATATCGCCAGCAAAATTTTACATGGGTGATACGGGGGCTATTTCTCTTGGTGCAACGCTTGGCGTCGTGGCGATGCTGACAAACTCCGCATTAGTCCTTGCGGTTATTGGAGCAGTGTTTGTTATCGAGACACTTTCTTCCGCCCTGCAGATTTTTTCGAAAAAGTTTTTCGGGCGAAAAATTTTCAAAATTGCTCCCTTTCATCATCATCTCGAAGCCCTTGGTTGGCCTGAATCATCGGTAGTTATGCGACTTTGGATCGTGGGAGCTATGTGTGGCGTTGTGGGTGTCATTATTGGTTTGATTGGTACGGGTATTTCCTAATTTTTGGTGTTTTTCTTTATGGTCCAGAAACTCTATACATATATTACCAACGCGACGTTTATAAAGTTCTGTCTGGTTGGCACGCTCAATACACTCATCGATGTAGGAATTCTCCAGCTCCTGTTATTGGTCTCCGGGATTGATCCGCACACAAGTCCACTGCTTTTTGTGTTTGTGCTCATTGCCTTTTTCAGCGCCGTGCTCAATGGCTTTTTTCTCAATAAACTCTGGACCTTTCGCATGCGTACGCGCAAGAACTCCACGCGCCAGTTCATAAAATTTCTCATTACGAACCTTGTCGGTCTGGGCCTTACCATGATTCTGATGTTTTTCCTGGTGCAGCTTTTGCATATGGTGCCCTATATTGCAAAACTGTGTACTTCCGCTCTCGTGCTTGTCTGGAATTTTTTTGCGACCAAACACTGGACTTTCAAGGAACGCAGGTTGGCGAAAGGGCTGACCGCACCCTCAGGACGGGAAATTCTTCTTTCTATTGTTATACCCGCGTATAACGAGGCAACGCGCATTGAGGAAACGCTGACAGAAGTGGTGGGCTATTTGAAGGGCAAGAGTTTTGCCTTTGAACTACTTGTGGTGGATGATGGAAGTCGGGATGGCACCATTGCCGTGGTGGAACGGTTTATCGCTGCACACGATCTCTCAGACCGTGCTTGTGTACTTCCTCTAGGGGTGAATCGGGGTAAGGGCGCTGCTGTGCGAACGGGGGTTTTGCGTGCGACGGGGGAGTATGTGCTCTTCACGGATGCAGATAATTCAACACCTATCCATGAAGTGGATAGATTTCTGGATGAAATCGAGGAAGTGGATATTTTGATCGGATCCCGCTATCTTGCGGCAAGCAAAGTGGAAAAAAAACAGCCCTGGCACCGTATTGTTTTGAGCAGGCTCGCGAATTTTGTCATTACCATCTTTTTGATTGATGGTATTCGTGATACGCAGTGTGGTTTTAAAATGCTGAAATACGCGGCGGCAAAGGATATTTTTTCCCGTATGTGCGTGGATGGATTTGGCTTTGATATGGAGCTGCTCGCCCTCGCGGAAGTGCTGGATTATCGCGTGAAGGAACTGCCTGTTTCCTGGTTTGACTCGCCGAATTCGCGGGTGCAACCCGTTCGAGCTGCTCTACGCACTTTGGGCGATCTGGCCACCATTAAAATGGGCATCTGGACGGGGAAATACCACTTGCCGACGGCTACGGAAGGAGGAGCATAGCGTCACCGAAACTATAAAATCGGTACCCTTCGCGCACGGCAGTATTGTAGGCGTCAAGAACAAACTCCGTGTCGCCAGCAAAGGCAGCTACGAGCATGAGGAGCGTACTTTCCGGTAAATGAAAATTCGTGAGGAGCATTTGTGCAGATTCGGGTCTTTCTGGCGGGTGAATGAATATGTCCGTCGTTCCTGAAAGTGCTGTGTGTTCTGCCGTTTGTTTGGTTCTCCAGAGATGTTCAAGAGTCCGAAGGGATGTGGTACCGACGGCAAGTAGGGGTTCATGTTTTTCCCAGGCCGTGTCCAGCGTGCGCACCGCCTCTTCTGTGAGAGAGTAGTATTCTTTATGCATGCGGTGTTCGCGCACATCGTCGGTTTTGACGGGCAGAAACGTTCCTGCACCCACATGCAGGGTTATATCCAGGGGGAAGATATGTTTTTCTGCGAGCGCATCAAAGACGCGTTTGGTAAAATGGAGTCCAGCTGTTGGCGCGGCAATGGACCCCCGCTCCTCGGCGTACACCGTTTGATACCGCTCGCGAAGTTCTTTTGTGTCTTCCACTTTGCCGATATACGGAGGGAAGGGGGTCTCACCCTGGGCTTCAAGAAAATTCAAAATATGATCGTAGGCCTCAGGCACATCAAAGGAAAGAACACGCTCACCCCCCTCTTTCATGGCATGTACATGCACAGAAAAATATACACCGTGTGTGGTTCGGAGTGACACGGTCTCTTGGAGAGGAAATTTTTTCCCCGGTCGTACAAAAAATGTGCCTTTCAGAGGACCTTCCTGCTCGAGGAAAAAGAGTTCTCCTCTCCAGCCACTATCACCCTGAACGCGAAGTCGAGCGGGTATAACCTGGGAGTTATTACGGACCATGAGTGTTCCTTCTGGGAGGAGGGAAGGAAGGTCGTAAAAGAATTTGTGCTCCAGTTTCTTTGCACCGCAATGCAAAACCATGAGTCTGCTCGCATCCCTTGGTGTCGTAGGAGTACGGGCAATAGATTCCTCAGGGAGGAGAAATGAATAGCTACTGCGCAGAAGATGTTTTGGGGTGAGATTGTTGTCCACAGGAGGCTTTTGGGGTATAATGAACCGATTGCTCTTATTTTCCAGAACTTCTCATGGTAGGCAAGGGAACCACAAAAAAACAAACCTGGGTACATATAGCGTTTTTGGCCGTTTTCTTTGGGATAGCGACGCTCTTCGTGATGCCTGCAGAAGCGCAAAATACCGGGCAGGTCAATGTGAATGTGCTTGGGGAGAATGCAATTCGAACAGTTCTGCCCAGCGTGGACGCGACGGATTCGACGCAAACGGATCAGGGACTGCAACAGGCAGACACCCTGGTGCGTAACGTCCTGCAGCTTGTTCTTCGTATTCTGCAGTTTGCTGCCATTGTCTACATTGTGTATATCGGCGCGCAAATTGTGATGAATGTCTCCAATGAAGATTTGCTCGAGAAAAAACGCCCGGCGCTTGCCTATGCCATTGTGGGGTTTGTTGTGATGAGTATTGGTGATCAGGCCATCAATATTTTTAACCCTGCAAACTTTGCCAGTGGCGGCACCCTTGAAGGTCAGCTCGTGACAGGGATTCAGCCGGTGATTGGCAATGTCATAGATGTTATGCGCTACGCCCTGTGGGTCATAGCTGTGGCCCTGGTCATGATTACAGGTTACCGGATGGTGATTTCACAGGACAAGGATGTAACGAAATCACGACAACAGTTGGTTTGGATTGGTATTGGGCTCTTTGTGGTCCAGATTGCAGATTTTATAGTGACACCTTTTACCGGTTCCTCGCTTGCAGCCGTCGACCAGGGAAATGCACTCATTGCGAATATAACGAACGTCCTCCTCACCTTTTTTGCTCCTGCAGCTTTTTTTATGTTCCTGTATGGCGCTTTCGTTCTTGTGACCGCTCAGGGCGACGAAGGGAAACTCAAAACTGCACGAAATATTCTCATTGGAACACTTATTGCTGTGATCATCACCTTTTCGTCTATGGCGATTATTGGTGAGGTCGTGCGATCTTTTTCTTCGACATAACCGAACGTATGCGCAACTTCTTTTCTTTCAAATTTGTTGGACTGCTGACGACCCTGTGTCTGATGCTGACCTTTGGTATGGCGAGTGCGCAGCCGCTGAATTCGACGAAGGGTTTTCTCGATCGCGTGCAAAATGGCGGCGGTACGAGTAGTACAAATGTTCCCACGGGAGTGAATGCAAACCCTTTATCAGACTTGTATACACGGGTTTCGCAAGCAGGGAATGGGGGAAATACGGACAGTGTCTTTTTAATCCTGGAAGATCTGCTGTCTCTGGCTATTACCCTCATCACGATGGTTGCGGTGATCTTTGTGATTGCGGCAGGTATGCGTATGGTGTTTGAATCGAACAATGAGGAAACCGCAAAGAAGCAGGCCACAACGATTTTTAACATCATCGCGGGTATTGTGATTATGAATGTGGCGAGCTTTGCCATTAAGGCTGTTTCTCCAGACACGAGTGAGCGGAATGTCGCCAATCTCTTAAGTTTGTTTGATTCAACGGATGGTATTCGTACGGCCTCTATTGATTTTGCGACTCGTATTGTGTTCCCACTGCTGGATTTTGCACTTTCGTTTTTAGCGGGAATTGCTCTGATCTACATTGTGTATGCTGGTTTAAACATTATTTTTGCACGGGGCGACGAAGAAAAAATCAAGGAGGCATGGGGGCGCATTGTGAAAACAGTTCTGGGTATAATGGTCATTTTACTGAACAAGGCCTTTGTGGGTGTGTTCTATGGAAGTGTGCCACTGCGGGTTGATGGATCCTCCGCGGGTGATTTGAAGCCTGACTTACAGCAGGGAATTAGTACAGCTTTTAATATTGCGAATTATTTCCTTGGTTTCTTTGGCTTGCTTGCCATGATCATGCTTATATACGCGGGAGTTCAACTGATGATTAGTGGTGACGATGCACAGAAGAGGGAAAAGGCGATGAAAACCTTACAGCTGGTGATTATTGGTATTGTCTTGGCCATGTCTGCCTATACACTGACCTCGGCTATTGTAGGCGTCACAATTGGTGGCTCACTCTAAATTCTGTTGTTCGGTTTTTCGAACAATTCTGGTGAAAGCGGCGTTGCAGACGCTGCTTTTTCTGTTACATTGGAGGTGAATTTTTGAAGCACTTTCCATGAGACGTTTTTCTTACCCATATATTTGTTTCGTCCTCGTGTCAGCATTTTTGCTCGCACCCCTCGCGCATGCAGAGGAATGGGCCTGGACGACACCAACTCCAGGAACACCCAATGAGGGGGTCATTGCGGCTCCTCACTCCGTTGATCTTGCAGAGGCTGTTCCTATTGCCTCCATGACAGTCATTGTGAGTGAAGTATTCGCTTCAGGGTCGAAGGCTTCGGAGGAGTTTGTGGAACTCTACAATTATGGAAAGGAGCCAATTGATTTGTCGGGATTGGTGCTGAAAAATGCTTCAGGTAAGCGCGCCGTTATTGCCTCTGGAACGCGTATTGCATCCATGGGGTATGTTGTGCTGGAGGGGCAGCTTCCCATTGTCGATTCCGGTGATCGCATTGCACTACTCCGCGGCAATGAAGAATTGGATGTGTTGGAGTTTACGGGGGAGATGATGAAGGAGAGGGGGTCGGTTTCCCGCTACTGCGATGTCTATGAGCTGAGATTTTGTGAGGTGAAGGCGACGGTGCCAACACCGATGGCGGAAAATCGTATGGAACGACTGACGGTCCGTGCTATTCCAGAAAATGGCATACTGCGACCAGGACAAAAAGCATCCTTCGAAGCCAACATGCCAGGTGCAAAAATTATTCTTTCTCGTAGTGCCTCAGGATCGGTGGAAAACGCACTCACCTATGATCAACCTCTGCGTGTTGATAGTTATGTGACCTATTGGTTTTATGCGCAATGGGAGGGGCAGGCTACGGTACCACAGAAGATTTCTTTTCGTGTCGACCCGTCTTTGCCTGATAATGCCACCTTTGAAGCAAATACGGGTTTGAAAATTAGCGAGATATACCTTGATAGAGAGAGGCGTACTGGGTGGGTAGAAATTCAGCAGAGTGGTACAAAACCTGCCTCATTGCGAGGTATAGAACTCGACACACGTGCCGATCAACAAACATTTTGCACAACATGCTCGGTTCTTGAAGAGGAAGGGCAACTTGCACCGGGAGAGTTTTTGCGGATAGATTTGTCCAAGAAAGTGGTTGCTTCCTTGCTTGCTCGAACGACACCCGTGACGTTTTCTCTCCGGTTTGCCAAGGAAAAGCTTGATGCGGTGACGGTCGTTCTCATGGCACCGAAACGTCCGTATATGTCACTCCTGCGCGCAACACCCTATGCACAAGAGGAAGAGCCTGCTTTTGTATGGACTGATATCCCGACGCCCGCTGCCGAGAACGTCGCTTACCGCATTGACGATCTTTTGCCCGTGGGAGATCGCGTCTCCAAGCTTCTCTTTGTTGAGGGTGGTTATGAAGATGCGGTGGCTGTCCTTCAGGGGAAATCTGTGCCAGGCTACACTATTGATATACTCGATGGAAACGGTGTTACTCTTGCCTCGTCTTTTGTTGCAAAAGATGGTCAATGGTCTGCTCGGTTACCAAAGAATCCAGTGCAAGGGGAAGTGTTTTTCCAGCTACGGTATGGTGATGCTATGCCGGTAAAAGTGACACATTCCTATACATTTCCTGCCTTTGATGCGGGGGATGCCGCTCGTGTGCAGACACCGAAAAATTCGACCACAAAACTAGTGTCCACCGTAAAGGCATCAAACACCACAAAGGTTGGAGCAGCCGTGGATCTGGCAACATCTTCTGTTCCCGATCTTGCATCTATGACGGGTGTTGTTTTGAGTGCAGTCCGAACGAATTATGCAATAGGGTCCGTGGAAAGCATTGTAGCCGTACGCGATCCAAGGGCGATTGAGCCGATTGCTGCCTTTATGGATGCCCTCAGTTTGCGCCTTTCTGCAATCCTTTTCCCCGGAATGTAAGGATGCTCTACATTGTCGCAACTCCTATAGGAAATCTGGAAGATATAACGATGCGTGCATTACGCATTTTAGGCGAGGTTGATGCGGTGGTTTGTGAAGATACTAGGCAAACGGCGAAACTGCTCATGCATTTTGATATTCGCACCTCCTGCATCGCATTCCATGCTCATTCCACAAAAAAAGATGTGGAAAAGCTGGTGCGTATGATGCAGGAAGGTAAACAGCTTGCCTATGTGACGGATGCGGGAACACCGGGTATTTCTGATCCAGGTCATATGCTGTCTCGCGCCTGTGTGCAGGCGCACATTCCTGTGGTGCCGATTCCTGGTGCGAGTGCTTTTCTTACTGCATTGATGGCGAGTGGTGTTCCCATTCAGGAATTTGTGTACTCCGGGTTTCCACCTGCAAAAAAGGGAAGAACATCGTTTTTTTCCCAGCTACCTTTAGAAAAACGGACGCAGGTCTTCTATGAATCCAAGCATCGTTTGGCCAATGCACTGGAACTGCTCGTCGCGCATGTCCCTGACCGGAGTATCCTTGTTGCCAAGGAACTGACAAAAAGTCATGAACAATTCTTTCGCGGTCTACCTTCTGCGGTGCGTGCCTCTTTTTCAGAAGAGCATCTTTTTAAGGGAGAATTTGTCATCATCGTCGCTGCAGAAGGGTTTTCTTTTGATGACGATGCTGTTGTTAAAGAAAAACGACAGAAACGAGACAAGTATCTTGATAAGAAACAAAAGAGGATTTAGCCTTGTGGGCTAGCCTTTTTTCTTTTCTATGCACTCTGCGTATCTTGCGTCGCTTCATTTGTTGCCTGGCATGCGCCATGCCCATTTAGCAACACTTATGAAGTATGTGTCGGGCGATGCTGAACAACTTTGGAAGACGCTCCCTCAAGCAATTCGTACGCTTGGTGTGCAAGAACTGGATAAGGAGCAGGTGTATGCGGTTCATCGGAAGCTACAGGTTCTTCGCGTATATCGCTATCTTCAAGAGCACAAGATAGTACTTCTCTATGGTGCCTTGCTTCCCACGGCTATCCGTGAGGCAAGAATGCCACCTTTTGTTGTGTATTGTCGAGGGGACGTGGACCTCTTACAGGGAGATCTTCTTTCCATAGTCGGAGCGCGTCGGATGACGGCCTATGGCCAAATGGTAATTGAGAGCTTGGTTCCCCATGTTGTCGCAAGCGGGTATGCCACTGTCAGTGGTCTTGCATACGGTGTTGATGCGCATGTTCATGAGCAAACGGTTCTTTCGGGCGGGAAAACTGTTGCCGTGTTAGGGACGGGTGTTGATCGATGTTATCCAGCGGTGCATCATCGTTTAGTCGAGCGTATCATTGATCATGGTGGATTACTTCTCTCAGACTACCCATTGTATACCAAACCGCGGCCTTGGCATTTTACGCAGCGAAATCGCCTCATTGCTGCAGTGAGTTCGGCAACGGTGGTTGTGGAGGCCGGTGAAAAATCCGGTTCACTCTATACTGCAGAAGAAGCCCTCGAACTTGGGCGGAGCGTGTATGCCATACCTGGTTCCGTTTTCTCGCCCATGTCGATCGGCTGCAACTGGCTCCTCTCCTTACCGGAAGAAAGAAGGGTCAACGTTTTGCAAAAACCGTCCGACCTCGTAGAATTAGGAATGTCGAAAGAAACAGATTGGAAGGATGAACCTATGTCCGGTACCATGCATCCGCTGTTGCGTTTTGTTCATGAGCAGGCACGGAGTACTACTAACATCGCAGATGCAGCTCAAATACCCATGGGGGAGTGTCTCACTGCGCTCACAAAACTCGAAGTGCAAGGTCTTGTCAGAAGGGTTTCCGGGGGGTGGATAAAAAATATTCTGAGGAGAACTTGACGATAAAAATTTAGCACTCTATAATTATGAGTGCTAAAAGTTCATACTCTTAACAGTTTCTTATATGAGCAAAGTTATTGGAATCGATCTCGGTACAACAAACTCCGCCGTTGCGGTTATGGAGGGTGGTACTGCTACAATTATATCAAATGCAGAGGGAAATCGCACAACCCCGTCTATTGTTGCGCACACGAAAAACGGTGAACGACTTGTGGGGCAGATTGCAAAGCGTCAGGGGGTAACCAATCCTGAAAATACGATTTTTTCAGCGAAGCGTTTTATTGGACGTACCTTCGACGAAGTAGCTGGTGAGGCAAAGCAGGTACCCTATAAGGTGGTGAAAGCGAAGGATGGTTCTGCCGCTATTATGTTTGGCGGGGAAGAGAAGCAACCTGCGGAAATTTCTGCAATGGTGCTGGCAAAGCTGAAGGCAGATGCGGAGGCCTATCTAGGTCAGCCGGTGACGGAGGCTGTGATTACCGTTCCTGCATATTTTAACGACAGCCAACGTCAGGCAACCAAAGATGCCGGGCGCATTGCAGGTTTGGATGTTAAACGCATTATCAATGAGCCAACGGCAGCAGCTCTGGCCTACGGAATGGATAAAAATCACGATCACAAGGTGGCTATTTACGACTTTGGAGGTGGAACCTTCGATATCTCTATTTTGGATATTTCCAAGGAAGGAACCTTTGAAGTGTTGTCGACGAATGGAGATACACAGCTTGGTGGTGATGACTTCGACCAGCGTATTATCACTTGGCTAACAGAGGAGTTTCAGAAGTCTGAAGGCATTGACCTCTCGAAGGATATTATGGCGCTGCAGCGTCTCAAAGATGAGGCGGAAAATGCGAAGAAGGAGCTCTCTACCAAGATGGAAGTGGAAATCAATATTCCTTTTATTACGGCAGATAGCAGCGGTCCAAAACACCTGAACCTCAAGCTCTCTCGCTCGAAGTACGAGCAGCTCATTGGTGACCTGGTGGAGGCAAGTATGGACCCATGTAAGAAGGCTCTGGCGGATGCAAAGCTTTCTGTGAGCGATATTAACGAGGTAATTCTTGTTGGTGGATCCACGCGAACGCCCCTGATTCAGGAAAAAGTGAAGGCGTTCTTTGGAAAGGAACCCCATAAGGGAGTGAATCCAGATGAAGTGGTTGCGCTTGGTGCGGCAATTCAAGGAGGAATTTTGATGGGAGATGTGAAGGACGTTCTTCTCTTGGACGTCACGCCACTTTCTCTGAGTATTGAAACCATGGGCGGCATTGCGACCAAGCTCATCGAGCGAAATACGACGATTCCTACGTCGAAGTCTCAGGTGTTTTCCACGGCAGCAGATAGTCAGCCTGCGGTAGAAATTCATGTCGTTCAAGGAGAACGCGAGTTTGCTCGGGATAACAAATCTCTTGGAAAGTTTGTGCTGGATGGTATTCCACCCGCTCCACGAGGTGTTCCGCAAATTGAAGTGACCTTCGATTTGGATGCGAATGGAATTTTGAAGGTTTCTGCGAAGGACATGGGTACCGGTAAGACGCAGCATATTACGATTCAGGGATCCAGTGGAATCTCAGAAGAGGAAGTAGAGCGTATGCGTAAGGAGGCAGAGGAGCATGCGAAGGCAGACTTGGAGAAAAAGGAGTTGGTGGAGGTACGCAATAAGGCTGAACAAAGTGTGTATATGATCGAAAAAACCTTGAAAGATCTGGGCGATAAGGCTCCGGAAGATCTGAAAACGCAGGCGGAAGAGAAGAAAACAGCATTGGCTGAGATTCTCAAGAAGGAGGATGCAACGAAAGAGGAGATTGAATCCGCGGATAATGCCCTGACAGAAGTGGCTATGAAACTCGGTGAGGAGCTGTATAAACAGCAGGCAGCAGAACAAGCAACTACCGGTGAGGCAAAGGAACCCTCCGAAGGCGATGCGACTGCCGGAAAAGATGATGACGTCATTGAAGGAGAAGTGAAGGAAGAGTAAGCTCTTTCCTCCCATGCAAAGAAGGTGTATTCTTCGGTCCGAAGATGCACCTTTTTTGTTATCTATGATCAAGACGCTTTCTCGTGAGGCAAAGAGTATTATTCTGGGGGGAAGTCTTGCCCTGGATATTGTGCTTCTTGATCAGGTTACCAAGTGGCTCATGATAGGAACGCCGCCGATAGATATCTGGCCGCCCTATGTGTCGCTCCATTATGCTGAGAATACGGGCATAGCTTTTTCCATGCCCCTTGAGGGGTTGCTGCAGCAGACTATTACGGTTGGCTTAATTGCCTTGTTGGTTGTGTTAGTGATACGTTATGCGACATGGAAAAAACCCTTCATGCATTACGCCATGATGCTCGTGATTGGTGGGGCAATAGGAAATGCCATCGACCGCCTGTTTCGCGGCTATGTGATCGATTTTTTGCAGGTGGGCTCCTTTCCGATTTTCAACGTGGCAGATTCTGCGGTGTGTCTCGGTGTTGCGGGGGTACTGGTGTATGAACTCTTTATGAAACATCCGAAGGAAGGGGCCCTTTAGTGTGCAGCCATCCAAGAATCGCCAATACCTACGGAGACAGTGAGGGGTACTTCGAGCTGGACGGCATTTTGCATGTGCTCCACCACGAGGTGCGTTACGGCCTCTGTTTCAGCCCTTGGGACTTCGAGCACCAGTTCGTCATGTACTTGAAGAACGATGCGTGACGTATACCTTCCTTCTCTGAGCGCCTCATCGAGAGTAATCATGGCGCGTTTAATAATGTCGGCTGCGGAACTTTGGAGTGGATAATTCATGGCTTCACGTTTTGTGGCCTCGTAGACGACACGGTTCTTCGATGACAGGCCGGGAAAAGTTTTCTTACGTCCGAGAATGGTCGTGAGATACCCTTCGTCTCGCGCAGTTGTCTCAAAAGACTGCATGAGTGCAGACACTTCCGCGTATCGTGCAAAATACGCATCAATGAAGGATTTGGCTTCTTTCATGGAAATGTGCAGATCCGTGGCGAGTTTGAAGGGGCCCATGCCATAGACGACGCCGAAATTGACGGTTTTTGCTATTCGACGTTCGTCGGGAGTGACGAGATCTGCAGCTTTATCAAAAATGAGGGTCGCTGTTCTCGTGTGAATATCTTCATTGGTGCGAAAGGCCTCTAACAGGTTGGGATCTTTGGAGAAATGCGCAAGAAGTCGCAGCTCAATTTGTGAGTAATCAGCAGCCAGAAACACACACCCTTCCATGGGAATGAAGGCCTGACGAATTTTTCGGCCAATGTCTGTACGAATGGGAATATTTTGAAGATTTGGGTCTGTGGAGGAAAGTCGCCCCGTGCTGGCAATGGTCTGGTTGTAGGTGGTATGCACACGTCCTTTACTATCAACCTGCTTGGGCAGTGTGTCGATGTAGGTGGAAAGCAGTTTGGCGAGATGACGATATTCAAGAATTTTGCCGGGGAGCGGGTGGTGGTTGGCCAGCTCTGTGAGCACCTGAACGTTTGTGGAATGACCGGTTTTAGTTTTTTTCCCTGTGGTGAGCCCAAGTTTTTCAAACAGTATGGTTTGTAACTGCTTGGGTGACTGAATGTTAAAGCGTTCACCACTCAGACCGTAAATCTCTTCTTCAAGAGTGAGGAGCTCGGCATGGAGTTTCGTACTGAGGGTCTTCAGATAGGCAACATCGAGTTGAACACCGGCGCTTTCGATGCGTGCGAGAACTGGCACGAGGGCAAGCTCCGTGTCGTGGTAGACCGTCCAGAGCCCTTTGTCTTTCAGTTCTTTCGTGAGGACCTCTTCGAGTTTCCCTGCGAGAGTCGCAAGCAGGGCAGGGGTAAGCTCTTCTTCGCTGAGTTCAATATCTAGATACTTGGCAACGATGCGCGACATAGAAGGTTCGCGATCATTGGGATCGAGCGTAAAGGCTGCTAACTCTAGGTCGAAGGGTCGGTTCGCCATAATTTATGAAAAAAGAGATAGCTGGGCATGTTGAAACGATGCGGTATCATCGGTCTCCATGAGCGCGCGGAATAAGATCTTACTGTGGCTGGTTAGTAGTGGCGTCTCAGCACTGAGGGCTTGTTTGAGAAACGCGAGGACCTCCGTGCGCAGGTCCTCCTCCTGACACAGAATGTGATAGACAAAACCGTCAGAAAGGTTGGCAATCATGAGTTCAAGTGTCTCTGCATTGGTGAGCATATGGACAAAGTGTCGCGAGTCCTTCGCGAGTTCCTGCGCTGCTTCTCTCCACGCCTCGAGCGTTTGAATGGGCGCAAGGGCACGGGCCTCAGGAATTGGTTTTTTCTCTGATGTTGCCGTCTCAACGTTCCCATTTTCTGCATCCTGCCCAATCTCCTTGAGAATGGAATAAAACTCCAGTTCACGAAAAAGCTCCGTAAGGGCGGGGTAATCTGGACTTTGTTCCCGCAGTTCCAGATGCGAGAGGTCGATATCCGTGTGGACCGTGGCGAGCTGTTTACTGAGTCGCGCATCCTCAGCGTGGTCACGAAGGCGCTCGCCAAGTTTCCCTTTTTCGTTGTGGGCATTGGCAAGAATGTCTTCCATATCGGTATATTTTTCCAGCAGAGTCACGGCGGTTTTCGGCCCTATGCCACTGACGCCAGGAATATTATCTGCACTGTCGCCCATGAGACCGAGGAGATCGGGAATTTGCTCAGGCCATACGCCCATTTTCGCTTTGACGCCATCCCGGTCGTACACAATGTTTTTCATGGTGTCATAAATAAACACATGGTCGTTCACAAGCTGCATCATATCTTTATCACCCGTAATAATGTTGCAGATGCTTCCCTTGGGAGCCTGATGGACGAAACTTGCGATGGCATCATCGGCCTCCATACCTTCAATTTCCATGATGGGGAGGCGAAGCAGCTCCGTGACTTGTTTGATGTAGGGCAGTTGGCCCACCATCTCATCAGGCATCTTTGCGCGGTGCGCCTTATAATTCTCAAAAAGTTCGTGTCGAAAAGATTTTTTCTTATGATCAAAAGCAACAATGATGCGATCCTGTGGTTTTTCCTTCATGAGTTTCAGAAGCATTTTGGAGAAACCGTAGATGGCGTTGGTGTAGAGGCCTTTTGAAGAGGTGAAGGGAGGAATGGCAAAGAACGCTCGGTAGATGTAGGCGTTGCCGTCGATAATATAGTAATTCATGGAATCGTGAGGTGGTTGTGCCTTCCAGCCTAGAGAAGTTCTTATAATTATCAAGACAAGCGCACATCTTTTCGGTAGAATGCCTGTGATAATTTTCTTGTATACAATGGCGTACTGTCAAACCGCTGTGTCCTCTGACGACTCACCCCTCCTTTCCGATTTGCATCGTCAAATAGATGGCTGCACGCGCTGTGCCCTCTCTACGGGAGTGACGCATTATGTTCCTGGTATGGGAACGGAGAAAACAGATATCATGATTATCGGGGAAGGACCGGGGAAAAATGAGGATCTGAAAGGCTTACCCTTTGTCGGTGCGTCGGGGAAATTTTTGGATGTGCTTTTGGACTCTATCGGGCTTTCCCGTGATCGGGTCTACATCACCAACGTGGTCAAATGCCGTCCTCCTGAAAACCGTGATCCGAAGGAAGAGGAAATTCTTGCCTGCAATGCGTGGTTAGAGGCGCAAATTTTGCTCATCAATCCGAAAATTATTGTGACCCTGGGGCGGTTTTCCATGGCAAAATTTTTGCCGGGTGTTACTATTTCCAAGGTGCACGGACAGCCCAAACGACGTGCGAGCGATGGGCGAATTATTTTCCCCTGCTATCATCCGGCGGTTGCCTTATATAATGGCAGTATGCGCGCTGTGCTCCTCGAGGATTTTACCCGGCTTGCTACGGTTTTATCGCAGATTTCATCATGAAACGTTCTATACTTTTGATGCTTGCGGCCACCTTTGTGGTGAGCTTACTTGCGCTCCTTCTTGTGCTCTTTCGCATGAGCCCCCTCGAGGATACCCGATGGCTTTCCTTTCTTCTGTTCTTTGTGAGTGCGTTTGTTTGTGCGGGAGCCTTCTTTTCTTTTTTTGGAGCGCTCATTCGTTCGCTCATGTTCCAACATGAGATGTACATGATGCATTTTTTTATTGCGCTTCGTCAGGGGGCGCTTCTTGCGTTTTGTACGGTGAGCTACCTTGGTCTTTCGATGCTGGAGGTGGCTACCTGGTGGAATGTGGTGTTACTTCTTATGACCTGTGGGTTTGTGGAACTGTACTTCCTTGGTCGAAATAAAGCATGACGCAGCTGCGTACTCGATTTCCAGAACTGCAGGAGGGGGTTCCTCTTGCACCGCTGACCACCATGAAAATCGGTGGTGATGCGCGCTATTTTCTGACGGTGACGAAGCGGGAAGATCTTGTTGATGCCCTGCGCATTGCACGGGAAGAACAGATTCCGGTGTTTTTTTTGGGCGGCGGCAGTAATGTTTTGATTTCTTCCCAGGGTTTCGCAGGCCTCGTAATAAAAAATGAAATGCGTGCGATGCGGGTAGAGGGAAATCGTATTATCGCGGAATCGGGTGTTATTTTGGCATCCGTCATTAAGGCAGCTAAAGATAACGGTCTTGTGGGGCTTGCGCCGCTTCACGGCGTTCCCGGTACTTTTGGTGCTGCCGTCCGTGGAAACTGTGGAGTCCCTCAGTGTGAGACAGGAGATTTTGTCGTCTCAGCGGTCCTCTTGGATAAAAACCTCGCGTACAAAACGGTCGATAGGGAGTACTTTGGGTACTCATATCGTCATAGTCACCTGAAAGAATCAGGAGAAATTGTTGTAGAAGCAACCATTGAACTCTTGCCTGGTGGTGATCCCAAGCAGATTCAAGAGGAGATGATGATCATGCTCAAATCGCGGAAGGCGAAACAACCGTGGGGAAAGTCTGGTGGCTCATTTTTTAAGAACCCCACACGAGAATACTCGGCGGGGTTCCTAGTGGATCAAGTCGGAGGGAAGGGCATGCGTGTGGGTGATGCCCTTGTTTCCGAGATGCACGCAAACTTCTTTCAAAATGCGGGTCATGCGACTTCCGAAGAAATGCAATCTCTCGCGTCTCTTATTAAACAGCGCGTGAAAGAGCAGTTTAATATTGCCCTAGAGGAGGAAGTGGAGTTTATTGAGGCGCGTCCTTCAGCCAAATGACATTACAGGTGAGCCGGCGGTCTTGTTGCGACGGATCACTGAGCTGTCGAATACTGAGGCGGGTATAACTTTCTCGAAGGAGTCCGCTTTCCGCCACAATGCGCGGTGTATCTTCATTGAGTACTCTGCTGGTATCCATGCCGCAATACTCCAAGTTGGGATAGTATCGAGCAATAACATCACGACTATAGGTACGGGGGAGGTTAAGACACGTTGCGCCCAGAAGGGCAGCGGCATTCTTGTCGATGCGTGCTTTCTCCGTCAGGAGAGAAGTCGTCAGCGCACATGCGTCAGTCGGCTCTTCACCTTTACAGATAACCGCATAACCACCGCCGGGTAACTCAACAGGACTACAAGCACTTTGTGCGGGGGTGTCCAAATTTTCCGGAACGTATACCGGGAGTGAAGGGGATTGCATAGACGCACCAAGTACCAAACCAACAACTGCTGTAAGAAAGTCCATATGTGAGGAAAAAAACTAAAGAGCTGTTTGTCTCTTGTAGTGTATCTTTGCCGCACGGATCAGCATGGTTTTCGAGAAGATGTAATGGTAGGATTTTACCAGTTTTTTATCTCGGGTCAAAGACAGACTCCTGAAAATATGTTGTTATATAAAAAGCCGGAGGTCTACGCTCCGGCTTTTTCATTATATAACCCGTCTTCTTCTTTCCGCTTTACGCGTCCTTATTGAGCTTGTTGCGCAAGAATGCTGGAACGTCGAGTTCGTCTGTTGCTGGGGCCGTCGTTGGGGCGAGGGAAGACTTCGACTTGATAGCAAATGGGTTGTTGTCCGTAGCTGGCGTCGCTGCTGGGCGTTCACTGCTCAGGCCAGAGCGGGCAGCTGGCTGCTTTTGTACCGGCGCGCGACCAGAGTGAACCTTGTTGGACTCTTCATCAAATCCCGTTGCAATAACGGAGATCTTCATTTCACCCGTGTAGGATTCATTAATCACTGCACCGAAGATAATGTTTGCCTCTGGATCCGCTGCTTCCGTAATAATCTTTGCGGCCTCTTCCACTTCGTACATGGAAAGGTCGTTACCACCTGTAACGGTAAAGAGAATACCGCGGGCTCCTCCGATGGAAAGCTCCAGAAGGGGGCTATCAACAGCATTGCGCGCTGCCTCCATAGCACGATTTTCACCCGTTCCGTATCCAATACCCATGAGTGCAGAACCTGCATTACCCATGACGGAGCGGACGTCGGCAAAGTCGACGTTAATCAGACCCGCAACGGTAATGAGGTCAGAAATACCCTGGACACCTTGGCGAAGAATTTCATCAACCACAAGGAATGCATCTGTGAGAGGCGTCTTTTTGTCGATGATCGTGAGAATCTTGTCGTTGGGGATGGTGATCAATGTATCGACCTTGTTCTTGAGGCTATCAAAACCAGAAACGGCAGACATCATACGGCGCTTTCCTTCGAAGGTGAAAGGCTTTGTGACCACACCAACCGTGAGTGCACCCATTTCCTTTGCAAGCTGGGCAATCACAGGAGCAGCACCCGTACCGGTTCCACCGCCAAGTCCACAGGTAATGAAGACCATGTCTGCACCATCGAGGGCAGCCTTCAGCTCTTCAGAACTCTCCTGAGCGGATTTTTCACCGATTTCAGGATTTGCACCGGCACCGAGACCACGTGTCGTTGCTTTACCAATGTTAATTTTAATATCGGCCTGAGAGGAGAGGAGGACCTGCGCGTCAGTGTTGACGGCAATGAACTCTACACCTTCGACACCTGCCTCCACCATGCGGTTGACGGCATTGTTACCAGCACCTCCGACACCCACGACTTTAATGCGGGCAACAGTGTGCATGGCTGGAGTGACCTCCATGGATTTTTTCTTAATGTTGGATGAAATGAAAACATTCTTGAGAACATCATCATTGGTAATCGACGTGTCTTTCTTGGTAGACATAGGAGAGAACGTTAATGGAAAGGAAGAAATAATTACGGTAAGAGTTTTGTCAGGAAGCCCTTGGCTTTGCCGAAGGCATTCTTGATGCCACCCATGTTTTTGACACCGAGGCCGAAGCCATACTGGCGTGTCTCTAAGCGCGAACCCCACACCAGCAAACCGAGCGCAGTCGCAAAGGCGGGATCATCCACCTTCTCCACAACCCCTGTCGATTCACTTGGGAAACCGATGGAGCAGGGAAGGTTGAGGACGCCCTTGGATACATCAATGAGTCCGGGAATCTTTGCGCCTCCCCCCGTGAAGACCGCACCTGCGGGGAGCATACCATCGCGGCGGATCTTTTTGAGTTCCGCCTTCACCATCATGAGAATTTCGTAGTAGCGCGCTTCGACAATCTGGCAGAGGTATTTGCGGGAAATGGTTTCCGTCTCGTGCTCGTTGAGCTCCTTGAGGTTGATGTCGTCTCCGGGGGCGATTTCTTCAAGGTCACAGTTACCGTATTCGACTTTGAGACGTTCAGCGAGATCGAGACTGGTGCGTAGACCAATGGCGATATCGTTGGTGACATGCTCACCGCCGACAGGGAGTACGCTGGTGTAGACCAGAGAACCCTCTTCATAGACGGCAATGCTGGTGCCTCCGTGACCAATATCGATGGCCACGACCCCAAGCTCTTTCTGACGTTTGCTCAGCACAGCTTCTGAGGCTGCGAGGGAGTTGGGGATCACATCATCAATATCGACCCCCGCCTCATGAACACACTTTTCGATATTCTTAACGGCGGCATGGAGGCCGGAAAGAATATGCGCTTCTACTTCAAGTTTTTTCCCGATCATGCCCACAGGGTAGCGAACGCCACGCTGAGCATCGATGGTGAAGTACTTGGGAATAATTTTCAGAACCTGCTTATTTTGTGGAATGGAAATGGCCTGAGCTGTTTCCAGAACACGCTCGACATCCGCCTGGGTAATTTCATCGCCTTGTGTGGCAATGACCCCCTTCGCTTCGATGGACTCTATGTGAGACCCGCCGATACCAACAAACACATGGTGCACAGGCTCTCCAGACATGCGCTCCGCTTCCTCAAGGGAAAGGGAGATGGCGTTGATGGTTTCTTCAACGTCGATCACTTGTCCTTTGCGAAGCCCATGGGAAGGAACGACGCCGACACCAATGACGGTGGGGTGTTTCTTGTCCGGTTCCATGATGCCGATGGCGGTGCGGATTGCGTGGTTTCCTATATCGATGCTCGCAAGCAATCGTTCTTTAGCCATGACGCGTAACGGATAATAAATGACATGCTTCAGTATAAGGGGGAGAGTCGTTCTGGCAACGAGAAACGAAGAAAGAAAACAGGTAAAGGGTCACTATTTTTCTATCTGCACTGGAGGAGCGGTCCCGCATGATGTTTTTTTGCATATAAAAAGTGTTCTATAGGGTAACTTTCGATGGCGTCACTATGTACTATGAATACAATACGTATTCATTTTGAATGCTCTTTTCAGCAAAGAAAAATCGATTATACTACATGTACATATTTTACTGATTTTGGCAATCCATGCAGCCTTCCATATTAACCGATTTATTCCAAGAGGGGGTGATGAGTGTGCATATCAAGGCGGGGGCTGTGGCCAAAAGAAAGGTGGGTGGACCAGGGAATTGGCACCTGGAAGAAGTGGGGGAATCCTGGTCTTCAGATGCGGTTTACACTCTGTGTGAGGATATTACGGCAGCGGTGGATCATCATGATCACGCGTTTATTGAGAAGGAATCCCGCTATGCACGCGTAGTGCAGCTTGGTGATATGCGTGTGGTGATGACTTTTCCACCCCTCTCCGGTGATGTGGAAGTAACGGTTATTCGGCCCATTACTTCAAAATCTATTGATGCCTATGCCTTGTCGGCGCCCCTTCTGGAGCGACTTACGAAGAAAGCAGAGGGGGTACTCATTGCCGGCAGTCCGGGGAATGGAAAGACGACCTTTGCGGAGGCACTTTTGGAACACTATCATTTGCAAGGGCGTATTATTAAAACCATTGAGGTTCCAAGAGATTTGCGCGTACCAACGGATGTCACGCAGTATGCCCTGAGCCATTCCTCGCTGACGGAAATTCGTGATCTTCTTTTGTTAACACGACCGGACTACACATTTTTTGATGAAATTCGCAATCCAGAGGATTTTTTGCTTTTTAAGGACCTGCGTCTGACAGGTATTGGTATGGTAGGGGTTATTCACGCAGAGCAGGCCATAGATGCCATACAACGCTGTATTGGACGCATTGAAATGGGGCTCATTGCCCATGTCATCGACACGGTGGTGTTTCTGGATAAGGGCGAAGTTGCAACGGTGTACGGCTTGGATTACGCGGTGCGTGTGCCTCTCGGCATGCATGATAGTGATTTGGCTCGGCCGGTCATTGTGGTGCGCGATTTCCTCTCAGAAAAGGAACTCTTTGAAATCTACACCTTTGGAGATCAGGTGGTGGTCATGTCCCTGGAAAAAATGGGCTCTGCGGCCGGTGCGGAGCTTCCAGCGCTTGTACGCATGGGTATGCAGGTTTTGAAAAAGAGTTTGCTTCGCCATCTTCCTAATGGATTCACTTTGGAATATGTTTCACCGCATCGGGTGCGGGTGCTTGTGGAGAAAAAAGATATTCCTGGGTTCATCGGGAAGGGCGGCGCGAATATTCAAAAAATTGAGTCGGAATTGGGTGTGCAAATTGATGTTGCTGAGCGAGTGCGGGCCGAGGATCAAACGACGCATCAAACAACTCCTGTAGCTCATAAGAGCAGTGCTTCCAAAGTTGCTTTTACCGTGGAACAAACCGGGAAGGGACGCGTCTTTCTTGTGCCGCATGTCCATATGAAGGAAGCCATTATTCGCGATGAACATGGGAAGGAAACCCGCATACGGGTTTCAAAAAGTGGTGTTGTGAAAATCCCGAAGGGGCCGCTGACAGCGCAGGTACAGCGAGGTAAAGTCACGCTCCTGCAGGGGGACTAACATCTAACGCAGCAAGTTCTGCATATAGGCTGTGGTTTTAGGGTACCTCCGTGGGGGGAAACGTCCCAGGATAGATTTCCAGATTTGGTAGGCGACTTCTTTTAATCCCAGTCGTGCATACAAAACAGCCTCGAGAATTTCCGCTTCGTAGGGGAATGCTCCCCCGTTTTCTGTTTCCATGATCAGTCGCGCGTTTGTGAAACTTTCCTTGGAAAAGGGACCATAATAATAGGCAAGCACAAGAGTGCTGTGGATTTCCTCGTCGCCAAGTCCCTCGAGTAACTCGAAGACATTTTTGAACCAGGTTTCCATAGCAACATGACTGTGAGTTGTGGGGCAATTGGTCTCTTCCCTGAGGCACTGCGCCGCGGCGAGAGAAGTATGAATGCGATAGATGGGTGACTTTCCAAAATCAAAGGCAATGGAAAACGCTGAGTAAGCCTCATGCATGTGATGGAGAATCTTGTTCACCCGTCCGGAGATTCTCTGCAAGTCTGCGTAGGCGTGCCGGAACTCCTCGCTCAGAAGGGCGCTGGTGGGTTGTTTATCCATTGTTTCAATGAGGCGCTGTACTTTTGCATTGAGTTCTATGTACACCGCACGGACATAGGGGGGATTCCCGTGGGATATAACATCGTTTGGACAGGCGTTTTTACCCGACTTGCAGAGTTTTTTGGCCTCTTCAATCAGGTGCTGGTATGGATCGGCGGGGGAATACTCCATGGTGCCAGGGGAGAGGTGTTATGCTTGGCATTATACACAACCAGTGACGCTGAACACTTGATTTTTCCTCATGCTATGGTATAAGGAACTCGTTCTTTGACAAATGGGGATGTATTTGGCCTCGCTATCAATGCTCTAAAATCATTCGTGGCAACCAGGAGCTGGTCGTGTTGCTCCTCTAAGTAATCCACGGCAAACATACTTGCAAAAAATACTTTTGCTCGCGCTAACTCAATGATTGCTTCTGCATTTGCTCCTGCATTTGCTGCGTAATCGGGTTTCCCGCGTTTTGTCCGCAATTTTCGGACAACGTTTCTGCTGCCGACTCCTCTGAGTGGTAGGGGCGTAATCTAGAGGATAGGGAAGAAGGAGAGATGGGGGCTCCTTCCGACTAAAACTTTTCTCCTATGTCATCACGCGGCTTTTGTGCCTTTTCTATCGCGCGGTGTCTGAAACAAAGGGTACTAAGGTTGTAGAAGCGCTTGGTTTTCATTGATATACCCGGGTTCGACTCCCGGCATCTCCACCATTCTTCGCGTTAGCGAAGAAGGAAAGCTTACACAGTACTGGTACAAACCATTTGTACTTTTTTGTGGTGTCCATGAAGTGACAATATAGCTTGTGTGCTACGTCGTTAAAAATCATCCTCAATATCCAATGCAACTCCAAGTGCTTCGCGCACCTGGAGCTGATACTTTTCCTCCAAGCGCCCCAGTTTCTTGCTGAGATATTGCACATCAAGGGTGATAATCTGACTGCCAAGAAACCGAGAATGTTCCTTTAGCCCATTTCTCTCACTTGGAGTTATAGTGAATTCGCTTGGGAACACCTTTTGAACGACAGATGTGAGAGGTATGACTAATATTGTTGGGGAAGTACCATTGAAAAGGTTGCTTTGAATAATCACACATGGTCGGACGCCAGATTGGGTAGAGCCCTTTCTCGGGTTGAAATCTCCTACATAGATATCGTACTTTTTCATGGCTATTCAGGCAGCGTGTAAACATTGCGAAACTCCGCAGCTATTTGTCGGTATTCCTCTTGCCGATCTTTGAGCCCCTCATGCACGGCTTCGCGGAGCTGCTGCTTTTTGTACTCGCGCAGCGCAGTCTCCAATATTGCCTTCTTCGTGGTCTTGAGGCGCTTGGTCTCTTTGACGAGAAAATTGTAGAGATCGAGGGAAAGAGTGGTCGTAATTGTATGGTTCATAAATGTTTCTATAAGTGTAGAATCATTTATATTATACATAACTTTTGGAAATACAGTATAAAAGTAGCCCATGAGCATAGGCTACTTACTACACCAAGACCAATACTTTTTTGCGATGATGTTGTTCGAAGGAGAAAACACTACAAACAATTCATCGCCTTCCGCCACCCCGCCGCCACGGCCTCTGCTTCACTGCAGAACCACTGCTCACCCTTTGTTTCCGTGATAACGGTTTTTGCGTAGGAGGAGCAAACCGCCGTGTGATAAATTTTTTCACCCTCCGCGGTGATATTGCCTTTGATGGTGCATGTGCCCATGGAGTCGCTCTGGCTGCTTGCGGTTATGGCTGAGCTTTCGGTGTTTCCTCCGCAGGTCGCCGCTGCCCAAAGCCCCGTGCCCGACGTGCGTGCGCGTTCTTCTGCCTGCCGAAATTCCATCATATAGTTGTAGGGTTGGTCATAGGTATACTCCTTTCCGTATCCCTCTAAAATTAGCTCCTCGGCCACATTCGTGCCGTTGGTCAGAAAGAGGTAGGCAAGCAGTCTGCCGTATTTGTCGCGCTCGCCCTGGGAACTGTCCAGCTCTACCGCCACACGTTTGCCTGTGAGAAGCTCTTTGGTACGCGCCGACGCCTCTGCCCCAAAACACTGGGCGGGTTTCGTAGGGTGCACGGTTTCAGGTGTATCTATGCCAATGAGCCTAACCGTTTCTTCAGTACCGTTGTACAGAATTTTGACCGTGTCCCCATCAACGACGTCCAGGATTTCACTCAAAGAAACAGGCGGGATGCTGGGATCTAGGGCTGCATGCACAATCGTCGCAGTGTCACCTCGCGTTATCGTGTAGGCGGGATCGTTGCTCGCGACACGTGCGAGAAGCAGTGCGCTACCTGCCGCATCAAAATAGGGGTCGTACCAGTGATCGGGTGCCCGAAAATACTGTGGAAGCGGAATATTGAAGGCGAGCTCTACAATTTTCAGCGCCTCCGCAAGGTTGATAGACCGCTCTGGGCGGAAAAAACCATCAGGATAGCCGCTGACAATGTGTTCCTCTAGGGCTTTAAACACGTAGGGGGCAAACCACTGATCCTTGGCAACATCGGGCAGGGCAGGGGTCTTGTTCGTGCTGAGATCAGGACCGAAGCGCGCCCCAAGCACAATTTTGAGGAACTCCGCGCGATTGATATGGTTATCCGGCCGAAAGGTTCCATCTGCATAACCCTGCACCAGGTTTTGTGCTTCAAGATACTCGATGGCGGTTTTACTCAGGCTCCGGTCCGCCACATCGGGGAAGGCGGCAAAAGCATTTCCCACAAAACAAGGCAGGAACAGAAGACAAAGGAGGTGTTTCATTTTCATCATCATAGCAAAGAATGAGGTTGTTGTTTGCAAAGAACAATTTACAGTAGATTTTGTACAATGCAGAGAAAAATAGTAGTTTTCATCACTATGATGCGATTTGTTCCTCTTCTCCATACGGCCTACTTCTTCCTCTTGCCCTTTCTCGGGTTTCTTGCCATTGGCATCAAACGTCCTGAATTAATAGCAGGTATTGCCATGACGGGGTGGCTTCCAATGGTCCTGTTTTGGTATTTTAAGGGAACCTTGCCCATGAGTGTCTGGACGCTGATGATCAAGGCAGTGACTATAGGAGCAGTTGCACTGGGGCTTCTAGGGAGTGGAGATATCTGGAGTTTTTTTGCCCAAGTGCTGCTCTTTGAGCTGGCCACCTTTTCCATGGTTCTCTCGGCCTTTTTTTGTCTTCACGTACTACGTGCTCTTCGAGAGGGCATGCTTTTTGTTCTCCTGTTCTCGCTGGTCGTTGTCGGGGGAAGCGCAGGCTATTTGCTCTACGCTGTGTTGCAAGCGGAGCACATACAACTTCTCAGCCCGTCCATGTGGGCTATCCTGACCGCTATTATTATTGACCTCGCAAGTGAGACGAGGTTTTTTCTACGTCTTCTCCGTAAGGAAGTGACACTGAACGATGAGGATTTTGAAAACCGTATTCCACTCTATGGCGTCGGGATTTTATTCTGGATTGTCGGCCTACCTGGTATATTTGCCGCCTTCGGTCTTTGGTGAAATTTTCGGGAATGTCTTGGCGAAAAACGGCGCCCAACGTAGTATGCAGCCATAGATTTTTGCCCCACCCCCATGAAATTGTTTTCTCGCCTCGCCCTTCTCGCGATGCTCACCTTGAGTATCGCCGTTCCGTCGGCGGGTGCCTCCTATTTTCCTGATGTGCCGGATGTCCATCCCTATAAAGATGGCATTAATTTTCTTTATGAAGTGGGCTTGGTGGATGGAAACCCGGATGGGACTTTTGCTCCTGCGCGAACGCTCAATCGTGCGGAGCTTGCTAAACTCATTGTGGTGGCCATGGGGGAAGATATCACCCATGCACCAACGGATTGTTTTGATGATGTTGCACCTAATGCATGGTATGCACCCTATGTCTGCACGGCAAAAGACCTTGGCCTCGTGAAGGGAGATGGAGGCGCGGGCCTCGTCTATGGTCCTACGCGTGCGTTGAATACTGCGGAGATTCTGGCGGTCATGGATCGATTGTTCGGGTGGGAAACTGCTGCAGGAACGGGGGAGACTGAATGGTATGTTCCGTATCTGCAAAAGGCGCGTAGCCTGCGCGTTATTGAGGGGAAGGAAACGGGGCCAGATTTGGTAGCGCGTCAGCTTTTTGCCCAGATCATGGCACGTAGTCTTGTAGTGTATGATGCAGAGGCTCCTGCCTTCAGCTCGGCGACCATGTACGACGACTTTTTTACGGCCGTCGACATTACCGCAGACGATTGTCAGGTTGGAGAATACTACGATGAAGAGGCAGGAACCTGTGTGCTCGACTGTAGTATTGACGGGCAGTGTGATGAAAATCAGCAGGCAACGGATGAACTGCTGGCTCAGGTGGAGTCTGGAACTTCCTTTGCGGAGCATGCAAAAGCGGATGGTATCCTTGCGGAGTATACGGTAGAAGATGATCGCTTATCACCAACGGCGGCAGCAGCCCACGAAGCGATGTGGCAACTATTTGCCAATCTCATTCCTCTCGATCAGCGAAAAGATATTGTGGCCTATCACGTCTTCACAGATGGTCCCGATAACCTTCTTGCCTCCGTGTCTTTGTCGGACCTCATGCCAACAAAATGGGTTCTTTCTGTGGATGAGACCGATGGCGTGGATGCAAGTGGCAATGTACAAACGGCGGCCCTGACGGAAACACTCCTGCACGAATTTGCCCATGTGTTTACGCTGCGCATTGGTCAGCTCCGTTACGATGCACCAACCTGTGCAACCTACGATACGGGCGAGGGATGTGCTTTGCCCGAGGCCTATATCTGGAAGTTTTACCAAAAATTCTGGACGACCATTGCAAAGGATCACCCAACAAAAGGGGCATCAAACGTCGCTGCGCCATCAGAGGAGGAAGTAACGCCTTTCTATGATATGTATGCGGATCAATTTGTGACACCCTACGCAGCGACAACTCCCGCGGAAGATATTGCGGAAACCTTCACCTTCTTTGTGCTGCGGCCAGAGCCCATGGGCACGAGTGTCGTCGATCAAAAGATCAATTTCTTCTGGCAGTACCCGGAACTCGTACAGCTGCGCACCTTCATTCGTAACCGTATTCGTTAAATGACGACGCTTCTTTCTAAAGCCACCACACACGTATCTGAAATTCTTACCAAGGCTGTTTTGCATACGCAGGAAGCCCTGGTGCTTTACGACACACAGGCACCTCTGACGAAAATTTTGACGGAGGCGTATCGCGCCGCTCTGCCAGAGGCACACTTTCTTGATATTGCAGATCTCACGAAGGAGTCAGCCATGGAAGAGTTCTTGAAACTGGCTCCCGGTGATCTTGTGGTGCAAATTCAGTCGGGGAATTTTCGCCTCGACGACTTCCGCATTCGCATTTTTCTCTATAAACAAAAGCTCAAAGCTATTGAACATGTGCATCTCGATCGTTTCCCCGAAGAACAGTGGGAAACCTATATCGATGCACTGCATTATGACCCGGAATTTTACCATCCCCTAGGGCATGGAGTACGCAGGAAACTTCTTGCGGCGAAGAGTGCGGAGGTGCGCAGTCACGATACGGTTTTGCGCTACGAGAGTGACTTCGAAGATCCCAAACTGAATATTGGAGATTATCGGGATATGGAGAATGTAGGTGGTACTTTTCCGCTTGGCGAAGTGTTTACGGAGCCGAAGCATTTGGAGCGGGTGAATGGGGAAGTGCGCATCTTTGCCTTTGCGGGGCTCGACTTCCAGGTGAAAACCTACGAACCCTTCAAGGTAACCATTAGAGACGGCATTTTATCTGCGGGTCCGGAGGCGCCTCAGGCATTTCATGATATTTTGGATCTCATTCGGGAAACGGAACCCGTCTACGTGCGTGAAATGGGACTTGGTATGAATCCTGCCATTCGGCCAGATCGTATTTTGGGCGATGTGACGGCCTTTGAGCGTATTACAGGCCTGCATCTTTCCCTCGGTGCAAAACATTCCATCTACCCCAAGCCGCATATCAAACGTCGAGAGGGACGTTATCATATTGATGTCTTTGTCCAGGCAGATCAAATTACCCTCGATGGTGAGGTGCTCTTTGAAAAGGGCGTGTATCACTACGCCTAAACAAACACATTCACCATCTGTGAGGTGAGAAAGAGGACGTAGAGAAGGAACAAAATCGTTCCTTCTTTTCGTGACAGATTGTTTCCCGAGCTTGCAAACCAAAAGAGCAGAGGAAGACCGAGGAGAAGAATGGCGATGCCTAGTTGAAATTCGCTCGCCTCCACGTGAAAAGGGCTATTCGTCAGAGCAAGAAATCCGAAGACCAGGGTGTTTGCCACTGCGGAACCCATGTAATCTCCAAAGGCAATATCCGCATGCTTTTTGCGAATAGAACGAATGGCGATGACAATTTCCGGTACATTCGTTCCAATGGCGAGAATCAACAGACCGACAATGGAGGGAGCAATGTTGAGCGTTTCTGCAAAATACACGCTCTCTTCCACGAGACTGTGGCCGGCCAAAAAAATAGCGAGAGCACCTGCCAGAATGATACCACTATCGCGAAGCGTTGCGTGTTTATGTTGAGTGAGTTCTTCCTGGACCATGCTGGTGACTTCGGAGACCGTCGGTGGTACCTGGCGGACAAAGTAGAGCAGTATAACGTAGGAGGTGAGACAAATAATTCCCTCATGTACCTCCACCACGCCATCCGCCATAAAGTACGTAGGCAACAGCACCGCAAGCAGTGCGAGGGCCAGGGTTGGTTTTTTCATATTCTCTGAAAGTCCGATGCCGCGATTAAGAATGGCAAGTAAAGGGACAATCAGAAACAAAATCACCATAGATGCTCCGGAAAGATTCCCCGCGGAAACCTGAGGACTCTTGTTCAGGGTAGAGTTAAGCATAACAGAAATCTCACTAATGGAGGTCATGAGTCCCAAAACAAAAAAGGCGACGGTGAATCCATTTTTATGAAATCGTTTTGCGACGCGGTCGACGGAATCGACGAGAAGACCGGAGAAAAACCAGATGACGGCCGCGGAAATACCGAAGTAAACAGCGTGAAGGAGGTGGTCCATAGAGAGAAGAAAGTGCTTCTCATCAGTATACCATGACGTTCTCTGGAAAAGAAAAATTTGACACGAGTAATTCTGTCCCTATAATCGCACATCAAGTGCTTCCCAAGCACGAGGTCTTTTGATTCGTCACAACGATATGTATGATAATGCAAGAACAGAATACAGCAGAGCTTACTTCCCTCGAGGTCATGGAGAGTGTTCTCACGGATATGCTTCATAAAAGCAAACAAGGGAGCTCTGAAAACATGATTCACAGTCTGGTGGAGTGGTATAAGCATACTCACCATGCAGATTTGGTGCCACTCAGTGATACAGAAAATGCGGAATACCAACTTCTGGATATTCTCCAAAAGCTGCAGTCGAAAATTCAGATTGAAATGCGGGAAGTGCTTAAGTCCGGGAACCCTCAGCACAAAATGCGCCATGAGGATCTCATTACCCTTATTCACACCCTCGCAGATCAAATTCTTTCTGTGCGCCCCACTGTCGTAGCCGTGTAAGGGGCTACCAGTGTTTGTGCAAATGCTCCAGCGTGTGGCTGCACTCTGGATATGCGCTTTTCGGTAAGGCGTTTGTCAGGGTATGCAGTGTCGCATGATAGGTGTCGACATCACCACAATCGTGTGCCTGCATACAGCGAACAAATCCCACTAACCATGTGGGGGTATTTTTGTCTAACGGCAGAGGAGCAAGAGCATCCATTAGAGGGTTAGCCAGTTCATCTTCTATAAGGCTTCTATCCATATATTGCGCTACTTCCTCCGTGGTCAAATACGACTCGGTAAAAAACTCAAAGATGTCGTGAATTTCCCACATAAAATGTGCAATCATCGCATCTTGATCCTCGAGATCCGCATCCAGAATCATCTCTATGCATTCTAGAACGCGCATATGCAGAATTTCTGGATTCTCTAGTTCATCCAAAAGGTACAACTGTACCTCTGTTTGGAGAAGAGAGAGCAGGGCGGTAAGACGATCGTAGGGGTTTACATAGCTCTCGAAGGCCCGAAGTTTTTCTGCATGGGCCGCATCGGTTTCTCCACAGGCTTCTGCAATTTCACCGAGAAATGCATGAATGGTACCCTTGATGTGAAAGTTTTCGGGTAACTGCAGCGTGTTAAAAGGAAGCGAATCGACATGCATGAAGAGGGCAACCATACGTCGGTAAAAGGGGAGTGCAACGTTCTCAATATGTGCAAAGATGGCCTCCTCACTTTTTACATCTAACTGTCTCTTGATGCTCATCCATACCTCTTCCTGATCGGACAAGATATTTTTGTAGAAAAAGATGGAATGGTTGTCGGCTGGCTTACCTCCTGGTGACATGGTAGGGGGAAATTAATTTTGGTGATTATCTCTGTAAAATAAATTTCGTCAATGTTTTGACTTCCTTTGACCAGCTCGTGGTTCCTCATTAAGGTGGAGGTATAGATTGTAATGTTGCCCCATGACGAATCACTCCCCCAAAGTGCACGTATATGATGAATTCTCTCCGGAGGATCTTGCGATGATGCAGGCGCTCTATTCTCGCAGTAGTCAGAGTGTGACGGAACATGCTGCCCGCGTGAGGGAAGTGGGCTCAGGAAAGTTTATGGCACAGTTCTACGTGGGCTATGGTCATAAAAGTATTGCAGATTGCGGGACAACGACACTTTTTTTAGAGGGGGTGAGCATGCTTGCAGCAAAGGCCGTGCAGGATTCGCAGCTGTATAGTGGTCAGGAAACAAGTTCCCGCTATATTGATTTTTCGAAGCAGCCAATTTGTGATCCCCTTGGAACAGAAGAATCTGCGGCCATTTTGGAAGATTGGATGGATTTTTATCGTGAGGAAATGCCAAAGGTCAAAGAACATATTCGCAAGCAGTGTCCTCGTAGCAGCGAGGAAAAAGAGGGGCTCTACGAACGTGCCTTAGGGGCGTGGACCTTTGATGTCATGCGGGCGTTTTTACCTGCAGGTATAACGACGCAGCTCAGTTGGCATACCAATTTGCGTCAGGCCTGGGATAGATTGTCGATGCTCCGCTATCATCCCTTGCCTGAAATTGCAGATCTAGCAGAGACGATGCTCACAACGCTCGCTACTCGTTACCCCAGTAGTTTTTGTTTTACATCGACACCGGAAGAGGAGCAGTATGCCCAGTATGTGATGGCGCATCATACGTATATTGCACAACCGGAAGACGCTCCAGATTTTTCCTTTGATGTACGGTTTCAAGATGCGGATTTGGCCCCCTATCAGGAGCTGCTTTCTGTCCGACAACGCAAATCGGGGCTGCCTGCTTTTCTCTCGGAATTGGGCAGTGTGCAGTGTTCGTACAAAATTGACTTCGGTTCTTTTCGCGATATTCAGCGGCATCGCAGTGGGATCTGCCGCATGCCTCTTCTGACCACAACCTACGGGTTCGCGTCCTGGTATTTGGACCAACTGCCCACTGACGTGCGCGCGCGTGCGGAAGCGTTGATAGAAAAACAAAACCGAGCTCTTTCGGCGCTCAAGACGACACCAGAAATACGTCAATATTATACCGCTATGGGATATAAGGTGCTTGTTCGAGGCACCTATGGTCTTCCTGGACTTGTCTATATGATAGAGCTTCGTAGTGGTCGCACTGTGCACCCAACCGTGCGCGCTGTTATGCACCAGATGTACGCCTCTCTGCACAAGGAACTTCCATCTCTTTCTATGTTTGTTGATCTCTCAGCAGACGATCGTGATGTGCGCAGGGGAGGGCAGGATATACAAAAGAAAGAATCTGCCTAGTTTGTCAATGCCCACTTGTCCGCAAAAAGCGTTTTGAGGAGTACAATGAAAAGAATCTTTCTTTTCTCCTATGCGCGTTTATAAAATTCTTGCAGACGGCACGTCAAAAAATCGCGATATCTCCCGTCAGGAGCTGCTTTCGAAGTTTAACCTTCACCAGCGCGACCTGCGGCCCCTGATTCTTCTCAATCAAACGCCAACGATTTTAACACGCCCCAAGTGTTATATTGTGAATCTTGGGTTTCTCCGTCTTGTTATTGGAGGGGACACGGCCTACGTGTTTAACGTCGATCATCGGTATGTGGCGGATCACTTCATGGAGGACTTAACCACGCGTTTTGAAAACCGTTCGAAGCACACCCAGTCACGGTTCGAGTTTATTGTTCTGGAGTCTGCTCTGCATGTAAAAATGGATAAGGTCATGCGGGATTACACGCATCTAGCGGAGGAAATCGAAGCCTCTTTTGAGCAGCTGACGGCAGCCCTGTCCAATGATGGGCTGGAAAAATTGCTCTCACAAAAGAAACGACTCTCGCGCCTGGAAACCAATGTGCAGCAGTTGCAGTCATTATTGCACGATATTCTCGATGACGACGAGGAACTTCAGGATTTCATGCTCTCCAGCTCGTCTACAGAAGCAGAAGATGAAATTGAGTTTATCATTGAGCACTACGACGAACAGGTCGATCATGTGCTGAATAAAATTTTTGATTTGAAGGAAAATATAGAGGACACTCAGTCCATCATTAACCTCAAGATGTCGAGCCTGCGCAATTCCCTCATTCGCCTCGATCTCTTTTTTACTATTTTTGCTGCAGCTATTGCGCTGCCAACGCTGATTGCGGGTATTTTTGGTATGAATATCACTAATAGTCTTGAGCATAATTATGATGCTTTTATCGTGATTTGTTTGGTGACTTTGTGTATTGTCATGACTGTTATAGCTGCTGCCTTTTTCCACATTAAGAAAAAGAAAATTATCTAAACGCTCTCATGCCTAAAGCAAAGCAAAAAGAAAATCCGTGGATCAATATTCTGGTCAACGTGGTTTTTCCGACAATTATTCTCATGAAAATCAGTCCCATGATCGGTCATGTGGCGGGATTATTGCTTGCACTGTCCTTGCCGCTCTTCTACGGTATTTGGGATTTGTGGAAACGACGCACCTGGAACTTTTTTTCTCTCCTTGGGCTTGCGAGCATCCTGCTCACGGGAGGAATCGGTCTCTTTTCTTTGCCTCCGGATATGGTGGCCTGGAAAGAAGCGCTTGTTCCTGGCCTGGTTGGAGTTGTGGTGCTCATTACTGCTTGGACTCCTTTCCCGCTTATGAAAAAACTTTTGGAACAGGTGATGCCCTGGTCCCATATTGAGGACGCTGCTCGCGAGAAAGGGAAGGAAAGCGAGCTCCTTCGCCTCACAAAAATCACGACGGTGCTTTTAGCGTGTTCATCCTTTGTGTCGGCAGTGTTAAACTACGTCCTTGCAAAACTTATTGTCATGAGTCCTGCCGGAACAGACGCCTTTAACGAAGAATTGGGAAAAATGACGGGACTGAGTCTGCCCGTCATTCTTGTACCCAACTTTCTCATGCTTTTTGGTCTGATGTTTTATCTCATGTGGTCCCTCGCGAAAATAACGGGGCTCGACATCGAAGATCTTATACAGGAAACGGCGCAGCATCAGGCGTAGCGGTCTGTTCATCTGTGTGCTGCACCTTTTCTTCTTTTTGAAGTTTCCAAAGGGAAGCATAGGGGCCATTTTTCTTCATAAGCGCTTCGTGGCTGCCTTCTTCAACCAAATGCCCCTTATCCATCACAATAATGGAATCTGCTTTCGCGATGGTGGAAAGGCGATGCGCAATGACGAGGAGCGTTTTTTCTTCTGCAAGATGTTCCATGGACGTTTGAATCATGCGTTCTGACTTGGAATCAAGAGAGCTTGTGGCTTCATCAAAAATCAAAATAGGACACCCCTTCAGAATGACACGAGCAATGGCCACGCGCTGCTTTTCTCCTCCAGAGAGGCGTAATCCTCGTTCTCCGACACGTGTATTGTATCCATCAGGAAGACTTGCGATGAAGCTATGAATATTTGCTTTGCGTGCAGCTTCCTCAATCTCTTCCATGGTTGCTCCGGGATTGCCGTAGGAAATGTTATAGGCGATGGTGTCATTAAACAGCACACTGTCCTGGGGAACGATGCCAATAAGATTGCGCAGACTGGCAAAGGACAAATCACGTAAATCGACGCCATCTATGGTAATAGCTCCCCCGCTGACGTCGTAGAGGCGCAGGAGAAGCTTGGCGAGCGAAGATTTCCCACTACCGCTAAATCCAACGAGGGCCGTCATTTTTCCTTTGGGAACGCGGAAACTGACCTGGTCCAAAACCTCCCGTTCGCCTCCATAGGCAAAGGAGACGTTCTCAAAACGAATTTCTTTGTCGATACTGGTCTTTTCGACGGCAGGTGATTTTTCTGTCACGGTGGGGGGAATCGAAATGAGGTCAAACATGTCTTCCATGTTGATGAGACTTTCTTTGATCATGCGGTAAATACTGCCAAGAAAGCCAAGAGGAATGGAAATTTGTGCAATAAACACCGTGATGAGCGTAAAATCACCGATGGTCATGGTTTTATCGAGCACATAGCCAGAAGCAAAAGCAAGCAGTGCCACGACCCCCGTAGTAATAATGATTCCTTGCCCAATATTTGTCAGGTACAGGAAGTTTTTTGTACGAAGAGAAGCGGCTTCCACCTCTGCACGGCTGTCATCATAGCGCTGAATTTCCCAGGCTTCATTGCCAAACACTTTGACGGTTTCAATATTGATGAGGGAATCTATACTTTTTCCACTTGCCTCTGCGGCATGCAAGTTGAGTTCACGATTTGCCTTGCTACGTAGTTCAATAATAAAAATAGTATAGGCAACATAGGCAGCCAGAGTCAGAAGTGTCCCCGTGCCAAACATCCAGTGATAGTTGAGAAACAAGTAGACAGAAACAAGCACAATTTCCACCACATTCGGTAGAATATTGAATAGGGCAAAACGGAAAATGAACTCAATACCACCGACACCGCGATCGATTTTGTTCGCGACACTACCGGTTTTTTTATCCAGGTGAAAGTTTAGGGACAGACCAAGCAAATGCGAAAATATGTCTTTGGCAACGAGGCGGACAATATGGGTTTCTACCTTCGAAAAGAGATAGTCTTTCAATTCTCCAAGGAGGGTCGCAGCTATGCGCGCCAAAAAGTATATACCTACGAGGTAGAGCACAAAATTCAGGGAAATCGCTTCCGTCACACTCTTTTGCAGAGCATCAACCACATCCTTTAAATATATGGGTGCGGCGACAGCAGCGACCTTTCCGCTAATGAGGAAAAACAGCACGATGACGATTCGTATCTTATATTGAAAAAGGTAGGGCAGAAAGCGTCGCAGTGACGATTTTGAGGAGGAGGACTTGGGCATTGTTGGGCGTGAAGACTATAGCCTACAGAGAGTAGTGGGAGGCGTGTTCCAACGCAAGCTCTTTCCTCGAAGTGAATTGACTGTATACTGTGCACACTTCGTTTCATTTTTTCTATGAAATACGCAACTCGGGTCATGGTCACTGTGGTGGTGACCGCCATGCTCAGTCTGCCCCTATCAGCACATGCTGTATCGTCGGAAGGCTTCTCTGACGTGAGCCCATCGAGTGTACTCTTCGCACCACTATCGTATTTGTATGAAAAGGGTTTTATTCAGGGATACGCCGACGGAACCTTTCAACCTGATAAGACTATGAATCGCGCGGAAGCGCTAAAAATGCTGTATAGTGCTACGAAAGAAGCTATTCCACCACAGGGAAGTGCTCCAGGATTCCCAGATGTTCCAAAGGATGCCTGGTATAGTCATTATGTTGCATATGCGCAGTCGAAGGGGGTCGTGAAAGGGTATGAAGATGGGACCTTTCGGCCGGGAAATACGATGAACCGAGCAGAAGCACTAAAGATTCTGCTGGCAATCCTTGGAGAAAAAACCGATATGGTTCCACCTGAGGCGCTCAAAAACTTTTCTGGGGAAACGGCACCATGGTATGCAGCCTTCGTTATTCGTGCAACGGATCTTGCTCTGACGGACACCTTGCGGCCTGAGCAATTTCCTGTATCGGGCAGTATTACACGCGGAGAACTGGCAACCATGCTCTATCGGCTCCTGTATATTCGCGAAAACAAACTTTCTGCCTATCCGCTGTATGATGAAGGGAAAATTTCCTATTATGCGGATTCTTTAGCGGGGAATGCCACATCATCAGGTGAAGCCTATACTCCGGACATTTTTTCCGCCGCTCATCCTGATGCGGCTTTTGGCAGTCTTTTGCAGGTCATCGATGCGAAGTCGAAAAAAGCACTCTTGGTGCGCGTGAATGATCGTGGCCCCCATACGCCGGGCCGTATCGTCGACCTTTCACGCATAGCTTTTGAATCCTTTTATCCCGTTTCTAAAGGGGTTTTTGATGGTGATGCCTACGAAATGCCCGCGGCTTTGAAAACCGTCCCAAAACAATATCTGGATCTGACGAAGTCGACCACACTGACACCTGTGCGTCCCATGCCCAATATCATGTGGCAAAATGAAGTCTATCTCTTCGAGGTAAAAGGAAACGGGCAAGGCCTTCCTGCGCTTCTCCTCACCTCTCCATCGGGATCAACACAGACAGTCCTTCCCACTGAGAGTCAAAATGGTGCTGTGTATGCACTCCACTTTGGCGAAAGCGGGTCCTATGCTTTGAAATCGGAAACGGGGGGCGCTGTATCTTCTCAAATCAGTGTCTATCCTGTTTTTTCTGGTCGTAGTATAGCGCCGCCGGAAAACCTGTTTGCGGAATTTCAACTCGACCCCAAGGCAACGCCAGTTCTTCAGTGGAGCCGCCCCTTACCGAATACGGTGCTGCGTCTGACCTTTACCCAAAACGATCTTACAAGAACGCTTTATGTGAATACGGGTAGTGCAACTCGCTTACCGTTGGAGAAGACTCTTCTTGCACCAATAGTGCCTGAGAGAACCTTTACACTCCGTATCGATGGTGCGCAGACCTCCACAAGCTTTTCCCATGATATGTATACGGAGTGGCAGTCAATTACCGCACTGAGTTCGCAGGGGAAAGTGCTCGATGTTAGTGTGATTACACCCGAAACGCCCATCGTGGAAACACCGACGGAGATAACAGCTCAGCCGGTAACGCCGCCAGAGGCAACGGTGCCTGCTCCCGTGCCGACGACCGCAGTGTCTGGTGCCTTTACTGCAGAACAGGTGGAGGTTCTTCGGCGTGTCAACGAAGAGCGGGCGAAAAAAGGAGCACTCCCACTTTCGCTCGATGAAACTCTGTCCAAAATGGCGCAATACAAAGCAGAGGATATGGCCAGTCGAGGCTATTTTGCCCATATAAATCCCGATGGAGAGGATGTGAACGACTGGAAAGTGAACTTTGGGTATCTGCCCATGGTTGCCGAGAATATTGCGTATTCCACGGCAGGGCTTACAGATAACATCAATAACCTCATCAAAAGCCCAGGGCATTATGCAAATATGGTCGATGCGCGTTTTGAGGTATTGGGGGTAGGGATCAGTGTCAAAGACGGGAAGACGTTTTTAACCCAGCAGTTTTCTGCAAAGCAGCTATCCAAGGCAGATCTGCAGACGATGCAGAAGGAGTTTGTCGAGGATGTCGCAGCGGCAGGAATTGTAGCAACCTACGATGCATCTCTTTCGGCAGTTGCTCAGGAGTGGGCTGCCGCCATTTCAAAAGATCAGGTCATGAGCTTTTCCCTGGGAGGCCGTGATGTGGGAGATGTCCTGCGCGAACGCATCGGCAATTTTTCCTTCAGTATGTCAGTCTACGGTGATGTGAGTATACGCACACTGCAAGCGAATATTCTTGCAAAATTACAGTCGAAGGCGGGTATCCAAAAGTATGGTTTTGGCGTTGCCCAGGATTCGCAGGGTATGATTCGGATGACCCTCGTGATGGAAAAGTAGCAAAAAACCACAATTAAGTAGCGTGGGTATTCACGATTGGGCACTTTTAAGGTATACTTGTACGATATATTTTTTCCCTTGGTATGCGACGTCGACTCTCAGCTATTGCCGCTCTGGTGGGTATCGTGCTCGGTTTCTCCATGAGTGCTTTTTCTCCTGTCTATGCACAGTCTATTTTGCCCGGAGAAAGTGCGGCGCTGGATGCGGGAATTAACGATTGCCGATCGCTGCGTCAAAGAATTGACGACGATCCTGCCTCGATAGTGGGGTTGGAACTTGCCCTCAAAATTCGCTGCGGCACCATGATGCTTGCAGACATTCCGCACTATTTCAAACATGCGCTGAGTTTTGTCCTGAATATGATCGGTACCTTGGCGGTCATCGCCGTCATTCGCGCAGGATATATTTTTATGCTCTCCAAAGACAAGGAATATGCGGAGGGCAGAAAGGCCATTTTTCAAGTGGTGGTGGGCCTTCTTATCGCATCTCTCGCCTTCACTGCGGCGCAAATTGTGCTCCGATTTCTCTTCGCGGTGAGTAACGCCTCCTAAAACCTATGAAAAATATGCCTTCATTATTTCGCCGAGTTCTTGTCCTCTTGCTCACCTCTGCAAGTCTGTTGGTGGTATCACCTTCTTTTGCTGTAGATGCCCCGAGTGGGGGAGTTGATTCTTCAGGTGGGGCGGCACATGATAGTAGTACGAAATATGCTGATCTGCCTGACCTCTTTGCCCCTGCTGCAGGTATCTGTAGTCTAACGGGATCAGACATAACCTGTGATGCAACAAAGATCAAAGACACAAATATTGGCGTCTCCATTGAAATGCCCATTTGTGAAATGTTTGAACAGGCACTGCAGAAAAATAGTAGCCTCAAGGAAACCTACGGGAAATATGCCTGTTCAGAGCTTCTGGATCCACTGCCGAAAAACAGTTTTGGAGCATCGACCTACTGTGTTCGTCAAAAAATTGAACGTACAGCATCGAAGGGAATTCAAAAAATTACGCTGTCTCTTTCCCAGGCAGGACCTTCTACGGGAAATGCAGACTATTGTAATGCAATTCTCACAGAAACCGGCACGGGTCTTGGGGGACTCTTTGACATTGTGCGTCTCCTGTACGATGCATCGCTTCCCATACTCATTGCCCTTGCGGTGATTTCTCTTGTGGGAGTGGGCGTCTTTATCATGTACGCACCAGGCGGCGGGGAAGAGACGATGAAAAAAGCCAAGGAAATGGGTATCCGTATTCTCTCGGGGTTTTTGCTCCTTCTCCTCCTTCGTGTGTTTCTGGGGTTTATCTCCACCGATCTTTTTGCGGCTCCGGACGTGAATCCCAATAGTAATGCGGCGACCTCTTCAGCGCTTATGTCCGACGCCAATCTATCTCAAAACTTCAGAGCATAATGTTTTTTCGTTCCTTCAGACATCTTCCCATCGCCCTGTTGTTCCTATCATGGACCATGCTTTTGCCGGTCTCCGCGCAAAATGCCCAGGATCTGCCCCTTGGATGTGAAATATTTTCTGCCCAGCAAGCACCGGCCGATCAGGTCCTTGCAGATTCCAGCGCAGAGTGCTCTGTCGTGGTCTGTGCCAATCTGCAAAAAGAACGGAACGCGTTTTATGGCCAGGTAAGCAATTACCCTTCGGCTCTTGATGAACCCTTTGAAGAGCTATTTCTTCGCTTGAAAACTGCCCTAGGAAATTATGAAACAACGCTGCAGGGCATTTGTGGAACAGAAGCACTGCCGCTTCCCGTCTGTACAAATCGATCTGGAATTGGTGATAAGGCTTCTTCTCTTCGTGCCCAGTGTGATGAAAATGTGCGTCTTCTTGTTGACGCTGCGGATACGGTGCTTCAGGAACTGCTCCTTCAAATGGCAGGAAATCAGCGGACGCACGCCTATGCACGGCGTATTGACGCGCTCACGCAGGAGTTTCGCAAAATGAATGACTTGATTGCACAAATTACGACCTATTTAGCAAAGATCACTCTTCCAACCATTGTTGGTGACCCGGTGAAACAATAATCTATGCGCACCTTTCTTTGCAGCATTTTGGTCTTGGGAACGCTGGGCGTCTTTTCCTTTGCGCATGCAGAAGGAAGTGCCGAGGCAGCAAAGTGCTCCATCGACTCCACAGGGACGTGTATTTATCAAACCGCCTCCCTTAGCCGTGGCCTTGCGACACTCACGGTGGTGCCTCGTTTTTACCATATGGCGCAAAATTGTTATCTGCAGGCTGCATTTTTAACGACCATGCAGTATTATAATGCGAAACTCAAACCAGAGCAGACGGGTGTTCCCGAGACTTGGGAGCTTGACGCGTTCTGTACAAAACCACTGCCAGAGGGCGTTCCCTTTAACAACTCGCATGTGCGGGACAATGTGCGAAAGCTCTATACACCAGGAACAAGCGCAAGTGTTTTGGCACAGCGCCTGAAAGATTTTGATACGGCTCCTGAGAAGGCAGGGGAGAACTGGGGAAATTCCGTGGGGCAAAAAACGCCAGAGCTCTTGCTTGCAAACATTATGCGTGCGGAACTGACGTCCTATAGAAATTATCTGCTCAGTTACAGTCGAACACCCGCAGATTATCTGCAGGGGAAAATCTGGGGGGTGACGGCAGAGACAGAACAGGGGAGTGCTCCCGGTGCACTGACGCAGCAGCTTGCGACCATGGTGCCTATACTGGAAAGTCTTAATAATCGAGCGGACCTTCAAATGGCAGAGGTCGCCCAAAAAACGGCGATGGTCGTGTATTCGGAGTTTTTACGCAGTTATCCGGAACATATTCAATTGCTTGCCATGGCGAAGCATCTTCGAGGTCTTGCCCTGCAGCTCGATCGCATGGAACGTGCTCTTGCAGCTCTCGGCATCAAACTTCCCGACGCCTTTATTACTGGAAACTAATGCAGCATCAATATTCCCAGTTACGCGGCTTTGTTCTCTGCACGATGTTTGCAGCGCTCTTTTCTGTAAGTGGCGCTTTTGCCCAGGAGACACTGAACCGAACACCTGAGGATACAGCTGCCCTGACCTACGATGCAATTCTCAAGCAAACGGACACGGTCCAGGAAGAAATTCCTCTTGCCCGCATGTATGGACAGATTTTTGACGATGTGGTCACTTTTCCAAAGCAGCAGACACAACTGGAGTTTCAACGAAAATATGGCGTACCTGCTCCAACTTTTGGCAGCGCACTTATTGATGATACAACGTTAGCGAGCACAACGGGTGCACGCCAGGCCGTAGACAAACGCCTTATGGAAATTGATGAGGAACATCTTTTCGCCCGTAATCTACGTTTTATTCAGGCGTATGTCATAGGGAAATATCTGTCTGTGTTTATGAATGGCGACACATCAGATTCCTCGTTTGACCTCTTTTTGGATATAGATACGGTCCAGAAAAATATTTCCGTGGATGGGGCCTCCTATCAAAATCTCCTGCCACCACGATTTTCAGCCGGCATAACGAACATCGCGCGGTATTTGAAGGGAAGTGCTGCCCAGGCAATTACGATGGACCCAAATGTGAGAAATAATCGTATTAACCTGCTGGAAGACAGTAAAACTATCACCTTTCAAGAGGAGGGAATTCCCGTTTGTACTTTGCCGGGTATAGTGCAAGAGGGTGACGTGCAGGGGCTTGATGCTGCAACGAAAAAAGCGGTGCTGGGCAGTATTGTGGATCTGCTGGATGCACAAAGTGAGTCTGCGAAAACCCTCGATAACACGCAGCTTCTCAATCGCGTTAGTGAAAAATCCTTCTTTGAGCGATTTCTTGCGGGAGAAAAGGTGACGCTGCCAAATCTCAGTGGATGTTTTAACACCTTTTGCGCGCGCCTGGATTTCATCGTAACACCACCGACGCTCGCCGCTGGGCGACTGTCCCGGCCGCTTCCTCTCATGGTTTCTTTAAAAAGCATTGAGGCAAACGCACGAACCCTTTCCAATACACCACTTGAGACGAAATATGTCGGGCGCAGTATGTTTAGTTTTTCCTTTTTTCAGCTCGATTTCAACAGCCAAATCTACACCATAGGGACAAATATTGAAGTACGTTTTGTTCCCATTTTTCAGCCCTATAGTGCGGAAAAGTCTTTTAATGCACAGGCCTTCGACGACCTCATGCGTACCTATACGTTTATGCAGCAGGGAACCTTGATAAAATCAGATTCAGGTATTGTGGGTGCTGATCGTGGAGCGCTCAACCAACTGACATCCGATGCACTCAGTCGTGAAAAGATCCAAAAAGCATTAGATACGCATAAAGCCACCATGGTGCTGCGCACAATGCTCTACTGGAATCAGAACTATCTGAAGGTTGTGGGGGATCGTCTTCTCCAGCTGCAGCTGCAAGTGGGATCTACATCTGCCTTACTGACCAAGTTACAGGAGGAGTTCGCCCGATTGAACAAAGCCAAAACTCTCTATAGCAAATAGTATGCACACGACGTTATTGTATCATCTACGGATTCTAGGACGGCTTGTGGTCACCATGTTTTTGCTGTGTACCATAACGGCACAAGCAGCCACATACCAGTGTCAAACTCCGCCGGTAACGGAGGCGTTTCTTCGTGAAATCGATGGACGCATCACAAAACTGCGCGATGCACTCCAGGAAACGGGCTGTGTCGACAGAACGAGAGTTACCCTCTTTGGTCTCGATTTTTATCCTGATCCCGTGCCGGAGGGCGAGGAAAATCCGCAGCTCACGGGTCAGGTGTTTGCGACAGGGTATCGGTATCTTGCCCAGTCGATGGCGACGGCCTATGACGAAGGCTTTGGACTGAAGGAGTTTTTCTTATCAATTGCAGGAACACAGGATTCTTATCAATTGCAACTGGATGCAAAACTCGTGCAGGATCGTTTCAATACACTGCGAGGTCTCATGGGCATGACCCAGCAGGCTTGTGCACAGGACGCAACTCTTGAGGGATACTCCCTCGCTCGGTATGCTGAAGTTTGGTATTTCACCTACAGGCAGCTCTACTACTGGTTGCTGCTTGGGAAAAACGCGGTCCTCACTGAAGATGAACAAAAAATTTCCGAGAGTCTCAGTGATAACAGTCAGGTCATACAAAATCTTGGAGGTATCTATGCACAGTTATTTGCTAAACGACTGGAACCTGCGTCGTCTGGGTGGTATCCCCAAAATGTTTCCTGTGTCCTCGCACCCAATGCCGCAAGTACGAAGGCGCGCACGGCCATGGAACTGGGTCAGAATTTCTTTGCCTGTAACGTCTTTTATACGCCCGAATATGCAAACGGTCTGCAAAGCACGTGTTCCTCGCCAGAGCTTGGTGGTATCAGTCTCGATGGGGAAGTCGACCGTTTGATGGAATCTATTGATAATGTCGGACCGACCTTTGCGGAAATCGGCACTGCCGCAGAAGAGCTGGGTAAAACGGGCAATGCTCGTTGGGAAGATGTGTCAAAAATTTTTACACAGGGCGACCTCTCCGGTTTTGTGCGCATACAGACAAATTTGAATCAGGCAAAGGATGCGCTTTGGACGAATCTCACGGAGTTCCTCGCTCCAGCTGAGTATGCCTCCGCCGCTGAACGCTTTCAGGAAAAAATTAAAGAGCCACTGAGCAGTACAGGATTACCTATTCAAGGTGTGGGTCTAACGGGTAGCGCAAGTAATACCCTCCTTGGTGTGCTCCAAAATCAGATCACAGAGAAGGCACTGGTTGATAAAGAACTGCTTGAGGCGTATGATGCAGTCGAAGCACAGATTTCCGATTTGACCAACATTCGACGGGAATACCTGCGTGGCTTTGATACAATCAACACAACGGATTTTACCGCCGTCGAGAAGGCATCAAAGGCAGGGGCGGATGCAGTAAGTACTCTTTGTATGCGCGCTTCGCCCGGATTGAATCAGGAAATGTTGTGTGGAGTTCGTTAATTTTTCTCTTATGCGTCGCTATTTTTCTTTTCTCTTGCTGGTGACAACGGGTCTCGCTCTCTCCATGGTGCATGCGGTTGCAGCTCCCGCCGCACCGATAAATACGAGTGACCTGGCGGACTGTAGTCAGGAAATGACTACCTGTCCCTGTGCGGGGATCCCTGTGAAGAAAGATCTCGTTCGTTCGGGTGATGTCCTTATGATTCGCATGAAGGAAACGCCCGTGGTGAGTTTTCCTTTTCTGGTGCAATAAATGGACTACACCATTGTGCTCACCTCGAACAAACACGCCTACGCACGCATGCGCGGTGCTGTTTTGGAAGTGCGGGTCCCGAAACATCTTACCCCACTCGAGCGAGAAAAGGTGGTGGCCGTACTGCTCAAAAAACATGCGCGTGTGCCACGACAAGAGAGTCTTTTTCAGCAGATGCGCGCGCAGGGAATCGTGACCTTTGCCTGGGGGGAGACGCTCGCCATCCCTCAAGCAATGCAGAAATGTACAGAAACAACCTTTCGTCGGTGGCTCCTTTCGCAGGCGAGAACCCGCGCCCATGAACAAGTTCTGGCTGATCTACGAGCATTTACTGTGCTGGCTGAGCCCAAACGACCCCTTCGTCATGTGTTGATTCGTGATCTGACGGCTCGTTGGGGGTCCTGCAGTCATGGTGGGGATATCATAATCAGCTTGGCAACCTTGCTGTTACCCTATACCCTTTATGCATACGTTTGTGCCCATGAAGTGGCACATCTCACGCACATGGATCATAGTCCCCGGTTCTGGCACCACCTCCAAGGTCTCGTGCCCCAGTCTCGTGAACGCCGTGCGGAACTCCGTTCTTATCATCTTTCATCCTAAAATATGCATGCCATTACTTCTGCCGAGTTTGTGAAGGGAGTTGTGGATCCGGAAGGTCTTCCACGAGATACATTACCCTATATTGCCTTTTTAGGACGATCGAATGTGGGGAAATCGAGCACGCTCAACATGCTCACTGGAAACGGCAGTCTTGCACGCAAAAGTAGTCGTCCTGGTAAAACAACGGAAATCAATATGTTCCGTATCAATAAACGCGTCTATTTTGCCGATTTGCCAGGGTACGGTTATGCGAAACAACCTGAGCCTCTTCGCCTCCATATCGAAGACATGATTGCCTGGTATATTGCTGATCGATACATCACCCACCTACGTCTGGTGATGATTATTGATCTGCGTGTCGGTGCAACGGATCTCGACAAAAAAATGATGGCTGACCTCTTGGCTACTCATGAGGCGGAACAAATTCTCGTGCTGGCGAATAAGGCGGACGGTCTCAAACAGAGCGAACTGGCAAAACAACTCCGGGAAGTACAGACGGCATTTCCAGGTATTAGTGTTGTGCCCATTTCCGCAAGAAAAGGGACAGGAAAAAAAGAAGCGCTCATGGCTATTTTTGCAGGTCTCTAACCATTCTGTTGACCCGCGCAATATAGGCAGGTACATCAAACTTTCTCTTGCAGCCTGCATCATTCATGTAGCGGATTTTTCCAAAGATTGGTCGTTCCCCCCAGGCGCGATCATGCACACCACCGATTGACCAGGCTAGGCCAGCATAGCCGTTTGGGTCTCTTCCGTCGAGGGAATAGGTATCGTTTAAATAGATGCCAATAGCTAAGGCATCCTCTGGAGAAGCGGTCCATTCGAGCAGTTTTTTCGCCCAGTACATGCGCAAATATCCGTGCATTTTTCCCGTCCAAACCATTTCCTGCTGTGCAGCATTCCAGAGTGGGTCGTGGGTTTTTGCGTGTTCGAACTCCTCCTGTGTATAGACAAAGGTCCGCACATCGCCTCGGTGCGCATCGAGTGTGGTTTTTGCCCAAACATGAAAACTTGCCGTGGAATCGTATGCAGGATTATACAGGCAGAAGTTATCCGATAGCTCGCGACGAACGATGAGTTCTTCGAGAAAACTAGCTTTGGCTTCTTCGGGCGCAGAGGATTTTTGGACAGCGAGAGCAACGCGCTGGGCAGAGAGGTTGCCGTAATGGAGGTAGGGCGAAAGATCCGATTGTCCCTCCTTCGTTGGGTCATTCCGCATAGTATGATAAGAGGGCAGGCGATCCGTGAGAAAGCGCGCCAAGGCTTTGTGCGCCGCGGTCTCACCTCCTGCGAATCCTGTTTCCGTTATGTCTCTCCGGACAACACTCGTGGATAAAATGGCATTCCAGTCGATGGAGGGAACTGTCCCTCCCCAGGCAAGGGTTTGTGTGGGAAGAGGGTCGAATTCCGTCAGGAAATCAGGAAGGAGCTGATGGAGTTTTGGCCGCAAAGTATAGGCAGCAAATTCCAGCTTGGGTGATGCTATCCATGCCGGAACCACATTGTGGGCATCCACTTCAAAAATCGGCACCTGTACTTTCGATACAAGGGTGCTCAGCCATGCCTGCTGCACATGCAGCGGAGAAAAATCCGTTATGATAGCCCCGCAGCCCTGTTCTTGTACCACCCGCACTGTTTCTTCCGCTAAAGAGTTGCCTAGGGCAAGAAAGAAGGGAATAGATCGTGCGGAGAGTGCCTGTTCCAGTTCACGCAGCGCAGAGATTTTAAAGGATAACTGCCGAAAACCACCGCCTAAAAAGGATGGATCCAGAGAATACAGCACGCCAAAAGGGACGCCCAGCTCCTTTGCCATGGTCGCCGTGGCGAGAAGGGCCCAGTTATCCTGGAGACGCATATCGCGATTCATCCAGTACATGAGGGGGCCACGTTGATAGCTCTGCGAATTTTTCTGCCGGCATCGTCGAAAATCCATGGAACACATAAAAAGGTATTTCCAGTTTACCTGTGTCTACAGAGACTGCCAATATCCTCTTGAATCTTCATAACGGTTGCGCGCCCCACGCCAATATCACGAAGGAAATCGATATGATTGCTCAGTTCCGTACACATCACGATGCCACGATCGAGCAACTGGCGTTTTTGCCGGAAAGTGAGGGAACTGAGTGCCGTCACGGGAATAAGTCCATGACGTTCAATAAGTCGTGCAATACTATTTTCCGTGGGAAACGTCCATCCAAGAAGATGGAGCCCGGCACATTTCCCATAGGCAATAGCATCTCCTGTGAACTTTGTATTGGTAATCAGCCATCCTTCATAGGTACGTTTCCCAACGCCAAATTGTTTATCAAAGGTGTGTATAACATCACGAAAACGCGAATCAAAATAGAGGGGGACTTTTACATCAATCTTACTTCCGGGTTGGTTACGAAACTTACATTCGGCGATACCCACAATATTTTCTTCTGGTTTTTCCAGATAGATATCAATCTCATGGCGCACACATTTGCCATCAATAATCTGATTGTTCGAGGCTTTGTATCCAGAGGCGCGCATCAGCGCAGCCATATATTTTTCAAAGGGGTACCCAGAGGGGCCTAAGTCCATAAGCGCCTGCTTCAGGTTGTACCGAATGGCCAGTTTGCGGTCATGGCGAATACTCGCATGTAGAGTCGCTTTATGGATGTCCTTGGAGGTCATCATCTTTTCTCTTGCGACGCTTTCTGCAATCTTCCAGGCTATATCGGGTGCAGCACCGGCACGCTCCAGGGACATGGCGAGCTTACCAATGTTAAACGGCTCTGCCTCACCGGTACTTTTCTGGATCAGGTGGCCCATGACGTGGTTATAAAGAATTCACCTCAGTATATCATAGGGCAGCTCTTCCCACGAGAGCTTTTTACCCCTATACTTGCAGTGTTCATTTTTTCCTTTTTGCTATGACGGTCAAACAATACATGGTTGGTGGAGCGCTCCTGCTTTTGCTCGTGCTTATTGGTCTCTCTGCCATGCTCTTTACGCACACAGGGCCAGAGTTAAGCCAAACCGCATCAGGTACCTGGATGTCGCCAAGAGAGCAGGGAACAAAAGAAGTGGTGCTGACCACGACCAATGTGCAAGAAGGCGCGAGTCTCATGGCGGTCACATTGCTTGATGTTACCTTTGGGTATTTGCCCAAGGGAGAACTTCTTGTTAGGCCCGATGCGTCAGGAAAGCAAATAGTCCGATTGGGCGTAAAGGTTGCCAATATTGGCACACAGGATGCCAACTTTCGCTATGATCAGATTGTGGTTCGCCTAAAAAATGGCACACAGGGTATGCTTTCCTTTTATGTGAATCAATCGAATGCACGCGACTTTTTGCAGTCGAAACAACTTGCTGCAGGAGACAGTGTGGAAGGGGCTATCTACGTCGAATTGCCAGCTTCTGCGGTGCGTGGTGATTTACTCGTCGAATTCCAGGGTGAGAAATCGACCACGCCACTTGCTCTGATTCCCTAATAAGCGGAGGTTCGTGTTCTATGGTAAAGAGAGGGGGCAGAGCCTTCTTTCTTTTTTGTGCCCAGTCGCCAAAGAATACTGTCTATTTCTGCGGCATTGGTTTCTATACCGATCTTTGACAGTGCCGTACGAATGGCTTCAACCGCTTCGATGGTCACCATGCGAATTGCCACTTCTTCGTCACTGTTTTTGTTGAGTTCTGTCCAGGAATCAAGCTGTGCACGAAGGCTTGGTGCATATTGAATGAGTCCAAGATCAAAGAGCACCTGGGGTACTTTGTAGTCACTAAAAGCCGTCAGTGCGTCCAAATGCTGCAGAGGATCTTTGCCTGCCAGAATACCTGCGTCATTGACCACTTTTATAAAGAGCTGCGCCCGCTTCATGAAGGGAAGATGATCATTACCCTGCCACGTTGATAAATCTTGGTAGGAGGAAAACTCTTCGCAGAGTATCTGCACCAGGCGTGTTGCAGAATGGTCCGCTTGCTCTATGAGTTCAGAGGCTCGACCGCTAGATGTGCAGCGCAGCAAGTCCTTGCCTGCACTTTGTAGCATAGATAGGCGCTCCTCCCTCATGGGGATCGACAAATCTGTACCTAACAGTGTATCGAACTCATGTATGGTGAGATTCGCCATTCGGGTGGCGTCCCAGGAATCGAGGTGCGCTTTTTGCTGTTCAAAGGCATGATATAGACCATAGCTACCGTCTTCACCTGTGCCAGAGAAGGCCCATTTCTCTACGCCTTGGGGAGCCCAGTACGCAAAATTCACCACATTAAAAAAGAACTGAATTTGCACGTTGTCGTCGTAGGAATACGTTTTATTGAGGAGTTCTTCCGTACCATGGGAAGCCTTCAGCTCTTGTTGGAAGGTCGGAAGCAGAGCCGTAATCTTCTGGTGCACGACCCACGCAATGGCACTGTAATCAAGAGTTTTGATGGTCGTTTTCAGAGTGTCTGGGGTCCAGAATTCTTGTGGTTGAAGCATGGAAAAAAATTTAGAAGGTAGTCGTGGAAAGCGAGATTTCTTGTATAAAGGGTTCTTTTGTTTGAATTAGCTGTACGAGCGCGTTGGTTTCCGGCAGTAAAGGGTTCTTTTTCTGTAGATCTTCCAGGGTACTCCAGAAAAATTCGCCTTCCTCAGAAGGGGACAGGCGTCCATGATGTTCCCCCATCAGGCAAACGCCAAACAATTTATCTTCGAGCAGCTCCTTTGTGTTTTCGTCATAGACATGCACATGCAGTATACCGCGGAGGGATGCCTTTGCGACGAGGCCCGTTTCTTCCAGAAGTTCACGCTCCGCTGCGTCTGCATAGGTTTCTCCAAGTTGCACTTTGCCGGTAGGGAAGCCGATACTGTTAAAATAGGGTTCTTTTTTTCGCGTGTATACCAGCCACTGTCCTTCCGCATTCTGCAGGCAAAATACGGCGGAAACCTTTGCTTGCACGCGAGGCGATTCTGCATCCCGATCATGTCGATTTGCCTCCTCTTTTCCTTTTCTACTGAGGATATAGCGACCATCAGGGTCTTTTTCTACAAGTCCTTCTTGTATCAGCATATCCAAATGAAAGGTAAACTTACTGCCTTCCATCTTCTGTGGTTTCATGTCGCTAAAACGACTTTGCGGGTGAAACAGCAAGTGCTGTAGGATGGAAAGTTGAATGTCGTGACGAAGTTTCATAGTGTGCTGGTGAGTATGTCTTCATTGTAGGAGTGGGGAAGGAATATTCCAGTAAAGCGTACTTTATCTCAATTTTCTTTGATTGTGAGCGACTTCGCGCTACAATGCGCGCGTTATTTTCGCCCCATGTTATGCATATTGGAATTATTGGCTTTGGACATTTTGGTCAGTTTCTCGCGCAGCGTTTTCTTCGTGCTGGCCATCAGGTCAGTTGCTGGTCCAAGGATCCGGAAGAGGTAGTAGCAATGCAGATGGGTGCAACCTTTTATCACGATGTTGCAGATCTTTGTGATGCGGGGTGCGACGTGGTGATTCTTTCCATGAGCATCGTCTCTTTTGCGCAGGTTGTGCAGGGCCTTCCCCTTCAAAAACTGCATGGTGCGCTTGTGGTGGATGTCTTGTCAGTCAAAGCGTATCCGAAGGAGTTTTTACGCCGTGTACTGCCTGGGGCGTGTGATATTTTGTGTACGCACCCTATGTTTGGTCCGGACAGTGGAAAAGAGTCCTGGGAGGGGCTGACGTTTATGTATGAAAAAGTGCGTATTCGGAATATCGGTGTATGCGATGCATTTCTTGGTTTTTTTGCAGAGGAAGGTTGTTCTATGATGGAAATGACCTGTGAAAAGCACGATGTGTACGCGGCGAGTTCGCAATTTGTCACGCACACCACGGGGCGCATGCTCGGGAAGCTGGATCTCAAGGAAACTCCCATTAACACAAAGGGATATGAACAATTGTTGAATCTCGTCACCAACACAACGAACGATAGTTTTGATCTCTATTACGGTTTGTATTCCTATAATCCAACGGCAAGAGAACAACTGGCACGTCTCGAAGACGCGCTGCGCGAAGTAAAAAATAGTCTTTTTGAGCGTGCTAAGGTGGGGCGAAGTACAACCTTGATCGGTATTCAGGGGGGAAGTGGCAGTTTTAACCATGCAGCTGCCCTGGAACTCATTGAAAAATATGCGCTGCCGCATCCGGATATTCAGTTTCTCATTACCTCCGAATCGGTGCTTGCGGCACTCAATAATGGCGACATTGATTTTGGGGTGTTTGCCATCGAAAACTCTGCAAGTGGGACGGTGCTGCCGAGCATTTACTCCATGAGTAAGTATCCTCATGAAATTATTGAGGTACACGACATGCCGCTTGTACAGTGTCTTTTAACACGGCCTGGACAGGATCCTCATACCGCGAAAAAGATCGTCACGCACCCGCAAGCAATCTTGCAGTGTGCCGAGACCATTGCCCGTGAATTCCCAAACCTTACCTGGGATTACTTAAGCGATGACTATGATACGGCCGCTTGTGCGTCCCAACTGGGAGCGGGCTTACTGCCTGACGACACGGTGGTGATTGCCTCCAAGATCGCGGCAGAAAAGTATGGGCTCACAATTGCTTATGAAGGTCTCAACGACGATCGTGACAACTTTACCAGTTTTGTGTTTTGTAAACGCAGAGGCGCGTAACTCTTTCCCATGGCCCAACCCATTCTTCGCACAATAGATACGCCGGGAGTTTTTGAAGACGCACTATCTTTGCTTCGGTCTGGCGAAATTGTGGCACTCCCCACGGAAACTGTCTACGGACTTGCCGCGGATGCAACACGGGAGGATGCGGTGGCAAAAATTTTTTTGGCAAAGGGCCGCCCGCAAGATAATCCACTGATCTGTCATGTGCAGAGTGTCGCCATGGCGGCACGGTATGCGCCGATTCCATCTATTATGCACACTCTAGCTGAGGCTTTTTGGCCAGGCCCCTTGACGCTTATTGTGCGGGAGGGCGAGGGAATTGCCCCGTCTGTGCGTGCAGGGACAGGAAAAATCGGTTTTCGTATGCCTCGTCACGAAACCATGTTAGGTCTCATTGGCGCATTGGATAAGCCCTTAGCAGCGCCTTCGGCAAACAGATCCGGTCGACCGAGCGGCACACGCGCAAGTCATATTGCGGAGGACTTTACAGGGACATCACTTCGCCTGATCGTCGATGGCGGTCCCACAAGCCTTGGAGTGGAATCTACGATTGTTGATCTGACGCCATTGGAGGAAGGCGGGGAAGCACTGCTGGTACGGGAAGGGGCCATTTCCTTGGAGGAACTCGCGCCCTTTCTTCCTATACGATTAGTGGAGACGCTCGAAGCGGGCATGACTATTTCTCCCGGGCTCACGCACAAACACTATGCGCCAAAGGGTAGACTTGTGCTGCTTGAGGGCACGCTTGCAGAGCAAAAAGCGCAGCTTCGCTTCGCAAAAGGTGGCAAGGTCGTGTGTATTCTCGCATCAGAAATAGTGGGGGAAGCAGGGAATATGCCCGTACTGGATGGTGGTCCCTGGGCCCATCCTGAAGTTGCTGCGCAGCGATTTTTTCATCTTCTTCGTGAAGCAGATGCCATGGGGGCGGAGCAGATATACTGTTCTACTTGGTCGAAAACCTCCGGTCTCGGTCGCGCTCTTTTTGAACGGCAGCGACGCGCTGCTGGTTGACGAAATAAATTTACGTTTTGTGAAATAAGTTTATTCCTTGCAATTGCTTCTTTTTTTGTTAGGGTGAATTGTCCATATAGTAATAATATACATGCGAGATTTACAAGAGATGGAGACGTTCGCGGACAGCGGACTTGCACCATCAATCCTGGAGGCGCTTAGCGCCATGAACTTTACAAAGCCGTCGCCTATTCAGGCAAAGGCGATCCCTTTTTTGCTCGAAAACTCACGCGATCTCATCGCTCTGGCTCAGACGGGAACAGGGAAAACGGCAGCCTTTAGTCTGCCTATTTTACATAAACTCGATCTGACGCGCTCTCATGTGCAGGCACTGATTTTGTCTCCAACACGTGAACTTGCTTTGCAGATTACCAAAGATCTTATGAACTTTGGCGCGAAGATGAAGGGGCTCAAGGTGGTTACGGTGTACGGTGGTGCCCGCGCTGATGTACAGATTCGTGCCCTCAAAAATGGTGCGCACATTGTTGTAGCAACCCCTGGTCGTGCCGTCGACCTTCTGACACGCAAAGTGCTTGATGTGCGTCAAATTAGTACGCTTGTCCTCGATGAGGCAGATGAAATGCTAAATATGGGTTTCAAGGATGACCTTGATACCATTTTGGCGACTACACCTCCGACGCGTCAAACACTGCTCTTTTCTGCAACCATGCTTCCAGAAATTGAGCGTATTGCCAAGCAATACATGAACGATGCGCAACAAATCAATGTGGGTGGGCGCAATCAGAGTGCCGACAAGGTAGAACATGTCTATTTTGTCGCCCATGCCCGTGATCGATACGAGGCACTTCGACGCATTATCGATGCTCATCCAGAGATGTATGGCATTATTTTCTGCCGTACACGTCGTGAGTGTCAGGAAGTTGCGGACAAACTGGGAAGCGATCGTTATGCTGCTGAAGCAATTCACGGCGAACTTGAGCAGAGTCAGCGCGATTACGTTATGAGCCGTTTTCGCAAGCGTCGAATTCAGTTTTTGGTGGCGACGGATGTTGCTGCTCGTGGTATCGACGTCAATGATCTGACACACGTTATCAACTACAATCTCCCTGATCAGCTGGAATCCTATGTACACCGCAGTGGTCGTACGGGTCGTGCAGACAAAAGCGGAGTGTCCATTGCCATCATCAACATGCGCGAGCATGGGGTGATTCGCCGTCTGGAGCATATGATCGGCAAAAAATTTACCCAGCAGCCGATTCCTTCTGCGAAGGATATTTGTGCTCGTCAGCTTCTCGCTGTTGCACAGAAAATTTTAGAAGCCCCAGAGGTAGAAAGAGCAGTCATGGAGCATGTACCGGAAGTTCTGGAACAACTCAAAGATATCTCCAAGGAAACGCTGGTTGCCCATATTGTTTCCGAGAAGTGGGGGCACTTTCTCGAAAAGTACAAGTTTGCTGATGATATCAATGTGGATAGCCGTGGCATGGAAAGTCGCGATCGTCGTGAGAATAGTGGCATTGCCTTTGCAACCTTTCAGCTCAATGTTGGACGTCAGCATAATTTCACCAAACAAGATTTGTTTGGCATGATTAATGCAAGTCGCGAACTCAAGGGAAGTGAAATTGGGCGCATTGAACTTGCAGGTGGCACTACAACATTTCAATTGGAGGCAGCGCGTGCGGGCGCAGTTATTGGCGCCTTTCGAACGGCAAAATTCAACGGTGAACCCGTGTTGGTCACAGAAGCAGCGCCCATGGCACCTCGTTTTGAGCGCGGCGGCTCTCGCGGTCGATTCGGTGGACGTGGTGGTGGTCGTGGTTCGCGATCTGGCTATCGAGGTGGAAGCGGAGGAGGTGATCGTGGCTCACGCGGTCCGCGTGGAGGTGGAGGAGGATTTCGTGGCGGCAATCGCCGTGGCGGAGGCTATCCAACGCGCCCCGGTGGTGCACCTGACGATTTGTAGAAAGATAAAAGCCCCAATCGGGGCTTTTATTCTGCAAGGATTCCTTATCTTCCTCGTTCCTGAGCACTTTGGAGGATCTGTTCAAAATCCTCTTTTGAAATGTACTGCGGCGTGTAGCTACCACCTTGTTGCATAATTTGACGCTGGAAAGCTCGGAGGTGGTTGCGAGACCCCTTTGCAAGGTTTTGGTACACGCGGAGAATATCGGGATTCGTCGTTAGAAGCATCAATCCGTTAAGATCATATAAATCCAGATCTTCGATAGTTGCACCCACCATGAGTGCATCAAGAACAGAAGTACTACCTTTGGTTGTCAGCGTCTGGTACAGCTCGCGCATTTCTGGAGAGGTAAACGCTCCAGTATCCGTGTTGTGGACAGGATCTTCTATGGAAAAGAGCTTGAGTAGCCCTTCCATCGCATCCATATGAGTTTGTTCAGACGATGCTATATTCGTGAAAATGTTCAGGTTCCACTGATTTCCAAGTGTTGTGTAAACGTCACGTGCGAGTTTTTCTTCTTCACGCATGCGAAGCATTCCTTCTACGACCTTATCAGATACTTCTCCTGTTTGAGCACCTTCAAGCAATTGGGGTGTACTTAAGAAATCGCTAGGATCAATAACATATCCTGAGGCTGTTTCTGGTGATGATGTCGTTTTATTGAGGTTGGTTTGCGAGGGAGGGATACAACCCGTGAGCAGAAAAACAGAGCTCACCACGACGGCGATAAAAGAGGATAGAGTGAGGTTCATTGATATGGTGAAAAAATATATTGTTTGTCTATCGGTGCAGACTTATACTTTTTCGTGCGCAAAGCTCAGAATGCGTCGTAACTCATCGAGATTTTCGTAGAGTCGTCGCCTTTTTGCCTTATCGAGTTTGAGAACATCGGGGTGGCGCTCGGCTTGTTGCACCAAGATTTCAAGGATCCGCAGCGGGAAGGGGATCGTCATTCCTTGACTATAGCCCGCGGGGAATAGCATCCGCCCCACGTCCGGATCAATTTCTATCGTGGTACAAAAATTCCGGATCGATTTCCAGAGCAAGATGACCGCATGATATGCATGCGCATACTGATCTGGGGTCAGGGTAAGCCAATCGGACCACTTCTGTTTCACCACATCAGGAAGTGTCGTGGTTTCAACAACATTAGGCATCAAAACAGATTTTTGTATGCTTTTTTGGAAAAATGCAATAACGTCGGCACTGCGTACTGGAGGAGATACGTAGTTGCTCGATATGTGGGTGATGTACTGCGCAATATCCTCCTGCGTCAAGTATGTTTTTTTCCGTTCAATGTGAGCAAAAAGCAGAGCAAATAATTCCTGATAAAAACTGAGGGGGCGCTCCGGCATCTTGAATACAACTTCCATGCGTCGTTGCAACCATTCCCTTGCGAAGGCAGGGTTTTCAACTACTCCCCAGGCGGAGCGAATAAACTCATATTCAAAATCTTCTGCGATACTACTGCAGAGCTGCGCAAAGTCTTTATTCAAGGGAATTTGCGCGGATTGTTCTAGTGAAGAAAACTGTGGAATCATATTATCTACTATGAAATGTGGTCGGGGTAGCGGGACTCGAACCCACGACCTCATGCACCCCATGCATGCGCGCTAGCCAACTGCGCTACACCCCGACACGAGTGAAGTGTATGAAAAATCTGTTTTTTGGCAAAGGGATATGTAAATTTCGATTGCTTTTCTTTACTCTTCTGTTTCAATTGAGCCCGTGATTTACCTTTAATTTTCACTGTTATGAACAAACAGATTGCAGCATTTGCTGTTGCTGGACTCCTCCTCACGTCTTGTGGTGCGCAGACAGCAACAAATGCAAATACAAATGCCGGGAACATGAACGACAACAGTGCATTGGAGAGCAATATGAACTCCAATACAATGATGATGAACATGAACACGAACATGGGATCTATCATGATGAACTCTAACCTCAACACAATGATGTTGGATGGTGATGATGCAACAATGACAGGTTCTATTCTTCCTACAGGAACTTCTTCCTTCAACTACTAAGAAGAATAGAGTAAGAAAGACGCACACCATCTGGTGAGCGTCTTTTTTTCGTTCAGAATTGTTGCTTAATTGAAGAATTAAGACATAATAACAATCCGAAGATATAACATCCATTTCATGGCACCGAATAATCTAGGCAATGCCTATTCATCAGAACAAGTACTCGATCGCATACTGTACTACGAAGGCAAAACAGCGGAAGTGGAAAGGTTCGCTCAAGGCCTTCCCTTAATGACGCGGCATGTGTTCAAGCTTATTCGCCATGATTTACAGGAGATACAGATGCTCCGCGGTAAGGATCTTTTACTGGAAGAAACGGAGATTCGCGAGGCTGCCCAAGAAATACTGGACCGAATCGACGGACGTATACGCCGTGCACAAGAGGTGGTTGCTCTTCGTCACGCAGCACCAGAGAAGAACAAGGATTCTTAGTAGGAGACTTTTCCATCAAAGTGTTCTTCTGCTTCGTCTGCTTTTGTGTGCTGCACAATGCCATCTTTATGCTCCGCTGGACCATACACAGAATACAGTTTGAGGGGAGTGGAGCCAGTATTGATGATGTTGTGTGCTGTCCCACGGGGAATGATGAGCACATCATCATCTTTTAGTGCCTGCTCTTTTCCCTCTAAAAGGGCAGTGCCTGATCCTGATTCAATACGCAGGAACTGATCAAGGCCATGGGTTTCCATACCGATTTCAACGCCCGGTTCCAGATGCATGAGGACCAATTGTAGCCCGTGTGTGGTGTAGAGAACGCGGCGGTAGTCTGTATTTTCCAGGGTCGCTTTTTCGATGTTCGTGTGAAAATAGTGCATAGGTCGTTTGGTTACGGATGAGCATGAAAATTGTATTTCTACTGTTGTTTCCTTTACAACAGTAGCAACTTTGACGCAGTAAAAATAATATTGTATTATGTTAAAAATAAATACACATATTACTATGCAAAATCTTCGCCTTCCACGCATCAAATGGGGTCTATCCCTTCATATTGTTTTATTGTTTGCTCTGGTTAGCTCAGGTGCTTGGTTGCTCTTGAGTCTCAAAGAAACCTCTCAAGCCTATCTTACCAATGGAAAAAACGCCTACGATGCCATTGGTATGTTTGGTGAAGATCTCACCAACCCGACTCCCGATTATACAAAAGGGTATTTTACTGGAAACGACGCAGCCAACCGTCGTGGTCTCGATGACCCTCGTGCTATGGCTCTGGATACGGTGAATCACCGATTTTTCCTTGCTGATGAAAATAATGGACGTGTCCTGATTTATAACCTGAATAATGATAATACGTTTCCAGACCGGTTACCCGACTTTGTGTTAGGAAAACAAAACTTTACCTCACGCGTTGCTTCTTCACCTTCAGCAACCATACTGTCGTTCCCATACGGTCTTGCCTTTGATAGTGCAAACAACCGACTCTTTGTCGCAGATAGAGGACATCATAGAGTTCTCGTCTATGACACGGCCACGATTACCAATGGGGAAGCGGCGGTCAATGTCCTTGGGCAGGCGAGTTTTACAACACAAACTTCCGCAACCACGCAAAGCGGTCTGAACACCCCGCAAGGTCTTGCCTACGACGCGGCGAATCAGCGCTTGTTTGTTTCTCAGACGGGGGCTCATCGTGTGTCCGTCTTTGATGTTTCCACCATTACTGATGGGGAGGCCGCTATAAATGTTCTTGGGCAGCCAGATTTTACAACCGGTACAGCGGCGACAACCCAGGCTGGTATGTCTCGTCCTATGGGCATGGCCTATGATGCAACGGGAGGACGACTTTTTGTCGCGGAGGAGAACAACAACCGTCTCACGGTTTGGGATGTTAATACTATTACGGATGGTGAGAATGCGGTGAATGTCTTAGGTAAGGCAGATTTTACCACCGTCTCAGGTCCATCCAGTCAATCTGTCATGCTTGGTGTGCGCAGTGTCGCTTTCGATTCTGCAACAAATAAACTGTACGTGGGGCAGGGAAGCAACGGTCAACGCGTACTGGTCTTTGATATAGCAACCCTGACGGATGGAGAACCAGCAATCAATGTCATAGGAAAGTCCAATTTTACCACAACGACGGGTACGGTCAGTCAGTCAAACCTCACGCCTTCCGATCTGTTGTTTGATCCAACTCTCGATCGATTGTATGTCTCAGAAGGCTATGATCGTGTAACTGTCTTTGATGTTTCAACCATTACAGATGGGGAAAATGCCATCGATGCGCTTGGGCAATCCGATAATTCTGACACAACAAATCCAACACCGGTATATACGCGATCCGGGGCGAATGACGGTCCAAATCAATTTGGCCTGTTTAATCCAGAAGATGTCCTGCTTGATACGGTCAATCATCGTTTGTATGTTGCAGATAATGGGAATAGACGCGTTGCTGTCTACAATTTAAACGTTGATAATACACTTCCTGATCGCATTATTGATAACGTTTTAGGCCAGGCGGATCTTATTTCTGGAGCATCCCTAACGGCTAGTCAATCCACCGTGAACCAACCCAAAGGGTTAGCGTTTGATGCAGCGAGAAATTGGTTGTTTGTGTCAGATCTGTTTTCGAATCGTGTGCTTGTGTACGATGTTACGACAATTACGAACAATCAGAATGCAATCTATGTCCTAGGACAGCCGGATTTTACTACGACCACCTTAGGAGTCACCCAGTCTGGTATGGGGTACCCAGCTGGTCTCGCCTATGATTCCGTTAAGCAGCTTCTGTATGTGGCAAACTCACACACGTCTGCGAATCGGGTAACGGTTTACGATGTCGCGAGCATTACCAACGGAGAGAATGCAGTGGCAGTTCTTGGTCAGCCTGACTTTGTCACAGGAACGGCAGCCTTGACGCAGTCTGGCATGGCAGCCCCCCAAGATGTGGAGATCGACACAGCGGGCCAGCGACTCTTTGTCGTGAGTAAGTCTCAACACCGTGTACTCGTCTACGACGTAGCAACAATCACAAACGGTGAAAATGCAATCAATGTATTAGGGCAGGCAAACTTTACCTCGAGTGCCATTGCGACGACGCAATCCAGTGTTCGCGAAGCGCGTGGGGTCACCTTCGATCCAAACAACAACCGTTTGTTTGTTTCTGGAAATAACTTTGCGAATCGTATTACGGTTTTTGATACAACGACAATTACGGACAATGAGAATGCAATTAGTCTCTTGGGTAAAACCAGTTATACAGATGCGGCAGGTCAGGCAATTACCTCACAAAGTACATTATACTGGCCAGCAAGCATGGATTATAATCCTACTTCCCGAACCCTCTATGTGGCAGATTATTTTCACGGTCGTATTATGCTTTTCGAAGCGGGACCGATTCCTGGTATAACAAAAACAGAATCGGGTGGAACGACTGCTGTCACGGAAGGTGGTGCAACAGATAGCTTTGACGTCGTCCTCAATACACAGCCTCTTTCCGACGTCGTGCTCAATATTTCCTCCAACGACACAAGTGCAGCAACGGTGAATACATCAACACTGACGTTTACGACGGGAAACTGGAACACGCCACAGACGGTCACCGTCACAGCTCCGGAAGACTCTGATGTTGTCTCTGAAAATGTCACGGTAACCATTGCGGTGGATGATCCATCTTCAGATGACGATTATGATACGGTGGCAAATGTCTTAGTGAATGTGTCCGTAACAGACAATGACTCAGCAGGTTTTAGTATTACCGAGTCTAGTGGCTCAACTGCTGTCACCGAGGGAGGAGCGACGGACAGCTTTGATGTGGTTTTGACCGCGCAACCTTCAAGCAATGTCGTCTTGAGCGTCACATCCAACGATACGACTGCCGCCACGGTAAATTTTTCGACGCTCACCTTTACCACTGCAACGTGGAACACACCGCAAACCGTCACGGTAACGGCACCGCAAGATGCAGATACGGTGTCGGAAAATCCAACCATAACCATTTCTGTTGTGGATGCTTCTTCTGACAATGCCTGGGATCCCCTTGCAGATCAGACGGTCAGTGTAGCGGTAACAGATAATGACACTCCGGGGTATACACTTTCGGAAACGGGTGGAAGTACAAACGTTACAGAAGGTGGTGCTACGGATACGGTATCGGTTGTTTTGACCGCACAACCGTCAACTGATGTCGTCATCGATGTGAGTTCCAATGATACAACGGCGGCAACACTTAGTACATCCGCTCTAACCTTTACGACAGCGAATTGGAATGTGGCACAAAATGTGACCATTTCTGCTCCAGAAGATGTCGATTTGGTGAATGAAACACCAACCTTCACTGCGTCAATACACGACGCAACTTCTGATAACGCCTGGGATCCGCTTGCTGACCAAACGGTGACGATCCATGTCACGGATAATGATACGCCAAATATAACCGTCACAGAATCAGGAGGCTCAACTGCTGTTACGGAAGGTGGAGCAACAGATAGTTTTACCGTCGCTCTAACGGCGCAACCTGCGAGTGATGTAGTCCTGAACGTGACGTCAAATGATACAAGTTCCATGACGGTGTCTCCAGCAACACTCACCTTTACCTCAGCAAACTGGAATACCACCCAGACGGTCACGGTGACCGCACCGGAAGATGTGGATATTGTCTCAGAAACGCCCAGTGTTGTATTGGAAGTGAATGATGCTTCTTCCGACGATGCATGGGATCCACTAGCCAACGTGAATATTGCTGTGACGGTGACGGATAATGACACTGCGGGATTTACTGTAACAGAAAGTGGCGGGTCAACGGACGTGACGGAAGGTGGTGCGACGGATAGTTTCGATGTGATTCTCACTGCACAGCCATCGAGTGATGTGGTGTTTGCGGTCAGCTCCAGTAATATTGCCCATGTGACAGTCAGCACCTCTTCTCTTACCTTTACGACGGCAAATTGGAGTACTGCTCAAACAGTTACCGTAACAGCACCAGAAGATGCGAATGTCGTTTCTGAGTCTCCAACCATCACCATTTCCGTGAACGATCCCTTATCTGACGACGCCTGGGATCCACTTGCGAGCACAGTACTCACTGTTCAGGTGACAGATAATGATGTTGCAGGTTTGACTGTAACGGCCTCAGGTGGAAGTTCTACAGCAAATGAAGGTGGACTTGGGGATACACTGGAAGTGCTCTTAAGTGCTCAACCATCCAGTGATGTTGTACTTTCTGTTGTGTCGAGTGACCCAGCGTTGCTTAGTGTCTCGCCGGTAAGTCTGACCTTTACGTCCATTAACTGGAATACGCCGCAGACGATCTTCTTAACTGCAGTGGATGATCCGGATGCTTTGGGAGGAACGGCAACGGTCACCATCTCAGTCGTCGATGCGTCTTCCGATGATGCTTTTGATGGATTAAGTAACGCAACTAGTACCGTAACGGTTATTGATGACGAGGTAGTAACACCCGCCGTTGTCAACAGGTTGTATACGGGTGGTGGAGGTGGCTTCTCAGCCCCTTCACAAGAAGAAACTGCACCGACAGAATCCAGTGAAGATCTTCGCTCTGCTGCGCCAGAAGCCATTTTATGTGACACGGAAGTTTGTCCAGAAGACGAAGAAACGACAGGATCAGGGGCTCTTCTCCCTGGGCAAGGCGGGAATAGGGGCTCCGGTGGAGGTGGAGGTCTACCTATTACGATACCCACCATTCCAGATACGCGTGATATGGTGGATGTTATTAATACCTCTTGTACGAAGTCGCAAAACACGGGCCTTGTCATTTCAGAAATTGCAGCGGCCAATCAACAAAAATATATTCCACGTGGGGAACTCATTCGTATTCTGCTTGGGTGTAGTGGTGCCTCTATCAAGGAAAACTATGATGCCGTATTCACGGATGTTCCACTAAGTTATAAATATGCACCCTATATATATGAAGCGCTGGCCCTAGGAATAGTAGATGGTTATCCTGATGGATCCTTTCAGCCGGAAAATTCCATAACCCGAGAAGAGGCCACGAAGATCATTGTCCTGACAAAATTTGATGGCTATGCGGAAAGTACACCAGAGGGGCAAACTCCGTTCAAAGATGTGGTGTCTGGTGAATGGTATGCAAAATACATCTCCTTTGGCTTCTATCGAGGCTATTTGACGGGGTACTTGTTGCCGGATGGTACACGAACAGACATCTTTGGTGTCGGGGACTTCATGACCCGAAAAGATGTCCTTCGACTTATTGTACGGATCTTTAACCTTTAGACTCTAGTCCGTGTGGTCTTCAATGAAGTCCTCGATGGCTTCCTGCGTCATGCCAACAATAGGATAATCATGCCCGCTTCCTGGGAGAAGGAGAAATTCAGCAGTTTCAATACGTCCTGTGATCATGCGTACCTCTTCGGCGCTTCCTGCATGGTCATGGGCGTTTTGAATAAAGAGCACAGGGTAATCGATGGTTTCCAGAAGCTCCACAATATCGAGATCCATGGCTTCCGCCATAGTGAGGGGCAGTCCGCAGAAAATAGCAAAGAGAGGGGGCTCGGCTGTCTCCGCAAGCGCCTCAAGGGCTATGAGAATACCAGCGGACTTTGCAAACACACCCACGGGTGTTGTGTCTGCTTCCAAGGAGGCGAGCAAGGTGCTCACTTCCTGATTCAGGTTAAGGGTTCCACCAGATTTCCAATGCTGGTATTCTTGAATTTTCGTTCCCCGAAATTTTGAACTCAGCAAAGGGGCCACGCGCTCAATCCAATCTTTATTCGCCGGGTCGCTGCCTGCAAGGAGATGAAAAGCCATGGTCAGAGGGGTGAAGGTGCATTGCCTTCAATGTAGCCCACGATGACGGAGGAGGGAAGGGTTTTAGGAAAGTGCTCCTATTATGCGACCTACTCAGGAAACATGAGGAGGGCCAAGGCGCTGTAGAGTGCCGTTTGCTGTGGGAGAACGCCCCCATAGGCCCCAAGAAGCAAGGCGAACACGATACCCAACAACACGCCATCTCTTTTCCATGCTTGCTTGAAAGGGAATCGCGTTTCCAGCCAAGTGGAGAACATCTCTGTATACGCTTGCTCCCGGCGAATTCCCGTGGCGATCATCATACAGGAGTATTTCAGGGAAAACAGTCCAGAGGTCCCGAGGGTAACAAAAAGCGACCCCATGAGCAGAACATCCAGTAAGGGCGGTTCCATAACGCTCATGAGGGGGAGTAGGTAGAGGAGCTCGAGGACAATGGCATGGAGGAGTGTCCATGCATACACAAAAGCGCGAAGCCAAAGGGGACGGAAAATCAGCACGAGGAGGGCAAGAACAGCACCTAGGGCGCTGGTGATTTGCCAAACAAGGGGGGCGTGGTTCTGTATCAGCAGGCCACCAACGAGGAGAAAAAATCCCACAAGGCGCAGTGTGTGCCACCTTGGCGCACTTTTCATGCTGAGGAGACCGCTCGCCAAAATCCAGAGCCCCATGCCCACCATAGCCATCATCATGATGCCTTCACGCACATCCGTCGATAAAAAGGGGGACAGGGCAAATTGCAGAAGAAGACCCAGGCCCAGGATAGCGATGAGCCAACGTGTGTTGTCTTTTTGGGGTCGATGCATCTGCACCATGCGCAGTAACCCACCTGTAATAAAGAGAAAATCAAGCATGGTCGTCAAAAATATCGAAATACGCGACGCGCGGGTCGCCTGCAACCATGATCATGCAGAGAAGCAGGACACCTATCACGGTGAGAAGGTCCGAGGTGCTTCGCGGTGCATGAGGCAGGTCAAATTCGGCAATGGCATTGTCTGTGCCCGGGAGCCGGTAGGCGTAGATGGGAGAACCGACGGGAATCCGCGGCCGTTCCATACGCAGGAGGGGGAGACGGCTACCCGAAGCGGTTTCGAGGAAGTAGGTGTTTGCATCTTCGAGCAGCGTGCCAGAAACTGCATTCTGAGGTTGTTTCGCACTCGCGCCTTCCGGGTCGAACTCCACGAGAATCACCAGAAAAACAATGCTCGTAAGGAGGAGCATGGAGTACCCGACAACAGCAAGGATGGGGTGATGGCGCGGGTTTTTAGCTGGTGGGGGAGTATGCATAAGGTGTACTGATAACCTAGTGTTACATTAGGAAAAGTCTGAGAACATCCACTTCGCCAAAGTATCGATGCGGAAGTTCCTACCCCTTAGCAGACAGATCTGCGGATTAGAGTGACCAAAGTCCACCGAGTCGGTTTAGGGGCAAATATCTAAAACTTCATGTCAGTAGACCGGGTAGCTACCATAGAGACAATATCCTCCAAACTGCTAAGCACTAGCTAATAAAGCAGTGAAATCAAAACCAAAAACTTCGCAAAACAATTTTGCTTTTAATGTACTAGATACAAATGCAGACTCAATTTTTTTAGCTAAAATTTTAGGTACTTTCTCTTGAAATCCTCCTAACCTTATGGTGCCAGCAATAAGTTGTTTACAAAAGTAGAGATGAGTATATACAATTTCGTCTTGATTCTGAAGCAAAACGACATCTACCATTTCCTTTGCAATTTCTTCAAATGGTGGAAGTGGGTTTTCCTGTAGCTTTCCATTAGTATCAAAATGTATGTTCCAATAGATCTTTGGATCGATACCCCAGTATTGGCATAACTGTTTGGCAATAGATTTTATTTCTGCAGAAAAATTCTCCAGCTCCTTTCTAAGTATGTCTATATCTTCATCATATAAATTGGTTGTCTCTTTTGAAGATGAGCGCAATTTTAAAATATCTAGATATGATAAATCTAATGCCTTTCTAAGCATTTCTATAACTTCATCATTTAAATCGGTTGCCTCTTTAGAAGATAAGCGTGATTCTAAAATATCTAGATTTAATAGATCTACAGAAATGAACATAATAAACCAACTCAATTGAACCATGCTTGTACATGCTTGATATCGTTTTTCTGCAACTTCACTGGTAGTTAAAGACATGATATTATCATAGGGTATAGCTGTAAGTATATACGGCTTCTGTCAAATCACAACCTGTTGGCAAATACCTCTTCTCCGAACTTCTTCCATGAAGTTGTGTTTAGAAGTCTTACACAACTTTTATCAATAGTTGCAATGATGAGAGAGAACCAGCAGGACGTAGTAGCAAGTACCTCATATACTGGACAGATTCTATGAACTTTAAGATTCTTTGTTCGTAACCCCAGCATTATGTCCCAAGGTAAACGTGTTTCGACGGAGATCAAGGAGCCAATCATGCACCGTATCCGCACGGAAGGTATCGGTGCGGCCCAGGCAGCTGAAGGAAATGAAATATGAAGTCGATTATGGGAAACTTGGACAATTCTAGGTGTCGTTTTAACTGACCAATCACCATATCCCACGGTGCTTCATCTTGACTTTTCACTGTCTCAACCCACAAGATGGAGCGTATGTACCCCAAAGTGTATGAGTATGAAAGCAAACCAACACTGGACTCCAAAGTTTTTGCTGAATCGATTCGCCGTCAAAAAGATGCTGGTTGTTCACAATATCGATACAGGAAAAATACTCACTAGGGCACGATCCACGAAAAGCTGCTGCTCTCAAGAATACTTTCATGCCCAGAGGAAGGGAATCGCAGACCAAACAAGCCAGGACTTTGAAGAATATATGGGAATTTTTGAGACGAAATTTGCACCGATCGTAAAGCAGTTTGAGCAGGATGTTATAGACAGGAAGGAGATTTCTGAACAGCAGATTCGCAATATAGCTTTCTTCGCCTCTCATCTGATGTTACGAGGAGTAAAGTTTCGAGATATGATTGAAGGTGGTAAAAAGCAGTTAAAAGAGGGAAAGAGCCGGATTACTGCAGGTATGGTAGATCTCGATCAGAAAGCGAAGAGTGCAGTACTGAAAAAAATTGAAGATGAGTACCTAGATAGTCTTGAAGATAACTCTACGCATCTTGAAATGATAGTGAATTCGACTCTTATTTTTGGTAACCTACTCTACTCGAGAAAAGTCACTGCGTACATTTCGTGCTCATCAGACTTGTCATTTATTGTGACGGACACCCCGGTAATTGATGTGTCTCCTCAGCAAAGAAACGGATTCCGTGGACCAGGTTTATTTGAAAGAGAACAATATATGTCTTTATCTCCCCGGGTGATACTTCACTTTCATGGTCAGCACTTTCGCAAACCAGAGGAATTTATTAATAAGAAGGGCAAGCATCTTAAACGACAGTCGATAAGTACAGAGGCTGTAAATACAAAAAACATACTTTTTATGACTCATTCCTACAAAGAAGCTTTTAGTTCAAGTTCCAGGGAATTTGAATATGCTTTAAACGATATGAACGACCGATTGAACAAGCATCGAGATCAAAGACGTAAAGAATTTGAGGAAGCTCTTAGAAAGGGTTTTTTTGATTAATTGCCATATCTATATATGCTTATACGACTACTCCGCTGCGCGTTTCGTGCTTGTGGTATGTCACCCAGGTTTCTGCTGACGCAGAAATAAGCACCGCCCTTCGGTCGGCACTTCCTGTTTTTTACCTCCTCCTTGCTGCGAAAAGCTGCGCTTTCCTCCGCGCGTCGTCGGCAAAAAACAGCCTGGCTTCCATGCCACCTTTGTTACCTATTCACTTCGTCGTTCCACTCCTCATTCATAGAACAAAGGTGGTCGGGGAGACAGGACTCGAACCTGCGGCCCCATGGTCCCAAACCATGTGCGCTACCAACTGCGCCACTCCCCGCGACCGTTACGAAGTGTAGTGCGAAACGGCTGGAATGCAAGAGAAGGTGCGTATTTTCTTCCTATTTGTTGCGCCTTTAGACGGATTCCTTATACTCCCATAGCAATAACAACCGCTCTATGGCTCTCCATTTCTACAATTCGCTTTCGCGCACCAAGGAAAAGTTCAAACCGATTCTCGATAAACATGTGTCCATCTATACCTGTGGCCCCACGGTGTATAACTTCCCGCATATCGGCAATTATCGCACCTATGTCTACTGGGACCTACTCGTGCGCTCCCTTCGCTTTCTCGATTACCGGGTGAAGCATGTGACCAACATCACGGATGTAGGGCATTTAACGGACGATGAAGTGCTCGCAAGCGATACGGGGGAAGATAAAATGGAAAAAGCGGCCAAGCGCGAGAATAAAACTGTCTGGGACATTGCGGCCTTTTATACGCAGGATTATATCGCTGGTCTTGATGCTCTGCATTGCGCGCGCCCTGACGTGCTTTGCCCCGCCACAGAGCACATCGAAGATATGATTACCATGATCGCAGAGCTCATCGCCCAGGGGCACGCCTACGCGACGCCCTCAGGTGTGTACTACGATATTTCTACGTTTCCTGACTACGGAAAACTCTCCGGCAATACCGTCGATCAGCTGGAAGATGGCGCCAGCGGACGCGTGGAGCAGATAGCGGACAAGCGTTCTCCCAACGACTTTGTGCTGTGGGTGGTGGGGAAGGAGCAAAGTATGATGTGGGATAGCCCGTGGGGGCGTGGATACCCGGGCTGGCACATCGAATGTTCCGCCATGGCGCGAAAATATCTTGGGGACTGGTTCGATATTCATGGGGGCGGCGTCGACAACAAATTTCCCCATCACGAGTGTGAAATTGCCCAGAGTGAGCCTCTTTCCAAAAAAAAGCGCCCCTTTGCCCACACGTGGCTCCACACGGGACACATGACGGTGGAAGGCGCGCGCATGGCGAAGTCCAAGGGCAATGTCTACACCCTGGCGGATCTCCGCGAGAAGCAAGTGTCCATGCGTGCCCTGCGCATGCTCTACCTTTCCGCACACTATCGCAGCACCATGGATTTCTCCTGGACCTCCCTCGATCAGGCAAAGGCCACCCTGACAAGCTTTGATCGACTCACGGAGCGTCTCGCCAAGGTGACCACTGATGGTCCAATTCGTCCGGAATTCAATGAAATTCTCAATGGCCTCCTCTTTGACGTCATGGAAGCACTGGAAGATGATATGAATACGCCCGAAGCCTTTGCCGTGCTGTTTACCTGGATGAAGGAAATGAATGGTCTCATGGACGAGGAAAATCTTTCCTCCGTAGAGGCGAAAGCGGCCCTTGGTGTGCTGGAAACTCTCGATGGCGCCCTTGAGGTGCTTCTCCCATGGCCTGAAGAGCAGGGAAGTGGTGAGATTCCTTCCGATGTGCGTGCTCTTTTCGAGCAGCGCAATGCCGCCAAGGAAGCCAAGGACTGGCCCCTTGCAGACAGCTTGCGAGACCAGCTTAAAGAAGCGGGATACATGGTGGAGGACACCAAAGACGGGCCGGTTTTACGAAAAATCTCGGCATAAAAAAAGAGCCCCGCGGGGCTCCTTTCCTTGTCTCTTATTCCGTTAACATGCGCGCGATAAACTCGGACATCTCTGCTCGCGTCACGAGATCACCGGGTTCTTTCATGATGCGTTTAAGCATGCCATAATCGTAGCCAATCTGTATGTACTTACTGTACCAGGCGTTATCCATGCTCGTGCCATCCAAGTCGTAGGCTCCCGCCACAATCTTGAGGGCCTCCGCCAGATTAATATTCTTTTCCGGTCCAAAGTTTCCATCTGCATAGCCCTCCACGATCTTTTTCGCCTTTGCATAACACACATATGGTGCATACCATGCGTCTTTTTGCACATCCTTAAAACAACTCGACGTTGCTCCGGGGATTTTCTCCTTTGCAGAGGCGCCAATGAGGATTTTCAGAAACTCCGCACGGTTAATGAGATTATCGGGTTTCATGCTTCCATCGGGATATCCTGCCACTAATCCACGAGCCTTTACGAGCTCTATGGCATCGTAGAGAGGGTGGGCAAAAGAAACATCCGGAAAGGAACGGGTAGGTTCCTCTGTGGTTATGCTCACCAGGGCGCGCGTCACAGCGTCGTAGGTTTCCTGGAGAGGTGCATTTTTCGCTGCTTCATCAAAACCCTGACCAATCAGGGCAACAAGTGCCTCGGGATGATCCGTATAATAGGTATAGTCGAAGTCACCCGCCTTGTCCTTCTGGCCATTCTCCATGAGGTACGTGTAGGTGTTGTCGTACATGGCGTAGGGCAGAGACAACTTGACTAAAATGAGCAGATCCAAATCACGATTGTACAGGGCGCCAATTCGCTGTGTATAAGAAGGGGGGAAGTCACCTCCAAAAGTAAGGGGAGTAAACATGTACCCAATGAGACTATCGCCAAAGGTGAGGGGTTCCACATCGCGCACATGCTGGTATTCGTACCCAAAGGAGTACGGGGCAAGTTCAAAAAGAGGTTCCTCCGTCGATCGTAAAAATCCATCCTCTGTATAAAAATCGCTCACTTTTTTCTCCATATTCAGTATGGCTTTGAAATTTTCCAGCGCCTTTGGCTGCACAATTTCGTCCTCAGGTGTTGCATTCTCGATGTTTTTGCCTCGAAACAGGTCAAATTCCCAGCTCCAGTCCGACGAGGTGTAGATTTTTCCATTCAGCGTACACGTGGAACGGAAATCTGTGGTGAATTTTATCGTGCCGCTGCAATCCTCGTATACGAGAGGCTGCGTCATATCGGCAGGGAGAGCAAAACTATGGAGTCCATACTGCAGGGTACTTGCAGCATGAGCTGCCGGCAGCATGGTCGCAAGCATTGCCATCGTCAGGAGAAGGCGTCGAAGCATAGGAAAGGTTGAGAAAATAGTACCAGCATAGTGCCAAGCTTTTTTTCATGAGGCAACAAAAAAGCGGACCTGCGTCCGCTTCAATGTATTCTTCTCAAAAGAGAATCTACTTCACGCTTGCAACAACTTTTGCAAAGGCTTCAGGATTGTTTGCTGCCATATCGGCGAGAACCTTGCGGTTCAAATCGATACCCTTCGTAGAAAGTGCGTTGATAAACACACTGTAGCTCATACCATGTGCGCGCACTGCTGCGTTGATACGTGCAATCCACAGTCCACGATAGTCACGCTTCTTGAGCTTTCGCCCCTTGTATGCATGCTGACCAGACTTCATAACGGCCTCAAGGGCGCGTCGGTAGTTGGTACCTCGTACACTGCGATAGCCCTTGGCCATCTTGAGAATCTTCTTGTGTCGGCGGTGGTTTGTGAGACCGCGTTTTACTCGTGCCATAAAAAATGTTGAAAAGAGGAGTTATGCAAAAATTATGCGTAGGGAAGGAGTTTCTTCAGACGCTTTTTGTGTGCGCTAGAAACGATGATACCGTTTTTGTCGCGGCTCTTCGCCTTCTTCGACTTGTTGGTCAAAAGGTGTCGTTTGGCAGATTTCTGGAACATGGCTTTGCCACTGCCGGTGATGCGGATGCGCTTCTTTGCTCCACTGTGCGTCTTGAGCTTCATGAAAGAAAACAAAAGGAAATGATGATCGTGCGTTGTGTATCGCTACTTATTCTGTGCCCTCAGAGTGACCAGAATGGAATTACCTGCCATTTTTGGAGGTGCGTCTACTGTAGCAACATCTTTTAGATTTTCAATGAAATTTTCTACTTTCTTTAAGGCAAGGGGTTTGTAGGCAAGCTGACGGCCTCGTCCCATGACTTGTAGGCGAACAATATCGCCCTTTCCAAGAAAGCCTCGCGCCTGCTTTTCACGAATCATGAGATCGTGGTCAGACGTGTTAAAACCAAAGCGAATGGTTTTTACTTCGACAACCTTTTGACGTTTTTTTGCGTCCTGCTCCTGTTTACTCTTCTTATACAGAAACTTTCCGTAATCGAGGATCTTACACAGGGGAGGGGTAGTGTTAGGGTTCATTTCAACGAGATCCATCTCCATTTCTTCAGCCTTATTGAGCGCTTGCTCAAGACTCATATGCATAGGAGCCTGTCCTTCAAGCACAAGCATAACCTCTGGACTTCTGATTTGCTCGTTGATTCGCGTTTTTTTGATACGTCGAAAAGTGAAAAAGTAAGAAAATCCCTGCCATCTTAAAGAAAGGGAGTGACGAAGTCAATAATTTCCGCTCTGGCTGCGTCTTAACACAATTTTTCATATGTATACTACGCAATAAAATAGAAAAAACGCATCTATAATACACAGCCAAGGAGGGAAAAATACGATAGAATGTGATGATACATTCTTCTTCGCCTCTCCCTCGCAAACTCTTATGGCAACAAAAACTCCAACAAAACGACCAGCATCTTCCTTGCTCAAGTATGCCCCGCAAAATCTGACGGATCCCTTTTCTCTGTATACGGAAGAAAACATCACAAAAAAGAACGCCAATAAAAATGTTCTCCTCGAGTTGCTGGGCAATAAACTCGACGGGAAAACGTTCTTAGTGGGTCTTGTTGTGTCAAAGGATGCGGCAGATCTCGATGAGGACGAGCAGCATCTTCTCACCAATCTCCTAACGGCGTTAGAACATCTTGAGGGTGTTTATCCTGTGCTTATTACTCTTACGGAGAGTGACAAGAAGCTTCCTCGTCTTGCGAAGGGGGCGCATTTTGTCTTTGGTGCACATCCAACGGCGGACATGGCCCTGCTCTCTGGCATGGACACCTTTGTGTTTGTCGACAAAACCCCGCATTTGGAGGACTTTGGCAAGTTGCTCATTGAGTTCGGATCTGGTATAATAACGTGTCAGTCAAAACTGTTGCCTTCGTTCATTGAAGAGTATAATCCTTATAAGGAACGCGGAAACGCATTGTTATTTGCCTCCTTCGACGTCTGGAATGCCTTTGCAGCCATTGTTCGAATGAAGGAAATTGCCTCCTTCTCCTACGACTGGAATACCTTTCGCAGGGTAGCTATGCAATCTGTACGCGCGTAACTTTTCTTTGGACTTTCTTTACCTACGCACATGATAGACGGGATCCCACCTTCAGAAGAAGGGGTACAACTCGGAGGACGCATCATGGTGGTTATCGCCAGCTCGCTCTATTTTCAGTCGGGCATTCGTGATTTTACCCTGGATATGGCGCGCAATCTCACGGGTCTTAACGACCAGTGGGCTCATCGCTTTCAGACCATAGTCGATGAAATGTGTAACAACGCCATCGAGCATGGATCCAAACCGGGCGATGAAATTGCTCTCACCTTTCACCTCAAACCCGGAGAGTATCTGGAAGTCGTGGTGGAAGACCAGGGCACGGGCGAAAAGAAGCTGACGGCTTCTGAACTAGCAGCCCTCGTTGAAGCCAAGAAGCACACAAGTCCTGTGGATATCCATAGTCTTCGTGGGCGCGGTCTCGCGAGAATCGTTTCCCGCTGGACGGACGAACTAGAGTTCACGGATCGTAAACCCTCAGGTATACGAGCTCGTGCGCGAAAGTACTTCCGCAACATCACATGATCCCGCACAACTTTACTATCAACACTCTCTCACTCTCCATAACTTTTTCCTCCTATGGTTACACCCATTGAACTTCTCTACCACATAGAACCCCTCGCGGAAGGCAACGACAAACAAGTCTTTGTCATCCAGTTTAAGGGCGAACTCGATGAATCAAATATCGATAACACAGCAAAGGAAGTCTACAAACTTCTGGATGAGTCTGCGAATGATCTTCCTGTTCTCTTCGACTTTTCAGAACTGGGTTACATGAATTCCAAATCCATTGGCTATCTCAGCGACTGGTATACACGTCTTGGTGAAAAGGGAAGCGAGCTTCTCGTGGCCGCTGCACCGGAAAACATTATGGATATTCTGCAGACCGTCGGTCTCGACAACTTTATCCGTATGTTTCCTTCTGTGGAGCTTGCGAAGGCAGCATTGCTTGCCCCTCCTGCTGCATAAGCATACAAAAGTTATTCAGGAAAAAGGAGAAGAGAGCTCCGACCCTAAAGCAACCGTAGAACTACGGTTGCTTTTTTTTGCCTTCGCCGTACTCTGCTAGGGCATAAAATATACTTCTCTTCATTCCGTTTGCGTATCATGTCCGACGTTTTTGCTGCAGAACAGAAAGAACTCTGGAAAAACATATTGCTGGCCCTTACAGAGACAATCCCCGCCAGTTATTTTTTGACATGGTTTAAAAATACGGCACTCCTTGAACGTACGGAGGATTCGCTTGTCGTGGGCGTTCCAACTTTGATGAGCTTTAATAATATTGCGGACAAATACTTGGGGCAATTGCAGGATTGTGCTGCTTCTGTGCTGGGAACAGATGTTGTTCAGGTACAACTGCGTCTCGATGGAACCTTGCATCCCCATGATGCCCGCGTGGTCGATGTGGCGGAAATTGTTCGTCAGAAAACAGCAAAAGCCAAAAAAGAAGCTAAGGCAAAAGCGAAGGATCAAGCAGGCATTGGCACGGGCTCCCTTGTGCAAGGTGTTGCACCGGATTCGCCCAGTTCACCAAAGGAAGTCACCCTTATCGAAGGAATCAGCAGTAAGCTGCTCAGCGCCAAGTATAGTCTAGAGAACTTTGTGGTAGGCCAATCAACACAGCTCGCCTTTGCGGCCCTCAGTGCTGTGGCAAAAGCCCCGGGTGACTCCTATAATCCAGTGTTTATCTATGGTGGAGTGGGTCTTGGAAAAACGCACTTAATTCAGGCAACGGGTAACGCAATTCTCACGCGCTTTCCGAGAAAAAAGATAGTCTATGTCACGTCAGAGACCTTTACAAATGAGCTTATCAGCGCCATTGGAAACCATAAAACGGATCAACTGCGAAAAAAGTACCGCAGTATTGATGTACTCATTATCGACGATGTGCAGTTTCTCGCCAATAAGGCGCAAACACAGGTGGAATTTTTCCACACCTTCAATGAACTCTACGATGAAAAAAAGCAAATTATTCTCAGTTCTGATCGTCCTCCGAGCGAACTGACGCAGTTAGAAGATCGTCTGCGCTCCCGCTTTGAGTGGGGAATTATCGTCGACGTGCAGTTTCCGGATTTTGAGACGAGGTGTGCCATTCTCCAAATGAAATGTAAGGCCAGGGGGCTGTTGCTGTCCCCCGAGGTCATCGAGTTTATTGCCCACAATGTCCACTCAAGCATTCGTGAGTTGGAGGGAATCTTAAATCAGGCCGTCGCGCAGTACGAACTGGAGCATATAACGCCTACGGTGAATTCCATCGGGCCTATTTTAATGCGCCACAACAGCGGACGCAAACTGGCAGGCTTTTCAGAATCCAGTCGTCCTGGTGTTCGTGCATCGAGTATCGAAGAAATCATTACGGCAGTTTCTGCCTTTTACAAAGTTTCTTCCAACGATATACTCGGGGAGTCGAGGAAGAAGGAAATTTCCCTCGCACGTCAGGTGGTGATGTACATTGCCAAAAACGACCTCGACATGACTTTTGAACGTATAGGCGAGCTCATGGGTGGTCGTATTCATTCTACCGTCATCCATTCTTGCACAAAAATTCAGAAGGCCATGAAAAAGGATGAACATTTTCGGCGAGATATTAACTCGCTGCGTCAGGAACTCGGTATTCTTTCTTCCTAACTCGTTTGTGTATGCCTCGTCTTCGTCGTTACGGTAGCCGCCAAGCTACTAGAAAGCATCCAAGTTACTACCTGCTTCCTCTCGGAATCAGTATTTTAGTGGTTATTCTCGTGACCGTTGCTTTCAATGTCTATATTCAGTTTCAACGTATTCAGGAGCAGGCCCTTAGGTCAGAACCCATTGCGAAGGTTTCCGTGGAAACGGATAACGTGGCCGTGATTTTTAATGGTGAGCGTACAAATGTCTATAAAGGATACACCGTCGACTGGAATAACGATGAAGGCTTTGAGACAGGAGAAGGGGCCCAGTTGCAGATTCCTCTTTCAACAGGTGATCATTTGCGTCTGGACAGCATGAGTACGGCCTTTGGTAAACGAGATGAGGGACGGTCGGTGCTGATTGGTTTTCAAAAGGGAAACCTCTGGCTTCGGTCTGAAAAAGCAAAGCCTGAACGTGAAGCAACACTCCTTCGGATGAATTATCTCCGCTTTGCGGCGACTTCTCCTGTTACGGTCGCTCTGGGTGATACGGAAACGGAAGAAACGCTTGCCGTGCTCAGCGGCTCACTTCCTGTGATGATTACGGACACGCAGGGAAAAGTCCTTCGTAATGTGGTAGTTGGGGTCGGGCAGCAAATTCGCCTTTCTGCAGCAACGGCCACGGCAAATGCTGAGGATGCACCCCTTGAAGCTATTCCTCTAGAACGAATGACGAGTAGCTGGTTTACATGGAATACCCAGGAAGATCTGGCAATGGCGTCTTATGAAGGCGGACCCGCTTCTAATGAGGAAACCAATCCCGCGGTGCCCAAAGGGGCTATAACCTTTGCAAACCTTGCACCAGGCTCTACTTTCCGCTCAAAAACTCTTGAGCTCGAAGGGACTTATATGCCAGAAGAAGTAACGTCTATGACGATCAATGGCGTGCCGGCAAAACTTGCATCTGAAACAAAAACCTGGAGGGCAGGACCAATTACTTTTGCCGACGCAGGTACTCAAACGCTCACCATTTCCTATGTGCGTGCAGATGGGTCTGAGGTCGCTTTCGGAACGCGTGAAATTACCATCGACGAATCAGCTCCGGAAAAACCCACTCTTGAATCGCCCAAAAATACAGATGTGTCTTCCGCAAATGTGCAGCTTTCAGGCCGTGTCGCGGAAGGGACAGCCCGAGTCGTTATCAATGACTACGAGTTAAAAAAGTTTTCTCTCGGTAATACTTCTTGGGTGTATTACTTGAATGCAGGCGATAACATGGCACCTGGCGTTAATACCTATTCGGTTGTTGCTATTGATAAGGTGGGGAATAAGAGCGAACCACTGCTCATTACCATTAATTACACTCCAGGAGCCATGCCGGAAGTGACTTCGAATGCTAATGCAAACACGAGTGCGTCGAGTTCGACAACGACGCGAAGCAGTAATCAAAATGCGCAAACCGCTGCACCGACCTCATCGACGACACCCAAAACATCGACAACCACAACGAAAGAAACCATTACACCAAAAACGACGCCAACGGTGGAATCGACTACGCTGACACCGACACAGATTCGTAGCGGATCCGGTTCAAGCCTTTAACGGAACAAATCATTTTCCAGTCTGCGGGCAATCCGCTCCTCCGCACCGAGGGGTGGGTTGTGTTGCGTACTGGTTTGTGCAGGGCCACCGAGACGTTCCTGTTGATACTTCTGTACGGCGGCAATGACTTCCTCCGAAAGTTCCTCCAGGGCAACATCTTCTTTCGTAAATCCACAGGCCTGCACATGTCCACCACCGCCAAACTGCTTGGCAATCTGTACGCCATTGACCTCAGCAGACTTAGTGCGAATGCTCACAGAAACCGTTTTGGGTGCAATTTCCGTGAACAAAATAATAAAGTCCACATCCGGTGCACTACTCATGAGTTCATCAATCACACCCTTCGTATCTTCTGGTTTTGCCTGCATTTGGCTTAGTTCTGCAAAGGTGAGAGACGACCATAAAACGCGTGCTTTTTCGTCCACAGAGAGTCGTGCCAGGGCTTTCCCCCAGAGTTTAAGCGTCGAAAACTTCTTTGTTTTATAGAGATTCTTAATGATATCCTGCTGGCGTGCCCCGCGACGCACAAGTTCCGCAGCCACCTTCATGGAATCAGGCGTCGTATTGGCGTGTTGAAAACTGCCTGTGTCTGCAATAATTCCAAGGAGAAGATAGGTCGCAACATCTTCGTCAATGAGTCCCTTGTCCATGTGTTCAATGATGTAGTACACAAGCTCTGAAGCGGAACTCACCTTCGTATCGACGAGATTGATATCACCAAAATAGTCATTAGATGCATGATGATCGATATTGATCACCGTGGTTTTTTCAAAGAGTTCTTTGTTCTCCTCATATAGTCGCCCCATATTCTTTTTATCGCCGCTATCCACCACAATGATCAAATCAAACTTGTTGGTCATTCCCTTAAAACTGACATCCTGCTCGCTGTAACTTCCTTTTTTTGGCGTAATAATGATATTAATGTAGCCTTCCGCAGTGGTGGAATACTTAATTTCATTCACGTCGGATTCCGGGTTGAAGAGCGTGATGATAAAGTCCTGCATGAGTTTTTTGTCGTGCTCAATCGCCGTAATGTGCGGGAGAAACTCGAGATTTTTGGGCACCGGTTCATAGCAAAGAGCGACGGGTTTCTTGCCGAGCTTTTTTAATATGAGGTAGAGAGCCAAAATACCGCCTGTGGAGTCGGGGTCCAGTTTATGGTGGGCGGTCAGTAAGATATTCGTAGCTCCATCAATTTCGCGGATGATCTCTTGTATTGTCGTAATATCCATAGGTGCTGAAGGGGCGGAGGAAAATGTAATCCTGTTATTATATAACTTTTGAATAAAATGTCAAACTCTTCTTGTTCCAGGAGGGCAATCCCTTTGACTTCCACGGTGCACACCGTAGTATGAAACTCGATTCATTTAAGCGGAACTGATTGGCCTTGGTTGGCCCTGCCTATAGGTGCGGCGGTGTGGAAGAAATCATTCTAAAAGCAGGAATGTGCGCGTCAAGGCAAAAGGGACCGCATGACAGAAATACACTCATTATGGAACAGATTATTTTCATGCTAGCGGGCCTCCTGGTCGGAGGTGGTGCGGGTGCGGTCGGAATGCTTCTCAAGCAAAAAGGGGAGCGTGCTGGTGCGGTATCTCTCAAAGAGCAGATGGTGCGTGAAGCGGAGAAAAAGCAGGAAGATATCCTCCGTCAGGCAAGAGAAGAAGCTGCCCGTGTACAGGAAGCTGCACGACGTGAGGAACAGGAGGGAAAACAGCGAACGATGCAATTGGAAGAACGGCTCGTTGCGCGAGATGCTCAGCTCGACGCCAAGTTTGAAAAGCTCGAGGAAAGCAGATCAAGGATTGATGAACAAATACAGATGCTGCGTGAAAAAGAAGCAGGTCTTTCCGACTTGCAGGAGCGTGCGAAAAAGGAGCTGGAAAAGCTTTCCGGGCTTTCAAAGGATGACGCGCGTGAATTACTCCTTTCTAAGTATGAAAAGGAGTTTGAGTCGGATATACTTGTGCGCATCAGAAAGATGGAGGAACGTCTCATGGGAGAAGCGGATAAAAAGGCCAAAAAGGTCATCGGTCTCGCTATTCAAAAATACGCCAACGAGGTGGCGTCGGAATCTATGTCGACCATTGTGACGCTCCCGGAAGATGACATTAAAGGACGTATTATTGGTCGCGAAGGTCGCAATATTAATGCCTTCGAGCGCCTGACGGGTGTGGATGTCATTGTTGATGATACACCGGGGTCCATTTTGATTTCCGGCTTCGATTTAATGCGTCGCTTTATTGCCAAGAAATCCCTGGAAATTCTCATTGAGGATGGTCGTATTCACCCTGCGCGTATCGAAGAAGTGGTGGAGAAGGTCAAGCAGGATACGAATGACCTCGTCATGGAATTTGGTGAAAAGGCGCTGCTGGAGCTTGGTATTACAGGGCTGCACCCAAATTTGGTGAAGATGGTGGGGCGTCTTCGTTTTCGAACAAGTTACGGGCAAAATATTCTGAAGCACTCCCTTGAAGTAGCCTATATCTGTGGCCAACTCGCCCAAGAGATCGGGGCAGATGTGCGCCTTGCGAAAATGGCGGGCTTTTTCCATGATCTGGGTAAGGCGGTGACCCACGAAGTCGAAGGTTCCCATGCGGTCATCGGAGCAACGATTTTGCGCAAATTTAACATGGATGAAAAGCTCATCAACTGTGTCGAGTCCCATCACAATGATGTGGAACCCATGTGTGTTGAAGCCATTCTCACGGCTGCAGCAGATGCTATCTCAGGAGCAAGGCCAGGTGCACGTTCGGATACTCTGGAAAACTATGTAAGGCGTCTGCAAGATCTTGAAGGAGCTGCGTCTTCCTTTGAAGGCGTCAAGAACGTCTACGCCATTCAAGCGGGTCGCGAAGTGCGTGTATTGGTGGATCCAACGGAGGTCTCTGACCTCGAGGCGCTGACGCTTGCCCAGGATATTGCACGCAAAATAGAAACGGAACTGCAGTATCCAGGAGAGATTAAGATTCACGTTATCCGTGAATCACGCATGGTGGAATTTGCTCGCTAGGCGAGGGTTTCCATAAATTCCACATCAATATCGCCGATAGCAAACACGTCACCTTCAAAGAGGTGGCGTTTTGTTAATTCCTTGGTGATACCGACTTTCTCAAGAACATCGTGCAGGCGTGCGAGCCCTCCAACGGTAGCCATATCGGTCATACGCGCAATTTGTTCGATGCGGGTGCCATGGATAACTAGTTTGCCATCTTCCTGCTCCGAAATGGTCCAGTGTTCCGTGTCCTTGGCAAAATGTGGGCGGAGGAGCACGGTACCGTCTGGTAAGTGTACAAGCTCTGCATCGTCGCTATAGATCGGCTCTGAGAGTTCCAGAGGATGTGCCTGTTTGTAGGTCTGTACCATGCCCATGAGGCGATCGAGCAATGGTTCTAGCCCTGCGTGTGTGACGGCAGAAATAAACAGCACATCTGTAAATTCGGCCGCTTTCATTTGTTCCAGAATCATGCTTTGCAGCTCCGCATCGAGCAGGTCACCTTTATTGACCACGAGCAGTTGTTTCTTCTGGGCAAGAATTTCCGAATAGCGCGCCAGTTCATTGTTAATGACGGCTATATCCTTGGTAATGGAATCAAAATGACCCGCATCCACGAGATGGACGAGCACGGAACATCGTTCTATATGGCGCAAAAATTGATGTCCAAGGCCCTTTCCTTCACTTGCACCTTCAATGAGACCTGGAATATCGGAAACAACAAAGGAGTAGTCTTTATGGGTAACCATACCCAAATTCGGGATCAGCGTGGTGAAGGGATAATCCGCAATTTTGGGACGTGCATTAGAAATGACGCTGATAAGCGTGGATTTGCCGACAGAGGGCAGGCCAATGATACCCACATCGGCGACGAGTTTGAGTTCAAGACGGATAGAGCGTTCCTGGGCGATGTCTCCAAGTTCTGCAAATTCGGGAGACTGGCGTGTGGAGGATTTGAAGTGTTCATTTCCGTATCCGCCGCGACCACCTTCTACGGCAATGAAGCGCATGTCGGGCAGGGTGAGATCGGCAAGAAGTTTGCCCGTTTCTTCATCATAAATGCTGGTACCTACCGGTACTTCGATGAGTAGGTCTGCTCCATCTGCTCCATGCCGTTTGTTGCCCATGCCATATTGTCCTGCCTGTGCTTTAAAAATCTTTTTTCCGCGGAGTTTGTAGAGGGTGTTGAGGTGTGGATTCGTGACAAAGACCACATTACCACCGCGCCCACCGTTTCCTCCATCGGGCCCACCCTTGGGAATATACTTTTCACGACGAAAGGAGACGCAGCCATCGCCACCTTTACCGGAGACGACCTTAATATGAATTTCATCGCAAAACATGGGGGAGGGGGTTATATACCAGAACAGTGTAGCGGAAAGTGCGTTTGCATGCCATAAAAAATACCCGCGCCTAACGGAGCGGGTATCGTTTGTGATTCCGCTCTCCTCTTAAAAGAGAGAGAGGAACCAGTCACAGAGGAAGAGCAGAGCACTGCAGCTTCCAAAGTAGGCTAGGGGGGGTAGGGCAATGTAGCGCAGAATTGACGCGACATCACCCCAGCCCTTGAAATCTTCTGAGGGTATGCTCCCCCAGGAGAGCCACCCGTAGAGGGGAAGGAGGGCCAGGAAGACCAACTTCCCCCAGAAACCGGGTTGGGGCATCCAAAGGGTGATCCAAGCAAGGACCACCAGCTCCAGCAGCATGACGGTCTGGAGGAGGCGCTGGAACAGCGGTGTGTCCCCCTCGCAAGTCCCTCGAAGGCGCGGCGTTGGTCGCGGCCGGCTGGGACGCATTACCTGCCGGCGTGCCAGCAGGGGGCCAGGGACGGGTGTTGGCACCGGCCCCTGGACTTGATTATTTTGTTGGCCCATTTGGGCCCTCCTTTCGTTTTTGTTTTTACATTGCAAAATAACAGGAAAAGTTGAAATGTCAATAAAATCGATGATGTGCTCATATAGATCATGCACGCGGGGATCGCCCACCTCACGATGGCTTCGCTACCTCTGCTTCCCGCTCCGTACGGTTCGTCAAATAGCCACCTCTGCTCTTTGGCGCGCGTCTCTTGAAGAAAATTTGGTGCCCGGAGCGGGGATCGAACCCGCACTCCCATAGGGAACGGGATTTTAAGTCCCGCGTGTCTACCATTCCACCATCCGGGCGGCACCGCGCTATTGTACGGAAGGTTTTTGGCCCTGTAAAGTCTCCCCGCTGCGAATTTTCAGGGTAACATCAAAGTGCAGTTTATTGCCAAACATAAGGCGTGTCTGCGCCTCTAAGGCGGGTACAGAAGAAAAGAAGAGTGTGGTGATTGGCAGTAAAAACCATTGAAAGGCCAGGCTCAACCAAAGATACATACGTTTGTAAAAGGGGCCTTCGGTTTCTGGAACCGGTGGTAGCAACACAAAGGACATCCACACGGAAATCACAATTCCAATGAGCGAAATCGCAAAGAAATTACTGAGGATCATGGAGAGATTGAAAAACATTGCCGAAGTCGTGAATTCTGGGCTGAACAACCGGAAGGTAAACGAATTGAGCGACAACACGACGGGCGCCGTTGCCCACATGACATGTCCCTCCACAAGATTGAAAAACAAGTAGAGTGTGCGCCGGAGTGGCAGTTCATGCCGTTTTTTCCACCATTCTACGAGAACATAGGCAATATCTTCCGCACCGTAGGCCCAGCGACGAAGCTGCTTGTACTGCGCAACAAGGGTTGAGGAGTAGGTTGTGTGCTGCACCGCGTCCTGATAGATGGGAATGAACAAGGGAATCACTTTGTATTCACCACGAAAGTGCATGTAGGACCGCCAAAACTGATGTCCGTCTTCTACAATGGTGGTCGTAGACCAGAATTGCATAGCCATAAGCGCGCTCAGTGGCTGCGCATGAGAGGAAAAGTTGCGCAGGCGATCAGGCCTACCAGATTCAATTAAATGCCAGAACATGCTGGAAATTGCCACCACACGATTGAAAATGGGCACCTGCCAAATATTGTTGTACAGGAAGGGCAGGGGTTGATAACTATGTTGCTGACGATTCGGCGACTTCACGTACGCAAGCTCTAGAATCTGGAAATAGGCAGGATGCACAAGGTGATCCGCATCAATGGTCGTCACCAGGTATCGCTCCGTTTCCTCCGGCGTTGCAAGAAGGCCCTCTTCCTGCATGTGCTTGGTTACCTCACGCATGCTGTAGGTAATGTTCGCACCTTTTCCAACCATTTCACCAGGTGTGTCCTTGGGGTGAAAGGTCACCGCAAAACTGCGAAATGCTTTGGCATACTTCTTAGCAAGCTTTTCGCTGAGGACTTTGGCGTTATCGAAATCACGTTCTTCACAGGCAAGAACAACGGCAAGCCGCTTTGGATCCGTATGTGTTGTGAGAAGCGACGAAAGCGTTGCATCGAGAATCACGTAGGGTTCCTTATAGGTGGGGATCAAGACCATGTGAATGACCTCCTCGCTTGCGAGTGGGAGATTTTTATCACGATGACTAAGACCACTATAGCGTCGCGTCAGGAGTTCAACGGCGGCTTCTGCATTGCCCTTGGAGGCATTTTCTTCGAGCGTCTTATACAGTCTGTAGCTGCGAAGGAGTTGATAGGAATAAGTTACACTTTGAAATAGCCAGAAAAGGCTATAGAGCATGAGAAGGACAGCTACCACTGCAGGAAAGTGAGGCGCAAGCACAAGTGGCAACAGGAGAATCGACCAAGTCAGAAGCCCTGGGGCTTTTTCGAGGAGCGAAGTGATAGTCATACCAAATAAAGAAGAAATCACGCAGCATAGTACGCCTTCTTGCCACTTTCGCAATTACTTTTCTGGTATGAGGAGCCCCGCAGACTTTGCTTCTTCTATAGTCGTAAAGCATCGTTTCGTTTTGAGTCGTTTTGCCCGTGCATCATCTTCCGGGTAGACATATTTTCCTGTGCTCCCTGCGACAAAAGGGCACGGTGCATTCACCGAGTTCGCACCCTTTTCTGTGAGCGTAGAACCCGTACTTGCCTGGCGGAGCATAGGGTCGAGCACCAGACGAAACTGCGTATTGGGCGGTGCAGAAAGAATCTGATCACCCATGATAATTCTTGTGCCAAGTGCATCTGTGCGTAAAGTCATCTGTGTTTCAGAATAGGATTCCAGCTGGAGGACGGGAATGCGAAAACTGATGTCTTCCACCCATTCCATCGGTTCTGGCGGTACCCAGGAAGCGCGTGCAACAAAAAAACCAACTATGGTGCCTACCGTGCTTCCAATAAGTGCCAAAAGTATTAAAGCAGCTTTGATGGCATCTATTTTGGATATACAATGCAGTAAACGTGTGTAGAGTTCAGTGCATAACTTACGAAATTGATCCATGGCTATACAAGGTGAAGAGCTAAGCGGAGTAGTATTGGGGCACCACCCGCTTTTGTCCATAGTAGAACTGTTGTCGCAAATGAAGAACAGGGCCTCTCTCATGATTGCTACAACAGATGCTGTGGTGATGAATACCAAGGTGCATCTTCCTGCCTTTGCCGACCATCTCGGTGGCATACAAAAAGTTGCTACGTCCATGCAGCCCTGTTCGCGAGAGGAGGTTCTTTCTGTGGCCTCCAGCCTGCTTCTTGGGGTTTCGCGAGCGCGTTTTGGGAAAAAAATGCCCTATTCTGTGAGTTGTTACGGCGAGGCGGATGGTATGCAAAGTGAGCTTCTGAGACACTTAAAACGTATTTTAGTGAATTCAGGCGGGCATGGTCGGTTTGTGCATAAGGACATGACGAAAAATGCGCCGAATGTGCAGGTGCGCAATCAGGTGCTGGAATCCGGCATCGATATTCTTGTCATCGGCTCCAACGAGGGGTACTACGTAGGGCGAACCGCCTGGATTCAAGATGTCGACAGCTATGCGAGGCGCGATATGATGAAGCCTCGTCGAGATATGCATACGGGAATGTTGCCACCAAAACTGGCGCAAACGCTCATTAATCTCACCCTTCCAGAAATTGGTACGCAGCCCATAGTATGGGATCCCTTTTGTGGACTCGGCGTCATTCCTATGGAAGTTCTCCTCATGGGGTTTCCTGTCGTGGCCAGTGACATCAACCCACAGATGCAGGACAATACGCAGGTGAACCTGGACTGGCTCACTAAAGACGGGGAGCGGGTTCCTCCCTACAGCGTCCATACTATCGATGTGCGTCATTGGGACGCCTTACCAGCAGCAAAGGACCTCCTGCCTAATTGTATCGTGACGGAAGGGACCCTTGGGCATAATTTTCTGCAGAGACCAACGAAGGAGGATGCTTTGCGAGAACAACAAGAACTTCTTGCTCTCTACGATGATATGTTTTTTGGTCTCTCTCAGCCAGCGGCCGCAAACATTCGCGCTGTGACGATGACAGTTCCTTTTCATATACTGGAAGACGGAACCTATCTTCGTTTAGTGCCGGATATGCTCTCGTCCTGCTATTCCTATGGCTTTGAACCAGCCCTCGATATTGCGTCTCATGAGGAAGTGCTCAGGAAAGCGGGGCTTCTCGAGACCTTCACGGAGGAGGGAACTATTCTGTACACCCGAAAACAGCAGAACGTGGGGCGCGAAATACTCATTCTGCGGCGAGCTGCATAGTTGACAGAAAAGGTAGTGAGTTTGCTAAAGTAAAGTTTTTCTTGTATACTGAGGTCTTATCCTTTGTTGAACACGATATGATTCGACGTGTACAAGGAATGATGCTGATGGTCCCGTTGCTCGCGCTCTTCTCCTTGGGGGCTGCGTTTTCAGCAGATGTGGATGGAGATGGGGTGGGGGATATTGAGGAAATTTACGAATATGGTACTGATCCCCATGTGGCAGATATCGATGTGCTGTATTCAGCGGCGGAGGTGCGTATAGCATCCTTGCCAGAGGTCTTTACCTTGCACGGAACGTCGCTCCTTATGACGGGGTTTGCACCAAGGCAGGCGGGTTCTGTGGAGTTTCAGTTACAAAACAAGGAAGGAGTTGTGCGATCTGTGCTGCGGCTACCCACAGACGCTCGTGGAGTTTTTAATGGCATTTGGGATCTTCGGGATGTCTGTGCGCATATTGAAGAGCAAGACTTTACACTGGTTGGTTCCGGCAACATGCTCCATAAACTGACGCTGCTTTGCGCTGACGCTGTAGATTGGCCACTGGATCAAATGACTTTTGCAGGTTTGGATAGGCATCGTGGACAAGCAGATGCTGTAGCACTCAACATGCCTGGAGAGGCGGTCTTTACAGCAAAGGCGGATGTTGGTACCCGTCTGTATGCGGCTTATGCGAGTGTCGTCTTTTCTAAAGATTTATTTGCCTCAGAGGATGGAGGCCTGCGCATTGCACCATGGCGCGATTTACCTCCTGGCGATCATACGCTCTATCTCATGCCCTATAATCCCATGACACAGGATCTCTATGCGCCTATGGCAATACCCTTTACGGTCTTGCCGCCAATGTCAGAGCAATGGATGGCAACGGTGCAGTATGCGCCTGAAGGTCTTGTCGTTATTGGTCTCATTTTCGCTGCAAGTCTTCTCCTCATTCGTCGGTTCCGGCCAAAACATGCGCGAACTTCTATCGACGAAGGGTGATTTTGGGCAGAGAGAAAGAAGTTTCGCTTTTTTTCTTGCATTTTCCCACTCGCTTCCTATACTCCTTTTGCTTGAATAAAGCGTACGTTCCGAGGTAGCTCAGCGGTAGAGCATCCGGCTGTTAACCGGCAGGCCGAGGGTTCGAATCCCTCCCTCGGAGCCATAAATTCATCAATGCGAGTAACGCAAAAGAGTAGAGACTCTTGTTTTTTTGTATGAAAGATGGAAGGATTTACAACAGGTGGATGTATCACGTCATGCAAATTTATGAATACAGTTCTTATGCGACTAAATACTGAACCATATGATCAGATTCTTTCAGGTGCTAAAACGATAGAACTTCGCCTTTATGATGAGAAACGAAGAGAGTTAGCGGTGGGCGATATGTTAATTTTTGAGAAGAGAGATCATGATGAGCAGATTGCGGCGCAAATTATTGCACTGCATCGTGCAAGCAGTTTTTATGAACTCCTTCAAGTTGTTGATCCCATAGCCTGTGGATGGAAAGTTGGCGAAAGCGTTGATCCTGCAATTATGGAAAAGTACTACAGCCCTCTTGATATCACAAAATACGGTGTGCTAGGAATAGAAGTACAGGTTCTTTCGAGATAAATCTCTCTTTGTTTTTGAGTACGGTAAACACCGTCCTTGGTATACTTGAGGATGATATAGTAAATACTTTGTTAAGGTTCTCTCTATGCGCACAACCCTCATTCCCGCCCACACGCGCGGTTATATACAGGAAGACTGGCTCACCGCCTGGTACAGTTTTAGTTTTTCAGGATGGCGCGACCCGGAGCGCATGCAATTTGGTGCTCTTCGTGTTTTGAATGATGATATTATTGCACCGCGCAACGGTTTTGGGTGGCATCCCCACAGCGATATGGAAATTCTTACCATTGTTTTAGCAGGGATCTTGTCGCACACTGATTCCACAGGCGGATCCGGTGAGCTTCGTCCAGGGGACGTGCAGGCCATGACGGCGGGAAAGGGGATTATGCACGCGGAATTCAATAAAGGGGACGAAGAAGTACGATCGCTCCAGCTCTGGTTTTATCCTCGTGCAATCAGCCTGGAGCCGCACTATCAACAAAAACATCTCCCCACTCTGCCCGGTACATTGCGAGTCCTGGCGTCCGCAACGGGCGAAGCGGATTCTTTGATCCTTGCTCAGGATTTGCGCGTCGTCAGGGCACGTGTTCTTCCTGAAAAACCTCTGGAATACACACCTATTGCTGGAAATATTCAATATTGCTTTCTCATTGAAGGGGCGGGCACAGTGGCAGGTCAGGAAGCCTCAAGGCGAGATGCCGTCACCGTGGAAGATGCAGGCAACACCTTTGCATTGGTCGCATCTCACGCAGAAATGGATTGTTTAATACTAGACGTACCGAAAAGTAGTGTATAATAACATGTACACGTAATTTTTTCTATGGTCGATCTCCAGCGACATATCGGAATTGCCCTCTTGGGATGCAGTCTAATCCTCTTCGGAGCATGGGCTCTACCGTATCTCGGCGAGGTGGATGGCTTTTCGGCGTCTGCAGCAAGTCAGATAACACTTGCGCCCGAACATCAGGCCATGGAGGGCCTCTTGGCGGATTTGGCAAAAGCGAGAAAAAATCACGACGATCCTAGTGCAAGCGAGGAGGCGATAATTGGCGTCTTTACGGGGCTTCTGGAGACGGAAAATCCCAATAACCAGTTGCTCCGGGGTGATGCGGCGTATCTTCTTGCGCTCTATGCGAGCGCTGCGGGTTTGCCTTGTAAAGAAACGTCCTTCAGTAGTGCATTTTGTGCCTCCGATGGAGGAGAAGGGGCAAAAACTCCTTCCTTGCAGATGCTGCGCGAGACGGTCCAGAAGGACTCCACGACGGTTTCCTTTTCGGACATCCATGCGCAGCTCTGGTACAGTAGCTATGTGATCATGCTACAGGGCCTTGGTGCAATTGATCCGGATCTGGATGCAAAATCGAGTGAAATTCCCGTTTTTGATGGCGCTTCGCCCATTTATGCGGCAGATTTTGCACGTTGGCTCCAGACTCTGGACGGTTTAGCGCCTATGACGACAACGTCGCCAAATAGTTATATAACGAGAAAAGACGCTATTGAACTCATAACAGGCCGACTTTTAGCTCTTTGGGCAGCACGCGCCGCTCGTTAAAAATACTCACTACATGGGAAAACTTATTCTCCTTCGTCACGGTGAAAGTCTCTGGAATAAAGAAAATCGTTTCACCGGTTGGGTCGACGTGGATCTGACGGAAAAGGGAAGGGAGGAAGCAAAACATGCCGGATGGCTACTGAAAGATGCGAATCTGGTGCCCGAGGTGGCTTTTACCTCCTATCTGCAGCGAGCCATTAAAACCCTGCATATTATGCTCGAAGAAATGGACCTCCTGTGGATTCCCGAAACAAAGGCCTGGCAATTGAATGAGCGGCATTATGGTGATCTTCAGGGGAAAAACAAGGCTGAGACCATGGCCGCCTTTGGGGAAGAACAAGTGCATATCTGGCGGCGTAGCTTTGATGTGGCCCCGCCTGTTCTCTCCATGGATAGTCCCATGCATCCTATGAAGGATCCACGCTATGCGAACAGCGGGTTGCCAACTCATGCCTTTTCCGAATCCCTGAAAGATACGGTGGCGCGCGCCGTGCCGTATTTTGATGCGATGGTGCTGCCATTGCTGCGGGAAGGGAAAACCGTGCTCATTGCAGCGCACGGCAACTCACTTCGGGCTATTATCAAAAAGCTCGAGGGGATTTCTGATGCAGATATACCGCTTCTCGAGCTTGCGACAGGGGCGCCACGCCTCTATGAATTTGATGCAATGGGTACCGTGAAGGACCGCCAGTTGCTTGGCGATCGTTAGGCAAACACGCGCAGTATATGGCGCTTTCCTTTTTGGACAAGGGTTCCATCCTCCGATGGAATCAGCATCGCGCCAAGATCCCGAACGGCTTTTCCGTCGACCTTGATACCGTCTTGTTCCATGAGTCTGCGGCCTTCACCTTTTGACGTCACCATGCCGCTTTCGACAAGGAAGTCGAGGAGGAGTACTTCTTTTTTTCCCAGGTGACGTTCTTCGATGTCTTCTGGTATTTCCTTGTTTTGAACAGTTTTTTCAAAGAATGCCTGGGCGCGCTGAGCTTCTGCTTCACCACGAATTTCTTTTACGATTTCAAAGGCCATCATTTTTTTGAACGGCATAGGGTTTTCTCCGTTTTTTATAGCGTGGTCTATGCGGGCGATTTCCTCCATCGGAACGTAGGTGAGTAGCTCAAGGCCCATGGTGATTTTATCGTCGCCGTAGGACATGGCTTTTCCGTACATATCTTCGCTAGTATCTCCAAGATTAATACCGTTGCCCTTGGTTTTGCTCATGGTGCGGCCGTCTGGCGCGTCCATCATTTTGTTGGTGCGGACGAATTTTTCCTTTCCAAGGTAATTGCGCATAAGCTGCCGCCCCGTGAGGGCGTTGAAGGTTTGATCGGCTCCACACATCTCAATGTCCACATTCATGGCAACACTGTCGTAGCCCTGCATGAGCGGGTAAATGAACTCCTGCAGACGAATGGGATCACCCGCCTTCATACGACGTTCGAACATATCGCGCTCGAGCATTTGCTGCACCGTCATGTGACTCATGAGCTCAATGACCTCAGAGAGGGTGAGTTTAGAGAGCCAATCAAAGTTTCCCATAAATTCCACAGGGTTTTCGCCCTCAAAATCAATCATCTGCGCCGCTTGTTCCTTCCACCCTGCCATGTTGGACGCAATTTCTTCCGTGGTCAGCATTTTGCGACCGGATTCCTTGTCGGGGTCACCCACGCGGGAGGTGAAGTCGCCCACGAGAAAAATGACTCGGTGCCCAAGTTGCTGCAAAATGCGCATGGCGCGAATACCCATGGCGTGCCCGACATGGAGAAACTTTCCCGTGGGGTCAAAACCCTGATACACCGTGAGCCGCTCGCCACTCATGAGTTTTTTCCGTAGTTCCTCCGTGGTGGGATACACCATTTCTGTTCCACGTGTCAGAAATAATTCTACAAGCTCTTTGTCGGTTCGCACCTGTGCCATGGGGAAATATGCATGAAATAAGCCCTGTCATTATGCCCGAGGCGTTGGTGTGCGCAAGGAAAACCGGTTTTCTAAGTCTGCGTCAATGGCATCTTTTTTGATACGTGTCTCAAGAACCCGTCGTTTCGACCAGATAATGCTGTTTTCCGGTCGCTTGAACAGATAGAATAAATACAGGCCGCCAGCCACCGTGAGGGGCACAATCACAAACATAGAAGGGCGCCCAATGAGGCTTTGAATATAGGTATTCGTTTCACCGTCCAGGACAAAGTTGAAGAGCCCGTGGTAGACCATGGCCGCAATGGCACCGGTGAAAAACTGCTGCTCGCGCATCACGAGGTTGGTGGGGAGATGAAACACCTTGTGAAATAGAAGCAAAATACGTGCCTGTAGTCCGTTCTGCATGCGGGAGAGTTCTTTAATTTCATCGGCGGCAAAATAGGAAACACCGTAGAAATATCCAAATATGCCTGACGCAATAATATGGGTCATGGTCGAAAAGACCGAGCGAAACAGAAAGGGAACAAGCAACACGTTGATCTCATGGACGTACTTATTGGCCTGTTTGTCAAAAAGACAAGCGCCACTGGCGATGTCCTGGGGGGTACATGGAGCGAGCCAGATTTTATCGACGAAATAGAGAATGTTTTCAAAAAAGGCAAAGCCAAGGGCCACGAGAATGGCAAACTCTATGGCGTCGTTGATGTTGCGGAATTTATTTTCATCAGAAAAACGCATCACTAGATGTTTGGCAAATTCCTCAACGGCACCAATCATAAGTGAGCGCATAAGAACATCGCTTAGCGTCCAGTTGAGACTGAAGGCAAGAACACCAACAATAATGGAGAGGATGAAAAACGTGAGGGGTGCCTCGATACTTTTGGAGAGGATTTTCTCAAAGGATTCCAGTGTTTGTTCACCTGAAAGAATATCTAGAATGAAGATCAGGACAGCGATAATCAGGTAGATCGCCACAAAGGCGAGGAGACTGGTCAAGACGTAAACGCCCAGGCGTTCAAGGGTGGCGCCACTGGTTGCTAGTGCGTCGATGTGGGAATAGAGATTGAGTCCCGGTATAGTCATGCCGAGAATCTTGATCTGGCTGTTTCCGAGTAGCCCGAGCACGATAAAAATGGGAATCACGGAAAGGACGCCGGCACAAAAGGAGAGAATGACTAAATCTTTACGTTCCGGCTCTTTACGCAGAAAAATATACCCCCAAATGATGAGGGAAACCATGGACAGCAGACCTCCTGTGAGGTACTGCATGATGGGTGTTTTGGTGAAGAAATCCGAGATAAGTGTACCAAGTCCGCTGAGGTCCATAGAAATGACAAGAATATCGAGTCATTCTACAGGAAAAATGCCTATAAATCAACCACCGAAGAGGCCAAGAAGGTCTTTTCCCGTGACAAGAAGCATGAGGGCCATCAGGAAAATATAGCCCCCCATGTGTGCATAATTTTCCCAAGTGCGGGAAAGGGGGCGACGGAGGATGCCTTCGATGAGAAGAAAAGCTATGCGACCACCATCGAGTGCAGGTATCGGGAGTATGTTGAGCACGCCAAGATTGACGGAAAGGAGGATGGCAATAACAAGAAGGGCATCCCAACCAGCTTTATTAGCCATGTGTACAGCTTCTGCTATTTTTACTGGTCCGCCGACTTCTTCCGGAATCATCCCATCACGAGCGATGTCGCCTCCGAGATCGCCAAGAGCGGACACTAAGAGGGTTGTCTGGGTTCCGAGTTCTTTTGTGGCGTAGGAAAGGGCGTCTGGAAAACTGAGTGTATAGCCGCCAATCATGAGAGGGGAGGTGAGAACTAGTCCGACGGTTTCCTCCGATTTAACTAGTGTTCGCATACCAGACGTGAATCGAAGGGTTATTTCGCTGCGAATAGGTGCTTTAAGAAGTGCATCTCGTGCCTCCGTACTGTTTTTGACGGCTAGTCCACTAACTTCGAGAAGTTGGTCCCCAGCTACAATGCCAGCTTTTTCTGCGAGCGATCCAGGAACAACACCTTCAATCTGCACTGGACCAGTAGCAAGCGGATTGGGGCGTAAAATACCTTCCTCTCGTGCCATGCTCTCCGTTTGGAGCAGGTAAGAAGGCTGAGAAAAGGGGTAGGCTGTGTCTGGTAGCACGGCAAGGGGGCGCCCGCCCGCCATAAAGAAAAGTATGAGCAGGACAAAGGCAAGCACCATATTCATAAAGACCCCCGCAATGGCAATACAAATGCGCTGCCAGACGGGCTTCGAAGCAAAACTGCCTTCTTCGTCACGGTTTTCGCCATTTTCCCCAAAAAGGCGCACGAAGCCACCGAGAGGTAGCCAGTTCAGCGTATATTCCGTATCACCTTTTTTAAACAGGACTCGCCCCTTTGGAGGGAGGCCCAATCCGAACTCGAGCACACGAACACCAAAGATGCGCGCCGCGGTAAAGTGACCCCACTCGTGCACTAACACGAGCGTTGAAAAGATGCCAATAAAGGCAACAATACTGCCGAGAAGGGTCAACAATTCCATGGTTATATTTTCATAATTTCCTGCTCCTTGTCGGCGAGGTAGGCCTCAATATCTTTATTTGCTTTATCCACAAGTTCTTGGAGCTGCTTTTCCAGACCTTTTTTCATGTCCTCAGAGAGGGCTTCATCGCGCTTAATGGTATCCATACCTGCCTGTCGGGCCTGGCGAAGAGAAATTTTGGTGTCCTCACCAATGGTTTTACAGATCTTGACCAGATCGCGTCGCCGCTCTTCTGTCATGGAAGGGAGATTGAGCATAATGGTGACGCCATTGTTCACAGGATTCACGCCAATATCCGCAATCATGATGGCTTTTTCGATAGCACTTAAGGCACTTTTATCCCATGGTTGAATACTGATGGTGCGATTATCTGGGATACTGATGGACGCGATGTTTTTCATGGGTTGACGATCACCATACATCTCGACATGAATGTGTTCAACAAGAGCACTGCTTGCGCGACCTGTTTGGAGCTTGGATAACTCAGAACGAAGATGTTCAAGGGATTTTTTGCTGGAGTCCCGAAATCCAGAAAGTGCGTCTGCCATAGAAAAAGTGTTGAAAAGACGTGAAAATACTACGTGTATTGTGGGGATTATCTCGCTCTTGTAAAGGCTTCCTGCCGTTTACGTCGTAATCAAGCTTCCGACACGGTCGTCGAGGACGGCGGTCTTGATTTGGGAGATTTCTGACATGTTGGCGACTTTCAGGCGCATACCATGTTCTTTACAGAGGGCAAAAGCCGCCTGATCCATGATACGGAGGCCTTTTATGAGAATCTCTTCGAAGGTAACGTGGGGAAGTCGCACAGCATCCGAGTGCTTTTCGGGATCCTTGTCGAAAATACCGTCGACTTTGGTACCCTTGACGTAGAGTTCGCAACCCAGTTCGATTGAGCGCAGGGCACCTGCCGTATCTGTACTGAAATACGGATTTCCGGTACCTCCGGCACAAATAACAATATGGCCAGCTTCGAGCAGTTGGTTGGCCCGATGTTTGGAGTAGAGTTCTCCAATTTCCGGTACGAAAAATGAGGTGAGCACGTCGGCCTTCGCTCCTGCCTGTTCGAGGGCATCCTGCATCGCTATGGCGTTCATTATGGTCGCGAGCATGCCCATGTAGTCTCCACGAACGCGGTCCATACCTTGTTCTTCCATGAGTCGTCCGCGCAATATATTTCCTGCACCAATCACGAGCACGATCTCGGGAATCTCCGCTTTGAGTGCAAGAATTTCCTGTGCAAGAGCCTTTAGAGCACTCGGGTTTAAAATGTCTTCACCACCTCGTGCGAGTAATTCTCCTGAGAGTTTGATGAGTACACGTTTCATAGGGCTCGGTTTATAAGGTATCGTGCAAGTATACGTGAAGTCAGGGAATAGTCCAAGAAAGTCGTTGTTTTTCCTTGTAAGTTCGCGTCAAACGGGCAAAATATCCACGTTATGATTTTTGAAACTCTCTCCCTATGAAAAAAATTCTTGCTACCGTGAGTCTTATTGCCCTGATGGTGCCTACGGCTTTTGCCAAGGAGGCCGCTACAGTCAACGTTTCTGCTCTGAATGTACGTGCGGATGCGGATATCACGGCGACGCTGCTCGGGAAACTCAAACAGGGAACTGCAATCTCTGTGGAGGGGAAAGTGCTGAAGGATACCTGGTGTCGTATTACCTTCCAGGAAAAGGAAGCCTACGTGGCGTGTGAATATTTGACTTTCACGGGCACAAAGCCAGCTGAGGAAAACCCTACGGAGGTGAAGGAGGAAACGAAACCTGCCGAGGCAGCGCCCTCAACAACGGCTCCTGTAACCACAACGGCGCCAAGTTTTCCCCTGATTCGTTTTATTACGGTGCCTGCCTTGAATGTACGCTCATCTGCGGCTATTGAAGACAACCTCGTTGGTCAGCTTTCTCAAGGGAAGCGTGTGGAAATTATGGAAAAAACAGCGACGAACTGGTGTCGTATTGAATTTGCAGGGAAGGCTGCATGGATCTCCTGTATGTATGTGGGTAAAGGCGAGGTGACGACGGAGACGTCATCAGAATCTATGGAGAAGGAGACGCCGTCTACGACGACGGGTGCGACCATGCCTGAGAAGGAAGAAACCTCCAATGATAAAGCTGCGGACACAGGCTGCAGCACCTCCGTAAAAGATTTTGGCGCTCTCACCATGGAAGTGAAGACGTGTGCCGGGCAGACAGCATACCAGTACGGTGTCCGTGGTAATGGCGTCTATAAGCACACGGGGACTATTGATACCACGACCATGCCAGTGCTTGAGCTCTATGCAAAGGGTGAAGAGGAACCCGTGATGGATGCAGTTATGAGCTTGGTGTCTGGCACAATTCCCAAGGAAGAGCAGGGGAAATGTGTGGTACGCAAAATTGCCTCGCCTTTGACGGATCAAAGCAAGGAAGTATACGGGCTGGTGCCAACAGCAGACTATCAGAAGATTTTGGATGCTCGCTCGACGAATGAAGTATGGGCCACGGCGTGTGGTGCCTACGGAACGACGGGAACGAAACAATATTTTGTGTACCAGCCAGCAGAGTCAAAAACGATTTTTGCCTTTGTGCGGCCTGATGGAAGTTTTGAACCAAACAGCATAGTGATTCGCTAGAGACGAAAAAAGCCGCTCCAAAGGGAGCGGCTTTTTTGTGCCTTCTTACTTTTCCCAAGGCAGACGCGTACGCTGTGTTTTGTTCCAAGGCATGTACCCTAGAATTTTTGCCATAAGGCAGTTGCCAGAAGCACCCGCGTAGCTGAGACCTGCCCCAACAAAACCGGTGAGGAGGAGGAACCAGGGTGTAACCAGAGCTGAGAGGAGAGTTCCCGCAAGAACGAGCAGCCCAGCAGTAAGGAGAACCTGCTGCATGATGGGAAGCACCTTGCTGCGTTTTTTCACAGGGTGGCCCTCTTCCTGCCATGCGGTGATACCTCCCTGCATGTGCGCAGCGTCGATGCCGTGTTCGCTCAGAATACCAAGGGCGGCTTCGCTCCGGCGCCCACTCTGACAATGAACAAGAACGCTCTTATACTTTTTGATTTCACCAAGGTGTTTTTCAATGTCACAGAGGGGCAAATTAATCACATCGGGAATGTGACCGCTTTCGTGTTCGTGCGGCTCCCTGACATCAAGGACAAGCACATCATTATTTTTTGCCGTTGCGAGAAGGTCGCGAAAGGCTTTGGGGGAAATTTCTTTCATGCTTAGAGGGAGTTATGGCGTAGGGATTCTGAAAAGAGTTCTGGGAGAGGTGGTTTGTGAGCATCCATGGTGGCAATAAAGGTTTCGCGGTCACCCATGACGACCATGGCAAGCCGAGGATTAGCCGCTTTTTCTTTTGCCAGCGTGCTCTGGGTTTCTCCTTTGTAATTGTGTCCAGGATGAATAACGATTGTTTCAGGAAGTGAAAGAATGCGCTCTAGGCTCGCATAGAGATCTCTGCTGCTTCCTGCTTGAAAATCGGTGCGTCCCGTGCCGCCGAGAAGCAGCGTGTCGCCAGTAAAGGCGTGTCCATCAAGAACAAACGTGAGAGATTCGTTGGTATGTCCGGGTGTATGCCAAACCGTGAGTGTGTGCGTTCCAATGGGCAGGGTGTCCATGTCGCGTAGCGCAATATCTTTCCGTTTTGAGGGAGAAAACTCACTCATGGCAACCGGTACACCGTGCGTCGCCTTGATATCCCAGGCATGGGAAATGTGATCGGCGTGGGTGTGTGTCTCGAGGATATGGGTGAGGGTGATTCCACGGTGATCGATGGTTTTTTGATACTCGGAGGCGAGTTCGTCGGAGGGGTCGATGAGTATACCTTCCAGGGTATTTGAATCGTACAGGAGGTAACTCAGGCAGCCGCGTGGAGCGTGAAAGTCAATAATATGAAGCATAAGGGAGAAAAGTTAGGAAAAGTATTTTAAGGCGGATTCTAGGTTTTCAGCCAGCTCTCTTGTGTTCATTTTTTCACGCATACATTGTTCCATATGATCTTCAATAAACGCTGTTGCAAAGCCATCAAGGGCAGATCGAATGGTTTTTGCACGAATGAGAATATCGCGACAGTCTGCGTCGTGAGAGTCAAGTGCTAGCATCAGAGCGTCCAGTTGGCCAGCTGCACGCCGAAGCCTGTTTTTGAGGGGGTCTTTCATAGAATAGTGTTGATGGGACGATCTCAATATACCCGTTGGGGTATATAAATGCAAGACGTTCTTGCGCTTGTGGGAATTGACATCGTTCTGCGAAGTGGTATGAAGTACGTACTATACAATGAATGCTCATCTATGTTCGGCTCTTTTCTTTCGAAATTTATTCCCGCGCAACCTGTGTGGAAGCAGCAGGGATATCGTTCTGAAATTGACTACAATCGCGCTGTTTACCATGGTAGCATTCATACGTTGCACAGTTTAATGCACCAGAATTATGCAGAGTTACAGATTTTGCAGGCGCAGTGCAATGATGCTGTCCGTCAGCTTCAGGAAGAGCGAGAGGAACAAGAACGACAGTTAGGTCAGGCACAGGCTGCTTCGCGCGACCTCATGCGGCAGATGTGGCAGGACCAAATGATTGCACTCTATACTCAGCATCTCGACCATGTACGCCAGCAGTTTGCGGACTCTTCTGTGGCAGACCTCTATATGCGTTCCTTAGAAAAGAAATTGGAAGAACTACAGCGATAACCGCATCATTTATGCTCACCCCGCGAGAAACTATTGGGCCGCTCCTTGCGAATATGGGGGCGCATCACGTGCATGTGGCCTGGAGGCAGGGGGGTATGCCCGCAAGGCATCTTTCGTGGTCTTCGAAGGGTATTCCTTTCGATGGCATGCCGGTTTTGTATGACCTCGCGTCCTTAACGAAAGCCTTTACTGCCACAGCAGTACTTTTGTTAGTTGATCGGGGCGAGCTTGCGCTGCATGATCCAGTGCAGCGGTATTTTCCGGATTTTCAACGGGGAGATGTGACCGTAGAACATCTTCTTACACACACCTCCATGCTGGATCTCTATTTGTCTCATGTCCGACAGCGTACATCGGATCCTTTTGAGATCAGGCGACATATTTTCTCAGCGGGGAAAAAAGCGGGGGATTACTTTTATCAGGATCCCAACATGATCGTGCTTGGGTGGCTCGTTGAGCATATAACCGGCGAAGATCTGGAGCATTTTCTGACGCGCGAAGTGTTTGTGCCTTTATCCATGCAGCACACAAGTTTTCGGCCAAGGCAACGTGAGGGGCTTCATATCGTGGAAATGCGAGAGGGGAAGCGGGGGATTGTGCATGATGAAACGGCGCAGATGCTTGGAGGCATTTCGGGGCATGCGGGGCTTTTTAGCACGACGCAGGATCTCCTGCAGTTTTTGCGGATGTGGATGGAGCAGGGGCAGGGGATTTTGCGACATTCAACGGTGAAGAGTGCCGTATCTCCTCGATTTTGGTCCTCTGATGGTGTGTTTGGACAGGGGCTAGGCTGGAAAAAAAATGCGCCCAAGGAAGGAATGGACGCGTTTTTGTCGGGAGCACTGATGCATGGTGGTTTTACAGGAACCTTTATGCTGTTTCATCCAGAGCGTCAACTTGAAATAGTTCTTTTGTCGGATTTTGTGTTTCCCGGAGAACGCACGGAGGCGGAGCGGGTTCAGTGGTGGAGGCAGGTGCGGGAAATTGTGAAGGCGGTCGCTTGTACCTAATGATATGGAGGTTTATTAACCCCATGCTGCGAGCACCTCTGTTTTTAAAGCGGGATATTGTAGTTCTTTTCGCAGTTCCACTCGATCAATGGTCATTGGTACGTCCAGAACCTTATTTTCTGTCCACTGGAGGATGGCGTCAGGATGCTCTAGAGGTTGTGCATATCGTGTTATGACGCTATGTATAACGGTATTTTTATTGGGCGTGCCATTGGGAATGGGAAGCGTGGAAAACAGTTTCTGCCGCATGTCGTGAAAGAGGTCGTTGTCGTCATACGCGCAGAGAAAAACAGCGCTTTGATTTGCGATGACCTGGCGAAAATGAATTTGAATGGGGGCAAAACTTTTTCCCATCTCTCTGAATGTATGGAGGCATTCTTCTGCAATCTCGTTCCAGATATCTTCGTTTGGTCTGTCATATGCACCTTTCCACAAAACAACAGGAATGACCGTCATGTGAGCGGCGGCAGGTTCCTGAAGCACCAGGTGGTTTGGCTCTAGAGCAAGGAGTTCCGTTTGCAGGCTCTTGATGAGTTCTTGAATATGGGAGGGAAGAGGAATCTGTATGCTTATACCAAAAACCCGCTTGCCATACTGCTGTTCAAACTTGAAACGGCGCTCAGCAAAGATTTCGCGGCTTTCGTCGGCCATTCGCTTGTATTCCTGGATAAGTCGAGGATGTGGAGCCATGAGGGGGGGAGTATAGGAGGATTATTGCTGCAGAGTGGGGGGGGTGTCAAGGTGCTCACTGCAGTTCTACCGGGTTCGGTCACCTCACGATGGCTTCGCACGGTCGCTGCGGCTCCCTACTCAGCTCATCTCCGGCGACCCCGGTTCACGCTGGGTTCTTGGACGGTGTTGGTCACGAACAACGCCTCTGTTCGCTTCCGCGAACAGTGCCTTCGGTGTATTCGAACCCTGTCGGGCCGTGCGTCGATGAAGAACGCCTTGTGATAACGTACGTGCAATTGCAATGAAATGGTACACCCGACAGGGTTCGAACCTGTGACCTTTGGTTCCGCAAACCAACGCTCTATCCAGCTGAGCTACGGGTGCATATTGTCTCTTTTGATGATGAGGCGGTAAGGTTCTTCGAAAGGGAAGAGTGGTACCCGCGGCAGGATTCGAACCCACGACCCCTTGGTTCGAAGCCAAGTGCTCTATCCAGCTGAGCTACACGGGCAAGGCGCGCCTGAATGATCAAAAGCACAACGAGATTATCGAGAATTGACAAAAATGCAAGGGAAGCATCAAAAAAAACCGCCCCCAGATACTCCAGGGGCGGTTTGCCTTATACTTAGTTCGCAAGGAATGTTGCTATCCGTGTCGCGATATTCGTTTCGATGACGGTCTTTATACTGGTGAGCCGGTCTTGCACAGCGGCATCATTTGTATAGATGTTTCCCGCTGCCTCAGCGGCACTCAGGATTTTGTGATCGCTGATACCTCCACCAAAGCCGTCGCCATTCACGTCTCCCGTGACATCCAGGTAATACGGTTCCACAATAAAGGGATCAATGACTTGCTCATTTCCTAGGTTATCGACAATGGTCATGGTGTACTCACCAGCAGGCAGGCGTGTTAACTGCGTGTTTGTCGTTGTATTGACACCATTTTCCAGCACGTCTCGGAGAATGACATGGGTTCCACGGGGCAGATTCTCCGCCACGTAGTTGATGTCGCCCCCTCGCGTTGTATTACTAATGGTGACGGTAATGGTATCACCCGTAATGGACGGATCCAGGGCAGGTCCATTTTCCAGCGGGTCAAGCGCATCAAGAGGGTTTTGCGCTGGTGTTAGACTTGGGGTCGGCAAGGTCGTTTGGTTCCCTAAGGTGTCTTCCGCCAATATCACCAGACGGTACTCATGCCCACCACGTAGGCTGCTCGCTTCAAAGGTGAAATTCGGTGCGGTACTTAAATCCAAGGTGGACGAAGTAACCACACCCGTTGTGAGATCCTGGTAGAGAACACGCACAAGCTGCAGTGACGGATCAAGTTGATCTGCGACGTCGAAGGTCCAGCTTGCAGAAAGGTTATCCGCCGCAAGAGCTCCAACCACATTTGTGACCTCTGGCCCTCGGCTATCATGCTGAATCGTAAAGGTCTGCACGGCACTATCGTTGTTTGCATCATCGCGAAGGGTCACGGTGATCGTGTTATCCTGCTCTGGATCAAGAGCTACTGTATACTCCTTTCCAGCTGCGTACGCAGTTTCTAGCAGATCTTCGGAAACGACATTTTGATTATTTCTTGTAATGAGCACCCGCACCTTCGGGCTCGCATCGACAATATTGCTCAGGGCAAGCACGACATTGCCTGCATTGGTCCGGGCAACATTTGGCGTCATAGTGGCCGTGAAGGTGGGAATTTGCGTATCAATGTAATAGCTTGTCTCTCCGTTTGTGAGCGGGTTGAGCAGTGCAGATCGATTACCCAGTGCATCCTCAAAGACAAGTTGGAGTGCTGTGTGCATGCCTTCACTGAGGGTGACCGCATTTCCGGTAAAGGCAAAGGGGTCGCTCATATTTCCATCTTCGACGATACGGTAAAACACCTGCGTAAAGTCGGTCACCGAGAGACCAGCGGTAAGAGGAACGGGATTCACATTACTGCTTGCATTGGTTGCGAAGGCAACGGTCCCGCTAATGTTTGGTGCTTGGTTGTCACGACGAATTTGCAGTTGCTGCGTACTCATACGACCAGAGCGGTCACGCACCGTCACTACGATAGGGTGCACGGTTTCGTCGGCGAGATTGGACAGGGTATAGATGAAGCCCTGGGTGTACGGTGCCGTTCCAAGTGTGGGCACTGCTGCTCGTGTATCGATGGTATTGCCATCGAGAGTCAATGTCATCTCCACGGGCTCAAGTTCACCATCGACCAACGCCTCAATTTCTACAGTATCCGACTTTGTTTGGAGAATTGCTTCTTCGCCGGGTGCGCTACCAAAGAGCGTCAGCTCTGTTCCTGCTACACGCGGTATGAGACGCAGATCAGGGTTGCTGCGGTCTTTGACAATACGGAAACTATAGGAAACCTGGTTTCTTGCCGCCGCATTATCCGTTACAGAAACCGTTACGTTATAGATATTGTCATCTACGAGATCGACATTGTAGGTACCGGTATTGTTCCCACTGCCCAGAGTAGGGAGCGAGAGTGGATCATCAAAAGTCGCTCCATTTCCATCGATCGTGACAGGGAGACTCTCTTCGTACACACTGCCTTGCTGAGGAGCAAAGCTGTAGGTAAACGGTAGTGTCGGATTATCCGAATTGAAGTACCAAGTATTATCGGTCTCATTAAAATTCAAGTTTGCACTAGGGGTGAGGGAAATCGTTGCCCTCGGCTCTAAAATATCTTCGCTCAGAACAAAGGTACGGGTGGTGACTTGCTGAGATCCATCCTCTTTCACCAATGTCGCGGAGAACGTGTAGGTGCCCATAAGTGGTGCATCGATTGCGCCTACCGTGCCACCAGCTGGGTCAAAGGTGGTAATCGCAGGGAAGTTGCCCGTCCGCCCTGAAGGGCCCGTGAATGATACCGTGTATGCAGTCAAATTGGTAATTCCGCCTTGAGGAACATAGGACAGCTGGATCTGCTCATTTGCTCGATCAACGGCAACACTGAGAAGCATGTCGCGCATGAGAAACTGCGATGTTGTGGTACCCGTTGTGTCAAAGGAAGTTCCATTGCTCACGTACCCCGAGCTCGCATCGGTAAATTCCAGACGAAGCTGAGAGCCAGGAAGGACTTCGCTGATTCGTGTAGTAAAATTCGCTGCGGCCGCCGCATTGGCAAACGGACCAATTTGTACATCATCCCGAGGTGTCCATGTGTCTCCGTCCGTCGACGATGCAACGGCAACCCGTACAGGAAAAGAATCCTCAGTGATGCTAGTAAAACTCACAATGGCATCATTGTTTTCGAACTGATATGCAAAGCCGTTTATAACGGGTCCTCGATTATCATAGAACACAGTAAACGTCTTGGTATCGCCTGCAGGTTGCTGGTTCCCATAGGCATCTTCCATGATGAAGGAAATGGTCGATGTCCCATAGGGGAGACCCGAAAGGTTCACGGGGAAGGTATACACACCACTTGCTCCAGGTGTCATAGAAACACGTTGGGTCACAAGAGTGCCGTCGGCATTGGTGAAGGAAACGAGAGCGAAGGTCTGAGTCTCCGCATCGTCGTTTTGCAGGTCAACAGCACGGAAGTAGAAGGATTCAGAAAGGAAAGGTGTATTTTCTGGCAAAAGTGCACTGCCGTCGGAAGAAATGGCTTCAATACGTCCGTTTGGTCCCCACGTTGGAGCATCACTATCCTGTTTGATGGAAACGGTGTAGGGATCACTCAAATTTCCTCCAGCATCACTAAGTCGAAATCCAGCAGTGCCATTGAAGTTAGCAGGCACTTGAAGAGTGACAGTTCCCGTACAGGTACGGTCTGAAAGAAGCGTCGTGCAAACCACACTGCTACCGTTGACACTTACCCCAGATCCATTCTCTAGCACCAGGGAAACCGGTGTGCTACTGCGAAGAGGAACGCTGTTGTTGCCCTCAAGCAAGGTGATAATGAGAGGTAACTGTTGTGTACTGTTGACCAAGTAGGGTGACGTATTGTCGCCAAGTCCATTTGCCGTACTACGGAGTAAGGTCATGTTTGGTGCAATGGTATCAAAGGCAAGGCCGCTCACATTTGCTGTGTCTGTTGCAGTTGCTTCATTTTGCGCAATGTCTACTGCACGCAGAGTGAAGGAGTAGGTCGTTTGATTACCTCCAATGGTAGCAGGTAGGCCCGTTAGCGTCACCGACGCAGGAAATGCAGGAGCCCCCTCTGTCGTATCACGCAGGATAATTAGGCTTCCTGTCGTTGCATCCACACTGATAAGCGGATTCGTTCCCGTAATCATATTTCCCGTAAGGGCGGTGAAGGGAACACCGTCCTGCAGTACTTGAATAACCAGGGAAGCAACTCCAGACCCATCCGTATCCTCAAAGGAGGTAGGGAGAGTGAGTGTCATCGTGCGATCGGTTTCTGATGCAAGGGCCGAGAAGGTACCCGTGATGGAAGGAGGCGTTGTGTCGACGAACAGGGAGAGGTCGACGTGACGAGGGTTTCCAGCGCGATCAAAGACACTGAGGCGAAGTGAAGCCGCACCTTCTGCGAGATTTGTGAGATCGTGGGATACGGGAGTGGCTGCACTACAAGCAATGGCGACTCCGTCGATTTCACAGCGATCAATACCTGTACCGATGTCGTCGGGCGTGAAGGTGATGGTGGCTGAGGTATTTCGCACATAATAGACACTGTTTTGTGCTGTTATGGGGGTGCCGCTTGTCACACTAACTGCACTGATCGTTGGCAAATCCGTATCGACACTGATGGTGTAAAGACTACTCATGGTTTGGCGTCCTGCTACGTCCTGTGCGCGGACACACAACTGGCTGATCGTCTGTACGGCTGGAAGCTGACAATTCCCCGTATCTGCACAGGTTACCCATCGGGTATCGGCGTCATAGTCACTACAAGTGCCGGTGAGATTACTGGCGAGCAAATACTGCAGACTTGATGGAGCACATCCGCTACCTGCACCGTCGGCACAACTCATGACAATGTCACTGCGAACCGACGTGGCGTAGTTTGGATCATTTTCCGTGAGTCCGCTGACACTGAGGATGGGGTCCGCGAGATCACGAAGGAGCGTGAGTGCAAAGGTGCCAGGTCGATCATTCTGGTCTGTTACCTGAATACTGATGGCGTTGGGTCCTTCAGAAATACTGGAAGCTGGAATGCTGACAGTCCGTTTTGTAGGATCGCCTCCAGGAATGGCGCAGGTGTTTCCTGTGTTTGTCACCGCCGTTCCACCCACCGTCACGGTACATGTTTTCAAAGCATCTGCTCCAAAAAATGCGAGCTGGTCATCTGCTATATCAAAACTCAAGGTTGTATCTGCATTTTCTGTGCTGTACCACGTGTTTCCATTCGAAAGAAGTGGAGTGCTATTTCGCGCAAGAGCAGCATTACTAATGGTGGGAGCCGTGCGATCAATAATGACATTGGTTCGCGCACTGTACCCTGTATTTCCAGCAGCATCCCGTGCACGGAAACAGACCGATCCGCTGTTGATCATAGTCGTAAAGGGGCTGCCAGAGGCCGTAAGCCAAGCCTGGCCGGTTCGCGTAGAACATGCAGAGGTTTCGCTTAATGGCTCAATGAGAAATTCCCGTGCAAAACAACCACTGCCGGCACTGCCGTCGCTAAGAGAGGGATCCGCACATCCAATAGAATTCAGAGGCGTATCGCCACCAAAAATGGCCTGGCCGGATACCGCAAGGGCAGTAACCGTTGGCGCTGTTGTATCAACCTTTATTGTTGCAGGTGTACTCGCCAAAACATTTGACCACGTACCCGTGGCACCGTTTCTTGCTCGGACACTGAGAGTGTAACTCGGACCCGCGCCCGTAAGGCTGAAGCTTCCTGTATTTCCTGACACGGAACGAAAGCCACTACCGTCATCAATTTCATACTGCGCGTTTGCTCCAAGGTTACTACCGCCTATGCTATAGGTTATAGTTGTCGAGTTTGCCCAGCCCGTTTGTGCACCCGGTGTGGCAGAGCCAACCGTAAAGGCAGAAAGGGTAGGGGTTGCAAAGGGGGCTTGGTAAGTATTACTCGTGGTGTATGCACTTGAAAGTCCGCCACTGATGGCTTTGACACGGAAACGATAGGTCGCACCCGCAACAACACCGGTAAAAGTTGCACTGGTACTTGCCGTCGTGATTTCTGGTTGAGCTTGAAAACCAGACCCTGTGTCTTCTTCAACAATATATCCATACGTCATGCCGCTTCCACTCACACTGCTCCACGACAAACCGAGATTTGCCCCGGATGGAGTCAAATTCGCACTTGCGGGCGCACTTGGTGGCTGAGGTGCGGGAATATAGATGTCAAGCGTTGTAGAACCACAAACACGCGTATTATAAGGAGATGGAAGTAGAATGAAGGGTTTGACTTCCACACGCGTTGTTGCCCCTACAGGAAGGCCAGTAAGGGTTGTAGAAACATTCGATGAATTATTAGTTACAAATCCACTATTGGAAAAATATGTGCCTGCCGTATTTCCCACCATAATACCTTTCTCTGTTGCGTTTTGACCTGCATAGGAGCTTTGGGTAATCGTTCCACCAGCCTGCTCAAAGCGTAGGCTTGGCGATGTTGAAACCACGGAGTCAGAACCGCTATTGAGCGTGCCGATTCGTGTATTCGTTGCATTGTCGTAGACGTAGATCGGGCGATGATTACTACAGGTAACCTGGTTACCCTGAGTGATGTCCGTAAAAATTGTACGTGTTCCAGCACCTCCACCGGTGTTGGTCATGGTGACTCCAAAGGTATCTGTTGCAATAAGGTTACCCTGAACATCTGTCATCTGCAGCTGAAAACTGTAGCTCCCCGTCGTTGCGTTGCTGAGTGTAAAGTTACCTGAATTGACCGGAACGGTGTAGGGAAGGCTTGGCGAAAGAGCGCTTGGTCCCATAAGTTGGACGAGGCGAAGACTTCCGTAGGAACAATTGGAGTACACATAATTTGCGGAGTACTTTTGTACACCAATCAAAATTGTCGTGTTGCTCGATTGGTTCGCATTACCAATAACAATGGCGCAGGGCGCACTTTGTGCTTCCGCCGTTGGAATGATTCCTGCAAAACTTCCCTGAGGGAGTACGCCAAAGAGAATGGCCAAGCAGGCAAGGGATGCGATAGAGCGACGAAGGCTCTGGTAAACGGTATTTTTCATGTGGAGAAAAAGTGGGTATCGTGTAAGTATACAGGACACCCAACCTTTTCTGCAACCACCTCACCGGTTTATCTTTGTAGGAACACGGCTATTTGGTTCGCGATATTTGTTTCGATAATGCCCTTGATACCCCCGAGGCGCGCAACAACTAGTGCGTCGGTGCCATAGATGTTCCCTTGCTCTTCGGCACTTCTTACGAGCTTATGGTCGGAGATTCCTCCCCCAAAGCCGTCACCGTTGATATCGGCACCAGCATCGAGGTAGTAGGGAGAGACAAGATATTCATTGATTTCTTCAAGGTTTCCTTCGTTGTCTTCAATAGTGATGGTGTAGAACCCGACAGGGAACTTACTGAGGACACGAGGCATGTCGCCAGTAGCGAGTGTATTTTCACCATTGGCAAGGACATCCGCAAGATAGAGGTCTGTTCCACGAGGAAGGTTCTCTGCGATATATCGTATGGTGGATCCGTTGTCGACGGTAACCTTGAGAATATCACCTGTGATCGATTCTGGAATAGTAATTGGATCCAGGTTAGGGTTGTTCTCATCAAGCGCTGTACGCGGGAAGGCTATGGACGTGGAACGATAAGTCCGTTCATTGCCCAGGCCATCTCGTGTGGTCACTGCAAGGGCGTAGCTATGGCCAGGCACCGTTGATGTTGAATTCCACACGCTTGTGTAGGTTCCTGTATCAATGGTAGTTGTTAATCCGACGCTATTTGTGAATCCATTGGAAACATCAAGCATGGTCGCAGACACGTTTTCAATGCCCACGCCGAGACCATCCGTGACCGTAAAGGACCAGTCGTACACGGGATCACTCAAAATTGCTTCGTCCGTAAAGGTCACCTGAGGCGCCTGATCATCTTGAAGAATAGAGAGAAGTATGGGCGCACTTGGGTTACCGAGGGAATCGCGTAATTGAAGGGTAATGACGTTGTTCGTATTGAGCTGCAAAGGCACCGTGCCAAGGGTTGTTGGTCCCTCGTACTGAGTGTCAATGACACGTCCGGATGCAACGATGTTTCCTCCAATCGAAGCAGTCCAGTCCATAAACGGGCTGGCATCAACAATGTTCGTTGCCATAACGCTCACTTCAGGAGTATTGGCACTCACGGAAGGGGAGAGGGTGAGGCTTGCTGTTGGAACGATGGAGTCGACATAGATCGGATTGGCAAAAGGATAACTTTCCGTTTGTGTGCCAAACTCATCTTCAAAGACGAGAGAAAGATCGGTTATGGATCCTTCAGGTAGGGCAATGTTGCCGTTGTAGGCTTGTCGTTCACTTTGTACACCACCTATAGTCGTGCGGTAATAGACTGGGGTGTAATCTTCAAACTGAGCGGTCATAGCTGCTGGATTGTTTGCCAAAGCATCTGAGCTGAATTCAACACTTCCTGCAATGAGGGCAGGTGCTGATGCATCGTATCGCACAGAAGCAGAAGCGTTGCGCGTGAATCCTGCGCGGTCTGTTGCTGTAATGTTGTAGGTATTGAGTGTACCTTCCGTGAGGTTGGATAATCGGTATCGAACACCTTGCTGGCCGGCAAGAAGCCCAGGTACTGCTTCGCCTGCACCAAGTGCCGTTTCATTGTTTTGTACGGCAAGTGTCACGGGTTCTTCTTCATTCAGGACGAGCACATCAAGGTATACATCTGATGCAGGGGAAACCCTTGTGCCAGCCGGATCCGTGGATGCTCGTGATACAACAGAGAGCTGTGTACCGTCTGCTATAGAAACAAAACGTGTTTGAATTTGCGGCTCAGCACGATCTTTAACGACGCGGAAGGTCTGAGAAACACTGCGTCCAGCACCATCCGTAAAGACACCCTGGAGTGTATAAATTCTGTCCTCAAGAAGTTCTACCTGAATGGCGCCTGTTGGTGACTGATCAGGGTTGATACTCATAGAGGCAGGAATATCCGCGCCTTCAACGCGAAGGGTGAGAGGGAGGGAGTCATCGTAAATGGTTGTGGCTCCTGAGGTGTATTCCGGTGCCACCGTGTAGTTCAGTGCGAGTTCAGGATTATTACTCCGCACATAATAGGTTTCGAGATCCGCATCATAGCGAATTTCGTTTTCTACTTCGGCAATACGAAGAGTTGCGCGAGGATTGATAATATCTGTGGTTTGCTCATAGGTTCGTACGGCAACAAGATCCTGTGTTCCGTCGTTGTACTTCAGTGTCGTGGTGAACGTGTAGGTTCCCATAAGAGGAAGATCAATGGATCCAAGTTCACCGCCAGCGGCATCAAAGCTCGTTGGGCTGGAGAAGCTTCCCGTACGACCATGGGGGCCTGTATAGCTAACCTCGTAGGAACTTACTCGTCCGAGATTGAGCGTTGTTTCGGGAACGTAGCCGACTCGCAGAGACTCACCATTTTCTTCAACAGAAAGCACCATATCGCGCTGGATATAGAAGGTGTTTGGTGTGAAGCTGGCCGCAACCGTATTTCCTTGAGCGTAATCTTTGACACTATCTTCAAAACGTACGCGGACCGAAGAGGCTACGGGCACATTGGCAATGGTAAATGCATCGCCGGCACCATCGGTTCGAACCTGTGCGTCGCCAAAGGAGGTCCACGTTATGCCATCTTCAGAACTTTCCACGACAACACGCACGGGGAAGGAAAGGTCCGTTAGGCCTGTGTACTGTACGTCAACATTGTCCTCATTCCATGTGTAGGTAAAGTCGGCAACGTCTGGTCCAATGGAATCATGAAAAATTCCGTAGGAAAGGGTGTGTTCTGCTGTGCTTTCTCCATTTTGATGACGGTTTCCGTAGCTATCCTCAAAATAGATGGAGAGATTTTGCTGCCCCTGAATAATGGAGCCGAGAGCTGCATCAAATGTGTAGGTATTGACGCCAGTCTCTGTCATATCCGCATTGATAGTGACCACCTGGTTTGCTGCATTGGTATAGCTGACAAAGGCAGTGAGCTGCTTGTCTGCGCCATTTTTATCTATGCCTTGAGCGGTAAAACGGTACAGTGTTCCCTTGAAATGATCGTTCTCAGCAACATTCGCGCTCAGTGTGAAGTCGGGCAAGAGGATTGGACGGTTACTGTCTTGTCGTACCCAAAAGGAGATGGGGTCGGAAATGTTTCCCGCATTATCCCGCACTCGAAGGTCGACGCGGCCATCAAAGTTTTCTGCCGGTGTAAAGACAGTGACCATGCTACAACCTAACTGCGCATCCACATTTGCACAACTTGGAGGTGTGCTAATACTCACGCCATTTTCGAGGGGTAGACCTTGGCGATCAAAAGTTTCCACGCTCGCCGCTGTTATGGGGAGGGAAGGAAGGTTGTTACTGTTGTTTGTGCGCTCAGTGACGAGGAATCGTGTACGTAACTCTCTCGAAGAACCAACGCGGTATGGGTCTGCTTCAGTACCTAATCCCAGTCGTGCACTGACGTTCAGGCGTGTCATACCATCGATGGTGGGTGACAACGTATCAAATCGAAGGTTGTCACGGAAGAGGGCGAGACCAGGTTGAGAGGCAAGCGTCCGTCCAGAACGGTCTGCCGCATTAACATCAAGACGGTATAAAACTTGAACACCAGAACTGTTTGTTGCAGGAAGACCTGTAAAGGTAACAGTTGCAGGGAATATTTCTCCATCTGTTGCAGGCAATATCGTGAGGGTGTTATCTGCAAGGCGCATACGGGCAGCGTCAAAGTTCACAATATTGTTTTCCGTAATCACGTAACCTGCATCACTACTTCCGGGAGTGACGCGAACAGTTGTGTAGGCAATGCCCGAGTTCGCCAAAGGGTTGTCTGTGCTATTGCTGTCATCAAAGGATGTCGGCATGATAACGCGAAGAGCCCGATTGGGTTCGAGAACATCTACACCGATAGCATTTACACCATTTCCAAGGGTAAATGTAGGATTTTGTGTATCGACAAACACAGATAGAGACAATGTATTGGGATTGCCAACCATATCTGCCACTGTTATGTCGATGGTATGCATGCCATCTGCAAGTGCGTTAGGAATCGAGGTGGTCAGTGTGTCGTCGACGATGGAACACGTCGAGGTTCCAATGTTGTTTCCATCGATGGAAACGGTGCATGAATCAAGACGAATGCCACTCTTGCTGTTGTCAGACACATTGACTGAAATGTTTCCTTCAGACGCCTGAAGATAATACGTGCTGCTTTGTGGGAGAATGGTCGTCTCGCCAGAAGTGATACTTGGGGTTCCAAAGGTAGGGAGTTCTCCATCTACTTTCACATTGAGAGGTCCATAGGTTTGTTCGTTGCCGACGCTATCCCTCATGCGTACACACAGTTGCGTCGGTTCCGCGATACTTATGGAACCTGTGACGGGCTCTGTGGGAGTTCCACAGTTTGCTTCCTGCGTCGTTGCGAGGGAATACCAAATATTTGCACATCCAGAACCGAGGTCTGCACATGTCAGTGAAAGACTGTACGGACTTGCGGACCATTCCATCGTTGTGAGTGCATCAAACTCAGGAAGAGTCGGTTTTGATCGATCTAAGGTGAGAACTTTTGAAAAAATATCTGAAGAATTTCCTGCTGCATCCTTTGCAATAAAATAGAGTGTACTTGGTCCATCTTCTGCGGGGAGCGCTGAGAAAAGATCGAAGCTAAATCCACTACAATTCACTTCGTTTGTTATCGTTGTCGCGGAGCGTCCAATCAAACACTGCGTGACTCCAACATCATCAGAAACAATTGGGCTGATAGTAAGGGTGTTTTCTCGCACAAATCCGGCTCGGTCTTCTGCAACAGTGAGTTCGGTAACAGTGGGTTGCACAATATCGGGAGCAGGCGGAAGTGGGTAGGAAACCGTAGCGTTGATCTGATCGAGCAAATACTCGGTGCGGGTGCGATTGTTGTTCCCCCATGTACTCGTGATGGTGTAGAACTCAGAAGGAGATACGGTGAAGTAAATTGACGTTGCCTCACGAGGTATATTTGTTATGCGATACTGCACCTGTGTTGAACTGTTGATGTAGTTTCCAGCGGGAAGTGCAGTCCAGCCCCCAATGAATTCTTGGGTCGTCGTCTCACCTGTCTGGACAGTTTTTGCGAGACGATAGTGGGTAAAGTCATTACTCATATACCGAGTATTGGAGAGATTCTGATACCGCCGTCGGTTAAAAGTAAAGTCTGTATAGTCGACGGTGCGAACTGGTGCAGGGTTGTTACTGAGTGTTTGTTCTGGGGAACCATTGCGTTGGCCATAAATTGGACGCACAAAGTTATAGTCAAAGTTTTCACCGGGAAGTCGAACATTGAGAACAGTTTCTGCGGGGATCGATGAAAGCGTGACTGGTACTCCGGTGGTCAGTGTCTGCCCTTGCAGGGTGACGGACGTGTTTGCAGGAGAAAGAAGCGTAGCCGTTACTGTTGTTTCGATGCTCGTGCTATCTTCAACAAGCAGCGAATACACTGTGCCATCACGACCTGTGATCGTCATGGTTTTACTGACCGGTATTTTCATACCTTTGACGAATCCATCACAAAGGTAGGTGTTATTACTGGTATACACTGCTTTATCCGGAAAAATGGAGATATAGCGAACGAGCTGATCATCATACCAGTCTCGCTGTATATCCCAACTTCCAACAACATTTGGTGGTGCTGCAACAATGATGGTTCCCTCAGTGCCATTGAAGGTGGGAGTCACGGTCGCATAGCGCTCTGCGTTTTCTTCAGCATTTGCCCATGGATACTTGTTATAATCCGTATCAATGTTTGCCACGACTTTATATGTGCTGTTTTTCCAGGCGGATTTGCTTGCCATGGCACTGGAAATAGAGAACTTGATCTCATATTGCCCATCCTGACGTTTTGTTACTGAATTCAACGTAATACCATTGGAAGGGGCAAGACAGTATGCAGAGACGTAGTCTGGGTCATTATATGTAATATAGTCATAATACATATAATTACAGTTATTCGCTGTATCACATGCTCGTCCCCATACGGATTTGTCTCCGCTACCACTACTGATATCTAGGGTCCAATTGAACGCTGTATTACAGCCGACATTTGTCCACGATGTGCCATCATTTGAGGCATCACAGTGCGCAAGACCTACATTGTCAGTCGCGAATATTCCCGAAATAGAAACTAGGCCACTCGTGTTGGAAACACTAGCAGCGTTGTTGTTAATATAAAATGGTGCTCCTGAATATGTCGGAGGAGTTCTATCAGGAAGAGTGAGAACTTGAGTTCCTCCTGGACACGTAAAGGAGTAGCTGAATCCTGGATCGTACTCATCGTAGGACTGATTCATGATGAGGAGTCTTTCCGTGGGGGAGTACACATTGGCCTGGTAGTTGAAGTATGTTGTGGGAATGGTCTCATTAATCTGAAAAGACAACGTCTTTCCGTCTGCAGCAACAGTGGTTGGAGGCATATCTTTCCATCCAAAAATTGCCCCGTCGTTGCCTGTTCCAAAGGCAAAAGTCCACGCTACCTGATTGACCGTAACGTTATAGTCTGGATACACATTTTGTTCGAGATAATACTTCATGCGATCATTCATCACCACGTTAATGGTCGTCGAACCATTTGCATTCATGGTGTACGATGCAGTGAAACTTCCATCGGATGGACATCCGCCGTATTGCCACTCGCCAAAGCCACCGGAGGAACGTGGCGAATAGCCTTGCGTCCAAGCGTAGGAGGTTTGCAGGGTCATGGATTGACCAAGCACTGCAAGAAGTAAAGCGAGGAATGTCGTTGAAAGGATTTTTTTCAGATGACGTAAGGCGTTCATGCGGGGAGAAAAATGAGAGTATCGAAGAAGTATACCCTATAATGGCGATTTTTTCCAACCATTGCCCCGGGGACATGAAACACCTTCTTAAATTGACTTGTTTGGGGAGGTTAGTATGGTATCTACGACAGTTTCATTCTTTTTCGGCCCCATATGAGCAAGCAGGGACTCCCAACACAACACGACGATTTTTCACAGTGGTATACGGACGTGGTGCGCCACGCCCAAATGGCGGATTACTCGCCCGTGGCGGGGTGTATGGTGATTAAGCCCTATGGCTATGCGCTGTGGGAGAATATGCAGCGACAGCTTGATACGATGATCAAGGCTGCGGGCGTGCAGAATGCCTACTTCCCATTGTTTATTCCTCAAAGTTATATTTTGAAGGAGGCGCAGCATGTGGAGGGGTTTGCGCCGGAGCTTGCGACGGTGACGCATGTAGGTGAGGAAAAACTGGAGGATCCATTGGTGGTGCGTCCGACTTCGGAGACGATTATGTATGCGACCTTTAAAGACTGGATTCAGAGTTACCGCGATTTGCCGCTCAAAATTAACCAATGGGCGAATGTGGTGCGTATGGAAAAACGCACGCGCCTCTTTTTGCGCACGACGGAGTTTTTATGGCAGGAAGGGCACACATGCCACGCCACGCGTGAAGAGGCGGAGACAGAGGTGCTTCGTGCTATTCGTATGTACGAAGATTTTGCACGGGACTACATGGCCATTCCAGGATATGTGGGGAAGAAGAGCCCAAGCGAAACCTTTGCTGGGGCAGAGTACACGCTGACTATTGAGTGTTTATCGCGCGATATGAAGGCCATTCAGGCTGGAACGTCGCACCACTTGGGGCAAAACTTCGCCAAAGCCTTTGACGTGCAGTTCCAGAGTACGGAGAATACGCAGGAGTTTGTTTGGCAGACCAGCTGGGGCGTTTCGACGCGTCTTGTTGGTGCACTTATCGTGATCCACGGTGACGACAAGGGGCTACAGATGCCGCCGCGTATTGCGCCTATTCAGGTGATCATTGTGCCTATTGCGCGCACTGAAGAAGATAAAGCCCTGGTGGATGCAAAAGTTTCTGAGTTGCAAACCCAGCTCGAAGGGCTTCGTGTTCATGTGGATACACGCGACGGCATGAGTCCTGGAGCGAAGTTTTATGAGTGGGAACTCAAGGGAGTGCCCCTGAAGATAGAAGTGGGACCCCGCGACATAGCAAATGGTGTGGTGGTGCTCGGACGCCGCGATACCGGGGAAAAGGAGCAGGTTTCTTTTGCAGATGTGGGGAGCAAAGTGCGCTCGACGCTCGATGCTGTGCACGAGGCCATGTACGCGCGAGCTCTGGCTTGGCGCGATGAATATACGCACACGGTAGATACCTACGAGGAATTCAAAAAACTTCTCGAAGAGAAGGGCGGTTTCTTTGCACTCCACTGGTGTGGTGATGCAGCGTGCGAGGCATCGATAAAAGAAGAAACCAAAGCAACGACGCGATGCCGTCCACTGAATTTCCCGCAAGAAAAAGGTACCTGCGTCTATTGTGGAAAGGAGAGCGAAGGTCGTATACTTTTTGCAAAAGCGTACTAGGCAGATTTTTTGTCAAATTCCCTGTAACAAAGAACGCTTTCGAACCGTTCTATATTCCGCTGGGTCTTGCATCCTAACGCTTTTTTTATGGCTCGCCAACGACGGTTGTTCTACAAAAACAACACAAAGGAACGGGATAGGCTTTTTGGTGCGGTCGCTCCACTGCGTCCGGGCATGAACAAGCGGACGTTTTGGTGGTCAGTGATGCGCCCCGTTTTGGGCTGGCTTTTGCTTGCCTTATTCGCGGTTTCCTGTGCAGAAATTTTGGATATCAGCATGTTTTACGTGACGAAGCTTGTGGTGGATTATTTCTCAACGGGATCCCCGGAAGCCCTGAACTTTCAGCATGCACTTTTCTTGCTCCTGATTCTTGCAGGAATGGGAGGGTTCACGAGCCTGTTTTGGCGGCTGTCTGGTTTTGCTGCGTCCCATGCGCTTCCTGCGACGTATCAGCGCATGGTACAGTCACTTTTTGCCTATGTAGCGGGGCATAACCCTGGATATTTTTACGACCACTTTGCTGGAGCTCTGGCGACTAAAATTCGTAATGTCGCAGATGGCTATTTTGATTTGCAGGAAGGCATGCTCTTTTCCACCATCGGCATCCTCGTGAGCATTGGTGGTGCTTTTATCATGTTTACCGCCATCCATCCCTACCTCTTGCTGGTCATTCTGTGCTGGATGGTGGCCTTTGCCATCAGCTATCGTGTACTCGGCCCTGGGAAGCGCCATTACAGTAAGGAAGTTTCTCTCCGTGGTTCGCGTAAAACAGGGCACTTGGTGGATGCTATGTCCAATATGCTGACGGTCAGTTTATTTGCACGCCGTGAAAAGGAAGTGCGGAATTTTCGTCACGTGCTCTACGATGAGTTTGATGCAAAACGTGCTTCTTGGAGGTATTCCGATTTGATGGCACTCACAAACACGTTGATTACCCTTACAGCACGCCTTGTCTTGATGACGATAGTTGCCTACCTGTGGTTTGAAAAACAGGCAACAACAGGCGATATTGTTCTCGTTTTCGGGATTGCGGGCACGCTTTCGACGCAGCTACGGCAAATGGCCCAGTTGCTCAATCGTCTCTATTCCGCACTTGGATCCATTGATGAGGGTCTTGAAACCCTGCTTGTACCGCACGGCATTCTGGACGTACCTCACGCGCTGCCCCTTGTCATTACTCGAGGGGAAGTGCGCTTTGACCATGTCTCCTTTGCCTATGCAGGGAGAGCGTCTGTATTGAAGGATTTTACGCTTGTTATTCAACCAGGAGAAAAGGTGGGCCTCGTGGGCAGAAGTGGTGCCGGCAAAACAACACTCATGTCTCTATTGCTGCGGTTCTATGATGTTACCAAGGGGGCAATTCTGATCGATGGGCAAAATATTCGCGACATCACGCAGGAGAGTCTTCGCGACCAGGTGAGCATGGTGCCGCAGGAACCGCTCCTTTTTCATCGGACCATTTTGGAAAATATTCGCTATGGAAAACCGGAGGCGACAAAAGAAGAGGTAGAGTCCGCGGCAAAAAAAGCCCTAGCCCACGACTTTATTCTTGCGCTTCCGGAGGGGTACGACACCAAGGTAGGGGAGCGTGGGGTGAAGCTTTCGGGCGGTCAACGACAGCGCATAGCCATAGCGCGGGCAATCCTCAAAAATGCCCCGATTCTGGTGCTTGATGAAGCCACGGCCAGTCTGGACTCTGAGAGTGAGGTGGCCATTTCCGAGGCTCTCCACAATTTGGTGGAGCAGAAAACGGTGATTGCCATTGCGCACCGGCTCTCGACGCTCCGGGAAATGACGCGCATTCTCGTGATGGATGGCGGTCAAATCATTGAAGATGGCACGCACGATGCGCTCTTGGCTCAGGGGGGTCTCTATGCTTCCCTCTGGGAAACGCAGGCGGGTGGATTTCTGCAGGAAGAGTAGTGATGCTCTTGCAACGGCAGGAGCCTATGGTACATTTGGACCATTACTATGTTTTTCATCCCAAATGAACAAGGCAATTCTTGGAGTAACGCTTACGGCTGCACTTCTTGCAACAACGGGTTGTGTGGGTGCTGCTGACGAATCTTCAAAGATTCAGGCTATGCTTGTAGAGACGATCTGTATGAGCAGCGACGCTGTTGCTTCCATGACGAGTATGGACTTTACGTCCATGTCTGCTGATGAGCTCACAAAGGCACAGGCGGACATCGAAGCGAAGGGGAAGGAGATGCAGGAGAAGATGAAGGACATGCCAAAGAAGTATGGTTTTGAAACAGAGGAGGCCGCTGAAAATGCATTCAAGAAAATTTCCGATAAGGAAGCTTTCCGCAAGACAGTTTCTGATGAGGCAACAAAGAAGTGTAATCCAAAGCCAGAGCTTTTGAATGACATTCTTGCTGAATTGAAGTAATTCGATCTTCCGCAAAGAGAGAGGGGCCTTCGGGTCCCTCTTTTTTATTGGCGCAATGTGTGGTATACTTCGCTGATTAGTTTTCTTCCCATGCTATGAACGATCCCATACTCTCATTATTACACGCTGCCCGCCAAATGGGGGCGTCGGATTTGATTATTGGAAGTCAGGCCTATGCACAGGTGAAGAAACACGGAAAGCTGTATATTCAGGATCAAGTGCCGCCTCTTGAGCCTGAAATCGTGCTGAGATTTTTGGAACTGGTGAGCTATGGCAGTATCCACAATTTTCGTCAGACCCTCATGACGGAAAAAGATCTCGACTTTTCTGTGGAACATCCCCAGTACGGGCGCTTTCGTGTCAACGCATTTTTGACCACGAAGGGGGCCTCCTGCGTGATTCGTTTCATTACGGAGCAAATTCCTACCTTTCGTCAGCTCGAGCTCCCTGAAAAGCAATTTCAGCGTTTTACAGAGTTTCCCAATGGTCTCGTGCTGTTTACGGGTGCCATGGGTAGCGGAAAGAGTACGTCCATGGCGTCAGTTATTGAGTATATAAACCAAACGGCGAGCAAGCACATTATTACCATTGAAGATCCTGTAGAGTATCGCTATACCCTTAAACAGTCGCTTATTCAACAGCGGGAGGTGCCGACGCATTCCAAAAACTTTTTGGCTGCACTTCGTGGGGCAGTGCGAGAATCCGCAGATGTGATTTTATTGGGTGAGCTTCGCGACTTAGAGACCATGTCCATGGCACTGACAGCGGCGGAAACGGGAACCTTGGTCTTTGCATCGCTGCACACGGCCGGAGCAAGCCATGCTGTAGAACGTATTATAGATGCGTTTCCCACGGAGCGGCAGGAACAGATTAAAATTCAACTCTCCCAGATGCTGAGAGCTGTGGTTTGGCAGATGCTTCTTCCGCGAGCAGACGGCAAAGGCGTGGTGCCGGCGGTGGAAATTTTGATGGGTAATTTCGCTCTTGCGAATTTGATACGCAAAGGGAAAACCTTTCAGATTCCAACACTGATTGAGACTTCTGCCCAGGAAGGAATGATCCCTATGCATCATAGTATTGAAAAGCTCCTTGCGGAGGAGCTCATAACGAAAGAGACGGCGCAGAAAGTGTTGAACGAACTCAAGGGTCTCGAGGAAGATATTCCCGAAAACGGGGTTGTCGGTCAGGGCTAGTTTTGGTAGGGTAGGGACATTCCTTATGTACGCCTTCTTATGTCCGACTCCTTGCAAAGTGCTTCCTTCAGTGGTGCAAAATCCACGGGTGATGCAGAAAAAGATTTGGAACGGGCCGAGGAGATGGTGGAAAAAGTGGAGGATATTTTGGCGCGTCAGGAAACAGGAGATATGACACCGCCTCTTGGTGATGACCGGGGAGGTATGGCATTTTATTGTCGGAGCTGCAAAATCAGTGGACCTGTGACTCAGGATGTCGAAGAAGAATTTGACGCCATAGTGTGTACGGAGTGCGGTGGTAAAGTGGCTATCGGAACTGAAATGAGTATTCGCACCTATTTTCATCTTTCCTAAAATATTGCCCATGATTCTTTGTGATAAAGACATTCTCGCAAGTATGGCCTCGGGTGACATAGTCGTTGATCCCTTTGATCAAAAATATCTTCAACCCGCTTCCGTGGATCTGCATCTCGACAAGCATTTTCTGGTTTTTGATACAACACAAAACTTTGTCATAGATCCGAAAAAGCCCATGGATGACATGATGAAAGAAGTGGTCATTACGGAGGATCGGCCATTTGTGCTGCATCCTGGCGAATTTGCTCTAGGTATGATCTACGAGACTACGGGGGTGTCCGATGCCTTTGTGGGGCGTCTGGAAGGGAAGAGCTCTGTGGGTCGTATGGGGGTGATGATTCACGTGACGGCAGGATTTCTGGACCCAGGAAATTCACTCAAAATGACGCTGGAACTGCACAATACAGCGAACATGCCGATTTTGCTCTACTACAAAATGCCCATTGCCCAGATGGCTTTTGAGCGTATGTCGGACACGTGTGATCGTTCCTACGACAAAATGGGGAATGCAAAGTATGTCGGAGATACGAAACCCCGGGCGAGTCAGATGTGGAAGAACTTCTAGAAACGGTGATATACGTGCAAATCGGAGGCTGAATATGATATACTTCTCAGATATATCAACAATTTCATCTCGCCATGGATTTTGCATCTGTTCGATGGTTTACGCGTCCTCTCGCAATTTTCGTGCTTTGTACTCTCCTAATCTCCCTAACGCCCTCCTCAGCGCTTGTTGTGGATAGTACGTTTTCGAATGGCGGAGACTATTCGTACAATGGCTCCGTTATTGAAGTGACTGGAGGTGAAGCGAGGCTCATTGGCACCCCTTTTCAAGATGATGCAGAACCTGGGGAGTTTGGCGCTGGTACAGCATCAAACACGTTTTGGGATGGGATCTCTTCTGCATTGAAACTGCAAACAGTTTCTTCGGGGCTTGGTACATTAACGTCCCGGGTTTTTGATTCGAATGTCACCACAAAACCTTGGACAGGCTTTTCCTGGCTGCCACTTCAAGCCCACGGGAAGGCGCTGCCCAATAATGCAGCGTCTGAGTCGGGCTATACAACGAACGTCAACATGGCCAATAATGTTCTGCTTCTCCACGGTGATGAAAGTTCAGGGACATCGCTTGTCGATAGTTCTGGTCAGGGCAATTCAGCAACGTGTACAAATTGTCCTACACTCGGTTCAACGGGCAAGGTCAATGCAGCACCTTCCTTTAATGGTGTTGATGATCAGGCAAGTATCCCTGACAGTGCTTCCTTAGATCTCAGCAATGCCGCGACCATAGAATCCTGGATCAAGATTGGAGATGCGACTTTTTCCTACCGTCGACCTATCACGCTTGGTAATGCTACTGCTCTTGCTGGGGTCCAGCTCAAAGTGGAGTTTGATGCGAGTAGTTTTAGCTATGCAAATGCACAGGATGAGGGGCAGGATATTCGTTTTACTGATGCAACTGGATCAGTTCTTCCGCACTGGATTGAATTCTGGAATGTTACCGATACAAACCAGGCATGGAACGGCAAAAGTCGTATTTGGGTAAAAATTCCGACGGTGGGAACTTCGGCCATCACAATGCATTATGGAAATACAGACGTGGAATCTACATCAAATGGACAGGATGTCTTTCCACTGTTTGAAAATGCAGAGCATTCACTGGATACGACGGATATCTGGGATTTTATCGACACATCAGGTTCGGGATACAACTCCAATAAGCTCGCGTATTTTTTTGATAAATCTTTTGTCACAAGTGGTTATTTACAACAAACGGCATGGGTCTCGAAGAATATTTATGATGTCACGACGCCGCTGTCTTTTGAAACGTCCATGCGGTTGCAAACGGTTCGTCCGCAGTTATCACCGGTTGAAGCGAGTAATGTGCCAACCTATTGCCAAGGCTTCTATAATGGTGTGGGTACAGGAGCATCCTATGCCTTCTGTTGGCATATAAGTGAAAAGGCAAATAAAGCAGCGCTGACGAGAACAAAAAGTTACACAGCGCACCATAGTTTGAATCCGAATGGATTTGCCTTTACTCAGCCACATTATAGTCAGGCTATCGATGACGATGATCCATGGCTTGCGGGCCAAGAGATTCGTCTTTCGACTTTACTGGATAGAAATACAGAAACGCTCACGGTTTCTTCAGAAGGGGACAACTCAGTCGCTATTACTGATCTCAGCAGCTATAACGAATTCGGGCGCGATGGAAGCAATGTTCTCCAGTTCGATCCAGCAACGCCTGTTGTTTATGGAAGAAATGGAAACTCGTTACCAGGGAATCCGACACAGTATAAGATTTATTGGGGAGGGGACCATTATGCCTATATGCAGTATAACTGGGCCTTCCTGCGCAATGTGGATACGGTCAGTCATACAGTGACAGTTGGTACAGAGGAAACGATAGCAAATGCCGTTCCCTATGCCGGTAGTTGGATGTATGAAAAAACACTCTCTATTAATGGGACAGTGCCAGAAAACGATTTTCAGATTTTTGTTCCGTACACGGTGATTCCAACAGAAAAGTTGCACCAAGGGGCAAATGATGTGCGATTTTATCAGGCAAGTAACGGGCAAGAATTGCCATATTGGAAAGAAGGGGACACGGGTCACCGATGGGTAAAACTGGCCAATAAAGATGAAACGACGCTCATAGTCCGCTATGGAAATCCAGGCGCAAGAGACGTGAAATACAACGGTGAAGATGTCTTTTTACTCTTTGACGAATTTAATGGGCGACATTGTCTTGAGGCGGATACGGTTGATCCAGACTGTATTAACTCGGACGACGGATTAGGAACCACAAAATTTAACATACCAACGGTCAATTCCAATGGACAGTCTCAGGTGCTTTGGACCATTGAAAACCCGCAGACAAATGAAGATCCGGCAACGCCGGGTTCAACAACGACGGATAATGGTTTTACAGCCAAGTTGGAGAACGGACGCCTTGCGCTGCGAGCAAAATTTGCGAATTTTGGATCCTGGTATAAAAGCTTTTGGGAAGAGATACGGTTTACATCTGCTCAAACCTATGCCCCCTCAAATCCTGCCGTGACAGGGCTCGCTATGAATATTAAATCTTCCTTTAATTCAGGACAGCTTGCCTATGCTTGTTGGAGTTTTGGGAATCAATTCGATGCGCCAGCGGTGTCGAGGTCGAATCGTATCGGATTTTGGGTACCCCATGGATCATTTCAAAGCTCGATGCATGTTTTTGATTCCTCAACGAATCCTAATGCGCCGACATACAACACCTTTGAGTGTCCCATGGTGTCTTCGGGAGTGTCGAGTACACAGAATGCGAATAATGGCATTGGCATTACGGCACCTGTCGTTGGGGCGAACGATTTCAACACAGCGTATAGCGAAATCATGGACTTTATCATGGCAAAAGACGGTCTTCGACGCACACGAACGACAAGGGCAGCGGGAGCTGTAGCTGATGCAAATGATGTCGCGCCAGTGACGACGTACCCATCTTTTGTGTCCTTTTCAGGGCCAGGGCGTATCAGTTTCTACATGAATGGTGGCTATAGTTACGATGCAAGTATGCTTATTGATCGAATTACCCTACGAAAAGTTGCGAGCGTGCTTGATGGTGTCCAGCCTTCCGTTTCGGATAATAATGATGAAAAAATTATTGGTGCAGGTAAACATGGTGCCTATGGCTTTGCCTTTACGGGAAACAAAGTGTATGCAAGTTTTGGCGGGATAGATCAGGGGGTGACGCTCGATAGCGGCTGGAACCACATAGCCGCTACGTTTAATGGAAGTATTCTTCGTCTGTATAAGAAGGGTGCCCAGATTGCGACACAGGCGAGTGTGTTCAATATTCCTGATACAGCACAACCTTTAGAAATTGGCGCTGCCAGCGTGGGGACAAGTACCCCCATTCGTCCTGCTGCGCGCGTGTTGCTTGATGAATTTGCGGTCTATGCTCGCGTACTTACGGCAGGAGAGGTGCTGACAAATTATCTTCGTAATGGCTTACAAGTCTTGCTACAACTGCGCAGTTGTGACGATGCTGCCTGTGATACCGAAACCTTTGTGGGTCCTGATGGTACAGCGTCGACCTACTATGATGAATCCAGCAATACGACTTTAAATCCTCCAACGCAAGTTGCGCCGAATATTGGTAGTAATCGCTATGCGCAATATCAGGCGACACTTCGTGGTGACGGAACCTACACGCCTGGTTTACAGCTTGTGCGATTGTTGCCTTCGGCCTATTCAGCACTTGCACCTGTTATTACACAGTCACTTGGGACTGCATTTCAAACGCTCGCGGGTTTTGTACAAACGATGGGAAACGGTAATGAAGGCTCAGTAGAGTATCAGGTCACGAACAACGGAACGACCTGGTATTACTGGAATGGAACCACATGGACACCAGAAACTGGTGCGGGGTATCCCGCGCAAACGAATACTGCAGCGGAGATGCATAGTGGACTGCCGTTTTTCCCGCTACAAGTCGGGACCGGAACGCTGCAATTTCGGGCATTTCTCCTCTCCAATGGCGGACAGTATACAACTCTCGATAATGTACAGCTCACGTATGGGACGACGAATCAGGCGCCCAATGCACCAACAGGGGTGTTTATAAATACTCCAACTGCTGGAGCCCAGACGGCACAAACTAACCCAGTGGGGCTTACCAGTACCTCGGTGGTGGTGAGCGCTCTTACCAGTGATCCGGATTTGGGAGATGTTATCCGTGCTTATCAAGTCGAAGTGGCATCAGATGCAGCGTTTACGAGTGTACTCTATGACAGTGGTGTACAAAACCTGACTATACCTATACTGGCTGGTGGTCGCCTGCAAGATATTGCAATCCCTTCTACAGGGTTGCTTCCTGAAACGACATACTATCTCCGTATCGCAGCAGAAGACGCTGCAGGAAACTTGAGCCCCGTCAGCGCAACATCAACCTTTTCATTAGCGGATACCTCAGCGCCAACACTAGCAAGTACCACACCGATCAACAATACCACAGGTGTCGTAGGTACTCAGGCCATAACCCTGCAGCTGTCGGATGATAAAGCGGGCATTGAAAGTACGACCATCACGGTCGATGTAGGGGCGCAACATGCGATTATCGCAGGTGTGTGTCAGGTGGGATTTTCCTGCTCATTGACCGCTGTCGGCGCTGGGTATACGGTGGTTATTACCCCTGCATCGGCACTAGCCCCTGGCAACGTCGTGGTGACGTGGAGTGCGGATGATAAGGCTGCCATACCAAATACAGGGACGGGGTCCTTTTCGTTCACAGTGGGAAGTGCGGCGCCGGTTATCCCGCTGTATACGGGTGGGGGAGGAGGTGCAGCACAACAGAGTGATCAACAAAATGCATCTTCTTCTGATCAGAGCAGTGTTCAGAATGATCAACAGCCGTCTATTACTGAGGTGCCCGCGGCACGTATACCTTCTTCACAGTTGCCTCCTGTTCTTCAATTTACGGATGCACAAGGCAATATGCGTCAAATTGCGGTCTCAGGTCTATTGCAATCCTTACTGAATCAAACGAGAGGAGCATCTTCTGATGGTGAGGGAATCCATGGCAGCGCACCTGCATCGAATGGCCTATTGGATGCAACGATTGCGACGCTCTCCTCTCTTTTCTTTCCTGAGGTAGGCGGACGCACATCTTCAGTGCCAGCGCTACCCCCTCGTGATAATGGCTCAGGAGCGCCTGCATCCTACGAAGAATCTGTTTGTTCACAGCTGAAGGCTGAGTATTCGTATATTGTCCCCAACGATATTTCCGAAAAGCTTAAAAGTGACATTTCCTTAGTGCAGAAAATTGGCGTGAATTTCTCCAAGGGGCAAAAGGTGCTCGATGTCAATGAACCCGTCACCCGCTCCGAATTGCTCAAGTATCTCTTACAAATTTCTTGTGCAGACTTCTCCTACGATGTCTCTGGAGTGCCTCTGTTTCCAGACGTGTCTGCTGAACATACAAACTTCTTGTATATACAGGTTGGGCGTAAATATAAAATCGTATCTGGCTATCTCCATGATGGGTTATTTCGACCCGATCAGCAGGTCTCAGAAGCGGAAGCGTTAAAAATTATTTTAGAGTTCTTCTCGCAGGAAGATGTGCTGGATGGTGCTCTCGAGGTATTTCCTCTCGATTACCGTCAGTGGTATGGACGATATGTGCGCTTTGCTACAGATAAGGTGGTGCTCCGGGCAGGGGAGTCTTTTGTGCCCGATCAGCGTATTACCTTGAAGGACGTGATCCATCTAATCATTGAGGCACTTCCGTTGCGTGGACGCACGGGGCGATAAAATCTCTTGCTTCCGGGGTATTTCTTCGTATGATGTGCAAGTATAACTCGCATGTAGCTAATAATTCGACATTCATGCCTTCCCTCAACATTGTCTGGCATTGCAAGGACTGCAATCGTATCAACAAAGCAAGTAGAATCGGTCAGCGTGCCGAGAAAAAGATTTCCCTCAAGCTTTTTTGCCGTCAGTGCAAGGGGCACAAGGAGCACAATACCAAGGTGCCAAAGGGAAAGAAATAGTCGAATGGTTTCGTCATGAGAAACAGGTCTTCGGGCCTGTTTTTTTTATGGTGAAATTATTGACATAATGAAAAAAGTATTTATAAAGCAGTATATTTTTTCTTCTCGTAATGGCATCTTCTCCTGAATCTTCTGTAGAACAAATCGCACCTTTTTCCCTTGTGACGACACGCTATGCGGATACGGGAATTGCTATGCTTGCTTCTGATCATCAGTTTCATATAGACTGGAAGCAGCTCAGCAAGCGCCTAGCATCTGCCGTTAGCGTAAAAGAGGGCATGTTGGTGGTGAATCCTGGAGCGAAGGGTATTGGCCTAATGAGGAAAAAGCGATACAATCACGATCTCGAGAGCCCACTCTACAAGTACTCTGCGGTTCCAAATAGTAGAAATGGTACACGCAATGATGTGCGCCTCCTTTTTACAATAGATTCGTCTGCAGCGGAAATTGTCATTCTTCATGCCTACAAAAAACGTGATAATGCTTCCGACTGTCCTGAGCAGGAAATCCTTGCTGCATGCCGCGCTTCTGACGAGCGCTCAGATATAGTTACGGCACATAGCTTCACTCAGGAGATATCAGAGCAAAAGGACGCAACGGGAACAAAAAAAGTCGATGCAGAAGTGAAGCGTCTTCGTGCAGAAATTTTCAAACTCACAAAGGAAAACCATGAGCTGGTCCATCGGCACGAGGAAGATGTGAAGATGATTGCTGCTCTGAAAGCGGAAATTGATGAGGCACTTGCAGTGCTTTGTCGTTCTCCTGAAGAGGAAACCCCTTCTTCCTGTATACGTGTGAATGATCAAGAGGAGGCACGCAGCGATGGCAATGCAGTACGAGAGCCTGAAAAAATGAACAAAACCTTGGGTTCGGCAAGAGCGTTTTACGAGCAGCCCATTTCCGCCTTTGATCGATTTATGAGTAAAATCGAGGCAATACTTCCGTATCCGTTATTTTTAAAACGACGGAAAAAGTGGAAAAAGCTCAGGAAACTTCGCCATCGTTAACAGAGCTAGACAAACAGGGGGAGGCTCGCTACAATACCCCCCGCACAGGCCTATAGTTCAATGGCAGAATACCGGTCTCCAAAACCGTTGATCTCAGTTCGACTCTGGGTAGGCCTGCCATTTATGAATCAGATATGCTATACTGGAGTCATTCTTTAATCATGCAACAGTGGGTATTTCCAATCAAAATCCAGTAACGCATCGCATGCTTAGCTCTGGCCCAAGTACGGCAGGTGTCTCATCGGAAGAGGGCTGGAAAAAGATAAAACAACTAGTGAAGAAATCTCGTGTACACGAGACGTTATTTCGTAAAGGCGACAGAGATCGCTTTGAAGATCTGAAGGAAGTACAAAAGTTTCTTAGTCCAAAGAAGGCCGTACAGTATTAAGCGTTTTAAAGAGTGACGATGACGTTAGTAACCTGAATAAAAAGAACCTTGCAGATGCTGCTCAGGAACTATTAAACACGGGGGAGTATGCAACAAAAGATCTCAATCATGTTGTTGTGGAAAATCAGGAGGATGAGGAGGGCAAGGTGCTTAATTCAGTTCTCACGAAAGATACACTTCCAACGGGAAAATATGAGTCAGATGTAGGTATTTATGAGTGGTCGGCAGGAATTCAGGGAAATAGTATTATTTTTCAACTGAGCCTTCTTGATAGGATAGTGGGAGCAGTGGCGAGGCATGTGTACCGAGTTGATGATAATAGCTTCAAGAGCTTGCGACATAAGGCCAGTGAAGCAGAAGTGTATGACAATGTCATTGCTATGCAGTTGGGAAGCCATTTTGGATACACACCTCGGATACCTCGTCTGATGGAACTATATGGGGGCTATGAGAGTGTCCCATACATTACAGAGTTATTAGATGACTATAAGGATGGTGTACTGCTTGATGATCTTCTTCGTAAAACTGATAGAAGATACTTAGGCAATTTCTCTGCAGAGGAAGGGATTCGTATGGCAGGTGCGCTCGTAAAGGAAATACATAGATGTACAGGGCGGGGGATTGGTGAGTTACTCACCAACGACATTTTATTGCGAGTTGATGTGCAAGAAGATGGTACTTGTGCTTTGAAGGATGCGCGTTTGACACTCCCTGATTCCATCTATGAGGAGCATGTACCTACTATAACTCAGAAATCTATGGATATTGTGGAGTTTTGTTTTTCGTTGTGCAGCGCTGCTCTTTTAAAAAATCTGGATCCTCAAACCTTTCTTCAAGTGTTTTTTGACAGTTATTGCATAAACGATGAATTGCGCAGCGGGGTTCTACAACAGCTTGAGCGTGGCTTTCCTCGGCAGACGTTTCATAACCTAATCAAACTGGGTTTTGACCGTCTGCAGGAAAAGAAGAAACGATTTGAAGACGCTAGAATTGCAATTGTGCGACAGGTGACTCTTTTCAGTTTTGATAATCCGGGGTTTATGGAGGGGTAGACTATTTTGGTACATTCACGTACAGTTCTTCCATGAAAAAACCACATTTTGTCCTCATCAATGGCCGTGGCGGTGTGGGGAAAACCACCACGCTGCATCGACTTTTGGAGCATCCTCCGCAAGGGTGGATATTCTTTGATTTCGATGACGGAAAGTTTCCCCCTCCGAGGGATGGTGAATCGGGGAAAGAGTGGCGTCGGCAGCAACACAACTGGTGGCTGTCTGTGGCAAAAGCATGGCACGGGCAGAACATGCATGTGTGTGTGCTCGGTGTCGGTATTTTCCCCTGGCAGGTGCCCGAGCTGGAGGCGGCACAACATTTTGATGCCGATCAGTTTGCCTACGGTGTTATGACCTGTTCGCCCAAGACGCGTCGAGCCCGTTTGCTGCAGCGAGGCACCACGCAAATTGCCGAGTATGATGAAGAACAAGCGAGAGGCCTTCTCGCCAAAATGAAAGCGCATGGAGCCGTGGAATTCTCCACGGAGGAAAAAACGCCCGAGGAAGTGGCCGAGGACATTCGTGCCTGGCTGAATTCTCTGTCTATGTAATGTATGATGGAAATCCTTCACCCGCTTTCCGGGAGCCATTCTTCCCAGGTCGATCTGGTGCGTATAGGGCAAACTTTCTGGGTTCGTAAGACGGCCTTGCCGCAAGAAATTGCCAATGAACGCGCTTTTGTACACGCTATTTCAAAGGCGGGCCTTATCGCATTACAGGAAAATACGGAGGAAGTGCTCCCACCAAATCAGATTCTGCTGGAGTATGTGCAAGGGAGTCCTGTTTTAGGGGACCATCTCACAGAACAAACTGCTTACGCGTGGGGGAAAATGACTCGAGCCATGCACGCGGTCAAGTTTGCAGAGGCCACTACAATGGATGTAGATGGAACCAAACATACTCTCGATTGGGGTAGTTTTTTGGAGGGGCTCCTTCGCTATGGAGTGAAGCGGCAAAAGAAAAGTGAGGCATTGGTGCCAACTTCGCTTCTTACAGATATGGAAAAACTTCTCCAGACTCTTGTGGAGCAGACGCCTTGTGAGTTTTCGCTCCTTCATGGCGACTATCACTCAAATAATGTGTTGATTCGTGGTGAACAGCTGATCCCTTTTGATAAAGCATCAGATGTTTTTTCGGGCGACGCACTATATGATCTGGGCTTTGTCTTGTTGGATTTTCTGGAATCCTTTGTAACCACGCAAGACCCAAAAGAGCTGATGATGTACGATGCTTTTTGTACTGGGTATGGGGGTCTTTCGGAAGAACAAGGACGCCGCATTGAACAATACGCACGATTGCTCGCTTTTGTGCGGTTTCCTAGCCCATTTCAGCCGAACCTTCTTGAGGTAATCCGGTACCTTGAGGAGAAAGATCGCTGCTAGAGCGTCTTGTACCGTTCCTCGGTTATTTGAATACTTAAGGGCTCAGAAGTCCCCTGATAACTCGCCATGACGGTGTTCCGTAAGCTCGTTGTATAGAGAGACAGATTGTCAATGTCCTCACGCACTCGCAGTTGCATTTGAAGGACATATCCCGTTGGAGTTTTTATGGCAACGCGAGAAGCAATGGTGACTCCATCCGTGTTTTGTTTTGCCGCAAAGCGGTCAACGGTGGTTTCAAGACTGCTCAGCATGTCGTCACGATGGGGTTCCACAACCTCGGTAATGACATCCGTACGAAGGATGCTCATTTCCAGACGCACACCCGCAAGGAGTTCCTTTTCCAGAACGTCCTTGAGGTCGAGGCGATCTGTATTCGTAAGGACTGTATCCGTTGGCGCCTTTAACACGAGGCCAATCTGCAGGGGATTTGTTCCGGCAATTTGCAGTGACTCAATGCCAATACGATTGTCGATACTGCGAAGAAACGTGCTGATAATGTTCCCAAGTTTTTCTTCCAGTGCGAGACGTTTCTCTTTAGCGGAGAGATCATCGGTGATTGTCGTCACGGGAGGAAGAACGCGGATATCCAGTTGGACCATTTTGCCAAGCGTCTCCGAGAGGTGTTTCTCCATATCACGAAGACTCGTATAGGGAACGCGAAAATTGTCCTTCGCTCGCAGGAGCGCCGTGACTTGCAATCGAGTGCCGCTGCCCACACTGACGTTGCGTGTGCTGACACTGTCGGTGACGATGCTGTCGTCGATCATGAGTAGCTGAGTTTCCAGGGTGCTTTTCGCGAGCGACTCCGTGGCATTGGTTTCAAGAATATTGATAAAGGTTGAGGTGAGCGGGAAGGCAAGAAGAATAATGGTCATGCTGCTACCCACCAAACCCACCGTGAGCAATTCATTACTTTTTTTGTTGGTGTTTTCGTGGTGTCCTAAAAACAGAAACACCAGAATACCCGTACAGACAATGGAGCCGACATTGGTCAGAAAGAGAAGAAAGCTTCCGTAGGCGATGTCCATATTGCCGATGGAGAGACCAATGCCTGTGACCGTCATGGGGAGGAGAATAGAAGAGGCGATGGCAACACCAGCAGCGGCGTCCGCAACCTTTTCCCATGATACGATAAACGCCCCCGCAAGCCCGGTGAGCAGAGCAATTAGAAGGTCAAATAAGGTCGGGGAAATGCGGGAAGTGATTTCCGCATTGAGGAGTATAGCCGTGGGACTAAAGGCATAGGTGAGAAGTGCACTGAGACCAATGGCAAAAAGCATGCTGCCTGCGAAAACCAAGGCGCCCTTCACAATCATTTTCGGTTTTCCTGCGACAAGGCCTAAGGTCATCCCGATAAGTGGCCACATCAAGGGTGAAATGAGCATGGAACCTATCGTCACCGTGGACTGATTGGCCATAATACCCAGATGGGCAAGAAGTGTCGACAGCGTGAGTAAAATACAATACTTCACCGTAGGGCGCATTTCTTCACTCACATGCGCCTGCACTTGGCTACGATGGAGGAATGTCGATATGGTTTGAGAAAAATGCATACGAGAGAAATAACTTCCACTCAGTATACCACAGTTTTATCTGTACCGCTGCCCCCGCAAAACGGAAGACCGATGGGGAAGGGTTGCGTGTTCCAAGCAGTAACCAAGAACATCAACCACATACTTGATAATAAGCAGCAGCAGTGGGGCAAAGCCAGCGAGGGCCCCAAATATGATCGCAAGGTGCATCGGGAGAATGCGGCCGTAGGGCAGAATAAAGTAGTAAAAGTTCGTTCTGCGTTCCCACTCTCGTCCATGCAGAAAATTCGAGAGATAGGAAATCCCGTGGGATCCAAAACAGCCCAGGCCAAAAATAAAGGTGCCCACCACGAGGCTTATGGGGTCACTGACAAAAGGTACACCAAAAAAATTCAAGTACGCGCCTGCTACAAGAAAAATCAGGTGCACCAGCATAAACATACCGTAATGGACCGGGAAAAAGTACAACAGGAATCGGTCCGGGTATTTTGCCAGTTTGAGCATGGTAAAAATACCTACGACAAAACTTTCAATCCAAAAACAGAAAAGGAGATCGGGTGCCTGCCATCCGCCGAAAAGGAGACCGAGAAGGGGAATGCTACTGACCAGCAAAAGCGAGATGAGGCCAAGCACAAAACGGATGGAGCGCATAGGGAAGGGTAATTTCGCATAGGAGTATAAGCCCAAGGTTGATGTCGTCAAAACTTTTCCTTCGGACCTGCTCCTTGTGTATACTGGGAGGGTATATTTTCTCAGCCTTCGCGTATGAATACATCGAATCAACCGCCCCTCACGGAAGAAGAGGCACGTGTCATAGAAGGCAAGGGGACGGAAGCACCCTTTTCCGGAAAATACGATGATTTCTTTCAGCAGGGCACTTACCTTTGCCGCAGATGTGGTTCACCGCTGTACCGCTCAAAGGATAAGTTCCGCAGTGGCTGTGGATGGCCGAGTTTTGATGATGCACTGCCAGGGCGCGTGCAGGAAACCCTCGATGCAGATGGCAGACGCACTGAAATTACCTGCAAACATTGCGGCGCCCATCTTGGGCATGTATTTCGAGGTGAGGCACTCACAGAGAAAAATACTCGTCATTGTGTGAACTCTGTCTCAATGACCTTTGTGCCAGAAATCATAGAGGAGGTCGCCCTCGAGCGGGCAACGCTTGGTGGAGGCTGTTTCTGGTGTATTGAAGCAACTCTGCGCATGCTTCGGGGTGTGACGGACGTCATCTCAGGGTATACAGGGGGACATGTCGATCATCCTACCTACGAGCAAGTATCGCGTGGGACGACGGGACATGTGGAAGTGGCACAAATTGTATTTGACCCCGAGCATATTTCCTTTGCGGAACTCCTCCTGGTTTTTTTTACCCTGCATGATCCGACGACTCTCAATCTGCAAGGAAATGACATCGGTGAGCAATATGCATCGGCTATCTTCTATCACTCCGAGGAACAAAAGGCGACAGCGCTTGAGGTAATAGAAAAGCTGACGAAAGAACAGGTGTGGGATGACCCAATTGTGACACGCGTCGAGCCCCTGGGCACTTTTTGGAAGGCAGAGGACTATCATCAGAAGTATATGGAGAAAAACCCCGATCAAGGATATTGCCGCGCAGTCATTGCTCCAAAAGTGGCGAAGATGCGAGCCTTGTGGTCGCACTTTCTCTCCTAGAAATTTCTTATTGCAACTAAGTTGCGAAAGTGATATACATGCGGACGATACTTTTTTCTTCTGTATGAAAATCGCTTTTGTTGGGAAAGGGGGGAGCGGGAAAACAAGTCATGCTGCTTTGTTCACGCATTATCTCCTGCACTCTGGATATGCAGTTTTTGCTTTGGATGGGGATATAAATATGCATTTACCCTCCTTCTTTGGGGTGGACGCAATGGCACATCCCCACCTTGCTCATGTATCGCATGCAGAGCAGATAAAAAAGTTCCTTCGCGGCACAAATGAACGCATCCGTTCTGAGGCGGAAATGAAGAAAACGACACCTCCAGGGAGAGGTTCCAGGTTGCTCTCGTGGCAACTCCTTGACCATCCAGAACTCAGGCATTTGTTTTCATCACCCGACCCTCGTATGCGTCTCGGAGTAGTGGGAACCTATGATACAGAACATATTGGTGCAACGTGTTATCACAACCATCTGAGCATAGCAGAAAACCTGTTATCGCATTTCATGGACCCATCAGCCGTCGTGGTCATGGATATGGTGGCGGGGACAGATGCCTTTGCCTCCTCACTCTTTACGCAATTTGATGTGCTGGTCCTTCAAATTGAACCAACCTTACGTGGTCTGCAGGTGTATCATCAGTATATGGCTCTGGCCGAAGCATCAGGTGTGGCGCAAAGGGTAGTGGTCGTAGGGAATAAAATACGCACGGCGGAACAAGAGTCGTTTATTCGAGAGTCCATACCAGAGGAAATTCTTCTGGGCGTATTGCCGGAACTATCTCTCTTACAGCGTTTCGATATAGATGCAGTAGTACCGCGGCAAGATGAGGTCTTTCACGTCTATGCAAAAATGGGCGAGAGGGTACTTCAAACCTTACATCGATTGCGTCTTAAGCCGAGAGAACATCTGAACAACCTGCAGAAACTTCATGCTCGGTACGCCTCGCAAGCACACGTCATGCGCGCTCACGGTGATTTATCCGGCCAAATAGATCATGACTTTTGCATGCATGAACAGGTCTAACTTTTTTTCCGGCCCCTCATCCCTGCAGGACTTTCTCGATCCCAGCAAGCATGCCCCGGTACCTCTAGTGGAAATTCCCGAAGAACTCCACGGAGTGCACATGCCTGGATTACGCGTGTTCGCAAAAATGATGCAAATGCTTCCCCTCGGGAATGTGAAGTCTGTGCCTGCATTTCATATGCTGAAAGAAGCAAAAGAGAGGGGGCGATGTTCGCCGAACACACAGCTTGTAGAGAGCTCTTCAGGAAATACAGTTTTTTCCCTAGCTTTGCTGGCGAAGGCTTTTGGTCTGGGAGATGTGCACGCCTTTGCATCCAAAGAGGTCTCCAAAGGAAAACTGGATATGTTGCGACTTGCCGGCATACATGTGACGTTGCATGAAGAACCGATTTGTCCCAATCCAGATGATCCCAAGAGTGGAATTGTGAAAGCAAGAAGAAAGGGCGGGGAACCAGGATGGCTCAACATGGATCAGTATCAGAACGCTGCCAATCCACGTGGACACAAAGATGTGACTGCGGCGCAAATTTTAGCTCAGCTGGATCATCAGATTGATCTATTTGCTGCAGGGTTGGGGACGACGGGTACAATGGTTGGTACCGCTACAGCTCTGAGAGAAGCAAGGCCAGAGTTACGCACTATCGGTGTTGTGCGGGCTCCGAATAATCCTGTACCGGGCGTTCGTACCCAGGCTCTCTTGTCTCCAACGGGCTTTTCCTATGATAAAACGGTGGACTATCTCGAAGCAGTAGGAACCGTCGATGCTTTTGCGACAAGTCTTAAGATGATTCGTTCTGGTATGCTGGTTGGTCCAAGTTCAGGCTTCGCGCTGGCTGGTCTCAGAGCTTCATTATTGCGGCATAGGCGTCAATGGGAAGATCATATTCGTCAGTACGGTAGACTACATGCTGTCTTTATATGCTGCGATCTGCCCTATCCCTATATCGACGAATATATGCAGTATTTGCCAGAGGTGTATTTTCCACCTGTTCAACATGACATGGAAAATGTGACTTTTCGCAGTAGGGTAAAATTTTCTCCTGATTTTGAGATATCTGCCTCAGAGGCGTTTCGAAGGCTCTATGGAGTGACACCCAAGGAAGGGCAACAACTGGAAGCAAAGGGAGTGTCCTTTTCTTTACAGGACAATGTAGAGATTTGGGACTTCTCCGATGCCAAAAGATTCGCGGAAGTACATGTTCCCTATGCTCTGTGGAAAACCATGGATGACTTGGAAATTGAGGTAGCAAGTGGTCATCCATCGAGAACAATTTTTGTTTTCTGTCCCTACGGTGGCGTTTCTTTGGAGGTAGTTTCTCAGCTGCGAGCAAAGGGAATTAACGCGTTTTCGATTTCCGGAGGTATGTTGTCGTGGTCGAAAGCAGACATGCCCAGAATCAAGTCAGAATTTTGCATGCGGTAATGTTTTGACAAAAACTTGTGATGTCCTGTATTATACACGGATAGATTCTTTCTCATACCCACATGTACGGACACATACAACTCGTTTTATGCGGCTCTTCGCCTGGCCTGGACGGCTCTGGAGGCGACGGACCGCCTCACCAAGGTTCGGCTTAAAAACATCTACACAAAAACTTACATACCCACACACACACCATGAAAAAACGTCCTCGCGCAGGGGTCACCACGATCTCTCGCACCCACACCCTCTCCCAACGGATAACCTATGCCGTTGTTTTACTTGTTATGCTCGTGACAACGGTTATGGGGACCTTCCCCTTCGCACCGAAGTTACCGGCGGCTGATGCGCGTTTCTTAGAAACGCGCATGGTTCCGGGGCAGATGACAACCACTCGAGAAGCCTTTTCGGCAAATCTGATTACGACGGGTATTCATAAAGGAAAAGTCCTGATCGCTGGTGGTTTTGATGGAACGAATTATCTGAATTCCGCAGAACTATATAATCCGCAAGATGGGCGATTTACTCTCTTGTCTGGAGGAGGAAAATCACTTACTACTCCTAGGGCATTTCACAAGACGGTCGCGCTGAGCGACGGCAAAATTCTTTTTGTCGGAGGTCAGAATGCTGCGGGAACAGCAGTGAACACGCTCGAAGTGTACAACCCTGTCTCACAAAACTTTGAGACCTACTATAATCTCCCGACAAATCCTTTGCCAACAATGACAGAGACGGCTAAGAACATGTCTGTGACCAAATATACTGTTGGTGCGGATGATTTTATCGTTATTGCTGGTGGTGAGGATGCGGCGGGTGTTTTGCGCAATAAGGTCTACGTCTATGACGTGACGAATAATGTGCTTACAGAGGCTACAGGAACACTGGCCACTGCCAGAACGGAGCATAATGCGATGTTTTACCCGAATGCAGGAACCCAGGGGCAAATTCTTTTCCTTGGTGGTAAGGGCGGTGCATCCTCCGCACCTCTGAAGTCTATGGAGAAGTTTGATGTGGCAACAAAGGCAGTTTCAACGGTGACACCTACCTTAACGCAGGAGCGTCTTGGTGGGATTGTAATCAATGTGGATACTCCAGCATCTCCTCGTACGCTTGTTGCTGGTGGACAGCGAACGAATACAGGAACCTTAAATACAAGTGCGGATCTGATTACCTTTGCAGGTGGTAACTTTGTGGTGACGGCCTTGGGGACTTCTCTTACGACTGCGCGTCGTGATGCAGTAGCAGTGGTAGGGTATGAAGATTCTGTAAGTACTAGTTCAACGAAAAAGGCATATATATTTGGAGGACGTGACGTGCTGGGGAAGGGAATGCGGGATTTTGAAACGTTCGATGTGACGAGTCTGGCGTTTTCGGCACCGTCTTCTCCTATGCTTACGAATGGACGTTATGCTGCTCGTGGTGTTCTTCTTCCTACGACTTCCGCGGAAGGTGCTGCTGCAAATAATGCACAATTCATGATTTTTGGCGGTAACAGCGATAGTACTACGCGGTTGCGTACGGCGGAGAGTTTTGATATGAAGCGTTTCCAGTATGCTGCCGGTGATATGAAATTTCCTCGCTCCTTTGCTGAAACCTTTGAACTTAACGCAAACCCTGCGTCTCCGAACTATGGAAAATATCTGGTTGTTGGTGGAATTGATGACTCTTCTACAGCGCCAACACCAGGAAATGTCTATACTGGTTTGGAAGTGAAAAAGGTAGAACTGTACAACCCAGTAACGAATGCCTTTGAAGATTTGTGTCCGGCACGGGATGGATCTGGAAATTGTACTGACCCGTCAAAAGAAATGCGTGCGGGCCGCTATGGTTTCACAGCAACGAAAATGCAGGATGGGAAAATCTACTTTATTGGTGGAAAGCGCCAGGGAAACCCAGCGGGATTCTTTGCTAGCCCAGGGTTATTGCCAGCAGCTGAGGCCTTCGAAGTCTTTGATCCTGCGACGGAAACCTTTACAGCTTTAACGCCAAGCGGTTCTGCCTTTACCCCTCGAGCATTTCATGCAGCGATTCCTGTGAGTAGTAACGAGATCTTGCTCTCTGGTGGGTCAACCTTTGGACGAAGTTACTATGCATGTATTTCAGGTGGTTTTGCTGTGATCTACTGTGAAACGGGGATTCTCGGTGACTTAATGGTCTATAATACCCAGACCAACACCCTTCGTACGCTGACTTCGGCAACCGATGCTCGTTATGGTCACAAACTTATTTCTGACGCACTTGGTGATGTCTATGCAATTGGTGGTGGAAGCGCAAACATTTATAAGATTAACGTGACGGCAGATACGGCCACGGTGGTGAGTAGCGCTGGACCGAATCAGGCCTTTGGTGATGTACTGCAGTATGACAATCTTTCCAAGGTGCTTATCTATGGTGGAAATACGACAAATTCTGATGTGACAGGATTTATGAGCGGTGCAACCAGTGTTGGATACCGCATGGCTTTTGGTCCTACGAATCCAGGAATTACAACATCTAAACTCTACACCCTAGGTGCTGCGACAACGACTGCTGGTCCGACCTTCTCGGATTCTATGACAACGCCAAAGTCTCAGCTGCAGAATAACGGGAAATATACCCTGGTTGGGCCTCGTGCTTATACATGGGACCCTGCGGCTCCCAGTACGCTCTCAGCTCCTTTTGCGCTTAAGTCGCAACGTTCTGGATTTGCTATGACGATCTTGTCCGGCCTCGCAAATGCTGTACATGCCATGGGGAAAATTGCAGTCTTTGGTGGAGTGAATTTAACGCAGGATTCTGCAGAAATTTATGACCCTGAAAATCAGACACCTGACAAACCAGTGATTGTCACACCAGCGGCTCTTCAGGAATTCACGAATACTCGTCAGCCACGTTTTGACTTTACAGGAACGGATCGTGAAGGTGATGAACTCATCTATCAGATGGAAATAGTGGAATATCCTACGGGTGTATTCCCGGCCGATGATGCAGTGAATGACCCAGATAATCTCATTTGGAATTTTGATCAGATGCGCGATCCTGCTGGATTCGACGGAATGACGGGATTTGACTCACTCTATTTCGAATCGGGTGCAACAGCAAGCTTTGACTTCTCTCTGCTTTCTAGCTGTGGTCAGGTCTACAACTGTGCACTCCCAAACAACGCATCTGGAAAGGATTATCAGATCCGTGTACGTACCTACGATGCCATTGGTGGAAAGAAATATTCTGCTTGGTCTGACGTCGTGCGTTTCCGTATTAACACGGAAACGAATCCACCAACCAGTACACTTGCAGCCTTCAATCCAACCTACAATGACCCAGCGTTGGTTGATATTCATGGTACGGCGACAGACGACACGGATGTTTCCAAAGTGCGCGTTGCAGTGAAGGATATCACGAATCCAGCTTCTCCACTTTGGTGGAATGGTTCTACGGCTTTCTCTGCTACGGCTGAGCGCTTTGATGACGCCTCTCTCGGTGGAAGTGCTCCAAACCGCACATGGGATTTCAACTCAGGTGCCATGCAGGCAGCAATGCAAACAGGGCATACCTATGAAGTAAAGAGTTTTGCCCTCGATACGTTCTTCAACGTTGAGGCAACGTCCCACACAGCAAGCTTCACTTACGATTCCACATTTGTTCCCGATTCCACGGCTCCCGTTGTTGCCATTACTTCTCCGACTGGTTCTCCAGCTTCTGTTTCTGCAGTGAACTTCTCCGCAAGTGATGCAGGTGGTCTGCCGGCGACTATCGCGGGCAATGTGCAGGTTTCTCTTGAAAAGCAGGGAACCGGATTCTGGGATGGAAGTGCATTCACAAGCCCAACAGAGCTTCGTCAGGATGTAACCACCTTCGATAGTGGTACTGGTCTTGGATCGTACACGCTCTCCCCAGTGCTTTCAGATCCTGGTACCTACGTCATCAAGGTGTATGTGAAGGATACGTCAGGTAATGAGGGAGTAACCACGACAACGATCACGATTCCTGCTCCAAGTAACGGTAATTCGAATACATCCAACGGCAATACCAATGCCGGAAACTCCAATACGAATACAGGAAATACGAATACCAATACAGGCAATGGGAACACGAATGCGACGAACACGAATACGAACACGGGTGCGGGCAATACCAATACCAACACGTCAACGGGTGGAAGTACTGGTGGGTCGACGACTCCTACGGTTTCGATTCTCTCTGTACCAACGCCACAGGTGGTTGTCGTTCCGTCTTCAGGAGGTTCGGGTGGAGGAACGGTCTACTTGCCGACGCCACTCTATCAGAATCAAACGCCTGCTGTCCCAGCGGCAACGACTACGGCGGACATTACGCCTCCAACATCCATGATTTCGTATCCAGCAGATGGAAGTAACGTCATGAGTGTTGCACAGATTCAAGGAACAGCAGTTGATGCTCAGGGTGGTAGCGGTGTCTCCTATGTGGAGGTCGTTGCCTACGATGAGACGGCACGTGGATATTACAACGGTTCTGCCTTCCCAAGTGGAACAAACGATCGTCAGGTTTTCCGTGCAACGATGATGAGTAGTGGTCTGTGGTCACTGCCAATGGCTCCTGCCTTTACGAAGGGTCATCGGTACTCTGTAACCGCAACGGCGGTGGATGCTTCTGGTAATCGCCAGACTATTGCATCACAATCGAACTTTATGTTTGATGGTGAAACGGCTCCTCTGACATCGACAAGCAACGAAAACACAAATGGGGCAACAAATGCTGATGGTAGTACGGTTCCTGTAACGGATCTCAGCGCTCTTCTCGATAAGATGGATGCATTGATTGGCGAAGTTGATGCCTTGTCAAAGCGCCCCGTGTCTGTAACGACAACGACGACGAGAACCTCTGCGCCTGCAGTTTCGACGCCCGTATCGACGACCCCGGTTTCCACGACACAGGTTCCCTCAACCAGTACACCGACGCAGCCTGCCTCAACGGCAACAACGCTCGATGGACTGAAACTTCCAGACTTTGGAGGAATCATGAACTTGGTCACTTCACCCTTTGGTCAGTCTCCAACGGATCCAGCCTATGTTGCTGGTCGTGAGGCATTCCTGAAGGAGAACCCAGGTGTCACCTTGCTTCCTTCCGCGTACGATACCCTTGGTATGCGTGATACGGATAGTGATGGACTTTCCGATGCTCAGGAGCTGGATATGGGAACGGATCCCTTCAAGCGTGACTCTGACGGCGATGGCTTTACGGATGGAGATGAGGTTCTTGCATACAGCACGGATCCTCTTGATCCTAACAGCAAGCCAGGGAAGGGTGTTCTCTTCACCAACTTGCCTGCCGGTATGATTACCAACGACACGAAGCCGATGCTGACGTGTGCTGCAAAACCTGGCGCAAATGTGGCTCTCATTGAGCTCCTTGCAAACGGTGAGCAGAAGATTCTCAACAAGACAACAGCGGATGCTAATGGTCGATGTGTGCTCATTCCAGACGAAGAACTTTCTGCTGGAAAACATACACTCGCCACAGGACTTCTTGATGAAAACGGACGTATCGTCGATATGTCACCTCTTGCTCAGATAGAAATCAATCCTGAACTCGATATTCCAACACCTGTGGTCGAAGAAATTACGATCAAGGATCGTAAGCCGCATGTGTATGGAAAGACGGTGTACGGTACGGCGGTGGTGTCACACTTCCAGAGTATTATTACCTCTTCCTCCATTATTGCGGACACGACCTACGGCGACTTCATTGTGGTTTCTGCTACACCGCTCGAGGTAGGAGAACACAAGGTGTCCCTCTATGCGACCTATCCTGATGGACGACGTAGTAAGACCGTTGTGGTGCCCTTCACGGTTGGTGAGAAGGATGCTTCTTACACAGCGGACGCAGACGGAAAACTTCGTGCAAGTCTTGCGGGGGCTGACGATGCAGGGAATATCTGGTGGGTACTAGGTATGCTTCTCCCCTTGTTGCTTCTTGCAGCAGGTCTCCTCTACATGCTTCTGACGCGAAAAGATACGGTGGCGTATAGCTTGACGAAAGAAGATCTTCTGCAGATGGAAAAGACCATGGTAGGAAATACCTTTGTCTATAGCTCTGATCTTCCTGTCATTAAGCAGGATCTCAGTATGGAATACCTTGCTTTCTTCATCGCACCGATGGAAAATGAAAAGGTTATCGCACTCAGTGAATTCAAGGATGTGAAGGAGGGAACGCTTGGTCTCTTCGGACGCATTATTGAAGAACGCTTCCTGCTTGAAAAAGAAGGGGAAGAGGTGATCTTTGCTCGCGACAGTATTGATGAGAAGGAACTGCATCTCTATAAGATCAGCTATGTCTTCGAACTCATGAGTATTGATCCAAAGCACGTGGAAGCCTTTGACGGTAAGGTGTATCTCCAGAGTCGCAAGATTTTGGATAATGCAGCCTATGTGGAAATGGCCCAGGTGGCGGAGGAAGAGCAGAAAAAGGTAGGAACTCCTGTGATGGAGGAAACGAGCGAGACGAAGTAGTCTTGTAAAGCAAAAACCCCGGTCCTCGGACCGGGGTTTTTTTATTCCAGTTTTCTGTAGCTACTGTAGAGAGGATCTTCCCAAACCGTTCCGTCGAGCATGGTGAGAATTCGTTTGTGCTGGATAGACTTGCCGCGTCGCGTCCCTTTGGCAAAGGTAAAGGAACTGAAGTGTTTGGTGCCGAGCACGAGTACTTTTGCATCGTCCTCCGTCGCGTTGTAGCGTAGGTAGAGCATTATCGGGTGCCCCGTGTTGTTTTTGAATCGCAGGTTAGGGGAGTTTTGATAAACTGTGGCATCAAGGCCCATGTCGCGTCCGTAGAGGCTATTGTAGTAATTGGTGTGTGGGCGCCGTTCGGTGATCTCTAGTCCGGAAAACCACGCACCCCGGAAAATTGCGGTTGCTGTGCCACATAGTCCGCCACCCCAGCCCCATACTTCCTCGCCTTCCACAATGAGCCAGCCATTCACTACATCGTCCATGCCCTTTGCATACATGAGCTTCCAATAGTCAAACTCTTCATCTGGGGCGAGCACCATTTTATGAATATGCTTGAGGGTTGCACGAATGTTGTGTTTCCGATAACTCGGGTTAGTTCTGAAATCGTATTCTCCAACACCAATGATTTCTTTGAGGCCAAGCTGCTGAAATTCTTCGCGTTCTTCCTGGCTAAAGGATGCATCATAATAGAGCGGATGTTCTGCCATAAATGCTTCGAGGTGGCGGAGTCCCACTTCAAGTGCGAGAAGACGACCGATAACAATGGTGTCTTCACTCCGGTGCTTGAGCGATGTGCGAACCTTTCCACGGTCTTGAATACTGGCTCGAAGGCGCCCAATGTGGTCCATTGCCGCATGCACAGCATCGAGCGTTGGGTACGCCTGATCATTAATGGCATCGAGGTTGTCTGGTAGGCGTACTTTTCCTTCGCGTAGGGTGTAATGCCATGAACGCAGGTAGGCATGTTGTGCAAGCAGATACTGCATTTGCTGCGTCGTCACGGGGGTCATGAGTGCACCACTGGGAATGAGTCCAAGGTTTTCTCCCCAGGTCATATAGGCGGTATTCCAGTCGGGGCTTGTGGCCATCTCTTCGGCAACGGAATCCGCCGCCGTATCTGTATAAAAGTGCAGAAGCTTATCGTACATCTTCAGAATTGCAGGCAAACTCACCGGTTGATCAGGCAAAAAATCACCCCCGCTACAGCGTATCGCCTGAGCTTCACACAGTGGAGCTAGCATAGGCAAAAGAGGTGAATTACTGCCCACATCCAAAAAATTGGGTAGTGGAGATGTGTTTGTTTCCCCTGCACGTTCTTTCTCAAAGGCTCGGTAGAGGTAGACGGCAGCATCTGCTCGTGTGAGCACCGCATCAGGCGCCGTCGATCGCAATAGTGTCATCATATCGGCACTGGCGAGGGCGGGCATGCTCCCCAAGAGGCAGGCACTTGTTGCCAGGAAAAGGCAGAATCGAGAAGGAGTGCGCATTAGCCAATAAGATAAAGGTACTGGAGGAGGGTATCGGTCAGGCGACCAAAGAATGTTGCCAGTATGACAAATTTTGTCAGGAGTTCAAGAACGAATACACCAAAGAGAAGAGAAGGGAAAAACCAAGGGAAATTGTTGGTTGGTCTTCGCTCAAGAAGAGTCATAAGGACATGCCATCCAGGAAGAGGTGGGAGGGGGAGGAAACTGGTGATGAGAAGCAAAAGCAGTACGCGAATGATGGTCTCTAAAGCAAGAGCAGCAAGCGGGATCAAAACCACCGCCTTGAGAAGAAGCGTGAGGACAAAACTGACGAGAAGCAGGCTCGCAGCAGGGACGAGAAGTAAAAGTACAGCATTGACCTTTTGGCTTCGCCCCGGCTCTTCTCCTTTCTGATAGGTGATCGGAATCCAGGGTACGCCTGTGAGTACCAAGGAGAGGAGTGGAAGAAAATGTCGTGCGTAGTCTCGTAAAGTAACGGGCAAAAAGCTCCCTTTGGAGCCATGGCCCAAAACATCGCTGAGTCGCATAAATACCTGACTAAAGAGCATAGTGCCGAGGGTATACCCGAGCCCCATAGCTGCCAATTGAATGAAAAAGTCAAGCATAAGATGAAAAAAAGTCTTGCATACCCACGAAAAAAACTTACATTGAGACACAACTATGTCTAGTCTTGGGTGTATTGTGTCTTTTCACACCGAAGCATGGTCCATTGTTGTCATAATCTTGTTATTTGTAAACGTTTCCTTTCCCTATGGCTAAAGTATGCGAATTGTGTAGCAAAAGAACACAGGTTGGAAATAACCGAAGTCACTCGAATCGAGCAACGAAGCGTAAGTTTCTTCCCAACATTTTTAAGAAGCGTTTGTTTAGCACTGCTATGCAAATGTTTGTCACACTGAAGGTGTGCAGTCGTTGTATTAAAACCGTCGCTAAGCAGTCGGCAGCGAAGTAAACTTCGAACATGTTTGAGGTGTGAGGTTCCCAAAGCACTCTAACCCCCCTTTGCGATATGCCACAAAAACCTGCAGCAAAAAAAGCAACATCTGCTTCCGCTCCCGCAAAAAAAACTGCCCCAGCGAAAAAGACGACAACAAAGGCCTTGGCTACCGCAACAACTACTCTGAAGCTCCCCTACGAGCCGACGAAAGTTGTTGATGGTCGCCATTTTTTCACGCCAGAAGGACGACCTTTTGCCTATCCAGACCTTTTGGAAGTGCAAACGGACTCCTATCGATGGTTTATGGAAGAGGGAATTCGTGAACTCTTCAACGAGATTTCCCCAATTACGGACGTTTCCGGTAAGAAAATTGAACTGTTCTTTAAGGAGTATGAACTCGAGCGTCCCCGCTACAGTGTTCAAGAGGTGAAACTCAAGAATCTCAACTATGAAGCTGCACTCAAGGTGCACGTTCAGATGGTCAACAAGGAAACGGGTGAAATTAAGGAGCAGGATGTGTTCCTTGGTGGAATTCCCCTCATGACAGAACGGGGAACATTTGTGATTAACGGAATTGAACGTGTTGTCGTGAACCAGATTGTGCGTTCACAGGGTGTGTTCTTCACGGACAACCCTCAGGCCCACGGGAAATATATGGCGAAAATCATTCCGAAGCGCGGCGCATGGCTGGAAATTGAGGTCGACAAGAAGGGCATCATGAATGTGAAAATCGACCGAAAGCGTAAGCTTCCTATTACGACACTACTTCGTGCTTTTGGTTTCAAGAAGGATGCGGAGATTTTGGAATTGTTTGCCGATATGAATCTCGATGCGGAGGATGATTTCATTACAAAGACTCTGGAGAAAGACACCGTGAAGACGGAGAACGAAGCATATCAAGCGATTTACAAGCGTATCCGCCCTGGAGATCTTGCAACACCTGAGAACGCAAAGAACCTCATTGAATCCATGTTCTTCGACATTAAGAAGTATGACATGGGAACGGTAGCTCGCTACAAGATTAACAAGAAGTTCAAGCTCGATGTGCCATACGAGAAGGAATTCCGTATTTTGATGAAGGAGGACCTTGTGCGCGCAATTCGTCATTTGATCAAAATTCACACGGGTGAATCCCGCATTGACGATATTGACCACCTTGCAAATCGCCGTGTGCGATCTGTTGGTGAGCTCGTGCAAAACAAGTTCCGTGTTGGATTGATGCGTACAGAGCGTATCGTTCGCGACCGTCTCTCCGTGATGGATATTGAAACGGTAACGCCAACGCAGCTGGTGAACTCTCGTCCGTTGACGGCAGCGCTGAAGGAATTCTTTACGAGTTCTCAGCTCTCCCAGTTTATGGATCAAACCAACCCACTTTCTGAGCTGGAGCACAAGCGTCGTATCAGTGCCCTCGGGCCTGGAGGACTTTCCAGAGAGCGTGCAAGTTTTGAAGTACGTGATCTTCACACGTCCCACTATGGCCGTATCTGCCCGATTGCGACACCGGAAGGTCCGAATATTGGACTTGTTGTCCACTTGGCTTCCTATGCAAAGGTGAATCCTTTTGGCTTCATTGAGACGCCCTATCGTGTTGTGCGCCAATTTGCACTCAACGACGGGAAGGATGCAATTCACCGCACGCTTCGTATCGATCTTGAAGGAGCAAAGGGGAAAGTGCTCTTTGAAAAGGGAACAGTCATTGATGCAAAACTTGCAGAAAAACTGAAAAAAGAGTGGAAGGAAGAGCGTATTCCTGTCCGTGCGTACATCACGGATGATGTGGAATATTTTGATGCAGAGCAGGAAGAAGAGCTCTACATCGCTCAGGCAAGTACGGATGCGGATGAATATGGCAATATTCTGCACGATCGTGTCTCTGCTCGTCATAACACGGAGCCGAATCTCACGCACCGTAACGATATTACGCATATTGACGTCTCGCCACGGCAGATTGTCTCTGTGACGACGGCCCTTATCCCGTTTGTCGAGCACGATGACGCGGCGCGTGCCTCCATGGGTACGATCATGCAACGTCAGGTTGTACCACCGTTGGTTGCAGAAGCACCTATTGTGGGAACAGGAATGGAGTCTCTCGTGGGGCGAAATTCCGGATACGTCGTTGAGGCGGAGGATGAAGGAGAAGTGCTGAGTGCAGATGCACAGCACGTGACGGTGATGTACAAGAACGGAAAGCGAAAGAACTACCTTCTGGAGAACTACGTGCGTACGAACCAGTCGACGGTATCGCACCAGACAGCGCGTGTCGTGAAGGGACAGAAGCTAAGTAAGGGAGATATCCTTGTGGATGGAACAGCCATTGATCATGGAGAGCTTTCTCTCGGACGCAACCTGCTTGTGGCCTACATGACCTGGTTCGGGTACAACTTCGAGGACGCCATTATCGTGTCCAAAAAGGTGTTTGAGGAAGATTACTTTAGTTCGATTCACATTGATGGATTTTCCGTCGATGTTCATGATACGAAACTCGGGCCTGAAATCATTACACGGGATATTCCAAACGTGGGCGAGACCAAACTCAAGGATCTCGACGAAGATGGAATCATCCGCGTTGGTGCGACGGTCAAGGAGGGAGACATTTTGGTTGGTAAGATTACACCAAAGGGTGAGACTGAGGTGACTGCTGAAGAGCGGCTCCTCCAAGCTATCTTTGGTGAGAAGGCAAAGGATGTGAAAGACACCTCACTGCGCTTACCTGGAGGAGAAGGTGGAAAGGTCGTTGCGGTCCATGTACTGACACGTGAGGCAGGAGATGAACTACCTACGGGTGTCCTTCGTCAGATCAAAGTCTTCGTTGCGCAAACGCGTAAGATTGAAGTCGGTGATAAGATGGCAGGACGTCACGGAAACAAGGGTGTCATCTCGAAAATTGTTCCTCTTGAGAACATGCCATACCTCGAGGACGGTACGCCCGTCGACATTATTTTGTCGCCGATTGGTGTACTCTCTCGTATGAATATCGGTCAGCTCTTAGAGACCCACCTCGGATGGGCGGCAAAGCGCCTGGGTATCAAGGTGGCAACACCGGTGCTCAGTGGTATCACCAACGACCAGATTGAAGAATTCCTCGCTGCGGCAGATTTGCCTCGCAGTGGTCGTGTTCAGCTCTTCGATGGCTACACCGGAGAACCATTCCAGGAGAAGACGGTTGTGGGTATCACCTACATGGTCAAACTCCATCACCTCGTTGAAGACAAGATCCACGCACGAAGCGTCGGACCATACTCACTGGTCACCCAGCAGCCGCTTGGTGGTAAGGCACAGCATGGTGGACAACGTTTCGGAGAAATGGAGGTGTGGGCCCTCGAGGCCTACGGTGCAGCGTACACTCTACAAGAGATGCTCACCATTAAGTCTGACGACGTGATTGGGCGAGCAAAGGCATACGAATCGATAGTCAAGGGTGAGACGATTAAGAATCCTAATATTCCAGCTTCCTTCAACGTTTTGGTGAAGGAGCTCCAGAGTCTTGGACTTCGTGTCGACTTGCTGACCTCAGAGGAGCTTTCTGAATTAGAAGCTTCCCCTATCGACTATGATATCAGCACAATTGAGGAGTAATCCTCCCGGTGAGAAGAAGGGAAGGGCGTTTCCATGGCGCTCTTCCCACACAGTGAATTTCTAACATTCCCTCCATGCCCCAAGTCAATAAGACGAATAATATTAAGGAATTTGAAGGTATTGCTATTTCTATAGCATCGCCCGAAGATATTATGTCCTGGTCCTACGGCGAAGTCGTCAAACCAGAGACCATCAACTACCGAACACAGAAGCCTGAACGCGGTGGACTTTTTTGTGAAAAAATCTTTGGTCCAACGAAGAACTGGCAGTGTTATTGTGGAAAGTACAAGCGCGTGCGTTATGAAGGCGTCGTTTGTGAAAAATGTGGTGTTGAGGTAACGCGCAACATCGTTCGACGTGAACGTATGGGGCACATTAAGCTTGCGGTCCCCGTCACACACATTTGGTATCTTCGTTCAACACCAAGCCGTATTGGCCTGTTGTTGAATCTCCCTGTACGTCAAATTGAACAGGTGGTGTATTTTGCTGCCTACATCGTGACCAGTATCGACGAAAACGAGCGTACAAAGGCGCTGGTGGAACTCGAGGAAGAAATGAAGCGCCTGGCCGCTGAAATTAAGGTCGAGCATCAAAATGAAGTCACGCGACTCAAGGCAGAAAAGGAAAAAGGCTTTGAGAAGAAAATTGTGGAAATGGAAGAGCAGAATGCTCGCCAGCTCGATGAACTGAAGGAAAACTTCATGCGTTCAAAGGAAGATCTTGAATCCCTTGAGCAGTGTCAGGTTCTTTCTGAAGTAGAATATCGTGGACTTGCAATGCAATTTGGCCATGTGTTCAAAGTGGGCATTGGTGCGGAAGGTGTCCGTGAAATCATCGAGAAGATCGACTTAGAAAAGTTTATTCTTGATCGTCAGGAGGATCTCAAAAAGACATCCGGTCAGAAGCAAAAGAAAATTATTAAGCGTCTGAAGCTCGCAAATGCGTTGCTCCGCTCAAATGTAAGGCCAGAATGGATGGTTATGACCGTTCTTCCTGTTATTCCACCGGATCTTCGTCCGATGGTGCAGCTGGATGGTGGGCGCTTTGCTGCCTCTGACCTCAACGATCTCTATCGTCGTGTTATAAACCGCAACAACCGTCTTCGCCGCCTTTTGGAAATCAATGCTCCGGAGGTTATCTGCCGTAATGAAAAACGTATGCTGCAGGAAGCCGTGGACGCACTGCTCAACTCTGACGCTCGTCAGGGTAAGACCACCTTCAACGTCAATGAGCGACGCAAACTGCGCTCACTTTCTGATATGCTGAAGGGAAAGCAAGGGCGTTTCCGTCAGAACCTTCTTGGAAAACGTGTCGACTACTCGGGTCGTTCCGTTATCGTGGTTGGTCCAGATTTGCAGCTCCATCAGTGTGGTCTTCCCAAGGAAATGGCCCTCAAGCTTTTCAAGCCACTCGTCATTGGTGAACTGATGCGCAGTGGTCTTGCGTATAACCTCAAGAATGCTGAACGTGTTATTACCTCGGGCAAGAAGGAGGTCTGGGATATTCTGGAGAAAGTGACTTTGGATCGCTATGTGCTCCTCAACCGTGCACCAACGCTCCACCGTCTTGGTATTCAGGCCTTCCAGCCTGTTCTCATCGAAGGAAAGGCGATTCGTATTCACCCGCTTGTGTGTTCTGCCTTCAACGCCGACTTCGACGGTGACCAAATGGCGGTCCACCTTCCACTTTCTGTGAAGGCGCAGGAAGAGGCAAAGCATGTGATTGCATCAAATCGCAACCTTTTGAAGCCTGCCTCTGGTAACCCCGTCACAACACCAACACAGGATATTGTTCTTGGATGTTTCTACCTCACAAAGGTGGATACGCGCATTGAAAAATCTACTTCAACCTTCGCCGATGAACTCGAGGCGATCCGCGTGTTCGAAATGGGGAAGATTGGTCTTCAACAGGCTATCGATATTCGTTTGGACGGCAAGATTGTGGAAACCACCGTCGGTCGTTTGCTGTTCAACCGCGCTCTCCCTACAGCCCTTGGCTTTGTGAATATCAATATGAACAAGAAAGCCCTCGAAAAGATGGTTTCTCGTTCCTACGATGATCTTGGTGAAGAGGAAACGGTTCGCCTGTGTGATAACCTCAAGGCGATTGGATTTAAATATTCAACGCTTTCTGGTCTCTCCATGGGGTACCGCGATCTCGTGGTTCCTGAAGAGAAGACGGCACTGTTAGAAGAAACAGAAAACCGCGTCCGTAAGATTATCAATCAGTACTGGAGAGGTCATATTACAGAAGATGAGCGGTATCGCCATGTGGTGAACAGCTGGCTTGACGTGAAGAAGAAGGTCACGGAGTCCATGAGTAAGCAGTTTAACGAATACAACCACGTTTCCTACATCATTCAATCAGGAGCCCGCGGAGGTATTGAACACTTGGCGCAGCTTGCTGGTATGAAGGGATCCGTTGCAAGTCCGTCTGGTAAGATTATCGAGCTGCCGATTCGTTCATCGCTTCTCGAAGGATTCTCTATCCTAGAGTTCTTTATTGCAGCTCACTCAGGTCGTAAGGGTAAAGCGGACACGGCTCTTAAGACCGCGAATGCTGGTTACCTGACACGTAAGCTGGTGGACTCTGTACAGACCATTCTCGTGAAGGAGGAGGACTGTGGTACAGAAGAATATCGCCTCATTTCCAATAAGAAAGTTGGTGTCTTCGACTCCGATTTCTCTGCAAAAATCTTCGGACGTGTGGTGGCAGAGAATATTGTGGATCAAAAGACCGGTGAAATTATCCTGCAAAAGGATGAACAGGTTGACCGCCACGCACTGGAGAAACTGGAAAACCGTGAACTCGGGGATATCTGGGTACGTTCCATTATTGGATGTCTCACAGAAGAAGGTGTCTGTCAGAAATGTTACGGCTTCGATCTTGGTAAGAACAATATCGTTGAGGTCGGAACGGCGGTGGGTGTCATTGCGGCACAGAGTATCGGTGAACCAGGTACACAGCTGACTATGCGAACCTTCCACTCAGGAGGTGTTGCCGGTGGTGCCGATATTACCCAGGGTCTTTCCCGTGTTGAAGAGCTTTTCGAAGCACGAACACCAAAGACACCTGCTGCTATCACAGAAGTCGGTGGAATTGTGTCTCTCGAGCAGAAGAAAGATTCCTCTGAGATTACGGTCACATCTGATGAACTGTCCCTGGATAACTACGATCTTGGCAACTTCAAACCTGCAGTCAAGGTGGGTGAAATTGTGAAGGATGGTCAGATTATCGCTCGTTCCCAGGTCGATAAGAACACCATCAAATCCCGCATTGGTGGCCGCGTAGAGGAAGTGGATGGCGCACACATTCGTATTCGCCACACCGAGTTTGTGACGAAGCGCTACACGATTCCAAGTAAGTTTATTGTTTCCGTGAAGGACGGACAACGTGTGGAAACGGGTGATATGCTGACGCAAGGTCACCTCGACCTCACGAAGGGTATGGAACTCAAAGGGGTTCTCGCAACGCAGGAGTATATTATCAACGACGTTCAGTCGATCTATATGTCGCAAGGACAGTCTATCAACGATAAGCACCTTGAGGTTGTCGTGAAACAAATGTTCTCCAAGGTCTCTGTTATTGATCCGGGTGATGCACCACTTCTTCCCGGTGAAGTGCTGAACTATGTGCGCCTTATGCGCATGAACCGCGAGCTTGAGATGGATGGGAAGCGCAAAGTGACCTTTGATCGTCTCCTCTTTGGTCTTACGAAGGTTGCCATGTGTACGGATAGCTGGCTTTCCTCCGCATCCTTCCAGGAAACCATTCGTGTTCTCGTGGAGGCTTCCGTGCGTAAGCAGGTAGATTACCTCCGTGGTCTCAAGGAAAATGTCATCATCGGTAAACTTATCCCAACAGGGGAGAATTTCTATAAGAAGAAGGCATTGACAAACCTCGACTAAGTCCATATCTTAAGTCGGCAAAATTACATCATTTTCGCGTTCCCGTGCCAACGATTCAACAGCTAGTAAAGAAACCAAGAAAGACCCGTAGTAAGAAGTCCAAGTCACCTGCATTGCAGACGACCCTCAACACGCTGAAGTCTCGCGACGTGGCGATGCGTAAGGGATGTCCTCAAAAGCGTGGTGTTTGTACGAAAGTTACCACGACGACTCCAAAGAAGCCAAACTCCGCTCTTCGTAAGATCGCCAAGGTGCGTCTTACCAATGGAATGGAAGTAACAGCCTATATTCCAGGAGAAGGACACAATCTTCAGGAGCACTCTGTTGTGCTTATCCGCGGTGGTCGTGTGAAGGATCTTCCAGGTGTTCGATACCATATCGTTCGCGGTATCCTCGATACGCAGGGAGTGAATGGTCGCAAGCAGGGACGCAGTCTCTATGGTGCGAAAAAAGGTAAGTAAACCCATCTGATATTTTTTGTTTCTAAGCTTCCACCTCTATGTCAGCAGTCATGAGTAAATCTCGCACATTGTCCTATACCACTCCACTCCAGGAGAAGTTTATCAACTACATCATGGAGCGTGGAAAGAAGAGTCTCGCACGTCGTTTATTCGATGAGACCCTTGAAGAGATCAAGGCAGCAGGTAAAACTGCACCGATGAAGGTCTTCGAACAGGCTTTGGAAAACGTTATGCCAAGTATGGAAGTACGTCCAAAGCGTATTGGTGAAGGTGTCTACCAGGTTCCTATTGAAGTGAAGCCAAAGCGTCAGGTGGCCCTCGCAGTCCGATGGATTCTTGCAGCGGCACGAAGCCTGAAGGGAAGCAGCTTCCCAAAGCGTCTTGCACAGATTCTTATGGAGTCTGCTGAGAATACGGGGCCTGCAATCAAGAAACGTGATGATATCCACCGTATGGCAGAGGCAAACAAGACCTTTGCTCACCTTGCTCGCTTTGCATAAAGCTCGCAAATAAAGAACACCTCGCAGTTGCGGGGTGTTTTTTTGTTCGCTAATACGGCTGGGCTGTGATATAATCCTTTGAACCCTAATTTTTTTCACCTTGGTTCTATGGTCACAAACACCCACAAACATGTTCTTCGCTTTCTTGCGGTCATTGGACTCGCAGCGACTATGCTCGCTCCAGCTTCCGCGCAGGTAAGCTCAACAAACACCAACACGAATGGTACAGGCATGGTCGCCACAGGATCTGCCATCGTTGAAGCAACCTTCGATGTCGTCAATATGCGTACCAACACCAACGCAGAAACGACACCTGCAAAACCTGGAGACACTCTCCGCGTTACGGCGACAATCCGCAATGTCGGAAACGGTGATTTAAACAACTTTGTTCCACGTGTCCTTTCAGAGGAACTCTTTAAGCTGGGTCAGATTATCGATCCAGGAAATGGTGGCGTCCCTCGTGATTCCCGTGCTATTGAATTTCCCGCTATTAATCTCGCTGCCGGATGTAACTGTGAAGAAAAAATTGCTTTCAGTGTCCAGCTCGTTGAAACGATGTGTCAGGACTTTCCTCAGTTAGTGACCGGAAATATGCTCATTAATTTCCAGGAAAAAACACGGCGTGTTGCACTTTCTTGTAGTACACCTGCACCTGTGCAAACCAATACACCAGCACCAGTGAAAACGACGGTGACACCTGTGACAACGAAGGCACCTGTGGTGCCACAGACAGGTCCTGAAACCTTTTTGACCCTGACCCTTGCACTCGGTGCAGCAGGTATTCTCACAGCCCGACGACGCCGTCGTCGTCAGGATCGTGCATAATTTCGCTCTTTTCTTCTCCTCTTCCCATGCAACAGATTTCCCAGCTCCTTGCGAGCATCCCCCTGTTTGATGATCACACGAAAGCATTTCTTCTGGAAAGAGCATCGTCTTTAGACGAGCAAAAGCGTGCCGAGTTTCTCGGGGCGCTTTCGAGCTATCACGAGGAGAAGGGGCAATTAAAGGCGGAATATCGCGAGCACAGGAAAGTGCTCGATGATGAGCTTCGATCTGAGCTGCAGCGACTGACAAATACAGCACAAGATCTCGAGCATCGGCTCACAGCCTTTGCTCAGTCTTTTGAGGAGGATCCTGAAGATCTTATGCTCGCGTAATCCTTTCCATACACAAAAACCCACCTTATGAAACCTTTTGAAACCCACACGCTCCAGGAACAGCAAAAGGAGCAATCTCCCCAGGTCGATACGACCAAAAAACTGGATGATCTCCAGGTACGCCTTGCAAAATGGAAAGGTCTTTTGGATTACGCGGCAAAAAATGTCGAGGATCGTATAGCCATGATCGACTCCATGAAAACACTGAGCGCAACAGAGCGCGCAAATAAAGCGGCCGCACAACGCGCTGAGTTTGCCGCGCTTAAAGCAGTATACGAACAAGAAATCCGTGCCCTTGAGCAGGAAATTACTCAGCAAAAAGTAGATTTGCCGGCAAAACAGGCACAGACTATAGCTACTTTGCAGGAGGCCCGTGAATCGAAGGAAAGACGCTCTGATGCCGTTTTGCTAGAACGCTCCCTTGCCATGGCCCTACGCTCCTATCCACTACTGAGTTCAAGTCTTTCCGAAGCTTTCGGTGTTCTTTTGCCCCTAGAAGATACGGCAGATGCTTTGCAGCGATCAGGGAAAGTGGATGCGGATAAGCTTATGGATGTGTATAGAAATGCTTTGCAACATGTTCTTGCCGGGTTGGGATCACTGCCTGAAAATGCAGAGCGCAGCACGGCGGACGCACTCATACAATTACTCCAGAAAACAACAGCTGAAGGCGTAAAAATGCTTGAATCTGCATTTCCATCAGCGAAATCAGAAGCAAAGGTGTCAAAAATTACTGCAGGAGAAGCAGCAAAACGCCTTGAAAAGGTACTTTCTGGATCACGTGAAGAAGCACCTATTCAAAATGAAGTGGCGCACATGGGGCTTTCGTTTGCCCAGGTCAATTTTGAAGCCGTGAAGGATGCAAGTACGGATGCGATAGGTGAAAAACTCGCAGGATTTGAGATGGTACGTACAAACCCGAATATTGCTTCCAATCCCGAGTTTCAGAACATCATGACGATGTTGTCTCAAAAGATGTCGGATCCGTCCTTTAATCCTGGAGGAGTCGTGGGTTTTGTGCACCGCATGAATATTCCACGGAACACAGAACTGGAAACAGCTATGATTCGTCAAATAGGTGGTGAGAAGTTTCAGGGAAATCCCGATGAACTGGCCGCTTTCATTTCCCTTGCGGGGTGGATGGTGACGGTCGGCATGCTGGTGGCAAGTATTGCTGCTGCACCGGCGGTACTTACATGGAGAACTTTGGCACTAGGTCTGGTCACGCTCTGGGGTACACTCTTCGGAGATTTGCGTCTCGGGAATGTGGCAGTGCTGAAGACAGTGAGCAGCAATGATATCGAGTTGTTTGCACAGTACGCCGCGAAAGGAAAGCAACTGGAGGCAGCATCAGAGGCAGATAAAGCGAAGCTTTCGGCTGAGCTGCAGAACCTTGCAGTCCTTATGCAGCATCGATCAGTCTCAACGCAGCGACGTGCCGCCGATATGCGCACCGGTATGCCTTGGGAACAAGCGAAAACAGAAGAAAAATCAGCGCTCGATCAACAATTGGCTCAGCTGAAAAGTGCGGATACGGGTGGGGTAGTGCCTCTCTATGAGGAATATACTCAACTCACGGCGCAGCTCACGGGCAAAAATCTCGAGGACGCTGCACTCAAACCGCAAATAGACAAGCTTCTTTTACTGGAGAAACAGCTACGGGAGAAGGGTATTGTGGTGCTTGGGTTCATGGATGAAGTACGTCGCGCTGCAGGCATTTCTGTGCGTCTTCCAGACCAAACACCGTTTTTCTCTTCACTAAGCCAGAATCTGCCTGCTGCCGAGTTGTCGAAACTTCTCGCTTCCGGGGAATATCAGCAGTATATGCAGACCTTGTCCCAGGGAAAGGAACAAACGGCCAACCAAGCGGTTCTTTATGCAAAACATGCACTTGAGACTCTCTCTTCAGCAGGAATCCCCGTTTCAGTTGATACAGCTGGGCTGGAGAGTAGCTCCGCTTCAGAAAAGATTGCCGCTGCAAAGCGCGTCTTTGAGGCTGTAAAGACACAGCTTGATGCCCACATTGCCTCAGCTCCGACCTATGATAGCTTGCTCGCAACTTTTGAGTCCAAGATGGAAACACGGGGCGATGCTCTTGCACAGGCATTCCGGCAAGTAAAAGAGGCAAAGGGTTCCATGACTATTGATGAAGCTCGTGCGATACTCAAACCGCATATCGAGGCTATGCATGCGCAAATTACGGGATTTGCTGCAGCCCGTAGTATTTTGACGCTCACTATTTGGTCGGATGAACCAGAAAAACAACTCGCCAGTGGCGCCTTAGCAAGTTTTGTCAGTGCAAGTAGCGTCGATGAACTCCTGCGATCAACCCTGGAAATGTATGGTGCAGCCAATGAAGGCTACGGCACAGGGGATAGAGCAAAGGAACTTGCACAGCTGCATGCACAGAAGTTTGCACGAAAAGATGTCGCCACCCTCGGTTCCGCCCTTACGGATGTGGAATCCTTTTATGCACAGCTTTCAAAGGAAACGGAACTCTATTCGACTCTCTCGGAGTCGATTACGCAAAGCAAGTTGGGGAATGATCTGAAGTCTCGCTTGCGTGGCTCTCTAGAAAGCTACCAGCAGAATCTCATGGCGACGCACCATTCACTGGACCAGTTCAGCCAGGAACAGATGGCGGCTCTTCTGGGAGATGCTGGCCGACGTGGAGTGAGTGAGGCTTTTGCAGACTATGTTCGAACGGCTCGTGCCTTTGTTGCCAATAACAACCTTGCTTCTCTCCGCACGAAAATGCAGGAGATTATTAGCCAGGCCGAAAAGGCAACGCCAGAGGAACAGGCGCGACTGCTCACTGCCTTTGAATCAACACATCTGGCACCAATGCAGACGGCCTTCGCGGCAGTGAAACAAAAACTGGATCTCTACAAAGCAGAGCAAGGAAAGGCCGAGGCTGCTATGAAGGATCCCCTCTCACGAGAAATTTACAACGAGCAGACGTCGTATCGCACGCTTTCCAAGTCTTCTGCGGAAGGGTACAGTGAGGCGGAAAAGGCACGACCAGACATTCAGGAATACATTGCGACAAGAGATGCCTATCGCAAAAAGCTTGCGCAGATCAATCAGGCAATGGCGTCCTTTTATGGCGTCAATAGTGCAGCAGAGCTTGAACGCATGATGCAAAATCCTACATCTGCAGACCGAGCAACCATTGATAAACTGATGATTATCGACGAAACTGCCTTTGACCAAGGTATGGGAACACAGTTTCAGCTTATTCCCACGGAAGCAAAGGATGTTACGGAGCAGAAAACACGATTTGCGACCATGCTAGCACGCGCTGAGAGTTACGAACGCCTCCTCGCACGTCTTGGCGATATATCCAAGCTGCCGGGGAATCGAGACAAGGCAATTTTAGCACGTCTTCGCGGTCTCAAGTTTGTGTCGCCAACCTCTTCTGATCGCGTTGGAGCCAATGCCTATAGTAACCTGGGAATTTTTACACCTGCAGACATTTCGCCTGATGCAGTACGGTTTCTTGATCCAGCAAAGAAACTGAAGAACCCGGCCCAGGAATTGGCAGGGCTTATGAATACGCTGGTATTTCTTGGAGGACAGCGTGGGCAAAGCCGTTCTGTGGATACATCCCGTGGTCATGAAACGAGTGCGGATACGATGCTCCATGCCCTGACGAGTTATCTGCCTCGCTTCCGTAAAAATCTCCCTGTCTATGGCAAAACGGTGGAAGGATATGCCGAAGCAGATTTCATTGCGAAATTTGTGGAGGAGAAAGATATGTTTGAAGTGGCGCAAAATCTTCGCCCGGTCAGTAACCTACCCGGTACACTCAGGTTCGTGAATATGGGCATTGATGGACGAGGAAGTAGCATTCTCGTGAAAAACAATGACAAGAATATTTTTATGGGCGACATTATCAAAAACATTGATGGTGTTGAACTGAAATATACGGTGTACTTGAAGCGCGGATGTATGAATGTGCAGGTCGCTCCTACAAGTATTCTCAGCGTTGTGCGGCAACTTCGAACAAAGCTGAATCTGCCAAAACCAGGTATGAGCAGAGAAGTTCCGATTCCGGAAATGCCATCTGTTACGAGATCTGTCGCGCTCAAAGAGGCCTACGATCTTAAGCTCCTCATTGAAAAGAACGCTGTGACCATTCCTGTTGCGCTTCTCGCACTCTTAGCAAGTTTTGTTCCTGATACACCAGTCTTTACGCCTACACCAAATAAGGTTCCTTTGAAACCAACGGAGCCTTCCACGGAAATACCTCGTGAGACGATTCCAACAAAGCAAAAGCCAACAGAACCGGGATCGCGTATTCCACCGGAACCCGTGACCCAGAAACCAACACCAACGCCAGATCCGGTCAAGCCGACGCCAACACCAACACCAACAAAGGCGAAACCAACCTCCCCGAGTACGGAAATTCTCGGAACCTTCTAATTCCAACCATTGACAAATATGAAAAAAATTCTAGTATTGCTTTGCTGTGCCGCCGTCTTGCCTTTGACAGCATGTGGGCAAGCTGCTCCAGAGAAGAACAAGGATACAGGGACCTCCGTGTCCACGAATACCATGAATGGAAATGAGAATATAACTATCAGCGAGCCGGCTGTCCTGGCTCCTGATATAGACAATCAACTCGATAACAGAATACAGGAGCCGGCACAGACAGGAACAACGTTAGAAGGATTTTAGAACCACTCACTCGCACCCCTATGCACACTTTCTTGTCACACAAAATAAAATCCCTCCTTCACGGGCTGCTCCTCACAGTGATGGTGACCTCAACACTGACTGTTGCCTATGCAAAGCCGACACCACTCTATGGTGCGGATTTTTTATCGAGCAATAATGGTGTTACTCTCAACGAAGATACGATATATGGCGCAACGTATAATACGTTTAACCGTTTTCGCGATAACTGGAAACTCTGTCAGCAGAATGGTTTTTACGCCAATGGAAAGTGTACGGACACAAATTACATGGATGAACGAGAGTTTGTGACGCTGCGAAAGGTGGGCCGTCTTGGAAGTAACGGAACAGTGCAGATTACAAATGCGGATGAGCGAAAATTTCATGACTATACCTCCTCGGATTTGAAGGAAGGCGATGTGGTGCGTGCCTACCTGTATGTGCACAATAATGCATCAACAATCTACAAGGATAGCCGCTATGAAGCCCGTGATGTGCAGGTGCATGTGACGTTGGACAATAGAACAGTCAGCGGCAAAATTACCGCGAAAAATGCCTTTGTGGAAGAACCGGACTATCTGACCATGACTGCATACAAAAATGGTTACATCCCGAATGTCAGCGCGACCTTTGAGGATGCTGCTTTTGTAAATCTTCCAACCGGGTACGAGCTTGGCTGGATTCAAGGCAACAGTTCACTGCTTGCAGGACGCGTTGCGAAGTGTGGATCTATTGTGAATGACAAATGTCAGCTGCAGGTCGTTGGGGATCCATTCCCCTTGAATGGTGGCGCTTTCTCGCTTTCTGGAAAGACCTTCACCTATAGCCATGGGCGAATGGTCGGAAGTAAGGAAAATGATATGTTCGTCATGGTAGATTTGGTGGTGAAAAAGTCTCAAGGAGGTTCTACAGGCGGTTCTACTGGTGGCAACACGGGTAGTACGACAGGAGGTTCTACAGGCATCATTACACCTCCACCAAGCAATGCGGAAACCCCAGGGACGTATCAACGTTGTGTTTCTGGGGTTACCCTTGCCCGTTTTGTGTGGGCGAATGCACAGATTGGCGATACCTTGACCCTCGAGCATACGCCCAATGGCGGCACTATGACGGTTTATACACAGACAGTATCCACAAACTATGGATCGATGGATCACCAGTCACTTCGCTCGAGTAACGGACAAACGCCTTATTTGCGCGCGGGAGACCGCCTTCGATGGCGAGTGGGGAAAGATACACGATTCTCATCATGGTATGAAGCAACGGTGCAGGATTGTGCAAATCTGCAGGATGGTCTTCGTTTAGGCGTGCTGCCAAGTTGTGCGAACCCCGTCTATAGTCCAAGTTTTCAGTGGAATACCTCAGCGCGAAATAAAGTGCTAGAAGTGAGTACGGATCCTACGTTTGCGACCTACTTCCGAAAGGATGTATCGAATTTGACTCAGACTACTGGTCCTGACGGATTTAGCTACTTTGAACCCTATAATCGAACACTCAAATTTGAGGGCGAAAAGACCTACTACTGGCGCCTTCGTTTAGATGGTCAGATTTATCCAGGTCCTTCTTTTAAGGTCCCTACATGTCTCGATAGAGAATGTGATGACAACGGTTACACTGGCCCAGATGACACGTGTACAGATGATGGAAAAATTATTGTGCATGATGATAAGGAATGCCGACCAGGTGTTTGTGCCTGTGTAGAAATCGAAGTGGATCCTAAGTCAGCGGGAGATTACAATGTCGCAACTTTTACGACCAATATTTCCAACAAATCAACGACCTCACAGACTGTCACCAAACGTGCTGAAATTTACAATCTTCGCCCCGACGGCAAAAAGGGTTATCAAATAACATCCATGGGATACGTGCGTGGCCAGGGGTCTGTTGCGCAAATCTTTGATGATACGTGTACAAATGGAAAAAATTCGGAAGGTCAAAACTGCGTACCGAAGGAAGAAGGAAGCTTCCAGGTAACTGGTGTCAAGGCAACGCCGAAACCATCCAGTAATCGTAACAGTTTTGCAGGGGCGTCGGCAAACCCCATCGGTATTGACTTTACGGACTTTGCGAAAGATCAACGAAAACCTGTTATCGTGACGAATCTTTATCCAGGTGATTCGGTGGATCTTATGGTCACGGGAATTGCGCGCACAAGCCTTCCTGGCAAAGAGTTCTCCCCAGAGACGAACGATGTGAATTACAATTATTTTATGAAGTCTCCTTCAAACAATGGCGTGAAGGAATTGACCATTGCTCGTCCGTTCCTTATTACGGTGAACGATGGTGATACGCTCACGAGTGGCATTTTGAAGGGGCTTTCAAACTTTACACGGGTCTTTAGTAACGTTATGGGGGTTGGTAACGCCATCTCTGGTGTGAAACTGGAGAATAACCAATCTGCCGTGAATCGCACGAATCTAGGATTCGGGAATACGGTTTCCGGTATTACTATCGTTGCGGATCAGAATAAGACCGCGGGAAGTTCTGTCTCCATCCTGAGTGAATCAGACTTGTCTCGCCTCAATATTCGCCCGGACAAAACACGTATTTTCTCTGCGAAGAATCAAAATATCACGGTGGGATCCCTTGCCTCCAGTGCGCTAACCCTCGCAGAGCGTAGTACGATCTATCTTGAGAAAGGAAATGTCACCATTAATAGTGATATAGCGTACGCCAATGGCGCTGGGACACCGTCTTTTGCCATCATCGTACGTGATGGAGATATCTTTATTCACCCCCGTGTTAAACGTATTGATGCAGTGATTGTGGTGCTCGGTACGGGTAAGATTCGTGGCACCTCTGACTGGCGATCGTACTATGAAAGTGGAGCTGGGCAGCCGCAAACTCTTGTGGTGAACGGTGCTCTCTATGGAAACATTGACGATCTCATCCCAAGTCGTCCCAATGTGACGGTTCGTGGAAGTGGCATCAACGATATTATTCAAAGCTCCGGTATTACGGTGAACTTTGATGGCCGTATCTACAGTTTCCCGCCTCCAGGTCTCAGGGAAATTCTCGGTGGAGTCTATGATCTCCTCCGAAACTAACCAACAAAAAACCGCTCTTCCCATAGAGCGGTTTTTTTAAAGATGATCATATTCTGCTCTCGATGTGAGAATCAAATCATCAAGCAGTTGTTTGAGACACTCTTCACGAGAGAGCTCCGGATGTTGTTTGCGGTACGCAAGAAACGCAGGATTGGTATCAAGGATCTCTGCAGGGAGGGATTCTGGCAGAGAGGAGGTTTGTTCCTCAGGGTGTGAAAGAGGCATGGACTTTTTATGCGTTGGAAGTTTTTTTCATCATAATAACCCGTCTATTGGGTTCCTCACCGATACTATCACTAGCAATATCCGCATGTTTTTCAAGAATGTACGTGTGCACAAATCGCCGTAGGTAGGAATTCATGGGGTAGAGTGTTTCACGTACATCTTCGGCAAGGACTTTGGCAGCTTTCTTATCCACCAGTTCCATGAGTCGTTCTTCCAACTGTTCACGGTAGTTACCCACGTTCAAACGAATCCGTAGATGATCACCTGTTGCTTCTCGCATCATAAGAGAAACGACTAACTGAAGCGAAGAAAGAACCTGCCCGTGGTGTCCAATCAAAAGCGGGGCATCATCACTTTGAATATCCACATCATAGGTTTGTTCGGCAATTTCTGTCACGGCCACTTCAGAGCGAATACCCATTCGGTCGAGAAGGTTTTCTACGCACGCTACAAGAGTAGAAGCTGTATCCATAGGATCACAAGAAGGGAATTAAACGAGTTTTTCCTTATTCACAAAGTATTGCTGCCCGATGCCAAAAATCGTGGAAATGAGCCAGTAGAGACCTACTCCAGCAGGCAGAGTCAGTGCAGAAATGGCAATGATTCCGGGAATCATATAGGTAAACACTTTGTTCATGGAAGACATGTCTGGAACACCAGCTTGCGCCTTTGCTTGCTTAGGCAATTTCGCAAAAGACATTTTGAGCTGCAAAAACTGGATTGCGCCAAGGAGCCAGGGCAGGACCCAAACCTCTGGTTTGGACAGATCAAGGAAGCCCAGGAAAACATACTGAATTGCTTCGATGTTGGTGGCACGGAGTGGCTCGTACAAATGATGCGTAAAACTTACATTGAGACCATTTTGAATACTGAGGAACACGGCAAGCAAAACAGGGATTTGTAGGAGAAGCGGGAGACAGCTACCCAGCGGATTGACCTTATTCTCTTTCATCAGCTTCATGGTTTCCGTGCTGAGTCGCTGCTGGTCATTTTTGTAGAGCTTTTGGAACTCCTGGAGTCGAGGCTGAATTTTTTGCATGCGCCGCTGTGATTCCATGGCCTGCTGGCTAGGAATCAGGAGGAGTAAGCGAATGATCAAAGTGAGAGCAATGATACCCCAGCCAAGATTATTGCCGAGCAGGAGCGTGAGTCCCACGAGCGCATTATAGATTGGACGGGTAAAGACCGTGTTCCACGCAGCCGCGAACCAACCCTCGGCTTCAATGTTGAAATCTGTTACGTAGGTCCCCCCTTCATAGGGAATCGTAATGGTGTATTTACCCGGTGTGCTAAAAAGCTGCGCGTTCCAGTTGCGGTAGGAGAACACAAGAGGCGTATCGGGAGTGGGAATCATGCTGGAGGGCGCACAGGCATAGGTTGTCTTTGCTGTGATAATTTCTCCATCCTTGCGCACTTCGAAGGGAGATTCAGGACATGTCGTTACCAGTGGCTTCATGAGGCTGCCCGTATTCGCCTTAATGGTTATGATCACTTCATCGCCCACGGTGTATGTGCTTTTATGCGAGGTAACCGTTAGGAGATTTCCCGTTCCGGAAATGGGTGCGGCAGCGGGAGGCTGCGCAAAAAACGTGACCTGCAAAAGCCATGCGAGAAGAAAGGCAAAGGCAAAGGTGACCCAAAAATCTTTTTTAAACATAGAAAATTCCAGTATGGAAGCGAGAATAGTAGCCAATCCATACTAGGCACTTTTTGAGTGAAAACAATGTTTTCTACTGAGAAGTGTTCGTGAACTGAAAGCTCTGGAGGAGATTGAGATAGGGCGTTGTATCTGTGACGCTTGGTGAAACGGAAAAGGTGATCGTGAACCCCGTTGTGCCGTTTTTGACGAGAAAGGTTTGAATAAAGAGCATCTGTGGCGAGAGGGCCGTACTTTGACCTTCATAGATATGTATAACCGTGCGTTCTCCTGCGATGGTCGCTTCCATCGTCTGCATGCGCGTGTAATTTTGCGTGATTTTCGGTGTGTTGAGTATGTTTTGGTCCGCAAAGGCCACAGAGGTGGTGGGCGTGAGTAGATCCTCCTTAATAACACTCAATTTTGAATAGATGCCTTTAATAGGTTGCAGAGACTGGAATACCTGCACGTGCGAGGGTGCAATTGTGGTATCTAAATCCGTCGCTGCAACATTGTTCCAAGAAGAAAACACCTGCATGGTATAGGCTGTATCCGTCAACATCTTCGTACTACTTGTTTCTGTGGCAACCGGCGTGCTGCCTACACAACTGGTGAGGGCAAGGGTGAGTACAATGCTGAGAACGAAAAGTTTGGTGTGTCGGACCATGGAGGGGAATATGAGAAATCTGCAAACAGTTTACAGGAGGAAAAGCGCTGCTGCAATCATTGTGCTGATGAGAAGTGATGCTCCAAGAACGATGGTTCCCTTATTGGACTGTTTCTCATGAGCGAGGAGCGCAAGGGAGAAACTGATGGTCAGCAGAAGAGAGAGAACGGAACCAAAAAGCATCATGCTATGGAGAAAATGGGAGTTTCCTGCCTGCAACTCTCCGGCAGTGAGCAGTGAAGAGACAAGAAAAATGCCTCCCGTCAGGAGGAATGCGTAGTAGGAACCAGATCGAAGTGCTTCGAGAGGAATCATGGTGTGCGTGTACGAAGGAGCGATAGGAGGTGGCGCATGGCCTCAAGACGTTCTGCGTGCGAGAGGTCTTCAAACCCCTGAAGAGGAATTATGCCACAATAGAGTGGATTCAGCGTATCGTCTTTTTCCAAATCTGCAAGAAAAGGGGCAAGAGCGGCATAGACGAGCCTGCGCAAGCGGTGCATATGCGGGCTGTTCTTATAGCGTCCACGTCGGAGAATAACGCCAAAGCGGTGACGAGGTGGCTTCACTGGCACGTCACGCAAAAAAAATACATGCGCAGAAAGGTACTGTGCATGTATTTTATGATGATCCCGTGCAAAAAGCAGACGAAGGTCCCGGGAGGACAAACGTGACGGGCGGGGAAGCATACTTAAACCGTAATGGCCTTACGCTTGATAGAACGGCGTCGGGCAATGACCTTGCGTCCATTTGGCGTTCGCATACGGACAAGGAATCCGTGAGTTCTTTTTCTCTTACGCTTTTTCAATTTGCCGAGCATGGGTCCAAAATAACAATATTAGCCCGTCTATCCTATGGATGAATCACCTTCGAGTCAAGATTTTCTTTTGGAATGCGCCACTGGTTTTCTCTTTAAATGTATATCTGCGAAACATATTCATTTACAGGTCAATAATGTTTTGGTATATACCTATGGTACAATGGTTAGATTAGTTTTCTCACCCACAACATGATTTCAAAGCGAATCAAAGGTCTCTGTGCTTCTGTCTCCCTGTTTCTTCTCATGGTGACATTGCTCCCTGCTCCCGCTGCTCAGGCGGTTGCACCAGGGAAGAGAACCTTTAAGGTAACGGCGTATTACTCACCTTTGCCGAATCAGAGTTTCTATTTAAAGGGTAATTATGAGGCAGAAAAGCGCCTAAACGGTGAGGGAACACACGGCGCCTCTGGACGTCCTGTATTTCCTGGCATGATTGCAGCACCAAAGACCTATGCCTTTGGAACGAAGATTCGCCTGGCGGGTCTTGGTGTTGGAACGGTCACAGATCGAGGAGGGGCAATTGTTCACGCCGGTGAACGTGGGCAGGAATACGACCGCATCGATGTATGGATGGGTTATGGTGAGCCTGGCCTCCGCCGTGCACTCCAGTGGGGTGTTCGAACCGTCGAGGGTGAGGTGCTCACGGATGCAAATACGCCAGACACCATCTACTTTGACAGTATGTCTCCCGGTATAACAACCATGACACCGCAGGAACGGGTAGAGGAAACGATCTCCAAGGAAGCAACAAAGCAGATGATTGCAGAGGTGGAGGCCGTGACAGAGCAGGATGAGCTTATGAATTCTTTTCCTGGGTCCATGGGGCGAGGTGCGGAGGGGATTCCCGTGAAAATTCTTCAATCTGCGTTGAAGCAGCTGGGGTATTATAAGCGTACTCTCTCCGGTATCTACGATGAAGCGACCATTGATGCCTTACTACGCTTCCAGATTGATAAAAAGCTCATTACGGGGCTTGATGATACAGCCGCCGGTTACTTTGGAGCGAAATCACGCGTAGCGCTTATCGAGCAGCTGCAGCATATTAAGGTGACTATGGAAGTGCTCGAGAACGAAGCACTTTTGGAAGACCTCCGCGGATCGGAGATTCGTGATGAGGAAAAGTTAAAGCAGGAACTTGTGTTTGCCACTATGCCATCCTCACAAATGGACATTCTTGAAGCGGCTCCCGTGCGCCTCTCCGTTTCGAAACAGGAGGTGAAGGCTGGAGTAAACTCTGCAATAACACCGGTGAGTACGTCGGCAACGCTTGCCGCTGCGAGTACAAGCCACGTTGAGCCTGCGACTGCACCGGCAGTGAATCTTGAGGCCAACGCACTCTCCTCAGCTGATGTGACCCTGTTGAAGAAACAACTGAAGAGTCTTGGGTTTTATGCGGGGGAGACAGGTGGACAGTGGAATGCAGAACTGACCAGTGCTCTTACGGTACTACAAAAACAGGCAGGTATTGCGGCAGCAAAGGGCACTTTTACTCAGGAAACAAAAGAGTACTTGGCAGATTTATGGAATACCCATGTGCAAACCTGGGGATTTTCTACCACAATGAATACGGAGAGCTCGGGTGAACAAGTGATGCGTTTACAGAGCTTTTTGACCCGCCAGAAGCTGTATACCGGCATGATTGACGGGAAATATGGTGAGACGACGGCGAAAGCTGTCTTGGATTTCCAGGTACTGCATGGTCTTGTAGCTGACACATCTATTTATGGAGCTGGATTGGTTGGTCCCAAAACGGTGACAAAACTCAATGCGCTGCTCTTCCAGTTGCAGTAAAAACAGCTTTCAAGTAGCCTAAAGCACGAATATTCCTTCGTGCTTTTTTTATGCTTGTTTCCGTGGCGCTGTACGATCGAGGCATGATAGGGCAGGGCTTTACCTTCGATCTTCCGGAAGAAAGGGATATGCACGAGGTGCTTGGGCTATGGGTTCGTGTACCTTTTGGCTCAAAGGATGCTTTAGGTGTTATTGTAGGGCCAGGTGATCAGCTTCTGGAGGGCACAACAGTACATGCGGTTTGGGCAGTGGAGTCGCACCCCTTAGATTTTCGCCTTCCTGCGCTCTCCTGCAGCCTTATGCTCTGGATGTCCGCCTATTACTTGTCGCCACTCCATCGTGTCCTTCGCCTCTTTGTACCACTCGCACTTTGGGAAGGGACGTTTCAACCCAAACGACTGGTTGAGGTTGTTCCAAGGGTGTCTTCAGGTGCAATCCCACGACAGAAAAAGCAAGTGACGAAGCTCCTGACCTATCTTGAACAAGAAGGAGTGCGACCAAAACATGCTGTCCTTGAGCAGGTCTCAAGCGGTGTTTTGAGGGCAGCAGTGGATGCGGGCTATGTAGAAGTAGAGGAGCGGGGTCTTTTGCCTGTACATCGTCCATCCGGGCCGACAACGCAGCCGAAAATCTTGTCTGTGGAACAGCGTGCGATTCTCAATGAGATGGAGGCACACTATCCGGAAACATCACTTTTATATGGTGTGACCGGGGCAGGTAAAACGGAAATGTACGTGCATATTGCAGAGCGCATGCGCGAGAAGGGCAAGCAAACGGCTCTTCTTGTACCGGAGATTGCGCTCACGCCTCAACTTCTGACATACTTTCAAAACGTCTTTGGAGAGCGTCTTGCCGTCTTGCACTCGCGTCTTTCAGAAGGGGAAAAATGTCAGGAGTGGCTGCGAATCGCTGCGGGGGACGTGGATGTGGTGATTGGTAGTCGATCTGCTCTGTTTGCCCCTTACCGTACCTTGGGGCAAATCATTCTGGATGAAGAACACGAGTGGACCTATAAAAATGAACAAAATCCCCGATATTTGACCCATACGGTTGCGGAGCAGATGGCAACCATAGCGAAGGGGGAAATCGGTGTCCTTTTTGCCTCGGGTACGCCCGCCTTAGAGCGTTTTGCCCGCGCACGTGGAGATGTCCCCGAAGCTCAGCCACTTCGGCTTTATACCCTTGACCGTCGCATCTACGAACAGACCTTCATCTAAGAAAATTACTTTTCGCGCCCCATCCCTATGCTACAATGGTGCGGCCCCTCGATTTTGATACTATATGGAATTCCCCAAAGCGGCTGATGAAGCCATAGAAGCCTTTTGCCGATTACCCGGTATTGGACGTAAAACTGCCCAGCGTCTGGTGCAGCATCTCTTAAAACACGATGCGTTTCAGGCAGAACGATTTGCAAGCAGTATTGCAGACTTGCACGCGAAGATTCACCCATGCAAACAATGCTATCACATTACGGAAAAGGACCGTGTTCTTTGTGCAATCTGTGATAATCCTTTGCGGGACAAACAACAGATTTGTGTGGTTGAAGATTTTATGGATGTCTTTGCCATCGAACAAACCAGGAGTTTTACGGGAGTGTATCATGTGCTGTACGGAACACTTTCTCCCATATCCGGTATTGGACCCGAGAAATTGAAAATTGCTGAGCTGTTTCATCGTATGCTGGGTATGGATGGCCCTATTGAGCTCATTTTTGCGACGAATCCCACGCTGGAAGGTGAAGCGACGGCGATGTATATCAAAGAACACATGCCTGCGCATATAGAGGTCTCATTTACGCGGATTGCTAAGGGAATGCCCATGGGGGGAGATATCGACTATGCAGATGAAATCACCCTCGGTAATGCCCTCTCTGCACGTGTGCATTTTTAACTCCACTTTTTTCCCTGCTCATGTCTGAAAAAATTTATATCGGTGTTGCCTGGCCCTATTCCTATGCGGCTTTTCATGTGGGAAATCTCTATGGCTCACACTATCCTGCAGATATTTTTGCGCGTTTTCACCGCCTGGCTGGAAATGATGTCGTCATGGTCTCGGGATCTGACTGTCACGGAACCCCTATTACCCTGAAGGCAGAAGAGGAGGGGATTGCACCACAAGAGCTCGCGGAAAAGTTTCATGCGATTAACACGGAGCTGTTGCACGATCTGAAAATTGACTACTCGCTCTTTACCAAGACGAGCACGGAAAATCATCGGGACGTCGTGCAAACCATGTTTCTCGAGCTGCTTGCTCGCGGCTTTATCATTAAGGAAACGTCACGTCAGCTCTATAGTGCGAAGGAAGAGAAGTATCTCCAAGATCGATATGTGGAAGGAACGTGCCCCTACTGTCAAAGCCCCGGTGCTCGTGGCGATCAATGTGAAAAATGTGGACGGGTTCTGGATGCGTTAGAGCTTATAGAGCCTCGCTCAAAAGTGTCCGGCGATGTTCTGGAAGTGCGTGAGACGGAAAACTACTTCTTGGATCTTGCCGCCCTGCAGCCTGATCTTGAGAAGTTTTTAGCATCAAAGGAGGGCGTTTGGCGTCCGTGGATTCTTGCAGAAACCCGTGGTTGGTTCCGCGAAGGGCTACGGCCTCGCGCAATCACCCGCGACATGGAATATGGCGTGCCACTACCCATTGACCGCATTCAAGAGAAGGACCGTGTAAAGGATATTGAAAAAAAAGTGTTCTATGTGTGGTTTGAAGCGGTGATTGGATATTTGTCTGCGACGGTGGAATGGGCAAAGAATTCTGGCAACCCCGAGACTTGGAAACAATTCTGGGACAAATCCTTCGACGCGAAGCAGTATTACTTTGTCGGTGAAGATAACCTGGTTTTCCACACTATTAACTGGCCCGCACAGCTTCTGGGAACGGGGAAGGACTATGTGCTGCCGACGGACGTTTTCGTGAACAAGTTCTTGCTTCTGGAAGGTGATAAAATTAGCAAAAGCAAAAACTGGATTATCGATACGCGGTATCTCCTGGATACCTACCCCCTGGATTCCATACGCTTCTACCTTGCCTACATCATGACGGGAGACGATCAGACCAATTTCCTGTGGGAAGATTTCTTTCATGTCAACAACGGGGTATTTCTCGCAAAAATCGGCAATCTCATGTATCGCGTCATGACTTTTTCTCTCAAGAATTTTGGAACAGAATTTCTTGTGGAAACTGCAATCAATCTCGAGCAAGAAGTTCTCGACCGCATTGAGGAGGCCTTTGAAAAAACAAAGCAAGCCTATAGCAGTGGGAAGGTTCGAGAAGCGGTGCTGGAAATCTGCAGTCTTGCGGAATTTGGTAATGAATACCTCACCTCCTATGAGTTCTGGAAACTCGTAAAAACCGACGAAGCTGCGGCAAAGCAAGTGGTAGGGAATGCGGTGGCCATACTCGATGCGCTCCGTGTTCTTCTTGCTCCTGTGACGCCTGATCTCGCAGAAAAACTCCATAAGGATTTGGGCTATACCAATTCCTTGGAGGAGGATCAAAAGACATGGCAGCCAAAGGGGAGCGTGCCTTCATGGACCCTACCTTCCGAGATATTGCCTTATGTGACCAAGTTTGAGGACTCCATGGTGGCAATGGAAAAGGAAAAACTTGGCTAGGTCTTTTTCGGGAGGAGGACGGTGACCACTTCTTTGGACGTATCAAACCGTGTTTGCAGAAAGCGATTCATATCTTCTATGGTCGCTTTTTGCAGGCGTGCATATTCGTCAAAGCTATAGGTCGGCGGCACGCGGTTCCAAGGGTCAATGAGAATGGACAGCCAAAAAGAATTTTCTTTTAGATCCGCTTCGAACTCTGTTCGTATAGGTGCCAGGGCACGTTCTAATTCATCTGCTGTGACCCCCTTTCTGAACCGATCGACTTCTGCCCGAATGCGCGCTTCGACGGCGCGCAGTTCTTCAGGGCTGGTGGAAACCCGTATGGTAAAATCTCCGCCTTTGAGACATCGATAAGCGCTGTGATGAGCACCGATACTGTAGGTATTTCCCATATCCTCCCGAATGGCTTTGCGCAGTCGGTCCGTGAGAATTTCACCTGCAAGGGCGTAGAGATGTTTTTCTGGATGCAGGTAATGTACGCCAGGAAAACTTAGACGAATCGACGCTTTAGGTTCATTCGCAAGTGCAAGCTCCGTCCGTGGTGCGGAGCTTGGGAAGGAAAGCTCCGTCTTAAGGGCATCATAGGAAGGTTTCGTGCCAAGGGGGATGTGAGAAAAGAAACGTCCTGCAAGAGCCAATTGCTTGTCTACAGACAGGCTAGAGACAATAACGACATACATGTTCTGACCATGTACGGTTTTGTTATAGTATTCTTGTATCATTTCCGGTGTCCAGGTTGCGAGAGCGTCCTCTTCAAGAAGATAACTGGAGGGATGGTGACTCAGTAACCTCTGGTTGTGCTCCTGCCAGAACTGTACCTGTGGGTTTGCTCGCTCCTCTTGAATACCGAGTTGCATAAAACGCTGCACGCGAGGCCAAGCCGATGCTTTCCATACGGGAAGAAAGATAACGTCGTGCATCAGTGCAAAAAGCTCCTCTGCCTGCTCCGTTCGGCTTGTACCATAAAGCACAAGACTGCTTGGTCCCTCCATTTCTAAGGAAATAGAAAGATTTCTTTCCTGCAGCATTTTACTGATATCGATGAAGCTCATTCCATTGCTACCTCCTTCAATCAAAAAGCGTATCAGGGCATCGGGTAGACCTTGGAGCCCCTTGGGTAAATAGATATTTCCTGCTTCAAAAACCATGCGCACATGAATCCGACCCTTTTGAAATGTTGTCGATTTGGTATAAACGGGTGCGCCACAAGGAAGGGTGCTCTGACTAAGTTCCAAAGGGGCAGGTAAAACCTTTAACGTTTGTAATGGTGCCCCTGTGAAACGAGAAAGATCGAAACTTGCTCCTTGTTCTTCAAGGGGTAGAAGATCGTCATGGCTCTTTCCAAGGCACTGTTCAAGAATTTCCCGTGTCTTTAGTGTATTGTGATTTTCCGGGAGCTCCGCAATAATAACGAGATGTGATGGATGAAAAATTTCCTCCGCCAACTGTATAAATGCATCGCTACGCGTATTCTTTTCGTACTCCGCAAGAAGTTCAAGATCGCGCTCGGGTTCTTCGAGGGAGTCGTCTAAGAGAAAACTGGACATGATGCGCTGGCAAAAACTCCAGTGCGGCGTATTATCCATTTCGTGAATTTTTTCTTCGAGGCGCGCACGCAGATTTTTGCAAATACGGGCAACTTCTTTTGTGGTGGGGCCAAAGCGCCGTAGTCGTTCCACTTCACGAGCCACTAGGGTTGCACCTTCAGCGAAATATTCAGGAGCAAAGTGACAGCCTACAACAACGAGGTCATGAAATCTTGTGTATTCACCATTATACTCAGCCTGAGCGCTATTGATATTGGTCTCGTTTTCTGAAATATACGCCTGCAGACGTTCTGAAAGTGCCTCACAAAGAATGTACCGCATCCAGTCTTCATGATCGTCCTTGTCAACTTTCCCGCGAAGTCCGCGCAGCACCGTAAAGATTTGAAAGCTGCTGGTGGAGGTTTCTTCGTGAGAAAAAATATCTAAAGAAGCCTTGGGGCGGAATTTGCTTGGTGCAATAGCTTCAATGGTCGGTTCCGTCGGGGCGGGTATAGGGCCAAAACACTCTTCAATATCGATCAGTGCCTTCTTTGTGTCCACATCACCTATTACCGCTACGGCAAAGTTATCTGGTTGGTACCACGTGCGATAGAATGCATCAAAATCTTCTTTTTGCACGTTTTGAATGTCTTCGGTTTTACCAATAACAAGTCGTGCAAAGGGACTATTCTCAAAGAGTCGTTCGAGCAGGAGAGAAATATATTGTTCTCCACGTCCGCTCCGCAGTCGCTTTTCTTCCAAAATAATTGGTCGTTCTTTCTCAATGTGTGCTTTTTCCAGTCGGGCACTACTGGCAAACTCAGAAAGTAAGGCGAGAGCTTTCCTCAAATTCTCCGGTGATTTTTCGATTTCGAGGTGATAGACCGTATGATCAAGCGATGTATAGGCATTCAGATCATGACCAAAGCCAACACCGAGACGCTGCAGTTCTTCAATGAGTGCTTCTCCTTCAAAACTCGCTGTCCCATTGAACACCATGTGCTCAATAAAGTGTGCTATACCGTATTGTCCAGAGACCTCATGCGCGCTCCCTGTTTTTACCATCAGACAGACAAGAATTTTATTCTCCGGCCGAGAGTTTTTTTGCAGAAACCAGGTTGTACCATTATCAAGAATACCAGCCTTCGTTCGCGGGAAGAGCATGCGCTTAGCCAAATCTTCTCTTTTGCTGCCGAGGCTTGTCATAAAGACTACACGTTGAATTTAAAGAGCATAACATCACCATCCTTGACGATATAATCTTTGCCTTCCATGCGTACTTTGCCTGCCTCCCGTGCCTTTGACCACCCCTGATGTTCTACAAGGTCTGCCCAACTCACCACATCAGCTTTGATAAATCCACGCTCAAAGTCTGTGTGAATAACACCGGCAGCTTCAGGCGCTGTCCAGCCTTCATGAATGGTCCATGCACGAACCTCTTTTTCACCAGCGGTAAAATAGTACATGAGGCCAAGTGTACGAAAAGCAGTGGAGATAAGGCGATCTAGGCCGGAATCCTGCACGCCAAGTTCTGATAAAAATGCCTTTTTTTCTTCCGATTCCAAGTCAAGAAGCTCCTCTTCCAGTTTTGCGGAGACAGGGAGAATTTCGAAGGAAGAATCGATACCAAGTTGCTCTCGAATGCTGTCTAAGGACAATGTAGACAACTGATCCTCGCTGACGTTGGCCGCGTAAATAAAAGGTTTATTAGTCAGTAGGTGGAAGGGTTCGAGGGCAAGCCGATCATCGAGGCTCATCTCTGCGGAAATAGCGAGTTTGCCTTCAAGGAGAACCGTTTCAATATGCTTTAAGGCTGCAAGGGAAGCAGCGGCCTCCTTATCGCCAGAACGCGCTTTCTTTTCCACTCCATGAATGCCTTTCTGCACGGTTTCTAAATCCGCAAGAATCAACTCTGCATTGATAATTTCAATATCTCGTTTTGGCTGGATGGAATTTTCTACATGGATGACATTGCTATCATCAAAAATGCGTACGACTTGCAAAACTGCCTCACAATTGCGTATATGAGACAGAAACTTGTTACCAAGTCCTTCTCCGGCGGCAGCGCCTTTCACCAGGCCTGCAATATCCACAAATTCGACCGTAGCGGGAACCACTTTTTCACCGTTCACGGCATCTTTCAATTTCGCCAACCGTGGATCCTGCACCTCAACAATGCCCACATTAGGTTCAATGGTACAAAATGGGTAGTTTGCCGCTTGTGCGCCTCGTGAGGCGGTCATTGCATTAAACAAGGTTGATTTACCCACATTGGGGAGCCCGACAATTCCGATTTGCAATGACATAACAACAAAAAATACGATGCATACGCGCTGCATCTTACGGTGCGAGGGGAATTATGCAAGAGTTGCTTTAGGCGTTCAGCGCGGGAAGGGTATCTTTTGTCAGTGTCGCTAATTTATGAAACTCACGGAGAAGTTTTTCTGCTTCTTCATTATCAACGTTGAGATACATGTTTTCTACCTCCCTTGGTGCAATGCGAAGGGTTTGTCGAAGTTTAGAAGATTCTTCTCCCGTGATAAGGGCCTGACGCACAATGGTTGAAAAGAAGGTTCGAAGATCCTTCTGTTTGCTTTGTACGGTTAATCCATTGAGAGTATTTTCAGGACTAGGTATCCAGCTTTTGAATGCTTGTGCGGGATTCTCCATAATTCTCGTCACAAGCTGTGAGTCTTCGTTGATTTGGCTCAGTCCTTTCTGAATGGTTTTTTTCAGCTTGCCGACTTTTTGCACTATTTGCTCTTGAACAGGAGCGGGGAGTGCTGAGTCCTTACTGAGCTCTGGATTTTGAAGAAAATTTATCGTTTGAGTTGCTTCTTTATCGAGAGTACTTGGCTTCATTATTTCCAATACGAGTTTTGTAAATGCTTGTACTGTTTCACTCTTCATTGATTCTAAAAACTTTTTTGGGATCTGACCCATAAACTCCTCAAACTGCCGTAGCTTGTCTGCAGAAGATGGTGCAGGCTGTTCAAGTACCAGTTTTGCGGCAGAAAAAAACTCTTCCTGCGTTGAGATATTCGAATACAACTGCTGCTCCGCTGCTTGTCTGCCACTTTTCAAAACTTCCCCTTCCTGATTTTGCGGAAGGGGTTGATTCTGAAACTCGTTTACTGGGTTTATATTTGCAGCCATAAAAAGAGGGAACAGGGATATTACAGTCCTGCCACTTGATGGTAGTACTTGCGGTCACTCTCTGGTTTTCCAAAGACATATTCACTTGTGAGGCTCCCCTGATTGATATCTGAATCTGTGGCCGTTGCACGCGCTGGGGTCTCAAGTTTTGAGTAAATAATCACAGCGCCATTACTGACACCATTTACATTAACCATTTTGTAGGCATATTTCCCCGGGCAATTTCCTGTAAGATTATTGGCTTCAGGATCTTTTGGAAACTTGTCCGCGTTCAGCATACCTGCTTTGACGAGTTCCTGGCCGAGTCCCGTCGTCGCTTCAAGACAACCAGTTGCAGAGACCTTTGGGTACCCTTGTTTTGCACTGCGATAACTATCGAGTGCGACGGCAATGTTTCCTACATCATTCATACGAACCAGGTCACGCGCCTGTGCTGGCCCCTTAAGAACCTGTGGAATGATAAACGCCATAAGGAGGGCGATGATCAAAATAACGATGAGCACCTCAACGAGGGTAAAACCCTGTGCAAGAAGTGTGCGAGAGCGGTTGAACGACATACGATGTGAAATTAGGAATTCATAGAAGTATACCCTAAAAGGGAGGGGATTGGAAAGAATTTTCCGTTAGGTAACCGTGTACACTTCTTCCAGGGAAGTTTTCCCCTGGAGGACGCGGATAATACCGTCTTGGCGCAAAAATACGGTTCCTTCTTTCGCTGCAAGATCGCGTAAATAGGAACTTGGAGCCTCCTTAAGCAACGCATCTTTAAAGGCTTCCGTAAATTCTACGATTTCGTAGAGGCCAAGACGGCCTTTGTAGCCGAGATGGTTACACGCTTCGCAGCCAGCGCCTTTTGCCGCGATTTGAAACGTCTGCGGGTTAAAAGCGGGCACGCGCTCTGAAAGTTGTTGCATAGAAATGCCCGCGAGCTGTGTCAGGATCTCCTTCCGGACCGCTGGGGCAGGAGATTCCCAACGCATGCACTGAGAACACAGGAGCCGCGTAAGACGCTGCGCAATAATAATCTGTACGGTAGACGTAATGAGATAGCGCGCCACCTGCATGTTGAGGAGACGTGTAATAGTTTCAATAGCAGAATTGGTATGCAGAGTGGAGAGAAGAAGGTGGCCGGTAAGGGCAGCTTCAATAGCCGTTTCCAGTGTTTCTTTATCGCGAATTTCACCCACCATCATTATATCTGGGTCTTGGCGAAGTGCCGTGCGCAGGCCCGTCGCAAAGGTGTAGCCGATATCTGGTTTGACCTGACTTTGATTGAGTCCCGGGAGTTGGTTTTCCACAGGGTCTTCTAAGGTCAGAATGTTGACATCTTCACTATTGAGCACACCCAGACACGCGTAGAGGGTTGTGGATTTTCCGGACCCCGTAGGACCCGTATTTAAAATGACGCCGTTTGGCCTGCGTATGGCATTTTCAATGGTCGTGAGCATGGTGCCCTCTAAACCAAGCTCGCGCAGGGAAGGAATGTGCTGACTTTTATCCACAAGACGCATAACGATTTTTTCGCCTTTCGTTGTGGGAAACGTAGAAATACGAATGTCCAGGGGCTTACCCGTGGTGAGTTCAAGACTAATGCGACCATCCTGCGGTTTGCGATTTTCATCAATTTTCAGGTTTGCTGAAATTTTAATGCGGGATACGATGGCCGGATGGAGTGGAGGAGCGTATTCAACGAGTTTGTGCAATATGCCATCGACGCGAAGACGAATGCGTACGTTGTGATCGAGGGGTTCAATATGAATATCACTTGCCCGTTCATCTGCCGCGAGGGCAATGATTTTATCGACTAAACCAGGTGCATCACCCGTGAGAATTGCCTGTTGAATCGCGCCTAAATGTTGACTAACAAATTGTGAGGAAGAAGGTTCCATAGGAGTTGATTTAGGTTGCGCTGAAAGAACTGATCACCGTCTGATAGAGCTCGATGAGACTTTGCACCTGATCCTTCGCTGCTTGATAGTTTTTCTGGGAAAGAGCTGCGTCGAGCGTACGTTCCGCATTGGCAGCAAGCGTCAAAAGTTGCTCCACTTTTTGCATAGTTTGCCCAGCTCTCAGGACGGCACCACCACTGGAGAGCTCTTCTGCCCTGATTTTGAGGGACTTTTTTTGTTCAATCAGTGGTGTGACTCCTTCTTCAGTAATTGCTCGAGCAAATGCCTCGAAGGTAATTGCAGCACGATAAACGGTTTTTGCTGTATCGACTGTCGCATCAGGAGTTGTCATTCCTGCAGGCGTCAGCGTGATTTGCATAATGCGCATGAGGGGCAGGGATGTACGTTCTTTCGTCTGTTCTGCAAAGACATCGCCACTTGATTGAATATCCTGAATAAAGTGTGTGAGCGGTGCTAGTGTTCCTTGTATGGTCATAGTTCCTGAAATGGTCTCAAAGATATTCCCATCACTGCGTTCCCCAGTTAATTGGACATTTTCGAGCATAAATCGATCGCCAGTTCCAAGGTAGGAACTCGTCCGATCCTCTATATTTTTCGATAAATCAAAGGAAGTAATTGATTCAGGAATAATAACCGCGAGATTCTTATTGATCTTTTCTTCAACGGCTCGTGTCCGCAAAGCAGCAAAACTTTCCATCTGATCGAGAACCGCCATGCGAATACCCATGGTGAGATACATGCGATCTAAGGGGGAAATCTCGCCATTGCGCAGAAGAGAGAAAAGTCGTTCGTCCGCTGAGACGGCGGCAACAATTTGATCGCGCAGGGGTGTAATAAAAGCGTTCATCTCCTGGGAAAGCGGAGCGAGTTCTGGCGTCGTACGAATAATTTCCATGAGTGAGCCGATTTCAAGGGACACTTGTGCAGCAAGGTCCATACTGCTTAAGGTGCTTCCTGAAGCAGACAAATCCGTGATATACGCACTACTGACGGCAATTGAGCAGGATGTTTCTTCTTTTGGGCAGATATGAGCCTGACTGATCCATCCAAGCCAGAAATCACTGAGGAAAAGAAGACCCGTGAGCATAAAAAGCACGGGCAGGATGAGATGCTGATGGGGAGTGACTTTCTGGAGGAGAGTGTTGTACTGCATAGGATTATTTTGTGGGAGCAGAATCAAGAAGCTGCTGTACCTGAGATGTAGGAGCAATTATGCTGGCTTCTTCCGGTTCGGCATACATAAACGTGATATCCAGTGGTGTGTAGGAAAGAATACTGCCACTTGCTGTTTCCTCTTTTGTGACAGGATCGGAACTTTGGACATTTTTTATTGAAGGGCTGGCCTCAAGGTTTTTGAGGAAATCTGCAGCAATACTTGTACTTGAGCGGGCATTGTCTGTGAGCGTGCGAGCCCCGGTGATGGTACTTTGTTTTGTCTCCGAAATCATTTGTACGGTACCCAGGGAAATACGCCTGAGAATATCATTGGATTCTACCGTTTTCTTTGTTGCGCTATCGAGATCACGCAGGACATTTTGCCACGCAGGACGTGCTTCCTTGATGGAGTTTAGAGCACTAAGAAGCGGATTAGTGGGGTTTTCTCCTCGATCCTGCAGAGCGTTTAAGGCAACGATTCTCTCCGTGATCATCTTCTGACGTGCGATATATTCAGTACTGAGGCTTTCCAGCGTTTTTTGCGTCTTTAGATAGGGAGCGACGCGTGAAATGGGGTTTTGTATGCCGGCAATTGTCACAAATCCGGGATTATAGGCGAGTTGCCCGAGCACAAATGCAGAAGTGGCTACAAGAAACCATGCACCACTAGCCAAGAGAAGGCGATCGCCATGAAAAGCGGACATATGTTTCTCCCAAAAACTCTTACAATGCTCTGCAAAAGACACACGCTGACGTGCGGAAAAATTCTTTCCGAGTATGGATTGCTGTTTCTCTTGATGCTGTCCTTGCATTTTCATTGGGTGTTTGTAAGCTAACGTGTGTGGGCTTCTATGCATTTTATCATACAGATGAGAGTATAGCAACGCACACGCACACTTCAACGCCATATTTTTCTCCCATGCATGTTTTTGTTTACAGTGATGGCGGTTCTAGGGGTAATCCAGGTCCTGCAGGGTCAGGTTTCGTCATTAAAAATGATGCAGGAAAAGTGCTCCTCAAACAGGCGATTTTTCTCGGTGTGCGGACAAATAATCAGGCGGAATACTACGCCCTCCTTAAGGCAATGGAATCTCTCGATCCATCGGTAACGTCTGTGACGTGCAGACTCGATAGTCAGCTTGTGGTGCGACAATTGCAGGGTGTGTACAAAATTAAGGATGCGACACTTCGCGCAATTGCTCAGGATATCCAACGCATCGCCGCAAAATTTGCTGTGGAGTTCCAGCATATTCCGCGTGAGGAAAATACGGAAGCGGACGCCATGGCAAATGAGGCTATGGATCGTGGAAAAAATGTTGGAGATACCTTTTCCTATTATGCAGCCTCATGATGTACATCTCACGTCCTTTTGGAAAAGATTCCACCGACAAAGAAAATCGCGAGGTTTTAGCGCGCATTGCCGCATGGGATGCAATGCAAAAAGGTATGCGGCCACTGCATCAAACCATGGTCTGGGCACGTTTTATGGCGTGGCTTCTTGGGCCAGAAAATGTGGAGTTTTATGATGGAGAAAACGGAGAAGACCATGCAAGGGCACAGAGCTTTGTGTATGTTTATCCGCTGCCTCTTGGGACGTCTTGGCTATATACTCCCAGGGGTCCTTTGACTATTGGTGGTACATCTGCAGCTCAGCAGCTTCTCAGCGAGGCTTCCATGCGCCATCCAAACGCAGTGTGGACACGATGGGATCCGCTCTCTGATGAAGGGGAATCAAAGGGGTTGATGCACGGTAGTCGTGAAGCACATGCGCATTTTCACCCTCTGAGTACCTTACTTCTAAATTTGACTCAATCAGAGGAGGAAATCCTGGCACAAATGAAGCCGAAAGGACGGTATAATATACGGCTGGCAGAAAAAAAGGGCGTGCAGGTGTTTGCGTGGTCGATACAACAGGGGCAGTGGACGGCTCTAGATGAAGGGGCGCCGACGCTTTCCTTTGAGGAGGCGGTCATGCACTTTACGCAGCTTGCCAGAGAAACAACAGCGAGAGATAAATTCTCCGGACATTCTGCCTCCTACTACAAAAACTTTCTCACTTCCTTAGACGAGCACGCTTTCTTGTTGCTTGCCCGGTTTGAAGGAACCTGGATTGCTGGTGGTTTGTTTACGATTGCTGGAGAGACCTGCACCTATTATTATGGTGCTTCTGGAAGCGCCCATCGCGCAGTTATGGCGCCGTATCTTGTGCAGTGGAGTGCAATCGTGCGAGCGAAAAAACATGGATGCGCTTGGTACGATTTTCTTGGGATTGCAACACCTGATTCTCCTGCTGAGGAGGACCGATCTCTTGCGGGCGTTACTGATTTTAAGCGAAAATTTGGTGGCGAGGTACGCACGGGTGGTCGCGCCTTTGAAAAAATACATCGACCGTGGTTGTTTTTTCTCATTCGTAGCGTGAAGACTTCAAGAAAGTTTCTGTCAAGGCTGCGTGGAGCGTGATGTTTTGACAAGCGGGCTTTCCCTCGTAGAATGGGAACGTTATATTGCTCTACTTTTTTAACGACGACGCCCGTATGAGCTTGCGTTTCCGCCTGATTGTCTTGGCTTTGCTGACGATTGTATGTTTGTTGCTTACTCTCCCTTCTACCTGGAAAGATTCCTGGAATGCACCTGCGTGGCTTTCATGGATGACAGAACCAAGCGTCAATAAAGGGCTAGATCTTGCCGGAGGTGTCGGGCTCGACTTTGCCATCGATTTAGACAAGGTTCCTGAAGATCGTCGTCCTCAGGTGCTCTCTGGCATTCGCCAAGTGCTTAACGGACGTGTTAACTCCCTCGGTGTTTCCGAACCAGAGATTGTGTTTAGCACTATTGGTGATGAACAGCACGTTCGTGTCACTCTTGCCGGTGTTAGTGATATTGAAGAAGCAAAGAAAATTATTGGAAAAACTATCCAGTTAGAGTTCAAAGTACCTCGTGAAAAGCCGGATGCTGAGCGCTCTGCAACGATGCGTACTATGGCGGAGTCCTTTCTCGCTAGTTGGAAGGCGGCACCAGATACGGAAAAAAAGCTCTTAGAGAAGGCGCGGGAAACGGAGCCAGGTAATGTCTATAATGGTTCAAAAACAGTGGTGGAAAGTACACTGGACCCAGCCTTTGTGAAGGTTCTTGAGGCAACGAAACCTGGAGAGTTTACTTCTGAGGTGGTAGAAGCAACCTTGTCTGTAGACTCAGGTTCAGAGTTGTCTACAGTGCGCGGAATGATCGCAGCAAAACTGACGAAAAAAGATAAGGAGCTCGTACGTTCTCCGAAGAACAATGTCAGTATGGCTGATGTGAACAAAGAGTTTGGAGACGCTCCAAGTGCAGATCTTGGTATGCTGACACCCAAAACAGACCTCGGGCAGAAATCATGGATGTCTACACAAATGGCATCTATGGAGGCAGGTCAGGTATCCGATGTTCTGGATACGGAAGACGGGTTTGCTGTAGTGAAGATGAACTCAAAGTATACAGCTGATCAGGAAGTGATGAAGGCATCGCATATTTTGTTCACCACGACAGATGCTGGAAATGCTGCAGCGACACCTGAGGAAACGGCAAATCGTGATGCAGTTGCGAAGAAATCTGCAGAGGAACTTCTTGTGCGTATTCAGGCGGATCCATCAAAGTTTGATGAGTTGGCAAAACAGAATACCCAGGAACCAGGAGGAAAAGAACGCGCCGGCGATCTTGGTTATTTTACCAAGGGAATGATGGTTCCGGAGTTCGAAACTGCAGCCTTTGCCCTTGAGCCTGGTCAGGTGTCTGGAGTGGTGAAAACGCAGTTTGGTTATCACATCATTAAGGCGGTGGAAAAGAAGCCACAAGGAGAAATCTGGGCGGATATGAGCAGAATTCTTGTATGTTATAAGGGTGCTACGGACAGTGCTTGTGCGAAGGCAACACGGTCAAAGGAAGACGCACAAAAGCGTGCCGATGAGGCCATGAAAAAGTTGCGTGAAGAAAATGTCTACGGCTTTGACTATGCACTCTTCAATACGACGGAAGATCCTTGGGAGCCTGCTGTGCTAGATGGAAAGCAGCTGACGGGAGAATATTTTAAGAAGGCAGATGCGGTCTATCAGCAAGGAAGTGTCGTTCCCATTGTGCGCATTGAATTTAACGATGAAGGAGCAAAGCTCTTTGAACAACTCACGGAGAAGTATATCGGAAAACCGATGGGAATCTTTGTGGGAGGTCAGCAGATCTCAGCGCCAACCATTCGAAGCAAGATTCCAGGTGGTGTTGCGGTGATTGAAGGTGGATTTACGGTGAAAACCGCCGTTGCACTTGCTCGCGACCTCAATACAGGTGCCATTCCAGCGCCTATTACGCTTTCTGGACAGGAAATTGTGGGGCCAGAGCTTGGTCAGGGTGCCTTTGAAAAGAGTATTCTCGCAGGTATTACGGGTATTGCCTTATTGTCACTCTACCTAATAGCCTACTATCGACTTTCCGGATTTCTCGCTGTACTTTCACTGTTTGTGTACACGATTATGTATGTATCCGTCATTAAGCTGGTGCCGGGGTTCAATTTGACTCTTGCTTCTGTTGCCGCCCTGATTCTTTCTGTGGGTATGGCGGTGGATGGAAATGTCCTGATCTTCGAGCGTTTCAAAGAAGAAATGAACAAGGGATCAAACGTTGCTGCCAATATTAAGAAAGCCTTTGAACGTGCATGGTCTGCCATTCGTGATTCACAGGTATCAAGTTTGATTACAGCCTTTATCCTCTTTATGATGGGAACGGAGGCAGTGAAAGGTTTTGCAGTTTACCTGATCTTCGGTATTATTTTGAGTCTCTTTACGGCGATTTGGGTAACCCGAGTATTGATGCAGGCTTGTGGGGCTATGGGTCTTTATAAGAAATCAAAAAAATAGTTTTTTTGGTGCATTTACTCTCTGACTCCTCGCACTATGGGAAAGAACAATGGAAAAGGATTACTCGGATTTCTCGCAGGCATTACTGCTGGTGGAGTAGTAACGCTGCTGACAGCGACGCGCAAGGGGTCTGAGGTTCGCAAGGATCTCGCGAAGGAATGGGCAGCAGGTAAGGCTGGAACGGATACGCTGAAGAAAGAACTGTCCGGGATGGCAGGCAGTATGCGTACCATCTTTGATGAAGTGAAGGAAAGCCCTCAGTTTTCCGAGGCCAGCGCAAAACTACAGAAAGGATTTGAAGAAGCAAAAGGTCGCGCTGAAGCCCTCATAGAAGAGGCAGAGGCAAAGGCGGAAGCCTATCGTCTGGACGCTATGGAGCGGGCGGAAAAGCTTCGCACTGAAGCAGAAGCAAAGGCACAGAAGCTTTTTGCAAATGCGAAAACTGCAATTATGGAAGGAAAAGAAGAACTTTTAACTCCCAAAACGAAAAAACGTGCCACTGGAGGAAAAAAGAAAGCCCCAGCCAAAAAAACTGCGGCAAAAAAATAAGGAACTTCCTCTAGGTGGTATTCTGGTTATCGATAAACCAGCAGGCTTAAGCTCTCACGATATTGTTGGGCGGCTCAAGCTCTATCTCAATATTTCACGTATTGGCCATGCGGGCACTCTTGATCCCTTTGCGACAGGAGTGCTTTTGGTCTGTGTGGGGCGTGCAACGCGCCTTGTGCCTTGGCTGACAGCGGTGCAAAAGCGGTATACGGCAAAGCTGGTTTTTGGGATGACGAGTACGACTGATGACACGGAAGGTGAGTGCACGAAAACAGGCGGCACGCTACCGACGCTTGAAGAAGTGAAAGCGATTCTTCCCCAATTTCAGGGGACGATAACGCAGCGCCCCCCTATTTTTAGTGCCATTCGCGTCGAAGGAAGGCGCGCCTACAAAATAGCCCGGGGTGGGCGTGTGGTTGAAATGCCGGAGCGCACCGTGGAAATTCTGCATCTTGATATATTGGGTGCAGAAGAAAACGACGAGGGACGCCTTATTTCCCTTGATCTTGATGTTACCTGCGGTTCAGGAACATACATTCGTTCGCTTGCTCGTGATATCGGCGAGGCTCTTGGCTCAGGCGCCTACTTGGGAGCGCTGCGCAGAACTGCAGTGGGTGAGTATGGTATCGATGAGGCCATTGCTATGAAAAAAGAGCGCAATGCAGACGATGGTGCAACGCTTCTTCGTCGGGTGATCCCTGCCGGCTTAGCACGCATTAATGCACCCGCCATCTCTCTTGATGCAACGGAAAGTGCACGATTTCTCCAGGGGCAACGACTTGCGGGGCGTACGGAACCTGAGTCAGAAAGTATGGCCATTCGTGATCCAAAGGGGCATTTGCTTGGTTTTGCCGCAATCCGCGGAGAAGTCTTACATCCACTGGTGGTCCTTGGGTAATCAGGTTTACAAAGTGGGGCTCCTTCTGTATGCTAAGCACGCTTATTTTTTGGCTTTATATGGCGCGAAAACGGCGAAAACGCACAAAAGCAGCGGTGACAAAAACGACGCGAAAACGCGCACGTGCACCCAAGGTAGAAGTTCGTCTTTCAAAAGAGGCACTTACAGTGCTTTTTGTCCTTATGCTCTTTTTGACTGTCGCCAGTTTACAGAATGCAGCGGGACCTCTGGGTGAGTCCTGGAAGTACGGCCTCTCTATGGCTGTGGGCATTTGGGGAGCCTATCTTTTTGTTGGGCTATCGCTCATTTTAGGTTTTCTCGCCCTCGTCTTTCGCCTGCCCATTTTTACGCAGGCCCGTATGTTCGGCGTCCTGTTGTTGTCTCTCTCATTTTTGAGTCTTGTGCACCTGCTTGGTGGAATAGACCAGGCAATGCCGGTAGAGGAGGGCATTCGCACCCGAGGAGGTGCGGTAGGCTTTAGCATCGCTATTCTTCTTTCGAATTCCATTGCGGGAGCTGCTCAGTATGTCCTGCTTCTGACTCTCTTCTTGGGTATTATCATGACCTTTGAAATTTCACCACGAGATATGTGGTATTTCCTGGTGAATCTCTTCACGGAAGAAACGGAAGCGGAAAAGGCTGTTGCACCGGTCAAAGAACGGGTGTTTGCCAAACAGAAACTTCGCGCCGAAGGAGAAACGCCGTCGGAAGAAAAGAAGCCAAAGGACGACTTCACGGTGGTAACGAGCAAAGTCCGTGCCATAGCGGAAAAGGAAGGCATGACAGTGGTGGGGAATCAGGATCGCAAAAAGAAAGACTTCAACATTCAGGATACGATTGATGAAAACTACCACTGGGAGTTTCCGAGTGTTGATTTGTTGGATACACCAGATGCACAGCTGGAGCTTGATGATGCCTATCTTCGTCTGAATGCCCAAAAGATTTCTGACAAACTCCAGCAATTTGGTATCTCCGTGAAAGTCCGCGATGTGAAGGTGGGGCCCACGGTCATGCAGTATTCCCTGGAGCCTGCAGAAGACGTCAAGCTTTCTAAAATCACGTCGCTTCGGGATGATCTGAAACTGGCCCTTGCGGCAGACTCTCTGCGTATAGAGGCGCCGATTCCCGGTAAGTCGCTGGTGGGCGTGGAAATGCCAAATGAGCATCGTGTCAATGTGCGTCTGAAGGAGCTGCTTCTTTCCAATGATTTTTATGCAGTGCAGTCGAATCTGCGCATGCCTCTTGGTAAGGATGTGAGTGGTACACCCATCATTGCAGATCTCGCCACCATGCCGCATCTGCTCATTGCTGGGCAAACGGGTTCAGGAAAATCCGTAGGTATCAATGCCATTATTATGAGTTTGCTGTATCAAAATTCTCCGCGTGATCTGCGCCTGATTTTGGTGGATCCTAAACGCGTAGAGCTGAAAGTCTATAACCATATTCCACACTTGCTGACGCCTGTGATTACGGAAGTGGACAAGGCGGTGAATGCTCTCCGCTGGATGGTGACGGAAATGAATCGTCGCTATGTTTTACTGGAGGATGTTGGTGCACGTAACCGTGCAGAGTACAATGAAAAGGTGGCGACGGAGAAGAAACTCCCCCACATTGTCTGTATCATCGATGAACTTGCGGAGCTCATGATGTCTGGGGATAAGAAGTCGATTGAGGGCTATATTTGTCGTATTGCTCAGCTTGCGCGCGCCGTGGGTATGCACCTGATTGTCGCAACGCAGCGGCCAAGTGTGGATGTCATTACCGGCCTAATTAAAGCGAATATTCCCGCGCGTATTTCTTTCCGCGTTGCCAGCAGCATCGACTCGCGCACCATTCTCGATATGATTGGAGCCGAAGATCTTCTGGGGAAGGGAGATATGCTCTACATTCCAGGAAATGTCAGCGAGCCCATCCGTGTGCAGTGTGCCAATGTTCCTACCGCGGAGGTCGAGCGAGTGGTCAATGCCATCAAACTTGCTCCAAGTGAAGAAGAAGAGGTGCATTATGTTGAGGAAATTACCCAGTCTAGCGGTGCATCCACCCTTTCAGGCAGTATTTATGGTGGGGAAGACTCGCCAGAAGATGAACTACAAAACGAGGCTATTGAGGTGCTGCGCAGTACAGGAAAAGCCTCAACCAGTCTCCTGCAGCGCCGGCTCAAAATTGGGTACTCGCGTGCTGCCCGCATGCTCGATCTTCTTGAGGAAAAGGGGATTGTGGGGCCGGCAGAAGGCTCGAAACCACGCAAGGTCTTCCTTGACGGCGGCAATGAACCAGCGGATGTACCGGAG